>Ga0307408_100000012_pt1 | contig 408153 bp, 382 predicted proteins | sample 322Cmetagenome_FD_202116 | JGI IMG/M metagenome (GOLD analysis project Ga0307408, IMG submission 202116) | Maize rhizosphere microbial communities from greenhouse at UC Davis, California, United States - 322HYB-C-3 | ecosystem: Host-associated > Plants > Roots > Rhizosphere > Soil | place...
GCCGCCACCCTGCGCCGTCAGCGCCAGGCTGGGCCACCAGGCGGCGCGCGCCTCGCCGACGCGGGCCTGCGCGGCTTCGAGCTGGCTGCGCGCGGCGGCCAGGTCGGGGCGGCGTTGCAGCAGCTCGCTCGGCAGGCCGGCCGGCACCGTGGGCAGCGCGGTCGTCCACGGCGTGGGCGCCAGCGTGAAGCCCGACGGTGCCTCGCCCAGCAGCACGGCCAGCGCCGTCTCCAGCTCGACGCGGCGACGGTCCAGCGCCAGCGCCTCGGCCTCGTTGGCGGCCAGCTCGGCGCGCACGCGGGCCAGGTCGAGTTCGGCCACGTCGCCGGCGCGGGCGCGCTTCTCGGTCAGCGCTAGCGTCTCGGCATAGGCGGCGACGGTGCCCTTGACGATGTCGCGCTCGGCGTCCAGCGCGCGCAGCGCGAGGTAGCCGCGGGCGACGTTGGCCTGCACCAGCAGGCGCGCGTCGGCCAGCAGCTGCTCGCGGGCCTGCACGTCCAGCGCGGCGGCATTGCGCTCGTGCAGCAGACGGCCGCCGAGGTCCAGCTCGTAGGCCAGGTTCAGGCCGGCGTTGTATTGCGTGACGCCGGGGTCGCCCGGATTGGGCGTGCTGCGGGCTGCGCCCGCCGATGCGCCGACCTGCGGCAGGCGGTTGGCCTGCGCCGAGCCCAGCGAGGCGCGGGCCAGTGCGAGGCGGCTGGCGGCCGCCTGCACGCTGGTGTTGGCCGCCATCGCGCGGGCGACGAGGTCGTCCAGCACGGGGTCGGCAAACGGCTGCCACCAGCTGGCGGTCAGCGCAGTTGCGGAGTTCGCGCCGGCAGTCTTGTAGGCAGCCGGGGCCTGCGGCAATTGCGACGGGTCGACCGCGCCGACCGAGGCGCAGCCGGCCAGCAGCAGCGCTGCAAAAAGTGGGGTCAGAGTCAATTTCATGATGATCACTTTCCTCGTTGCGGCAGGGCATCGATGACGGGAGCGACGTGCTGCGTGGGAGCCGGGGGCGCGGCCACCTGGCCACCGTGGTGGCGCAGCGGCGCGTTGCCGCTGATGCGGCGCACGATGACGTAGAACAGCGGCGTCAGGAACAGGCCGAAGAAGGTCACGCCGATCATTCCGGCGAACACCGCCACGCCCATGGCCTGGCGCATCTCGGCGCCGGCGCCGGTGCTGAGCACCAGCGGCAGCACGCCCATGACGAAGGCCATCGACGTCATCAGGATGGGCCGCAGCCGCAGGCGCGCCGCTTCGAGCGCCGCCTGGACCGGCGTGCGGCCAGCGAACTCCAGCTCGCGGGCGAACTCCACGATCAGGATCGCGTTCTTCGCGGACAAGCCGACGAGCACGATCAACCCGATCTGCGTGAACACGTTGTTGTCGCGGTGGCTCAGGTAGACGCCCGTCATCGCGGCCAGCAGGCCCATCGGCACGATCAGCAGGATGGCCAGCGGCAGCGACAGGCTTTCGTACTGCGCGGCCAGCACCAGGAAGACCAGCAGGATGGCCAGCGGGAACACCCAGGCGGCGGAGTTGCCGGCGATCTTTTCCTGATACGTCAGGTCGGTCCACTCGTAGCCGATGCCCGGCGGCAGCGTCTCGGCAGCGATGCGCTCGACGGCGGCCTGGGCCTGGCCCGACGAGAAGCCGGGCGCGGCGCCGCCGTTGATGTCGGCGGACAGGAAGCCGTTGTAGCGCAGTGCGCGCTCGGGGCCGAAGCTGGGGTTGACCTTCATCAGCGCCGACAGCGGCACCATCTCGCCGGTGGAAGAGCGCACCTTCAGCGCGCCAATGTCCTCGGCCCGCGCGCGGTAGGCGGCGTCCGCCTGCACGCGGACCGAGTAGGTGCGGCCGAACTTGTTGAAGTCGTTCACGTACAGGCTGCCGAGGTAGATCTGCATCGTGTCGAACACGTCCGTCACGGCCACGCCGAGCTGGCGGGCCTTGGTGCGGTCGAGGTCGGCGAACAGCTGCGGCACATTGACCTGGAAGCTCGAGAACAGGCCGGCCAGCTCGGGCGTCTTCGCGGCCTTGGCCATGAAGGCCTTCAGCGCGCCATCCAGCGCCTCGTAGCCGAGGCCGCCGCGGTCCTGCAACTGCAGCTTGAAGCCGCCTGTCGTGCCCAGGCCTTGCACGGGCGGCGGCGGGAACATGACGATGAAGGCATCCTCGATGGCGCCGTACTGCGCGTTCAGCGAGCCGGCGATGGCGCCGGCCGACAGGTCCTTGCTCTTGCGCTCGTCGAAGGGCTTCAGCGTCGCGAAGACGATGCCGGAGCTGGAGCTGTTCGTGAAGCCGTTGATCGACAGGCCGGGGAAGGCCACCGCGTGCTCGACACCCGGCGTCTTCAGCGTGATGTCGGTCATGCGGCGGATGACGTCCTCGGTGCGGTCCAGCGTCGCGCCGTCGGGCAACTGCGCGAAGCCGATCAGGTACTGCTTGTCCTGCCCCGGCACGAAGCCGCCGGGCACGAGCTTGAACAGGCCCGCCGTGGCGCCCACCAGCGCGAGGTAGATGACCATCATGACGGCCTTGCGCGACATCAGCGTCTTCACGCCGCTGCCGTACTTGTCCGAGCCGGTCGCGAACAGCTTGTTGAAGCGGCGGAAGAAGCCGCCCAGCACGCGGTCCATGCCGCGGGTCAGCGCGTCCTTGGGCGCGTGGTGGTCCTTCAGCAGCATCGCGGCCAGGGCCGGCGAGAGAGTCAGCGAGTTGATCGCCGAGATCACCGTCGAGATCGCGATGGTCAGCGCGAACTGCTTGTAGAACTGGCCCGTCAGGCCGGTGATGAAGGCCAGCGGCACGAACACCGAGATCAGCGTCAGCGCGATGGCGATGATGGGGCCGGAGACCTCGCGCATCGCCTGGTAGGTCGCGTCGCGCGGGGAGAGGCCGTTGGCGATGTTGCGCTCCACGTTCTCGACCACCACGATGGCGTCGTCGACGACGATGCCGATGGCCAGCACGAGGCCGAACAGGCTCAGCGCGTTGATTGAGAAGCCGAAGCCGTGCATGACGGCGAAGGTGCCGATGATGGACACCGGCACGGCCAGCAGCGGGATGATGGACGCGCGCCAGGTCTGCAGGAACAGGATGACGACCAGCACGACCAACGCGACCGCTTCCAGCAGCGTGTGGATGACCGAATTGATGGACGCGCGAACGAACTGCGTCGGGTCGTAGACGATGGTGTATTCCACGCCCTCGGGCATGGCGGTCTTCAGCTCTTCCATCGTCGCGCGAACGTTGGACGAGATGTCGAGCGCGTTGCCGCCCGGGGCCTGGAAGATGGGCACGGCGACGGCCTGCTTGTTGTCCAGCAGCGAGCGCAGCGCGTACTCCGACGCGCCGAGCTCGACGCGGCCCAGGTCGCGCAGCCGCGTGACGGCGCCGTTGGATCCCGTCTTCACGATGATGTCGCCGAACTCCTCGACCGACTGCAAACGCCCTTGCGCGTTGACCGACAGCTGCAGGTCGATGCCCTGCAGGCCCGGCGACGCGCCGACGACGCCGGCCGCGGCCTGCACGTTCTGGCCGCGGATGGCGGCGACGACGTCGCTGGCCGACAGCCCATGCTCGGCGACCTTCTGCGGGTCCAGCCAGACGCGCATCGCGTAGTCGCCGGAGCCGAACATCAAGACCTGGCCCACGCCGGGAATGCGCGCGAGGCGGTCCTTGACGTTGAGCAGCGCGTAGTTGCGCAGATAGGTCATGTCATAGCGGCCGTTGGGCGAGGTCAGGTGCACGACCATGGTCAGGTCGGGGCTGCTCTTGACCGTCGTCACGCCCAGGCGCTTGACCTCCTCGGGCAGGCGCGCCTCGGCCTGGCTGACGCGGTTCTGCACCAGCTGCTGGGCCTTGTCGGGGTCGGTGCCGAGCTTGAAGCTGACGGTCAGCGTCATCAGACCGTCGGTGGTGGCCTGGCTGCTCATGTAGAGCATGCCTTCGATGCCGTTGATGGCTTCTTCCAGCGGCGTGGCCACCGTCTCGGCGATGACCTTGGGGTTGGCGCCCGGGTACTGGGCGCGCACGACGACCGAGGGTGGCACGACGTCGGGGTATTCCGAGATCGGCAGCGCGCGGATCGACAGCAGGCCGCCGATGAAAATCAGCAGCGACAGCACGCCCGCGAAGATCGGGCGGTCGATGAAGAATTTGGAGAGATTCATGGAGTGCTCCGGCAGCACCCCGCCCGCAGGCCGGCTAAACCGGCCCGCCGAGCGGGATTTCTGTGAAGGAAGGGCTTAGGAGTTCTTGGCCGCGGCCTGCTGGGCCGCGAGTTCGGGCTTGGCGTCCATCGCGACGTCCTTGGGCGCGAGCACCGAGCCCGGCCGCACGCGCTGCACGCCGCCGACGACGACCCGCTCGCCGGCCTTCAGGCCCGAGGTCACAACGCGCAGGCCGTTCACGTTGGCGCCCAGCGTCACCGGCCGCCACTCGGCCTGGTTGCCCTGGCCGACGACGATGACATAACGCTTGTCCTGGTCGGTGCCGACGGCGCGTTCGTTGACGAGCAACGCCGCTTCGTTCTTGGCCTGGCCCATGCGCAGCTTGGCGAACTGGCCCGGGATCAGGCCGCCGTCCTTGTTGGCGAACACCGCGCGCACGCGCAGCGTGCCGCTCTTGGCGTCGACCTGGTTGTCCACCAGCTGCAGGCGGCCGGTCGTGGCCTTGTCGCTGCCTGCCAGCATCTCGACGGGGATGCGGTCGATGCCCTTGCGCTCGGCGGCGCCGCCCGGCAGCGAGGCCAGCGCCTCGCGGACGACCTTCTCGTCGGCGTCGAAGCTGGCGTAGATGGGGCTGACCGACACCAGCGTCGTCAGCACCGGCGCGCCGGCGCCCGCGGCGACGAGGTTGCCCTGCGTCACCTCGATCTTGCCGACGCGGCCCGCCACCGGCGCGCGCACCTGCGTGTAGCTCAGCGACAGCTGGGCCGACTGCAGCGCGGCCTGCGCGGCGCGCAGGTTGGCGGCGGCCTCGCGGGCGGCGTTGTCCTTCTCGTCGAACTCGCGCTTGGCGACGGCGCGGTCGTCCCACAGCGACTTGGCGCGTTGCGCCTCGCTCTGCGAATAGGTCACGCGGGCCTGGGCGGCGGCCACCTGGGCTTCGACGCGGGCCACCTCGGCCTGGTAGGGCGCGGGGTCGATGGTGACGAGCAGGTCGCCCGCCTTCACGAGGCTGCCCTCGCGGAAGTGCACGGCCTGCACGGCACCCGACACGCGGGCCCGCACGTCTACGCGCTCGACGGCCTCCAGCCGGCCGGAGAACTCGTTCCAGGCCGAGACGTCCTGGCTGACGACCTGGGCGACCGACACCGGCGTGGCCGGTGGCGCCGCGGCGGGCGCGTCGGCCTGGGCGGCGCCGCTGCCGAACTGCGCGAAGCCGATGGCGCCCAGGGCGACTGCGGCGGCTGCGCCGGCGATCAAGCCGACACGACGATTGAGACGAGGGGGTTGAGCGGGGGATTGCATTTCGATTTCTCTCCGAAGGGCATCAGGCAGGAAGCGACAGCGCGCGGCGGGCCGCCTCGCGCAGGAATTCGTGGATCGGGTTCAGCACCTGGGCCGGCTCGATGGCGGCCACGGTCAGCTCCGTCGCCACGCCGCCGTGCTCGCGCAGCGCAGCGGCGTAGCGGCGAGACTCGTCGTTCAGCGGGTGGCCGGCCAGGCTCAGCACCAGCGCCGGCGCCAGTCCGGCGAGGCGGGTCGAATTCAGCGGCGCGGCGTAGGGGTGGTCGGCGCGTATGCCGTCGCCCAGATAGGCCTGCCAGCCCTTGGCATAGATGCATTCGCAGCCGCCGCATTCGCCTTCGCGCATCGACGCGCTGCCCAGCGCCGGGTCCAGCATCGGCGACATCAGCAGCTGGCCGGCGAGCGTGGGGGCGCGCTGGTCGCGGGCCATCAGCGCCAGCGCCGCGGCGAGGTTGCCGCCGGCTTCCTCGCCGGCGACGAAGAGGGCCGTGCTGGCGCTGCCGGTCAGCCGGGCCGGCTTCGCGGCCAGGGCCTGCAGCGCTTCGAAGGCGGCGCCCAGGCCGGCGGGGAAGGGGTGCTCGGGCGCCAGCGGGTAGTCCAGCGCGACGACGTCGGCACCGGCCTCGGCGAGCAGCTCGCTGCGGGCGCGGGTGGCTTCCAGAGAACCGTCGGTGAAGCTGCCGCCATGCAGCCACAGCAGCAGCGCGCGGTCCTCGCCGTGCAGCGGGCGGCGCGCGGTGTAGACCTGGGCCACCAGGCCGGGCGCGGGGCCGAGGCGAAGGGGGGCAGGGGCGGCGATCTTGTCCATGGGACGAAAGATAGAGATCGACGGCCTAGGGATAAACGGGTCGGAAAGTGACTCACTTTTCCTCCGCGTGGAACAATCGGCGCCATCCTGCACAGTGCCCAAGCCGCAAGCCCATGGACCGACTCTCAGCGATGCAAGCCTATGTCCGGGTCGTCGAGGCCGGCACCTTCACCAAGGCCGCCGACTCGCTGGACCTGCCCAAGGCCACCGTCACGCGCCTGATCCAGACGCTGGAAACCCATCTGCGCACCAAGCTGCTGAACCGCACGACGCGCCGTGTGACGGTCACGCCCGACGGGGCCGCCTACTACGAGCGCGCGATGCGCCTGCTGGGCGACCTGGAGGAGCTGGAAGGCAGCATGAGCCAGGCCCGCGTGACGCCGCGCGGCCGCATCCGCATCGACGTGCCGGGCGTCGTGGGCCGCGACATGATCATCCCGGCGCTGCCGGACTTCTACGCGAAGTACCCGGACATCCAGATCGAGCTGGGCGTCAGCGACCGCACGGTGGACCTCATCAGCGACAACATCGACTGCGTGATCCGTGGCGGTGAGCTGACCGACCAGAGCCTGGTGGCGCGGCGCATCGGCGAGTTCCACCTCGTGACCTGCGCGACGCCCGAGTACGTGCGCCGTTACGGCATGCCGGCCCATCCGCTGGAGCTGGGCCAGGCGCCGCACCGCATGGTGGGCTATTTTTCGGCGCGCAGCGGCAAGCTGCTGCCCGACAGCTTCCGCCGCGACGGCGAGGTGGTGGACGTGGTGGGCAATCATGTGCTGGCCGTCAACGACGCCAGTGGTTATCTGAATGCCGGCATGGCCCACCTGGGCGTCATGACGCTGACCTGCTTCATGGCCGCGCCGCTGATCAAGAGCGGCGAGCTGGTGCGCCTGCTGGAGGACTGGCAGGTGGACCCGGTGCCGGTCTATGTCGTCTACCCGCCCAACCGGCACCTGAGCAGCAAGCTGCGGGTGTTCGTGGACTGGGTCGTGGAACTGGTCGGCCGCCAGGCGACGGCCGGGCTCAAGGTGCGCTGCACGACGGGCTGAAAGGGCTCAGGCCTCGCCGCTGTTGCTGGCGACCTGCACGGCCGCAGGGCCGAATTCCTCGACGCCGGGCGCCGGTGCGCTGATGGCCAGCAGCATGCCCGCCGCCAGCGCCGCGACGGCCGTGGCGGCGGTGATCAGCGTGAAGACGGAACGGGTGGTGTTCATGGCGACTCTCCTGTCGGCCACCTCTTGAGTTGGGGTGTGAGCCGATGGTGGTCACTGTATGAATTGCGCCGCCCGGGAAAAAGCCGGTGAAATAGAACGGCGAGTTGCTGGGGGCGGAACAATCCGCGCCTTGGCGGCCGCTCAGGCCTTCCTGGGTGCGCCCCGCCCACGCTCCTCCAGCCAGGCCTTGGCTGTGGAGAAATGCCCGCAGCCGATGAAGGGCCGCGGCGGCTTCAGCGCCGACAGCGGCGACGGGTGGTTGGCCTTCAGCACGAGGTGGCCTTGCTTGGCCGCCTCGATCAGCGGCGCCTTGGCCTGGGCATAGCTGCCCCACAGCATGAAGACCTTGGGCGCCGGGTCCTCGGCGGCGGCCTTGATGAGGGCGTCGGTCAGTTGCTCCCAGCCGCGGTTGGCGTGGCTGGCGGGCTGGCCGTCCTCGACGGTCAGCACCGCGTTCAGCAGCAGCGTGCCGCCCTTGGCCCAGTGCACCAGGCTGCCGGACTTCGCACGAGGCACGCCCAGGTCGCGCTCGATCTCCTTGAAGATGTTCTGCAGGCTGGGTGGATGCCGCATGCCCTCGGGCACGCTGAAGCTCAGACCCTCGGCCTGACCGGGGCCGTGGTACGGGTCCTGGCCGAGGATGACGACGCGAGTGGCGCTGAGCGGCGTCAGCGTCAACGCACGCAGCGGTTCGGGCGGGTAGATCGTCGCGCCGGCGGCGACGCGCTCCTCGAGAAAGGCCTGCAGCCGTTGGCCTGCGGGCGATGCAGCCCAGGCCTCGACGACGGGGCGCCAGTCGGTGCCGGGAAGTTCGAGCGGCAGCTTCATCCGAACAAGTTTGCCAGCGCCTGCCCCGGGTCCGGCGCGCGCATGAAGGTCTCGCCGACGAGGAAGGCATTCACGTTCGCGTCGCGCATGCGCTTCACGTCGGCCGCGCCGAGGATGCCGCTCTCGGTCACCAGCAGCCGGTCGGCCGGCACGCGTGGCAGCAGGCTAAGCGTCGTGTCCAGCGTCACGTCGAAGGTGCGCAGGTTGCGGTTGTTGATGCCGACGAGCGGCGTCTTCAGCTTCAGCGCGCGGTCGAGTTCGTCGCCGTCGTGCACCTCCACCAGCACGTCCAGGCCGATGGCGTGGGCGGCGGCTTCGAGGTCGGCCATCTGCGAGTCTTCAAGACATGCGGCGATCAGCAGGATGCAGTCCGCGCCGATCGCGCCGGCTTCCATGACCTGGTATTCGTCGACCATGAAGTCCTTGCGCAGCACCGGCAGCTCGCAGGCCGCGCGCGCCTGGCGCAGGTAGGCGATGGAGCCCTGGAAGAAGCGCTCGTCGGTCAGCACCGAGAGGCAGGCGGCGCCGTTGCGGGCGTAGGTCTCGGCGATCTCGGCCGGCTTGAAGTCCTCGCGGATCACGCCCTTGCTGGGGCTGGCCTTCTTGATCTCGGCGATGACGCCGGCATGGCCCGCGGCGATGGTGGCGCGCAGCGAACGTTCGAAGCCCAGCTGCTCGCCGCGGCGCGCCTCGGCCTCTTCACGCTGCGAGGCGAGCGAGCGCTTCAGCTTGGCCGCGGCGACCTCTTCCCACTTGACCTCGATGATCTTGTTCAGAATATCGCTCATGCCTTGCTCCCGAGGTTCTGCGTCACCTTGACGAAGCTGTCCAGCTTGGCACGCGCGGCGCCGCTGTCCAGCGCCTGGCGGGCGCGCGCGATGCCGTCGGCGATCGTCGTCGTCACATTGGCCGCGTACAGCGTGGCGCCGGCGTTCAGCAGCACGATGTCGCGCGCCGGGCCGGTGTGGCCGTCCAGCACGCCGATCAGCATCTGGCGCGACTGCTCGGGGCCTTCCACCTTCAGGCTGCGGTTGCTGGCCATCGCGAAACCGAAGTCCTCGGGATGCACCTCGTACTCGCGCACGGCGCCGTCCTTCAGCTCGCCCACCAGCGTCGTCGCGCCCAGCGAGATCTCGTCCATGCCGTCCTTGCCGTAGACGACGAGGGCATGCTCGGCGCCCAGGCGCTGCAGCACGCGCACCTGGATGCCGACGAGGTCGGGGTGGAACACGCCCATCAGGATGTTGGGCGCGCCGGCCGGGTTGGTCAGGGGCCCCAGGATGTTGAAGATGGTCCGCACGCCGAGCTCGCGGCGCACCGGCGCGATGTTCTTCATCGCCGGGTGGTGGTTGGGCGCGAACATGAAGCCGATGTCGCACTCGGCGACCGAGGCTGCCACCTGGCGCGGCGTCAGCTGGATGTTGGCGCCCAGCGCCTCCAGCACGTCGGCGCTGCCGGTCTTGCTGCTGACGCTGCGGTTGCCGTGCTTGGCGACCTGCGCGCCCGCGGCGGCGGCGACGAACATCGAGCAGGTCGAGATGTTGAAGCTGTGCGCGCCGTCGCCGCCGGTGCCGACGACGTCGACGAGGTGGGGCTGCGGGCCCAGCGGCACCTTGTTGCTCAGCTCGCGCATGACCTGCGCGGCGGCGGTGATCTCGCCGATGGTTTCCTTCTTCACGCGCAGGCCGGTCAGCAGCGCGGCCGAGATGACGGGCGACATCTCGCCGGCCATGATGCGCCGCATCAGCGTCAGCATCTCGTCGTGGAAGATCTCGCGGTGCTCGATGACGCGGGTCAGGGCTTCGGTGTCGGTGATCGGCATGTCAGACCTTGGTGGCAGAGCGGCGCTCGGGCTCGTTCTGATGGAGATAACGGGTGAACAGGTCACGCGGCGGCGGCTGGTCGACCTGCTTCATCAGCATGCCGACATTGCCGCGGTGGTGGCTGCCATGGTGAATGACGTGGGCGAGGATTTCCTCGCGGCTCATGCGGCCGGCGTCGCCATCGGTGAAGCGAAAGCTCAGCACTTCCTCGAACTGCTCTGGGGCCAGCGCGCGCACGTAGTCGACATACCAGCCGTCGACCTGCTCGACGGAAGCGCGCAGCTCATCCAGCGTCGGCGTGGTGGCGGTGTTGCTGGCCTCGAAGCCATGCGGCTCGCCGCGCAGATGGGCGGCAAAGATGCGGTCCACCGTGTGGATGTGGTTCAGCGTGCGGATGGCGACATGGCGGTTGTCGGCGGACAGCGGGGCGCTGGCCAGCGCCGCGATGAACTCGCGGTCGATGGCGGCCTTCTGCTCGTACAGCGAGATCAGCAATGTGGATGTCGACATGCTCAAGCCTCCAGGAACTCGCGGGCCGCCGCGATGGCGTGGGCTATGCCGGCGGCATCGACGTCGAGATGCGTCACGAAGCGCAGGCCGATCAGCCCGGTGGCCAGCACGCCGCGCGATTTCAGATGCTCCAGCAGCGCCGGCGTGCGGCCGTCGCTGACCTGGGCGAAGACGATATTCGTCTGCGGTGGCGTGACGGTGACACCGGGCAGCGCGGCCAGTCCTTCCGCCAGCCGCCTGGCCAGCGCGTGGTCGTCGGCGAGGCGGTCGACGTGGTGGGTCAGCGCATGGTCCGCCGCGGCGGCCAGCAGGCCCACCTGGCGCAGGCCACCGCCGACCATCTTGCGCACGCGGTGGGCGCGGGCAATCAGCTCACTGGAACCGACCAGCATCGAGCCGATGGGCGCGCCCAGGCCCTTGCTGAAGCAGATGGAGACCGAGTCGAAGTGGCGAGCCAGCTCCGCTACGGTGCGGCCCGAGGCGACGGCCGCGTTGAACAGACGTGCGCCATCCAGATGCGTGGCCAGCCCGCGTGAATGCGCCAGCTCGCAGGCATCGGCCACGTAGCTGCTGGGCAGCACATGGCCGCTCCAGGTGTTCTCCAGCGCCAGCAGCCGCGTGCGGGCGAAGTGCGCATCGTCGGGCTTGATGGCCGCGGCGATGTCGTCGAGCTTCAGCGAGCCGTCGGGCTGGTTGGGGATGGGCTGGGGCTGGATGCCGCCCAGCACCGCCGCGCCGCCGCCTTCGTAGCGGTAGGTATGGGCGAGCTGGCCGACGATGTACTCGTCGCCACGCCCGCAGTGGGCCAGCAGGCCGCAGAGGTTGCTCTGCGTGCCGCTGCTCATGAAGAGGGCGGCCTCCTTGCCCAGCAGCGCGGCGACGCGCTGCTGCAGCGCATTGACGGTGGGGTCGTCGCCGAAGACGTCGTCGCCGACGTCCGCCGCAGCCATCGCCGCGCGCATGGTCGCCGTCGGCTTCGTGACCGTGTCGCTGCGCAGGTCGACGATGGCCGCGCCGCCGCCGCCCGAAGACGGGGCGTAGTCACTCACGGCCGGAGTTCCAAAAAGTTGCGCAGCATCGCGTGCCCATGCTCGCTGAGGATGGACTCGGGGTGGAACTGCACGCCCTCCACCGGCGTGGCCGTGCCGGCCAGTTCGCGGTGGCGCACGCCCATGATCTCGCCGTCGTCGCTGCGCGACGTGATCTCCAGCACCGCGGGGCAGGTCGCCTCCTCGATGACGAGGGAGTGGTAGCGGATCACCGAAAAATCCTTGGGTAGGCCGGTGTAGACGCCGCGCTGGTCCGTCGTGATGGTGCTGGCCTTGCCGTGCATCTGCGTCTTGGCACGGATGATGCGGCCGCCCAGCGCCTGGCCCATGGCCTGGTGGCCCAGGCACACGCCCAGCAGCGGCTTCTTGCCGATGAAGTGCTGGATGGCCTCCACACACACGCCGGCCTCGGTCGGCGTGCAGGGGCCGGGCGAGAAGACGATGTGGTCGGGGTTCAGCGCGGCCATCTCGGCGACGGTGATCTCGTCGTTGCGCACCACCTTCACGTCGGCGCCCAGTTCACCGAAGTACTGGACGATGTTGAACGTGAAGCTGTCGTAGTTGTCGATCATCAAGAGCATGTGTCGCTCTCCTCATCAGTGCCAGTGTCGCCGGCCAGTTCGGCCTCGATCTCGGCGATGGTGGGCAGGTTGCGGCCCAGGTCAGGTGGCAGCTCGCGCAACAGTTGGTAGTCGGAAACCCCCATGGGTTTGGTCATGCCGGACAGCGCGTACTCCGCCACCAGCCGGTTGTGCTGCTTGCACAGCAGCAGGCCGATGGTGGGCTTGTCGTCGGGCGCCTTGATCTGGGCATCCACGGCGGCGAGATAGAAGTTCAACTGGCCGGCATGCTCGGGCTTGAACGGTGTGGCCTTCAACTCGACCACCACGTAGCACTTCAGCCGCGTGTGGAAGAACAGCAGGTCGATGAAGAACTCGTCGCCCGCCACCTCGATGCGCTGCTGCCGCGCGACGAAGGCGAAGCCGGCACCCAGTTCCAGCAGGAAGCGGGTGATGTGGCGGACCAGCCCACTCTCGATCTCGCGCTCGTGGGCATCGTCTGCCAGACCGAGAAAGTCGAACAGGTAGGGATCCTTCAGCGTTTCCTGCGCCAGCGCGGAGTCGGCCGCCGGCAGCCGGGCCGCGAAGTTGGACACCGCCGTGCCCTGGCGGCGGTGCAACTGGCTCTGGATGTGCGCCGTCAGCGTGGCGCGCGACCAGCCCTCGGCGATGGCGCGTTCGGCATACCAGGCGCGCGATGCGTCGTCGTCCAGCCGGGTCAGCAGCGTGACGACGTGGAACCAGGGCAATTGGTCAGCAGCTTGCTGACCGAATAGGCCTTTCGGGCAGTGCTGCGCAAAAGTGCGCATGTACTTGAGGTTGCTGGCCGACCAGCCGCGCATGTCGGGGAAGGCCTCTTTCAGGTCGGCGGCGAGCCGGTCGACGACCTTGGCGCCCCAGCCCTGCTCGGCCTGGCGGGCCAGGATGTCGCGGCCGATGCGGGCGTAAAGGCGCACCAGTTCTGTGTTGACCGCCAGCGCCGAGCGTTGCCTGGCCTTGGCGATCTCGCCCTTGAGATCACGCAACCAATCCGCATAGCCAGCGGGGATGGCGGTGAGGGCGGCCATCAGAACCCCTCTTCCACCAGTTCTGCCGCCCGCAGCAGCGCGCGAGCTTTCGCCTCCGTCTCCTGCCATTCAAGTTCAGGAACAGAGTCCGCGACGACGCCGGCCGCCGCCTGCACGTACAACGTGCCGTTCTTGATGATGCCGGTGCGGATCGCGATCGCCAGGTCCATGTCGCCGGCAAAGCTGAGGTAGCCGCAGGCGCCGCCGTAGATGCCGCGCTGCACGGGCTCCAGCTCGTCGATGAGCTCCATCGCGCGCACCTTGGGCGCGCCGGTCAGCGTGCCGGCGGGGAAGGTGGCCTTCAGCACGTCGAGCTGGCCCACCTCGGGGCGCAGCACGCCCTCGACATTGCTGACGATGTGCATCACATGCGAGTAGCGCTCGACGGTGAAGGCCTGCGTCACCTTGACGCTGCCGGTGCGGGCGATGCGGCCGATGTCGTTGCGTGCCAGGTCGATCAGCATCAGGTGCTCGGCGCGCTCCTTGGGATCGGCCTGCAGCTCGGCTTCGAGTTCCAGGTCGCGCTCGGGCGTCGCGCCGCGCGGGCGAGTGCCGGCGAGCGGGCGGATCGTGACCTTGCGCGAGCCGTCGCTGGCATGTTCTTCACGCACCAGGATCTCGGGGCTGGCGCCGACGATCTGGAAGTCGCCCAGGTCGTAGAAGTACATGTACGGGCTAGGGTTCAGCGCCCGCAGCGCGCGGTACAGCGCGATGGGCTCGGCCTTGTAGGGCTTGGCGATGCGCTGGCCCACCTGCACCTGCATCAGGTCGCCGGCGGCGATGTAGTCCTTGGCCTTCTGCACGGCGGCCAGGTAGTCGGCCTTGGCGAAGCCGCGCGTCGGCGCATGCGACTCGGTGCGCTGCACGCGCGGCACGCTCACCGAATATGTCAGCTTGTCGCGCAGCTGCGCGAGCCGCTTCTTGGCGCGGAAGTAGGCCTCGGGCTGGCGCGGGTCGGCCCAGACGATGAGGTAGAGGCGGCCCGACAGGTTGTCGATGACGGCGATCTCCTCGGACAGCAGCAGCACGATGTCCGGGGTGCCCAGGCCCTCGCCCTGGTGCTCGCGGTCCAGCTTTTTCTCGATGGCGCGCACGGCCTCGTAGCCGAAGTAGCCGGCCAGGCCGCCGCAGAAGCGTGGCAGGCCGGCGGGGATCTTCGGCTTGATGCGGTCCTGGTAGGCCGCGATGAAGTCCAGCGGGTTGCCCTCGTGCGTCTCGACGGTCAGGCCGTCGGTCAGCACCTCGCAGTGGTTGCCCGTCGCGCGGATCAGCGTGCGCGCCGGCAGGCCGATGAAGGAATAGCGCCCGAAGCGCTCGCCGCCGACGACGCTCTCCAGCAGGAAGCTGTTGCGCCCGTGGCCCGCGCCTGCGCACAGCTTGAGGTAGAGGGACAGCGGGGTCTCGAGATCCGCAAAGGCCTCGCTGATCAGCGGGATGCGGTTGTAGCCTTCGGCGGCCAGGCTCTGGAATTCGATTTCGGTGATCACGGCGTCAAACCTTGAATGGATGGCTTCAGGGCTTGGCGTGCCGCCCGGTGGAGGAACACGGGCAACGCGATGAAGAGCGCGTCAGGGCGCGCCAAGCGGCATCAAACGGCAGTGGGCCAAGGACGCCAGGGCCAGGCTCCCCGGTCGCTCGACCCCGTGATGTGCTTGCGCGTGATGAACATGCGGTTCAGTGTATCAGTGGGGTCCGGATCGCGGCAGGCCATACTTCGATTCACGAAGACGCCGCCATCGCGGCGGAACAACGGAGAGCAAGTCATGCGCGCATACCTCGTCGCGGCCCTGCTGGCCACCGGCTGCCTGGGAGGGCCAGCCTGGAGTGAGACGGTCGAAGTGGCCAATGTGAAGTACGAAACGGCGCTGGACCTGGCCGGCCAGAAGCTGCAGCTCAACGGTGCCGGCGTGCGCTACAAGTTCGTCGTCAAGGTCTACACGGCAGGGCTCTACCTGCCGCACAAGGCCGGCACGACGGCGGACGTGCTGGCCATGCCCGGCCCCAAGCGCATCCACATCAGCATGCTGCGCGACATCGACGGCAACGAGCTGGGCAAGCTGTTCACCAAGGGTATCGAGGCCAATGTGACGCGCGAGGAGTTCTCCAAGGCCATCAACGGCGTGCTCAAGCTCAGCGAGATCTTCGCCAGCCGCAAGCAGCTCAACAGCGGCGACAACTTCTCGGTGGACTATGTGCCGGGCCTGGGCTCGACGGTGGTGCTCAACGGCAAGCCGCTCGGCGAGACCATCAAGGAACCCGAGTTCTTCTCGGCGCTGCTGCGCATCTGGCTGGGCGACAAGCCGGCCGACGACAACCTCAAGGACGCGCTGCTGGGCGTCAAGAAGGAACGCCGCCGCTGAACTCGTCCAGGCGGTCCACGTGCCGCAGCGCGCTCACGGCGCGGATGTCCTCGCCGTGGTTGTAGCCATAGGTCACGAGGATCAGCGGGCAGCCGGCCGCTTGCGCGGCCTCGGCGTCGTTGCGCGAGTCGCCCACCATCCACGTCGCCGACGGCGGCGTGCCGAGCGCCTCGCAGGTCTTGACGAGCGGCAGCGGGTCGGGCTTCTTCTTCGCGAAGTCGTCGCCGCCGAAGACATGCTGGAAGTAGCCGTCCAGCCCCTTGCGCCTGAGCAGCTCTCGCGCCGGCGCGCCGGGCTTGTTGGTCAGCACGGCCAGCGGGATGCCGAGGCCACGCAGTTGCTCCAGCCCCTCGACAACGCCCGGGTAGACGGCCGCATGTTCGCCGTTCAGCTCGGCGTAGAGCCGCTGGTAGAGCGGCCAGGCGCGCTCGAACAGCTCCGGTGCGCCGCCCGCATGCGCCAGCGTCGTGCGCACGAGGTGCTCGCTGCCCTTGCCGATGGTGTGCTCGATGAAGGCGGGCGTCACGCCGGGCAGGCCCAGGTCGGACAGCATGCGTCCCAGCACGGCGACGAAGTCGCCCATGGTGTCGACGAGGGTGCCGTCGAGGTCGAGCATGCAGGCCTGCAGCGGCGGGAGGTCGCGAGAGGTCATGGTGTTGGCGGTCCTAAGATCCGCCATCGTCCCATGCCTGGAACCGTTTCATCGTGACCGCTCCGAAACCCAAAGCCCCCGACACCGTCGCCGCCTGCGCGGCCCAGGAAAACGCGCTGGTGCTGGAGCGCCTGAACGCGGCGGACGCGATGGCCATCGGCCAGGCCATCCTCGCGCTGGCGATGGAGTGGTTCCCGGGCCGGCCCATCGCCATCCACATCGAGAAGGACACGCACCCGCTGTTCGTCTACTTCATGGACGGCACCGGCGCCGGCAACGCGGACTGGGTCAACAAGAAGAAGAACGTCGTGCGGCGCTTCGGCCACAGCTCGTGGATGGTGCGCCAGCAGTTCCTCGAACGCGGCGTCGACTTCAACAAGGACACGGGCCTGGACCCCGAGCTGTACCGCGCCGAGGGCGGCGCCTTCCCGCTGGTCGTGCGCGGCCAGGGCCGCATCGGCACGGCCATCGTGTCGGGCCTGGATGGCTGGGAAGACCATGTGCTGGCCGTGGCCGGGTTGGAGCTGTGGCAGAGCCACGGCATCGCGTCGCCCAACCGCTGATGCTCAAGGCTTCATCAACCCATCCGCCTTGAACATCGCCTTGATGCCGCGCACCGCCTGGCGGATGCGCGACTCGTTCTCGATGAGGGCGAAGCGCACATGGCCGTCGCCGTGGTCGCCGAAGCCGATGCCGGGCGACACGCAGACCTTGGCCTTCTCCAGCAGCTGGCGCGCAAACTCCAGCGAGCCCAGCTCGCGGTAGGGCTCGGGGATGCGGGCCCAGATGTACATGCTGGCCTTGGGGCAGTCGACCTGCCAGCCGGCTTCGGTGAGGCCCTTGTAGAGCACGTCGCGGCGGCGCTGGTAGCTGGCGGCGATGTCCTTCACGCACTGCTGGTCGCCTTCGAGTGCCGCAATCGCCGCGACCTGCAGCGGCGTGAACGTGCCGTAGTCGTGATAGCTCTTGATGCGGGCCAGCGCCGCGACGAGGTCCGGGTTGCCGACCATGAAGCCGACGCGCCAGCCGGCCATGTTGTAGCTCTTGCTCAGCGTGAAGAACTCGACCGCCACGTCCTTGGCGCCGGGCACCTGCATGATGGACGGCGCCTCGTAGCCGTCGAACACGATGTCGGCATAGGCCAGGTCGTGCACGACGAGGATGTCGTGCTTCTTGGCCAGCGCCACGACGCGCTCGAAGAAGCCAAGGTCCACGCACTGCGCCGTCGGGTTGGACGGGAAGCCGAACACCATCATCTTGGGCTTGGGATAGCTGCCGCGGATGGTGCGCTCCAGCTCGGCGAAGAAGTCCACCTCACTCGACACCGGAATCGCGCGGATGTCGGCGCCGGCGATCACCGCGCCGTAGATGTGGATGGGATAGCTGGGGTCGGGCACCAGCACCGTGTCGCCACGGTCCAGCGTCGCCAGCATCAGGTGGGCCAGGCCCTCCTTGGAGCCGATGGTGACGATGGCCTCGCTGTCGGGGTTGATCTCCACGCCGTAGCGGCGCTGGTACCAGTGCGAGATCGCGCGGCGCAGCCGCGGGATGCCCTTGCTGGCCGAGTAGCCATGCGTGTCGGGCCGCTGCGCGACCTCGGCGAGCTTGGCGACGATGTGCGCCGGCGTGGCCCCGTCGGGGTTGCCCATGCTCATGTCGATGATGTCCTCGCCACGCCGGCGGGCCGCGAGCTTGAGCTCGGCCGTGATGTTGAAGACGTAGGGCGGGAGGCGGTCGATGCGCGCGAAACGGCGCTTGCCGCTGGAAGCGGAAGAGGTCATGTTGAAGTCACGTAGGCGCCCGGAACCGTCCGAGCGACGTGGGCGGCATGGCGCCGCGCCGGAGCCGACTCTAGCCGACCTGCGTAAGCTCGCGGGCATGAACCAGCCCCTCTCGTTGACGATCGGCGACGACACCACCGTGTCCGCGCTGTGGCTGCAGCCGCCGCGTCCCGTGGCGACCTACGTGTTCGCCCACGGCGCCGGCGCCGGCATGCGGCACAGCTTCATGGAGGCGCTGTCGCAGGCCTTGTTCGAGCGGTCGGTGGCGACGCTGCGCTATCAATTCCCATACATGGAGCGCGGCTCAAAGCGGCCGGACTCGCCAGTGGTTGCCCACGCCGCGGTGCGCGCCGCCGTGGCAGCGGCAGGCGAGCGGCTGCCGAAGACGCCATTGTTTGCCGGCGGCAAGTCCTTCGGCGGCCGCATGACGTCGCAGGCGCAGGCGGCAGCGCCCATGCCGGGCGTGCGCGGGCTGGCCTTTGTCGGCTTCCCGCTGCATCCGGCCGGCAAACCGGGCATCGAACGGGCCGCGCATCTGGCGGACGTGAAAGTGCCCATGCTGTTCCTGCAGGGCACGCGCGACGAACTGGCCGAGCTGGCGCTGCTGCAGGGCGTCGTCGATGGCCTGGGCGACCGCGCCTCGCTGCACATCGAGGACGATGCCGACCATGCCTTCCACGTCCGCGCCCGCAGCGGCCGCAACGACGAACAGGTCGTGCAGTCGCTGGCCGCCGTGATGGCCGCGTGGTTCGCTTCCTAGAATCGCGCCATGACCCCACCCGCCGCCCCCATCGTCTGCATCGGCGGCTTCAACATCGACCGCAAGCTGCGCCTGCTGGCACATGCGCTGGGCGGATCGTCCAATCCCTGCGAAGCGCACGAGACGCCCGGCGGCGTCGTGCGCAACGTCGCCGAGAACCTGGCGCGGCTGGGCCTGCCCGTGGCCTTGGTCGCGGCCGTGGGCGACGATGCCGGCGGCCGCATGCTGATGGAGCAGGCCGCGCGCGTGGGTATCGCCACCGACGCAGTGCTGAAGCTGCGCCATGTCGTGACCGACAGCTACACCGCCGTGCTGGCGCCCGACGGCGGCCTGCACCTGGGCCTGGCCGCCATGCCGCTGGTGGAGCGCCTCAACCCCTGGGCGCTGAACGCCAGCAAGGCCCTGCGCGCGGGCGCGGCGCTCGTCGTGGCGGACGGCAACCTGCCGACCGATGTCTGGCCGCTGCTGCTGGCCGAGGCGCGCGCCAGCGGCATCCCGCTCATCGGCGTGGCCGTGTCCGAAGCGAAGATGGAGAGGCTGCCGCAAGACCTGTCCGGCCTGCACCTGCTGATCCTGAATGCCGGCGAGTTGGCCACCGTCGCTGCAGACCCCGATGCGGCGCTGGTGCGGCTGCACGAGCGCGGCGTGGGCTGCGTGCTGGTGTCGCACGGCGAGGCCGGCCTGCTGCTGAGCCAGCCCGGCCGCGCGCCGCGCCGCTGGGCCGCGCCGCGGGTGCATGTCGTCGACGTGACCGGTGCGGGCGATGCGCTGTCGGCCGGCGTCTGCGCCGGGCTGCTGCGCGACCCGCACGACTTCGACGCCGCGGCCCGCCTGGGCCTGGACCTCGCCGCGCTGACGCTGCAGACCGAGGACAGCGTGCACCCCGAACTGACCCCCGATTTCCTTCGTGACAGATAGTCCCCGATGAACGACCTGATCCAGCTCTCGCCCGAAGTGGCCGCCGCCCGCGCCGAGGGCCGCGCCGTCGTGGCGCTCGAATCCACCATCATTGCCCACGGCATGCCCTGGCCGCAGAACCTGGAGACGGCGCGCGAGGTGGAGGACGTCATCCGCGCCGAGGGCGCCGTGCCGGCCACCATCGCCGTCATCGGCGGCCGCATCCGCGTCGGCCTGACGGGCGACGAGTTGACGCAGCTGGCCCAGGCGCCCGACGCGATGAAGCTCAGCCGCCGCGACCTGCCCTATGCCATCGCCACCGGCCGCCTCGGCGCGACGACGGTCGCCGCGACGATGATCTGCGCCCAGCTGGCCGGCATCGAGGTCTTCGTGACCGGCGGCATCGGCGGCGTGCACCGTGGCGGCGCCGAGAGCTTCGACATCTCGGCCGACCTGCAGGAGCTGGCGCGCACGCCGGTGGCCGTCGTCTGCGCGGGCGCCAAGTCCATCCTCGACCTGGGCCTGACGCTGGAGTACCTGGAGACCCACGGCGTGCCCGTCCTCTCCATCGGCCAGGACAATTTCGCCGCCTTCTTCACGCCGGACAGCGGGCTGAAGGCCGACTTCCGCATGGACGACGCCTTGAGCCAAGCCCGCTTCATCCGCGCCAAATGGGCGCTCGGCCTGTCCGGCGGCGTCGTCGTCAGCAACCCAGTGCCAGCGGCCCAGGCCATGCCGCGCGCGGAGATCGACGCGATCACGGCCCAGGCGCTCGCCGAGGCCGCCAGCCAAGGCATCCTGGGCAAGGCCATCACGCCCTTCCTGCTGGCCCGCATCAAGGCGCTGACGGGCGGCCAGAGTCTGGCCACCAACATCGCCCTCGTGAAGAACAACGCCGTCGCCGGGGCGCGGCTGGCGCGCGCGCTGCAGACCTGACCCGCCGCGCAAGCCGGCCAGCAATCTGCGAGCAATACAGCGCCGTTAGGCTTGACCGTCATTACAGTCAATCCCCTTTACCTTTCGGCAGGCTTGCATGCGCGCGACCTCTTCCCTGATCCTCTGCGGCCTCGTGCTCGCCACCCTGGCTGGCTGCGGGCGCAAGGACGATGCTGGCGGCGCGGCTGCATCCGGTGCTTCGGCGCCGGCCGGTGGCGCCAGCGCAGCACCGCCACAGAACGTCAGCGTCATGCAGGTGAAGCAGGCCGACGTGCCCATCACCGTGGAGGCCAGCGGCACCGTCACCGCGCTGCAGAGCGTGGACCTGCGCGCGCAGACCACGTCGACGGTCGCGCAGGTGCTGGTGAAGGACGGCCAGAACGTCCGCAAGGGCGAACTGCTGTTCCGCTTCGACGACCGCGCCGACCGCGCCGCGCTGGACAAGGCCCGCGCCCAGCTCGCGCGTGACCGCGCAGCCCAAGCCGACCTGGAACGCCAGCTCAACCGCGCCAGGGAGCTGCGCGCGCAGAACTTCATCGCGCCCAGCGCCGTCGACACCGCCCAGGCCAATTTCGACGCCGGCCAGGCGCTGGTGCGCAGCGACGAGGCCGCCGTGCAGGCCGCGCAGGTGACGGCCGGCTACAACGAGCTGCGCGCGCCCATCAGCGGCCGCGCCGGCATCGTCAGCGTCTACCCCGGCAGCCTGGTGCAGGCGAACGCGACCGCCGCGGCCCTGGTCAACATCGCGCAGCTGGATCCCATCGCCATCACCTTCACGCTGCCCGAGACGCAGCTGGCCTCGCTGCTGGCCGCCACGCGCGCCGGCGAGCTGGACGTGGAGGCCGTGCCACCGGCGGGCACGCCGGCCATCAAGGGTCATGTGACGGCGGTGGACAACCTCGTCGACACGACGACCGGCACGATCAAGGTCAAGGCCGAGTTCGACAACAAGGCCCAGACGCTGTGGCCGGGCCAGTACCTGCGCGTGCGCGTCACGCTGCGCACCGTGAAGGGCGCCACCGTCGTGCCGCAGGCCGCCCTCATCATGCGGGGCAACGAGCGCTCGGTCTACGTCGTCGGGCCCGACAACACGGCCAGGCTCGTGACGGTGCAGATGCGCGCAGCGCTGGGCGAACAGGCCATCGTCGAGGGTCTGGACGCGGGCGCCCGGGTCGTGCTGGACGGCAAGCAGAACCTGCGGCCGGGCACGCCGCTGCGCATCCAGGCGCCGGCCGCAGCCGCGTCCACGGCTTCAGGCGCCGGCAAATGAGGATCACAGAAGCGTTCATCCGGCGGCCGGTCATGACCGTGCTGCTGAACCTGTCGCTGGTCATCGCCGGTCTCGCCGCATGGAGCCGAATCCCGGTCGCCGCGCTGCCGTCTTACAACACGCCCATCATCAACGTCGGCGCATCGCTGCCGGGGGCGTCGCCCGAGACGATGGCCTCGTCCGTCGCGCTGCCGCTGGAGAAGCAGTTCTCCACCATCCCAGGCCTGCAGACCATCTCGTCGACGAACACGCTGGGCAGCACGTCGCTGACGCTGGAGTTCGACCCCTCGCGCAACATCGACGCCGCCGCCGTGGACGTGCAGGCGGCGCTGTTCCGCAGCTTGCGCGCGCTGCCGACGGAGATGACATCGCCGCCCAACTACCGCAAGGTCAACCCGGCCGACGCGCCGGTGCTGCTGGTGGCGCTGACGTCGCCGTCCATGGACCTGACGGAGCTGAACGACTACGCGGAGAACCTGCTGTCGCCGGGCCTGTCCACCATCGATGGCGTGGCCCAGGTCTCCATCTTCGGCCAGAAGCGCTATGCGGTGCGCATCAAGGTGCGCACCGAGCTGCTGAACCAGCGCAACATCACGCTGGATGAGCTGCAGAAGGCCGTCAATGCCGCCAATGCCAACACGCCGGTCGGCACGCTGGACGGCTCGCGCCAGACGCTGACCATCCAGGCCAACCGCCAGCTCAAGAACGCCGCCGAGTTCGGCCGCATCGTCGTCGCCTCGCGCAACGGCGCGCCCGTCTTCCTGCGCGACGTGGCCGAGGTGCAGGACAGCGTCGAGACCAGCAAGACCTACGCGACCTACCAGGGTGAGCGCTCCATCACGCTGGCCATCCAGCGCCAGCCGGATGCCAACACCGTGCAGGTCGTCGACAAGGTCAAGGCGCTGCTGCCGCGCTACGCGGCGCAGATGCCGGCCTCGGTGAAGATGAGCACGCTGAACGACCGCTCGGTGTCCATCCGCGAGTCGCTGCACGACGTCTACGTGACGCTGGCGCTGACGGTGGGCCTGGTCGTGCTGGTCATCTTCATCTTCCTGCGCCGCGCGGTGGCCACGCTCATTCCCACCGCGTCGCTGCCGATCTCGCTGATCGGCGCGCTCACACTCTTGTTCGCGCTGGGCTATTCGCTCGACAACATCTCGCTGCTCGGCATCACGCTGGCCGTGGGCCTGGTCGTGGACGATGCCATCGTCATGCTGGAGAACATCGTCCGCCACGTCGAGGACGGCATGAAGCCCTTCGACGCCGCCGTGCGCGGCGCACGCGAGATGGCCTTCACCATCCTGTCGATCTCGGTGTCGCTGGTGGCCGTGCTGATCCCGATCTTCTTCATGCCGGGCGTCATCGGCCTGCTGTTCCACGAGTTCGCCGTCGTCGTCGGCCTGTCCATCCTCGTGTCGGCCGTCGTGTCGCTGACGCTGGTGCCCATGCTGTGCAGCCGCCTGCTGAAGGCCGACGAGCACCACGAGGACGGGCCGCTCGGCCGCCTCTTCGAGCGCGGCTTCACGTGGACGCTGGACACCTACACGCGCACGCTGGACCTGGCCCTGCGCCACCGCGCCTGGGTGCTGGGCGTCGCGCTGCTGAGCTTCGTCGCGACCGTGTGGTTCTATGCGGCCATCCCCAAGGGCTTCTTCCCCGAGGAGGACATCGGCCAGCTGCGCGCCAGCACCGAGGCGCCCGAGGACACGTCCTTCGCCGCGATGACGGCGCTGCAGGACCGCGTCGCCGAGATCGTGCGCAACGATGCCAACGTCGCGGCAGTCAGTTCCGCGGTGGGCGGCGGCGGCGGTGGCGGCGGCACCAACACCGGCCGCATGTTCATCAACCTGAAGCCGCGCGGCGAGCGCCAGGCCATGAAGCAGGTCGTCGAGGGCCTGCGCAAGAAGCTGCGCGCGGTGCCCGGCATCCAGGTCTACCTGAGCCCGGTGCAGAACCTGCAGCTCGGCGGCCGCCAGAGCAAGAGCCGCTACCAATACACGCTGCAGTCGGTGTCGGCCGGCGAGCTCAACACCTGGGCCATCAAGCTGCAGGACAAGCTGCGCACGGACGAGCGCTTCCGCGACATCACCAGCGACTCGCAGATGCGCGGCCTGCAGGCCAGCCTCGTCATCGACCGTGAGCGCGCGTCGCTGCTGGGCGTGGACATGGGCGAGCTGCGCAACGCGCTGTACGGCGCCTTCGGCGAGCGCCAGGTGTCCAGCATCTACGCCGAGAGCAACACCTACCAGGTCATCATGGAGGCGGGCGACGCCGACCGCAGCAGCGAGACGGCCTTCGACAAGATCTACCTGCGCGGCAACAACAACGCGCAGGTGCCGCTGACGGCCTTCGCGACCGTGCAGCGCACGCTGGGGCCCACGGCCGTCAACCACCAGGGCCAGCTGCAGGCCGTCACGGTCAGCTTCAACCTGGCGCCCAATGTGCCGCTGGGCGACGCGACGAAGCAGATCGAAGCCTTCACGCAGGAGATCAAGCTGCCGCCCAGCATCATCACGAGCTACGGCGGCGACGCGGCCGTGTTCCAGGACTCGCAGAGCGGCCAGCTGCTGCTGATCGGCCTGGCCGTGGCCGTCATCTACGTGCTGCTGGGCGTGCTCTACGAGAGCTACATCCACCCGCTGACCATCCTGGCCGGCCTGCCGTCCGCGGCGGTGGGCGCGCTGATCACGCTGCAGCTGTTCGGCATGGAGCTGACCATCATCGCCACCATCGGCATCGTCATGCTGATCGGCATCGTGAAGAAGAACGCCATCATGATGATCGACTTCGCGCTGGACGTGCAGCGCAGCCAGGGGTTGAAGCCCGCCGAAGCGATCCGCCAGGCGGCCATCCTGCGCTTTCGGCCCATCATGATGACGACGCTGGCCGCGCTGATGGGCGCGCTGCCGATCGCGCTCGGCCTGGGCGCCGGCGCCGAGCTGCGCCAGCCGCTGGGCCTGGCCGTGGTGGGCGGGCTGATCCTGTCGCAGGCCGTGACGCTCTACATCACGCCGGTCATCTACCTGGCGCTGGACCGCTTCAGCGGCAGCGGGCCCGATGAGCGCGAGTTGGCCGACTTCGCGACCAAGGCCTGATCAGGCCAGCTTCAGCCGGCCCTCGCGGCTCTCGGCGAGCAGGCGCTGGGCCGCGCGCTCGAGCATGCCGATGACGGCGTCGAAGCCGGCGGCGGGGCCGAAGTAGGGGTCGGGGATGTCCTCGCCGGCCATCTCCGGCACGTAGTCGGTCAGCAGCACGATCCTGGCGTGGTGCTCGGGCGCGGCCTTCTTGCGCAGGTAGTCGACGTGATCGGCCTCCATGGCCAGCACGAGGTCGTACTGGCCCAGGCCTTCCGGCTCCACGCGGCGTGAGCGCCACTTGCGGTCGAGGCTGTACTGGTGGCGGCTCAGCGCCGCCGCCGCGCGCGCATCCACCGGGCCGCCGCGCGGGTCGGCATGCAGGCCAGCCGACTCGATGGTCTTGAACACGTCGCCCAGCTTGGCCCTGAAGATGGCCTCGGCCATCGGCGAGCGGCAGATGTTGGCGGTGCAGATCAGCAGGACGGCGGCCATGGCGGTTACGCGGCCAGTTGCTGGCGCATCGCGTCGATCACCGACTTGTAGTCCGGCTTGCCGAAGATGGCCGAGCCGGCGACGAAGGTGTCGGCGCCCGCGTCGGCGATCTCGCGGATGTTGTCGACCTTCACGCCGCCGTCGATCTCCAGGCGGATGTCACGACCGCTCTTGTCGATGAGCTCGCGGACCTTCTTCAGCTTGGCCAACGCGCTCGGGATGAAGCTCTGCCCGCCAAAGCCCGGGTTCACGCTCATCAGCATGATGAGGTCGACCTTGTCGATGACCCACTCCAGCACGTCCAGCGGCGTGGCGGGGTTGAACACCAGGCCGGCCTGCTTGCCTTCGCCTTTGATGAGCTGCAGCGTGCGGTCCACGTGGGTGCTGGCATCGGGGTGGAAGGTCACGATGTCGGCGCCAGCGCGGCAGAAGGCCTGGGCCAGGCTGTCGACGGGCTGCACCATCAGGTGCACATCCAGCACGGCCGGCGTGCCGTCGGGCTTCACCGCGTGCTTGCGCAGCGCCTCGCAGATCATGGGCCCGAAGGTCAGGTTGGGCACGTAATGGTTGTCCATCACGTCGAAATGGATCCAGTCGGCGCCAGCGGCCAACACGTTCTTCACTTCGTCGCCGAGGCGGGCGAAGTCGGCGGACAGGATGCTGGGGGCGATGCGGTATTGCGGGGCAGGCATGCCCGCGAGTTTAGGAGGTCGGCCGCTTGAAGCTGTCGCGCGCCTTTTGTGCCTCGGCCCAGTGGTGGCAGCCGGGCTGGTGGTCGTTGATGAGGCCCATGGCCTGCATCAGTGCATGCATCGTCGTCGGGCCGACGAACTTCCAGCCGCGCTTTTTCAAGTCCTTGGACAGCGCCTCGGACGGCGCCGACGTGGCCAGGTTGTGTGCCACCGAGTTCTTCGGCGGCTCGAAGCGCCACAGGTAGGCGGCCAGCGAGCCCTGCTCGGCGACGAGCTCCACGCAGCGCCCGGCGTTGTGGATGGCTGCTTCGATCTTGCCGCGGTGGCGCACGATGCCCGGGTCGGCCAACAGGCGGTTCACGTCCTTCTCGCCGAACTTGGCGACCTGGTTGAAGTCGAAGCCGGCGAAGGCCGCGCGGAAGGCCTCGCGCTTGTTCAGGATGGTCCGCCACGACAGGCCGCTCTGGAAGCCTTCCAGGCAGAGCTTCTCGAACAGCCGGAAGTCGTCGGCCACCGGCCGACCCCATTCCTCGTCGTGGTAGCGCAGGTATTGCTCATCGCCGGGCGCGGCGGCGCACCAGGCGCAGCGCGGCCGGCCATCGGGCGGCAGGTAAAGGGGCTTGGGGCTCATTTGTATTTTTCGAACAGCTGCCGCAGCACGCCGTCCTTCTCCAGCTTGCGCAGCGCCTGCGTCAGGCGCTCCTCCTGGGCAGGCGGCAGGTCGGCACGCAGTGCGAGGAACTGGGGTTCCTCCTGGAAAGAAGTGGCGCCGAAGCGCAGCCTGGCGCCGAGCCCGTTGTCGGCGATGTGACGGCGCAGGTTCACGTCCTGGCCGTAGATGACGTCGGCCCGGCCCCGCGTCAGCATGCTGAGCGCCTCGCGCTCGGTGGCCACTTCGGCGATGGCCACGCCGGCCAGCACCAGGTGGCGCGCAAGCGCGGTGCCGCGCATGACCAGCACCGGCTTGCGGCGGCTGGGGGCGACGAGGTCGGCCAGCGTGTCGAATTGACGTCCGTCGTCGGCGCGCTGCACGACGACGTGGCGGATGGTGTAGAGCGGCACCGGCACATAGCGCCACTGCTTCTCGCGTTCGGGCGACTTCAGCAGGCAGAAGAAGGCGTCCACGGCGCCCTCGGTCAGCAGCCGCTCGACGCGCTTGAGCGGCACGCTCTGTTCCAGCCCTGTGAAGCGCAGCCCTGGCTCGGCCTTCTCGACGGCCCGCAGGATCTCCATGCACAGCCCCGGCCTGCGCGGCTCGCCGTCGGGGTTGTACTTGATGATGGAGCCCGCCTGCTGCACGGTGCGCAGGCTGAGTTCCTGCGCAGGCACCGCCTGACACAGCAAGGCCATCAGCCAGGCGAGCCAGCGCAGCACTTACGATTCCCGTATCCCAGCGGACATGCGTCGAGCATAGCGACAATCACCCGATGGCCACACCCCGTTTCACCTGCAGCGTCGCCGTCCAGGCTCTGCCTGAGCAGACGCATCTCGAGCAAGGCCTCTACGCCTTCAGCTACACCATCACCATCGAGAACAGCGGCGACGTGATGGCCCAGCTCATCGGCCGGCACTGGGAGATCACCGACGCGCGCGGCCAGGTGCAGATCGTCGACGGCCTGGCCGTCGTCGGCCACCAGCCGGTGCTGGCGCCGGGCCAGAAGTTCCAGTACAGCTCCTGGGCCCAGATCTCGACGCCGCAGGGCACGATGCGCGGCCGCTTCCTGTGCGTGACGGAGAGCTGCGAGATCTTCCATGCCGACGTGGATGAATTCCTTTTGGCCGACAGCGCAAGCCTGCATTGAGGCGCATCAGGATTCAACGTGGCCGTCGTGCCTTCCCGGGCCGAGCGCTGCGCCGCTCGCCCTTGTCGCGGCCCGAGAACATCGTCCACCAGACGATGAGCACCAGCACCAGCAGCGCGCCGAGGGCTTCGAGGATGAGGAGCAGCATGGGGGGGTGGGCGCGTGCAGGATTGGCCGCGATTCTAGGAACGCTGGCCGCCTGCTCGTCGCCGCCGCTGCGGCGCGAGCTGCCCGCGCCGCGGCAGGCAACCCCCGCGCCGGTGCAGCCGGCGCAGGGCGCGCGCTGGATTGCCGCCGACTGGAAGGACCTGCCCGGCTGGGGCGGCGACGACCTGCTCGCCGCCTGGCCTGCGCTGCTGGCCGGCTGCCAGCGCCCCGCGCCCGGCTGGGCCGAGTTCTGCGCGCGCGCGGCGCTGCAGTCGCCGACCGACCCGCTGGAAGCCGCCGCGCTGCTGATGAAGCATCTGCGCCCCTGGCGCCTGGCCAGCGACAGCGGCGACGCCACGGGCCTGCTGACCGGCTACTTCGAGCCCCAGCTCGCCGCCAGCCGCACGCGCCAGGGCGCCTTCCAGTGGCCGCTGCACGCGCTGCCGGGCGACCCCGCGCTGCGCCGCCTGTCGCGCCGTGACATCGATGCCCACCCGCGCTTCGCGGCGCTGGAGCTGGCCTATCTGGACGACCCGTTCGCGCTGCTGCAACTGCAGATCCAGGGCTCTGGCCGGCTCGTCATGCGCGACGCCACGGGTGCCGAGCGCATCAGCCGTGTCGCCTGGGCGGGCCACAACGACCAGCCCTTCCAGTCCGTCGCCCGTGCACTGCTGGACCGCGGCGAGGTGGCCGACGCGACACCACGCACGCTGAGCGACTGGGCGCGCCGCAACCCGGCCAAGGTGCGCGACGCGCTGGCCGTGAACCCGCGCGTCGTCTACTTCCGCGAGGAGGCGCTGGCCGATGCGAGCCAGGGTCCGCGCGGCGCCCAGGGCGTGCCGCTGACGCCGGGCCGCTCGGTCGCCGTCGACAAGGCCTTCATCGCGCTGGGCACGCCGCTCTGGCTGGACAGCACCGAACCGCTGTCGACCACGCCCATGCGCCGCCTCGTGCTGGCGCAGGACACCGGCAGCGCCATCCAGGGCGCCGTGCGCGCCGACCTCTTCTGGGGCTGGGGCGAGGACGCCGCGCTGCAGGCCAGCCGCACGAAGCAGCCGCTGCGGCTGTGGGCGCTTTTCCCCGACGGCGTCACTCCACGACCTTGACGCCCTTCCAGAACGCGTAGCGGCCCTTGATTTCGGCGGCGGCCGGCAGCGGATCGGGGTAGGTCCAGACGGCGTCGGGGTTCAGCTCGCCGTTGACGAGCAGGCTCAGGTATTTGGCCTCGCCCTTCCACGCGCAGCGGGTGACGTGATTGCTGAAGGTCGTGTACTGCTTGTTGAGCGACTCGGCGGGGAAGTAATGGTTGCCTTCGACGACAACGGTGTCGTCGCTCTCGGCCAGCGTGATGCCGTTCCAGACTGCCTTCATGCAGGTCTCCTTGAAAATGGATGCGATGAAACGCTACCACTCCCACCTCGGCCGCGACATCGTCGTCACCGGCGGCAGCGCCCGCGACCTGGAGGCGGGGCAGTTCGGCGTGCTGGCCATCGACGGTGGCGCGGGCGGCTGGTCGGTCGTGCACAAGGGGCCGGGCGGCGACGTCATGGAGCTCAACAACGAGATGCACTTCGAAACACCCGAGGAGGCGCTGGCTTTTGCGAAGGAGTTGATCGAGATGCTCGCGCCCTAAACTCTTCGTCATGCGCCCCTCCGACGCCCTTGCCCGCCAGCGCGCCGCCGTGCGTGAGGCAGCCGGCCGTTTTCGCGCTGCCAACCTGCGCGTGTTCGGCTCGGCGTTGCATGGCACCGACGGCGAAGGCAGCGACCTGGACTTGCTTGTCGACACATTGCCTGGTGCGACCTTGTTCGACCTGGGCGGTCTGCAGCAGACCTTGGAGGAGTTGCTTGGCGTGCCTGTAGACCTCGTCACGCCGGACGATTTGCCGACGCGGCTGCGTGCCGTCGTCCTGGCCGAGGCTCAGCCGGTATGAAGCCGACGCGTTTGCCGGACTATCTGCAGCACATTCGGCAGGCGGCTCAGGAAGCCTGCGAGTTCGCAGCCGGCATGACGCGCGAGGGCTTCGAGCACGATACGAGAACGCAGAAAGCCATCGAGATGAACCTCGTCGTCATCGGCGAAGCCGCGTCTCGGGTGCTGGAGCATCACGCCGACTTTGCCCAGCGGCACCCGCAGCTGCCCTGGCGAGAGATGCGCGGCATGCGCAACCGCATGGCCCATGGGTATTTCGAGATCAACCTGGACATGGTCTGGAGCACTGTGCAGACGGCTCTCCCCGCGTTGCTGGTGCAACTGTCGGCGCTGCCAGGCGAGGAGCCATGACATGCTCACCCTTTATGGCGCGCAAGCCTCCGGCTCCGTCGCCGTCGAAGCCGCGCTGACGCTGCTGGGCCTGCCCTACACGCTGATCGAGGGCGCGACCTGGGCCGAGGAGGCCGCGCGTGACCGCGTCGCGACGAGCAACCCGATGCGCCAGATCCCGACGCTGGTGATGCCCGATGGCGAGGTCATGACCGAGAGCGCGGCCATCCTCATCTACCTGGCCGACCTCGACCCTGCCGCTGCGCTGGCGCCCGCGCCCGGTGACCCGCGGCGGCGCCAGTTCCTGCGCTGGATGGTCTATGTGTCGTCGGCCATCTACGCGCTGCACTGGATCAAGCCCGACGTGAAGCGCATCGGCGCGCGGGAGACCTGCCGCGACGCCGTCGTCGAGGCCGTGCACGAGCGCATCGCCTACTGCTGGGCCAACATGGACGAGCAGCTCAACCCCGGCGACTACCTGCTGGGCGACGAGCTGACGGTGCTGGACCTGTATGTCGCCGTCGTGTCGCGCTTCGGGCCGTGGCGCGAGCGCTTCGAGGAGGTGGCGCCGCGCATGACGCCGGCGGTGCACCGCGTGGACAAGGATCCGCGGCTGGCGGCGTTGTGGCAGGCGCGATTTCCGGAGGACTGAGCCATGTTGTCTGAACGCTTCAACATCTTCGGCGGCCTGTTTGACATCGAGCGCACCGGCGGCGGCTGGTCGGTGCTGTCCGTCGGCAACGACGGCAAGCGGCTGCCGGCCCACTTCGTCATCCCGGAGTTCGTCGCCGACGACGAGCTGGAGCAGTTCCTGTTCGACCTGTTCCACGAGCAGGCGGCGTACAAGAAGGGTGGGATTTTTCGGGTGCAGCGCTAGGCCCATCACCATGCGTGTCCACGGAAGCTGCCACTGCGGTGCCGTCCGCTACGAGGCGACGGTCGATCCGCAGCGCGCGGTCATCTGCCATTGCACCGATTGCCAGAAGCTGACCGGTTCCGCCTACCGGGTGTCGGTGATGGCGAAAAACGGTTCCTTCCGTCTGTTGGCTGGTGAGCCGCGTGTGTACGTGAAGCTTGGCGACATGGGCACACGGCGCGCGCAGGCGTTCTGCGCCAACTGTGGGTCGCCCCTCTATACCTACGATGCGGACCGCCCCGGCGTCGACCTGGGCCTACGCGTCGGCTGCATCGACGAGCGGCGGACGCTGGTGCCGAGCAAGCAGAAGTGGTGCCGGTCGGCGCTGGGCTGGACACAGCGCCTCGAAGGCCTGCCGCGCGTTGACGGCGAATAACCGGGCTCTGCGCTCAAACCTGCCCGCCCGCCTTCGCTCCCTTGCCCTGCAGCACCGGCGCCTCCGGCATGCCCAGCAGGTCCGCCGCCAGCGCCTCGGCCACTTCGATGCCGTCGACGCCGGCGCTCATGATGCCGCCCGCATACCCCGCGCCTTCACCGGCCGGGAACAGCCCGCGCACGTTGACGCTTTGGTAATCGCGGCCGCGGTTGATGCGCAGCGGCGATGACGTGCGCGTCTCCACGCCGGTCAGCACCGCGTCCGGGCGGTCGAAGCCGCGGATCTGGCGGGCGAACGCGGGCAGGGCTTCGCGGATGGCTTCCAGCGCATAGGTCGGCAGCGAGCCGCGGCCTTTTTCCTGCAGGTTGGTCAGCGTCACGCCGGGCTTGTAGCTGGGCGCCACGTCGCCGAAGTCCTTGCTCACCTGGCGCTTGACGAAGTCGCCCACCAGCGAGCCCGGCGCGAGGTAGCCGCCGCCGCCCAGTTCGTAGGCGCGGCTTTCCCAGAGGCGCTGGAAGGCCATGCCGTCGAGAGGATTCACCGGGCTGCCATCGCGCTTGCCGTCCTGGCGGTAGTCCTCGGGTGTCAGGCCGACGACGATGCCGGCATTGGCATTGCGCTCGTTGCGCGAGTACTGGCTCATGCCGTTGGTGACGACGCGGTTCTCCTCACTGGTGGCGGCCACGACCGTGCCGCCGGGGCACATGCAGAAGCTGTAGACCGAGCGGCCGTTCTTCGCGTGGTGGACGAGCTTGTAGTCGGCCGCGCCGAGGATGGCGTTGCCGGCGTTGGGCCCGAAGCGCGCCGCGTCGATGAGGCTCTGCGGATGTTCGATGCGGTAGCCGATGGAGAACGGTTTCGCTTCCATCTGCACGCCGCGCTCGTGCAGCATCTTGAAGGTGTCGCGCGCGCTGTGGCCCAGCGCAATGACGACGTGGGTGGCGGCGATCTGCTCGCCCGATTCCAGCGTCACACCCCGCACGGCGCCGTCCTCGATGAGCAGGTCCGTCACCTTCTGCTGGAAGCGGATCTCGCCGCCCAGAGCCTCGATCTCGGCCCGCATCTTGATGATCATGCTGACCAGCCGGAAGGTGCCGATGTGGGGCTTGCTGACGTAGAGGATCTCCTCCGGCGCGCCGGCCTTGACGAACTCGGTCAGCACCTTGCGCGTGAGATGGCGCGGGTCGGAGATCTGGGAATAGAGCTTGCCGTCGGAGAAGGTGCCGGCGCCGCCCTCGCCGAACTGCACGTTGCTCTCGGGGTGCAGCTTCTGCTCGCGCCACAGTCCCCAGGTGTCCTGGGTGCGCTCGCGCACGGCCTTGCCGCGTTCCAGCACGATGGGCTTCAACCCCATCTGCGCCAGGATCAGCGCGGCGAACAGACCGCAGGGGCCGAAGCCGACGACGACGGGCCGCGGGCCGGTGAACTCGCCCACCTGGGCGAGGAAGTGGTAGCTGGTGTCGGGCGTGGCACGGATCTGGTGGTCGCCGGCAAAGCGCGCCAGCACGGCGGCTTCGTCGATTCCGTCTGCCAGCGTGCAGTCCAGCGTGTAGACGAGCTGGATGTCGCTGCGCTTGCGCGCGTCGTAGCCGCGGCGGAAGACGTGCACGTGGGCCAGGTCGGCGTCGGCCAGCTTCAGGCGGGCCAGCGCGGCGGGGCGCAGCTCGCCCTCGGCGTGGTTCAACGGCAGGCGGAGTTCGTTGATGCGGATCATGGGCGGTCAGGTCAGTTTCTAGCCGACAAAACAAAACAGGCCCGTCGGGGCCTGTTGATGGGGATCGTCAGGCGCGAGCCTGAAAGATCAGCCCGAATGCGGGCGCTTGCCCGGGTTCTTCTTCGAACGGGTGTGGGCGCCGCGCTCGAGGCTGCTCAGCTGGCCCTTGCCGGCGGTGAAGGTGACGCCCTTGGGGGCGGCGGGACGGGGGGTGGCCTTGCGGTCAGCTTCGGTAACGATCTTGTTGCCCATGATGGCTCCAGTGAAACAAGCCCACAGCAGGGGCACAAACGACGAAAGGCGCGGATTTTAGCCTGTCGTGGCGGTTATGAGCCAGCCCTCCAGATCCGGCAGCGCCATGGGCCTGGCCAGCAGGTAGCCCTGGATGAGGTCGCAGCCGCAGCGGGTGATGACGCCCAGCTCGGCCTCGTTCTCGACGCCCTCGGCCGTCACCGTCAGCCCCAGGCCCTGGCCGACGCCGACGATGGACTTCAGCAGCGCCTCGCGGCGCGGGTCGGCGTTGACGTCCTGCACGAAGCTGCGGTCGATCTTCAGCTCGTCCACCGGCAGGTGCTGCAGATAGGCCAGCGAGGACTGCCCGGTGCCGAAATCGTCGATGGCCAGCTTGACGCCCCAGCTCTTCAGCGCATGCAGCACGGCGATGGGGTCGGTGCCGCTGGACATCAGGCCGGTTTCGGTCACTTCCAGCTGCAGCTGGCCCGGGTCGACGCGGTACTCGGCCAGCAGCGCGGCCAGGCGGGCGGGCAGGCTCTGGTCCTGCAGGTCCAGCGTGGAGATGTTGACGGCGATGCTGACCGGTGCCAGGCCGGCGGCCTCGCGCTCGGCCAGCGTGCGCACCGCGCGGGCGAGCATCCAGTCGGTGATCTGGCGGATGCGGCCGCTGCGCTCGGCAAACGGGATGAAGTCGGCCGGCGGCAGCCAGCCGCGCTGCGGGTGCTGCCAGCGCACCAGCGCCTCGGCGCCGGTGATGCGGCCGGTCTTCAGGTCGCGCTTGGGCTGCAGGAACTGGCGCAGCTGGTCCTGATGGATGGCGGTGTGCAGGTCGGACAGCAGGCTCAGGTGCAGCGCGCGCGCCGCCTCGGCGCCCGGGTTGTAGACGGCCACCGGCTGGCGCAGCCGCTTGGCCTCGAACATGGCCTGCTCGGCACGGCGCAGCAGGGCCTCGGTGTCGGCGGCATGCTCGGGCCAGTGGGCCACGCCCAGCGATACCGACAGGTCCAGCGACTGGCCCTGCCAGGACAGCTTGTGCTCCACCTCCTCGCGCAGCTGGGCGGCCAGCGCGGCACCATGCTCCAGCATGGACACGGGCGCCAGCGCGGCGAAGGTGCCGCCGGCCAGGCGGCCATAGGCGGCGGCGCCTTCGTCGAAGAGGGCGGCCAGCTTGCTTGCGGCACCGCGCAGCAGCGCGTCGCCGGCGTCGAAGCCCAGCACGCCGTTGACGGCCTTGAGCCGGTCCACGTCGATGCAGATCAGCACGGCCAGCTGTTCGCGCTCGCCCAGGCCGGCCAGCAGGCGGTCGCCGTCCGCGATGAAGCGGCTGCGCTGCGGCAGGCCGGTCAGCAGGTCGACGTCGGCCAGGCGGCGCAGCTCGGCCTCGCGCTCGCCGACGGCCACGGCCATGGTGTTCATTGCGGCGGCCATGTGGCCCAGCTCATCGGTCGAGTCGACCTCGATGCGGTGGCCATACTGGCCCTGGGCAATCAGCTCGGCGCCGTCCTCCGCGAGCTTGAGCGGGTTGACGATGGAGCGCGTGACGCTGACGGCCAGCAGCGCGCCGGCCACGAGGGCCGCGCTGCACAGCGCCATCACGCCGGTGCGGTCGGCGTCGATCTGGTCGCGCAGCTCGCGCGCCCTCGCCGTGCCCGCGCGTTCCTCGCTGGCGGCGAGCTGGTGGATGGCGCCGACGAACAGCGACAGCGACGACTCGGTGTCGCCGCCCAGCAGCGCCCGGGCAGCCTGGAAGTCGTCCTGTTCGATGAGGTTGCGGACGTCCACATAGCTGGCGCGGTAGTCGGCCAGGCGCTCGCTGACCTCGGTCAGGCGCGCGCTGCGCGGGCCGGGAGGCAGCAGCATCGCCAGGCGCTGCATCGCGTCGTCCAGCCTCGCGTTGGCCAAGACGATCTCGGGGTAGGAGGCGATGCGCAGCTCGTCGTCCGGGCTCATCAGCACCAGCAGCTTGCGCGCGACGGCCTCGGCGTTGCGGTTGATCTCGTTGACGGAGTCGCGGATGGCGGACTGCTCGTCGACGATCTGGTTCAGCGCGTCGGACAGCCCCGCGAGCCGGTGCAGCGACAGCGCGGCCAGTCCCAGCAGCAACAGCAGCAACACGGCAAAGGCCAGGCCCAGCCGGGTGCGGATGCGCAGCAGCCGGGACAGCCGGCGTTTCATGCGGCTGCCACCTCAGCTTTCATAGGCTGCTCCAGCGGTCCAGCAGCAGCCGCGCGGTGGCGACGTTGGTGGCGCAGGGCACGTCATGCACGTCACAGGCGCGCACGAGGGCGTTGATGTCGGGTTCGTGCGGCTGCGGCGTCATCGGGTCGCGCAGGAAGATGACGCCGTCCAGCTCGCCCACCGCCAGCCGCGCGCCGATCTGCAGGTCGCCGCCCCAGGGGCCGCTCAGCATGCGCTCGACGGCCAGGCCATGCGCCTCGGCCAGCCGGGCGCCGGTGGTGCCGGTGGCCATCAGCTCGCAGCGCCGCAGCAGCGGCAGGAAGTCGGCGGCGAGGGCGATCATGGCGTCCTTCTTGCCGTCGTGGGCGATCAAGGCGAGTCTCATCGGGCGGGCAGGCTGTGAAAGGCAGTCACGTTACACGCACTCCGGGCCGGGAAGTGCGAAGTAGTTCGCACTTCGGCGCTCACCCTCTAGAGCTGGATCGACACGCGCAGCTGCAGTTCGCGCTCGGGCTGTCCGGCCGCGTCGCGGCTGCTGACCGTGCCGCGGGGCGGCGGGGCGGCGGGGCCGCCGGTGCGCGCCACGGTCTGCCAGCGTTCCATCGGCAGGTCCAGTGTCGATCGGAAGGACTGGTCGCCCTCCTCGACGTCGAAGGTGATCCGCACCGGCGCGCTGCCGCCGGCCCAGGTCGGCGTGACCATGAAACTGTGCGTGACGACGCGCTCCGCCGGGCGGGGCGTGGCACGGATGCGCCGGGTGGCGCCGTTGGCATCGACGTCGACGAGGGTGTCCACCCACTGCAGCGGTTCGCGCGTCGTCATGCGCGCGTCGGCGCGCTGGCCGTTTTGGACGAGCAGCCGCTGCGTCGGCACCGTGACGGCAGGGCCGGTCGACGTGACGACGCCCGCGCCGCGCGGCGAGACCGCGCCCGCCGTGCCGACGACGGTCGCGCCGTCGCGCACGCCCGCCTGGGCCGACGGAGGAAGGCTGGCGTCCACCCAGCGGAGTTCGACGAGCAGCTGCACGGCCGGTGGTGCGGCCTGCGCCAGCGCGGGCAGCAGGAACAGGGAGAAAAAGGGACGGCGCTTCATGCGCGCGAGCTTAGCTGCCGCGAGTGGCGGTGGCGCGTGTCGGCCACAGCCGCGGTCCGAACAGGTTGATCGCCAGCCCGGCCAGCACCAGCGCCGCGGCGGCGAGCTTCCAGCCCGGCAGCGTCTCGCCCAGCAGCAGGCTGCTGGCACCCATGCCGAAGACCGGCACCAGCAGGGCCATGGGCACGATGCGTGCGGCCGGATGCCGGTTCAGCAGCCAGGCCCAGCAGCCGTAGCCGAACAGCGTGTTGGCGAAGCTCTGCCACAGCACCGCGGCCCAGGTGGCGGCGTCGGCGGCCGGGAGTGCCGCCGCGATGCGCTCCGGCCCGTCGACGACCAGCGCCAGCACCAGCAACGGCGGCACCGCGAAGGCGCTGCTCCAGACGACGTAGGCCAGCATGTTGACCGACCCGGCGCGCTTGCCGACGAGGTTGCCGCAGGCCCACGAGAACGCCGCGGCCAGCACCATGGCGAGGCCCAGCGGCGTCGTCGTGCCGTCGGTGTGGGCGACGATGACGGCGATGCCGGCGACGGCCAGCGCCAGGCCCAGCCAGGTGCTCGCCTGCACGCGCTCAGCCGTAAGCCGCATCGCCAGCAGCAGCGTGAAGAACACCTGGGTCTGGATGACCAGCGATGCCAGCCCCGGCGAGATCTCGCTGCGCATGGCGAGATAGAGCAGCCCGAACTGGCCCACCGCGACGAACAGACCGTAGCCCGCCAGGTTGCGCCAACCCACCGCCGGCCGTGCCAGGAAGAAGCAGGCCGGCACGAAGGCGATCGCGAAGCGCAGCACGGCCAGGGTCATCGGCGGCATGACGGCCAGCGCGTACTTGATGACGACGAAGTTGCTGCCCCAGATGGCGACGACGGCAAGGGCGAGCAGCAGGTGGCGCAGGGGCAGGGTGGTCATGGGGTCACGGGGTCAGCGGATTCTGTGGGCCGAGCGCCGGGCCGCTCCCAAGCCGGCCCGCGTCAGGCGATGTGCTTGCGGCTCGACGCCGCAAGCATCGCCGTCCCCCCGGGGGACCGACTGGACTTGCCTGCGTTCAGCAGGGCAAGGCCGGACGAGGGGCTCACTTTCAGTCCGCGCAGATGCGGTCACGGCCTTCTGCCTTGGCCTGGTAGAGCAGCTGGTCGGCGCGCTCCAGCGTCCGTGCCATCTCGTCGCCGGCGCGGTGTTCGGTGAGACCGATGGAGACCGTGACCGAGACCTGCACGCCGCCGCCGACGTCCACGGCCAGGTCCGCCACGCGCTGGCGCAGCCGCTCCATGCCCACCAGGGCCATCGGCATGGCCGTGTCGGGCAGCAGCACGAGGAATTCCTCGCCGCCCCAGCGGGCGATGACGTCGGTGGCGCGCAGCGCGGCCTGGCCGGTCTCGGCGAAGGCCCGCAGCACGAGGTCGCCGGCCGCATGGCCGTGGCGGTCGTTGACGCGCTTGAAATGGTCCAGGTCCAGCACGGCCACGCAGAAGCCGTGGCCGTGGCGCAGCGAGCGCAGCAGCTCCTGCTCCATCAGCGCCTGCATCTGGCGGCGGTTGGGCAGGCCGGTGAGGTCGTCGCGCGTGGCGATGGCGTGCAGTTGGGCCAGGGCGCGGGCCAGCTCCTCGCGCTGGTCGGCCAGGCGACGGCGGATGCGGCTCAGGCGTGCCGTCAGCGTGGCGACGGCGGGCAGCATGATGGCCAGCATCAGGAAGTGGCCGATCTCCACCTCGGCGGGATAGGCCTCGGGATGCAGCCGCGACATGCCCAGCATGGCGAGGCCGAACAGTGCCAGCGCGTAGAGGCTCAGCGTGTAGGCGCTGCGCGCGCGCAGCTGGAACATGCCGAACATCAGGATCAGCGTCAGCACCGGGAACACGCCACCGCGCAGCGGCCCGGCCTGCGCATAGCCCGTGGCGGCGGCAGCGATGGCGAAGGCGATCTGCGCGGCCGTCAACGACGGGTCGGCGAAGCGCAGCGACCAGCCGCTGCGGATGGCTGCGTAGGCGGCGGCCGCGCCGCCCAGCGACACGACGGTCCACGTCCACAGCGCCACGCCGCGCGGTCCGTGGGCCACGTTGGCCGCGTAGTGCAGCATGGGCACGCAGAAGGCCATCAAGGCCATGGCCAGCGTGGTCTGGCGCAGGCGCAGCCGCAGCGCGGGCTCGGTGCCCAGCCACAGATCGACGAGCCGGCGGAAAAGCGACATCGTCCTAGCCTACCGTGGCCGGAGAGGGCCAGGCCTTGCCATTTTTGCGGAGCTTGGTCACGTGACGCGACCGGCCAGCAGCGCACGGGCCCATTCGGGGCGGCCGTTGCGCTGCGCGAGCTCGGCCATGGCCTGGTGGGCGTAGGGCAGGGACAGCTGGCTGCAATGCCAGGCGCCGTCGACTTGCTCGACGATGGCGTAGTGGGCGTCCGGCGTGCCGCGCTCGACGACGTAGCGCTCGGGTTCGTCGTCCACATAGGCCTGCAGGCCCACGCTGCCGGGGTTGACGACGAGCTGGCCCGTCGCCAGGCGCAGCGCGCGCGGCACATGGCTGTGGCCACAGGCGACCAAGGCGCTCGATTGGCCGGCCAGGCGCTCGGCGATCTCGACGGCGCTGGCCAGGCGCAGCACGCCGTCCTCGGGCGTTTCCAGGAAGTGCTCGCAGTCGCTGCGCGGCGTGCCATGGCACAGGAAGAGGCCGGGTGCCCATTGCCATTCGGATCGCAGGCCGCGCACCCAGTCGAGTTCCGCCGTGCCCAGCGTCGACAGCGCGTGGCCGTCCGATGCGCCGCCGGTCCCGGGTGTCCATTCGAGGATCTGGCGCTCGTGGTTGCCGGCGAGGACCGGCCAGCCCGAGGCCATCAGCCATTGCGCCGTTTCGAGCGGCAGCAGCGGGCCGGACAGGTTGTCGCCCAGGCACAGCACCTGGTCGACGCCGCGGCGGCGGATGTCGGCCGCGACGGCTTCCAGCGCCGGCAGGTTGCCGTGGATGTCGGAGACGAGGGCGATGCGCATGGTCAGGACTCTAGATGCCCGAGCGGCAGCGCGCCGCCGGCCTTCACCTCTCCGAGCGAGAAGCTGGTGTGGATGTCCTTCACATTGGGCAGCTTCAGCAGCGTGTTGATGGAGAAGCGCGAGAAGGCATCGAGGTCGGTCGCCATGACCTGCAGCTCGAAGGTGCCGGCGCCGGAGATGTAGTGGCAGGCGATGACCTCGGGCAGGCGGCGGATCTCGTCCTCCAGCGCCTTCGTGGCCGTGGCCGCGCTGCGCTCGGTGTCCACGCGCACGAAGGCCAGCACGCCCAGGCCGATCTTGCGGCGGTCGATCTCGGCGCGATAGCCGGTGATATAGCCCTGCTCCTCCAGCCACTTGACGCGTCGCCATGTGGGCGCGGCCGACAGGCCCACGCGCTGGGCCAGCTCGGCGTTGGACTGGCGGGCGTCACGCTGCAGCTCGGCCAGGATGGCGATGTGATAGCGGTCGAGGGCGTCGGAGCTCATGGTTTGCCCTTGTTTGGTGATTCGAGATTCAACTCGGCATGATTCTCTTTGATTGAGAAAGGATATTGCTGAAGTGGCCGGTTTGCGGCGCAAATTGGAAAGCATCCGGCGCAGGCATTTCCCTACACTGACCCGTCCGGCCATACTGGCCCCATCGCTCGAGCGCCCGGCCTCACAAGGGCCGCCGTGCCCGGGCCTCCCACAGGAGCCCACCCGATGAACGCCCCGCTGCCCGAACACATCCTGAAGGCTCTTCAAACGGTCTCGCTCGACGACAAGTACGCGCTGGACGCCGGCCGTGCCTTCATGAGCGGTGTGCAGGCGCTGGTGCGGCTGCCGATGCTGCAGCGCACGCGTGACGCTCGTGTCGGCCTGAACACCGCCGGCTTCATCAGCGGCTACCGCGGCTCGCCGCTGGGCACCTATGACCAGGCGCTGTGGCAGGCTAAGAAGCACCTGGCCAAACAGAACATCGTCTTCCAGCCGGGCGTCAACGAGGAACTGGGCGCGACGGCCGTGTGGGGCACGCAGCAGCTGGACCTGTTCAAGGAGAAGGCGAAGTTCGACGGCGTGTTCGGCCTCTGGTACGGCAAGGGCCCGGGCGTGGACCGCTGCATCGACGTGTTCAAGCACGCCAACATGGCCGGCACCGCCAAGCATGGCGGCGTCATCGCCATCGCCGGCGACGACCACATCGCCAAGAGCTCCACGGCGGCCCACCAGAGCGATCACGTCTTCAAGGCGGTCGGCTTCCCGACCTTCTTCCCGAGCAGCGTGCAGGACATCCTCGACATGGGCCTGCACGCCTTCGCGATGAGCCGCTTCTCGGGTCTGTGGGCGGGCATGAAGACCATCCAGGAGATCGTCGAGTCGTCGGCTTCGGTCAGCGTCGACCCCGACCGCGTCGACATCATCCTGCCCGAGGACTTCCAGATGCCGCCCGGCGGCCTGCACATCCGCTGGCCCGACCCGCCGCTGGAGCAGGAGTCGCGGATGATGAACTTCAAGTGGTATGCCGCGCTGGCCTATATCCGCGCCAACAAGCTGAACCACAACGTCATCGAGGGCCCGAACGACCGCTTCGGCCTCATCACCAGCGGCAAGGCTTTCAACGACACGCGCCAGGCGCTGCACGACCTGGGCCTGGACGACGACACCTGCCGCCGCATCGGCATCAGGCTGCACAAGGTCAACGTCGTCTGGCCGCTGGAGGCGCAGATCACGCGCGAGTTCGCTTCAGGCCTGCAGGAGATCCTCGTCGTCGAGGAAAAGCGCCAGATCATCGAGTACCAGGTCAAGGAAGAGCTCTACAACTGGCGCGCCGACGTACGGCCCAACGTGCTTGGCAAGTTCGACGCCGGCGACGCCGAAGGCGGCGAGTGGAGCGTGCCCAACCCCAGCGACCACTGGCTGCTGCGCCCGCAGGCCGACCTGACGCCGGCCATCATCGCCCGCGCCATCGCCAAGCGGCTCAAGCGCCTGGGTGTCGACGCCGACATCCGCGCGCGGCTGGATGCGCGCCTCGCCGTCATCGACGCCAAGGAGGCCTCGCTGAAGTCCGAGGAGCAGACCGCCGGCGGCGCCGATCGCACGCCGTGGTTCTGCTCGGGCTGCCCGCACAACACGTCCACCCGCGTGCCCGAGGGCTCGCGCGCCGTGGGCGGTATCGGCTGCCACTACATGGTCACGTGGATGCCCGGCCGCAACACGGCCACCTTCACGCAGATGGGCGGCGAAGGCGTGCCCTGGGTGGGCCAGGCGCCGTTCACGAACGAGCGCCACATCTTCTCCAACCTCGGCGACGGCACCTACTTCCACAGCGGCAGCCTGGCCATCCGCCAGAGCATCGCCGCGGGCGTCAACATCACCTACAAGATTTTGTATAACGACGCGGTTGCGATGACCGGCGGGCAGCAGGTGGGCGAAAGGCCCGAGGGCCACAGCGTCATCCAGATCATGAACAGCGTGATCTCGGAAGGCGTGAAGAAGCTGGTCATCGTCACCGACGAGCCGGCCAAGTACGACGGCGTCGCGCTGGCGCCCGGCGTGACGGTGCACCACCGCGACGAGCTGGACGACATCCAGCGCCAGTTCCGCGACATCGAAGGCGTCACGGCCATCATCTACGACCAGACCTGCGCCACCGAGAAGCGCCGCCGCCGCAAGCGCGGCAAGCTGGCGGACCCGGCCAAGCGCGTCGTCATCAACGAGCTGGTCTGCGAGGGCTGTGGCGACTGCTCCGTGCAGTCCAACTGCCTGAGCGTCGAGCCGGTCGAGACCGACTTTGGCCGCAAGCGCCAGATCAACCAGAACAGCTGCAACAAGGACTACTCCTGCGTGAAGGGCTTCTGCCCGAGCTTCGTCACCGTCGAGGGCGGTGAGCTGAAGAAGCCCAGGAAGGAGTCGCGCAAGAGTCCGTTCGACGCGGCGCTGGCTAGCCTGCCTCTGCCGGTCATCCCGAATGCCGAGGAGGCCTGGGGCATCGTCGTCGCCGGCGTCGGCGGCACGGGCGTCATCACCATCGGACAGCTGCTCGGCATGGCGGCCCACCTGGAAGGCAAGGGCGTCATCACGCAGGACGCCGCGGGCCTGGCGCAGAAGGGCGGCGCGACGTGGAGCCACATCCAGATCGCCAACACGCCGGATGCGATCTACTGCACCAAGGTCGGCACGGCCGAGGCCGACCTCGTCATCGCCTGCGACGCCATCGTCGCCGCCAACAAGAGCACGCTGGCCGTCATGCGCGAAGGCCGCACCTTCGTCGCGCTCAACACGCATGGCTCGCCGACGGCCACGCTGGTCAACAACCCGGACTGGCGCTTCCCCGGCGCTGCCTGCGAGCAGGCCGTGGCCAAGGCCGTGGGCATGGCGCACTTCGGCTCCTTCGACGCCGAGGAAGTCGCCGTCAAGCTGGTGGGGGACTCGCTGTACACGAATCCGCTGATGCTGGGCTATGCCTGGCAGCAGGGCCGCGTGCCGCTGAGCTACGACGCGATGATGCGTGCCATCGAGCTCAACGGCGTGCAGGTCGACAACAACAAGGCCGCCTTCGAGTGGGGCCGGCGCTGCGCGCACGACCTCAAGAGCGTGCAGGCGCTGTACGCGGCCCAGGCCGTCATCCAGCTCGTCAAGCGCCAGAGCGTCGACGAGGTCGTCGCCAAGCGCGTGGACTTCCTGACGGGCTATCAGAGCGCAGCCTATGCGGCCGAGTACAAGGCCTTCGTCGACAAGGTGCGCGCGGCGGAGAGCCCGCTCGGCACGACCAGGCTGACCGAGGCCGTGGCCCGCTACCTGTTCAAGCTGATGGCTTACAAGGACGAGTACGAGGTGGCCCGCCTGCACACCGACGCCGCGTTCACGAACAAGATCGCCGGCATGTTCGAAGGCGACTACAGAGTCGTCCACCACCTCGCCCCACCGCTGCTGGCCAGGAAGAACAGCAAGGGCGAGCTGGTCAAGCGTCCCTTCGGCGGCTGGATCCGTCCGGCCTTCGGCCTGCTGGCGAAGTTGAAGGGCCTGCGCGGCACGGCCTTCGATGTCTTCGGCTACACGGCCGAGCGCAAGATGGAGCGTGCATTGATCGCGGAGTACCGCGCCAGCATCGACGCGCTGCTCGCCAAGGGCCTGACGGCCGAGCGCCTGGCGCTGGCCGCCGACATCGCCCGCATCCCCGAGGAGATCCGCGGCTATGGACATGTGAAGGAACGCCACCTGCACGCCGCCCGCGCCAAGTGGGACGGGCTGATGGCGCAGTGGAAGGCGCTGGCCTAGGGTCTGAATGTCGTGTGCTGCAGCACGATGAGCCAGCGCCCGTCGATGCGCTGATAAGCAAAGCTGTAGCGCACCGGTCTTGTCTTCGTCTGTCCGTCAGGCCCTTCGTCGAATTCGCATTCGCCCGAGCGCACGGCGGTGTCACCGAACAGCATCAGGTTGCCGATGAGCCAGCGCATGCGCGCCGTCGGCTTCTGCGCCATCTCGTCGAAGAAGGTCGGCAACTCCGTGCCGGACAGCGGCACGGCCAGGTACTCGTCGTCGCTGATCAGCGCGCCCGGCGCATAGAGCTGCTGCAGCCGCCGCGGGTCGCGGCTGTTGTAGGCGTCCTTCCAGTCTTCCAGCGCCGCCATCAGGTCGTTGAGGCAGTTGCTGGCGGGGTCGTCGCAGCGCAGCGGCGACGACACGGTCACCTGGGGTGCCGTCGAGCAGCCGCTGCCCAGCGCCATCAGCAGCAGGCCTGCCGCAGCGGTGACGAGTGCGCGCGGCTTGCGGGTCATTGGCATCTCCGGCCCTCCTTGGTTGCGGCGCGGATTGTCAATTGCCGCTGCGGATGCGCCGGTCGCGATGGCGTGAATCCTTCCCTGCGGGGCAATCCCTGAAGGAAGCCGGCACGCGCTTGCCTAGACTGCGGCCCTTGTTTCAGGGAGAGAGACCAATGAAGACCATGCTCCGCGGCCTGCTGGCCGCTGCCGGCCTGTGCCTGGGCCTGCTTGCACAGGCGGCCGATGCACCGCCCGAGAACCCGGCCTGGACCGAGGCCAAGGCTGCGGCCAAGACGGGCCCGGCCGACATCGCCATCGCCGGCCAGGCCACGCTGCACCTGCCGGCCGACCGTGTCTTCATCCCCCAGCCCCAGGCCGGCAAGCTGCTGCGCGCCATGGGCAACCCGGGCGAGCACAGCGAGCTCAGCGGGCTGATCTTTCCCAAGGGCGAGGGCGACTGGTTCGCCACGCTGCGCTATATCGCCTCCGGTTATGTGAAGGACGGCGACGCCAAGGAGTGGAAGGCCGACGACCTGCTGGCCAGCTACAAGGAAGGCACCGAAGCCAGCAACGAGGAGCGCCAGAAGATGGGCGTGCCGGCGCTGGAGATCACCGGCTGGGCCGAGGTGCCGGCCTACGAGGCCACGACCCACCGCCTCGTCTGGGCCATGAGCTCCAAGGAGAAGGGTGCCCCGGCCGATGCCGAGCAGGGCGTCAACTACAACACCTATGCCCTCGGCCGCGAGGGCTATCTGAGCCTGAACTTCGTCACCGACCTGAAGGCGCTGCCGGCCCAGAAACCCGATGCCAAGGCCTTGCTCGGCGCGCTGGAGTTCGACGCCGGCAAGCGCTACGAGGACTTCAACGCCTCTACCGACCATGTCGCCGAGTACGGCCTCGCGGCGCTGGTGCTGGGCGTGGGCGCCAAGAAGCTCGGCCTGCTGGCTGTCGTCTTCGCCTTCGTCGCCAAGTTCGCGAAGATCATCTTCATCGCGGTCATCGCTTTCGGCGCGGCGATCACGAAGTTCTTCAAGCGGGACAAGCCCGCGGCCTGATGCTCAAGCTGCTCGCGCTGCTGTTCACCGGCGCCAAGTTTGGCAAGCTGTTGACGACCGGCGGGACCATGCTGGTCTCGCTGGTCGTCTACGCCTGGATCTATGGCTGGCGCTATGCGGCCGGCTTCATCGCGCTGCTGTTCGTGCATGAGATGGGCCATTTCATCGCGGCGCGGCACAAGGGCTTGAACGTCGGCGCGCCGACCTTCATCCCCTTCGTCGGCGCCTGGGTCGAGTTGAAGGACCGGCCCCACGACGCGCAGACCGAGGCCTTTGTCGGCCTAGGCGGCCCGCTGCTCGGCACGGTCGGCGCGACGGTCGTTTATCTGATGGCGCGCTCATGGAACGCCGACTGGCTGCTGGCCGTGGCCTACAGCGGCTTCTTCCTGAACCTGTTCAACCTGATCCCGATCTCGCCCTTCGACGGCGGCCGCATCACGGCCGTGCTGTCACCGCGCATCTGGCTGCTGGGGGCGCCGCTGCTGGTCGCGCTGTTCTTCTGGCGGCCCAGCCCGATGCTGATCCTGATGGCCCTGCTGGCCTGGCCCCAGCTCATCAAGGCCTGGAAGCATCGCGGCGACAGCGTCGAAGCCCAGACCTACTACAGCGTGCCCGCCGCAGTGAAGTGGGAGTACGCGAGCTACTACATGGTGCTGGCTGCTTACCTCGCCGTCATGTGCCATGACGTGCACGAGATGCTTGCCGCGCCGCGCTAGCGAGCTTCGCGGCACGCGCAGGACGGCCGGCCTAGACTGGCCCGGCATGAAAACGAAAGCGCTCTGGCCCGGCCTGCTGCTCGCGGTGCTCGGCGCCATCGGCTTCTCCGGCAAGGCCATCATCGTCAAGCTGGCCTATCGGCATGGCGTGGACGCCGTCACGCTGCTGATGTGGCGCATGCTGCTGGCACTGCCCTTCTTCCTCGTCATGGCCTGGTGGTCGGGCCGCGGCAAGCCGGCGCTGACGCGGCAGGACTGGCGCGACATCGGCGTGCTGGGTTTCACCGGCTACTACCTCGCCAGCTATCTCGACTTCGCCGGCCTGGCCTACATCACGGCGAGCCTGGAGCGGCTCATCCTGTATCTCAACCCGACGCTCGTGCTGCTGCTGTCGGTGGTGTTCTTCAGGCATCGGCTGCAGGCGCGGCAGGTGATGGCGCTCGCCATCAGCTATGCCGGCGTCGTGGCGGTGTTCGCCCACGAACTGCATTTCGAAGGCGCCAGCACCGCCATCGGCGCGGCGCTGGTGTTCGCCAGCGCCATCAGCTATGCGGTTTACCTGTCGCTCAGCGGCAAGGTCGTGCAGCGCCTGGGTTCGCTGCGCCTCGCGGGCCTGGCCAGCACGGTGGCCTGCGCACTGTGCATCGCGCAATTCGCGCTGCTCAAGCCGCTGGACAGCTTCATGGTGCCCGAGCCGGTGCTGTGGCTGTCGCTGCTGAACTCGACGGCCTGCACCGTCGCGCCGGTGCTGATGGTGATGATGGCCATCGCCCGCATCGGCGCGCCGCTGTCGTCCCAGGTGGGCATGGTGGGCCCGATGAGCACGCTGATCATGGGCGTGCTCATCTTGGACGAGCCGATGAACGGCTGGATCGTCATCGGCACGGGGCTGGTGCTCGGCGGCGTGTTCCTGGTCACCTTCCGTACAAGTAACCGGGCAGCCACAGCGTCATCGCCGGCCACACGTACATGAACACCATGCAGACGATGACGATGAGCATATAGGGCATCATGCCCGCGAAGATCTGGTTCAGCGTCACGTGCGGTGGGCTCACGCCCTTCAGGTAGAAGGCCGACATGGCCACGGGCGGGCTCAGGAAGGCGGCCTGCAGGTTCACGAACACCAGCACGCCCCACAGCATCGGGTCGATCTGGAAGTGCGCCAGCAGCGGCAGGAAGATGGGCACGAAGATGACGATGATCTCCGTCCATTCCAGCGGCCAGCCGAGCACGAAGATGATGGCCTGGGACAGCAGCATGAACTGCAACGGCGTCAGGTCCATGGACAGCACCCAGCGCTCCACGAGCGCCTGGCCGCCCAGGATGGCGAACACCGCCGAGAACAGCGCCGAGCCAACGAAAAGCCAGCAGACCATGGACGTGGTCTTGGCGGTCAGGAAGACGGCTTCCTTGGTCTTCTTGAACGTCAGCGTGCCGGCCTGCCAGGCCATCAGGAAGGCGCCGGCCGCGCCGACGGCCGCCGACTCGGTGGCCGTCGTGATGCCGAACAGGATGACGCCCAGCACCACCAGCGTCAGGATGCCCAGCGGCATCACCGACGACACCAGCATGGCCAGGATCTCGTACTGCTCGGCGTCGAAGCGCCAGTAGTACCAGGCCAGCAGCACGGCGGTCAGCACGCAGACGACGGCGAAGCCGGTGTAGAAGCTCTGCGGCACGGCCTCGGCGTGGGGCGCCTCGGCGGGGCCGCCGTCCATGCGCTGCAGTGGCGCGTCGGCCCTGGCGGCGCCGGGCGGTTCGGCGAGCGCGCCGGGCGGCTCCTGCAAGCCGCCGCTGGCGCCCGGGGGCTCCTGCAGGCCGCCCGCGCCGGGGGGCTCGGCGAGGCCGCCGCCTGGCGGCGCCGGCGCGTCCGGCCGCTGCATCTCGGCGGGCGCGCTGACCTCGGTCTTCTGCGTGTAGATGGTGACGTACCACCACGTCGTGCCCAGGCACACCAGCGCCAGCCATAACGGCACCAGCGCGCGCAGCAGGTTCAGCAGCAGCCGTGGCCAGCTCATGGCCGCAGCGGCCGGCGCCAGCACGGCCTTGCACAGCGCCCACAGCAGCCGCGGCGAGTAGCGCTCGGCCAGCCGCGCGGTGGCCGGCGAGATGGGCGCGCGCTGCTGCTCGGGCGGCAGCTGCGGCGCGACCTTGGGGTCGAGCAGCGCCCAGCCGATGACGTAGACGAGATAGAGGAAGGCCAGGAAGAAGCCCGGGAACATCGCCGCCGCGTAGAGCTTGACGACCGACTGCCCGGCCACGGCCGCGTAGACGATGATCATCACGGACGGCGGGATCAGGATGCCCAGCGTGCCGCCGGCCGTGATGACGCCCGCGGCCAGGCGCGTGTCGTAGCCGGCCTTCAGCATCGGCCGCATCGCGATGACGCCCATCAGCACGACGACGGCGCCCACCAGCCCGCTGGCGATGCCCCAGAAGGTGCAGATGACCAGCGTCGTGACGGCCAGCGAGCCGGGCAGGCGGCGGAAGGCCAGCTGCACGCTGTGGAACATGCGGTCCACCAGCGCGCCGCGCTCCATGATGTAGCCCATCAGCACGAACAGCGGGATCGACAGCAGCGTGTCGTTGTTCATCGCGCCGTAGGCGCGCTGCACCATCAGGTCGAAGATGCGGTTGTCCAGCAGCGGCTGGCCGGGGTCGTGGAAGGCGACGAAGCCGAACATCATCCCCAGGCCCATCAGCGTGAACGCCGTCGGGAAGCCGAGCAGGATGACGACGACGATGAGGCTCAGCATCAGCATGCCGAGAGCGGGATTGCTCATGCCTTGTCTCCGGTGCTGCTGCGCTGGCGCGCGACCTCGTCGATGTCCTTGGTGCGGGCGATGGCTTCGCGCGCCGCGTCGGCGTCGACGTGCGTGCTGGCCGCGAGCTGCTGCTCGACGACGTCGATCTCCTCGGCATCCTTCAGGCGCTGCGTCCATTCGCCGGTGCGGATGCAGACGATGCAGCGCAGGATCTCCGACAGGCCCTGCAGCATCACCAGCGCGCCGGCGATGGGGATGATGGCCTTGAAGGGATAGACCGGCAGCGGCGTCGCGTTGAAGGTCGTCTCGTGGATGCGCAGCGAGTCGCCGAAGTAGGTCCAGCCGCTCCACGTCAGCGCGCCGATGCCGGGCAGGAAGAACAGCACGTAGAGCAGCAGGTCCAGCAGCGCCTGCGTGCGCGGCTGCAGGCGGCCGTAGAGAAAGTCGCCGCGCACATGGCCGTCATGCGCCAGCGCGTAGGCGCCGCCCATCATGAACAGCGTGCCGTAGAGCATGTTGCTCGCGTCGAAGACCCAGGCCGTCGGCATGTTCAGCGCATAGCGCTTGAAGACCTCTGCCACGACCAGCAGCATCAGCGCGACGATCAGCCACGCAAAGGCCTTGCCGACCCAGGTGCTGATGCCGTCGACCGCGTGCAACCACTTCTGCACTTCCATGGAAGCTCCTCCATGCAGGACAGGCCCCGCGGGGGGGGGCCGTCGATTCACAGCGTCAGTGGGGCATCAGCCCTTCCTGAAGTAGTGGTTCCAGGCCATCTTGAAATCCACCAGGTAGTCGTTCTGCCACTGCCCGGCGCGCTGCGCGAAGGCGCGCTGGCTGTCCAGCACCTTCTTGAACAGCGGGTTCTCGGCCGACTTCTTGGCAATGACCTTGTCCCAGGCTTCGAGCTGGTTGCGCAGGATGGCGTCGGGCGTCTTGTAGAAGGCCACGCCGGCCTTCTTCATCTCGGCGTAGTCCTTGCTGTTGCGGTCGATGGCCTTCCAGCTCATGTCGGCGCTGGAGGCCTGCACCGCGTAGTCGATGATCTTCTTCAGCTCGGCCGGCAGCGCGTTGTACTTGGCCTTGTTGAACAGGATCTCGAACTGCTCGGTGCTCTGGTGGAAGCTCTGCAGCATGCAGTTCTTGGCCACGTCGGGGAAGCCGAGCACGCGGTCGCTGGACGCGTTGTTGAACTCGGCCGCGTCGATGAGGCCGCGGTCCAGCGCGGCGACGATCTCGCCGCCCGGCAGCGGGTTCACGGCGGCGCCCTGCTCGGTGTAGAGGTCCACCGCCAGGCCCACGGTGCGGAACTTGACGCCCTTCATCTGCTCCAGGTTGGCCACCGGTTTCTTGAACCAGCCGTAGGGCTGGGTCGGCATCGGGCCGTACAGGAAGGACACGACGTCCATGCCGGTGGCCTTGTAGATCTCCTCCAACAGCGCCTCGCCGCCGCCGTAGTTGTGCCAGGACAGCAGCATGTTCGGGTCCATGCCGAAGCCCGGGCCCGAGCCCCACAGCGCCAGCGCCGAGTTCTTGCCGTAGTGATAGGCCACCACGCCGTGGCCGCCGTCCAGCGTGCCCTTGTTGACGGCCTCCAGCAGTTGGAAGGCCGGCACCACGCTGCCGGCAGGCAGCACGTCGATCTTGAGCCGCCCCCCCGCCATGTCGTTGACCTTCTTGGCGAAGTCCTGGGCGTACTCATGGAAGATGTCTTTCGCCGGCCAGGTCGACTGGAAGCGCAGGCTTGTCGTCTGCGCCGTCGAGATCATCGGCGCCGCGAGGGCGCCGGCGCCGACGGTGGTGGCGGCGGCCCGCTTCATGAAGCGGCGGCGCGCGGTGGGTTTCTGGGTCATGGGCTGTCTCCAAATGGATGTGTTTTGACTGCGCCTCGAACAGAACCTGCGGCCGGGCGCTTGGCCGCCGTGCCCGACTGTCTGGCCGCGCACCAGCGTGGCGCAACTGGGTCAAACCCACGGCTCCCGACCAGGGTCACGTGCGGGTATTCAAAATCGCTGAACATAGGCAACAAGGTCGGTGAACCGCTCGCCCGCCTGTCAGGAACACACTGCCTCCCCATGATGACCACTGCGACCCGCTACACCCCTGTCGCCATCGTGCTGCACTGGCTGATGGCCCTCGCCATCATCGGCACCTTCAGCGTCGGCCTCTACATGGCCGACCTGCCTTTCTCGATGACACGGCTCAAGCTCTACAACTGGCACAAATGGGCCGGCGTCACGATCCTGGCGTTGGCTGCCATCCGCCTGCTGTGGCGCCTGACGCACCGCCCGCCCGCCGACCTGCCGATGCCCGCCCTGCAGGCGCAGGTCGCGCATGCCGTTCACTGGCTGCTCTACGCCGTCTTCTTCGCCGTGCCGCTGACCGGCTGGGCCATGAGCTCGGCCAAGGGCTTCCCCATCGTCTGGTTCGGCGTGCTGCCGCTGCCCGACTTCGTGCCCAAGGACAAGGAACTCGGCGAACTGCTGACCGGCGTGCACGGCTGGCTGGCCTACGGTCTCGCCGCCCTCGTGCTGGCCCATGTGGCCGGCGCCCTCAAGCACCATTTCGTCGACCGCGACGGCCTGCTGGCCCGCATGTCGCTGCGCCGCCCCTGAACAGGAACCTCTCCGATGACCAAGCTTCTCTCCACCCTGCTGCTCGCCGCGGCCCTCGTCCCGGCTGTCACGTCCACACAGGCCGCCACGCTGCAGCCCGACAAGAGCGACCTCAGCTTCACCTTCAAGCAGATGGGCGTGTCCGTCGACGGCAAGTTCAAGAAGTTCGAAGCCCAGCTGGACTTCGACGCCAAGAAGCCCGAAGCCGGCAAGATCGCCTTCACGGTCGACCTGGGCAGCGTGTCGCTGGGCGACGCCAGCTTCGACGCCGAGGTCGGCAAGGCGCCGTGGTTCGACACCAAGCGCAACGGCAAGGCAACGTTCGTGTCCACCGGCATCAAGCCCACCGGCCCGTCCAAGTACGACGTGGCCGGCAAGCTGACCATCAAGGGCGCCGTGCGCGATATCGTCGTCCCCATCACGCTGGCCAACGGCGTGGCCTCGGGCGCCGTGCCCATCAAGCGGCTCGATTTCAAGATCGGCGACGGCGAATGGGCCGACACCTCCGTCGTCGCCAACGACGTGACCGTCAAGTTCAAGCTGGCCTTTGCGGGCCTTTAACCTCCAACCTTCCCACCCCCGGAGACTCTCCCGATGAAGAAAGCCCTGCTGCTCGTCACCCTGCTCGCCACCATCGGCGCCGCCCAGGCCCAGAGCGCCACCTACGCCATCGACCCGACCCACACCGCCGTCACCTTCGAGGCCAAGCACTTCGGCACCAGCACGCTGCGCGGCCGCTGGGACAAGAAGGAAGGCACCGTCACGCTGGACAAGGCTGCCAAGACCGGCAAGGTCGAGTTCACGATCGACATGGCCTCCATCTCGACCGGGACGGCCCCCTTCGACGGCCACCTGAAGAGCAAGGACTTCTTCGCCGTCGAGGAGTTCCCGACGGCCAAGTTCGTCGGCGACAAGTTCACCTTCAACGGCGACAAGGTCACCAGCGTCAGCGGCGAGCTGACGCTGAAGGGCAAGACCAACCCGGTCACGCTGACGGCCACCGGCTTCGGCTGCTACGAGAACCCGCGCCTGAAGCGCGAGGTCTGCGGCGGCGACTTCGAGACCACCATCCAGCGCAGCCAGTGGGGCATCACCTACGCGATGCCGGCGGTCACGCCCGACGCCATCCGCCTGCTCATCCAGGTCGAGGCCATCAAGCAGTAAGCCCACCCGGCCCTGCCGCCCTGCCAAGCCCGCCAACCGGCGGGCTTTTTGCTGTGTGGTCGTGATGGATTCACGGGGCGGTCGCGAAGGTCTCATCGAAGTGCGGACGGTCTGTCGCGCGCCCCTGCAGTTCGTCCCCTGGGGCAGCCGGCGCGTCGCTCGGGCGCCACGCCGCCCAAGGCCGCTGCGTACAGTGGCATCAACGACGACAAACCGGCCATGACTCCCTCCTTCACCCCCAGTCCCCAGCAGAAGCTCTGGATCGAGCGCTGGCAGCGCTTTTCCGCTGCGGTGCTGCGCTACTTCCATGCCTACGCCGGCTGGCTGGTCGGCATCAGCTGGAAGCGTTTCGTGCTGCTGTCCGTGGCGCTGCTGATCGGCGTCAACGTGCTGAAGGGCCTGCCGCCCTTCGCCTGGCGCATCAGCGAGGTCGTCGAGGAGCACGACCATGGCGATGCCGAGCGCCGCAAGGCCAAGGCGGAAGCCGAGGCCAGGAAGGCGGCCGACAAGGCGCGCAGGGCGGCCGAGAAGGACGAAGGCAGCAAGACCGGCGCCAAGGGCCTGCGCTACGAGGTCAAGATCGACGAGCGCGGCGTGCGCATCCAGCCGGTGCCCGAATCCGCGCGCCTCGCGGCGTCGGCCGCTTCTGCCGTCGACGCCGACGGCGAGCCCGTGGCCGATGCCGCTTCCGCGCCGACCATCGCGCTGGACTTCCCCAAGAGCGCACGGCCCGAGGACATCCGCGCCGCCGTCGAGCAGGCCAAGGAGCAGCTCGGCCAGCTCAGGCAGGAGGCGGAGGACGTCAAGGAGGCCCAGGAGGCCGCCGCCGAAGCCCAGGCCGCGCTGCAGCAGGCGACGCAGGAGCTCAAGGAGACGCAGTCCCGCCGCCGCGTCACCTACATCCGCCTGGGCGACTCCATGGTCGACCTGGCCACGCTGTGGATCCTGGCCTCGGCCGTCATCAAGGCCATGTACAAGGGCCGCATCCAGGCCGAGGTGAAGGCCGCGCAGGCCACCGAGAACGCCGAGGCCGAGGCGCTGAAGCGCCAGGTCGTCGAGGCCCGGATGGCCGCGATGCAGGCCCAGGTCGAGCCGCACTTCCTGTTCAACACGCTGGCCTCCATCGACCACCTCATCGAGGTCGATCCGCCCACTGCCAGCAAGATGCAGAAGAACCTCATCGCGCTGCTGCGGGCCTCCATGCCGACCATGCGCGAGGCCAATGCCAACGGCGCCGTGCGCGACCTCGGCCGCGAGCTGGCCGTCATCCGGCCCTATCTCGAGATCCTGAAGATGCGCATGGAAGAGCGCCTGCAGACCGAGATCGACGTGCCCGATGGCCTGCTGTCCGCCGAGTTCCCGCCCATGATGATCCAGGGCCTCGTCGAGAACGCCATCAAGCACGGCCTGGAGCCCAAGGCCGAGGGCGGCTCGCTGAAGGTCAAGGCCGAGATCCTGCACGGCAAGCTGGCCGTCACCGTGGCCGACACCGGCCTGGGCTTCGGCCGCGCCGCGACCAGCGGAACCGGCGTCGGCCTGGCCAACATCCGTGAACGCCTGCAGCTGCTGCACGGCGCCAAGGCCAGCGTCACCGTCACCGAGAACCAACCTTCGGGCACCGTGGTCACCATCACCGTGCCCTATCGCAGCCGCAACGACGAAGGAGTCGCCGCATGAAAACCCTGTTCAAGATCCTGTTCATCGCCACCGCGGTGATGGTGCTGATGGCGATGTTCGGTGGCTTCGCGCTGCTGCACCACCACGGCTCGGACATGCACATCGTCGTGAACGACGACGAGCTCTTCTTTGGCAGCGGCGACTTCGGCGACTGGATCGGCGCCAGCATCGGTCTCTTCATCGCCGGCATCGTCTGCGTCGTCGTGCTGCCGCTGGTGCTGCTGCTCGGCGTGGCGCTGCCGCTGCTCATCGTCGGCGGCGTTCTGACGGTCGTCATCGCCGGGCTGCTGGGCGTCGGCGCCGTGCTGGGCTCGCCGGTCATCCTGCTGGGCCTGCTGCTCTTCGTCGTGCTGCGCAACCGCCGTCGTGCGAACGCCGCGGTGACGCGGACCGAGCCAGTCTGATCTAGAGAACTAGTAGCATCGGCGGCCATGAGCAACGCACCCATCCGCGCCGTTCTGGCCGACGACGAACGTCTGATGCGCGAACAGCTGCGCGCCCGCCTGACCGAGGTGTGGCCAGAGCTGGAGATCGTGGCCGAGGCCAAGAACGGCCTCGAGGCCGTCGAGCTGACCAAGGAACACAAGCCCGACCTCGTCTTCCTCGACATCCGCATGCCGGGCCTGACCGGCGTGGAGGCTGCCCGCCAGATTGCGCAGCTGCCGGATGACGACGACTGGCTGGTGCCCGAGATCGTCTTCATCACCGCCTACGACCAATACGCCGTCGAGGCCTTCGAGCAGGGTGTGGCCGACTATGTGCTCAAACCCGCCGAGCGCGAGCGCCTGCAGCTGACGGTGGCGCGCATCAAGAAGCGCCTGGGCCAGCGCGAGGCGCCGTCGGCCGACTTCAGCGACAGCGCGCCGGTGCCGCTGCAGCAGCTGCTGCACAAGCTGTCGGGCCAGATGAACCCGTCGACGAAGCCGGCCTATCTGCAGTGGATCCAGGCGACCGTCGGCCAGGCCATCCAGATGATTCCGGTCGAGGACGTGCTGTTCTTCATCAGCGACGAGAAGTACACGCGGGTGCAGACGGCCAAGGTCGAGGCGCTGATCCGCAAGCCCATCAAGGAACTGGTGGACGAACTGGACCCGCAGCTGTTCTGGCAGATCCACCGCTCGACGCTGGTCAACGCGCGTGCCATCGACGGCATCACCCGCGACTTCCGCGGCCGCCAGCTGGTCGGCGTGAAGGGGCTGACGGAGAAGCTCGAGGTCAGCCGCAGCTACACGCACCTGTTCAAGGGCATGTAGGCGCCGGCGGGAGCAAGGGGTGCCAAACGTCGTCGTGCCGCGCGGCGAGGATCGCCATCCGACCGGGCGCGCGGCCCGCTTCGCCAGGGCGGTGGCGTGCGTGATCGCATCGGCGCTGGCGGGCCTGCCGGCGGGCCCGTGCCGGGCTGCGGAGCAGAGGCTGAACGTCGTCACCGAGGAGTGGGCGCCGTACAACTACGCCGAAGGTGGCGTCGTGAAGGGCTGGTCGGTCGAGGTCGTCCAGGCGCTGGCACGGGCGCTGCAGGTGCAGATCAATATCCAGCTGCTGCCCAGCATGCGCACGATCGTGGCGCTGGACAACCAGCCGCGGACCCTGATGATCACCATGCTGCGCACGCCCGAGCGGGAAGCCCGCTACAAGTGGATCGGCCCACTGGGCGACGGCTCGATCTACTTCTACAAGCGCAAGGGCAGCCCGCTGGAGATCAACAACCTCGAAGACGCCAAGAGGGTGCCCCTGATCTGCACGCGCCATGCGGGACTGGCGGTTTCCAGGTTGAGGGCCGCCGGCTTCGCCAACCTCAACGCGAGCGCCGTCAGTGGGAGGGCTGTCTACGAGATGTTGCTGCTCGGCCGCTGCGACCTGGCCGTCAGCGACTCGCCGCTGGGCGTGTCCCATGCGTTGAAGCAAATGGGTTTTCCGCCGGACGCGCTCGTCCAGACGCCTGTGAAGATCCTGTCGCTGCCCTTGTTCATCGCCTGCAGCAAGGACATCCCCGACGCCGAGATCGCCCGCTGGCAGGCTGCGCTGGACGCGATGAAAAGGTCGGGGGCCTTTCAGGCCATTCTCAGGAAGTACGGTGAATGAACCCGTCGCACGCGCCGCCGGGTCGGCGTGTGCAGCGATGATTCATGTCACCGCCCCGCAGCGAGGCGGGCTTTACTTCTCGACGAAAGCGCGCTCGATGACGTAGTCGCCCGGCGTCGTCGTGCTGCCTTCCTTGAAGCCGCGGATCTCCAGCATCTCCTGCATGTCCTTCAGCAGCGCGGGGCTGCCGCACAGCATTATGCGGTCGTTCTCGGGGTCCAGCGGGGGCAGGCCCAGGTCGGCCTGCAGCTTGCCGGTCTGGATCAGGTCGGTGATGCGGCCCATGTTCTTGTACGGCTCGCGCGTGACCGTCGGGTAGTACAGCAGCTGCTCGCTGCAGAACTCGCCGAGGAACTCGTGCTGGTGCAGGTCCACGGTGAGGTGGTCGTGGTAGGCCAGCTCGGCCACCTCGCGCACGCCATGCACGATGACGACCTTCTCGAAGCGCTCGTACGTGACCGGGTCGCGCACGATGCTGATGAAGGGCGCCAGGCCCGTGCCGCTGCCCAGCAGATAGAGGTTCTTGCCCGGCAGCAGGTAGTCGACGAGCAGCGTGCCCGTGGGCTTGCGGCCGACGATGATCTTGTCGCCCGGCTTGATGTGCTGCAGTTTGGACGTCAGCGGGCCGTCCGGCACCTTGATGCTGAGGAACTCGAGGTTCTCTTCGTAGTTGGCGCTGACGATGCTGTAGGCGCGCAGCAGCGGCTTTCCGTTGTCGCCCTTGAGGCCGATCATCGTGAAGTGGCCGTTGGAGAAGCGCAGCGCCTGGTCGCGCGTCGTCGTGAAGCTGAACAGGCGGTCGGTCCAGTGGTGGACGGTCAGGACGGTCTCTTCGTGGAAGGCACTCATGGGGCGCTCAAGGTGACGGGTTAACCCGGTATTTTCTCCCGGAAGTCATATTCGTCCGTCGCCTAAGGGTCAACGTTTGGTTTCGATGCGCAGAAGCCTGGCCCCGGCGCCCTCGCGACACACCTTGTCCTCGGGGTTGTAGAGCGCACAGGCCTTCAGCGACAGGCAGCCGCAGCCGATGCAGCCGGTCAGCCGTTCGCGCAGCAGCTGCAGCGCCGCGATGCGCTCGTCCAGCAGTGGCGCCCAGCTTGCAGACAGCCGCGTCCAGTCCGCCTTGGTGGGTGTGCGTCCCTCGGGCAGCGTGGCCAGCGCGGCCTTGATCTGCGGCAGCGTCAGCCCCACGTTCTGCGCCGCGCGGATGAAGGCCACGCGGCGCAGCGCATGCCGCGGGTACTGGCGATGGCCGCCCGCGCTGCGGCTGCCGGCCAGCAGGCCCTCGGCTTCGTAGAAGCGCAAGGCACTCGTCGCGACTCCCGCACGCTGGGCCAGCTGGCCGATCGTCAGCGCCGCGGCACTTGACTTCAAGTCCACTTCAACTTCGAGCATGGCGGCCATGTTCCCACGAACGGAGTCGCCCATGCTGATGAAGACCACCGCTGCGTCCGCCACGCTGGCCCAGCTGCACCACCTGCTCGACACCGGCCAGTCGCTGTCAGCGACCTACCGCGGCCAGATGAGCAACCACCTGCCCATGGCCCAGCAGGCGCTGCTGGAGCTGGGCGCATCGGCCGAGCGGCTGCAGGCCTTCACCGAAGGCGAGGAAGCGCATCTCGAACCGCGCATCGCCGCCCGGCCGGCGCGCGTCGCCATCGAGCGCGACCTCGGCCGGCCCGACAGCGATGCCGCCTGGCGCGCGCACTTCACGGCCCGCATCGCCGGGTTGGGCTCGTCCGCGGCACTGCGCGAGGCCCTGGCCCTGCTGCTGCCCGGCGCGGGCGCCGCCGCCTTCCACGGCCTGATTCGTACCGGCCATGCCGTGCTGGCCGGCCACGAAGGCGAACTGGCCGCGGGGCTGGCGCACTGGGCGTCGCATTTCATGCCGCTGCCGACCGCCGAAGACAGCCTGCTGGACCTGGACGATTGGTTGCAGGCGTTGCGGCAACTGCAGCATCCGACCTACCCGGCGGGCAGCTTCATCGCCGATCGCATGCGGGCCTGGGGCGGCTCGCCCGGGTTTGCCACCGTCGCCGGCCGACTGCGCCTGGAGCCCGGCACGCTGCGAGACATCGCGCTGTTGGCCGCGCGCACCTATGCCGCCACACGCAACTTCACCGTGCTGCACCTGCTGACCGCCAGCCACGCGATGAGCGTGCTCGAACCCTGGTGGCCTACGCCCGAGCTGCCGCGCGGCTTTGCCGTCGCGGCCGCGGCCAGCCTGCTGGCCAGCGGCGCCACGCCGTCACCGGCGCTGCAGGCTCCGCCCAGCCGCGCCTGGCCCACACTGATCTCGGCCGCCTGTGCGCAGCACGACGCCCACGTCATCAAGCTCACGCACGCCGCCTGGCGGCTGGATCGGCATTGGCCCGACCCGGCGTGGCGAAGTGCTGCCGAGCGGGCGTTACCCTTGTCGGCATGAACCTAGACCTGCCGCCCATTTCTGTTCGCGAACTTGACGGCGCCGAGGCGCTGGCCCGCGTCGGCGAACTGGCCCAGGTGCTGCGCGACTGCGTCGAAGGCGGCGCGTCGGTGGGCTTCATGCTGCCGCTGGCCGAGGGGCGGCCCGAGGCCTTCTGGCGCAAGGTGGCTGCGGGCGTGGCAGCCGGCGAGCGGCATCTCTTTGTCGCAGAGGACGAGGCCGGCCGCATCTGCGGCACGCTGTCCCTCGTCATCGACATGCCCGACAACCAGCCGCATCGGGCGGACGTCAGTAAGATGCTCGTCCACCGGCGTGCACGACGGCAAGGCATTGCCGAGCGACTGCTGAAGGCGGTGGAGGCGAAGGCGCGCGAGCTGGGCAGGACGACGCTGGTGCTGGACACCGTCACGGGCAGTGATGCGTCGCGGGTTTACGAACGCCTGGGTTGGCAGAAGGCGGGCGACATTCCGAACTACGCGTTGATGCCGGATGGGCCGTTGTGCTCGACGACCTACTACTTCAAGCCGCTCTGACCGTCCGATGAGCCCATCGCAATATCCCGTCGTTGGCCACTATCGAAACGATACCAGCGCTGCCATGAGCATCCATCTTGAGATGGTTCCTGAAGAGGTGGTGCTGTCGCCTGGGCATGCCATCGAACTGCTAGCAAAGCCGAGTGCCGATGTCTTGCCTTTGACCGTGGACGTCGTGAAGGACGGCCTGCAGATTCATGCCTGCCGAGAGTGGGACCCAGACTGGCACGTGCGCTTCAAGGGTCGGGTTATCAAAGTCGGGTGTCCGACGGTTCTAGCTGATTTCGAGTGACCCTGGGGCCTCGGGCGCCTAGGGACTCAACCTGCCCTGAACCCAATCCCCCGCCTATCCCTCACCTCCGGCTTCGCCCGATGCTCCGCCTCCAGCTGAGCCAAAAACTCATCCGGCGTGAAGGCCTCGCCAAGGATCTCGACCTGATGCCGCACCGCCGCGAAGTCGCCATGCGCCAGGCAGTCCATCGCGTTCAACCGTGAGCGCTGCTCGTCGTCCGGCGCCGCGCCGGCCTCGCGCTCGAACATCACCAGCCGCTGCTCAGGTCTAAGCGCCTTGAAGCGGATCTTGAACGCGAAGCGCCGCAGTGCCGCTTCGTCGAGGTCGTCGAAGAGATTCGTCGTGCAGATGAACAGGCCGTTGAAGCGCTCCATGCCGGCCAGCATCTCGTTGACCTCTGACACTTCGTAGTTGCGCTCCGCCCGCTTGCGGCTGCGCAAAAAACTGTCGGCCTCGTCCAGCAGCAGCACGGCGCCCTCGGCCTGCGCGGTCTCGAACATGCGCGCCATGTTCTGCTCGGTCTCGCCGACGAACTTGCTCGCGATGTCGCTGGCGCGCTTGACCATCAGCGGCCGGCCCAGTTCCTGGGCGATGTGCTCGGCCAGGGCCGTCTTGCCGGTGCCGGGCGGGCCGTAGAAGCACAGCTGGCCGCGGCCTTTTTTGCGCAGCGCCTCGACGATGCGCGGGATCTCGAAGCGGCTCTCGCAGTTCAGCAGCTCCAGCGCATAGCGCGTCACGCAGGGGCGGGAGATGCTTGCCGCCTCGTCGCGGCCCAGCGCCTTGTCGGCGTTCAGCAACTGGCGCTCGATGAGCTTCTCGGCGTCCTCCGCCGCACCGGCCAGCTGGGCGAAGCGCACCGCGGTGCGGATCTGCGCCGGCGTCAGCCCCGGCCGCTCGGCCAGCCTGGCGACGAAGGCCTCGCTGACGGCCACCTCGCCCAGCGCCCTGGCCACCAGCCCGCGGCGCGCGCCGGGCGGCGGCGACTTCAGTTCCAGGTGGTACTGGAAGCGGCGCCGGAAGGCCGGGTCGATCTGCTCGATGCGGTTGGTGACCCAGATGACCGGCACGGGGTTGGTCTCGAGGATCTGGTTGACCCAGGCCTTGCCGCTGACCGAGTTGCCGACGCCGCCGTCCGCGCTGGCATCCAGCCGGCTCAGCAGCGAGGCCGTGTCGCTGGACAGCGGCGGGAACACGTCTTCCACCTCGTCGAACAACAACGCCACATTCGCGCTGGCCTTCAGGAAGACCTGGCTGATCTGCAGCGAGCGGTAGCGGTCGCGGCCCGACAGCGAATTGCCGTCGCGGTCGGCGTATTCCACCTCGTAGAGGTCCAGCCCCGCGGCGGCGGCGGCCACCTTGGCGAGCTCGGTCTTGCCGGTGCCCGGCGGGCCGTAGAGCAGCACGTTGACGCCGGTGGCATGCGTGGCCACGGCGCGGCGCAGCAGGCCCTGCAGCAGGTCGAGGTCTTCGGTGACGAACTGGAAGTCGGCGGGTGCCAGCGTGCTCTTTGCGGCCGGCCGCGTGAACACGGCCATCAGGTCGTGCGGGCCCTGGTATTCGCGCATCAGTACCGGCGGCAGCTGGTCGCTGACCTTCATCAGGTCGGCCAGGTCGGTGATGTTGTGCTCGGAGATCAGGTTCTCGACCATGCCGATGCGTTCCAGCCGCGAGCCGGCGCGCAGGGCCTCGGCGACCTCGCGCTCGTCGACGCCGGCCACCGCGGCGATGGCCGCGAAGGCCTCCTGGGCGGTGTTGACCTTGAACTCCACCAGCGCGCCGCGCAGCTCGCGCTGGTAGCGGGCCAGCGTGCCGTACAGCAGGATGGCGCGCTCGGCCGGGTTGAGTTGCAGCAGCGTGCCCAGCGACGCGATGTTCTTCTCCACCAGCGTGGACTCGCGCTTCAACTGCCGGTCCAAGTGCTCGCAGGTGGTGGCCAGCAGGGCCATCATGTCCTTGGGCGCGTCCTTGGCGTATTCGTCCAGGTAGAAGAACAGCGTGCCTTCGGAGAACGGCCCGCTCCACTGGCCGAAGCGGTCGAGGAAGGCTTCGTCGGAGAGGGCGTCATGCCCGCGCCACAGTTCGTTGCCGGCGCAGCGCTGGGCCAGGTAGCCGCGCAGCCGCTGCAGCACGCGTGCGGGCCAGACGAGGTGGCGGCCGGTGAATGACAGCAGGCCGTTGAAATCGCGCCTCAGGTTGAAGCGGCCGGCGTGCTTGACGGTCAGCGTCAGCACGAACTGCGAGCACATGCGATCCAGCACCGGGGCGCTGTCCAGACCGGGCGACGGCAGCACGGTGCCGGCAACCCGGGATGTCTGTGCGGCGGTTCGCTTCACCATGTGATGGGCTCCTTGCCGACCTGCAGCGGCCGGCGTTGACCCATCTTGTATCAGGGTTGGCGGCAGTTCAATGCGTTCCCAACCCCACAAATCGTTCAGTGCATCACGACCGGTTGCTGACCCATGACGGCGTATTGCTCGATGAAGGCGTCGAGTTCATCCTCGGACGGCTCGCCGTCTTCGATGAGGGCCTGCACGCCCTGCGAGAAGGATTCCGCCAGCGCGCCCTCGATGAAGATTTCCTTGCGGGCGAACTTGTCGACGATCTCGAAACCGCCGCGGTTGAGCTGCGGGCCGGTCTCGGCCTCGATGAGAGGCACTTCGAACTGGACCACGATGAAGCTGTCGGAGTTGTAGAGCATGTGCATGGAGTTCTCCTCGTGGCTTCAACTGCGGGTGGGGCCAGGGGTTTCAAGCCCCGGTTGGCTTAGATACTGGCAGAACAGGGTGCAAATCGGGTCATCCCAAAGCCCTACAACGTGTAGGAAGCGTCAGGAGTTCACGTCGGTCATGACGATTTCATAGCCCCGTGTTTCGGGGTCGCCTTGGCGCAGGCGCACGGGCCAGTAGCCCCGGACGGGGTCCAGCCAGACCTCGATGCCGGGGTCGTGCGGCCCCAGCGGCAGCCGCCGCAGATGCAGGGTGCCGGCGTCTTCCGGTGCGGCCTCGACGGCCTCGAAGGTCCATTCGCGCAGTTCGCCGCGCAGGCCGGCCACCCAGATGCGCCAGCGTGCGCCCGGCGCCACGGGCTTGACCGTCGAGGCCTGCGCCAGCACGGCCAGCTGCAGCCACCAGGAGAGGCGGTCCTGCACCCCTTCGGGCAGTTCGTGCTGCGCCGGGCTCGCCGAGAAGCTGATGTTGCGCCCCTCGGCATCGAAATTGACGGCCTGGCGGTCCTGGCCACCGCGTTGCAGCGCGAAGCGCTCCGGCGCCAGGCCGGTGCTGCCGGCCCGCCCCAGGCTTTCGAGGTCGGGCAGGGCCCGTTCGCCGACGCGCTTGCTCAGACGCAGGCTGTAGCGGCCGTCGGCCTGCGGCTGCCAGTCCAGCAGCGCCTCGCCGTCCTGGCCGCCCTGGCGCAGGCGGTAGCGCCAGGCGGCGGGGCCGGCCAGGCGCAGCAGGGGGCCGTCGTTCGCGGCAACAGGCGTCTCGGCGGCGGACGGCAGGGCGCGGTCGCCGGGCCGCGGCGACCGTGGCTGCGCCAAAGGGCGGGGCGCGTCCTCGGGCGGGCCGGGCAGCGCGGCCGGCGGGCTCACGAGGCTGATGGCCCTGCCTGGACGCGCAGCATCCTTGCGGACGCGCGCGTCGCCACCGCCCAACAGCGCCACATGCGCGAGCAGGCTTGCCGCCAGCGCAAGCAGGGCGGCGCGGAGCGGGGTGGAGCGGGCGCGCATCGCACAATGCTGCCATCTCCGCGGACCTTTCTCATGAAACTCGCCAGCTACGCCGACGGCTCGCGCGACGGCCACCTCGTCGTCGTGTCGCGCGACCTGACCCAGGCCCACTACGCCACCGGCATCGCCACGCGCCTGCAGCAGGTGCTGGACGACTGGGGCTTCGTCGCGTCCCAGCTCGAGGACCTCGCCGTGCAGCTCAACCATGGCAAGCTGCGCCACGCCTTTCCGTTCGAGCCCGCGAAATGCGTGGCGCCGCTGCCGCGCGCCTTCGGCTGGGCGGTTGTCGACGCCGAGGGCGGCGTGCGCCGTGACTTCGGGCATTTCGCCAACCCGCATCAGCCGTTGCGTGCCCCGGCCCGCGCCGAGCCGGCGCTGGCGGCCATCACCGGCGACCTGAATGCCACCAGCGATGCAGCCTCGGCACTGGACGCGCTGCGACTGCTGACCTTCGCGGTGGACTGGCGCCTCGACGATGAGTTGATCGCCACGCAGGCCGCGCCGCTGGCCATCACGCCCGACGAACTCGGCGACGGCTGGGGGGCCGGCCGCCTGCGGGCTCGCCTCGTCGCGCTGCACAACGGCGCCAAGCTGGAGCCGCGCGATGTCGATGCCGCGCCCGGCGAAGCGCTGGCCCGCCTCGCGCGACTGCGGGCATTGCGCGCCGGGCAGGTCGCCGGCATGGCCCTGGGTGCGCTGGATGTGGCCCTCGCGCCTGGTGACAGCCTGCACCTGGACCTCAAGACCGCCGCCGGCGCCAGCCTGTTCGGCGCCATCGACCTCGACATCGCTCCGCCGCCCGCATGACACAAGCCATCATCATCGACACCGATCCCGGCCAGGACGACGCCATCGCGCTGCTGCTGGCCGCTGCCAGCCCCGAGCTGGAACTGCTGGGCGTGACCGTCGTCGCCGGCAACGTGCCGCTGGCGCTGACGGCGCTGAACGCGCGCAAGGTCATGGAGCTGGCCGGCCGCACCGACGTGCCGGTCTGTGCCGGCGCTGACCGGCCGCTGGACGTGCCGCTGGTCACCGCCGAACATGTGCACGGCGACACCGGCCTGAACGGCGTCGAGCTGCCCGAGCCGGCCCAGCCGCTCGACCCGCGCCACGCGGTCGACTTCATCGTGCAGACGCTGCGCGAGCGCGAGCCGGGCAGCGTGACGCTGTGCCCGCTGGGCCCGCTGACCAATATCGCGCTGGCGCTGCGCCGGGCGCCCGACATCGCCACGCGCATCCGCCGCATCGTGCTGATGGGTGGCGGCTTCTTCGAAGGCGGCAATGTGACGCCCGCGGCCGAGTTCAACATCTATGTGGACCCGCAGGCCGCCCACGAGGTCTTCACGAGCGGCGTGCCCATCACGATGGCGCCGCTGGACGTCACGCACGAGGCGCTCACGACGTCCGACCGCATCGACGCCATCCGGCGCCTGGGCAACCGCGCCGGCACGACGGTGGCCGCGTGGATGGAGTTCTTCGAGCGCTACGACGAGCAGAAGTACGGCCAGGACGGCGGCCCGCTGCACGACCCCTGCGTCATCGCCTTCCTGCTGCGGCCCGAGCTGTTCACCAGCCGCGACTGCAATGTGCGCATCGAGACGCACAGCGCGCTGACGCGCGGCATGACCGTCATCGACTGGTGGGGCGTCACCGGCCTGCCGGCCAACGCGCAGGTGCTGCGCCATGTCGACTCGGAAGGTTTCTTCGCGTTGCTGACCGAGCGGCTGTCAGCCCTGCAGTGATCGAGTGACAAGCCTGAATTCCGGCTCTTCGGGGTGGGGCTTGACCGTGAAGCCCAGGCCGCGCATCAGCTTGAGCATGTCGGCGTTGTTGCTCAGCACCAGCCCCTCGATCTCGCTCAGGCCCTTCTCGCGCGCCGCGTCGGTGATGCCCTCCATCAGCCGCGAGCCCAGGCCCTTGCCGCCGAAGTCGTCGGCCACCAGCAGGCTGAACTCGCAGCTGGTCTGGTCCGGCTTGGTGATGATGCGCGACACGCCGACGATGCGCTCGCGTTCGTCGAAGCCGCCGTCGTCGCGCGCCGTGCGTTCGGTGTAGACGGCCACCAGCGCCATCTCGCGGTCGTAGTCGATCAGCGTCAGCCGCGCGAGCAGCCCGGGCGGCAGCTCCTGAATGGCGCTGGCGAAGCGGAAATAGCGGCTCTCGGGCCTGAGGCCGCGCACCAGGTCCTGCAGCATCTGCGCGTCGTCCGGCCGCACCGGGCGCACCGTCACCTCGCCGCCGCCGGCCAGCGGCCAGACCTGCTCGAAGCGCGCCGGATAGGGCAGGATGGCCAGGTGCGGGTAGTCGAAGGCGCGTGGCCCGGCGGCCTGCGGGGCGGGCTGCAGCACGATGCGCGCATCGACCGCCACGGCGCCATGCTCGTCGACGATCAGCGGGTTGATGTCCATCTCGCGCAGTTGCGGGAACTCGCACACCATCTCGCTGACGCGCAGCAGCACCTGCTCCAATGCGCCCAGGTCGGCCGGCGGACCGCCCAGCCAGCCCTGGGCGAGCAGGGCGGCGACGCGGGCGCGCTCGATGAGGCGGCGTGCCAGGAACCGGTTCAGCGGCGGCAGCTCCATCGCGCGGTCGGCGATCAGCTCGATCATCGTGCCGCCGGCGCCGAAGACGATGGCCGGGCCCAGCGCCTCGTCCGTCACCAGGCCCACGCAGACCTCGCGACCGCGCCGCGCGCGCGCCATCTTCTGCACCGTCACGCCGTTGATGCGCGCCTGCGGCTGCAGCCGCTGCACGCGCGCCACCATATCGTTGAAGGTGTCGCGCGCGGCCGAGCCGCTCTGGATGTTCAGCGCCACGCCCTGCACGTCGCTCTTGTGGGCGATGTCGGGCGAGTCGATCTTCAGCGCGACGGGCAGGCCCATCTGCGTGGCCAGCATCATGGCCTCGTTGGCGCTGCGCGCGAGCACGGTGGGCGTGACGGGGATGTGGAAGGCCGCCAGCAGCGCCTTGCTCTCCAGCTCGGTCAGCGTGCGGCGGCGCTCGGCCAGCACGCTCTCGATGAGCAGCCGCGCCGCCTCGACGTCGGGCTGGGCCAGGCTGGACATCGGCGGCGGCGTCTGCAGCAGCAGCTGCTGGTTGGCGTAGAAGGCGGCGATGTTGCCGAAGGCGCCGACGGCCGCCTCGGGGGTGCGGAAGTTGGCCACGCCCGCCTCGTTCAGCACGCGGCGTGCCTCCTGCACCGAGGCGTCGCCCATCCAGCAGCCCAGCAGCGGCTTGGCCGTGCCGGCCCTGGCGGCGGCGACGGCGCGGGCCGTCTCGGTCGGGTCGGCGTCGATCTGCGGTGCGTAGACGGCCAGCAGCCCGTCGACGGCCGGGTCCTGCGCGGCGGCCTGCACGGCGGCGCGGAAGTGCTCGGGCGTCGCCGCAGCGGACAGGTCGATCAGGTCGGCCAGCGAGGCCTGGCTGGCCAGTTGCGGCTGCAGCGCCTGAACGACGTCGGGCGACAGGCGCGCCAGCTGCAGGCCGATCTCGTCGACCCAGTCCGCCGCCAGCACGCCGGGGCCGCCGCCGTTGGTGATGATGGCCAGCCGCTTGCCGACCGGCCGGTTGCGCGCGGCCAGTCCCTTCGCGGCCGAGAACAGTTCGACGAAGCTGCGCACCCGCACGGCACCGGCGCGGCGCAGCGCGGCGTCGAACACGTCGTCGCTGCCGACGATGGCGCGGCTGTGCGTCAGCGCGGCCTCGTTGCCGGCGCTGCGGCGGCCGGCCTTCAGCACGACCACCGGCTTGGCATGCGCCGCGGAGCGCAGCGCGCTCATGAAGCGGCGCGCGCTGGAGATGCCCTCCAGGTGGACGACGATGCTCTGCGTCTGCATGTCGGTGGCGAGGAAGTCCAGCACCTGGGCGAGGTCGACCGCCGCGTTCGGCCCCAGCGACACGACCTGGCTGAAGCCGACGTGGTTCTGCCGCGCCCAGTCCAGCATGGCCGACGTCAGCGCGCCGGATTGCGACACCAGCGCCAGCGAGCCTTCGGCCGCCAACGGGCCGGCGGCACTTGCGTTGAGCCGCAGCCGCGGGCGCTGGAATCCCAGGCAGTTGGGGCCGAGCAGCTGCATGCCCTCGCGGCGCGCGATGCGCTTGAGCTGGGCCGCCAGCCCGGCCTCGACGCCTTCGCTGACGATCAGCGCCGCGCGACAGGCGATGCGCCCGGCCAGTTCCAGCGCCGCGGCGATCTCGTCGGGCGGCAGCGCGATGACGGCCAGGTCCGCGCGCGAACGCGCCAGCTCGTCCAGCGTGCCGGTCGTCTCGCCATGCAGGAACTGCGGTGGGCTGGCGCCGGGTGCGGCGTCCAGCGCGGCACGCAGCGCGCGCGCCTGGCGGGTCTGGCGCGCCGGGTCGTCGGGCGGGCCCGCGAAGACGACGACGGAGCGGGGCAGGAAGAGGGGTGTCAGGAAATGCGTATCCATGGCGGAAGAGTCCGGATGCCGAGCGGCGAGAGAGGCCGGTGGCTGCCGCAGGCTGCCCAGCATGGCGGCGGGCGACCGGCGCGGTCTTGATGCAGAGCAATCGCTTCGCCTGACGTATAGATGATCGGCAAATCGGGTGTTGACATCATTTATGCCGAGTGAGACGCTGGCCGCTCGGGGGGAACATCGCAGCGCCCGGGCAAGAGGTGCGCCGCCGCGCGACAGCGCGTCGAGGAGGGACCGATGCCGACCAGGAACAAGCTGCTGGAGGTCATCGCGTTGCAAACCGAGGTGGCCGGGCTGGGGCTGGACCTTGACCTGGGGCGCCTGCTGGACCGCGTGGTCAAGCGAACGGTGAACCTCGCGGACGCCGATGGCGCCGCGGTGGAGATGGCCGAGGGGGAGGAGATGGTCTACCGCGCGACCGCCGGCATGGCGGCAGGCAGCCTCGGCCTGCGCCTCAAACGCAGCCACAGCCTGTCGGGCCTGTGCGTCGCGCAGGGGCGGGCGCTGCGTTGCGACGACGCGCTGGCCGACCCGCGCTGCGACCGCGCCGCCTGCGAGCGCCTGGGGCTGCGCTCGATGATCGTCCTGCCGTTGCGCCACCACGGCGTGACGGTGGGCGTGCTGAAGGTGATGTCCCGCGACGTAGGTCATTTCAGCGACCGGCACCTGGGGCTGCTGGGGCTGGTGTGCGAACTGGTCGCCGCGGCCATGTACTTCGCGACCCGCTATTCGCCCGGCGAGCTCTTCCACAAGGCGACGCACGACGGGCTGACCGACCTGCCCAACCGCTCTCTCTTCATGGACCGGCTGTATGCGCTGCTGGCCCAGGCCGAGCGGGACGGCCAGCGCCTGGCCGTGCTGATGCTGGACATGGACGGGCTGAAGTCCATCAACGACGGCTGCGGCCACCGCGCCGGGGACGCGGCGCTGCTGGAGTTCGCGCGCCGGCTGGCCGGCAGCCTGCGCCAGTCCGACACGGCTGCTCGCCTTGGCGGCGACGAGTTCGGCGTGCTGCTGCGCCCGCTGGCGGACGACGGCGGGCTGGCGGCGACGATGCAGCGGCTGACCGCGCAGATCAACGGCCGCTTCGAGTTCGAGGGCCGGCAACTGCAGGTCGGCGCCAGCATGGGCGCGGCCTGCTTCCCCGAGGACGGCGCCGACGCCGCCCGGCTGCTCGAGCTGGCGGACCAGCGCATGTACGGCCACAAGCGTGGTCTGCAGCAGGCGAGTGCCTAAGATGACGCGCCGCCCCACCGGAGTCCTGCCATGCATCGCCGCCTCGTCATCGCCAGCGCCCCCGTCCTGCTGCTGCGCCCGGCCTGGGCGCTGAACCTCAGCGAAGGCGATGCCAACGCCGGCATCCGCGCGGCGCTGGAGCGCGGCGCCAACGCGGCCGTGGCGCTGCTGGGCCGGCCCGACGGCTTCCTCGGCAACCCGCTCGTCAGGATCGAGCTGCCGGGCTATCTGAAGGATGCCGCCAAGCTGCTCAAGGCCACCGGCCAGGGCGCGAAGCTGGATGAACTCGTCACCGCGATGAACCGGGCCGCCGAGGCCGCCGTGCCTGCCGCCAGGCCGCTGCTCGCGAGGGCGGTCCGGGACATGAGCGTGGAGGACGGGTTGAAGATCCTGCGCGGCGGCGACGACTCGGCGACGAACTTCTTCGCCGACAAGACGCGCGAGCCGCTGCACGCGCAATTCCTGCCCATCGTCACCCGGGCCACCGAGAAGGTGTCGCTGGCCGACAAGTACAACGCCGTCGCGAAGAAGGCGTCGGGCTTCGGCCTCGTGAAGGGCGACGACGCCAATGTCCAGCAGTACGTGACCGGCAAGGCGCTGGACGGGCTCTACCGCCTGATCGGCGAGGAAGAAAGGAAGATCCGCCGCGACCCGGTCGGCACCGGCAGCGCCATCCTGAAAAAAGTCTTCGGCAACCTATGACTTGAACCCGTGCGCTTTGTGCCACTCGGCCAGCGACAAGTCCGGGTAGCCGTCGAAGCGCGGGTCGCCGGCGTGACCCTCCACGGCCACCCACGGCGCCTTGGAAGCGACGAGGCAGTGCACGTTCTCCGGCGGCGCCGGCAGCGGCGTGTCGATGGCGCTGGCGTGCGGATGCACGAGGTCGGGCCAGGTCGGATCCCACAGCCACAGCGCCGTACCGCATTTGACGCAGAAGTAGCGCCGGCCGCTGCTCTTGTGCCTGCCCTTGCCCGACTTGTTTGGCAGCTTGGCGCGGTAGATGCGCAGGTGGCGCTTGCCCTTGACCTTCATCGTGTGCGTCAGCGCGCCGAGGTTGATCGCGTAGCCACCGGCGCCGGCCGTCTTGCGGCAGATCGAGCAGTAGCAGCGCATGAAGGGCACGGGCGAATCCGCCTCGACCGAGAACCTGACGCTGCCGCAATGGCAGGAACCTTCGAGGTGCATGAGCGGCCTTTTCGAGGGATGACGTGCAGGGCCGCATGATGGCCGACAATCCCGCCCCTTGCCTGTTTGCTGCCGCGTTCGCGGCCTTGCGATGAATTCCGATCTTCCCGATCCCGTGACCCCGTCTGAAGCACCCGCCCCCGCTTCGGCGCCCGTGGCCGATCCCGTGGCCACGCCCGCCGTCGAAGCCGCTGCCCCGACCGCGGACGAAGCGGCACCTGCCACGCCCGCCGTTGACGCCAGCGCCGAGCTGAAGGCGCTGTTCCCGGCGCTGTTCACCGGCAAGCCCAAGCCCGTCAAGCTGCGCGTGCAGGCCGACATCCAGGAGCGTGCGCCCGGCAAGTTCAGCAAGGCCCAGCTCAGCGCTTTCCTGCGCCGCCACACCGGCAGCACCGGCTATCTGATCGCGCTGACGCAGGCCAAGACCCGCTTCGACCTCGACGGCAACCCGGCCGGCGAGATCAGCGAGGAGCACCTCGCCGCTGCCAAGGAAGAGCTGGCGCGCCGCAAGGGCCTGAAGCAGGAGCGAGAACAGGCGGAGCAGCAGCGCCACCAGCTGGAAGCCCAGCAGCGCCGCAACCGCGCCCAGCTGCTGTGGGACTTCGAGCGCACGACGCTGACCGAGGCCAACTTCTGCGTGCTCAAGGGCACCACGCCCGAGGAACTGCCCGGCCTGCTGGAGCTCGCCCGCAAGGAGCGCGCCGAGGCGCCGCCCGCCCCGCCGCGTGAGCCGCGCCGCGACGATCGCCGCCCCGCTGGTGGCCGTCCCGAGGGCCGCGGCCCGCGTCGGCCGGAGCAGCGTTCGGAAGGCCGGGGTGACCGGCCGCGTGGCGACCGCCCCCCGCGCGGCGATCGCCCGCCGCGTGCCGAAGGCGGCCGCCCGCCGCAGCCGGGCCGCAAGCCCGCGCCTGCACAGCCCGAGCAGCCGGTGCAGTCGCAGATGGCCCAGGCCCTGCAGGCCGCGCGGGCCGCGAAGGCCGAGCCGGCGGCCGATCAGCAGCCGCCCAAGGACTCGACCGAGTAATCAGGCCGCCGCGTAACGCTGCTCCAGGTAGGCGAGCAGCGTGCGGATGGTCTGCGCCTCGCCGCCCACCGGGCGGCCGGGGCGCGGCGCGTCGTTCCATGCGAACAGGTCGATGTGCAGCCAGTCCTGCTGCGCAGGCAGGAAGTCCTCCAGGAACAGCGCCGCGTTGATGGCGCCGGCCAGCGCGCTCTTGCCGGTGTTGACGATGTCGCCCAGCGAGCTCTCGATGCCGGCGTGATACGGCGCCCACAGCGGCATATGCCACAGCGGGTCGTCCAGCTTCAGGCCCAGGTCGACGAGGTCGCGGGCCGTGTCCATGTGCTTGGCGAACAGCGCCGGCAATTGCGCGCCCAGCGCCACGCGGGCCGCGCCGGTCAGCGTCGCCAGGTCGATGACGAGGTCCGGGTTCGATTCGGCCGCATAGGCCAGCGCGTCGCACAGGATGACGCGGCCCTCGGCATCGGTGTTGCCGATCTCGATGTGCAGCCCCTTGCGCGTCTTGATGATGTCGCCCGGCCGGTAGGCGTTGCCGGCGATCGAGTTCTCCACCGCCGGGATCAGCAACTGCAGGCGCACCGGCAGCTTGAAGGCCATGATCAGCGTGGCCAGCGCCAGCGCGTTGGCGGCGCCGCCCATGTCCTTCTTCATTTGCCGCATGCCGTCGCCGGGCTTGATGTTCAGCCCGCCGGTGTCGAAGCAGACGCCCTTGCCGACCAGGGCCAGCTTCGGGTGCCTGGGGTTGCCCCAGTTGATCTCGATCAGGCGAGGTGAGCGCGTGCTCGCGCGGCCGACGGCGTGGATGCTGGGGAAGTTCTTCTTCAGCAGCGCGTCGCCGACGGTTTCGGCGAAGGTCGCGCCGTACTGTTTGGCCAGCGCCTTGGCGGCGGCAGCCAGCTCGGCCGGGCCCATGTGCTCGGCCGGCGTGTTGACAAGGTCGCGCGTCGCCGCGATGGCGGTGGCCAGCGCCAGGCCCCGTTCGGCATCGGCGCCGGGCTTGAGCCACAGCGTGGCGGGCTCGCGCTTTGCCGGCTTGTAGAGGTCGAAGCGGTAGCCGCCCAGCTCCCACGACATGGCCGCGGCCTCCGGTTGCAATGCCAGGCCGGCGTCGTCCAGCCGGTAGTCGCCGGCCGGCAGTGCCAGCGGCAGGCTGGCGAGCGCGAACGGATGGGCCGCGTGCGCCACGCCGGCGAAGACCTGGGCCAGCCGCCCATCGGCCGCCGGCAGCAGTGCATGGCTGTCCGCCGCGCCGACGAAGCCGACCGTGGCCAGCCAGTTGCGCGTGGCCGCGGGCAGGCCGGGGGCCAGGGCCTGGAAGGCGGCGCGGTCGACGACGGTGATGGGCGTGGCCTTGGCGGGCGGGGACTTCTTCAGCTTGACGGTCATCGGACAGCTCCGTGAATGCAAAGCCGGCATTGTGGGCAAGCGGAAGTGCAAAGAATTGTGTTCGGGCAGTCAACCTGCCCGGCCGAGGGCGCGTTGTTCCCCCAATCGCGCAGCAACCACCGCGAGACGGCCGTCAAGGCCAGACAGCCCCATGAAGATCCAGACCCGTCACGAACATTCGCAACGCCGCCTCCCGGTCCCGGAAATGGGCGCCGTGTGGAATGCCGAGGAATCGGTCGAGAAAGGCCGCAAGCACGAGGCCTTCGACACCGGCTTCTACAGCGGCGAGCGCCGCGGCCTGGCCCGCTCGATGCGTTTCGACCGCAAGCGCTGAGCCTTCCAACCTCTCCCAACCCGCCCTCCAGCCCGGACGGCGGGTTTTGTTTTGTCCAATGCTCCACGGAATCCGCACGCTCGAATTGCGCGCCGGCACGGAGAATGTGCCCCCATGAAAGCCGCCCGCCGCTCCATCGCTCTTGTTTCCGGTGCCCTGCTGTATTCATTCGGGACCGGCGCGGCGATGAAATACGCCAGCATTGGCCTGCCCCGCAGCGTCTATAAGTCGCTGGGGGGCAAGACCAGCTTGCCGGTCATGCTGGGTGAAGCGGCGGTGCTGGCGGCCATCCTGTTCGTCGTGGCGCTGGCGTGGAGCTACCTGACGCTGCGCCCGGCGCGGCGCCGCCACCGCCCCTACACCGCCTGGATGTCGGCCGGCGTGGGCCTGGCCTGGTCGGCCTGGTTGATTTTTGGCGCCTTCACCTTTGCGCTCCAGCCGCGTGCCTACTCGGCACCGCTGCAGACCCTGCTGCTGTCGTCAGACGCGGCGCCGCTGTTCGGGGTCTTGAACATCGTCGGCATCGTCATGGGCGTCTGGCTGGCCGGCAAGCTGGCCAAGAGGCGGCAGTTGAGCCTGCCCACGACCCGATCGCGCCGCCGCCAGGAGGCCTTGGCCGCCGCGGTGGAAGGTGACGACGCACATTCGACCATCGCGCCGCACACCGTCTCGCCGCCACTGTCTCCCTGAGAGGGGGCATGGGCCGCACGGTCTGCCCACGTTGCGGGCGGCCGGCCCCGACCTGCTTCTGCGCCACGCTGCCCGCGCCGGCTATCGACCATCGCACCGGCCTGCTGGTGCTGCAGCATCCTGCCGAGTCGGGCCACGCGAAGAACACCGCCGCCTTTCTGACGCTGGGGTTGCGGGCGGCGTGCCTGCTGCGGGGCACGGTCTTCGATGCCGGCGTGGCGAGCCCGGGTGCGGTGCTGCTCTATCCCGGCGAGCCAGCCGGGCCGCTGCCGGTCGATGTGCGGCAATTGATCCTGCTGGACGGCAACTGGCGCCAGAGCCGCCGGATGCTGGCGGCCAACCCCTGGCTGGCCGGCCTGCCCCGCCTGGCGCTGCCCGAGCTGCCCAGTCGCTATGCCCTTCGCCGGGCGCACCGGCCCGGCCAGCTGTCGACGCTGGAGGCCGGCCTGCACGCGCTGGCGCTGCTGGAGGGCGGGGCCGAGCGCTTCGAGCCGCTGTGGGCGGCATTCGATGCATTTGTTCATGCGGGCCTGTCACGACGAAGGGAAACCGGTTTCGCCTAGCATTTCGGGATGCCTGCCTTCCTGCGTCTCGCTTCCCTGGCCCTGCTGGCCGCTCCCCTGCTGGCCCTGGCCGCGCCGCCCGAAGCGGCCACCGAGCATGTGAAGGCGCGGCTGGTGTCCAGCCAGGCGGCGGTGGCGCCGGGCCAGCGCGTCACGGTGGCGCTGGAGCAGGACATCAAGCCGCACTGGCACACCTACTGGCTCAACCCCGGCGACTCCGGCCAGGCGACGACGATCACCTGGACCGGCGCCACGGCCGCACCCATCCAGTGGCCCACGCCGTCCGTGCAGGCCATCGGCCCCATCGTCAACTACGGCTACGAGGGCCGCGCGGCGCTGCTGGTCGAGCTGACCGTGCCGGCCGACGCCAAACCCGGCGCCCGCTTCCAGCCCGCGGCCGAGGTGCGCTGGCTGGTCTGCAAGGACGTCTGCATTCCCGAGCAGGTGTCGCTGGGCCTGGACCTGCCGGTGGCCGCCGAGGCCAAGGCCGGGCCGGATGCCGCACAGATCGACGAATGGCGCCGCGCCATCCCGAAGCCGGCGCCGTTCGCCGTGCAGCTGAAGGCCGCGCCGCAGGGCGTCAGCCTCAGCGGGCCGACGGCAGGTGTCACCAAGGCCTATTTCTTCGCCGACACCTGGGGCGCCGTGGCCCACAGCGCGCCGCAGGCCTTCAAGGCCGAGGGCGGCGGCTGGGCGCTGGAGCTGCCGGCCGGCGACGAGCCGGCCAAGCCCGGCCAGCCGCTGTCCGGCGTCGTCGTGCTGACGACGGCCGCGGGCGACCAGGCCTGGACCGTCTCCGCACCCATGCCCGAAGGCGCCGGCAAGGGTCCCGGCCCGGCCGACCTGAGTGCGCCGGCCGCCGAACCCGTCGCGGCGGCAGTGCCGCAGTCCGACCTGGGCCTGCTGCCCGCGCTGGCGCTGGCTCTCGTCGGCGGCCTGATCCTGAACCTGATGCCCTGCGTGTTTCCGGTGCTGTCCATCAAGGCGCTGGCGCTGGTGCGCGAGGGCAACCACAAGGCCGAGGGCCTGGCCTACACGGCCGGTGTGCTGGCCAGCTTCGCGGTGCTGGCCGCCGTGTTGCTCGCGCTGCGTGCCGGCGGCCAGCAGGTGGGCTGGGGCTTCCAGTTCCACTCGCCGGTCTTCGTGCTGGTGGTGGCTTATCTGCTCTTCCTCGTCGGGCTGAACCTGTCGGGCTTCTTCGACGTGGGCGGCAGCTTCACCGGCATCGGCTCCGGCCTGGCGGCCAAGCAGGGCCTCGCGGGCAGCTTCTTCACCGGCGTGCTGGCGGCCGTTGTCGCCACGCCCTGCACGGCGCCCTTCATGGGCGCGGCGCTAGCCTTCGCGCTGGCGCAGCCGGCGGCCGTCATGCTGGCCGTCTTCCTTGCGCTGGGCCTGGGGCTGGCGCTGCCCTTCCTGATCCTGGCCTTCTGGCCGGCGGCACAGCGCTGGCTGCCGCGGCCGGGCGCCTGGATGGACAAGTTCAAGCAGTTCCTGGCCTTCCCGATGTATGCCGCGGTCGTCTGGCTGCTGTGGGTGCTGGCCCAGCAGGCCGGGCCGGACGGCGTGGCGCTCGCGCTGATCGGGCTGGTGCTGATCGCCTTCGGCCTGTGGTGGCGCAATGCCAGCGACGCGAGCGCCGTGGGCACAGTGGCGGCCGTGGCCGGCATCGCGCTGGCGCTGGGCCTGTCGACATGGATCAGGCCCGTCAGCGCGGACGTGCCCGCCGCGTCCGGCGCGCAAGAGGCCTACAGCGTCGAGCGCCTCACCGAACTGCGCGGGCAGAACAAGCCGGTGTTCGTCAACATGACGGCGTCCTGGTGCATCTCCTGCCTCGTCAACGAGCGCGTGGCCCTGTCGCGCCCCGAGGTGAAGGACGCCTTCGCCAAGGCCGGCGTCGCCTACCTGAAGGGCGACTGGACGCGCGAGGACCCCGCCATCACCGCCGTGCTGAAGGCCCATGGCCGCTCCGGCGTGCCGCTCTACCTCTACTACGCACCGGGCGCCGCCGAGGCCCAGGTGCTGCCGCAGATCCTCACCCCCGGCCTCGTCATCGAGGCGGTTTCCACCCCCGCAGCCCCCCGGAGTTAGCCATGACGATGAATCCCTTTCGCCGTTCCCTGATTGCCGCAGCTACTGTTGTCATCACGGCCGCGCCGGTGCTGGCCTTCGCCAACGTCAACGTGGATGCGCCCGCGCCGGCGTTCACGGCCACGACCGCCGACGGCAAGACCGTCAACCTTGCCGACTACAAGGGCAAGACCGTCGTGCTGGAGTGGACCAACCACGACTGCCCCTATGTGAAGAAGCACTACGGCAGCGGCAATATGCAGAGCCAGCAGAAGGATGCCACCGCCCAGGGCGTCGTCTGGCTGCAGGTGATCTCGTCGGCGCCGGGCCAGCAGGGCTTCGTCGACGGCGCCACCGCCAGGAAGCTCAACGCCGACCGCGGCGCCGCGCCCACCGCCACGCTGCTGGACCCCAAGGGCGAGCTCGGCAAACTCTACGGTGCGCAGACCACGCCGCATCTCTACGTCATCAAGGCTGACGGCACGCTGGCCTACAAGGGCGGCATCGACAGCATCGCCAGTCCCCAGGTCGAGGACATCGCCAAGGCCGAGCCCTATGTGAAGGAAGCGCTGGCGGCCGTGGCCGCGGGCAGGAAGGTCGAGAAGGCGTCGACCCGGCCGTATGGCTGCTCGGTGAAGTACGCGTCCTAAAACACCGACAAGCCGGTCTTGGCGACGAAGAGTTCCAGCGCCTGGCGCCCCAGCAGCGAGTTGCCGGTCGGGTCCAGCGCGGGCGACCAGACGCACAGCGTGAGGTGGTCGGGCACGACGGCGACGATGCCGCCGCCCACGCCGCTCTTGCACGGCAGCCCGATGCGGAAGGCGAACTCGCCGGCCGCGTCGTAGGTGCCGCAGGTCAGCATCAGCGCATTGACGCGCCGCGCCTGGGCCGGGCTCAGCACCGGCGTGCCGGCCAGCGGGTGGCGGCCGTCGCGGCACAGATAGCCGGCGGCGCAGGCCACCTGCTCGCAGGTCATCGCGATGGCGCACTGGTTGAAGTAGACGTCCAGAACCGTCGCGATGTCGTTGTCCAGCGTACCGAAGCCCTTCATGAAGTTGGCCAGCGCGGTGTTGCGAAAGCCCGTGTCGGCCTCGGACTGCGCGACCTCGGCGTCGATACACACGGTCTCGCCGCACAGCCGTGACAGCAGCGCCAGCAACTCGGCCTTGCCGTCGCCCAGCGACACGAGGCGGTCCGCCACGGCGATCGCGCCGGCATTGATGAAAGGGTTGCGCGGGATGCCGCGCTCGGTCTCCAGCTGCACCAGCGAGTTGAACGGGCTGCCCGAGGGCTCGCGGCCGATGCGCACCCACAGCGCCTCGCCCAGGGCCTTGATGGCCAGCGTCAGCGAGAACACCTTGGACATGCTCTGGATGGAGAAGGGCACGGCGCTGTCGCCGGCTTGCGCCACCTCGCCCTCGCAGGTGCGCAGCGCGATGCCGAACTGCAGTGGCGACACGCGCGCCAGCGCCGGGATGTAGCTGGCCACCTTGCCGCCCTGGCCCAGCAGCGGGCGCAGTTCGTCGTTGATCTGGTCGAGCACGAGCTGGAAGTTCATGGTTGGATCCTAGGTCCCCGGGACAATCGCGCGATGCAAGCCCTGCTCGAAGCCATCGCCACGATGGCCTACCCCACCGAGGCCCAGCGTGTCTTCCACGGCCGCGGCGGCCTCTTCCCCGGCTGCGAGCACCTCGCGCTGGACGCCTTCCCGCCGGTGCTGCTGCTGACGTCCTTCAAGCCGCTGGACGAGGCCGCGCTGGCCACCGTCGGCGAGGCGCTGCGCGCGCGCTTCGGCGACGCGCTGAACTGGGTCTACCAATGCCGCGGAGAGGGCGCCGAGACACGGCTGATGGCCGGCACCGTGCCCGAGCCGCATGTCGTCACCGAGGCCGGCACGCGCTATGTCGTGCACCTGCTGCGCGGCCAGAACCACGGCCTCTTCCTCGACATGGCCGAGGGCCGGCGCTGGGTGCGTGAGCATGTGAAGCCGGGCGCCAAGGTGCTGAACCTGTTCGCCTACACCTGCGCCTTCTCCGTCGTCGCGCTGCAGGCGGGAGCAGCGGAGGTGGTCAACGTGGACATGGCGTCAGGCGCGCTGGCCACCGGCCGCACTAACCATGAACTCAACGGCGCGAAGGCCGGCGCGAAGTTCCTCGCCCACGACATCTTCAACTCCTGGGGCAAGCTGACCCGCGGCGGCCCCTACGACCTCGTCATCTGCGACCCGCCGAGCTTCCAGAAGGGCAGCTTCGTTGCGACCAAGGACTACGCGCGGCTGGCGCGGCGACTGCCGGCGCTGCTGGCGCCAGGCGGGCAGGCGCTGCTGTGCCTGAATGCGCCGGAGCTGGGGCTGGAGTTCCTGCGCGGCGTTGTGGAGGAGAACGCGCCGGAGCTGGAGTTCATCGAACGGGTGACGAATCCGGCGGTGTTTGCCGACGTGTCGAAGGACAGGGGCCTGAAGGTCATCGCCTGTCGCTTCAAGGCAGGCGAGCCAGCTCCTTCAGCAGCTTCTCCCTCGCCACCGGATCACTGACCGCCTCCGCCAGCCGGTTGAAGAACACCGCGCGGCTGTCGATGCCGGCGGCGGCGCGCTTGACCAGCACCTTGGCGATGGGGCCGACATGCTGGGCCAGCAGCGGCACGGACTTGTCCATGACGGTCTCGTTGAGCGGGCCGCCGAGGGTCGTGCCGCCACCCGCCGAACCGGCCGTCGAGGTCCTGGAGCCCGCGCTGGGCGGTGCGCCCGTCGTGCCGGCCGACGTCTTCACGCTGCCGCCGGTGACCAGGCTGGCCTGGCCCAGGAAGGCATTGCGTGCCCGCGGGTCGCTGACCTGCTCGGCCAGCCTGGCGTAGAGCTCGCCCAGGTCGCTGCACTCGCGGGCGGCGCGGCGCACCAGCACGCTGGCGAGCGGGCCGACATGCCGGGCCAGCGTCTGCTCGGCCTGCGTCAGCAGGGCCTTGTCCCAGTGCGTCGGCGGAGCGCCGCTGGACGCGCTGGCCGTGGACGGCGGCGCGAAGGTCGGTGGCGACATCGGCGGCCGCGCCGGGCGTGGCGGCGCCATCATCACCGTGCGTTCCCAGGCGGTGTCGTCGATGCTCTGGCCCACGCCGTCCAGCAGCGCCTGCTTGAACTCATCGGTCGTCGCGAAGCGGTCCTCGGCGCGCTTGGACAGCGCCCGCATGACGATGGCGTCGAACCAGCCGGGGCGCTCGGCGCCCTCCACCACGGACGGCGGTTCGGGCATCTCGTTGACGACCTTGTACATCAGCGCCTCGGTCGTGCCGGCAAAGGGCGCGCGGCCGGTCAGCAGCTGGTAGAGCACGACGCCGGCGCCGTAGATGTCGACGCGCCGGTCCATGGGCTTGCCGAGGAACTGCTCGGGCGCCATGTGGCTGGGCGTGCCCACCATGTAGTGGGTCTGCGTGAGGTTCTGCGACTCGATGCGCGCGATGCCGAAGTCGGCCACCTTGAGCCGCCCGCTCGTCGTCATGATGATGTTGGCGGGCTTGACGTCGCGGTGCCAGACGCCCTTCTCGTGCGCATGGCCCAGCGCGTCCAGCAGCTGGCTCATGATGCCGGGAATGTCGCTGTCGGTGAAGCGCACCTTGGCGCTCAGATAGCTCGCGAGCGACCGGCCCTCGACGAATTCCATTGCGATGAAGGCGACCTGCGCGGTGCGGCCGAAGTCGTAGACGGCGACGATGCCCGGGTGGCCCAGCCGGCCCGCGGCCTGGGCCTCGTTGCGGAAGCGCGAGGCCGGCGCGCCGGGGCTGTCGTCGTCGGCGTCCAGGCCGGTGCGGATGGTCTTCAGCGCGACGGTGCGCTGGATGTCGGGGTCGAAGCCCTTGTAGACGACGCCCATCGCGCCTTCACCGAGCACTTCGGTGATGCGGTATTTGCCGAGCTGGGCGGGGTGCTTGGTCGTCGCCATGGAATGAGATGAGGCGCGCTCAGGTGTCCAGCAGTTTCATCGCCTGCACGACGCTGGCGCGCATGCGCGAGAACGAGTCGGACAGCGTGGCGATCTCGTCGCGGCCGCCGGTCTTGAACTCGGGGGCGTCGAGGTCGCCCTGGCTGACGCGGTCGGCCAGTGCCGACAGCCGCGTGACGGGGCGGACGACCAGCATCCAGATCATCAGGTTGAGCACGATGCCGACGGCGACGAACACGCCCACCAGCGACGTGATGAAGACCTTGAAGACCTGGTCGGCGCGCTGCAGCGGCACGCCCAGCGGCACGGAGACGATCTGCGCGCCGATGACCTCGTTGAGGTTCCAGCCGAAGCCGTTGGCCGGGCCGTACTTGGCCACCATGGTGGCGGGCGCGGCGTCCACGCTGCTGTGGCAGGCCAGGCAGGCCGGGTCGGTGATGCGCAGCGGGCGGGCGATGTAGAGCGACTTGCCGGCCGGCGTGTCGCGCTCGCCGACGGTCTCCTTCTTGTCGGCCTGGCTGCGGAACTCGCCGACGATGTCGGCCTCCCAGCTCGTCGCCCGGTCACGCGGGTTGGTGGGGTTGAGCGTCGCTTCCTTGTAGGCGAACTCGGGGTGCTTGGCCAGCAGCGTGCCGAGCACCTCGGTGGCGGAGTAGCTCGGCACCGTCTGCGGCAGGAACTCGTTGGCCATCTGCGAGACGAGCAGCGGCTTGATCTGCGTGTTGGTGTAGTTGCGCACGGCCAGCGCCTTCTCCATCAGCAGCTGTGCGCTGGCGATGGTTTCCTGCTTGGCGTTGTCCTGCAGCAGCTGGCGCGCGATATAGCCGCTCAGCGCGATACCCAGGCTCATGACGAGCAGGTAGACCAGGTTGAATTTGGCGAGCAGTTTCATGGCGACCTCGTGGAGGGCGGCAATGTTAGGGCCGGCAGGCGTTGCCCGCCTTCGTGCTTATGCCAGCAGCGGACGTGAAAAAGGGCGCCCGGCCGAAGCAGGGCGCCCTGAAGCGGTGCTTGGCACCGCCGCGGCATCTCCAGATGCTGATTGGAGCTCCATGGACGCGGCCTTGCCGGTCCACGGGGCGCGAGGGTCAACGCAGCTTCACCAGCCCGTTGAGCACTTGGTCCAGACCTCCGAACACGGAGATCTTGTCGATGCGCTCGGCCACGCGTTCCAGCGTTTCCAGCTCCTTCAGGCGCAGCGCGACGGGGTTGTCCTCCATCACCTTGGCCGTGTTGAGCAGGGCGCGCGTCGCGGCGGTTTCCTCGCGGCGGCGGATCACGTTGGCCTCGGCCGCCTTGCCGGCCTCCACCACCTGGGCGAGGATGGTCTTCATCTCGCCCGGCAGCACGATGTCCTTCACGCCCACGCCGTCGAGCTGCAGGCCGTAGCCGGCGAGCTTGGGCGCCACGTGGGCGGTCACGACCTCGTCGATGACCGACTTGTTCTCCAGCAGCTCGTCCAGCGTGCGCGTGCCCACCGCCGCGCGCAGCCCGAACTGCAGCTCGCGGTAGAGGTGGTCGGCCGGCTTGGCCAACTGTTCGAACGCGCGCAGCACGTCGACATAACGCCAGTTCGCCGACAGGTTGAGCCGCAGCGCGACCTTGTCACGGGTCAGGATCTCCTGGCCCGTCACCTCCAGCGCCTGCAGTCGCAGGTCCACCAGCTCGACGGCCACGTTGCGGCCGAACTTCCAGAAGGCGTAGGAGCCGGCGGCCAGCAGGCGCTCAACCTTGCCGTCCACGCGCAGCAGGCCGGCGCCGGTTTCCGGCACCTCGACCTGCAGCACGCCGGCCAGGCCGGTCACCGTGCGCGGGCGCAGCTGCGGCTGCGCCAGGCGCGCGGCGGCGGTTGCAGGCAGCTCGACGGACGCACGCAGGTCGATCACGTCGACCTGCACGTCCACCAGCCCGCGCCAGTACAGGCGCCGCGTGGAAGGCGGCAGCACCTCGACCAACACGCCGTTCTCGGAACGCAGGCCGGCCTCGTGCTCGTTGAGCTCGACGCGCATGAACTCCGCATCGACGACCTCGGGTTCCCTGGCCATCAGATAGTCGGTCAGCGGGTGCACGAAGGCCGGCGCGCCGATGTTGAACAGCTCGACCTTCAACGTGTCCAGGCCGGCGAACAGCCAGTGCACGCCGGGCTGCAGCACGCGTTCGAAATCGCCATTGCGCAGCAGCAGGCCGCGCTCGTTCTTCTTCACAGTCACACGCTTGATCGTCATGGTGTTCTCCTTGTGGTGACGCGTGTTGATGGGATGAGGGTGCCGTTACAGCAACCCGTGCGGACGCCGGATGCCAGGGCCTGGCGCCACGGTGCGCGTTGAACGCCTCCTCCCTGAAGGCGATCGCGGCTGGCCGTGGAAGCAGGGCCCCGCTTGCCCGGCGTGCAAGCGCGAGTCGCTGATGCGCGGTCCGGCCGGAGCCGGGGCGCACGTTCGGCGGGGTGGTCTTGCGACCGGTTTTGGATTGGCTTGTTAAGCCAAGCTTGGAGCGGGAGTCGAACCCGCGACAGACGAATTACCAGTTCGTTGCTCTACCCGACTGAGCTATCCAGTGGTGGTGAGGCCGGGACTTGAACCCAGACCCGTGAGGGACACCTGTCCTCACCTTGCATCAACCGATTCCGGCAGGGCGGCATACGCCGTGGCGACAGGCGGACCTGGCCACGGCGCACCGGCGGGGCGTGGGAACCCCGGCCTGTGAGCCTTTGCCTTCCTCGGCAGATTGGTGGCCGCCTCAGCTGAGGCGGGATCCTCTCGGCAGGCGCGCGGCCAGCCAGTCGTGCACGTCGGCGCGGATGTGCCGGCCCTTGAGGATGAAGTCCTCGAAGCGGCTGGGCACGAAGGGCGCGAACAGCAGCGGCATGCGGGCCTCGTCCGGCGTGCGGTCGGCCTTGCGCGAATTGCAGGCGCGGCAGGCCGCGACCGTGTTCATCCAGCTCAAGGGCCCGCCGCGGCTGGCCGGCACGATGTGGTCGACGGTCAGCGCGCGGGCGCCAAGCACCTCGCCGCAGTAGGCGCAGGTGCAGCGGTCGCGCTTGATGACCTTGGCCTTGCCGTAGACCGGCGTCAGGTCGAAGAGGTTGAGCCTCGACGAGCCGCGCAGCGCCACGATGGGCGGCACTTCCAGCATCGACTGGCGGCCGGAGGCAGCGTTGAAGCCGCCGCGCAGCACCGCGAGCGGGCGCTCGCCGGCCGACCAGACGATGGCATCGGTGGCGACGAGCGTGGCGGCCTGCTCGACCGAGATCCAGGCCTGCGGGAGACCGGTGATGTCCAACTGCAGAACGTCGTGCATGGCGGCCTCCTTTCCTGGGCTTGGGCACGGTTGATGAAAGGTTGTCGGTGACGGGTTCCGACGCCGCCCAATCGTTGCGGCCGGTTTGCGCCCGTCGGAGCGTGAGTTCGACGACGGGCTTCGGTTGATCCATCTCGGCTGTGTCCACACGCGACGCGACCGGCCTGCGCAAGCCAGTGATGCATCGCTGCACGCGACAGGCGGCCGCCCGAGCGCACATGCACACCGGGCCGGCCGGTGCTTGTGCGTGGGCACACCCGAGATGGGGCAGGGCGGCCGAGACGGATCTCGGCGCCTGCCGGTGTTTGAGCGCCGCGCCGCTGTGGGGCGGCAGGCACTCGGTGCAAGTTGTGAAAGAGCGGGCGCCGCGCGTGCGCAGCGGCAACGAGGCAACCCCGTCGCTGTGGCCGGTGGACCGGCGGAAAAACAAAAGGCCCGGTTCCTTGCGGAGACCGGGCCTCAGAAGAGCGTGGAAGGGCGGCGTCAGCCGGGTCCTTCACCCGATGGTTTGGTGTCATGGCGCTCACCACCCAGGTCGTGTGCATAGGCGACCGTGGGCATGCCCACCGATTTCGGTCCCTGCGCCAGCTGCACGGCATCGCACCGGCTCAGGGAGCCGGTGAAGTCGATGACGGTGGCGAGATGGCGGTTCATGGCAGGGTGCGAAAGCGAGTCGGTCGTCGGTTGGGGTTGATCGGTGGCGCTCAAGGGCATTGAGCGAATCCACGCATTGTGAAAAATGTTCACGCCTTGGTCAAGCGCGGTGCACCACCTAGAATGGGTGTGAAGTGTTTTAACAACACTGCACGTCACCCATCCAATCACGTGTCCAGCCCTGCCACCATCCGCCGGCTCAACGCCCTCGCGTTGTTCCAGACCTTCGCCGAGGAGCGCATCACCGCCGGCGACCCGCCCAAGGGCCTGGAGGCCGCATGGGCGGCGCGCATCGGCGTCAGCGGCGCGACCTGGTCGATGGCCAAGAGCGGCGCGCGGCCGCTGGGCGACAAGCTGGCGCGGCAGATCGAGCACCACTGCGGCAAGGACGCCGGCTGGCTCGACGAGGCCCGCGAGCCGGCGGGCCTGACGCCCGCCGAGCAGCAGTTCCTGGCCCTCGCGCTGAAGACCTACCGCGGCACCAACAGCGACGGGCGCAAGCAGCTCAGGCAGTGGTTGAAGGGCTTCAACACTGCCTGAGCAGTTGCGACCTCACTTGGCTGTCGCCGCCTTCTTGTCGAAGTCGCCCGCCCACGACCAGTTGGCCTTGGCCGGGTCGATCCAGCGCTTGATGGCCGCGTTCACCTCGGCGAGCGTCAGCGCCTCGACGCGCGCGTCCTGGTCGGCATTCCACTTGAACTGGCGGCCGCGCTCCAGGTGACCGGCAATCGCGCCGGCGACGGCCGGGTCTTCGCTGCGCCGGGTGTCGCTCTGCGCCTTCATCGCGCGCTTGGCGGTGTCCAGCTCGGTCTGCGTGATGCCGTCGCGCACGAAGCGGGCCAGCTCCTCGTTCAGCGCGGCCTCGACGCGGGCGCGGTTCTCGGGCGCGAAGATGGCATAGGTGCCCAGCGTCGCATTGGGCTCGAAGCTGCTGACGCTCAGCCAGGCTCCGGCGCTGTAGGACGCGCCTTCCTTCTGGCGCAGCCGCGTCAGCAGCCGCGAGTCGAAGCCGCTGGCGCCCAGCACGTGGGCGGCGATGCGCAACGCGGCGTGGTCGGGGTGATCGTCGTTGACGGGGATCAGCAAGCCGCCCATGACCATCGCGTTGGCCTTGTCCTTCAGCGTCGCGCTGAGCTTGAGGCCTTGCACGGACGGCAGTGGCCGCGGGATGCGGGCATAGGCCTGCGGCACGCTCCAGCCGCCGAACAGGCGTTCCAGCTGCGGCTTGACCTCGGCGGCGTCGAAGTCGCCCACCAACACCAGCTCACCATGGCTGGCGCCCAGGAACTCGCGATGGAAGGCCTGCAGCTTCTCGGCGGTCAGGCGCTTCAGCGCGGTGATGTCGTCGGCAATGCTGCCGACGTGGCGCGGGTCGTCGGCGGGGTAGGCGGCCGCCAGGGCCTGCCTCAACGCGTGCGGCGCGACGGCCTGAGGTTGCTGCAGGGCTTCCTCGGCGCCGGCCACCTTCTGCCGCACGAACTGCTCGATTTCCGCAGCCGGGAATGCGGGCTGCTGCACCAACTCCGCCAGCAGGCCCAGGGCTTCGGCCAATTGGGCCCGATGGCTGCTCAGCGACAGCGTGGCATTGCCATAGGGGTCGCTGTTGGCCGTCAGGCGGGTCTTGAGTCGGTCGAGGCTGTCGCTGATCTGGGCGCGGCTGCGTTGCTTCGTGCCCAGCATCAGCGTTTCGCCGATGTTGTCGGCCTCGGTGCGCCGGCCGCGCAGCGCGTCCAGCGTGCCGTAGTGCAGGTTCAGCGCCAGCTCCACCGTCTCGCCGCGCGAGCGCTTGGGCAGCAAGGCGACCTTGAGGCCGTTGGCGAGCGTGAAGCGCTGCGTGCGCTTGTCGATGTTGGCGGGGCTGGTGTCGAAGGCCTCGCCGGCGGCGACGGCCGCCTTGGGCACGTAGTCCTTCAGCGCGTCGGCCGCGGCGATGGGCAGGGCCAGCGGCGTGCGCTCGGGCGTGGCCGTCGCGTAGAGCCGGCCCAGCGTGCGGTTGCTGGGCAGCAGCCACTGGCGCAGCGTCGCGTTGACGCCGTCCACCGTCGCCGCCTCGACGCGATTGCGCAGCTGGAACAGCAGCCGCCAGTCGCCCGCGGCGATGGCCTCGGACAGCTCCACGCAGAGGTTCTGTGGGTTGGACATCAGCTCGTCGAAGTTCTTGGCCCACTGCGCCTGGGCGCGCTGCAGCTCCTCGGCGGTGATGGGCTCCTTGGCGAGGCTGTCCACGGTGTCGACCAGCAGCGCCTGGGCGCGATCCACGTCGTTGTCGGACTTCAGCACCAGGCCCAGGTTCAGCAGCCCCGGCTCGGCGTTGCGGCCGGGCCAGCCGAAGGTCTGGGCCGCGAGGCCGGGCTCGACGGCGCGCTTGTGCAGGCGGCCGCTGGGCGTGTCGGCGAGCGCCGTCACGGCGACCTCGAAGGCCGCGAAGTCGGGGCTGGCCAGCGGCGGGATGTGATAGCTCGCGAACACGCCCTGCATCGCGCTGACGCGGCGCAGCGACACGACGCGCTCGCCCTCCTGCACCGGCTCCACCGTGTAGGTCGGCGGCAGCTTGCGCGTGGGCTTCGGGAGCGCGCCGAACACGCGCGTGATCTCGGCCAGCGTCTTCTTCGCGTCGAAGGCGCCGGCGACGATCAGCGTCGCGTTGTCGGGCTGGTAGTGGCGCCTGTAGAAGGCCTGCAGGCTGGGGATGTCGACGTTCTCGACGTCGGAGCGCGCGCCGATGGTGCTGCGGCCGTAGGCATGCCACTGGTAGGCGGCGGCCTGGGTGCGCTGGATGAGGATGCCCAAGGCGTTGTTCTCGCCGGCCTCCATCTCGTTGCGCACGACGCTCATCTCGGTGTCGAGGTCGCTCTTCAGCACCTTGGCGCCGGTCATGCGGTCGGCCTCCATCGCCAGCGCCCAGCTCAGCTGCGCCGGGTCGGCGGGGAAGGTCTCGAAGTAGTTGGTGCGGTCGACGGTGGTGCTGCCGTTGAACTGCATGCCGCGCTTGGACAGCTCGGCGCCGACGTTGGCGTACTTGCGCGTCGTCTTGAAGACCAGGTGCTCCAGCAGGTGGGCCATGCCCGTCTCGCCATATCCCTCGTGGCGGCTGCCGACGCGGTAGGTCACGTTGACGGTGACGGTAGGTTTGGTCGTGTCCGGAATCAGCAGCACCTGCAGGCCGTTGGGCAGGCGGTACTCGCTGACGCCCTCGGCCTCGCGCACCGGCGCGGGCGCCGACGGGGGCGCGGCCATGGCCAGCAGGGGCAGCATCAGGGCGAGGGCGGCAAGGCGGGCGGGCTTTCGCATGGGGGGCGCGCGAAGACGGAAGGGCTGCCAGCATAGCCATGCACCGCGTGGCGAAGCCGGACGTCATGCCCCGCGCCTTGCCACTGGCTGTCGCGCTGCGACAGCCCTGCGTCAGCGGTGGCGGGCGTCTCGCGCCATACTGCCCACCCATGCGCATCCTGCTCGTTGAAGACGACGAACAATTGGTCGAGACGACCGCCCGCGCCCTGCGCTCCCAGGGCTGGGTCGTGGACTGCTCCGCCCGGGGCGAGCCCGTGCCGCGCTCGCTGCGCGAGGACGCCTACGACCTGCTCATCCTCGACATCGGCCTGGCCGGCATCGACGGCTTCGAGACGCTGCGGCGCGTGCGCGCCGAAGGCCTGGCCGTGCCCGTGCTCATCCTGACCGCGCGCGATGCCGTCGAGGACCGCGTGCGCGGCCTGGAGGGCGGCGCCGACGACTACCTCGTCAAGCCCTTCGCGCTGACCGAACTCGTCGCCCGCGCCCGCGCGCTGGTGCGGCGCAGCCAGGCGCGTACCAGCAACCAGCTACAGCTGGCCCGCCTGCGCATCGACCAGGAGGCCCGCCGCGCCTACATCGACGACGAGCCGCTGGCGCTGTCGGCGCGCGAATGGGACGTGCTGGGCTTCCTGATGGCGCGCGCCGGCAAGGTCGTGCCCAAGGAGCACATCGCGCTGGCCAGCAATGCCTGGGACCAGGGCGTCAGCGACAACGCCATCGAGGTCTGCCTGTCGCGGCTGCGCGCCAAGATCGAGCCGGGCGGGCTGCAGCTGCGCACCGTGCGTGGCCTGGGCTATCTCCTGGAAGAGATTGTTTGAGCCCCTCGCCCGGTCGCGCGCCGCTGAACGCGGGCGTGCCCAGTCGGTCTTGCAGACCGCGCAGCCGACGGAGCGGCTGCTCTTCGGCAGGCCCGACGAGTCCACAGGACTCGTCGTGTCCGGCCTCAGCCCCCAAGGGGACGGCGATGCCCGCGGCATCGAGCCGCGAGCACATCGCCACGGCGGGCCGGCTTGGGAGCGGCCCTGCGCTCGGCCCGCAAATGTCTGAGAAGCCTAGTTCCAGTCTTCACCGACGCCTGTTCGGCTGGCTGCTGCTGCCGCTGTTCATCGTGCTGCCCGTGCTCGGCACGGCGCTCTACCAGCAGGTGCAGCACAGCGCCCAGAGCTGGCTGGACGAGGGCCTGGAAGACACCGCGCTGACGCTGGCCGGCCAGATCGACCTGCGCAGCGGCGAGCCGCGCATCGACATCAGCGCGACGATGGACCGCGCGCTGCGCTTCGACCGGCAGGACGATGTCTTCTACCTCGTGCTGGGCCCTCGCGGCGAGGTGCTGCAGGGCGACGCCGGCCTGGCCGAACTGCAGCCGCGCCCGCGGCCTCAGCCCGCCGGCGGCGTGCATTACGCCGACGTGCGCCTGCGCGGCCGCGAACTGCGCCTCGTCCAGCTCGGCCGCGACTGCGGCGACGGCGCCTGCCAGGTGCTGGTGGCCGAGACGCTGCACAAGCGCGACGCGCTGCAGAGCGAGATCGCCACCTTCGTCGCGCTGAACGGCGCCGCGCTGGCCGTGCTGCTGGCGCTGGCCGCCGGCTGGGCCATCCGCCAGGGCCTGGCGCCGCTGACCGGCCTCAGCGCCGAGCTGGAGGCGCGCGACCTGCACCGCCTCACGCCGCTGACGGCCCGGCTGCCGCGCGAGCTGGTGCCGCTGCAGGCGGCGTTCAACCGCCTCTTCGAGCGCCTGGGGCGCGCCGCCGAGGCGCAGCGCGAGTTCCTGGCCGACGCCGCCCACCAGCTGCGCACGCCGCTGACGTCGCTGCAGACCGAGATCGAGCTGGCCTTGCTCGAGCCGCATGACCAGCGCATCGACCCGCTGCTGCAGCGCCTGCGCCAGCGCGTCATCCGCAGTGCGCGGCTGGCCCAGCAGCTGCTGTCGCTGGCGCGGGCCGAGGATCGCAGCGTCGACGTCGGCCAGCGGCTGGACCTGCGCGACATCGCGACGGAAAGCGGCCAGGACTGGGCCCATCGAGCGCTGCCCGCGGGTGTCGACCTGGGGTTCGAGCTCGCCGAAGCACCGGCGCTGGGCCATGCCTTCCTGCTGCGCGAGCTGCTGGAGAACCTCATCCACAACGCCGTCAGCTATGCCGGCGCGGGCGCGCGCATCACCGTGCGCTGCGGCAGCGATGCCGACGGCCCCTGGCTGGAGGTGGAGGACAACGGCCCCGGCATCGCGCCGGCCGACCGGCCCGCGGCGCTGCTGCGCTTTCGGCGCGGCGACAAGGCCAGCGGCACCGGCACGGGGCTGGGCCTGGCCATCGCGGCCGACATCGCGGCCCGCCACGGCGGTCGCCTCGCGCTGCTGGATGCGCACGGCGGTCCGGGGCTGAGGGTCCGCCTGACGCTGCCGTTGCCGCCACGGGCCGAACCGGCCGGTGCGTGACAAATCGCCGGCCCTGCCTACACTCGGCCGACCATGCTGCCCGCCCCCATTCCGGCCGACGACGACGCGCGGCTGCAAGCGCTGCGCGAACTGCTCATCCTCGACACGCCGCCCGAGGAGCGCTTCGACCGCCTCGTCGAGTTCGCCGCCGCCGAGTTCGACGTGCCCATCGCGCTGATCAGCCTCGTCGACCGCGAGCGCCAGTGGTTCAAGGCCCGTGTCGGTCTGGACGCCTGCGAGACCTCGCGCGAGATCTCCTTCTGCGGCCATGCCATCGTGCAGCGCGATCTCTTCGAGGTGGTGGACGCGGCGCTCGATCCGCGCTTTGCCGACAACCCGCTGGTCATCGGCGGGCCGCTGATCCGCTTCTACATCGGCGCGCCGCTGGTGCTGCCGGGCGGCGCGGCCATCGGCACGCTCTGCGTCATCGACACCCAGCCGCGCGAGTTCGACGCGATGGACCGCGCCATCCTCGGCACGCTGCGCGACCTGGCCGTGGCGGAGCTGATCGGCCAGGGCGAGGCGGGAGTGCCGGCGTGAACGGCCGCATCGCTCGGGGCGGCCGGCTGCTGCTCGTCGAGCCGCAGTTCGTGCTGCGCCGCACCGTCTCGACGATGGCGCGCGACATGGGCCTGGCCGACGTGCAGGAGGCCACCAGCGCAACCCAGGCCGGCAAGCTGCTCGGCGAGCGTCGCTTCAACGCGATGTTGCTCGCCATCGACGAGGAGGGCGAGGCGCTGGCCCTGTTGCAGCGCCTGCGCGCCGGCGAGACCTCGCACCCGGCCAGCGTGCCCGTGGCCGTGACCGCGATGACCTGCGATGTGGAACTCGCGCTGCGCATGAAGCAGCTCGACGTCTGCCGCCTGCTGCTCAAGCCCTTCAAGGTGCGCGGCATGCTGGAGGTGATCTCGGCGCTGGGCGCGCCCCAAGCCTTGTCGCAGGCCTGAAAAGCCCCGCTTTTCGTGGGCTGTGCCGACCGGTCACGGCCTAGCATGGCTGGCCCATGTCCCGCCTTGCCTACATTCCCGCTGTGCTGCTGGCCTTTGCGCTGGCCGGCTGCGGCACGCCCAGCCGGCCGCTGCCCATGGTTGTCACGCCGGCCGAGGCCCTGCAGCTGCGCAGCTGGGTGCCCGACGCGCTGCGCGCCCAGGTGGCCGTGCAGCCGGTGCGCGGCGGCGCCGAGACCGGCCGCTGGTGGGGCTCGCTCGTCAGTGCCGGCGTGCTGCAGCATGCGCTGGAGGAATCGCTGCATGCCGTCGGCATGAGCCCGCCGTCGCCGCAGCCGCCGCCGCGCTTCCAGCTGCAGGCCCACCTGGTGCTGCTCGAGCAGCCGACGCTGCCGCCGGCCGGCGCCACCGTCGGCGTGGCCGTGCAGTACACGCTGACCGACACGGCCGACGGCCGCGTGCTCTACCAGCGCCGCATCTACAACCAGGACGAAGCCGGCCTCGGCGACGCCCTCGTGTCGCCGCCCGAGCGCGTGCGCATCGCCAACGAGCGCGCGGTGCGGGCCAACATCGGCCTGCTGCTGAGGGACCTGGTGACGCTCAGGCCGTAGCCGCTCCGCGAAGCAGGGAGGGGCAACCTCACAACTTGCGATGGGCCAGCGCGGGCAACTGCTGGCGCACCTGGGCCAGCCGCGCCGGATCGATCAGCGCCGTGACGACGCCTTCGCCCTCGGGCAGCTTGGCGATCACCTCGCCCCAGGGGTCGACGATCATGCTGTGGCCCCAGGTGCGGCGGCCGTTCTCATGCCTGCCGCCCTGGGCCGGCGCGATGACATAACACTGGTTCTCCACGGCGCGGGCGCGCAGCAGCAGCTCCCAGTGCTTCTCGCCGGTCGTGTAGGTGAAGGCCGCGGGCACGGCGATCAGGTCGCAGGGGTTGTAGCTGCGGAACAGCTCGGGAAAGCGCAGGTCGTAGCAGACCGACAGGCCGGTGCGGATGCCTGCGGCGTCGAAGGCCGTCGGCTGGCTGCCGGCCTCCAGCACGCGGGCCTCGTCGTAGCTCTCGCGGCCGTTGTCGTAGGCGAACAGGTGGATCTTGTCATAGCGGGCGACGACCTCGCCCGCGGGCGAGAACACCAGCGTCGTGTTGCGCACCCTGTCGGGCGTTTGCGCCTTGATCGGCAGCGTGCCGCCGATGATCCACAGCCTGAGCTCCCGCGCCGCGCGCGACAGCATGGCCTGGACGGGGCCGTGGCCCAGGTCCTCGGCGATGGCCAGCTTGTCACTGTCCTGGTGGCCCATCAGGCAGAAGTACTCGGGCAGGGCGGCGAGGTGGGCGCCCTGCGCGGCGGCCGATTCGAGCAGCCGGCTGGCGGCGAGGAGGTTGGCGCCGACGTCGGGGCCGGACACCATCTGGAGGGCTGCAATTTTCATGGGGTTGATGCTAGCCCGGACAGCGTTGGCGACGCGCAAGATGTCACTGTTTTGACCGGGGGCTGGCGCGAGAATGGTTCCGCCATGTCGACCTCCTGCTGCCTGCGACGCCGGTTCCTGGCGCTCTCCTGCGCAGCCGCGTTGCCGTCGGTCCATGCCGCCGGCGCGCCGCTGGCATTGCGCCTGCCCAATCCCGATGCCTACAGCGCCCACGGCCAGTTCTTCATCGATGCGCTGAAGCTGGCGCTCGCAAAGACGGCCGACCGCGAGCCGCCGCCCACGCTGGTCCACGCGCCGCCCGACATGCCGCGCGAGCGCCTGCGCCAGATGCTGGCCGAGGGCCAGCTCGACGTGCTGTGGAGCACCACGACGCCGGAGCGCGAAGCCCAGGCGCTGCCGGTGCGGTTCAACCTGCTCAAGGGCATCAACGAGCTGCGCTTCCTGCTGGTGCGCGCGGCGGACGTGCCCACGCTGCGCCAGTTGCGCACGCTGGACGCGCTGCGCCGCCTGCGTGCCGGGGCCGGCACCTTCTGGAGCGACGCGCAGATCCTGCGCGCCAACGGCTTCGGCGTCGAGACGGCGCCCAAGTTCGACCGGCTCTTCCACATGCTCAAGGCCGGCCGCTTCGACTTCATCCTGCGCACCCGCGAGGAGATCGACGCGGAGCTGCTGCGCTTCGCCGACCTGGAGCTGGCCGAGCTGCCGGGCGTCGCGCTGCAGTACCGGCAGCCGGTGTACTTCTTCGTCGCGCGCGACAAGCCCCAGCTTGCCGAGCGGCTGCAGCGCGGCCTGGCGCTGGCGGCAGCGGACGGCAGCTTCGATGCGCTCTTCATGGCCGAGCCGGGGCTGAAGGCCGGGCTGGCGCAGCTGCGCGGCTACACGGGCCTGAAGCTGCAGCTGCGCGCGCTGGAGGCGGACGGCCAGCCGCGGCCGGATTAAGGCGCGCTGGCCGCGCTCGCCGCCTTGGCCGCCGCCCCTTCGACCTTCTCGACCTTGGGATCGTCCCAGGTCCCGGTGATGTGGAACTCGCGCGTGCTGGCGGCGGCCATCGGGCGGCTCAGGATGAGCTGGGCCAGGAAGGCGCCCAGCGCGACGGCCGGGTTGATGGCGGCGTAGGCCAGCGACGCGCCGCCGGCCGACACCTCGGGCACGACGACGACGCGCAGCTTCTGCGTCTCGGCCGCCAGGTCGGTGCTGCCTTCCACGAGCACGGCGGCCTGCAGGCCGCGGATGCGGATGTTGTCGCTCTTCGCGACGCCGGCGGCGATCTTCACGTCGCCGGTCACGCCGTCGAAGGTGAAGCCCTCGGCGAAGACGTCGCGGAAGTCGAGCAGGAAGCGGCGCGGCAGCGACTGCAGGCTGAGGATGCCCAGCAGCCGCCCGACGCCCGGCTCGGCCTTCAGGAAGGTGCCGCTGTCGAGCTGGATGTTCAACGCGCCGGCCATGCTGGGATAGTGCGGCGCCAGCGGCGAGCCGTCCCAGCCGACCTGGCCAGCCAGCTCGCCCTTGCCGCCGCGCAGCACGGGGCTGTCCTTCTGGCCCTGGCCCAGGCGCTCCAGCAGCTTGCCGGCGTCGTGGATGTCGAGCTTCCAGTCGAGCTGGGTGCGGCGTCGGCCGGAGGTATCGCCCCAGCGCCCGCTGGCGCTCAGCGTGGCGTCGGGCGACGTGATCTGCAGCTTGTCGAGCTTCCAGTCGCGCGCGGCGGCCGGGGCCTGGGCCAGCACTTCCAAGCGGCCCATCCGCTTGCCGCGCAGCTCGAAGTCGTCGACCTCGACGTCCAGCGACGGCAGCGGGCTGGCGCCGGTGCCGGGCTTGCCGGGGTCGATGAGGTCGCTGACCGACTCGGCCTCCGAGCGCGGCAGCGACAGCCGCAGGAGACGGGCCTGCACGGCGTCCACCTGGCCGCCATGCACGCCGCGCAGTTCGATGCGGCCGCTGAGCTGCTCGGCATCGACGTTGAGACGCCAGGTGGCGCCGTCGCGCGCGACCGTCGCGGACACGCGGCCCAGCTGGCGGCCGCCCACCTTCAGCGCCTGGCTGCGCAGGCCGATCTGGCTGGGCAGCAGGCCCGTGTCGGCACCGCCGCCGTCGCCGCCGGCGCTGACGCCGTCCAGCGTCGCGAAGCGCTGCTGCCAGGCGTCCAGGTCGAGCGCGGCGACGTTGACCTGCAGCAGCACGCCCTGGGCGGGCAGGGCGGGCAGCTTGTCCTGCACGGCCAGCGCGGCGCGCAGCACCTGGGAGCTGGCGCCGGAGACGTCGCGCTGGACCTGGGCCTGCAGCAGCGGCGCGCCGGGGGCGCCGACCTCCAGCCGGATCTCGTCGCGGCCGGCCGCGATGGGCGACATCAGCAGTCGCAGCGGCAGTTGGGCCTCGGCCTCCTTGCGACCCGGCGCGGGCAGGTCCAGGGCCAGGCCCTGCAGGTTGCTGGCGACGCTGAGTTCCGGCGGCCCGTCCTTGGGGACCGCGAGCTGGAAGCGGTAGCCCGTCTGGCCGCTGGCGGCCTGGGCCAGGCGGGCCACGGCGCCCAGCTCGGGCGTGCGGCGCAGGCCCTCGGCCGTGGCCTGGCCCAGCACCGCGAAGCGCATGCCGCCGTCGCGCTGCGTGCCGCCCTCGATGCCGGCATCGCCGCCCAGCAGGCGCGCCGTCACGCCGGCCAGTTGCAGGCCCTTGCGGTCGAAGTCGACGCGGCCGCGCACGCCGGCCAGCGGCGGCAGTTCCGGGCGCAGCCCCAGGTCCACGCCGCCCAGCAGCAGCTGGCCCTTGAGCGTCGTCTGGCCGGGGTCTTCCAGCGGAATGTTCAGTCCCAGCTTGAGGCCGACCGGCCCCTGCGCGGTGGTGCTGCTCAGCGCATGGCCCAGCCATTCGTCCAGCGGCGAGGCGCGCACATAGCGCAGCAGTTCGGCACCGGGGCCGCGGCCGCCGCCGTCCAGCACCAGCACGCGGCCGTGGTGCAGGTCCTTGATGCCGCCGTTCACGCCGGTCAGCTCATAGCCCAGCACGCGGGCGTGGCCGTCCTTGATCTGCATGCCGCCGCGCTCGAAGACGACCTCGGCGTCCACGCCCTCCATGACGGGCCAGTTGGCTCCGATGTCGCTGTGCGGCACGTAGGCCAGCGTGACGCCCTGGGCCTGCGTCGTGATGCGGAAGATGCCGTTGGACTTCGAGCCTTCGAAGGGGAAGTCGGCCAGCTCGCCCTTGAGCCGCACATGGGTGTTGCGGGCCTCGCCGGCCAGCAGCGCGCGGGCGACGTAGCTGCGCGTGTTGGGCAGGCCGGCCGGTATGTAGCGGGCGATGCGCGTGACGTCCACGCGCTGGGCGGCGCGGCCGGTCAGGTCGATGAAGCCGGCCGTCGTGGCGCCGGCCGGGCGCTTCCACAGCACGTCGAACTCGCCGCCGATGTCGGGCGTCTGCAGCTGCAGGTCGCGCAGGCGGACCTGCACGTCGCCAGGTGGCTTGCCGCCCGCGGGATTTGCAACAGGCAGCTGCCAGCTCAGCTGCGTGGACAGCCGCGTGATCGGCAGCCGTGGGTCCTCGAACAAGCCCGGCAGTTCGACTTCGCCGTCATGCACGGCCAGCCTGGCCGAGCCGCCGCGTTCGGTCGCATCCAGCGCCAGGCTGGCGCCGCGCAGGCCGGGGCGGCCCAGGTGGCCGTCCTGCTCCGCGGCCTTGGGCGCCAGCGCGAGGCCGTCGAGCTGGGCCTTGACGCGGTAGCTGCGCGGCGCGTCCAGCGCGCCCTGCCACTGGCCGGCCAGCGCCGTCAGCACGCCGCGCGGTTCCAGCTCGGCCAGCAGCTCGTGGGCACGCTCGCCCAGCGGCAGGCGCTGCGCGATCTGCGCCATCAGCGCGAAGTCCAGCCGCTGGGCATTGACCTCGCCGCCCAGCACTTCGTCACCCTTGCCCAGCTGCAGGCTGACGCCCCAGTCCGAGCGCGGCCAGGCCACGACGCCGCCCTTGTCGTCCCGGCTGACGAAGCCGAGCTGCTGCGCCTGCAGCGAGAGCCTGTCCTTGGCGCGGGCCAGGTCCAGCCGGCCCTCGATGTGTTCCAGGTCCAGTTCGGGCGCCGACTCCAGCAGCCTGAGCCGCACCGAGCGCAGCGCCACGTCCAGCGTCGCGCCGACGGGCTCACCGTCCTTGATGCGGCCCCAGGCGCGCACGGCGCCGTCGCCCTCGGTCAGCTGGAAGGGCAGGTCGACGTGGCGGCGCAGCTGGCTGAGGTCGGCGCGCGGCAGCTCGGCGTAGAGCTCGCCGCTCCAGTGGTTGAACTCGCCGGGGCGCTTCAGCAGGTTCTGCGTGAACTTGCCGCGCACCGTGAAGCGCTGGCCCCAGTCGGCCGGCGGCGTCGCGTCCAGCCTCAGCTGGTGGCGGCGCAGGCCGTTGCGCAAGATGAAGTTCAGGTCCGACAGCTCCAGCGGCCGGGCGTCGGCGCGCTTCTCGTCGATCCAGCGCACGCGGCCGCCGATGATGGCCAGCTCGGGCTGGCTGAACAGCCAGTCCAGGCCGGCGTCGGTCGTGCCGGTGTCGGTGCGCTCGGCCTCGTCCAGCCCCAGGCCGCCGATGAAGATGCGGCCGGCGGCGTCGCGGCGGATGACGAGCTCCGGGGCGTCCACCAGCAGCTGCGAGAAGCGCGGCTGCAGCACGACCAGGGAATGCGCCGACAGCACGGCCGACACGCGCGGCAGCGTCAGCGCGGGGCGGCCGCCGGCGTCCAGCACGCGCACGTCGCCCAGCACCATGCGCGGCATCCAGCCGCCGGATTCGACCGTGATGCGGCCGATGCGCAGCTCTACCCCCAGGGCTTTTGAGGCTTCCTTTTCCAGCCAGGGTCGCCACTCGTTGGCGTGCGGGAGAATCGCCCAGTGCAATGCAGCCCAAGCCACCACGCCCAGGCCCCAGACGAGGGCCAGCGCCAGCAATGCCCAGCGCAGCAGCCGCCCGCACAGGCGCAGCGGCCAGCGCGTGGCGCGGGAGCAATGGTGGAGGGCGGCCGAGAAGAAGTCAGACACGTTTCGTGGTCTTGGCACGTGGAGAAAACCGGCCGTCGGTCAATCTAGCACAGGCACATGAGCGAACTGTTTCCCGTTCTTGCTGAGCACAGCCGCTATGTGCAGCGCGTGCGGCGCCGTTATGCGGCCGAGCTGGGCCGGCTTCAACCGGGCTTGCCCGATCGCCCCGCCATCGCCGCGCTGATCGAGGATTTAAGTCACGGCCGCACGCTGGCCAGCGCACTGCGCGTGGCCCGCCACCTGGTCATGGAGCGCCTCGCGGTGCTGGACATCGAACAGGGCGCGACGGTGGCGGACGTCACGCTGGCCATGACCCACCTGGCCGAGGTGACGCTGGACCGGGCACTGGCCGCTGCGCGCACCGAGCTGGACGAGATCCACGGCGCGCCGCGCACGGCGGAGGGCGGCGACATCGCCTTCTGGGTCATCGGCATGGGCAAGCTCGGCGCCCGCGAGCTGAACGTGTCGTCCGACATCGACCTCATCTACGTCTACGAGGACGACGGCGAGACCCATGGCGCCAAGCCCATCAGCGCCCATGAGTATTTCGCCAACGTCGCCCGCAAGCTCTACGCGCTGATCGGCGACGTGACCGACGACGGCCAGGTCTTCCGCGTCGACCTCGCGCTGCGCCCCAACGGCAAGAGCGGCCCGCCGGTCGTCAGCCTCGGCATGCTGGAGGAGTATTTCCTCGTGCAGGGCCGCGAGTGGGAGCGCTTTGCGTGGCTGAAGAGCCGCGTCGTCGCGCCGCTGACGGGCCTGGGCGCACCGGGCGACCCGCGCACGCTGGCGCTGCGCGACCTGGTGACGCCCTTCGTCTACCGCCGTTACCTTGACTACGGCGTCTTCGAAGGCCTGCGCCAGCTGCACGGCAAGATCCGCAGCGAGGCCAAGGCCCGCGCCGCCGGCCGGCCCGAGCGCGCCAACGACGTGAAGCTGTCGCGCGGCGGCATCCGCGAGATCGAGTTCACCGTGCAGCTGCTGCAGGTGGTGCGCGGCGGCCAGTTCCCCGAGATCCGCACGCGCTCCACCGTCAAGGCGCTGGGCCAGCTCGCCGCACGCGGGCTGATGAAGGCCGAGACGGCCCGGCGCCTGATCGACGCCTACGTCTTCCTGCGCCGCGTCGAGCATCGCATCCAGTTCCTGGACGACCAGCAGACCCACTGCCTGCCGCAGGCCGACACCGACCTGGCCTGGATTGCGGCCTCCATGGGTCTGACCTGTTCTCGTGACACCTGCGAGCTGTTCGAGCAACTGGGCGAGGTGCGCGAGCTGGTCGCGACCGAGTTCGACGCCTTGCTGCACGGCGCACCCCAGCAGTCGGGCGGCTGCAAGGGCGGCCAGTGCGGCGGCCCCAAGCCCACCGTGGATGGCGAGGACTTCCTGCAGCGCCTGCCCGAGCCGCTCGCCAAGGCCGTGCGCAGGCTGGCCGAGACGCCGCGCGTGCAGGGTCTGCGCGAGGAGTCGCGCCAGCGCCTGGCCAAGCTGTTCTACCGCGCCGCGCAGGGCGTGGAGGCCGACGAGTGCTCGCTGGACGCCGCGGTGCGCTTCGTTGACTGGGTGGAGCCGCTGCTGCGCCGCGAGAGCTATCTGGCCCTGCTGGTGGAACGCCCGGCCGTGCAGCAGCGCCTGCTGCGCCTGCTGGGCCTGGCGCGCTGGCCGATGCGCTACCTGATGCAGCACCCCGGCGTCATCGACGAACTCGCCGACCCGCTGCTGCTGCAGGCCCGCTTCGACCGCGAGGCCTTCCGTGCCGACCTGCTGGATCGCGAGGGCGGCTGGGCCCGCAGCGGCCAGGCCGACGAGGAGGCCCTGCTCGACACGCTGCGCCGCGCCCACCATGCGGAGGTCTTCCGCACGCTGGTGCGCGACGTCGAGGGCTGCATCACCGTCGAGCAGGTGGCCGACGACCTCAGCCTGCTGGCCGACGCGGTGCTGCAGATCGCCATCGACTGGGCCTGGGCGCGTTTCAACAAGGCCCACCGTGACGCGCCGCGCCTGGCCGTCATCGCCTACGGCAAGCTGGGCGGCAAGGAGCTGGGTTATGGCGGCGATCTGGACGTGGTCTTCGTCTTCGACGACGACGACGAGAACGCCAGCGAGATCTATGGCGCCTTCGTGCGCCGCCTCATCACCTGGCTGACGCTGCGCACGGCGGCCGGCGAGCTGTTCGACATCGACACGGCGCTGCGGCCCAACGGCAACTCGGGGCTGCTGGTCACTTCGCTGGCCCATTTCGAGGACTACCAGACCGGCCGCGGCAGCAACACGGCCTGGACCTGGGAGCACCAGGCCATCACGCGGGCGCGCTTCTGCGCGGGCCACCCGGCCCTGGCCGAACGCTGCGAGGCCGTGCGCCGCCAGGTGCTGACGGCGCCGCGCGATGCCGACGCGCTGAAGCGCGAGGTGCAGGCCATGCGCGAGAAGGTGCGCGCCGCGCGGCCGGTGAAGCCCGAGCTTTTCGACGTGAAGCACAGCGAGGGCGGCATGATGGACGCCGAGTTCGCCGTGCAATACCTCGTGCTGGCGCACTCGGCGGCGCATCCGCGGCTGCAGGAGGACCTGGGCAATATCGCGTTGCTGCGGCTGGCGGAAACCTTGGGGCTGCTGCCGGCCGGTATCGGCGTGGCGGCAGCCGATGCGTACCGTGAGCTGCGGCGTGTGCAGCACAAGGCGAGGCTGGATGAGCAGTCGACGGCGTTGGATGCGGAGGCAGCGGCGGTGCTTCAGCCGCATCGTGAGGCCGTCAGGGCGTTGTGGCTCGCTGTTTTTGGTTGATGGCCAGTGCCGTGCGGGGATTTCGCCCCCGCGGGCGAGTCACTTTCTTGTGCGGACAAGAAAGTAGGCAAAGAAACCGCCCCTGCAAAACCGCCCCTGCGGGGTCCCCTGCGATGCTCGAAGACCGAGGCCCGCGCGGAACTCGCTTCGCTACGCTGCGCTCAGACAGCCGCACGGAGTCAGTTCTTGAAGCGCGCAAGCGCGCGCCTCGGTCTCCTGTGCTTCTCGGCGGTTTTGAAGGGGAGAGTCGAAACAGCCAACCCCCACAGCCAACAGCCAAGCCCGAGAGCCGTTCGCATCGAGGTATTTCTCTTCCCCCCTTTAGCACCGCCGGGAAACGCAAGGCCCGAAGCCCGCGCGCGCAGCGCGCTTCAAGAACTGACTCGCGACGCCTGTTTGAGCAGAGCGTAGCGGCGCGAGTTCGGCGCGGGGCTTCGGGCCTTGCGTTTCTCGGGGACCCCGAAGGGGCGGTGCGGTCGGGGGTCGTTTCTTTGCCTACTTTCTTGTCGACACAAGAAAGTAGGTCGCCCGCCGGGGCGAACTCCCGGCACGGCACTTGGCGATGACCCGCAGCATCAGTTGGCTCCTGCTCTGTGCGGCATTCGCCACGTTGTCGCTGCTCGCCTGGCCCTTCCCACATGAAGCGCTGGACTGGCAACCAGCCCTGATCGCTACCCAACCCTGGCGAGCCATCACCGCCGCCTTCGTCCACCTAACCCCCATCCACCTCGCCGCCAACCTCGCCGGCTGCGCGGTCATCGCGCTGCTCGGCCACCGCGCCGCACTGACAAAACGTGAAGCAACAGCCGCCCTCATCGCCCTGCCGCTGACCCAGCTCGCCCTGCTGCTGCGCCCCGACTTGCCGCACTACGCCGGCCTGTCCGGCGAGCTTCACGCCCTCGTCGCCATCGCCGCGCTGACGCTGCTGACGCGCCCCGGCCGCGACCGCTACATTGGCGCCGCCATCGCACTCGGCCTCGTCGTCAAACTGGCCCTCGAACACCCCTTCGGCCCCGCGCTGCGCGACACCCCCGGTTTCGACTTCCCCGTCGCCCCCTTCGCCCACCTCGCCGGCGCGCTTGCCGGCCTCGTCGCCTGGGCGCTGACAATGCGCGCCAATCCGAATTCACCGAGGACTCCCCATGGGACGTGAAGCCAGCTGTACCGCCCGCGTCGGCAACGAGACCGCAGAGGCCACCGCCCTGCTCGAATCCACCACCGTCGTGCTGCGCGGCGCGCTCAAGCGCAAGTGGGACATCGCCACGCTGCAAAACCTGCGCGTCGAAGGCGATGAGCTGCGCTTCGAAGCCGGCGAAGAGGCCGTCGCGTTGGTGCTGGGCGAGAAGGAGGCCGGCAAGTGGTTGGCCAAGCTGCAGACGCCGCCGCCCACGCTGGCCGCCAAGCTCGGTGTCAGCCCCGAGAACCCGGCGCTGCTGATCGGCCCGACGGTCGGCACGCTGGACCCGGCGTTGGCCGAGGCGCTGTCGCATGGCCTGACGGGCAACGTCAAGGAGGCACGCATGCTGGTGGCCGTCATCAGCAAGCCCGGCGAGCTGGAGCGCATGGCCGACTTCCACGCGACGATGATCTGCAAGACCGTCTGGGTCGTGCACCAGAAGGGCCGCGACGCCTTCCCCTCCGACGCCGAGATCCGCATGGAACTGCGCAGCCGCGGCTATGTGGACAACAAGACCAGCGCGGTGTCGGACAGGCTGACGGCGACGCGGTACGTGAAGCGCTGAGCGATGGCTGCGGACGACGCTGACGCGCGGGCGCTCCGTATCGCTTCCGGCTTGCTCGCCGGCACCCACGGATGTGCCGACATCGATAGCGAGCTGCCGAGCTTGTCGGGCGTCAGCGTCAGGCTGCGCGACCTGGTTCACTTTCTTCACCACTACAAGGCGGATGAAGACATTCGCGCTCGTGATGCGGCGTATGCGGATCTGCAGCGCGAACAGCTCTGCCGGTTGATTGATGAAGCGCAGCGTCCCGGCATGTTGGCGGGCCCACCTGCCGCGGGCGGCCCGGGCGTGCGTCAATCCCACCTCGACCCCCGCGCCGTCTTCATCCTGCTGCTCTGCTGCCTGCTCTGGGGCATCAACCAGGTCGCCGCCAAGGCCGCGCTGACGGAGATTGGGCCGCTGTGGCAGGCGGGGCTGCGCTCGGTCGTCGCAGGCGCGCTGGTGTGGCTGTGGGCCGCCTGGCGCGGCATCAGGCTGTTCGAGCGTGATGGCAGCGGGCCCGGCGGCCTGCTGGCCGGCGCGCTGTTCGCGGCCGAGTTCGCCTGCATCTTCGTCGGCCTGCAGTACACCAGCGCGTCGCGCATGGTGGTGTTCATCTACCTGTCGCCCTTCGTCGTCGCGCTCGGCATGCCCTTCATCGCGCATGGCGAGAAGCTGGCCGGCCGCCAGTGGGCGGGCCTGGGGCTGGCCTTCGGAGCGGTGGCGTTCGCCTTTGCCGAGGGCTTCTCGGCGCCGCACAGCCCGCGGCAGTGGTGGGGCGACGCGCTCGGCGTGGCCGCCGCCGTGCTGTGGGGCGGCACGACGCTGGCCATCCGCGCGACGAAGCTGGCGTCGGCACCCGCCGAGAAGACGCTGCTCTACCAGCTCGGCGTGTCGGCCCTCGCGCTGTGCGCCGCCGCCGTGTTCGCGGGCGAGCCGCTGCCGCTGCACTGGTCACCGCGCCTCGTCGGCCTGTTCGGCTTCCAGGCCGTCATCGTGTCCTTCGCGAGCTACCTCGCCTGGTTCTGGCTGATCCGCCATTACGCGGCCACCAGGCTCGCGGTGTTCACGCTGAGCACGCCGCTGTTCGGACTGCTGGCGGGCGCGCTGCTGCTGGGCGAAGGCATCAGTGCGCGGCTCGTGGCGGCATTGGCGGCGCTGGCCGCGGGCATCGTGCTCGTCAACCGCTGATGTCGCCCCGGCGGCAGGCCGGACCGGCCACGCTGCCTAGACTGGTGCGCTCACACCCAGGAGACCTCCACATGATCACCCTCTGCGGCATCCCGCTGTCCAACTACTACAACAAGGTCAAGCTGGCCCTGCTGGAGAAGGGCATCCCCTTCACCGAGGAGCGCGTCGAGACCCACTGCCACGACGAGGCCGTGCTGAGCTGCTCGCCGCTGGGCAAGGTGCCCTTCCTCAAGACGCCCCACGGCGCGCTGTGCGAGAGCCAGGTCATCGTCGACTACCTCGAGGCCGCCTGGCCCGACGCCCCGCGCCTGATCCCGGCCGACCCGTATCAGGCCGCCAAGGTGCGCGAACTGATCACCTACGTGGACCTGCACCTGGAGCTGGTCGTGCGGGAGCTGTACGCGGAGGCCTTCTTCGGCGGCCAGGTCAGCGATGGCACGAAGAAGCGCGTGGCCCGCGTGCTGCCCGAGAACATCGCGGCCTTCAAGCGCCTGGCCAGGTTCGGCCCCTACCTGGCCGGCGACACGTTCACGATGGCCGACTGCGCCGGCTGGGTCAGCCTGCCGCTGGTGGGCATGGCCACCAAGATCATCTACGGCGAGGACCTGCTCGCCGCCGGCGGCGTGGACTGGAAACCCTACGCCAAGCTGATCGGCGAGCGCCCGCACGCGCTGAAGGTCGCGGCCGACCGCAAGGCCGACCAGGAGCGCTCGCTCGCGGCCAATCGCGCTACGGGCTGACACGGGGCCGTCGGAGCGCTGAGAAGTCACTGCGCGCGACATTTGTTGCTGCGCGCCGCGGTGGGGCACGCCTAAACTGACCGGCCCGCCCCGCCTGAGCCGCCGTCATGATGTTCCCGCGCCCGCTGTTGATCGCCCTCGTTGCCTCGGTGCTGGCGGTGCCGGCCCTGGCGCAGACCCAGATGGACAGCGAGGCCCGGGTCATCGTGCGCTTCAAACCCCAGGCCGACAGCGTGCGCGCCAAGGCGTTGGCGCTGCGCGCCACGCGGGGGGAGGCGCGCGAGGTCGCGCAGACGCGCGCGACGGCGCTGGGCCAGCGCACCGGCCACACGCTGCGCGCCGGCATCAGCCTGGACGAGCGCACGCATGTGGTCATGTCACGCGGGCTCACCGGCGCCCAGCTCGCGAAGCAGCTCGCAGCCGACCCCGAGGTGGAACTCGTCGCGGTGGACCAGCGGCGCAAGCACCTGGCCACGCTGCCCAACGATCCGCTGTTCGGCGGCGCGACGGTGAACCCCGAGACGACGTCGGGCGGCATCCAGCAGCGCGTCATCGACCAGTGGTACCTGAAGGCGCCGGGGAGTGTCACCAACCCCGCGGTCGTCTCCAGCATCAACGCGCCGGCCGCATGGGACCTGGTGACGGGCGGTGCCAGCGTCGTCGTCGCCGTGCTGGACACCGGTGTGCGCAAGGACCACCCCGACCTGTCGGGCCAGTTCGTCGGTGGCTACGACATGATCGGCTACGGCAGCCCGGGCTCGATGTCGACGGCCATTGCCAACGATGGCGACGGTGCGGACGCCGATGCCTCCGATCCGGGCGACTGGGTCAGTTCCGCCGACGTGGCGGGCGGGTCGCTGGGCAGCGGCTGCGACAGCACCGACATCGGTAACAGCTCCTGGCACGGCACGCGCGTGTCCGGCCTCATCGCCGCCAAGGCCAGCAACGGCCTGGGCATCGCCGGCGTCGGCCTGAACTTGTTGAAGGTCCTGCCGGTGCGTGTGCTCGGCAAGTGCGGCGGCTATGACAGCGACATCATGGCCGGCATGAAGTGGGCCGCCGGCATCGCGGTGCCCGGCCTGCCGGCCAATGCCAACAAGGCCAAGGTCGTCAACATGAGCCTGGGCGGCAGCGGCAGCTGCGGCACGACGGGCACGGGCAGCCTCTACCGCGACACCATCACGCAGGTCAACGCGGCCGGCGCCACCATCGTCGTCGCGGCCGGCAACTCCGAGGGGCAGGCCGTAGGCCTGCCGGGCAACTGCCCCGGCGTCGTCACGGTGGCGGCGCTGCGGCATGTGGGCACCAAGGTCGGCTTCTCCAGCATCGGCCCGGAGGTCAGCATCGCGGCGCCGGGCGGCAACTGCATCAACACGCTGAGCAGCCAACCCTGCCTCTACCCCATGGTCAGCACGACCAACCGCGGCACGACGTCGCCCGTCGCCAACGACGAGAGCTACACCGGCAGCGGCGCGTCGGTCGGTACCAGCTTCTCGGCACCCATCGTCAGTGGCGTCGTGGGCCTGATGGCGTCGGTGCGGCCGAGCATCACGCCGACCGAGGTGCTGCAGATCCTGAAGTCCACCGCGCGGCCCTTCCCCACCACGGGCGGCGGCAGCGCCGCCGATGGCAATCCCCCGGTCTGCAAGGCGCCGAGCAGCACCGTGCAGGACGAGTGCTACTGCACGACGACGACCTGCGGTGCCGGCATGGTGGACGCCTTTGCGGCCGTGAAGGCGGCGCAGGCCCTCAACGGCGCGACGCTGAGCATCACGCAGAGCCCCGCCAGCGGCCTGATCGCCGGCCAGACGCTGACGCTGAGCGTCGCCGCCACGGGCTTGGCCAGCGGGCGTACGGTGTCATCCACGGCGTGGAGCATCATCAGTGGCGGCGGCATCGTCACGGCCTTCGCGACCGGCGCCAACACGGCGACGGCCACCATCGCTCCGACCGGGGCGGGCAGTTTCACGGTGCAGGTCGACGTGACCGACAACCTCGGCCTGGTCTACACCCAGACGGCCACCGTCGCGGTGGCCGCAGCGCCCGTCGTGACGCCGCCCAGCACGGGCGGTGGCGGCGGCGCGGTCAGCGCGCTCTGGCTGGCCGGGCTGCTGCTCGCAACGTTCAGCCTGCGGAAGCGGCCGAAGCTGCAGCCGGCGCGCTGCAGGCCCTGAAGCCGGCGGCCAGCGCCGCGTCCTTGCTGGCCTTGAGCCGGCCCGCGAGCAGGCCGTCGGCCTGCGGGATCACCAGCGTGTGGCGCGTCGACACCGGCTTCAGCGCCAGCGCGCGCAGGCCCTTGAGGCCGCGCCGGTCCAGGGCCGCGATCTCGGCGGCAGCCTCGGCCTGTGTCGCATGGCGGCTCAGCACGAAGGCCGGCTGCTCGGCGGGCAGGCCTTCCAGCGGTTCGAACTTCAGGCGCATGCGCCGGTAGGTTTCTTCCTTGCGCGCCCGGAACTCGGGGTCGGCCAGCTTGATGGTGGCGACGACCCACACGCCCGGCTGCTCGCCGCTTTGCACCTGGATGTCGGCCGCGGGGGCACCGGCGGCCTTCAGCGCGGCCTGGGCGGCGGCCAGCGCGGCGTCGCCCTCCAGCGGCCCCAGTTCCAGGCAGCTCTTCTGCGCCATCGCGGCGACGGCGCTGGCGGCCAGCGGCTGGATGAGTTCGGGGTGCTGCTGGGCCGCGACACGCTGCGGCTCGCGGCCGCCTTCGGCGGGCAGGCCGGTGACCGCGTCCAGCCAGCCGCGCGACCAGACGAAGAACAGCGCATTCAGCACCAGCAGCACGATGACGACGACACGCATCATGGGGAAACATTCTCCAGTCTGAGGCTCAGTTCGCCGGCGCTGACCGGGACGATGCCGGCATCGCTGTCCAGCAGCAGCTCGCCGCTCGTCGACACGCCGCGTGCGACGCCCGTGCGCTCGCCGACGCGCACGCGCTGGCCGGCGGCGAGGTCGCGCCGCGAGAACGCGAGCTGCCAGGGGCCGAAGCCCAGCGTCTGGAAGTCGGCCAGCAGCGCGCGCAGCGCCGGGGCCAGCCGGTCCAGCGTCGCGCCCGCGGTGGCGGCCGGGTCCAGCGTCTGCAGCGCGGCATGGCCGCTGGCGTAGGCGCTGCGGTCGGCGTCGGCGGGCAGGGGCCGCAGGTTCAGGCCGATGCCGATGACGACGCCACGTTTTTCATCCGGCAAGGGCGCGGTCTCGATGAGGATGCCGCCGAGCTTGGCACCGTCGAGGAACAGGTCGTTGGGCCACTTCAGCCGGATGCGCTCGCCGCCCGGGTCCAGCACATCGGCGACGGCGCAGCCGACGGCCAGCGACAGGCCGGACAGGTCCAGGGCTGCTGGCAGCGGCAGCGCGACGGAGAAGGCCAGCGATGCGTCGTCGCTTTGCCAGGCGCGACCCATGCGGCCGCGGCCGGCGGTCTGGCGGTCTGCCGACACGATCAGCGGCCCGCCGCCGTTGCGCAGGTGTTGCAGCGCTTCGGTGTTGGTCGAGCCGCATTCGGCGAGGTGGCGCCGCTCCATCGGCTCAACGGCCCTTCTTGGGCGCCAGCATCGTGCCGCGGCAAGTGGCCGCGCCGCACCAGCAGGCGAACTGCTTCTTGACCTTGGCCGTGTGACGCTCGTCCAGCACCAGGCCGTAGTCGTAGAACAGCTCCTCGCCGGGCTCGATGTCGCGCAGCGCCTTGATGAAGACGCGGCCGTCGACCTCGTCGGCCTCGCAGTTGGGCTCGCAGGCGTGGTTGATCCAGCGCGCGTCGTTGCCGCCGTACAGCGCGTCGATGACGAGGCCGCCGTCGAGGTGGAAGTAGAAGGTGTGGTTGGGCTGCGTGGGGTCGTGGGGATGGCGGTCCACCGCCACGTCCCAGGTGATGCGCTCGCCGGTGTATTCGATGATCTTGGTGCCGGCGGCGATGGGCGCTGCTGCATAGACGCCGCGGCCATGCACGCCGGAGTCACGAACCTCGATCTTGCGGCGTGGGGTTTTGGTGGGCATCAAACGCTGTGGTACGGTGATTTCATGGGTGCGCGTGCGTGTAGGCGTGCGCGCGAGGCCTGCATTCTAGGCAGGGGATTTCGAGTCCCCCGCTGCCAGACAGATCAAGAGACTGGACCTGATGAGCAAGACCCTGATCATTGCCGAGAAGCCAAGCGTCGCGCAGGACATCGTCCGCGCACTGACCCCCGTGGCGGGCAAGTTCGACAAGCACGACGACCACTTCGAGAACGAGCAGTACGTCGTCAGCTCCGCCGTGGGCCACCTGGTGGAGATCGCGGCGCCGGAGGAGTTCGACGTCAAGCGCGGCAAGTGGAGCTTCGCCAACCTGCCGGTCATCCCGCCGCACTTCGACCTCAACCCGATCGACAAGAACAAGGGCCGGCTCAATGCGCTGGTCAAGCTGATCCGCCGCAAGGACGTGACGGCGCTGATCAACGCCTGCGACGCGGGCCGCGAGGGCGAGCTGATCTTCCGCCTCATCGAGCAGTACGCGCAGCCGGCCAAGGGCAAGCTGAACAAGCCCATCCAGCGGCTGTGGCTGCAGTCGATGACGCCGGCCGCCATCCGCGAGGGCTTCGAGAAGCTGCGCAGCGATGCGCAGATGCTGCCGCTGGCCGACGCCGCGCGCTGCCGCTCCGAGGCCGACTGGCTGGTGGGCATCAATGGCACACGGGCCATGACGGCCTTCAACTCGCGCGACGGCGGCTTCTTCCTGACGACGGTGGGCCGCGTGCAGACGCCGACGCTGTCCATCGTCGTCGAGCGCGAGGAGAAGATCCGCAAGCACGTCGCCCGCGACTACTGGGAGCTGCGCGCCAACTTCGACGCGCAAGCCGGCCAGTACGAGGGCAAGTGGTTCGACCCGAACTGGAAGAAGAACGACGATGCCGAGCGCCGTGCGGATCGCCTCTGGACGCAAGCAGAGGCCGACGAGATCGCCAAGGCCGTGCTCGGCAAGCCGGCCGTCGTCACCGAGGAGAGCAAGCCCAGCACGACGAGCTGTGGCGGCCTCTACGACCTGACGACGCTGCAGCGCGAGGCCAACTCGCGCTTCGGCTTCTCGGCCAAGACGACGCTGTCCATCGCCCAGGCGCTGTATGAGAAGCACAAGGTGCTGACCTACCCGCGGACGGACTCGCGCTTCCTGCCCGATGACTACCTGGCCGTGGCCAAGGACACGGCCAAGATGCTGGCGACCGAAGACCTGCCGGGTCCGCTGGCGCTGCTGTCCAGGCACGCGGCCACGTCGCTGAAGGAGGGCTATATCAAGCCGACGAAGAAGGTCTTCGACAACGCCAAGGTGTCGGACCACTTCGCCATCATCCCGACGCTGCAGGCGCCCAAGGCGCTGACCGAGGTGGAGGCCAAGCTCTACGACATGGTCGTCAAGCGCTTCCTGGCGGTGTTCTTCCCGCCGGCCGAGTTCCTGGTCACGACGCGCATCAGCAAGATCGACGACAAGCACCATTTCCAGACCAACGGCAAGGTGCTCGTCAAGCCGGGCTGGCTGGCCGTCTACGGCAAGGACGTGGACGACGAGGACGCCAACCTCGTGCCGGTGCAGCCGGGCGAGGTCGTGCGCACCGAGAGCGTCGACGTGAAGGCGTTGCAGACCAAGCCGCCGGCGCGCTACACGGAAGCGACGCTGCTGAGCGCGATGGAAGGCGCCGGCAAGCTCATCGACGACGACGAGCTGCGCGAGGCCATGGCCGAGAAGGGCCTGGGCACGCCGGCCACGCGCGCGGCCACCATCGAAGGGCTGATCACCGAGAAGTACATGCTGCGCGAGGGGCGCGAGCTGATCCCGACGGCCAAGGCCTTCCAGCTGATGACGCTGCTGCGCGGCCTGGAAGTGGAAGACCTGACCAAGCCCGAGCTGACCGGCGACTGGGAGTCCAAGCTGGCCGCGATGGAGAAGGGCAAGCTGAGCCGCGAGGTCTTCATGGCCGAGATCGCGGCCATGACCGAGAAGATGGTCGCCAAGGCCAAGGGCTATGACCGCGACACCATCCCGGGCGACTACGCGACGCTCAAGACACCCTGCCCCAAGTGCGGCGGCGTGGTGAAGGAGAACTACCGCCGCTTCACCTGCACCGGCAAGAGCGGCACGGGCGACGACGCCTGCGGCTTCAGCATCGGCAAGATCCCCGGTGGCCGCAGCTTCGAGCTGGCCGAGGTGGAGACCTTCCTGCGTGACAAGAAGATCGGCCCGCTGGAAGGCTTCCGCTCCAAGGCGGGCTGGCCGTTCACGGCCGAGCTGGCGCTGGTCTACGACGACGAGATCCAGAACTGGAAGCTGGAGTTCGACTTCGGCGAGGACGCCAAGAAGGCCGAGGGCGACGGCGAGCCGGTGGACTTCTCGGGCCAGAACTCGCTCGGCGCCTGCCCCAAGTGCCAGGGCCGAGTCTTCGAGCACGGCGCTAACTACGTCTGCGAGCACTCCGTGGGCGAGAAGGTCACCTGCGACTTCAAGACCGGCAAGGTCATCCTGACCCAGCCCATCGAGCCGGCCCAGGTGCACAAGCTGCTGGCCGACGGCAAGACCGACCTGCTGGAGAACTTCGTCTCCAACAAGACGCGCCGCAAGTTCAAGGCCTTCCTGGCCTACGACAAGAAGGAAGGCAAGGTCGTCTTCGAGTTCGAGCCGCGTGCGGGCAAGGCGCCGCCCGCCAAGAAGGCCCCGGCCAAGAAGGCCGCGGCCAAGGCTTGATGACGACCGGGGGCATTGCCCTGGCGGCGGCGCTCCCAAATGCACCTATGCTCGGCGCGCGGCTCCGTACCACGGGCCGTGAGGAGGGATGGCGTTGGCGCCATTGACGTTCGGCATACAGGCCCGCCTGACGGCCGGCATCGCGCTGGTGGCCAGCCTGCTGGTGCTGGCGGTCGGCTGGACGTGGACGTCCTACGAGGAGCAGGAACTCGTCAAGGGCCTGCACCAGCGCGAGATGCGCATGGCCGGCCTCATCGAGCGCGGTTTCGCCGGGCCGATCTGGAACCTGGACCACGTCGCCATCGAGAACCTGCTCGATGCCGTCATGGCCGACCCCGAGGTGCATGCCATCGAGCTCAAGGGCCTGGGCCTGCGTAACGGGCTGGCACGGCGTGAGCGCGAGCGGCCCGCGAACGGGCCGCTGAAGCGCGAGTTCGTCATCAACTACCAGCCCGCGGCCGACGCGCCGGGCGCGCAGGTCGCCACCGCCGTGCTGACCTTCACGCGCGACCTCGTCGACGAGCAGGTGCGGCGCACGCGCATCTTCGTCGTCGAGCTGCTCGCCGTCGTCGTCATCGGCATCGTCATCGCCAGCTCGCTGCTCGTGCACTGGCTGGTGCGCCGCCCTGTCGCGAAGCTGGGGGCGTTGGCCCAGCGCGTCGCCAAGGGCGACCTGGGGGCGCAGGAGCCGGTCGAGCGCGCCGATGAGATCGGCGAGCTGACGACACGTTTCAACGCAATGAGCCTGAAGCTGCGCAGCGCGGCCGACCAGGTGCAGCTCAGCTCCCAGGGCCTGCGCGCCAGCGAGGCGCGCTACCGCAGCCTGTTCGAGAACGCGACCGAAGGCATCTTCCAGGCCGATGCCCAGGGCCGCGTGCTGAGCATGAACCGCGCCTTCACGCAGATGCTGGGCCTGGGATCGCAGAGCCCGGTAGGGCGGCGACTCGCCGAGGTCACCGGCATCGAGCGCAGCGAGCTGTTGCGCGTGACGGAGGTCATGAACGAGCAGGGCAAGGTCCAGCAGGCCGAGCTGCAGCTGCGCACCGCCGGTGGCCAGCCGCTGTGGGTGGAGCTGAACGCCCATTGGGTCGACGGCGAGGGCGGCCAGCGCCGCATCGAGGGCATGGTCAGCGACATCTCGCTGCGCCACCAGGCCGAGGCCGAGCTGACGCGCCACCGCGAGCACCTGGAGGAGCTCGTCGCCGAGCGCACGGCCGAGCTGCAGGAGGCCAAGGCGCGTGCAGAAGGCGCGAACTTCGCCAAGGGCCGCTTCCTGGCGACCATGAGCCACGAATTCCGCACGCCGCTGAATGCCATCCTGGGCTTCACGCAGTTGATGCAGATGGACGTCGCCATGCCCCCGGCCCAGCAGCCGCGGCTGCAGCTGATGCGCGACTCCGGCCTGCATCTGCTGGAGCTCATCAACGACGTGCTGGACATGGCCAGCATCGAGGCCGGCAAGGTGTCGCTGAAGCTCGCACCGGCCGACCTGCGTGCGCTGCTGGACATGGCCTGCGACAGCGTGCGGCTGCGCGCCGAGCAGAAGGGGCTGAGCTTTGTCGTCGACATCGACCCGCACCTGCCGGGCCGGGTTCAGGTGGACGGCCAGCGGCTGCGCCAGGTGCTGCTCAACCTGCTGTCCAACGCCGTCAAGTTCACCGACAGCGGCACCGTCACGCTGTCGACCCGCGTCGTCGAGCCGCCGCAGGCCGGGCAGGTGCGGCTGCGCTTCGAGGTCACGGACAGTGGCATCGGCATGACGCCGGCCCAGCAGGCGCGGCTCTTCCAGGCCTTCGAACAGGTGTCCGAAGCGTCGCGCCATCTCGGCGGCACGGGCCTGGGCCTGTCCATCAGCCAGCAGCTGGTGAGGATGATGGGCGGCCAGATCCTCGTGCAGAGCACGGCGGGGCAGGGGAGCAGTTTCGCGTTCGAGCTCAGGGTCGCTTTGGCTTGAAACCGTTCGCCGCGAGCCGCCCGATGAACACAGCTTTGTTTGGAATGCATCGAGCAAACCTTCTGTCGGCATGACTTGGGCCATCGCATTCAAGCTGCTGGCCATCCTCGTGGCCGTCGCCATCGGCTGGGCCGTCGGCCGCATGCGCTGGCTGGGCGGCGGGGAGGCGGGAAGCGACAGCGACCCGGCCCGCGTGCTGGCCAACGCGGCCTTCTTCATCTTCGTGCCGGCGCTGCTGTTCCGCACGACGGCGCGGCTGGACACGTCCACGCTGCCCTGGGCCTTCCTCGGTGCCTTCTTCGCGCCGGCCATGGGGCTGATCGCGCTGCTCTACGTCATCCACCGCTGGCGCCGGCCGGCCGGTGAAAACGTCGTCATCCCCAGCGTCAAGGCCATCACGGCGGGCTTTGGCAACACGCTGCAGGTGGGCCTGCCGGTGGCGGCCGGCGTCTTCGGCGAGCAGGGCCTGGCCATCCACATCGCCGTCGTCAGCCTGCATGCGCTGTGCATCCTGACGATGCTGACGTCCCTCGTCGAGCTGGACCTGGCCCGCGAGCGCGCTTCCGGCAACCTCGGCGCCACGCTGCGCCAGACCGTGCGCAACACCGTCATTCACCCGGTCGTGCTGCCGGTGCTGGCCGGCCTGGCCTGGAACGCGACCGGCCTGCCGCTGCCGGCCGTGGCCGACGAGGCGCTGCAGAGCCTGGGCACGGCCGTCGTGCCGCTGTGCCTGACGCTGATCGGCATGTCGCTGGCCTACTACGGCTGGCCGCGCACCTGGCACGGGCTGGCCGGGCTGGTCGTCACCAAGCTGCTCGTCATGCCGGCCGTCGTGCTGGTCGTGGCCCACTGGGGCCTGGGACTGCAGGGCATGCCGCTGGCCGTCATCGTCATGATCTCGGCCCTGCCCACCGGCTCCAACGCGCTGATCTTCGCGCAGCGCTACCGTGCGATGGAGGCCGAGGTCACGGCCGCCACCGTCGTGTCCACCGGCCTCTACGTCGCCACGGCGCCGTTGTGGCTGACGCTGCTGGCCTGGGTGTCTCCGTGGACCCGGCCTTGATGATGATGAGGACTGACGCATGAATGCTTACACCCCCCGCCGCCTGATGCGCTTGCTGGCCATCGCCAGCGTGTTGACCGCGGCGCTGCCCGCCGTGGCGGCGCCTGCGCAAGGCGCCGTCAGCGCCGAGGCCGGCCGGCTCGCCGTCCGCCACGAGAAGCTCACGCTGCCCAACGGCTTCGAGCTCATCCTCGTCGAGGACCACCGCCTGCCGCTGGTGGCCATCAACCTGTGGGTGCATGCCGGCCCGCGCAACGAGGCCCCGGGGCAGACGGGCTTCGCCCACCTGTTCGAGCACCTGATGTTCGCCGGCAGCCGCCACGTGCCGCGCGGCGAGTACGACAAGTTCGTCGACGCTGCCGGCGGCACCGACGCCAACGGCTCCACCAACTTCGACCGCACCAACTACTTCTTCACGCTGCCGTCCAACCAGCTGGCCCTGGGCCTGTGGCTGAAGGCCGACATGCTGGGCTGGATGATCGACGAGGTCGACTCGGTGGCGCTGGCCAACCAGCAGGACGTCGTGCGCAACGAGCGCCGCCAGAGCACCGAGAACCAGCCCTACGGCATCGTCGAGGAGGCCAAGTACCAGGCCCTCTACCCCGAGGGCCACCCCTACCGCGCCGCCGTCATCGGCTCGCATGCGGACATCCAGCGCATCAAGCTGGCCGACGTGAAGGCCTTCGCCCGCACCTACTACCGGCCCAACAACGCGACGCTGGTGCTGGCCGGCGACTTCGATCCCGCCGAGGCCAAGGCGCTGGTGAGCAAGTACTTCGGCACGCTGAAGGCCGGCGAGAAGCCGCCCGAGGTCAAGGTGGCGACGCCGCAGATCACGAAGGAGCGCCGCCTCGTCGTGACCGACCGCGTGGAGCTGAGCCGCCTCAGCATCGCCTGGCACACGCCGCCCATGTTCGCGGCCGGCGACGCCGAGCTGGACCTCGCCGCCCATGTGCTGGGCGGCGGCAAGGCCAGCCGGCTCTACGGCCTGCTGGTGCGCGACAAACAGCTCGCGCAGAGCGTGGACGTGGCGCAGGAATCGCAGTCGCTCAGCTCGGTGTTCGACATCAGCATCGTCGCGCGGCCCGGCGCGTCGCTGGATGAGATCGAGGCCCTCGTCGACGCCGAGCTGGCGAAGCTGGCGGCCACGCCGCCTTCCGACGCCGAGCTGGCCCAGGCGCGCGCCGTCATCCAGACCCAGCTGCTGCAGCGCATGGAGAAGGTCGGCACGCTGGCCGACCTCGTCAACCACTACAACCAGGCGACCGGCGACCCGGGGTTTGCCGGCAAGGACCTGGCCCGCTACGGCCAGGCGACGCCAGCGGCCGTCAGCGCGACGGTGGCGAAGTGGCTGGGCAAGGACAGCCGCGTCGTCGTGCTGGCCCGGCCCGGCGAGCAGGTGCTGCCGCCCGAGGTGGCCACGCCGCCCATGCCCACCAAGGCGGCCAAGGGCGAGCGCGAGTCGCTGAACGCGGCCGAGGCCTGGCGCAACAAGCCGCCCGCCGCGGCCAAGCCCAAGGCGCTGGCCTTGCCTGCGGCGCAGAGCTTCCAGCTCGCCAACGGGCTGACGGTCATCCACTCGCCCAAGGCCGGCCTGCCGCTCGTGAGCGCCAGCCTGGTGCTGCGCGCCGGCCAGGGCGCCAACCCGGCGGAGCGGCTCGGCCTGGCGGGCTTTGTCGCGGCCATGCTGCCCGAAGGCACGACGACGCGCAGCGCGCAGCAGATCGCCGAGGCCGCCGATGCGCTGGGCGCCACGCTGACGGCCCAGGCCGGCAGCGAGGATGCGCGCATCGACTTCTCCGGCCTCAAGGCCAGCGCCCGCGACGGCTTCGAGCTGCTGGCCGACGTGGCCCTGCACCCGGCCTTCGCCGCGCCCGAGATCGAGCGCCAGAAGGCCCAGCGCCTGGCGGCCCTGGCCCAGCAGCGCGAGCAGGCGCCGCTGCTGGCCAATGCGGTCGGCAACCGCGCGGTCTATGGCGAGGGCCATCCGCTGGCCGAGAACGCGCTGGGCACCGAGGCCAGCATCAAGGCCGTCGACGCCGCCGCGCTGCGCGCCTTCTGGCAGGCCCATTACCGGCCCGAGCGCGCGGCGCTCGTCGTCGCCGGCGACCTGGGCGAGGCCGAGCTGCGCGCGCTGGTGGAGCCGCTGTTCGGCGCCTGGAAGGGCGAGGGCGCCGCACCCGCCGCGGCGCCGCTGCCGCCGGCCCGGCCGATCGCCGCCCGCACCGTCGTCGTCGACAAGCCCGGCGCGCCGCAGACGGCGCTGGCCGTCGTCGCGCCCGGCCCCTTTGCCGCGGCGCCCGATGCGGCCGCCATCAAGGTCATGAACGCGGCCCTGGGCGGCCTGTTCACGTCGCGCATCAACAACCAGCTGCGCGAGGTCAAGGGCTACACCTACGGCATCTACTCCGGCTATGCGATGGGCCGCGAGCGCGGCCAGTTCGGCATCCGCGGCAGCGTGCGCACCGACGTGACCGGCCCGGCCCTGGTCGACATGTGGAAGGAGATCGCCGCCATGCGCGCCAAGCCCATGGGCGCCGCCGAGCTGAACCGCGTGCGCAATGCGCAGTTGCTGTCGCTGCCCGGGCAGTTCGACACCAACGGTGCCGTCGTGTCGGGCTATGCCGGCAACTGGGCTGCCGGCCTGCCGCTGGACGCCATCACCGCGCTGCCTGGCAAGTACGCCGCCGTCACGTCGGCCGCCGCGTTCAAGGCGGCGCAGCAGCACCTGGACCCGGCGCGCCTCATCGTCGTCGCCGTGGGCGACAAGGCCAAGGTGCAGCCCCAGTTCGAGGCCATCGGCCGCAAGGTCGATGTGCGCGACGCCGAGGGCAAGCCTCAGCCCTGATCGAGTGACTCGTACAGCGCCACGAGCTCCTGCGTGAGCTTGTGGCGCGCATCGAGGTGGATCATGGGCCGGCTCAGCTCGTGCGACTCCTTGACCTTCACGCTGGCCGACAGATACGGCTCCAGCACCGGCAGGCCTTCGTCGATCAGCTCCTGCACGGTGCGCTGCGGCAGCGACGCGCGGGCCTGGAACTGGTTGACGACGATGCCCTCGACATGCAGCTCGGGCGCGTGGTCGGCCTGGATCTCCTGCACGGCCTCCAGCAGGCCGTAGAGCGCGCGGCGCGAGAAGTCGTCGCAGTCGAAGGGGATCAGGCAGCCCTGGGCCGCGATCAGCGCCGAGCGCGTGTAGAAGTTCAGCGCCGGCGGCGTGTCGATCCAGATCTCGTCGTACTGCTGCTCGAGCTTCAGCAGCGCGTCGCGCAGCTTGTAGATCTTGTAGCGGCTCTCCAGCTTGGAATGCAGTGCGTCCAGCTCGGCGCTGGCGGCCATCACGTGCAGGTTGTCCCAGGGCGTCTCGCTGATGAACTCGCTGCCGTCGGTGTCGCGCACGCTGAACTTCAGCGTCTGGCCGAAGAAGTCCGCCGAACCGGCCACCTCGCCGTCGGCCGCCTCGCCCAGCAGATAGCGCGTCGTGTTGCCCTGGCAGTCCAGGTCGATGACCAGCACGCTCCGCCCCTGGGCCGCGGCAATCGCCGCCAGGTTGCTCGTGATCGTGGACTTGCCCACGCCGCCCTTCTGGTTGAACACGACTCGCCGCATCGCCGCTACCTCCTGTGGATATGGCGATTGTGCACTGCAGCAAAGTCAGTCGACGCGCACGTCCTTCAGCGGATGTGGGATGCCGCCATCGCCATAGCTGCGCGTGACTTCGGCAATGACGACCTGGTAGCCCTTCAGCCACCGCGCCTGGCGCTGCTTGGCCTCGCGGTGAGCGGGGTGGCCCATCAGCTGCTGCAAGGCTTCCATCGAGTCCCAGTAGTAGACGTTGGAGATCAGGCCGGTAGCCTGGTTCTCCCAGCTCTCCTCGCCGAGATAGCCCGGAATGGCGCGGGCCATCTCGGCGATGCGAGCGTCCAGCGCATGGAACTCGTCGTCGTAGTCGCCGGCAGCGAAGGTGAAGGTGGAAGTGAACATCAGCGTTGGCCGGAAAGCGCCCGCTCGACGAAGTGCCGCGGCACCGTCGTCTTGGGCACCCGCACCGGGAACCAGCTGCGGATGTCGCTGTCGACGCCGATGCCATGCATGAAGTTGTAGAGCCCCTTCTTCAGCCCCTGGCCCAGGCCGTCGTGGTCGGTCGGCGTGGGGTCGATGAAGGCGATGTCGTTCCTGGCGAAGCGGCCATCGGCCGGCAGCGGCTGCAGCGTGACGCCGTACTCCGCCGGGTTCAGCCCCACCGGCGAATGCACCGTGCAGGCGAAGCGGTGGAAGAAGCCGCTGTGGATGCAGCCGTTCTCGAACAGCTGGCGCACATACTCCAGCGCGTCCACGGTGTCCTGCGTCGTCTGCGTCGGAAAGCCATACATCAGGTAGGCATGCACCAGCACGCCGGCGTCGGCAAAGGCCTTGGTCACGCGGGCCACCTGCTCGACGCTGACGCCCTTCTTCATCAGCTTCAACAGCCGGTCCGACGCCACCTCCAGCCCGCCCGAGATCGCGATGCAGCCGCTGTCGGCCAGCAGCTGGCACAGCTCGGGCGTGAAGGTTTTTTCAAAGCGGATATTGCCCCACCAGCTGATGGCGACGTTGCGGCGCAGCAGCTCCTCGGCGAGCGCCTTCAGCGCCTTGGGCGGCGCGGCTTCGTCGACGAAATGGAAGCCCGTCTGCCCCGTCTCCTTCACGATGGCCTCGATGCGGTCCACCAGCACGGCGGCAGACGCGGCTTCGTAGCGCGAGATGTAGTCCAGGCTGACGTCGCAGAAGCTGCACTTCTTCCAGTAGCAGCCATGCGCCACGGTCAGCTTGTTCCAGCGCCCGTCGCTCCACAGCCGGTTCATCGGGTTGAGCATGTCCAGCAGCGACAGGTAGCGGTCCAGCGGCAGGCCGTCCCAGGTCGGCGTGCCGACGTCGTCGAAGGGAATGTCGGGCTCGACGAAGTTGGTGTACTTCACCTCATCGCCGTCACGCCAGAACGTGCGCACCAGCCGCGTCTTCGAACGCTTGCCGCCCACATGCTCCAGCAGCGCCAGCAGCGGCCGCTCGCCGGCATCCAGCGTCACATAGTCGACGAAGTCGAAGACGCGCGGCTCGCTCAGTTCGCGCAGCTCGGTGTTCACATAGCCGCCGCCCAGCACGCAGACGACCTCGGGCCGCGCGGCCTTGATGCTTTGCGCGATGCGCAGCGCCGCGTAGACCGAGCCGGGGAAGGGCACGGACAGCAGCACGACGTCGGGCTGGTGCCGCTCCAGCGCTTCGAGCGTGAGCCGCTTCAACGTCTCGTCGACGAGATTGGCCGGCGCCGCGAGGGCCGCGGCCAGCGGGTCGAAATGGGCCTGGGCCGCGGCCAGCGACTCGGCATAGCGGACGAACTCGAAGCGCTCGTCCACCGCGTCGCGCAGCACGTCGGCCAGGTCGTTCAGGAACAGCGTGGCCAGGTGGCGGGCGCGGTCCTGCAGCCCGAGGGCGCCGAAGGCCCAGGCGAGCGAATCCTCGCCCTCTTCGCCGATGTAGTGGTCCAGCGACGCGAAGCGCGCGCCCTCGGGCAGGAAGGTTCGCGTGTTGATGCGATGCGCGAGCGTCGGGTCGCGGCCCTGCAGGAAGCCCAGCACACGCGGGGCGGCGGCGGCAATCGCGTCGAACTCGGCGCCAAACCATGCGGTCTGCGGCGTGCGCCTCGCCTCGGGCAGGGCCCGCACGGCCTCGCGGATCTGTGTGAGGCCCGCGGGCGAGAACAGCGCCAGCACCAGCGTCAGCGCCAGGTCCACCTGATGCGCGTCGACACCGCGCGAGCGCAGGAAGCCGGTCAGGTAGGCGGTGGACGGGTAAGGCGTGTTCAGCTGCGTCATCGGGGGGATGACGGACAGCACGCGGGGAGACGGGCGGGACATGGTGCGATTGTCGCGGCGCGCCACCTAACTGGCCGGTCGCATGAGATTCACAAGGCCTGACCGCCGAGGTGTAACGGTGGCGCCTCGGCGGCAGAAGCGCCACTTGTTCACAGCGCTGCGCCACGCTTTTCGATACATTTTTTCCCACTGATGACAAAGGCACACCCGAGCGAAAGCCGGGGTCGCAAAGCTTCCGGTCTAAGGCCCACTAACGGGTTACGACAGCGGGGTTGCCAAGGACAAGCCGCCGGCAGATCGCCGCGGCATGGCAGCTCTGCCGTCGCCGGATGCGGTGCGGCACCGGACCGGGCGTTTGCGTAGGCATCGGCGCAACCACGAAAGCTGTCCATGAAGTCCAACACGCTCCCCCTTCGATTTGTCGTTTTGATCGAGTGGCGCCTGCACATGGCCTTGGCGCTGCTGCTGATGCTGGCGGCATTGCTGTGGCCCGTGTCGGCGCATGCCGCGCCGCGCGACAAGATCGCCGCCGACCTGCGCCAGGCGGTCGATTCGGCCGCGGCGCCCCGGCAGCGCTGGCAACAGGAACTGGCCGGGCGCCGCTACGTGCACACGCTGGTCGTCGCCGACGGGCAGGACGCCGAGCTGGCCGAGCTGCGGCGCTCGGTCCTGGCGGCGGGAGGCACGGTCCACTGGCGCTACCGGGCGCTGCCGGCGCTCTTCGTGACGGTGCCGGCCGACCAGGTCGACGCGCTCGCCGCGCGGCCGGACGTGCGCAGCATCTCGCCGAACCGGCGCGCGGCCCGTACCTTCAGCCTGACGGAAGCGGCCACCGGTGCGGCCGACGTGCGCGCCGCCACGGTAGGCGCGGCGCGGGGCCTGGACGGCACGGGGGTCGGCATCGCCGTGCTGGATTCGGGCATCGGATCGGGCCACGCCGCCTTCACCGACGGCCAGCGCTCGCGGGTCGTGCGCGCCGTCGACTTCGAGAAGGTGACCCAAGGCGGCGCGGACCGCCCATGGCAGCCGGGCGTCGACAGGTCCGACGCGGCCCGTGAGGAACGGCAGGCGGCGGGCGCGGCGGACCCCTACGGCCATGGCACGCATGTCGCGGGCATCGCCGCCGGCCGTTCGACGTCGCGGCTGCCCGAATCGAGCGGCATCGCGACGAATGCCGCGCTGGTCGACGTCCGGGTGCTCGACGGCCGCGGCGAGGGCGAGCTGAGCGATGTGCTGGCCGGCATCGACTGGGTCATTGCGCATGCGAAGCAGCACAACATCCGCGTGCTCAACGTCAGCCTGGCCGCCGACTCGACCGAGTCCTACCGGACCGACCCGCTGTGCGTGGCCCTGCGCGGCGCGGGCGCCGCCGGCCTCGTCGTCGTCGTGGCGGCCGGCAACTACGGCACGGACGCCGCCGGCCAGGAGCGCTTCGGCACGATCAGCTCGCCGGGCAACGAGCCCTCGGTCATCACGGTGGGGTCGGCCAACACGCAGGCCACCGCCTGGCGCGGCGACGACGCGGTCAATCGCTTCAGCTCCCGCGGGCCGACCCGCGGCGGCCAGCTGCTGGCCGACGGCCGCCGCGTTGCCGACAACCTGCTCAAGCCCGACCTGGTGGCCCCCGGCAACCGCATCGTCGGCCCGATGGCCGCCGGCAGCACCCTGGCCACCGACTACCCCTCGCTGTCGGCGCCCTACGGCGGCGCGGCTCAACCGCGCGGCCGCGAGCTGATGGACTTGAGCGGCACGTCCGTCGCCGCGCCGGTGGTGTCCGGCACCGCGGCCCTGATGCTGCAGGCCAACCCCGGCCTGACGCCGCCGCTGGTGAAGGCCATCCTGCAGTACACCGCGCAGGCCCTGCCGGGCGCCAACCTGCTGCAGCAGGGTGCCGGCCTGTTGAATGTCGACGGCGCCGTGCGGCTGGCGGGCGCGCTGCGCACCGATCTCGCCGCGGCCATCGCCGGCGGCCGCATCGCGGCCGGCGCGCCGCTGCTGGCGCCGGGCCAGGCCCTGCCGGCGCCGGTGTCGATGATCGGCGGGCAGGCGGTGCCCTGGGGCCGCCTCGTCTTTGCCGGCGGCCGCCACCTCTACAGCGGCAGCGCGCTGTTCACCCGCTACCAGCCGGTGTACGACCCCGGCCTGTTCTGGGTCGGCGCCCGCGTGCTGCGCCTGACCGTGCAGGTCCGTCCCGGCGCGGCGCTGTCGACGGTGACGGCATCCGCCGTGCCGTCGGGGCAGCGCTTGCTGACCGATGGCGTCGTCACGCTGGATGCGCTGGCCGGCGGCAGTTCGCTGCTGGGCCGCACGGGCGTCTTCGTGCCGACCGCGACGCTGTCCGGCTGGCTGGCCTCGGGCAGCGGCGTGGTGCTCAGCGAGGGCGTCGTGCTGAGCGAGGGCGTGGTACTGAGCGAAGGCGTCGTCCTCAGCGAAGGTGTCGTGTTGAGCGAAGGCGTGGTGCTCAGCGAGGGCGTCGTGCTGAGCGAGGGCGTGGTGCTCAGCGAAGGCGTCGTGCTCAGCGAGACCGCACGCACGGGCGAACGATGATGGCCGCAACAAGCGCCGAGGAGCCCGCAATGAGCTGGCCTCGGCGCGTCCACCAGGCGCTGATGCCCGACTACAACCGCAAGGCGGCGGTGTTCTGGTGGACGGTCGTCGGCCTCGGCGCGCTGGTGCTCGTCCACTCGCTGCTGTACGTCGCGGGCCAGCCGCCGCAGGCCTGGCTGCACGTCGTGGGCGGCACGCTGCTGGCGATGCTGGCGGGCCTGGTGCCGGTGCGCATCCCGCGCTCGACGAACTCCTTCACCGCCGGCGAGATCTTCATCTTCCTGCTGCTGCTGCTGAACGGCCCGGAGGCCGCGGCCGTGGCGTCGGCGGCGGAAGCGCTGGTCGGCTCCTGGCGCACCTCCAGGCGCTGGACCAGCCGCATCGCCAGCCCCGCGATGGCGGCCATCGCGATGTTCTGCGCCGGCACCGTGCTGCATGCCGCGCTGGACGAGCTGCGCCGCCATCAGCTCGAAAGCGACAGCCTGATCCTGCTCGGCGCCATCCTGTTCGCGCTCGGCTACTTCGTGCTGAGCACCGTGATGGCCACCGCGGTGCCGCGGCTCAAGCGCAACGAGCCGCTGTCGGTCCGCGCCTTCGTCGACGCCTTCGGCTGGCTCGGCATCGCCTACGCGGGCAACGCCTCGGTGGCGACGCTGCTCTTCCTCAGCTTCCGGCAATCGGGCATCGTCGTCGTCGTCGCGGCCACGCCCATCATCGTCATCCTGCTGACGACCGGCCACTTCTTCTTCCGGCGCGAGGAGGCCGCCGAGGCGGTGCGCAAGGCGCGCGAGCAGCAGCTGGCGCAGAAGCAGGCGCTGGAGAACGCGCGCCAGTCGGGCATGGCCGAGATCGCCACCAACGTGCTGCACAACGTCGGCAATGTGCTGAACAGCGTCAATGTGTCGGCCGAGCTGATCGGCGGCAAGGTGCGCGGCTCGGAGGCGGCCGGGCTGGCCCGCGCCGTGGCCCTGCTGGACGCGCACGAGCAGGACCTGGGCGACTACCTCACCCAGGACAAGCGCGGGCGGCTGCTGCCGGGCTACTTGAAACAACTCTCGCTGGCGCTGGCCGAGGAGCGCCAGCAGATCCTCGACGAGCTGGCCGCGCTGACCCGCAGCGTGCGCCACATCAAGGAGATCGTGGCGACGCAGCAGTCCTATGCCGGTGCGTCCAGCATGGTCGAGTCGGCGCGCATCACCGACCTGATCGAGGACGCGCTGCGCATCGACACCGGCGGCATCGGCCCTCTGCGCGTGGAGCGCGAGTTCGAGGACGTGCCGGCCCTGATGCTGGACAAGCACCGCACGCTGCTGATCCTCGTCAACCTGATCGGCAATGCGCGCCACGCAATGCTGCAGGCGCCGCCCGGCGTCGAGCAGCGCATCGTCGTCAGCGTGCGTGCGGTCGAAGGCGGGCGGCTGCAGGTGGTCGTCGCCGACAACGGCTGCGGCATTGCGCCGGAGAACCTCACGCGCATCTTTGCCCACGGCTTCACGACCAAGCAGGACGGCCACGGCTTCGGCCTGCACAGCTGCGTGTTGGCAGCGCAGGAGATGGGCGGTACGCTGGTTGCCCACAGCGACGGCCCCGGCACCGGGGCCAGCTTCACGCTCGAACTCCCGCTGACCGCCGCCACGGACATCCAGGCATGAACTCCTTCGAGAACCGTCGCGTCCTGCTGGTCGACGACATGCCGACGATCCATGCGGACTTCCGCAAGATCCTCGCGCCGGAATCCGGCGCCGCGTCGGCGCTGGAGGCCGCCAAGGCGGCGCTGTTCGGCGACGAGGTCACCGAGGCCGCCGAGCCCTTCGAGCTCGACTCGGCCTACCAGGGCCAGGAAGGCCTGGCCCGCGTGGAGGAGGCGCTGGCCCAGGGCCGGCCCTATGCGGTGGCCTTCGTCGACATGCGCATGCCGCCCGGCTGGGATGGCGTGGAGACGGTCGAGCGCCTGTGGCAGGCCGATCCGCGGCTGCAGGTGGTCTTCTGCACCGCCTACTCCGATGCTTCCTGGGAAGAAGTGCTGCAGCGCCTGGACACGCGCGACCGGCTGGTCATCCTGAAGAAGCCTTTCGACAACATCGAGGTGAGCCAGCTGGCCAATGCGCTGGCCGCGAAATGGCAGGCCACGCAGCAGGCCTCCGCCCACATCGACCAGCTGGAAGCGGCGGTGGCCGCGCGCACCGCCCAGCTGACGCAGTCGAACGCGGCGCTGCAGGCCGAGATCGCGGAGCGCAAGCAGCTGGAAACCCAGCTGGTGCAGTCGCAGATCCTGGCCTCCATCGGCCAGCTCGCCGCCGGGGTGGCGCACGAGATCAACAACCCGATCGGCTATGTCTTTGCGAACCACGGCACGCTGGGCACCTACCAGGAGCAGCTGTTCGAACTGCTCAGCGCCTACCGCCTGGCCGAGGCCAAGCTGCCCGCGAACCTGGCCGCGTCGCTGGCGGCGCTGCGGGAGAAGGTGGGCCTGGACTATCTGCACGACGACATGCCGGCGCTCATCCAGGAGTCCCGCGAAGGCCTGATGCGGGTGCGCCAGATCGTGCAGGACCTGAAGGACTTCTCGCGCGTCGACGCCGGGCAGGAATGGCAGCGCGTCGACCTGCACGCGGGCATCGAATCCACGCTCAACCTGGTCGCCGGCGAAGTGCAGCCCAGGGCCGAGCTGCTGCGCGAGTTCGGCCGCCTGCCCGACATCGACTGCATGCCGTCGCAGATCAACCAGGTGGTGCTGAACCTGGTGGTCAACGCGGCCCAGGCGATGGCCGACGGGGCCCGCGGCACGATCACGCTGCGAACCGGCTGCGAAGGCGACACGCAGGTGTGGCTGGAAGTGGCCGACACGGGCTGCGGCATCCCGCAGGAATTGCTCGGCCGCATCTTCGAGCCCTTCTACACGACCCGCCCCGTCGGCCAGGGCCGCGGGCTCGGGCTATCGCTGTCCTACGGCATCGTGCAAAAGCACGGCGGCCGCATCGACGTGCGCAGCCAGGTCGGCAGCGGCACGACCTTCCGCGTCACGCTGCCCGCCCGGCGCGCCTGAGCCGCGGGCCGTTCAGCGGCGGGCTGCTGCTGGAGGAATGGCGCCGGCTCGACGGCTCGGTCAAGACGTCAAGCAGCCAGCCTACCTGCCACGTCCCCTGGCGGCACTCGCGGCTTGCGCGCCGGGCTCGGCGGGCTCAAACGCCTTCTCTTCTATCAACTCCTTGGGCACGAACGGGTTGGCCAGCATGAATCGCCTGGGCGAGCCATCGCGAATGAGCTGCAGCTCATGGGCAAAGGAGCTCTTGAACAAGCGCTCAAACGACCCGTCCTGCCGCGCCAGGTTCAGCCCCGCCTCCAGCCGCTCCGCCAGCCGGGGCTCATGGATGTTGACGTAGAAGATGATGGGCAGCGGGAAGTAGATCGTGATGTCGGGCAGCAGCATCAACTGGCCGGCCAGCTCCGGGCGCGTGTCCAGCGCCGTGTCGGTGTCCATCAGGCTGATGGGGATGTAGTCGATGCGCTTCTTGGCCAGCATGTCGAACAGCGAGGCCGGCGTCGGTGTGTCGTTGACGCGGTAGCCGTTGTGCCGGTAGATCTCCACGTCGACCCAGCCCTTGGCCTGGCCGACGGTCAGCTCCTTCAGTTCCTCCGCATGCCGGATGCCCTTGAAGCGGCCCAGGTCGTCGCGGCGGATCAGCAGGCGGCGGTAGCCGAGCAGGTCCTTCAGGATGGGAATGCCGACGCGCAGGCTGCGCTCCGGCAGCTTGTCCTCGCTGGTCTCCAGCGGCCGCCAGGGGCCGGCGTGCACGTTCACGACCTCGCCGCGGTTGATCTCGCGCCTGAGGCGCGACGTGGAGTAGCTCTTCACCACGCGTGTCAGCTGGTAGGGGCCGTAGTCCTTGACGGTCTTGTCCAGCGCCAGCGTCAGCAGCGCGAACTGGTAGTCGTCGCGCTTGGGCGTGGCGCCCCAGTCCCAATAGCGGTACTCCATGCGCGCCTTGGCGGGCGCGGAGGCGGGCTGGGCGTGGCTGGCCGGTCCCGTCCAGAGACCCACGACCAGGCAAAGCGCCCGTGCCAAGGCCTTGCCCAGGTCGACTTTCGAGGTGTCAAACATGGCTTCCGTCGGCTTGTGGCGCAGAAGGGGTTCGAAGTCGGTGCGAGTATGGCCGGCAGAGCCGCCCGCGTGGGAGGGGCGTTTCCTCCACCAGGCCTCAGCCCGCCAGCCAGCCCGCCAGCTTTTCCGCAATCATCAGCGTCGGCGAGCCCGTGTTGCCGCTCGTGATCGTCGGCATCACGCTGGCGTCGGCGACGCGCAGGCCCGACACGCCGCGCACGCGCAGCCGCGAGTCGACCACCGCCTCGGCGTCATCCTTGCGGCCCATCTTGCAGGTGCCCACGGGGTGGAAGATCGTCGTCGCGATGTCGCCGGCCAGGCGAGCCAGGTCTTCGTCGGTCTGGTACTGCGGCCCGGGCCTGAACTCCTCGGGCTTGAAGGATGCGAGCGCCGGCTGGGCGACGATGCGGCGCGTCAGCTTCAGGCTCTCCACGGCCACGCGGCGGTCTTCGTCGGTGGACAGGTAGTTGGGCTGGATGGCCGGCGCCACCGCCGCGTCGGGCGACGTGACGTGCACCGTGCCGCGGCTCGTGGGGTTCAGGTTGCAGACGCTGGCCGTGAAGGCGTCGAAGCCGTGCAGCGGCTCGCCGAAGGCGTCCAGCGACAGCGGCTGCACGTGGTACTCCACGTCGGGCCAGGTCTTGCCGGGGCTGCTGCGCGTGAAGGCGCCGAGCTGGCTGGGCGCCATGCTCATGGGGCCGCTGCGGCGCAGTGCGTATTCCAGGCCGATGGCGGCCCGGCCCAGCAGCGACGCGGCCCGTGTGTTCAGCGTGCGCGCGCCCTGCACCTTGTAGACGGCGCGGATCTGCAGGTGGTCCTGCAGATTGGCACCGACGCCGGGCAGGTCCTGCTCGACCTGGATCCCCAGGCCCTGCAGCAGCGATGCAGGGCCCAGGCCGGACAGCTGCAGGATCTGCGGCGAACCGACCGCGCCGGCCGCGAGGATGACCTCGCCGCCCGGGTTCAGCCAGGGCTGCTCCACGCCGTGCGGCGTCAGCACCTCCACGCCGCCACAGCGCAGGCCGGCGTCATCGTGCATCAGGCGCAGCCGGCGCACCTGCGCGCCCGTCCACAGCTCGAAATTGGGCCGGCCGAAACAGGTGGGGCGCAGGAAGGCCTTGGCCGCGTTCCAGCGCAGGCCCTTCTTCTGGTTGACCTCGAAGTAGCCGACACCCTCGTTGTTGCCGGCGTTGAAGTCGCCGGTGGCCGGGATGCCGGCCTGCTGCGCTGCCTGCGCGAAGGCATCGAGGATGGGCCAGCGCAGCCGCTGCTGCTCGACGCGCCATTCGCCGCGGTGGCCGTGCAGCTCGGCAAAGCCTTCGGGCGCGCTCTCGGGCTTGTCCAGGCGCCAGTGGTTCTCGTGGCGGCGGAAGGCGCGCAGCACGCGCTGCCAGCGCCAGGTGTCGTCACCGGTGACGTCGGCCCAGTGCTCGTAGTCGCGGCTCTGGCCGCGCATATAGATCATGCCGTTGATGCTGGAGCTGCCGCCCAGCACCTTGCCGCGCGGATAGCGCAGGCTGCGGCCGTTCAGGCCCGGCTCGGGCTCGGTGTTGAAGCACCAGTCGGTGCGCGGGTTGCCGATGCAGTGCAGGTAGCCGACGGGGATGTGGATCCAGTGGTAGTCGTCCTTGCCGCCGGCCTCGATGAGCAGCACGCGCTTGCTCGCATTGGCGCTGAGGCGGTTGGCGAGCAGGCAGCCAGCGGTGCCCGCGCCCACGATGATGTAGTCAAAACCTTCCTTTGCCATGGGCGCGAGGGTAATTCACTCCTGCGGCCCGCCCGCTGATGTCATGGCGTACCAGTCCAGCCGGCGCGTGATCGTCATCACAGCGGCGAGCACCGCGAACAGCAGCACCGCGCCGATGACGAGGGCCGTCTGCTCGCGGCTCAGCAGCACGTAGAGCGCGCCATACAGCAGCGCGATGCCGCCGCCGAAGGCCAGCCCGCGCAGCCAGCCGCCGAGCATGGCCGCCGCGTACTGCGTCAGCACCGCGGCCGCCGCGCCCGCCGCGACCAGGTAGGCGACAACGAAGGGCAGGTGCTCCGACAGGCTCAGCAGCAGCAGGAAGAACAGGCTCAGCGCCAGGCCGACGAGCAGGTACTGCACCGGGTGCACGCGCCGGCCGGTCAGCAGCTCGGTGAGGCCGACGGTGACGAAGGTCAGCGCGATGAACATCAGGCCGTACTTGATGGCGCGGTCGCTCATCACATAGGGGTTCACGGGGTCCATCAGTTCGACGGCCAGCGTGTCCGAGCTGGCCTTGCCGGCAGCCACCTCGGCGGCTGCGGTGCTGGCCAGTTCCGACACCTGCCAGCGTGCGGAGAAGCCGGACTCGCCGACCTCGCGCTCGGCCGGCAGGAAGCGCCCGCCAAAGCTCGGATGCGGCCAGCTGGACTGCAGCTTGACCGCGGTGCTGCCTGCGGCGGGGACGACGGCCAGGCGCTGCGTGCCGACCAGCTCCACGTTCAGCATCAACTCCAGCGTCTCGCCGGTGCGCGGCATCGCGAGGACGGCGTGCAGCCCCGCCGGGTGCCCGGCGTTGGTCGTGCCCGGCTTCACGGCCAGCGCGCGGCCGTCGCGTTTGAGTTCGACGTCGCGCAGCCCGCGCGCGTCGCTGGTGGAGAACATCGCGACGACATCGCCACACTCGACGCGGCCGCCGGCGTTCTCCGCCGGTGGGTTCAGCCGGTCGAAGTCATCCCAGCGTGCCGCGATGGACAGCTTGCCGGCATAGCTGTTGATCTTGAACAGGCCGCGGTAGCGCGGGTCGGGCGTGACGCGCCCGCCGACCTGCAGCTGCGACGGCGGCTGCACGACCGTGAAGCTGCGGTTCTGGACGATGTCCTTGGCGGCCAGCCAGGTCTCCTTGCAATTGCGCGTCAGCAGCGGGCCGAGCAGCGTCTGCGGGCCGGCCTGGGACTGCTCGACGCTTTGCGTGGCCTCGCGCTGTCGTTGCTGCCGTTCGTACACCAGGCCGCCGATCTGGGCGAGCACCATGCAGATGACGATGGAGATGGCGGCCAACAGGGCCAGCTTGATGAAGAGGGCTTTGTTCATGCCGCCAGCATCGCGAGCGGCGGTGAGGAGACGACGAAGTCTGTGAAGCGGAGGTGAAGTCAGCGCGGCAGGACCAGCGTCACCCGCAACCCCGGCTCCGCGGCCTCGAAAGCCAGCCGCCCGCCATGCAGCTCCGCCACGCGCCGCGCGATGGCCAGGCCCAGGCCCGAGCCCTTGACGAGGCTGCCGGGCCGCGCCGTCGAGAAGAAGCGCTTGCCCAGCTGCGCGAAGCCGGCCGCGGGCACGCCGGGGCCGTGGTCGCGCAGCGTGAGGCGCGCCGTCGTCGGCGTCGCGCTGACGGCCAGTTCCAGCGTCGAGCCGGCGGGTGCGAAGTCGAGGGCATTGACGAGCAAATTGCCGAAGGCCAGTTCCAGCAGCGCGGCGTCGGCGTTCACGGCCACGTCCTCGCGCGCCGTCCACACGATGGACAGCTGCTTCTGCGCCAGCCGCGCGGCCTGGCGCTCCAGCTGCGTGCCGGCCCAGCCCGCCAGCGCGATGCGCTGCCGCTCGCCCGGCTCCACCTGCGCCTCCAGCTGCGACAGCGCCAGCACGCGCTCCACCAGCGTCTGCAGCCGGGCCGTCTGGTCCAGCACCTGGGCGGCAAAGCGCTGGCGGTCGGCGGCGGGCAGTTCGTCCTGCAGCAGCTCGCCGCTGGCGCGCAGCGCGGCCAGCGGGCTCTTGAGCTCGTGGGTCAGCGCACGCACGTCGTGCTCCAGCTGCTCGCGGCCTTCGAGCCGGCGGCGCATGTCGTCCATCGCAAGGGCCAGGTCGCCGAGCTCGCCGGGCATGTCGGGCGGCGCCTGCGCCTGGCCGGCCTGGGCCTGCTGGGCATAGCGGCGCAGCCGCCGCACCGAGGCCACCAGCCACAGCGTGACGGCCACGCCGACGACGAGGCTGGCCGCCAGCAGCGCGGCACCGGCCCGGAACACACGGCGCTCGGCGCGGTCGATGATGCGCTGCACGCTGGCCACCGGCTTGGCGACGCTGACGACGCCGAGCGTGCGGCCGTCCTTCAACACCGGCGCGGCGACGACGAGCACCGTGCTGTCGCCGCGGCCATGGGGGCTGGCGCGGGCCCCGTAGCCGCCGCGCAGCGTCCGCACTACGTCGTTCCACTGCGAATAGTCCTGGCCCACGGCCGACGGCGTGCCGGAGTCCAGCACGACGCGGCCGCTCGCGTCGGTCACGTAGATGCGCAGGTCCAGGCTCTGCTTGCGCAGGCCCCAGATCAGCGCGTCGACGTCGCGCTTCACGTAGCGCTGCAACTGGGCGGCGAGCCGGCCATCCGGAGCGGGCGGGCCGCTGTCCATCTCGTCGGCGGCCACCTCGGCGAGCAGGTGGGCGGTGTCCACCATCAGGTCTTCCATGACCTCGCGCACGCTGGGCTTCACCTCGGCCAGGAAGACCTTCAGCAGCAGCACGGCGCTGAGGCCGGCGATGAGGAAGAAGCCGAAGAAGACGCGCAGGCCGAGGCGCATGTCAGGGTTCCAGTGAGTAACCCATGCCGCGGTGCGTCTTGATCGGGTCGCGCCCCGGCGCCGCTTCGCGCAGCTTGGCGCGCAGCGTCTTGATGTGGGTGTCCACCGTGCGGTCGCCGCTGTCGGCGCTGGCGCCCCAGACGGCGTCCAGCAGCGCTTCGCGCGAGTGGATGCGCTGCGGCGCCTGCAGCAGCTTCAGCAGCAGGCCCAGCTCCAGCTTGGTGAGGTTGAGCAGCACACCATCCAGCCGCACGCGCGAGCCGTCCACGCTGAAGCCGGCCGGCGCGGTCGGTGCCACCTGCGCGCGCCGCAGCAGCGCCCGCACTCGCGCCACCAGTTCGCGTGGGCTGAAGGGCTTGGCGAGGTAGTCGTCCGCGCCCAGCTCCAGCCCGAGCACGCGGTCCATCTCGTCGCTGCGGGCGCTCAGCACGATGACGGGCAGGTGCTTCAGCGGGCCGGCGCGCAGCTCGCGGCAGAGGTCCAGGCCGTGGCCGTCGGGCAGGCCGATGTCGAGGATGAGCAGCTCCGGCGCGGGCGCCCGGCGCAGCCGCTCGCGGGCCTCGGCCAGCCAGCCGTGGTGCTCGACGGCGAAGCCCTCGCGGCGCAGCGCGAACGCGACGGTGTCCGCGATGGCGGGGTCGTCTTCCAGCAGCAGGATCACTGGGCACCCTTCGCGCTTCGCGCTGTTCCGCCGAGCGGAAGCTGAGCGCCTTCGGGCGGCCGTGCGGCGCTCAAGAGCGCCAGCCCTTGCTCAAGGCCGCGACCAGCTCGGCCGCCGTGCCCGGCGACCGGTTCAGCGGCAGCGCCTGGCCCGCCCACAGGCTGATGAAGTCCGCGTTGCCGGCCTTGGCCGCGGCCTGCCGCATCGGCCGGCTGGCGGCATTGGGCTGCGGGAAGGCGGCGAGTTCGATGCCGTCCAGCTCGCGCGTGACGCGGTTGGCCACGCCGCGCGCGAGGCGGCCGGAGAAGGCGCGGGTCAGCGTCGAGTCGGCGTCGCCCGCGGCCAGCAGCGCCGCGCGGTAGGCGGGCGACAGCGGGCATTCGTCGACGAGCAAGAAGGCCGTGCCCACGGTCACGCCGCTGGCGCCCAGCGACTGAGCGGCGGCCACGCCACGCGCATCGGCAATGCCGCCGGCGGCCAGCACGGGGATGTCGAGCGCGTCGACGAGCTGCGGCACGAGCGCCATCGTGCCGATCAGCGCGCCTTCGGGCGTACCCAGGAATCCGCCGCGGTGGCCGCCGCCCTCGTAGCCCTGTGCGACGACCGCATCCACGCCGCTGGCCTGCAGCAGCCGGCCCTCGGCGACCTGCGTGGCCGTGCCGACGACGCTGAAGCCCTGCGCCTTCAGCGCCGCCACGCGCGCCACACCGGGGTCGCCCATGGCGAAGCTGATGACGGCCGGGCGCGCGGCGATGACGGCTTCCAGCTGGGCGTCGAAATCCTCCTCGAAACGCTCGGGCCGCGTGGGCGCCGGCAGGCCCAGCTCGGCATGCCAGGGCGCGAGGCGTGCCAGGTAGTCGCCCAACGCCTCGTCGTCGCGCAGCCAGGGCTGGGGGCAGAACAGGTTGATGCCGAAGGGGCGGTCGGTGCGCGCGCGGATGTCCGCCGCGACCTCGGTGATGCGCTGCGGCGCGAGGTAGGCCGCGCCCAGTTGGCCGAAGCCGCCACCCGCGCTGACGGCGGCGACCAGCGCGGCGCTGGCGGCCTCGCCGGCCATGGGGGCCATCCACACCGGGGGAAGGTCGAAGAGGTTTGCCATCAGCGTGCTCCAGCCAACACCGGGAACAGCTTGATGAGGCCATCCGCCAGCAGTTCCACGGCCAGCGCGGCGAGGATGAGGCCCATCAGCCGCGTCATGATGTTGATGCCGGTCTGGCCCAGCACCTTGGCGATCTTGCTGCTGGCCGAGAAGGTGATGAAGGTCACCGCCGTGACGACGACGCCGTAGCCGCACAGCGCGGCCAGCTCCCACCAGACGCGCGTCTTGTCGGCATAGATGACCATCGTCGAGATCGTCGCCGGCCCCGTCAGCAGCGGGATGGCCAGCGGCACGACGGCGATGCTGGCGCCGGCGTCGGCCTTGCTGCTGCCCTCGGAGACGTCCTCCTTGCGCGCCTCGGCCGGCTGGGCATTCAGCATCTGCAGCGAGCTGATCAACAGCAGGCAGCCGCCACCGACCTGGAAGCTGGCCAGCGAGATGCCGAAGAACTCGATGATCTTCAGCCCGAACAGCGCCGACACGGCGATGACGATGCCGGCCGTGCTGGCGCTGACGAGGATGGTCCCGCGCCGCTGCTCGCGCGTGAAGCTGCTGGTGAAGTGGATGAAGAACGGCACCACGCCCACGGGGTTCACGATGGCCAGCAACGCGACGAGCGGTTTGTAGAGTTCCATGGCGGTTGATTGTGGCGGCTCAAAAACTCAAGCCGCCGCGCGATTGCGTCAGGGCGGCGAGGCGAGCCCGCGCAGGTAGTCCAGCCCCGCCGCGCCGCGCGAGCCCCACCAGCTCAGCAGCTCGCCGTCCACCAGCTGCACTTTGGCCTGCGGGCACAGCGCCTGCGCCTGGGCAACATGCGCTGGACCGAAGCGGTAGGGCTCGGAGCTCAGCAGCACGCGGTCGATGTGCCGCAGCCAGGGCTCGCGGCCCGTCAGCGCCGGATAGCGGCCGGCGCCATGCTCGCCGCCCTGCACGTCGGGCCAGGTGCGCCAGCCGGCTTCGGCCAGCAGCGTCGAGACATAGGTGTCGCGCGCCACCGTCATCCACGGGTCGCGCCAGATCAGGTACAGCACGTTCTGGCCTGGCCACGCCCGCTCGCGGCAGCGGGCCAGCGCGGCCGAGAACTGCGCCGACAACGCGGCCGCCCGCTCATTGACGCCCGGCACGTCGGCGAAGGCGGCGCGCAGTTGCTCGAACAGCGCCAGGTTGTCCTCGGGGCGCCTCGGGTGGGTCACGATGAGCTCGGGCACGAAATCGCGCAGCGTGTCGGCCGTCTCGCGGCGGTTCTCGTCGACGTTGACGACCACGTGCGTCGGCGCCAGCGCCTTGAGCTTGGCAAGATTCACGTCCTTGGTGCCGCCGACCTTGGGCACGTCCTTCACGACGTCGGCCGGGTGGATGCAGAACCCCGTGCGGGCCACGAGGCAGGGACCCAGGCCCAGTGCCGCCAGCGTCTCGGTCGCGCTGGGCACGAGGGAGGCAATCCTGGGCTTCAAGCGTCCTCGGTCACGGCCAGGTAGACGGCGCAGCAGCCGCGCAGCCACACCAGCGTCGGCAGCACCAGCGCGAGCGCGAACACCGTGCCGCCGCCGACCAGCGCCGCCTGCCCCAGGTCGCCGCCTTGCATCGGAGCTCCGCCCGCGCTCAGCGCGCGCGGGCCCAGGCCCATGACGCCGGCCAGCAGCTGGCGGGCCGGCAGTTCGACGCCCGCGCCGACGATGGCCAGGCCGGCCAGCAACTTGCCGCCGCTGACGACGATGAAGCTGACGGCCGCTGTCGTCAGCGCCACCAGCAGATAGACCGTCGCCATCAGCAGGGCCGTTTCCGGCAGGCCGTGGCGCAGCCGCTCGCGCATAAAGGCCAGCACGCCGCCGCTGTGCTGCCCCGCCCAGACCGCCGGCCCCGCCAGCGGGCCCACCAGCACGACGAGCACGAAGGCCACGCCACCCAGCAGCAGCACGCCCACCGGCAGCACCACGGCCAGCAGCGGCGCGCCGATCAGCGGCCAGCGCGTGGCCCACAGCAGGGCGGCCAGCACCGCGACGCCTGCCGCGGTCAACGCCAGGCAGGCCAGCAGGGCCAGCAACACGCGGTGGCCGCCGCGCAGCGCGTCGACGAGGGCGTCCCTCGGGTCGCGCACGGGCAGGCCGCGTGCCTGGTCCATCAGCATCAGACCGGTCGTGTTGACGCCAAAAAAGGCGACAGCCAGCGCCAGGCCCATCCACAGCGCGCCGAGGCCGTCTGCGCCGCGGGCCAGCGCCGATTGCGCCATGGCCAGCAACTGGCCGGCCACGCAGAAGCCGGCGAGCAGCGCATACAGGGCGCGGAGATTGCGGGGCGCGTCGATGCTGGCAAGGACGCGGGCGAGGGCAGGCAGCAGCGGAAAACTCATCGAGCGGGCATGTTAGCGATGACCCGAACATGAGAAAGAGGACCCGCCAGGGTTTGTGCTAGCTCGGAAAAACAACACTTGAAAGAAGGGCCTCCGTGCATTTCTTGACTCGGCCACCATAATGATTCGCCTGTGTCTGGACGCCGCACCTTCGCTTGAATGGTTCACGATGGGTTGAAGCTCCACATGGTTTTTTGGTTTTTGAGTTAGAGAGAAGGGCTTCCCCATGGGAAACAAGCTTTACGTGGGCAATCTGGCCTACAGCGTGCGTGACGAGTCGCTGCAAGAGGCGTTCGGTCAGTTCGGCACCGTGACCTCCGCAAAGGTCATGATGGATCGTGAAACCGGCCGTTCCAAGGGTTTCGGCTTCGTCGAAATGGGTTCCGACGCGGAAGCCCAGGCTGCCATCAACGGCATGAACGGCCAGGCCCTCGAAGGCCGCGCCATCGTCGTCAACGAGGCCCGTCCTCGTGAAGAGCGTCCGGGCGGCTTCGGCGGCGGTGGCCGTTCGGGCGGCGGCGGCTACGGCGGCGGTGGTGGCGGCTACGGCGGCGGTGGCCGCTCGGGTGGCGGCGGCTACGGCGGTGGTGGCAGCGGCTACGGCGGCGGTGGTGGCTACGGCGGTGGCGGCGGTGGCCGTTCCGGCGGTGGCGGCTACGGCGGCGGTGGTGGTGGCGGCTACGGCGGCGGTGGCCGCTCCGGTGGTGGTGGCGGCTACGGCGGTGGCGGTCGCTCCGGTGGTGGCGGTGGCTACGGCGGCGGCAGCTACTGAGCCCTGCTGCTGACCCAGCACACATGAGCAAGGCGCCTTCGGGCGCCTTTTCTTTTGCTCGCCGCTCAATACCCGAGTGTCAGTTTGGCGAACATTTCCCGGCTGCGCGCCAGCCTGGGCCGCTCGCTGGCACGGTTCAGCCCCAGGCTGACGATGCGCGACAGGCCCACGCGGTGCTGGAACATCAGCGCGAGCTGGCGGTCGCGGTGGTTCTGAGCGGCCAGGCTCACGGTGGCGTCGGCGCGGCGCGTGAAGTGGGCCTGCTGGTGGATCAGGCGCAGCGAGTCGCGGGCGCTCAGGTGCAGCACGACGAGGCTCTGCGCGCTGCGGTCGGTGAAGGCGGCGTGGCCGTCCGGCCCGTCGACGCGGCCCAGCCCCAGGTGCTGCTCGAACTCCAGCCACCAGCCGCCCACGGCCAGCGGCGTGCGCAGCTTGGCCTGCAGTTGCGCCTGCAGGCCGCGGCCGAGGCGGTCGGCCTCGACGTCCAGCCGCCGGCCCCACAGCAGCTCGGCGTTGACGAAGCTCAGCACCTCGCCCGGGTTGGACTCGAAGCCCAGCACCAGCGTGCCCGTCTGGTGCAGCCGGCCGCCGCTGCGGGCGCGGCGCTGGTCCAGCCCCACATGGCCCCAGACGCCGGTGTTGCGCGCGGCCGCGAACCAGAAGCCGGGCTGCAACAGCCGCTCCACGACCTCGTTGCCCGGCACGCCGAACAGCGGGTCGGCCAGCGTGCGGGTCTCCTGCAGCTTGAGCTGCAGCTCGGTCTCGTGCATCTCGACGCCGGCCAGCTCGCGTGCGCCAAAGCGCAGATAGCCGAAGCCCGAGGCGCGGCGGATGCCGCTCTGGCTGACGAAGCCGTTGTCGTTGGCGAAGCGCGGGCTGATCTCCTCGACGTTGACGTTGGCCACCCAGTCGCCATCGCGGTGGCGCCAGCCCAGCCAGGCGCGATGGCCGCGCTCGCGAGCCTCGCGCAGCACGCGGCCGTCGGCATCCAGCCCCAGCGTCGTGGCCGACAGCAGCAGGTGGCCGCGCCACTGGTCGCTGTCGCCGGCTTTCCAGACGGCATCGCTGCCGACGACCTGCGTCGACAGCCCGTCACCGAAGTCGCGCAGCGACAGCAGGCCCGCCAAGCCGAAGCCGCCCCGCGCGCCGAGCTGCATGCGGCCGCGCGCAAAGCTGGCCTGCGAGCCCGCCGGCTGGTCGCCCACGCGCGTCGAGTAGGCGCCGGCGCGCAGCACCTGGCCGCCGCCGGCGTCGCGCAGGTTCAGCACTGTCGCCTCGGCGCCGGCGCCGCGCCAGGTCGCGCGCAGGCCCCAGTCGGGGTCGGTGATGGCGCGCGTGTAGAAGGCCGCGAGGCTGCGGTTCTCGCCCGACTCGTCGGGCTGGGTCGGGCCGACGACGTCGGCACTCTCGAGGAAGAAGGGCCGCTTCTCGGGCACGCTGAGCGCGAAGCGCGTGTTGCCGGCGAGCTGGGGCGCGTCCAGCTCGACCTGGGAGAAGTCGGGGTTCAGCGTCACGTCGACCACCCAGTCGGCGCGCGGCCGCCACTTGAACTCGGCGCCCAGCGAGGCCTGGCGGTGGCGGCGCGTGCCGTCTTCGTCACGGTCGCGCGTGGCGCGCAGCGTCAGTTCGGGGCGGAAGGTGATGAAGCTGCGCTCGCGCACCTGCTCGACGAGGTCGGCTATGCCCTCCAGCGGCTCCAGCTCGGCGATGAAGTTCAGCCCGTCCTTGTTGAGGGCCGCGGCGCTGACGTTCAGCGTGCGCTCGCCGCGCGGGATGTTGCGCGAGACCATCAGCCGCCAGGGCAGGCCGTCTGCATGAGGAAACCGGAGGGCGGCCAGCGGCCAGCGCAGCTCGACGCTGTAGCCATCGGGCAGGCGTGTGGTTGCGGCCTCCACGTCGAAGTCGGGCGCCGCGTCGCCGCTGTCCTCCTCGGCCGAGAACAGGCCGTCCTCGATGGCGCCGGCCGCGCTGACGTGCACGTACTGCGCCGTGCGGCGCCGGCCGACGGGGTCGATGAAGACGGCGATGAAGTCCTGGTCCGGCCCGACCTGGTCGCGCCGGGCGAGCGGCGCGCGGATCAGCCGCGGCTCGGGGTCCCAGGCGCGGATGCCGAAGACGAGGGCGTCCTCGGTGACCAGCACCTGCACGGCGGTGCGCCAGCGCGCGGGCTGCCGGTCGACCGGCAGTAACTGCGCAAAGCGCTCGTAGACCGGCGCGCGCAGCCAGGCGGCATCGTCGAGGCGGCCGTCGATGACGGGCGTGGCCTCGCCGGGCGCCAGGCGCAGCGCGGTGGGATGGCCGGGACCGCTCTGCGGCCAGGCGGGCAGGGCCGCCAGCGCGAGCAGGCCCAGGCCGAGGAGGCGCAATCTCATGGCGGATCGAAGCGATGGCGGCGCGGCCCGGGTGGGGCAGCGTCGGGAGCAAAGGGGGTGCCGGGGGGCAGACCGGCTAGCCGCCGGCCCGCTGCTTGCGAGGCCGGCCGGCCAGCGCGCGGTCGTAGAGCCAGTTGGGCAGCAGGCGCAGCAGCTTGGCCACGACGCCCATCTGCCAGGGGATGACGCGGTAGCTGACCTGGGCGCGGATGGCGCGCACGGCCTGGTCGGCAAAGTCGTCGACGCGCATCAGGAAGGGCATGCTGTAACGGTTGCCACGCGTCAGCGGCGTGTCGATATAACCCGGTAGCAGCGTGACGACCTTGACGCCGAAGGGCCGGCATTCGCCGCGCAGGCTTTCGCAGTAGGCGACGACAGCGGCCTTGCTGGCCGAGTAGGCGCCATGCCCCGGCAGGCCGCGGATGGCCGCGACGCTGGCCACGCCCACCAGCGTGCCCGAGCCGCGCTCGTTCATCGCCTCGACGAAGGGATGGAAGGTGGCGGCCAGGCCGACGTTGTTGGTCGCGAACACGCGGCGCATCACGTCCAGGTCGTCGAACTGCGTCGTGTCCATGCCGATGCTGATGCCGGCGTTGGCGATGACGACGTCGGGCAGGCCTTGCGCGGCGATGCAGGCGCGGCCGGCGGCGGTGATGGCGGCCGGGTCGGCCACGTCGGCGCCGTAGACCTTGAAGCGGTCCGCGTCGAGCCGCTGCTCGGCGGCCCAGCGCTCGACCTCGGCGGTGCGGCGCGCGACGAGCGCGAGGCGGGCGCCGTCGCGGTAGTAACGCAGCGCCAGCGCCTGGCCGATGCCGCTGGACGCGCCGGTGATGAAGACGAGTTCATTCATCGGCTTGGACGCGTGTTGATCTGCCCCGTGGTCTTGCCGCTGAAGCTGGCCTGGCCCGTCAGGTGGCGGTACTCGAAGTTCTGCGCATTCAGCGTCGCGCCGCCTTGGCGGATGGTGACGGGCAGGTGGGAGCGCAGGATCTCGCTGTTGGACAGGGCCTGCAGGAACTCGCCGCGCACTTCCATCAGCGCCGGTGCGCTCTCGTTGGCGTCTGCAGCCAAGCGGCGCAAACGCACGTCGCCCAGCAGCTGCATGTCGCTGCCGTCGCCGTTGCTGATGGCGCGCTTGGCCTCGGCGATGGCCAGCGTGCCGTCGGGCGCCACGGCGCGCACGCGGGCCTGGTCGATCTCGACGGTGTCGGTGTCGGGGTAGTGGCGCAGCTCGGCGCCGGCGATCTGCACATTGAGCCGGCCGTCCGCGCCGATGCGCTGGATCTCGAAGTTGGCCATGCGGTAGTCGGGCACGTGCCGTGGCGGGGCCAGCTCGCCGGGCTCGCCCAGCAGCGGCGTGTTCTTGACCAGCCACCAGGTGCCGCTGGCCAGCAGCGCCATCAGCAGCAGCGGCAGGTAGTTGGAGAGCAGGCTCTGCAGCCGCCAGGTCCACGGTTGAGCGGGGCGGCTGCGCGGCAGCGGCGCCGGTAATGCAGTGGGGCTCAAGGCCTGCCCCCGTCCAGCGTGTCGTGATGCGAATGCAGCAGGCGCTCGTAATGCCCGGCGGCCATCAGCAGCAGATCGCAGAACTCACGGGCGGCGCCGTAGCCGGCTGCCGCCTGCGTCACGTAGTCGGCCGCCGCCTTGGCCTCGGCGTGCGCGCCGGGTGGCGCACAGCCGAAGCCGGCCCGCGCCAGCAGCGGCAGGTCGGGCCAGTCGTCGCCGATGACGGCGACCTCGCCCCAGTCGACGCCGAACTGCCGCAGCAGCGGCTCGGCGACGGCGAGCTTGTCCTTCACGCCGTAGACGGCATGGTCCAGGCCGAGGTCGGCCACGCGGCGGCGCATGCCGGGGCTGTCGCGGCCCGTGATGATGACCGGAGCTATGCCGACCTGCTGCAGCGACTTCAGGCCGTGGCCATCCAGCGTCGAGAAGGCCTTGAAGACCTCGCCCTGCTCGCCGATGTAGACGCGGCCGTCGGTCAGCACGCCGTCGACGTCGAAGATCGCGAGCTTGATGGCCAGGCCGGTGCCCTGGGCCTTGACGAGGAGTTCGGGGGGGAAGGTCAGAGCGGGCATCAAATTACCTTGGCGCGCATCAGGTCGTTGATGCTGATCGCGCCGAGCAGCCTGCGGTCGGCATCGACGACGAGGACGACCGTGATGCGCGCGGCTTCCATCAGGTCGGCGGCGTCGACAGCCAGCGCGTCGGGGCCGACGGTGCGCGGCTTGGGGTGGGCCACCTCGACGGCGGTCAGCGCGCGCAGGTCGCGGCCCTGCTCGACGAGGCGGCGCAGGTCGCCGTCGGTGAAGATGCCCTGCACACGATCCTCGGCGTCGACAACGACGGCCATGCCGAGCGCCTTGGCGCTCATCTCGCGCATCAGCTCCGTGAACGGCGTGGCGGCCGCCACGCGCGGCAGCGCATCGCCGCTGCGCATCAGGTCGCGCACATGGGTCAGCAGCTTGCGGCCCAGCGCGCCGCCGGGATGGGAGCGGGCGAAGTCCTCGGCCTTGAAGCCGCGGGCGTCCAGCAGCGCGACGGCCAGCGCGTCGCCCAGGGCCATCTGCGCCGTCGTGCTGGCGGTGGGCGCAAGCTGCAGCGGGCAGGCCTCCTCGGACACGGCGCTGTCGAGCACGACGTCGGCATGGGCGGCGAGGCTGGACTCGGCGCGGCCCGTCATCGCGATGACGGGGATGCCCAGGCGCTTGAGCACGGGCAGCACGGCATTGAGCTCGTCGCTCTCGCCGGAGTTGGACAGCGCCAGCACGATGTCGCCGGCCGTCACCATGCCGAGGTCGCCATGGGCCGCCTCGGCCGGGTGCACGAACAGCGCCGGCGTGCCGGTGGAGGCCAGCGTCGCGGCGATCTTGCGGCCGACATGGCCGCTCTTGCCCATGCCCATGACGGCAACGCGGCCCTGGCAGGCGAGGATGGACTGCACGGCGCGGGCGAAGGCGTCGCCCAGGCGGGGCGCCAGCTCGGCCAGCGCGCGGGCCTCGACCTCGAGCGCCTGGCGGCCGATGCGGATGGCGCTGTCGGCAGCAAACACGGAAGAACTCATGCGGGCAGTGTAGACAAGGGCCCGGCGGCGGCCGCGCGGGCGTGACATCCGGCCGCATCCGGGTCTGTCCCGAGGCCGGCCGCCAGCCCGGTGCAAGCCGCGCGGCAGACCCGTCCAGACAATTTATGTCATGCAGATGACGACCCTCGTCACCCATCCGACCCGCGTGTTCGCGGCCTGGCCGCCCGCCGTGCGCGCGGTCATCGTCGGGCTGGCGGCACTGCTGGCCTGGGACGCCAGCGGCCTGGACCTGTGGGTCATGCGCCATGTCGGCAACGCTGCCGGATTTGCGCTGCGCGAGGCCTGGTTCACGACCCAGGTCATCCACGAGGGAGGGCGGCGGCTGTCCTGGGCGGTCGTGGCCTTCATCGTGCTGGTCAATCTGCGGCCCGCGCTGCTGCTGCCGCAGCTGACGCAGCGCGAGCGCCGGGCCTGGCTGCTGATCACGCTGCTGTGCCTGGCCGCCGTGTCGTGCATCAAGCGCGTCAGCCTGACGAGCTGCCCCTGGGACCTGCACGAGTTCGGCGGCACGGCGCGCTATGTGTCCCATTGGGCCTTCGGCCGGCATGACGGCGGCGGCGGGCATTGCTTCCCGTCGGGCCATGCCAGCGCCGCCTTTGCCTTCCTGAGTGGCGGCTGGGTGCTGGCGCGCGCCTATCCGCGCCTGGCGCGGGCCTGGCAGGCGAGCGTCATTTCACTCGGCGTCGTCTATGGTGTTGGGCAGATGCTGCGCGGCGCCCATTACCCCAGCCACACGCTGTGGACGGGCTGGATCTGCTGGGCGCTGACGGTGGCGGCCCTGCAGTTCAGGTTCCGGCGCGCGGAGCCGCTCGGCGCTGCCTGACGCGCGCGTCCCCAATTCCGCAAAGGGTTTCCACAGAGACGCCCCATCGTTGGGCGTCCTAGACTGGTCCGTCACCACGGAGGAGACACCGTGCAGCGGACCGACATCTCGGACCCGGCCTATTTCCACAAGGTCGTCGATTGCCAGTGGGCTTGCCCGGCGCACACCCCCGTGCCGGAGTACATCCGCCTCATCGCGCAGGGGCGGCATGACGAGGCCTACTGGGTGAACTGGGTCAGCAACGTCTTTCCCGGCGTGCTGGGGCGGACGTGCGACCGGCCCTGCGAGCCGGCCTGCCGGCGCGGGCGGGTGGAAGAGAAGCAGGCGGTCAGGCCGGAACCCGTCGCGATCTGCCGGCTCAAGCGCGTGGCGGCGGACAGCAAGACCGACGAGTTCCGCGCGATGCTGCCCAAGCCCGCCGCGCGCAACGGCAAGCGCGTCGCCTGCGTCGGCGCGGGGCCGGCCTCACTGGCCGTGGCGCGCGACCTGGCGCTGGAGGGTTATGCCGTCACGGTGTTCGATGGCGAGGCCAGGCCCGGCGGCTTCATCCGTACGCAGATCCCGCGCTTCCGGCTGCCGGAGCGCGTCATCGACGAGGAATGCGGCTACATCCTCGGCCTGGGCGTGCAGTGGCGGGCGGGAGAGCGCGTCGGCTCGATGAAGGCGCTGCTGGGCGAGGGCTGGGATGCCGTCTTCGTCGGCTGCGGTGCGCCGCGCGGGCGCGACCTGGCACTGCCGGGGCGGGACGAGACGCGGGCCCAGGTGCACATCGGCATCGACTGGCTGAGCAGTGTGTCCTTCGGCCATGTGACGGCGGTGCAGCCGCGCGTCATCGTGCTGGGTGGCGGCAATACGGCGATGGACTGCTGCCGCTCGGCCAGGAGGTTAGGGGCATCCTCGGTCACCGTCGCCGTGCGCAGCGGCTACGCGCAGATGAAGGCCTCGCCGTGGGAGAAGGAGGACGCCGAGCACGAAGGCATCCCCATCCTCGACTTCCATGTGCCGCTGGCCTTCGAGCATGTCGACGGCCGGCTGACCGGCATGCGCTTTCGCAAGGCGCAGACCGGCGAGGAGGTCGTCATCCCCTGCGACGAGGTGCTGATCGCCGTCGGCCAGGAAAACGCCTTCCCGTGGATCGAGCGCGACGCGGGCATCGCCTTCAATGAGCACGGCCTGCCGGTGCTGGACGAGAAGAGCTTCCAGTCCACGTTGCCGCATGTGTTCTTCGGCGGCGATGCGGCCTTCGGGCCGAAGAACATCATCACCGCCGTCGCGCATGGCCATGAAGCGGCGGTCAGCATCGACCGCCTGCTGCACGGCGAGCCGGTCACGCAGCGGCCGCCGCCGCATGTGAACCTCGTGTCCCAGAAGATGGGCATCCACGAGTGGAGCTACGACAACGCCGTCACGCTGGATCTGCGCAGCAAGGTGCCGTGGGCGGCGGCTTCGGAAGCGCTGGCCAGCATCAAGGTCGAGGTGGAGCTGGGCTTCGACGCGCAGACCGCGCTGAAGGAGGCGCAGCGCTGCCTGAACTGCGACGTGCAGACGGTGTTCGCGCCCAAGCTCTGCATCGAGTGCGACGCCTGCGTGGACATCTGCCCGATGGACTGCATCACCTTCACCGACGACGGCCCCGACCTGCGCGAGCGGCTGAAGGCGCCGGCGCTGAACCTGACGCAGGACGTGTATGTGGAGGGCGGGCTCAAGACCGGCCGCGTGATGGCCAAGGACGAGGACGTCTGCCTGCACTGCGGCCTGTGCGCCGAGCGTTGTCCGACCGGGGCCTGGGACATGCAGAAGTTCATGCTCGTCACGGCCAAGGCTGGCGCGTCATGCCGGGACCACGCTGCTCGGAAGGGCGCATGAAATCAACACAGCCACAGAGGCACAGAGACACAGAGGAGGCGGGATGACGCCCTCTCTGTGTCTCTGTGCCTCTGTGGCCTGTTTTGCATTTGAGGAGTTCCGCGCATGAGCCGCATCGAAGCCACCAACGACTTCGTCGTCAAGTTCGCCAATGTCAACGGCTCCGGCTCGGCGTCAGCCAACGAGCTGTTCGCGCGCGCCATCCTGCGCATGGGCGTGCCGGTCAGCCCGCGCAACATCTTCCCGAGCAATATCCAGGGCCTGCCGACGTGGTACGAGGTGCGCGTCTGCGAGGCCGGCTGGCTGGGCCGGCGCGGCGGCGTGGACCTGATGGTGGCGATGAACCCGCAGACCTGGGAACAGGACGTCGCCGAGATACAGCCCGGCGGCTATCTGTTCTACGACTCGACGAAGCCGCTGCCCCAGTCCGCTTTCCGGGATGACATCCACGTCATCGGCATGCCGGCCACGGCCATCTGCAACGCGACCTACGACGTGCCGCGCGAGCGCACGCTGTTCAAGAACATCCTCGTGCTGGGCGCGCTCAGCGAGCTGATGGGCATAGCGGCGGACGTCATCGAGGCGCTGTTCGCCGAGCAGTACAAGGGCAAGGAGAGGCTGCTGGACTCCAATGTGCGTGCGCTGCACGCCGGCCGCGAGTTCGCGCGCGACCACCTGTCCGTGCAGCCCTTCGGCCTCAAGGTGCAGCGCGCCGATGCGGTGGGCGAGCGCATCTTCCTGGAAGGCAATGCGGCGACGGCGCTGGGCTGCGTGTACGGCGGCGCCACCGTCTGCGCCTGGTACCCGATCACGCCGTCGTCGTCCGTCGCCGAGGCCTTCGAGAAGTACGCGGTGAAGTTCCGCACCGACCCGGCCACCGGCGAAAAGCGCTATGCCATCGTGCAGGCCGAGGACGAGATCGCCTCCATCGGCATCATCACCGGCGCCGGCTGGAACGGCGCGCGCGCCTTCACCTGCACGTCCGGGCCCGGCGTGTCGCTGATGACGGAATTCCTGGGCCTGGCCTACTTCGCCGAGATCCCCTTCGTCGTCATCGACGTGCAGCGCGGCGGCCCCAGCACCGGCATGCCGACGCGCACGCAGCAGGCTGATCTGCTCAGCAGCGCTTATGCGTCGCATGGCGATACCCAGCATGTGCTGCTGTTGCCCGAAGACCCGCGCGAATGCTTCGAGTTCGCGGCCACCGCGCTGGACCTTGCGGAGCGCCTGCAGACGCCCGTCTTCCTGATGAGCGACCTCGACATCGGCATGAACCAGCGCCTGTGCGCGCCGCTAGCCTGGGACGACGCCCGCCACTACGACCGTGGCAAGCTCATGACGGCCGAACAGCTGGAGGCCGGCACACCGTTCGCGCGCTACCAGGACGTCGACGGCGACGGCATCCCCTGGCGCACGCTGCCCGGCACGCATCCAGCCAAGGGCGCCTACTTCACGCGCGGCACGACGCGCAACGAGCAGGCCATCTACTCCGAGCGCGGTGACGACTATGTGCGCAACGTCGAGCGGCTGAAGAAAAAGTTCGCCACCGCCGCGCTGCTGGCGCCGCAGCCGCTGGTGCGGGCCGCCGCGCAGAAGACGCGACTGGGTGTCCTCTACTTCGGCTCCACCGCACCGGCCATGGACGAGGCGCTGACCACGCTGACGGAGGCGGGCATCCACATCGACGCGATGCGGCTGCGCGCCTACCCCTTCGCGCCGTCCGTCGCCGAGTTCATCGCCGCGCACGACGCCGTCTTCGTCGTCGAGCAGAACCGCGACGCGCAGATGCGCCGCCTGCTCATCAACGAGCTGGAGGTGGCGCCCGCGCAGCTGACCAAGGTGCTTCACTACGACGGCACGCCCATCACGGCGCGCTTCATCACCGACGCGATCACGCGCCATGTCCACGCGCTCGCCACCGCGCCGAGGAGCGCAGCATGACCTACCTTGCGAAGCCCAAGCTGCACCACCCCAGCCTGACGAAGAACAGCGTCGGCTACACGCGCCGCGACTACGAAGGCAAGGTCTCGACGCTGTGCGCCGGCTGCGGCCACGACTCCATCTCCGGCGCCATCGTGCAGGCCTGCTGGCAGCTGGACATCGAGCCGCACCGCGTCGCCAAGCTCAGCGGCATCGGCTGCTCCAGCAAGACGCCCGACTACTTTCTCGGCGCCAGCCATGGCTTCAACACCGTGCACGGCCGCATGCCCAGCGTGCTGACGGGCGCCTACCTCGCCAACCGCGAGCTGCTCTACCTCGGCATCTCCGGCGACGGCGACTCGGCGTCCATCGGCCTGGGCCAGTTCGCTCACGCGATGCGCCGCGGCGTGCGCATGGTCTACATCGTCGAGAACAACGGCGTCTACGGCCTGACCAAGGGCCAGTTCAGCGCGACGGCCGACCGGGGCTCGATCGCCAAGAAGGGCGCGACCAACAACGACGCCGCCATCGACCTCGCCGCCCTCGCGCTGCAACTCGGTGCGACCTTCGTCGCGCGCAGCTTCTCGGGCGACAAGGCCCAGCTCGTGCCGCTGATCGAAGCCGCCATCCGCCATGGCGGCGCGGCCTTCATCGACGTCGTCAGCCCCTGCGTGGCCTTCAACAACCATGCCGGTTCGACCAGGAGTTATGACCATGTGCGCGCCCACAACGAGGCGCTGAACCGCATCGACTTCATCGATCTCGCGCAGGAGCAGGTCGTCGCCGATTCGCCCGACGTCATCGACGTGCCGCAGGCCGACGGTACGACGCTGCGGCTGCGCAAGGTCGCCCCCGACTACGACCCCACCGACCGCCTCGGTGCGATGGCCGCGATGCAGCTGCGCGCGGCCGCCGGCGAGATCGCGACGGGGCTGTTGTATGTCGACCCGGCGGCCCGGGACTGGCATGCGGCGCAGCGCACGGCGGCCGCGCCCCTCAATGCGCTGGGTGAAAAAGACCTCTGCCCGGGCGCCGCCGCGCTCGCAAAGATCAACGCCGGGCTGAGATGATCGGCGCCCATGCGCTTCACCCTCCTGCCCCTCGCCGCCCTCGTCCTGACCGCCTGCGCCAGCTCCAGCCAGGACAAGGTCGCCACTGCCGCCACGACGCCGCTGTCCGACCTCAACGTCGTCCGCGCCGACATCCCCGAGGTGCTCAGGGCCGCCGCGGCGGCGCCCTATGCGCAGCCGGCCGACGCCAGCTGCACGGCGCTGGCCGCCGGCATTCAGGCGCTGGACGAGGTGTTGGGCCCCGACCTCGACGCGCCGGCCGGCAAGGGCAACACCGGCCTGCTGGAGCGCGGCGAGGACGCGGCCACCAACGCGCTGCAGCGCACGGCTGAGGGCGTCATGCCCTTCCGCGGCTGGGTGCGCAAACTCAGCGGTGCCGAGCGCTATGCCAAGCAGGTCAGCGCCGCCATCACGGCCGGTGGCGTGCGGCGCGGCTTCCTGCGTGGCCTGTCCGCCGCCAAGGCCTGTACCGCGACGACGCCGCCGGCCCAGGCCGCCTGACTACGGCTTCCTGCGCGGTGGCGCCTCGTCCTCCTGCAGGTCGCGGTCGATGGCTTCGACGTCCGGCGCGTCGATGACCCGGTCCACGCCGATGTCCAGCGGCTCGGTCTCGTCGTCTTCCTCGCCGGTGCCTTCGATGGGCGCGACGGCCTGGTCGCGGTTCAGCGTCACGTCGACCGGCTCGCCGGGGTCGGCGGCGGGCACGGTGTCTGCGCCGATGGTGTCGCTGCCGCTGTCGCTGATGTCCGAGGGGCCGAGCGCTCCCTCATCGGTGCCCTTGGGGCGTTGCGGCGCCTTGTCGGTGCCCACGAGGCTGCTGTGTCCCATGACGGTCTCCTTCAGTGCGGGTTGCGGCCAGTCTGCGCCGCGCCTCGGGCTGAAGCAGTCGGACGAGGGCGTGCCTGGCGTAGGACGTGGCGCCTACTGCCAAGTTTGGGCTGGTGATGCCCGGGGCGCTGCCTAACATGCTGTTCACCCTCACCAGCAGGGAGTCCGTCATGGAAAACCGGCAACCGCGTCGCGGCCGCCTGATCGATCACCTGCAATTCGTCGTCACCTTCCGACCCGCCATCGCATGCCCCCCAAGCAGCCCGCAGCGCCCGCCGCCGACCGCCACGACGCCATCCGCGTGCAGGGCGCGCGCGAGAACAACCTCAAGGACGTCAGCGTCGACATCCCCAAGCGCCGGCTGACGGTGTTCACCGGCGTGTCGGGCTCGGGCAAGAGCTCGCTCGTCTTCGGCACCCTCGCGGCCGAGTCGCAGCGCCTCATCAACGAGACCTACAGCGCCTTCGTGCAGGGCTTCATGCCGACGCTGGCGCGGCCCGACGTGGACGTGCTGGACGGCATCACGACGGCCATCATCGTGGACCAGGAGCGCATGGGCGCCAACGCGCGCTCCACGGTCGGCACGGCGACGGACGCCAACGCGATGCTGCGCATCCTGTTCAGCCGCCTCGGCCAGCCGCAGATCGGCCCGCCCAGCGCCTTCGCGTTCAACGTGCCGTCGGTCAAGGCCACCGGCGTCATCACCGTCGACAAGGGCGACGCGAGCCAGGCCGTCAAGCAGAGCTTCAACCGCGTCGGCGGCATGTGCCCGCGCTGCGAGGGCATGGGCTCGGTCAGCGACTTCGACCTGACTGCGCTCTATGACGCCAGCAAGTCGCTCAACGAAGGCGCCATCACCATCCCCGGCTACAGCATGGACGGCTGGTACGGCCGCATCTTCCGCGGCTGCGGCTTCTTCGACCCCGACAAGCCCATCGCCAAGTACACCAAGCGCGAACTGCACGACCTGCTGCACAAGGAGGCGACCAAGATCAAGGTGGCCGGCATCAACCTGACTTATGCCGGACTCATCCCGTCCATCCAGAAGTCCTTCCTGTCCAAGGACGTGGACGCGCTGCAGCCCCACATCCGCGCCTTCGTCGAACGTGCCATCACCTTCACGACCTGCCCCGACTGCGGCGGCTCGCGGCTGGGCGAGGCGGCGCGGTCGTCGCGCATCGGCAAGCTCAACATCGCCGACGCCTGTGCGATGCAGATCAGCGATCTCGCCGTGTGGGTGCGCGGCCTGAAGGCGCCCACCGTCGCACCGCTGCTGCAGGCGCTGCAGCAGCTGTTGGACGCCTTCGTCGAGATCGGCCTGGGCTATCTGTCGCTGGACCGGCCGTCGGGCACGCTGTCCGGCGGCGAGTCGCAGCGCGTGAAGATGATCCGCCACCTCGGCTCGGCACTGACCGACGTCACCTACGTCTTCGACGAGCCGACCACGGGGCTGCATCCGCACGACATCCAGCGCATGAACGAACTGCTGCTGCGGCTGCGCGACAAGGGCAACACGGTGCTCGTCGTCGAGCACAAGCCCGAGGTCATCGCCATGGCCGACCACATCGTCGACCTGGGCCCCGGTGCGGGTTCGGCAGGCGGCGAGGTCGTCTACGAGGGCAGCGTCGCGGGCCTGCGCAAGAGCGGCACGCTGACCGGCCGGCACCTGGACGACCGCGCCACGCTGAAGGCCAAGGTGCGCAAGCCGACCGGCCAGCTCGAGGTGCGCGGCGCCAGCGCCCACAACCTTCAGTCCGTGGACGTCGACATCCCGCTCGGCGTGCTTGTCGTCGTCACCGGCGTGGCCGGCTCGGGCAAGAGCTCGCTGATCCACGGCTCGGTGGCCACGCAGCCGGGCGTCGTCGCCATCGACCAGACGGCCATCCGCGGCTCGCGGCGCAGCAACCCGGCCACCTACACCGGCCTGCTCGACCCCATCCGCAGCGCCTTCGCCAAGGCCAACGGCGTGAAGCCGGCGCTGTTCAGCGCCAACTCCGAAGGCGCCTGCCCGGCCTGCAACGGCGCGGGCGTCATCTTCACGGACCTGGGCCCCATGGCCAGCGTCGCGACGCCCTGCGAGGACTGCGGCGGCAGGCGCTTCCAGGCCGCGGTGCTCGAGTACAAGCTCGCCGGCCGCGACATCGCCGAGGTGCTGGCCATGCCGGTCGCAGAGGCCACGGCCTTCTTCGCCCAGGCCAGGGTGCCGGCGGCCCACGCCATCCTCGAACGCCTGGCCGACGTGGGCCTGGGTTACCTCACGCTGGGCCAACCGCTGACGACGCTGTCGGGCGGCGAACGTCAGCGCCTCAAGCTCGCCACGCAGATGGCCGAGAAGGGCGACGTCTATGTGCTGGACGAGCCGACCGCGGGCCTGCACCTGGCCGACGTCGCACAGCTGCTGGCGCTGCTGGACCGGCTGGTGGACGCCGGCAAGTCCGTCATCGTCATCGAGCACCACCAGGCCGTCATGGCGCATGCGGACTGGCTCATCGACCTCGGACCGGGCGCGGGGCACGAGGGCGGCAAGGTCGTCTTCGAGGGCACGCCGGCCGATCTCGTGAAGGCAAAGAAGAAGACGCTGACGGGTCAGCACTTGGCGGCTTACGTGGGTGGATGAACGAGTTCGGCCCGGCATTCGCGGCATCGCTTGTGCGTCAAAGATCGCAGGATGTTGGCGAGTGGACTGCCGATGGGCGGCGCGATGGTCGCGTGGCAATGAGAGCACCGAGGTTGATAGAGCGCCCAACTCCAGAAGAACACATTGGCGAAGAACGCCACGACAAAGAGGTCATTCGCGTAGAGCGCCAGCAGACCCCATAGCAGGCTGGTAATCAGGAACGCGGCGAAGGTGGATCGATAGCGGGTCAGTGGGCTCATGGCGCCAATCAACGGCTCGTCAAGCCGTTGATTGTTGACGACCAAGCATGCGCTCAATACTGCAGCTTCGGATACCAGTCTGGCGGTCTTCCACCCGGCGTCAGATCCAGGATGGACCACAGCGACGCGATGTCGGGTGCGCCGCGTGGATCCTGGCCCGGATCGGCCATGTCCTTCGTCATCTCGCCGGCCCAGAACAGCCGCACCTTGTCGCCGTCGCGCCTGAAGACCACCAGCGCCGGGTACTCATTGCCGTCCGGCGTCAGCACGCCCAGGTCGCGGGCGTAGTCGTCGCCCACCGTCTGCACGAAGTTCAGGTCGCGCCAGCCGCGCTGCTGCGCGAAGGCGTACTGCCGCTCGACGGGTGAGCGGCCCAGCACCTTCAGCGCCACCAGCTGCTTGATGTCCGCGGCATTGCCGTTCAATGCGCCGAGCAGGTTGGTGCACATCGGGCAGGGCCGCTCGCGCTGCGGGCCGTACATCCAGAAGTAGGTGACCAGCGTGTCCTTGTCGCCGAACAGTTCGGCGAGGCCGACGTCAAAGCCCTGCTCGTCCTTGAAGCGGTAGTCCTTGCTGATGACGGGGCCCGGCGGCAGCGCCTGCCGTTGCTCGACGAGGCGCGTCATGTGGCGGCGGAACTCGATCTCCTCGGCCAGCAGCGCTCTGCGCGCACGCTCGTACTCGGCCGACGCACCGGGGAAGGGCGCTTTCGCCTGGGCCGCCAGTTCGGCAGCGGGTTTCAGCTCGGGCATCGCAGCTCCCGTGGCAAGGCAAGCGAGCATGCTGCGCCGCAGCGTGTGGCGTGGATGCCAGCAAGGGTCTGCGCCGCTTGCAGGCGGGCGCCTACAGCGCTTGAATGGAGGCTTCTGTCGCAACGCCGCGGTGGATGACGTCTGTTGATCTGCCCTACGCCGCATATCCTCGCCGACCGTCATGAAAGCACAGTCCACGCCCCCTCGATTCCTGCCGGCCTGGCTGCCGCAGTTCCAGGATTCACCACCGCGAGCCGAGCGCACCGAGCCCGTGCTGGGCTTGAAGCCGATCGCGACGCTGCAGGAAAGCCTGGCCCCCCGGTTGCGACGCGCCGACATCGAGCGCGCACTGGAGGAAGGCAGCCAGCGCGTCTACGAGCCGATGGCGGAAGCCGAGGTCATCGAGCGTCCACGTCGGAGTTAGATCGCCGTCGGCAGCGGCTCGCCGCGCCGCCAGGCTTCCACGTTGGCGATGAAGCATTCCACCGTCGCGCGGATGGACTGCGGCGACCAGCCCGCCACATGCGGCGTCAGGATGACGTTGGGCAGGTCCACGAGGTCCTGCGGCGGCAGCGGCTCGCTCTCGTAGACGTCCAGCGCCGCGCCGGCGATCCGGCCGTGGCGCAGCGCAGTCGCCAGCGCGGCGGTGTCCACGCAGCTGCCGCGCGAGATGTTCACCACATGGCCGCCCATGCCGAGTGCGGCCAGCACGTCGGCGTCGACGATGTGCCGCGTGCCCGCGCCGCCGGGCGTCGCGACGACGAGGTCGTCGGCCCACGTGGCTAGGGTGGCCGCACTGTCGAACCAGGCGGCGTCGCCGGCATCCTCGCGCGGGCGGCGGTTGTGGTAGCCGATGGCCATGCCGAAGGCCGCCGCGCGGCGCGCGATCTTCAAGCCGATGGCGCCCAGGCCGATGATGCCCAGCCTGCGGCCCGTGAAGCTGGGGTAGAGCGGCAATGCATCCCGCCACACGCCCGCGCGCAGCGCCGCGCCCTGCTGCGGCAGCGCGCGCACGCTGGCCAGCAGCAGGGCCAGCGCATGGTCGGCCACGCAGTCGTCATTGGTGCCGGCACCGTTGCAGACCCGCACGCCGCGGGCTCTCGCTGCCGCGAGATCGAGGTTCTCGTAGCCGGCGCCCTGGGCGGCCAGCAGCTTGAGCTTGGGCAATGCGGCGATCTCGGCCGCCGTGAAGCCGACGGAGCCGTTGGTCAGCACCAGCTCGATGTCGGCCGCGTGCGTGGCGATGGCCGCGGCGCGCGCGGCGGGGTCCAGCGCCTCGATGACGCGAAAGCGCGCCAGCAGCAGCGCCTTGTGTTCGGCGGCAATCGGGACCAGCAGCAGCAGGTGTTCGTTCATGCGCCCATCATGCCCGTGAGCTCCCTCACCCGAAGCCGCTGACGAATGGCTGAGGCGCCGCGTGCAACCACAATCGCGGCTCTTCAATTCATTGCCACCGCCATGAAACGACTGCTGCCTGCCGCCCTACTGGCGGCCACGCTGGCCCACGCGGCCACTGAAACGCCACTCGATGCCCTGCCCTACACCCCCAGCCTCGACGTGACGGCCATGGACCGCAGCGCCGATCCCTGCGACGACCTCTACAAGTTCGCCTGCGGCGCGTGGAGCCAGGCCAACCCCATTCCGGCCGACCAGTCGCGCTGGTCGGTCTACGCCAAGATGGCCAACGAGAACCAGCGCTATCTGTGGGGCGTGCTGACCAAGCTCGGCGACGCGGGCACCGAGCGCAGCGCCACCCAAGCCAAGCTGGGCGACTACTTCGCCGCCTGCATGGACGAGGGCGCCGTGCAGGCGGCCGGGCTGAAAGGCCTGCAGCCGCTGCTGGACCGCATCGCCGCGTTGAATGACCGGCGCGAGCTGCCGGTGCTGCTGGCCGAGCTGCAGCTGGCCGCCGGCAACGAGCGGCTGTTCTTCGGCTTCAGCGCTGGCCAGGACTTCGCCGACGCGACGCGCCAGATCGCCTTCGCCTCCGCCGGCGGCCTGGGCCTGCCCGACCGCGACTACTACCTCAAGCGCGACGCCAAGACGCTGAAGATCCGCCAGGCCTACGAGGCGCACGTGGCGCATGTCTTCACGCTGCTCGGCGAGTCGCCCGCCGCGGCACGAGCCGCCGCGCGTGCCGTGCTGGCCACCGAGACGGTGCTGGCCAAGGCCTCGCTGTCCAAGGTCGACAAGCGCGACCCCTACAAGACCTTCCACGTCGTCGACGCGGCCGGCCTGAAGGCGCTGATGCCCGGCTTCGACTGGGCGGCCTACCAGGCGGCGCTGGGCACGGCGCCCGGTCAGCAGCGCTACAACGTCACCGAGCCGGCCTTCTTCAAGGCGCTGGGGGCGCGGCTGCAAGCCATGCCGCTGGCCGACGTGCAGCGCTACCTGCGCTGGCAGCTGGCCAGCAGCCTGGCCCCGGCGCTTGACAACGCCTTCGTGCAGGCCAACTTCGACTTCTACGGCCAGACGCTGACCGGCACGCCGCAGCTCAAGGCCCGCTGGAAGCGCTGCGTGCAGCTCGTCGACGTGCAGCTGGGCGAGGCGCTGGGCCAGGAGTTCGTCGCGCGCAACTTCACGCCGGAGGTCAAGGCCGCCACGCTGCAGATGACCGACGAGATCGAGGCCGCGATGGCGCGCTCCATCGACAGCCTCACGTGGATGAGCCCCGCCACCAAGGCGCGCGCCCACGAGAAGCTCAAGGCCATCGTCAACAAGGTGGGCTACCCCGAGCGCTGGCGCGACTACTCGGCCTTCGCCGTGCAGCGCGGCGACTTCCTCGGCAACGTCGTGCGTGGCAATGTCTTCGAGGCCAGGCGCCGCCTCGCCAAGATCGGCCAGCCCGTGGACCGCGGCGAATGGAGCATGACGCCGCAGACGGTCAACGCCTACTACGACGCGCAGATGAACGACATCAACTTCCCGGCCGGCGTGCTGCAGCCACCGCTGTACGACCCCAAGCTGGACGAGGCGCCCAACTACGGCAACACCGGCGGCACCATCGGCCACGAGCTGACGCACGGCTTCGACGACGAGGGCCGCCAGTTCGACGCCCGCGGCAACCTGAAGAGCTGGTGGACGAAGAAGGACGGCCAGGAATTCGAGAAGCGCGCCGCCTGCGTGGCCGACCAGTACGCGACCTACACGGTGGTCGACGACATCAAGATCAACTCCAAGCTGACGCTGGGCGAGGACCTGGCCGACCTCGGCGGGCTGATCCTCGCGTGGGAGGCTTGGAAGGCGCACATGGTGGGCAAATCAGCTGAGTCGAAAGACGGCCTGACCCCCGAGCAGCGCTTCTTCGTCGGCTTCGCGCAATGGGACTGCGCCGATGCCCGCCCCGAGCAGCTGCGCGTGTCGGCCAAGGTGGACCCGCATTCACCGGCCAAATGGCGCATCAACGGCGTCGTCGTCAACATGCCGGAGTTCGAGAAGGCGTTCGCGTGCAAGCCGGGCGCCAAGCTGGTGAAGCCTGCCGGGCAGCAATGCAAGGTCTGGTAGGTTTCAACCTAGAAACGGCAGTTGGGCGCGCCCGAGGGGCTGGCGAGGCGGGCGGCTGGCAAGGCACGCCGACGCAGCGGGCTCCTGCCCGCAAGGAGGCGCAACGCAGCCAGCGGCCCGAAGCGCCAGCCCAGCGGGCGTGCAGCGCTGCTCACCGAAGTGGTGAACCGCGCCACTATGCTCAACTCGTTGACACCACGAGACTTTCGAGCCCTAGCAAGCGGTCAACTGCCGTTTCTAGGTTCAAGCCTGCGGCTGCTCTTGCCGTGTCGGCGCGATGGCGGCGAGCGACGGCTCGAGTTCGGCGATCACGTCGCGCAGCAGGGCCTCGATGCGAGTTTCGTCGGCGCCGCCCGCGCAGGCCTGCTCCAGCCTTTGCGCGGCCTCGCGCAGCGCGGGCATGCCGAAGGTGCCCGCCAGCGATTGCAGGTCGTGAGCCATGCGGCGCGCAGCGGTCGAGTCTCCGCTGCGGCGTGCGTTGTCGAAGTCCTGCTCGAAGCTCCGATACCGCGAGGCGAAGCTGCCGAGCGCCTGCCGCATCAGCGCGGCGTCGCCTCCCAGCCGGGCCGTGGCATCGGCCATGTCGATGCGTAGCGGTGCGCCACGCGGCCGCACCCAGCGTGCGAGGGTGGCGTACAGATGGGCCACGTTGACGGGCTTGGCGACGTGGTCGTTCATGCCGGCGGCCAGGGCCCGCTCCCGGTCGGCGAGCATCGCGTTGGCCGTCATCGCGATGACGGGCAGGTCGCGCCAGCGCGGCTGCTGGCGAATCCGCTGCGTGGCTTCGAAGCCGTCCATCTCGGGCATCTGGCAGTCCATCAGCACCGCGTCGTAGTCGGCCTGCTCCAGCCGTTCCAGCGCCTCGCGCCCGTTGCAGGCCATGTGCACGCGGATGCCGATCCGGCCGAGCAGTTCCGCAGCCAGTTCACGGTTGATCTCGTTGTCTTCGACCACCAGCACGCGTGCGTGATCCAGCCGCATGTCCGCGCCGGTCGCCGTGGCCGCCGGCGCAGCCATGCGCCCACCGGCCAGGCCCAGCGCCTCGGTGCAGGCCTCCAGCAGCGCCCAGGGCGCCACCGGCTTGTCCAGCACCACCGCCACGGCCGTCGACGCGACGCGCGCATCCACGGCGTGTCCCGCATCCGCCAGCAGCACGACCGCCGGCGCTCGGCCGGTCGCCTGCGCCGCAAGCCGGCGGGCGCAGTCCAGCCCGTCCATGCCGGGCATGCGGTGGTCGAGCACCACGAGGTCGTACGGAACCCTCGAAGACGCCTCCTGCGCCACGCGCTCGAGCGCCTCGGTGCCGCTGGCGGCGCAGTCGGCATGCAGGCCCCAGCCCTCCAGGCTGGCGGCGCACAGCCGGCGTGCCGTCGCGTTGTCGTCGACGACCAGCGCGCGGCGGCCGAGCAGTCCCGCGGGCGGCGCCGGCGGCAGGGCATCGGGCAGCACCGGCAGGGCCAGCGTGAACGAGAAGCGGCTGCCTCCGCCGGGCAGGCTGTCGACGCCGAGTTCGCCGCCCATCAGGCGCACGAGCTGCCGGCTGATGGCCAGGCCCAGGCCGGTGCCGCCATGGCGGCGGCTCGTGGCCGCGTCGGCCTGCTCGAAGGGCTCGAACAGCCTCGCCTTGAGTTCGTCGGAGATGCCCATGCCCGTGTCGCTGACCTCGAAGCGCAGCACGGTCCGCCGCGGCTCGTTGGCCATCAGGGCGACCGTCACCTGCACCTCGCCGCGGCTGGTGAACTTGACGGCATTGCTCGCCAGGTTCAGCAGCACCTGGCCCAGCCGCACCGGGTCGCCCATCAGCAGCCGGGGCGGGTTGCCTTCCTCGTGCAGCAGCAGCTCCAGGCCCTTGGCCTCGGCCTGCGGGCCGACCAGCGTGGCCAGGTTGTCCAGCACCTCGGCCAGATCGAAAGGCAGCTTCTCGATGGCGAGCTTGCCGGCTTCGATCTTCGAGAAATCGAGGATGTCGTTGAGGATGGTCAGCAGCGACAGGGCAGCGCGGTTGACCTTCTGGATCTGGCCGCGTTCCCGGGCCGGCAGCTCGCCCTCCAGCGCCAGCCCCGACATGCCGATGATGGCGTTCATCGGCGTGCGGATCTCGTGGCTCATGTTGGCGACGAACGCGCTCTTGGCGAGGCTGGCCGCCTCGGCGGCATCGAGCGCCAGGCGCAACTCGTCGGTGCGGCGGTGCACGGTGTCTTCCAGCGCGAGCTGCTGGCGGCGCAAGGCGGCGTCGCGCTCGTGCAGCGCGCCCATCATCGCGTTGAAGCCCTCGCCCAGCCGGGCCAGTTCGTCGGCGCCCTCGACGGGCACGCGGCGACCGTAGTCGGCGGTGACGCGCACCTCGTCGACCGCCGCGGCCAGGCTGGCGATGGGCCGCCCGATGGAGCGTTGCAGCGCCCACAGCAGGCCCATGGCCAGCGCCGCCAGCAGCAGCACCAGCGCGGCGCCGAAGGCGATCAGCGTCGCCAGGTTCTGCCGCTGCAGCTCGGCCAGGCTGGTGACCAGCACCAGGCGCGCGTCGCCGTCCAGCGCCATGACGAACTCGGCCGCGCCATGCGCCGGGGCGAGCCGGAATCCCGGTTCTGCCTTTGCGCCAACATGGGCGGCCGCCGCCGTGGCCGCCGCGCCCGGCAGCCGCGCCAGCACATGGCCGTCGGCCAGCCGCAGCTCGGCCGACAGCACCAGCGGGTTGCGCCGCAGCGAGTCCAGGATCTCCTGGGCGCGCTGCGCATCGGCGAAGGCCATGGCCGACTCGGCGCCGACGGCGATCAGTTGCGCCAGCGGCTCGACCTGCTCGCGGGCGCGTTGCTCCAGCGTCAGCTGCTGCACCAGCAGCAGGCCGCCCGCGCCTGCGACGAGGGCCAGCGCCGCCGTGACGAACAGCGTCAGCATCAGCACCACGCGGATGCGGCGCGGCCGGCGGGCGCTCATCGCAGCCTCCGCAGGTTGCCGTTCTCGAGCACCTCGTTGGACACCTCCAGCAGCTTGGCCGGGATGCCCAGCGACGCGCGGCGCGCCTGGTCGAGGTTGATGCTCATCTCGATGCGCTCGCCGGCCAGCAGGCGCACGATGCCGCCCTCGGCGAGGAACTCGGGCGTGTTGCCCACGGTCAGCACCGGGCGGGCCCTGGTCTGGGCCAGCGCGGCCCGCCTCAGCGCTGGAGCGACGTCGCCGACGAAGACGATGTGGCAGCTGGGCACGGCTTCCACCGGCACGGCGCGCCGCACCGTGAACGGCCGGCCCTGCTCGACGCGGCCCTGGAAGGTCTGTTCGAGCGAGGCGTCGAAGTGGTTCTCGTCGATGACGCAGACGTTCCAGGGGCCCTTGTCGTCGGGGAAGGACTGTGCCGGCCAGCTGACGTAGCGGGCGAAGTTGCGCAGGAAGGCGGCCTCGACCCGGGACTGGCGTTCGACGAGCGCGGGTTCGGCGGTGGCCGGGATGCCGAAGGTCATCGCCGCCAGCGCGGCGTAGCGGCAGCCGGTCCGGGTCAGCGTCGTCACCAGGCCGTCCTGAACGTCAGCAGGAACTCCCGGGGCCGCGAGCGTGTGCTCTGCGAGGGGCGGTAGTGCTCGTCGAGCAGGTTCTTGCCGGCCAGCTCCAGGCTCATGCGCTGCCCGGCGGCGGTCCATGCATAGCCCGCCAGCGCGTCCACGACGGCGTAGCTTTGCCGCGATGACGCCGGGCTGTCGGGCAGCAGCGTCTGGTGGCGCACGACATGGGCGCCGCCCGCCAGGTAGGCGCCGCCGGCGAAGTCACGCCGCGCCCACAGGTTGAACAGGTGGGGCGCGCTCATCTGCAGGCGCGCGCCGTGCAGCAGCGCGGCGTTCTTGTAGTTGATGCGCTCGGCAGCGGTCAGCGTCGCCGGGTCGCGGGCCAGCAGCGCGGCGTCGTTGTCGCCGTAGGCGACGATGCGGGCATCGGTGCGGCTGTAGGCCACGTAGACCTGCCAGTCGGCAGTGGGGCGGAACGTGGCATCGAATTCGAGGCCCCGCGAGCGCTGCTCGCCGCTCTGGATGTTGTAGATGGCAATGTTGCCCGCGCTGTCGGTCAGCGCCAGGTCGTTGATCGCGTTGCGGTTGCGCAGTTCGAAAAGCGTCAACGTCAGCGCGGCGCGGCCATCGAGCAGCTCCGCCTTGGCGCCCAGGTCCCAGCCGCTGCCGCGTGTGGGCTGCGCCGGCGCCTGCGTGCCGTCGGGCTTGTTCAGCAATTGCGCCACCGGCACGAAGGAGCGCGCATAGGAGGCGAACAGCGACCACTCGGGCGTCAGGCGCAGCAGGGCGCCGTACTGCGGCGTCGGCTCGCTCGTCGAGAAGGGCTGCCGGCTCCCGGTGATGTGGTCGTCGACGCGCGCGTGCGCCGCCGTGTAGCGCAGGCCGGCCAGCAGCAGCAGGTCGTCGTCCAGCAGCCCCAGCGTGGCGCCGGCGTAGGCCGAGCGGTCCGTCTGGCGCAGGCTGCGGTCGGCGCGGTTCTGCGTCAGCGCCGACAGGGGGATGGCGACCTCGCGGTTCCACGTCGCGGGGTCGCGCAGGTCCCACAGCGGCAGCGGCGAGGCGGTCGGGTTGCTGCCCAGCGCCGGATCGTTGGGCGCCTGGGCTGCCACGTTGTCGAAGCGCAGCTTCACGCCCTGGGCGCCCAGCAGCAGCCGCAGGCTGGCGCCGCCGAAGCGGTAGAGGCCCACGCCATCGACCGCGAGGGATTCGGCATGGTTGGTGTAGGTTTGGCGGCGCAGGCGGCGGCCTTGCAAAAAGGTCGCGTTGTTGGCCATGCCCAGGTTGCCGGAGAACAGCGCGTCCACCGCGAACCGCAGCCGCGAATAGCCGACGCGCAGATGCCAGTGCTCGCTGGCCTCGACGTCGACCCAGGCGCTGGCGCCGTCGCTGTCGCTGCGCCGGTAGTCGACGTCGGACATGCTGTTCCAGTCGTCCGGCAGCCCGGGCACGTCGACGCCGATGAGGTTGGGGTCGGCCGGGGTTGGCACCAGCCCGGCCTGCCGGCCGTAGCCGGGCTTCTGCATCAGCTGCGGCGACTCGCGCTTGCGGTACTGCTCGGCCTTCAGCGTCACGCTGACACGCCGGCTCGGCGCCCAGCGCAGCGAGGGCGCCACGGTGGCGGTGTGGGCGTCGTAGGGCTGCCAGTAGTGGATGTCCTGGTCGTAGGACGCGGCGATGCGCAGCGCCAGCTCCGACGTCACCGGCGTGCCCGCGTCCGCTTCCAGGCGATGGCGGCCGTAGGAGCCGGCGCCGACCTCGAGCTCGGCGAAGGGTTTGGGCAGCGGGCTCTTTGAAATGACGTTGACGATGCCGCCGGGCGCCACCTGGCCGTACAGGAAGGACGACGGCCCCTTGACGATCTCGATGCGCAAGGCGCTGGTCAGGTCGAAGACGGACGGCCCGAGAAAGCCGTCGCGCAGCACCTGATGCGCGCCGGGCGACTGGCTGACCGCGAAGCCGCGGATCGCCAGGTTGGCATCGCCCTCGTTGAAGTCGTTGCTGCGGTAGGTCACGCCGGGCGAGTAGCGGGCCACGTCGAACAGGCCGCGCGGCTTCTGGTCGCGGATGAAGGCTTCGTTGAAGGCCTGGACGGCGAACGGCAGGTCGCGGATCGGGGCGTCGAAACGCGAGGCCGACACCGCATGGGCCGCGCGGTAGCCGAGGTCGAGGTTGGCGGCCACGTCGAAGGGCGACAGTCGCACCTTGACCAGGTCGGCGATGTCGAGGTCGGCGACGCCGGAGTCCGCCGTGGCCGGTGCTGCGGCCAACGCCGGGCCGATCGCGAGCAGGAACAACGCCACCGCGAGCCCGTGCAGGCTGCGACTGCGGGTCTCCTCTTCTGCGGCTCGGTGTCCGTCCATGGATGCCTCGTGTGGGTTGGGCATGCTTGGCCTGAGTCTAGCCAGTCCTGTGCGTTGGCAGGCCGGTGGTTTTTGACGCGCCCTGACTAAGCCTGCACGACGTTGCGCCCCTGGCGCTTGGCTCGATACAGCGCCTGGTCGGCCCGTGCCAGCACCGCGGCACCATCGGCGTCGCCGGGCTCGGCCTCGGCGATGCCGAAGCTGGCGCTCAGCGGCCAGTCCTGTTCCAGCCAGCGCAGCGGCGCGGCCTCGACGAGGAAGCGCATGCGCTCGGCCACCAGCGCTGCGCCGGCGATGCCGGTGTCGGGCAGCAGCACGCAGAATTCCTCGCCGCCCAGGCGGCCGAAGCGGTCCACCTCGCGCACGCAGGGCTGCAGTTCCTTGACCATCTGGCGCAGCGCCGCGTCGCCGGCCGCGTGGCCGAGGCTGTCGTTGAGCTGCTTGAAGCGGTCCATGTCGATCATGACGAGCGCGTAGGCGCGGCCACGCTTCAGCCAGGCATGGGCCTGCACCAGCGCATGGTCGAAGGCGCGGCGGTTCAGCGTGTCGGTCAGCGGGTCGCGCTGCAGCAGCCGCTCGATGCGGCGCACGAGGCGCATCAGCACCAGGAAGGCCAGCGTCGCGTTCTGCAGCAGCGCCAGCACGAAACCTCCCCACAGGCAGGCCATGTTGAAGGCGGTCGGCACGCGCAGGTCCGCGGTGCTGCCCGGGTAGATGAAGGTCTCCATGAGCCGCACCCCCATCATCAGCGACAGCAGGAAAAGAGGCAGCGACAGCGGCGCCGGCGTGCGCCTGCCGCCGCCCTCGGCCGCAAGGTGCCGCCAAGCGATGAGGCCGGCGGACAGCGTCAGGGCCGCGCCGGCCGCATTGACGATGCGGGCCTGCCAGCGCAGGTCACCGTCCTGCGGCAGCGACAGCAGCAGCGCGGCCACGGCCAGCGTCGCGACGGCGGCCGGCTTCCACGACAGCCGGCGTGCCGTGATGGCCTGCACCGCCGCGCCCAGCAGCGCGAACGAGGCCACCGCCAGCGCGTCGCTGGGCCAGCGCGTCAGCGCGTCGGGGGCGACGTCGCGCAGCGCGTGCAGCGTCAGCGACAGGCCGGCTGCGACGTTGGCGGCGGCCATGGTCAACGAAGCACGCGGTGCGATGCGCGCCACCAGTGCCAGCACCAGCCACACCAGCGCGCTCACGCCAGCCACCAGGACGATGACGCACATCAGCGTCAGGGTATGGCTGGGCGTGATCATGCGGTGGCGGGCTGTAGATGCCGTGCGACGCAGACGCGGTTGCGGCCCTCGGCCTTGGCCCGGTAGAGCTCCGCGTCGGCCCGTGCGAGGCCGATCTCGCCCCGGGCATCGCCCGCCACCGGCAGGGCCACGCCGAAACTGGCCGTCAGCGCCAGCGCGCCGCCGTTGCAGGGCAGCGGCTGCGCCTCCAGGCCGGCCCGCAGCCGCTCGGTGACGGCGGCCGCGGTGTCCAGGTCGGTGGGGGAGGCCAGCGGCAGCAGTGCGCAGAACTCTTCGCCGCCCAGCCGGCCCAGGCGGTCGACCTCGCGCAGCCCGGCCTGCCAGATGCGCACGCAATGCTTCAGCGCCGCGTCCCCGGTGGCGTGGCCGTGCTGGTCGTTGATGCGCTTGAAGTGGTCGATGTCGATCATGACCAGCGCGAAGCCGCGACCACGCTGCAGCTGGGCCTGGGCGTCCTCCAGCGCCTGCTCGAACGCGCGGCGGTTCAGTGCGCCGGTCAGCGGGTCGCTGTAGGTGAGGTGCTGGATGCGCGCGATGACGCGCCAGATCATCAATGCCATCAGGTTCAGCGTGATGGCGATGGTCACGACGAGCCACAGCAGCGCGCGTGCCGGCGCGGGCATTCGGCCCTCGAGGATGGGGCCTTCCCAGCCGGGCATCAGCAGCAGCTCGGCGCCATGGGCGATGCCGATGACGGCCAGCGCGGCAAAGGGCAGTGCCATGCAGGCCGTCATCACGGCCGACAGTTGCGGGCTGACGCCGCGCACGATCTCCCGCACGGCCAGCAGCGCCAGCCAGGTCGCTGCAGCCGTGCTGGCGAGCTGCGGCGCCAGCACCGATCCGCTGGCCAGGCCCAGCGTGATGAATGCGGCGCCCAGGCCGGCTGTCCAGGCGAGGTCGCCCGCGCCCTGGCGGCTGCGCAGCATGCGGCGCAGCGCGAGCACCAGCAGCAGCATGCAGGCGACCAGCCCGTATTCGGAAAGAGCCTGTTGCGCAAGCACGGGCCATCCGGCCAGGCAGTCGCCGCAGCCCTGTGTGAGCAGGCGAATGACATGACCCGCGGCCATCAGCCGGCTGGCGCGCGGCGCGATGCGGAACGACTGGGCAAGCGTCAGCCAGGCCAGCGCGGCCATCAGATTGAAGATGGCGCTGGCCTTCAGGATGGTGGTGGCGTCGAGGAACTCCATGCAGCAGGTGGGCGGGGCCGCGCATCTTCTCCGACACCGCACAATGGTGCGCATGTCGGACTGGGTCTTGATCACCGGGGGATCGCGTGGCATTGGCGCCGCAACCGCGGTGCGTTGCGCCGAGGCCGGCTGGGACGTGGCCATCAACTACGCGCAGGATAGCGCCGCGGCCGAGGCGCTGGCGTCCAGATTGCACGCGCTGGGCCGGCGCACGCTGACGCTGCAGGCCGATGTGTCGGATGAGGTCCAGGTCGTGTGCATGTTCGCGCAGCTCGACGCGGCCGGGGGGCGGCTGGCCGGCCTCGTCAACAACGCCGGCATCGTCGCGCCGGCCGCGCGGCTGGACGCCATGGCGCCCGAGCGCTGGCGGCGGCTGTTCGATGTCAACGTCATCGGCACGCTGCTGTGCTGCCAGCAGGCGGCGCGTCGCATGAGCACGGCAAGCGGCGGCGCGGGCGGGGCTATCGTCAACCTCAGCTCGCGCGCGGCGGAATACGGCTCGGCCGGCATCTACGTGGACTACGCCGCGACCAAGGGCGCCGTCGACACGCTGACCCGCGGGCTGGCTCGCGAGCTGATCGCCGAAGGCATCCGCGTCAACGGCGTGCGGCCCGGCATCATCGAGACGGACATCCACGCGGCCAGCGGCATGGACGCCGGCAGCGCCGCGTCGACGATTCCCATCCAGCGCCTCGGCCGGCCCGAGGAGATTGCCGAGGCCATCGCCTGGCTGCTCAGCGACGCGGCCAGCTACACGGTGGGTGCCATCCTCGACGTGGCCGGCGGCCGCTAGCGCTTTTCGATCACGCTGGACTCCAGCCCATCGCCACGCAGCCGCTCGGCTGTGGCGCGGGCTTCGTCGGCGTCGGGGAAGGGCCCGGCGCGCAGCCGGTGCTGGCCGGCCTCGCGCACGATGGTCAGCAGCGGCAGCAGGCTGAGGTCGGACTCGGCGACGCGCTGGCGCAGCGCCTCGGCGGCATCCAGCTTCGTGAACGCGCCGAACTGCAGCCAGTAGCCCAGGCCCGCGACGGTGGCCGTGGTCTCGCGCTGCGGTGCGCCCGGCGGCGCGGCGGGCGTGAAGACGGGGGGCGCTTCATCGGACGGCTTCTGCCAGTTGCCGGCGCGAATGTCGGCGTAGGTGATGCGCCTCACCTCGACCGGCGCCACGCCGCGCAGCACGTCCAGCTTCAGCGCGGCCGTGTAGCTGAGGTCGATGATGCGGCCCTTGTGGAAAGGCCCGCGGTCGTTGATGCGCACGATGACCTCGCGGCCGTTGGCCGGGTTGCGCACGCGGGCATAGCTGGGGATGGGCAGCGTCGCGTGCGCCGCCGTCATCGCGTACATGTTGTAGACCTCGCCGCTGGCCGTCGGCCGGCCGTGGAACTTGCGGCCGTACCAGGAAGCCAGGCCGCGGTCCAGGTAGGCGTCGTCGGCGGTCATGGGCTGGTAGCGCTCGCCGAGCACCTCGTAGGGCTTGTTGGGGCCGCCGATGCGGATGGCTTCGAGGCGTGGCACGGCGTCCGGCACCTTGGACAGCTCCGCCGGCGGGTTGGGCAGCGGGCCGTCGCGCTCGGGGCTGACGGGGCGCGTCGCGCAGCCCGTCAGCAGCGCGAGGCCGGCCAGCAGCGTTGCCCTATGCTTTGCCCCCTGTTCCCGTAGTCGATGCCATGCCATGAGCAACTTCGTCTTTCCTCCTGCCGAGATTCCCAGCGCCGCCGTGCGCGGCAGCGACGCCCGTTACGCCGTCAGCCGCATCTTCTGCGTCGGCCGCAACTATGCCGATCATGCCCGCGAGATGGGCGCCGACCCCACGCGCGAGCCGCCCTTCTATTTCACCAAGCCGGCGAGCGCCTTGACGCCTTCGGGCGCGACGGTGCCGTATCCGACTGAAACGAAGAACTACCACTACGAGATGGAGCTCGTCATCGCCATCGGCGCGCCGGTGTTCCGCGTGACGCCCGAGGCCGCCCGGGCCGCCATCTGGGGCTATGCCGCGGGCCTGGACATGACCCGCCGCGACCTGCAGGCCGTGGCCAAGGCCGGCGGCAAGCCCTGGGACACGGCCAAGGGCTTCGACCAGTCGGCCATCCTCGGCGACATCGCACGCGTCAGCGACGTAGGCCTGCTGGAGAAGGGCGCTATCACGCTGGCCGTGAACGGCGTCGAGAAGCAGCGCGGCGACCTGGCCGACATGATCTGGAGCCAGGCCGAGATCGTCTCCAACCTGTCGCACCTGTATCACCTGCATCCCGGCGATCTGATCTACACGGGCACGCCGGCCGGCGTCGGCGCGGTGGTGACTGGCGACGTCATCACCGGCCGTATCGAAGGCCTGGGCGAGATTCAACTGACGGTGGGACCGGCCGAGTGATGTTTGCTGAAGAGACTCTGGCGCAGGCCCGCGCGCGCAACATCCGTGACGCGCTGGCCGAGGACATCGGCCGCTGCGACTGGACGGCCCAGCTCGTGCCCGCCGGCCGGCGCGTGGCCGCGCAGGTGCGCGTGCGCGAGCAGGCCGTGCTGTGCGGCCGCGACTGGTTCGACGGCGTGTTCGCCGGCCTGGATGCGACGAGCCGCATCGAGTGGCTCTACCAAGAAGGCGCCGTCATGGCGGCCGACAGCATCGTCTGCCGCATCGAGGCCGATGGCCGTCTGCTGCTGTCGGCCGAGCGGCCGGCGCTGAACTTCCTGCAGCTGTTGTCCGGCACGGCGACGATCACGCGCGCCCACGTCGACGCGGTGGCCGGTGCCAGCACCAACCCGAACGGCTGCGCCATCCTCGACACGCGCAAGACCATCCCCGGCCTGCGCCTGGCGCAGAAATACGCGGTGCGCGTCGGCGGTGGGCAGAACCAGCGGCTGGCGCTCTACGCGGGCATCCTCATCAAGGAGAACCACATCGCTGCGGCCGGTGGCGTGGGGCTTGCGCTGCGCGCGGCACAGGCCTTGAACTCAGGCGTGGACATCCAGATCGAGGTCGAGACGATTGGCCAATTGCACGAGGCGCTGGATGCCGGCGCCGTCAGCGTGCTGCTGGACAACTTCAGCGAGGCCATGATGCGCGAGGCCGTCGCCGTCAATGCGGGGCGGGCGCTGCTGGAGGTCTCGGGCGGCGTCGCGCTGGATCAGCTGCGCTGGATCGCCGCGACCGGCGTGGATCGCATCTCCATCGGCCGCCTGACGAAGGACGTGAAGGCGACCGACTATTCGATGCGGGTGCTGGGGCCGGTGTAGGCGGCCGCCTTACAAGGTCTGCAGCAGCTTGCTGACTTCGCCCTGCTCGGGGAACTTGTCGCCCAGGCCCGCCAGCTTCTGCAGTTCGGCCTTGGCCTGCGCCTTCTGCCCGGCTCGGACGTAGAGGGTGGCGAGGTTGAGCCTGAGTTTGGGCAGGTCCGGCGCCAGCTTCATCGCACGCTGCTGAAGCGCGATGGCCTGATCCAGCTGGTTGGCATCCGCCAGTGCGGTGGCGAGCGTGTCCATGATGGCGGGATGGCCCGGCTCCAGGTTGTGGGCTTTCTGGGCATGGGCGAGCGCGCCGGGCTTGTGTTGCTTGACCATCGCCACCGCGAGGTTGTTCAAGACGCCCGCACTGTTGGGCTGCAGGCGGACGACCTCGGTGTAGTAGGTCTCGGCGGCGGCGAAATCCTTGCGCGCCAGCGCCATGTCACCCAGCACCGCCGTCAACGCCGCGTCGTCCGGATGACGCTTGCGCCATTCCATCGCGAACCTGTCGGCTTCCGCCGTCTGGCCGGCGGCCAGCAAGGCGCCATGCAGCTTGAGCGCCGCCTCGACGGTGTCGGCCAGCTTCAGGCTGTCGCGATAGGCGGCCGAGGCCGCCGGCCAGTTCTTTTGCGTGGACTCGACATCGCCCACGTAGAGCAGGCCAACCGCCTCATGCCCGCGTTCCGCCTGAAGCGCGCGCGCGATGGCCATGGCGGCCTTGGGCTGCCCGCTGGAAAGCTCCACCATCATCAAGCCGCGCCTGGCCGTCAGGTTGTCAGGGCTCAAGGCCACGGTGCGCTGGAAGCTCTTGCGCGCTGAAACGAGGTCGCCGATGCGAACGTAGGCACCTGCCAATTGCAGGTGCACGGCCGCCGACTGCGGCTGCGTCTCGGCCAGGCGCTTCAGCGTCGTCACGGCTTGCTGGGAATCTCCCGAAGCGAACTGGGCACGCGCCAGCGCAAGCGTCAGCTCGGGATCGCCCGGGCTTGCCGCCGTCCCCTGCTGCGCCGTGAGCAGCGCCGCCTTGACGTCATTGCCCGCCAATTGCGCGTCGATCAAGGCCAGCCGGCCCTTCACATCCGTCGGCGCCTGCGCGACGGCCCGGGTCATCAAGGCCAGGACCTCCGCTTTGGGAGCGCCGGCCTGGGCGCGGAGGCCGGCGATGGCCAGCGTGGCGCGGGCGTTCCGAGGATCCCGCTTGAGCACCTCCTCGAAACGTTTCTGCGCCTTGTCGGCGGCTCCCTGCGCCATGTCCATCTGTGTCAGGCCGACCAGCGCCGGGAAGTACAGGGGATCGCGCTCCAGGGCCTGCTCGAAATGCTTCCTCCCGGCCGGAACGTCCTTCTTTGCCAGGGCGATCACGCCGCGCCAGTTCTCGACCATGGCGCTCCTGGGCACCTTGCGCTCATAACCGTCCAGGGCCTTCAGCGCCGCGTCGAGGTTGCCGCTTCTCAGATGCATGGTGAGCAGGGCCATGTCGGCCACCGTGCCTTTGTCGACGCTGGCGATCTCATCGAGCTGGGAATAGGCCTGATCGACGCGTCCCTTGGCCAGTTCGCCCAGGGCCAGGGCCGTGCGACTGCGCATGTCGTTCGGATCGACCTTGGCGGCTTGCGCGAAGAAGCCTTCCGCGGTCTTGGCATCGCCGTTGTACAGGTGCACCTGCCCTGCGAGCGCGTAGTCGCGGGCCTCAGGCTGCCGCCTGGCCAGCAGCGGCTTCAAAAAGGTCAGGGCCTGATCCGCCTGGCCCAGGCGCAGATGGGTCTGCACCAGCAGCCGCCGCGTTTCGTCGTTCGCGGGGGCGATCTTCAGTGCCTTGTTCAGCAGGTCCTCGGCGCTGCGCAGCGCCCCGTTCAACAACTCCACGCTGCCCGCCAGTTGCATGACCTGCGCATTGTTCGGGGAGCCCCGGCGCAGCTTGTCCGCCAGGTCCTTGGCGGTCTTGATGTCACCTTTGCGCAATGCCAGTTCGGCTTCGAAATACAGGGTGCGCGGGTGAGTGGGAGCGACACGCTTGAGTTCGGCGAGTTCCTTCTGGACGGCTTCCATGTCCGACTTGGCCAGGAAGATCGAGATGATGCTGGCGCGTGCGCCGATCAGGTCGCCGCGAATCTTCAGCGCCTGGCGTTGCGCCTCGATGGCGGCTTCGGGATCGCGCCGAGCCAGGAACAGCAGGTCGCCTTTCAGCTGCCAGGCCTCATAGCTGTCGGGGGCACTGCGCAGCACCTCGTCGAGCATCGCCAGTGCACTGTCCACATCGCGACGCTCGGCGGTGAAGGCGGCCTCGATCATCCGGGCCCGCCCGCTCGACGGCGCCGCGGCGAGCGCGGTGGCCAGCGCGGCCTGCGCTTGGTCGGTACTGCCCTGCTCGGCATAGGCGAGGGCCAGCGACGCCTGCAGGTCGGCGACGGCGCCCGGCTCTTTCAGACTCAAATTGCCCAGTTCGCTTGTCAGCTTGCCGGCGTGGCCGCTGGCGAGCAGGGCCCGGGCCAACGGGGGCGCTGCGCTCTCGTTCGGGTACCCAAGTTCCATGGCCTTGCGCAACTCGACTTCGGCCGCCACGCTGTCTCCCGATTCGAGCAAAGCGCTGCCCAGCAGAAATCGGGCTTCGGCCAACTGGGGCTTCTTGTCCAGCGCCGACTTGAGTTGCACGATCGCCGACTTGGCCTCGTGCTTGGCCATGTACTGCTTGGCCGAGGCCACCAAGGCCTCCGGCGACGCACTCCGGCGCAGGGAAAAGAACAGTGCAGAACCCGCGGCAAGCAGGATTACCCCGCCGATGAGGCAGCGACGCAGGACTGGAGTCACGTTGGAATTCCTCTCTGGTGGCCACCTTGCCGACGCCTGGCAACGCAGGCGGCACCGTCGGCAATCAAGGCGTTGGGGGGCGAATATATGCGCTTGCCAAGTCGGGCGAAGCGGGGCTTGCGAGACCCCGACGTGGCTGAAGCAAACGCCGCGGGGCTCCGTCCAATGCGCGTAACTCGTCGAAATTCTTTACATCTTATGAAGCCGAACCAGGCGACATCCTTATGAATCAATGACTTGTAACGCTGGCGCGGATTCTGCTTGCAACCGGTTCGCCACAGTCGAACCCACTCATACGGCCCAGTACCGGACCGCCGGCACCTAACAAGGGGATAGTCATGCAAATCAACAAGAACGCCCGGGCCATTGCATTTGCCTTGGCTGCTTCCGCGTCATTCGTTTCGCTTTCCAGCCATGCCTTCAGCCTGGACGGCAAGGGCTGGGTCCAGTACGGCGATGCGCAGTCGTACTCGCTGCCGGTGCTGGCCATTCAGGACGGCTGTACGAATCCGGGCTGCAGCTTCTTTGTGCAATCGGGTCCCGGCCAGATCAAGGGCCTCACGGTGCTGGGCACGGGCGCCGGCGGTAAAGACGTCGTGACCAACTTCAGCGGCATGGACAACGCCTATGCCACGCCCAACGGTACCAATTCGGCTCCGTACTGGTCACCCAGTGCCGCGACCTATCAGGGCACGCAGGGAACGGTCAACAACAACGGCGCCAACACCTGGGATACCAGCCTGGCGGCTCTGAAGAGCTATCTCGCCGGCGAGTCGATGATCTTCTTCTTCAATAACAACCAGACCAGTTCCGGCGGTGCCTACGACCAATCGCTGGCCGCCTGGGCGCAGATCTCGATCAAGAATGTGCAGGGCCAAGTCGTTGGCGTCTACGACCTGACCAACCGCGGTACGACGGCAGGCCAGGGCGGCGCGTACAAGACCGTCGCTGAAGGTGGCGGCGGGACGCTTCTTGGCAATGTCGCCAACTACACGTCCAATGGCACGGGGCCAGTGACCGGTGATCGCAACCATACCGACTACGTGCTTTCCGGCGGTCAGCTTTGCCTGGATGGCTCCGGCCAGGTGCTGGTCGACTGCAAAACGCCCGGCGCCAGTGCGCCGATCAACCACAACCTGGGTGCCAACCAGGCGGTCTACGCCCTGCTGTTCCCCGAACTGAATACGCAGCTGAAAGGCTTGTTCTCCTCGCTGTCGGGCAGCGACCTGGCCAACTACACGATGAGTGTTGATGTCCGTCTCGGCTGCGACCCCAACACCTTGGGCGGCGCCAACGGCCCGATCTGCCAGGGCAGCCTGGCTGACGGCTATGGCCGCAATCTGAACAGCGGCTACGAGCAGATCTTCATCAGCACACAGCGCGACATCACCATCACCCAGGTGCCGGAGCCGGCGGTCATCTCGCTGGTGGGTCTGGGCTTGTTCGCTGCTGGCTGGACACGCCGCCAACGCAACAAGTAAGAAACGAGTCCTGCAGCCGCAGGGCGCGTGATGAGCAGGGGCGCTTCGGCGCCCCTGCTGCTTTCTGGCGCATCAACGATACGAAGACGGGCCGCCAACCATTCGCGCCGCCCTAACCGGCGTTACCCGGGCAGCCTGCCGTCACGCGTCGAACCAGGGCTCGTTGGGCAACGCGTCGAACACCTTGCGCAGGCCGGCGCTCCAGCCGTCGCGCAGCGCGAGGAAGTAGGGGTCGTCGCGGCCGATGCGGTGCGGCGGCTTCATGGCCTGCTCGAACTGGTTGGCGCGCAGCATCAGGATGTCGATGGGCAGGCCGACCGACAGGTTGGAGCGGATCGTCGAGTCGAAGCTGATGAGGGTGCACTTGGCTGCCTCGTCCAGCGGCGTGGACTCGTAGCTGACGACGCGGTCGATGATGGGCTTGCCGTACTTGCTCTCGCCGATCTGGAAGTAGGGCGTGTCCTCCGTCGCCTCGATGAAGTTGCCCTGCGGGTAGACGTGAAAGAGGCGCGGTCCCTCGCCCTTGATCTGCCCGCCGATCAGGAAGTTGGCGCCGAAGTCCACGCTGCTGCGGCGGTCGTTGGGGTCGGTGTCGCGGTCGATGACTTCGCGCACGGTGCGGCCCAGCAGCACCGCGGCGTCGAAGAGGCTGGGCACATTGAGCAGGTGCTCGCCCTCGCCCTTGAGGCGCTGGTTCAGCAGGGAGATGACGGACTGCGTCGTCGCCAGGTTGCCCGCGGTCAGCACGACGATCTCGCGCTGATGCGGGATCTGGAACTGATGCATCTTGCGGAAGAAGGCAATGTGGTCGACGCCCGCATTCGTGCGGGTGTCGGAGGCGAACAGCAGGCCGGCGCGCAGGCGCATGGCAACGCAGTAGGTCATGGGCAGATCCTCTACAGGCGACCGACCCATTATGGCGAGCGGGTTCGATCCGCCGCCGTATCAATGCGAATCGCGTTCCACCACCGAGCCGGAGCTGCCGACGAGCAGATCCAGGTCGGCGCCCAGGTGAGCCTGCTGCACGTGGTCGATGTAGAGCTTCACATAGCCCCGCGTCGCGACGGGTTCCGGCGGCATCCAGGCGGCACGGCGCCGGGCCAGTTCTTCGTCGCTCACCAGCAGCTGCAGGCGGCGCGCCGGCACGTCCAGCTCGATCAGGTCGCCGTCCCGCACCAGGGCCAGCGTGCCGCCGGCCGCCGACTCGGGCGCCACGTGCAGCACGACGGTGCCATAGGCTGTGCCGCTCATGCGGCCATCGGAGATGCGCACCATGTCCTGCACGCCCTGCTCGACGAGCTTGCGCGGCAGGTCCACATTGCCCACCTCCGGCATGCCGGGGTAGCCGCGCGGGCCCACGCCCTGCAGCACGATGACGCTGTCGGCAGTGATGGGCAGGTCGGGCAAGTCAATGCGGGCGTGGTAGTCCTCCATGCTGGTGAACACGATGGCCGGGCCGCGGTGCTGCAGCAGCGCCGGCGTGGCGGCCGAGGGCTTGATGACGGCGCCCTGCTCGCACAGGTTGCCGCGCAGCACCGCAATGCCCGCGGCGGGCTGCAGAGGCTGGGCCAGCGGGCGGATGACCGTCGTGTCGTAGCAGGTCGCGGCGCGGTAGTTGTCGTCCAGCGTCCGGCCGTTCGCCGTCAGCACGCCGCGGTGCAGCAGGCTGCCCAGTTCCTTCATGACGACGGACAGGCCGCCCGCGTAGAAGAAGTCCTCCATCAGCCGCTGGCCCGAGGGCTTGAGGTTGACGAGCAGTGGCACCTGGCCGCCGTGGCGGTCGAAGTCCTCCAGTGCCAGCGGCACGCCGATGCGGCCGGCGATGGCCAGCAGGTGCAGGATGAGGTTGGTCGACCCGCCCACCGCCGCATTGACGACGATGGCGTTCTCGAAGGCCTGGCGGGTCAGCACCTTGTCCATCGTCAGGTCCTCTTGGACCATCTCGACGATGCGCCGGCCGCTGAGCTGCGCCATCAGCTTCTTGCGCGAGTCGGCTGCGGGGATGGAGGCCATGCCGGGCAGCGTCATGCCCAGCGCCTCGCTCATGACGGCCATCGTCGACGCCGTGCCCATCGTGTTGCAGTGGCCAGCGCTGCGGGCGCCGCAGACCTCGGCCTCGGTGAGGTCCTCGTGCGTGAACTCGCCGCTGTCCAGGCTGGCCTTGACCTGCCAGTTGAAGGTCCCCGTGCCGATCTCGCCACCGCGGAACTTGCCGTTCAGCATCGGCCCGCCCGAGACGACCAGCGCCGGCAGGCCGACGCTGCAGGCGCCCATCAGCAGCGACGGCGTCGTCTTGTCGCAGCCCGTCATCAGCACGACGCCGTCCAGCGGATTGGCGCGCAGCGACTCCTCCACGTCCATGCTCGCGAGGTTGCGGAACAGCATGGTGGTCGGCTTCATGATGGTCTCGCCCAGCGACATGACCGGAAACTCCATCGGCACGCCGCCGGCTTCCAGGATGCCGCGCTTGACCGACTCGGCCAGCTCGCGCAGGTGGCCGTTGCAGGGCGTCAGCTCGCTCCAGGTGTTGCAGATGCCGATGACGGGCTTGCCGCCGAAGTAATCGTTCGGGTACCCCTGGTTTCGCAACCACGCACGGTGCACGAAGCCCATCTTGTCGCGCCCGCCGAACCAGTCCTGGCTGCGCAGCCTTTTCTTCTTGCCATCCGTCACGTCGTCTCCTTGTCGGGAGGCGATGGTAGCGCTATCCCATGGTGGCCGACAAGCCGGCCTCCGCGGCTACGCTGGCGCGCGACGGCGGCTCATTTCGTCGGATCTGACGGCGGGCTGGATGCCGGCCCCGAGGCGGGCGGGAAGCTGGGTGGCGTGGACGCCGGTGCCGACGGCACCGATGGCGGTGGCAGCGGAGGCTGCGGCTGCCGGGCTGCCTCGGCCGCGGGCAGTGGCGTGTGGTCGGGCTGGCAGGCCGTCGTCAGGAGGGCCGTCGCGGCCAGCAGCGTGAAGCGCAGCGTGGTTGTCATGGAGGGCTCCTGGTTGAGTGCCATGGCGGGCTCGCCGTCAATCTAGGCCGCGGCTCAGCGGCTGTGCGTCGGCGGGTGCCGAAGCCGGCGTAGGAGAACAGGCGGCGCGCCTTCCGACAGCCGTCCCGGGCGGCGGCCGATGGCTGGCGCCTGCGCGCCTGCATAGGCTTGAGCGCATCACCCAACGAGGAGTCCTGCAATGAATGACCGCTCCCTTCCCGCCGATGAAGACCTCGCCGGCCAGGCCGCCATCGACAAGATCCGGGACCTGGTCAGCGGCGGCGACAGCTGCTTCTTCTGCACGCTGGGCATGGGAGCGAACCTGCACGCGAGGCCGATGACGGTCATGGAAGTCGACGAGGCGGGGCGGCTGTGGTTCTTCACCGAGGCCGACAGCTTGAAGAACATCGAGCTCGACCATGAGCCGCGTGTGACGCTGTTCTTCAAGCAGGGTGACAACGCCGGCCATCTCAAGCTCGACGGCGAGGCCGTCGAAGTGACCGACCGCGACACCATCCACCGCCTTTGGAGCCCGAAGCTGCGCGCCTGGTTCACCGAGGGCGAGGACGACCCGCGCATCAGCCTGCTGCGCGTCGACCCGACGGGCGGCGAATATTGGGACAACCGCCACGGCTCGGCGGTGGCGGGCATCAAGATGCTGTTCAGCGCGCTGACCGCCCAACGCGTGGACGAGGGCGTGCACGGCCATCTGCGACCCTGACCTGGGAACTCATCTGCCCGCAGCCTGGGGGCGCCTGACCGTGACGGCAGCGCCCGAATAGTTGACGGGAATGGACACCGCTTCGAAATCCATCGTCCGGTCTCCCGAGCCGAGGAAGCGGATGTTGAACTGGCGCCGGGGAACCATGCCGTCGTATTGGCCCGAGCGCTCGCCAATCGTCAATTCACCCGACGCGTCGTCATAGGTGAACGGTATGCGGCTGTACTTCGCCCGCGTGTACGCGTTGGAGACGCCGTCATCCTCGTAAAGGCTGTAGCTGCCGTTCGCGCCGCGATAAACGTGGATGGTGAGCGCCGCGTCCGGCTTTTCATCGACATATTGGATGACGGGGCCCATGGGCACGATGGCGCCGGCTTTGACGAAGAGCGGTATCTGGTCAAGCGGCGCCGCCACCGAGCGCGTGCTGCCGCCTGGTATGAGCTCGCCCGTCCAGGCATCGTGCCAGGTCGTTCCCGCCGGAAAATACACGCTGCGCGACGTCGCAAGGTATTTCGTCACCGGTGCCACCAGGATCGACTTGCCGAACAGGTATTGGTCGTTGATATTCCTGGCCCGGGCGTCATGCGGAAAGTCGAGAGCGAGCCCGCGCATGATGGGAGCCGCCTCGAAATGGCTGTCGGCCGCCGCCGTGTAGATATACGGCATCAGGCGGTAGCGCAGCTCCAGGAACCACACCAGATTGACGCGCAGGGGCGAGCCTTCGTCCGATATCTCATGAATTTCGCGCTTCACCCCTTCGCCATGACTGCGCATCAGCGGTGAGAAGGTACCGAATTGCCACCAGCGCTGATTCAACTCGCGCCATTCCTTGAGATCCTCTGCCGTGCGTTTCTTCCCGCTGCCGACGCGGTTTTCCTGCAGGCCGCCGACGTCATCGCCCTGGAAACGGGTTTCCTGCGCGTAGCCGCCGATGTCATGGGTCCAGTTCGGCACGCCTGAAAAACCGGTCTGGACGCCCGCCGACACCTGTTTGAACAGGCTGTCCCAACTCCCCACGACGTCGCCAGACCATAACGCGGTCGCATTGCGCTGCACGCCCGCGAAACCCGAGCGGCTCAGGATGAACTGTCGGGTATCCGGCTGATCGCGCTTGAGCCCGTCATACACGGCCTTCGTGCTCATCGTCGAATAGGCGTTTTGAACCAGCGCGCCCGGTCCCATCTGCGTGGGCGTCGTCAACTCGGCCAGTTCCTGCGGGCTGGTGTTGGAGCGCACGTCGGGTTCGGTATTGTCCATCCACCATGCATCGAAGCCATATTTGACCAGGCCGTCCTTGATCTGGCGGTAATAGATGTCTCGCGCTTCCTGGCTATACGGCGAATAGTGGCTGTTGAGATGGCCGGGCGCCACCCAGTCCTTCATGCCGAGTTCCACATTGCGGCGCCACATATGACCCTTGGCGTCGAGTTCCTGGTAATTCTCGGTGTTCGGGTAGAACTTGCCCCAGATCGAAATCATGATGCGGGCATGCTGCCGATGCACCGCGTCGACCATTCCCTTGGGATCGGGAAAGCGTGCCGCGTCAAATTGATGGCTGCCCCATTGGTCCTGCGGCCAGTAAAGCCAGTCCTGGACAATATTGTCGATAGGCCAGCGCTTGTCGCGATAGGTTTTGAGCACGTCCAGCAGTTGGGCTTGCGTCTGGTAGCGCTGGCGCGATTGCCAGAAACCGTAGGCCCATTTGGGCATCATCGGCGGCTTGCCGGTGAGATGGTAATAACCGCCGATCACGCCCTGCATGGAATCGGCCGCGATGAAATAGTAGTTCAGTGCAGTGCCGGCTTCGGACGCGAAGCGCAGGGAACGCCTGTCCTCGGCGGGTTCCGGGTCGGAATGGTGCAGTGATATCAGGCCGCCCGACGGCTCCCATTCCAGATGGAGTTTGACAGGCTGGCCCTTGGAGAAGGACTGCTCGAAGTTGTTGTACCAGGCGTTCCAGCCCATGCGCCACTGGCTGTGATCGACCAGCGTTTTGCCGTCGACCTTCAGCATCGCGTAATCAGAGGCGAAAAGGCGCATCCGGTGCACGCCCGGCTTGTCGGAGGTCGCGGAGCCTTCCCACACCACCTTGACCTTTTTGCCGCGCGTGGCCGCGCGGCTCAGCGCAGGGTCTGCAGGCCAGTATTGGCGAAGGTCGCTGATGAACTGGTAGCGGATGTCCGGCTCAACCCGAGTCAGGATCAATTGATCGTCGACATAGTATTTGGCGGTCAGGCCCTCTGAGCCGTCCTGCGCCGTCAACTTCAAATCGCGGCTGGCCAGGCCAAAACGCAGCGGGTTTCCGAACTGAGTGACCGAATTGTTGTCCCACAGCACGCCATAATTTTTATCGGACACCACGAATGGAATGGCGATATCCATGTTGTGCTGGCGCAGTTCGATATCTTCGCCATTCAGGTCCATCTGGGCGTTCTGATGCTGGCCCAGGCCGTAAAACGCCTCGTTCGTGCCTTTGTTGAACTGGGCAAAGGTGGCCACATAAGGCTTGCCTTCGATGGCCACTGGTTTGATCTCGGCCTTGGCGCCCGTCAGGAGGGCCGCCCCCTTGGCGTCGAAGAACGTAACGAGGCCGTCCTTCAGCGAGACGCGCGCGGAGGCCTTGCCCGCATCCAGCGTGACCGAGTCTGCGCCGGCCTTCAACGTGAAGCGGCCTGCCGGCCTGGCGACCATCATGAGCGACTCGATCTGCTGCCGTGCCGGATCGTCGACGCCCAGGACCTGGATGATCGAGTCCGTCATGACGTTCAGGCGCAGTTCCCTGACGCTGCCGGTATCCGGCTTCACGAGGACGCCGGTTACGGTCTTTTCATAACTGCCAGCCAGCGCGGTGGAGGCCACCAGCAGGCCCGCGAGTGCGCAAGGACAGGTCCAGGGCGTCATGCCGTCTCCTCGGTCAATTTCGGTGCGCGCGAGTTGACCTTCTGAGCTGCCGCCTGTCCAGCCAAGAGTCGCCCAGCGACGGCCACCATGCGGTGCGGGCAGAAAAAAAGCACCTGGCCGTGGAGCCAAGTGCTTGTCATGTCTGGCGCGCCCGGTTGGGATCGAACCAACAACCCCTGCCTTCGGAGGGCAGTACTCTATCCATTGAGCTACGGGCGCGAAGCCGCGGATTCTAACAGCGGGCTTCTACCGCCCAGAGGACGCTGGGGGTGCTGCCATAATTCGCCGGTTTTACGCGCCGCGCGCCATGGAGGTGCGCCAGAAGAACACCGACGAGGATAGCCAAGAGGAATCCATGAGCGCCAGCCACGATCACGACCACGACGACGCCCACACCGGCCCGATCAAGACGCCCAAGCAGCTTGCCTGGGCCGTGTTCTTCTCCTTCGTGGTGCCCATCGTCGTCATCATCATGCTGGCCAACTACGTGAGCACGTCGACCAAGCCGGCGGCTGGCACGGGCGCATTGACGGGTGAGGCGGTGGCTGCGCGCATCGCCCCGGTGGGGCATGTCGAGGTCAAGGATGCCAACGACACCGCGTCACTCAAGACGGGCGAGCAGGTCTTCCAGGCCCAGTGCTCGGCCTGCCACGCCACCGGCGCGGCCGGTGCTCCCAAGTTCGGCGACGCGGCGGCCTGGGGCCCGCGCATCAAGAGCGGCGTCGAGGCGTTGCTGAACTCGGCGCTGAAGGGCAAGGGCGCCATGGGTCCGCAGGGCGGCGGCGATTTCAGCGACTTCGAGATCCACCGCGCCGTGGTCTACATGGCCAATGCCGGCGGTGCCAAGTTCGAAGAGCCCAAGGCGCCTGCACCCGCCGCCTCGGCCGCGAACTGACCCCGCAGCCATCCGCCTGAAGAAGCCCGCCGCGAGCGGGCTTCTGCATTTCAGGGGTGCGGCTTGCGCTGGTAGCGATGCGTGGCGGGCAGCTTGGCGGCGATGCAGTCCTGCGGCGTCCAGCGCCGCGCCTCGACGGCCTCGGCGGCCAGGGCCATGTCCTGCGTGTGCACGAGGCCGAAGCCCAGGTCGGTGTCGAGGTAGAGGTGGCCGGCTTCGTCCAGCCAGGCCGATTCGACGCGGGCCTCGCGGCCGGTGTGGCTCAGCACGCGACCGTCGGGCTGCAGCCGCCACACCCAGGGCGCGCATTCGAGCTCCACGTAGACGCGCTGCGGGCCGTTCTGGAAGAACCAGGCACCGCGCTCGTCGACGTCGTAGTTGCGGCCGATGAAGGCGAGCAGCTTGTCGTGATCGATGCGGCTGCCCTTCACGCGCGGGAAGGGGCCGGCGCGCTGGATGCGGTCGTCGCGCATATACCAGTCACCGCGCGCGTCCAGCGCGAGCCAGCCGTAGCAGTGCGGGACGTTGGGCCACTTCTTCAGCGCGGCCTGAACGATGTCATCCATCGGCCCAATCCTTCAGCGTTGCTTGGACAGCCAGTCGCAGACCTGCTCCGGCATGGTCAGCAGATGGCCGGGTAGCGGGCCCGCCGGGAAGCCGACGTGGCCGCCGTGACCCGGCTGCCAGAGTGTCACATAAGCGCCTACTTCGGCGGCATGCGGCAGGCTGTGCCCCGGCACGAAGGGGTCGTTGCGCGCGTTCAGCACCAGGGCCGGGATGCGGATGCGATGCAGATGCGGCTTGGCCGCCGCGCGGGTCCAGTAGTCCTCGGTGTTGCTGAAGCCGTGCAGCGGCGCGGTGAAGAGGTTGTCGAACTCGTAGATGGTGGACGCGCGCTTCAGCCGCTCGCCGTCGAACAGCCCGGGGTGCTGCTGCAGCTTGCGCAGCGCCTTGGGGATCATCGTGCGCAGGAAGCGGCGCGCGTAGACCTGCTTGTTGAAGCCGCGGTCGATGGCCGCGCCGGCGGCGGCGAGGTCGATGGGCGAGCAGATCGAGCAGACGGCGCTGGCCACCTGGGCCGCAGCGTGGCCCGCTTCCTCGGCCCAGCGCATCAGCGCGTTGCCGCCCAGGGACACGCCGGCCACGATGAGGGGCGCGGCGTGGCGTTCGCGCAGCCGCGAGAGGATCCAGCCCACCTCCTCGAAGTCGCCCGAGTGGTAGGCGCGCGGCGCGCGGTTCAGCTCACCGGAGCAGCCGCGGAAATGAGGCAGCGCCATTGCCCAGCCGCGCGCGCGGGCGGCACTGGCGAAGGCGACGCTGGAGTGGCTGCTGCGGTCGCCTTCGAGGCCATGGAACAGCACAAGGAGCGGCGCGCCGGCCGGCGCGTTCGCGAGGAAGTCGACGTCGATGAAGTCGCCGTCCGGCGTGTCCCAGCGCTCACGCGTCCAGGCCGGCGGCGGACCGTCGTGCTGGCGGCTGAAGAGGGCGGGCCAGATGGTCTGCAGATGGCCGCCGGGCAGCCAGCGGGGCGCGCGGTACTGCATGGCGCCCAGGGCTAGTGCAGGATGCCGGCGTCCGCGACGAGTTCCTGGACGTCGCCCGCGTTGCCGGGGCTGGCATGGTGCAGCACCAAGCGCCAGCCGAATGCCGTCTTCAGGTAGACATTGGTCGCATTGAGCCAGGCCTGCTGCGGCTCGCCCGGCCGTTGCACGCGTTCCAGCACATGGTGAATGGCGCAGTCGCCGCTGGTCATGCGGCGCACCCGCTCGACGTGCACGTGCAGCGCGCCGCGCTGGAACAGCGCCTCGAAGTTCGCGCGGATGGCCGGCAGGCCCATCAGGCGCGCGCCGCCCGACTGGATGCAGGCGACCTCTTCATCGTCGGCCCACAGGGCCATCAGGTGCTCGAGGTCGGCGTGCTGCAGCGCTTCGTAGAACTGCGCCTCGGTGTCGTCGGGCGAGGCCAGCAGGGCGGCCTGTTGGGCGGCGGAGCGCGGCATGTCAGTGGCCGCTGGAGAGAACCTCACCGGCCTTGAGCTTGTAGGCGGTGCCGCAATACGGGCACTGGCCCTGGCCGCCGTGGCTCAGGTCGATGAAGACCTTGGGATGCGCGCTCCACAGCGGCATCTTGGGGTTGGGGCAGAAGACGGTGCCGTTGTCGTTGCAGTCCTTGGCGAGGACTTCGACGGTGGCGGCGGGCGTGATGGTGGTGCTCATGATCTTGCTTTTAAACAGCGGTCAGCCATTCGGCGTATTTCGGATTGCGGCCGTTGACGATGTCGAAGAAGGCCGTCTGGATCTTCTCGGTGATGGGGCCGCGCGAGCCGGCGCCGATCTCGATGCGGTCCAGCTCGCGGATGGGCGTCACTTCGGCGGCGGTGCCGGTGAAGAAGGCCTCGTCGCAGATGTAGACCTCGTCGCGGGTGATGCGCTTCTCGACCAGCTTCAGGCCCAGGTCCTGGCAGATCGCGAAGATGGTGTTGCGCGTGATGCCGTTCAGTGCGCCGGCCGACAGGTCGGGCGTGTAGACGACGCCGTTCTTGATGACGAAGAGGTTCTCGCCCGCGCCCTCAGACACGAAGCCGGACGCGTCAAGCAGCAGCGCCTCGTCGTAGCCCTCGTCGGTGGCTTCCATATTGGCCAGGATGGAGTTGGTGTAGTTGGACACCGTCTTGGCCTGCGTCATCGTGATGTTGACGTGGTGGCGGGTGTAGGAGCTGGTCTTGACGCGGATGCCGCGCTTCATGCCCTCCTCGCCCAGGTAGGCCCCCCAGCTCCAGGCGGCCACGATGAGGTGGACCTTGTTGCCCTTGGGGCTGACGCCCAGCTTCTCGGAGCCGATCCAGGTCAGCGGGCGGATGTAGGCGCTCTTCAGGCCGTTGGCCTTGACGACCTCGCGCTGGGCCTCGTTGACCTGCTCCTGCGTGAAGGGGATCTTCATGCGCAGGATCTTGGCGCTGTTGAACAGGCGCTGGGTGTGCTCCTGCAGCCGGAAGATGGCCGTGCCGTTGACGGTGTCGTAGGCGCGCACGCCCTCGAAGGCGCCGCAGCCGTAGTGCAGCGTGTGGGTCAGCACGTGGATCTTGGCGTCGCGCCAGTCGACGAGCTCGCCGTCCATCCAGATCTTGCCGTCGCGGTCGTGCAGGGGGGCGGGAACCATCGGGTACTCCAGGTGCTTTGAGGAAAAGCGGCGATTTTACGAAGAGCCCGGCGCTTCGCCTGCCCGGATCAGCCGCCACTCGGCGAGCTTGCCTTTCCTCAGCACCACTTCCACCGCGTCGCCGCCCGGGTCGCGCCAGACATAGGTCTCGGCCGCCAGCTTGATGCCGAGGCTGCCGGCCAGCGAGATCAGGTCGACGAGCTTCATGCCTGCATGCAGCTTGCTGTTGAGCATCACCGCATTGCCGACCGAGCCCATCGGCGCCGCGCCCGCCATCTTCATGACGCGCATCAGCCGCGACATCTGCAGCAGCAGCCAGAAGATGATGCCGGTCGTCGCGAAGATGACGCCCTGCCAGCCGAGCAGGCCGCCGCCGATGACGAGCGCTGCAAGCGCCAGCCCGATACCGATCCACGGGTTCATGCCTGCGGATCCTTCACGCCGTCCTCGCGCGCCCAGGCATAGGCCCGCTCGACCTTGGCGACCCTCAACGTGTAGTGCTGGTACCAGTCGCTGCGCCCGGTGTCGCGGGCGATCCGGTGCTCGGCGTTGCGCCGCCAGGCGGCGATGTCGGCTTCGCTGCGCCAGTACGACACCGTGATGCCGAGGCCGTCGTCGCCGCGGGCGCTCTCGACGCCCAGATAGCCCGGCTGCTCGGCGGCCAGCGCCACCATGCGGTCGGCCATGTCGCCGTAGCCGCCGTCGACGGGCGTGCGCTGGCTGGTGAAGATGACGGCGTAGTAGGGAGGTTCGGGCAGGGCGCTCATGATGGCGCGCATCCTGCCATGAAGGTCAGGCGACCTTCAGCAACACGCAGCGCACCCACTGCCCCGACTCCAGCGCCGCCTGGTGGCCGGCCAGGAACTGCTCGGCCGTCGAGTTGCGCGCCGTGAAGCACATGCCGTGCAGGATGCCCATGCGCGGCACCGGCCGCGACCACTTGCGCTCGACGACGCCGTTGAACCACGACACCTGCTCGTCGTCCGTGTCCACGTCGGCCCGGCCCAGCAGCAGCACGACCTCGTACCTGTCGTCGGTCAGCGGTTCGAGGGCGCTGGTCAGCACCTGCAGGCCACCGTCGCTCATGTTCAGTACCAGCCCGGCCGGCCCCTGGCTGAACTGCACCGGCTTGAAGACCCAGCCCGGCAGCGAATCGGCGTCATGCTGGGCAGCCAGGAAATCGGTGCGGGCGTACTGCCTGAGGTCGGCGGGGTCGGACATGAAGAGGCTCCTCCGGTGGACAGGCCCGATCCTAGGGCCTGTTTCCCCTGAGGCAATAGGTCGCGTTGTGATCAGCCAGGCCACAGGCAAGGCGCAAACCGCAGCCGGGTTGGGTACCCGGCGAGGATTTGCAACGCGGCATGTGGCTTGGCTGGTCACAACCCTTCGGGAAGGCTCGCCATTGACGGCACTCTGCGTTGCGCCGCTTGCCCGCACATGAGTGCGGGCTGCTCGGTGCGCCTTGATTGCCGCCAATGGCGAGCCTTCGCGACCTATTGCCTCAGGGGAAGCAGGCCCCTGACTTTGCGACGTGCAGAACAAAGGCAATCCCGCGCCCCCCCAACCCGTCGTGGACGGTGATGCGCCCGCCCAGGCGGCATGCCGCCTGCTGCACGATGGACAGCCCCAGGCCGCTGCCGCTGACGGCCTGGCCCGGCGCGCGCCAGAAACGGTCGAAGGCGCGCTCGCGCCACTCCGGCGGCAAGCCCGGGCCGTCGTCGGCGACGCGCAGCTCCAGGCCGTCGGCGGCCTGCCTCAGCGCCACTTCGATGCGCCCGCCGGCCGGCACGTAGCGCAGCGCGTTGTCCAGCAGGTTGTGCAGCACCGACTGCCAGGCGGCCAGCGGCAGGACGGCGGGCAGGGACTCGGGGGCGTCCAGCGACAACTCCAGCCCACGCGTCGCGGCCGTGTCGCTGGCCGCTGCCAGCGCCTGCTCCAGCAGCGGCACGAGGTCGACGGCCTGGCCGGGCGCCGGGCCGGCCTCGTCGTCCAGCACGGCCAGGTCCAGCAGCTGCTGGTTCAGGTGGGAGGCGCGCTGCAGCATCTGCACCATCGCGGCTTCGGCCCGTGCGCGATCCTCGGGTGCGTCGGCGCGGGCCAGCACATGGGCCTGCGTCGTCACGGCGGCCAGCGGCGTGCGCAGCTCGTGGGCCGCTTCCTGCACAAAGCGCCGCTCGCGCTCGACCTTGCGGCGCAGCTGGGCCAGCAGCCGCTCGAAGGCCTCGGCCAGTGTGCGCAGCTCGCGGTGCGGCGGCAGCACGCCCAGCGGGCTCAGGTCCTGCGGGTCGCGCGCGGCCAGCGCGTGTGTGAGCCGGCGCAGCGGCACGAGGCCGGTCCACAGCGCGATGCCGACCGGCAGCAGCACCAGCGGCAGCGCCAGCAGCAGCTTGTCGAGGATGTCGCCCGCCAGCCGCCACAGCAGTGGCGCCAGCGGCTCTGCAGGTTCGGCGATGACCAGGGTCCAGGGGCCGGCCTGCTGCACGACGACCCAGTGCAGGCGACCGTCCACCGCCTGCTGGCTGACGGGTTGGTTTCCGGCGGGAAAGCTCGCGATCGCCTTGGCCGGGTAGGCCGCGCGCACCGCGCCCGAGGCATCGCGCAGCTGGTGGATGACGGCGCCGTGGGACTGTCCGGTGCGCTGCCGCCAGCTCTCGTTGATGCGCGCCAGCGCCGTCATCAACCGGGCCGCGTCGTCCACCTGAGCCAGCGGCGCCAGCTCGGGTGCCAGCAGCTGGGCGCGGGTGCGAATGGCCAGGTCTTGCTGGTAGGCCTCGCGGGTCTCGAGGTAGTCGTGCCCCAGCAGCACGAGCAGCACCAGCAGGAAGGCGATGCCCAGCGCGCCGGCGCTGCGGCGCATCAGGCTGGGCTCACGCAGCCAGGCCGTCATGACACCAGCGCGTAGCCCACGCCACGGGTCGTGCGGATGCGCTCGGCGCCGATCTTCCTGCGCAGGTTGAACACATGCATCTCGATGGCCGCCGCGTTGAGCGGCTCACCGAGCGGCTCCAGCTTCTGCGCGATCTGGCTCTTGGGCACGACCTTGCCGGCCGCGCGCGCCAGTTCCAGCAGCAGCTGGAATTCGCGGCGCGACAGGTCCAGCGCCTCGCCCGCCAGCTCGGCCGTGCGCGCGCCGGGGCGGATGCGCAGTTCGCCCAGCGTCCACACCTCGCTGGCCTGGGCCGCGCAGCGGCGCAGCACGGCGCGCAGGCGGGACACCAGCTCCTCGGTAGCGAAGGGCTTGACGAGGTAGTCGTCGGCGCCGGCATCCAGGCCGGCCAGCCGGTCCTGCAGCGCACCCTGGGCCGTGATGACGAGGATGGGCGCGCGGCAGCCCTGGCGGCGCCAACGCGCGAGCAGATCGAAGCCGCTGCCGTCGGGCAGGCCCATGTCCAGCAGCACCGCATCGGCGTCGAGGTCGTCCAGCCGTGCCGGCGCATCGGCCGCGCGCCGCCACCACTCGACGCTGAAGCCGTGCAGCTGCAGCGCTGCGAGCAGCGCGCGGCCGAGGTCCAGGTCGTCTTCGATCAGCAGGAGGTGCATCAAAACTTGTAGCGCAGCGTCGTGGAGACGCCGTTGAGGACGGAGCCGCCGGTCGAGCGGCTCATGCCCAGATGCTCCCAGGCCAGGCCGAGATGCCAACCGGGCGCGAGCGCCGTCTCCAGGCCGGCACTGGCATACAGCGCCGTCGTCGAACCGCTGGCAGCGCGGCCGGCGGCCTCGCCGGTGCCGCCCAGGCCGCTGTGGTTGCGGGCCAGCCCCAGCCGGCCGACGAGGGCGAAGCGTTCGTTCAGCGGCAGCGTGCCGCGGCCGGCCACGAGCCAGGAGCGGCCGTGGCTGGTCAGCCGGCCGTCCTGCGTGCCGAGGCGGTAGGCGTGGCCCGGCGCGCCGTGGTTGACGTAGCCGGCCTCGATGGCCCAGCGATCGTCCAGCTCGTAGCCCAGGCGCAGTGCGCCGGACAGCACATGGCCCTTGGCCGGGTCGGCCGGCGTGGCGCCGGGCACGCTGAGGTCGTAGCGGCGCGCGAGGCTGCCGCCCTCGACGTAGAGGCCCTCGGCGTGGGCAGCGGCGGAGATCAAGAGCAGGGAGGCAAGGAGAGAGGAGAGGCGCATGAACAACCCGTTGGCGGTCGAAGTGATGACCGGGTCATTCTTGGAAGGCGAACCTTTGGCTTCCCCAAATTCAGACGAGGCCACGCAGCACTTCGATGGCCTCTTCCACGCGTTCGACCGCATGGATGGTCAGCCCCTCGATGGCCTTCTTCGGCGCATTGGCCTTGGGCACGACGGCGACGCTGAAGCCGAGCTTGGCGGCCTCCTTGAGCCGCTCCTGGCCGCGCGGCGCCGGGCGCACCTCGCCGGCCAGCCCGATCTCGCCGAAGGCGATGAAGCCCTTGGGCAGGGCGCGGCCACGCAGGCTGGACTGGATGGCCAGCAGCACCGCCAGGTCGGCCGCCGGCTCGCTGATGCGCACGCCGCCCACGGCGTTGACGAACACGTCCTGGTCGCCGGTCGCGACGCCGGCATGCCGGTGCAGCACGGCCAGCAGCATGGCCAGCCGGTCGCGGTCCAGGCCCACGGACAGCCGCCGCGGGCTGACGCCGCCGCTGTCCACCAGCGCCTGCAGCTCCACCAGCAGCGGCCGCGTGCCCTCCAGCGTGACCAGCACGCAGCTGCCGGGCACCGGCTCGGCATGTGTGGACAGGAAGATGGCGCTCGGGTTGGCCACGCCCTTCAGCCCCTTCTCCGTCATCGCGAACACGCCGATCTCGTTGACGGCGCCGAAGCGGTTCTTGATGGCGCGCACGAGGCGGAAGCTGCTGTGCGTGTCGCCCTCGAAATACAGCACCGTGTCGACGATGTGTTCCAGAACTCGCGGTCCCGCGAGCGCCCCCTCTTTCGTCACATGCCCCACGAGCACCATCGCGCAGCCGCGCGCCTTGGCCGTGCGGGTCAGCTGGGCGGCGCATTCGCGCACCTGGGCGACGGAGCCGGGCGCCGACGTCAGCTGCTCGGAGTACAGCGTCTGGATGGAGTCGATGACGCAGAAGTCCGGTTCCTCCGCCTCGATGGTGGCGAGGATCTTCTCCAGCCCGATCTCGGCCAGCACGCGCACCTTGTCGCCGGCCAGCCCGAGGCGGCGCGAGCGCATCGCGACCTGGGCGCCCGACTCCTCGCCGGTCACGTACAGGACCTTGACCGTCTGGCTCAGCGACTCGACCGCCTGCAGCAGCAGCGTCGACTTGCCGATGCCCGGGTCGCCGCCGATCAGCACGACGCCGCCGGCCACGATGCCGCCGCCCAGCACGCGGTCCAGCTCCTCCTGGCCGGTCGGCGTGCGGTCGTAGTCGCTGGCCTCGATCTCGGAAAGCGTCGCGACCGGCTGGCTCTTGGCCAGCGCCTGGTAGCGGTTCCTGGCGCCGCCCGCGGGCTCGGCGGCCGTCTCGGTCAGCGTGTTCCAGGCGTTGCAGTGCGGGCATTTGCCCAGCCATTTGGGCGAGGTGCCGCCGCACTCGGTGCAGGTGTAGATGCTTTTGGGGGTGGCCATGCGGACATTGTCAGTGCGAGCGCCAGAGCTTCACGGCATGCGGCAGCGACTGCGCCTCGGGCATCCAGCGGTCCAGCGCCGCGCCGAGGCTGATGCCGGCGACCAGGAAGGCCAGCGCCCCGGCCCAGGTGTGCCGCAGCGCACAGCGCAGCCAGCCGCCACGGTCGAACTGGCGCTGGTGGCGCCAGGCCAGGCCGGCGGCAAAGGCGGCCAGCGCGACCTCCACCGACACCGCCAGAAGCACCTCCACGCCGAACAGCAGCGTGATGCCGGTGCCCAGCAGCGCCGCGAGCGCCAGCGTCATCGCGACGAGAGCGGCGATGGGCAGCATCAACAGCGCACCTTCGTCGGCGCCCGAGGCTAGGTCCAGCGCATCGAATGCTCCGCCGCCGGCACGCGCGCCCATGTCGGCCACATCCGAGCCCAGCTCGGCCGCGTCGGCGAGGTCGGCGTCCTCGCGGCTCAGCAGATACGCGGCCCACAGCCGCAGCAGCCCCAGGTAGACCGCATAGCTGATGGCCAGGCTGAGCCCGAAGCGCAGCGACAGCGCGTCCACGCCGGCCCGGCGCAGCAGCGCGCCGCTCAGCCACAGGCAGCCCAGGCAGCACAGCGCGATGAGGCCGACGTGCAGGCGCAGCCAGCGGCGCGTCTGCAGCCAGCGGCGGGTGCCGAGGATCTGTCTTTCCACCGAGGGCTGGGCGTCGCGTCGCACGTGGCGATTCTGACGGCGTATGCGTGTCGGCAAAAGCCATGGCTACTTCATGGGTGTTGCTCATACTTGCCCGGTCAGTCCATGGCCTACAGAATCGACTGACCATATAACCACATGGACAGGGACACCATGTCGAAGGCAGTGCACGCATGCGGCATGGGTCGTCTTCACAAGGCCGGACTTGGAGTAGTCGGCCTGTTGCTGTGGATGGCACAGGCGGCACAGGCCGACAGAGGTCGGCCAGACCTGGCAGCGCTTTCGCTGGAGCAGCTGGGCGACATCGAGATCACCTCGGTCTCCAAGCGCGAGCAGCGACTGGCGGATGCGCCGGCCTCCGTCTACGTCATCACCCGGGACGCCATCAGCCGCGCGGGCGTCAACACGCTGGCCGAGGCCTTGCGTCTGGCACCTAACCTTCAGGTCGCGCGCATCAATGCCAGCCAGTACGCCATCAGCGCGCGCGGCTTCAACTCGGCCACGGCCAACAAGCTGCTGGTGCTGATCGACGGCCGCAGCGTCTATACGCCGCTGTATTCGGGCGTGTTCTGGGAGACGCAGGACGTGCCGCTCTCCGACGTCGAGCGCATCGAGGTCATGAGCGGCCCGGGCGGCGCGGTGTGGGGCGCCAATGCGGTGAATGGCGTCATCAACGTCATCACCGCCAGCGCCCAGGCCAGCAAGGGCACGCTGGCGCAGGCCGCGGCCGGCAATCTGAGCCGCGGGCTGTCGCTGCGCCAGGGCTGGGGCTTGGGAGGCGATGCGGCCTTTCGTGTCTATGCCAAGTTCAACCACCGCGACGACAGCGAACGCGTCAGCGGCGCGGATGCGCGGGACGGCTTCGAGAAGCTGCAGCTGGGCTTCCGCGGCGACCTGGACGCGGCCGGCGGCGACCTGACGCTGCAGGGCGACGCCTACAGGGAGACCATCAGGCAGGCCACCGCGGCCGACCAGCGCCACCACGGCGGCAATGTGCTGGCGCGCTGGGTGAAGGGGCTGGATGACGGCGCCTCGCTGCGCCTGCAAGGCTATGTGGACCGCTCGTGGCGCGACGTGCCGGGCAGCTACACGGAGAACCTGGCCGTGGTGGATCTGGATGTGCAATACGTGCTGGCGCCGGGCGAGGGCAGCCAGTGGACGCTGGGCGGCGGCCACCGCGCGGCGCATGACGACGTGGGCGGCTATGGCACCCTGGCCTTCCTGCCGCCATCGCGGCGCCTGCATTGGACGAATGCCTTCGCGCAGTACGAGCGCGAGCTGGTGCAAGACCTGACGCTGACGCTGGGCAGCAAGGTGGAGCACAACAGCTACTCCGGCACCGAGTGGATGCCCAGTGGCCGACTGGCCTGGCGCCTGTCGCCGCGCCTGTTGGCATGGGGCGCGGTGTCGCGCGCGGTGCGCACACCGTCGCGCGTCGACGTGGAGCTCTTCGCGCCGGCCCAACCGCCCTATGTGCTGGCCGGCGGGCCCGGCTTCCGCTCCGAGATCGCCAACACGCTGGAACTGGGCCTGCGCGCCCAGCCGAGCGAGTCGCTGACCTATTCGCTCACGCTGTTCGGCAGCCGATACACCAGCCTGCGCAACTACCGCCGCCTGAGCGACAGCACCATCGTGCTCATCAACGCGGGGCAGGCCAATGTCTACGGCGTGGAAGCCTGGGGCCGCTGGCAGGTGAGTCGCGGCTGGACGCTGCAGGGCGGCTTCACGGCATTGCACGAGGGCTTCAGCGGCGCCAACATCCGGGCCATCGCGCCGGGCAACGACCCACCCTGGCAGGCCAGCCTGGCTTCCACCTGGGCGCTGGGCGGCGACGTGGACCTGGACCTGTCGTTGCGGCGCGTGTCGGCGCTGCGCCTGACCACCGTGCCGGCCTACCACGAGGCCGGCGCAAGGCTGGCCTGGCGCTTCGCCCCTGGGCTGGAGGCAGCGCTGTCGGGTCGCAACCTGCTGCACGCCCAGCACCGCGAGTTTGGGGCGGGTGCCGACCCCATCCAGGTGGGCCGCACGGTGCAACTCACGCTGACGGCCCGGCTGTGATGTCTGCTCCACCGGCACGCATGCCAATCCCGGTCGGCTGGGCCTGCGCGAGCCGGCTGCTGGCACTTGCGCTGGCCTGGTGCGCCACTGCGGCCGGCGCGGCCGACGACGACGCGCGGCAGCTGGAGGTGCAGGTCAAGGCGGCCTATCTCTACAAGTTCGCCGGCCATGTGGAGTGGCCACCCGCGGCCTATGCGGATGCCGCCGCGCCGTTCACCATCGGCGTGGTGAGTGCCGGCGACATCGCCGAAGAACTGGTGCGCCTGCAGGCCGGCCGCAGCGTGAACGAACGGCCAGTGGAGGTGCGCGTGCTGAAGGCCGGTGAACCGGCGCGTGGCGTGCAGATTGTTTTCGTCGGCGGCACCGACAGTGCGCAGCTGCGCCGGCTGCTGGAGCCCTTCAAGGCCGCGCCGACGCTGACGGTTTCCGACCTGCCCGGCGCCATCGAGGCGGGTTGCGTCATCAACTTCATGCTGGTGGACAAGCGGCTGCGCTTCGAGGTGTCGCGTGTCAACGCCGAGCGGCATGGGCTCAAGGTCAGCTCGCGGCTGCTCGCGGTGGCGCAAAGGGTGGAATCAGGGAGGCGGGAATGAAGATCACCACGCGCTCGCTGAGCACGCGGCTGCTGTTGCTGGTGCTGGCCGTCAATGCCTGCACCCTGCTGCTGGCCAGCGCGGCATTCTTCTATCACGACATGGTGGAGAACCGCGACCGCTCGGCGCGCGAGCTCACCACGCTGGCCAATATGCTGGGCCAGGGCAGCGTGACGGCGCTGGAGTTCGACGACCGCAAGGTCGCCGGCGAGAACCTGGAGCAGCTGCGCGGCGACCCCAACATCAACGCCGCCGCCCTCTACGGCGCCGATGGCAGGCTGTTCGCGCGTTATGTGAGCCCGCATGCCGCCGGTGCGCTGCCCGAGGTGCCGCCGGCCGCCGGCGTGCAGGTGTTGAGCGACCGGCTCACGGTGCTGACGACGGTCAGCGGCCGCAGCGGCCACCTGGGTTCGGTCTACGTGGACGGTCGCTACGACGCGGCCCAGTGGCTGCGCGACTATCTCCTCATCTTCGGCCTGGTGCTGGCCGCGAGCCTGGTGTTCGGGCTGCTGGTGTCGTCGCGGCTGCAGCGGCGCATCACCCGGCCCATGCTGGCCATCGGCGAGGTGGCCCAGCAGGTCATGCAGCGGCGCGACTTCGGGCTGCGCGCGCCCAAGACCACGGACGACGAGGTCGGACAGCTGGCCGAGTCCTTCAACGGCATGCTGCAGACGCTGGAGCACGAGATCGCCGAGCGCAGCGCGGCCGAGACCAATGTGCGCACCCTCAACGCCGAGCTGGAGCAGCGCGTCGAGCAGCGCACGGCCGAGCTGGAGGTGCGCACCCGCGAGGCCGAGGCCGCCAGCCGCGCCAAGGCCGACTTCCTGGCCAACATGAGCCACGAGATCCGCACGCCGATGAACGCCGTGCTCGGCCTGGCCTATCTGCTGGCCAACAAGCCGCTGGAGCCCGACGCGCTGGACCTGGTGAAGAAGATCCGCAACGCCGGCCGCTCGCTGCAGACCATCATCAACGACATCCTCGACTTCTCCAAGATCGAGGCCGGCCAGCTGGACATCGAGGAAGCGCCGCTGCAGCTGGACGCGATGCTGGACAACCTGGCCAGCATCATGAGCGCCAACCTCGGCGAGAAGGACGTGGAGCTGGTCATCGCGCCACCGCCCGACGTCGGCGGCGAGCTGCACGGCGACGTGCTGCGCCTGGAGCAGATCCTCGTCAACCTGACCGGCAACGCCATCAAATTCACGTCGCAGGGCGTCGTGAAGGTGGCCATCGCATTGCTGGAGCGCAGCCCCGAGACGGCGCGGCTGCGCTTCTCCGTCATGGACACGGGCATCGGCATCCCGCGCGACAAGCAGGCCCACATCTTCTCGGCCTTCGCGCAGGCCGACACGTCCACCACGCGCCAGTTCGGCGGCACGGGGCTGGGCCTGGCCATCTGCCGCCAGCTCGTGGAGCGCATGGGCGGCGAGATCGGCGTCATCAGCACGCCGGGCAAGGGCAGCGAGTTCTGGTTCACGCTGCCCTTCAAGTGGACGCCCACGCAGACCTACGAGCCGGCCGCGATGAGCCGGCTTGACGTGCTGGTGGCCGACGACAGCGACGTGGCGCGCGAGAACCTGGCGCTGACCGCCCGCGCCATGGGCTGGGCGCCCACGCTGACCGACTCCGGCGAGGCCGCGCTGGGCAAGGTGCAGGGCCGCATGAAGGAGGCCGGGGCGCAGAACTACGACGTGCTGCTGCTGGACTGGAAGATGCCGGGCCTGGACGGCCTGGAGACGGCCCGCGCCGTGCGCCGCGCACTGGACGACACCCAGCCGCCGCCCATCGTGCTGATGGTGACGGCCTTCTCGCGCGACGAGCTGCTGCGCCAGGCCAGCGACGTGGACCTGGTGGACGGCGTGCTCACCAAGCCCGTGACGAGCTCGTCGCTGTACAACAGCGTCGCCCAGGCCATGCGCCGCCGTGGCGGCGGCCAGGAGCCCGTGCCGGCGCAAGCCCTGGCCCCGCCGGGGCAGCGCCTGGCCGGCCTGCGCACGCTGGTGGTGGACGACAGCGACATCAACCGCGAGGTGGCGCTGCGCATCCTGGAGTCCGAGGGCGCCAGCGCCCAGCTGGCCGAGAACGGCGAAGAGGCGGTGACCTGGCTGCAGGCCCACCCCGGCGCCGTGGACATCGTGCTGATGGACGTGCAGATGCCCGTCATGGACGGCTACACGGCCACGCGGCTGCTGCGCGGCACGCCGGGCCTGGCCGGGCTGCCCGTCATCGCGCTGACCGCCGGCGCCTTCAAGATCCAGCAGGACGAGGCCCGCCAGGCGGGCATGGATGCGTTTGTCGCCAAGCCCTTCGCGGTGGACGAGCTGATCGCAGCCATCCTGCGCCTGACCGGCCCGCGGTCCACCGCCCAGGCGGCGCCTGCCGCGGCCCCCGCGACGCCTGCCGACCTGCCCGGCATGGCCATGGCCGAGGCGCTCAAGGTGTGGCGCGACCCGGCCGTCTATCGGCGCTTCCTGGCCAAGTTCGCGCATGACAACGCCGGCTGCGTGGAGAAGCTGCGCGGCCTGCTGGCGCAGGGCGAGCGCGGCCAGGCCGGGGCGCTGGCGCACAAGATCAAGGGCTCGGCGGGCAACCTGTCGCTGCCCGCGCTGGCGCGCGCCGCCGACCGCGTCGAGCACCGGCTGATGGAAGGCGGCGACGCTATGGAGGACCTCCCGCCGCTGCAGGCCGCCTTCGACGAGGCCTGCCGGCTGATCCAGGCCGTCACGGCCGCGGCCGAACCGCCACCGGCGCCTGCAGCGCCCGCCAGCCGCAGCCAGCTGCGCGCGCTGCTGGACGAACTGCTCGCCGCGCTGGACGGTGACAACCCCGACCTCGCGGCGCCCGTGCTGCGCCGGCTCGACGGGCTGCTGCCCGAGGCCGGCGTCGCGCGGCTGCGCGGCCTGGTAGACGACTTTGATTTCCGCGGCGCCGAGCAGGCAGCGAGGGCGCTCGTCCAAGAACTTGAAGCCAAGGTGAAGCAGCCATGAGCACCAGCAGCCCCGCCCGTCCCATCCTCATCGTCGATGACGAAGCGGTGAACCTCGCCATGCTCAAGCAGATCCTCGGGGCAGACCACCCGCTGGTGTTCGCGCGCAGCGGCAACGAGTGCCTGGCCGCGGCGCGCAAGCACCAGCCCGCCCTCATCCTGCTGGACGTGCAGATGCCCGACCTGGACGGCTACGAGGTGTGCCGGCGTCTGAAGGCCGACCCCGAGACCGCGGCCATCGCCGTCATCTTCGTCACCGCGCTGGCCGACGTGGGCGACGAGGCCGCGGGCTTTGCCTGCGGCGCGGTGGACTACATCGTCAAGCCCGTCTCGCCGGCCCTGGTGCTGGCGCGCGTGCGCACCCACCTGTCGCTGGTGCACACCTCCATGCTGGAGCGCTACATCGTCGAGCTGGAGGCGCAGCAGCGCCGCATCGGGCGGCTCAACCGCATCCAGACCGTGCTGAGCGGCATCAACTCCGCCATCGTGCGCCTGCACGAGCGCCAGGCCCTGTTCGAGGAGGCCTGCCGCATCGCGGTGGAGGATGGCGGCTTTGCCACCGCGTGGATAGGCCTCGCCCAGGGCGCCGGCAACACGCTGGAGACCGCGGCGGCGCGAGGCCTCAACGCCGGTGCGCTGGACAAGCTGCGCGGCCTGCTCGCGGCCGACGGCCAGGCGCGCAGCAGCCTGGCCTATCGGGCGCTGGACGGTGCCGCGCCGGCCTGGTGCAACGACCTCTCGCAGGCCGACCCGGCCGAAGCCGGCATTGCCGAGGCGCGGCGTGCCGGCTTCGGTTCGGCCATCGCGCTGCCGCTGGCGCCGGACGACCGGCCCGTGGGCGTGCTGGTGCTGTGCGCACGCGAGCCCCAGGTGCTGGACGAGGAAGAGCTCAAGCTGCTGGGCGAGCTGGCCGGCGACATCGCCTTCGCGCTGCGCAACATCCAGCAGGAGGAACGCGTGAACTACCTGTCGCGCTTCGATGCGCTGACCGGCCTGCCCAACAACCTCGTCTTCCTGGACCGCCTGGGCCTGGCCGTGCAGTCCGCTGCAGGCGCGGGCAGCAAGGTGGTGGCCGTCGTGGCCAACCTGAGCCGCTTCAAGCACCTGAACGACGCCTTCGGCCGCCATGTCGGCGACCAGCTGCTGCGCGAACTCGGCCAGCGCCTGCAGGCCTCGTTCGCGCGCAGCCACAGCGTGGCCCGCCTGGCGGGCGACACCTTCGCCGTCGCGGGCAGCTATGCCAACGACGAGGACATCGCCGCGCTGCTGCGCTCGCTGGACGAGGCCGTGGCGCAGCCCACGTGCGTGGCGGGACAGGACGCGGCGCTGAGCGCCCATTACGGCCTGGCCGTCTACCCCGACGACGGCGGCGACGCCGAGGCGCTGTTCCGCAACGCCGAGGCCGCGCTGAAGCAGGCGCGCCAGTCGGGCGAGAAGCACGCCACCTACTCGCCCCAGATGTATGCCCGCATGGCCGAGAAGCACGAGATGGAGCGGCTGCTGCGCGAGGCGCTGGCGCAGCAGCAGTTCGTGCTGCACTTCCAGCCCAAGGTGGACCTGCGCGGCGGCCACATCACCGGCGCCGAAGCCCTGATCCGCTGGCGGCACCCGCGCCGCGGCCTGGTGCCGCCGGGCGAGTTCATCCCCGTGGCCGAAGAGACCGGTCTCATCGTGCCCATCGGCGAATGGGTCATCCAGGCCGTGTGCGCCCAGCAGGCCGCCTGGCGTGTGCGCGCCGTGCCGACGCCGCCCGTGGCCGTGAACCTGTCGGCGCTGCAGTTCCGCGAGGGCCGCGTGCGCCAGTGCATCGAGCAGGCCCTGGGCGACAACGGCCTCGGCCCCGAGGCCGTCGAGCTGGAGCTGACGGAGACCATGGTGATGCAGGACCCCGCCGACGCCGAGCGCACGCTGCAGGGCTTCCGGCAATTGGGCCTGCACCTGTCGCTGGACGACTTCGGCACGGGCTATTCGTCGCTGGCCTACCTGAAGCTCTTTCCCTTCAACTCGGTCAAGATCGACCGGGCCTTCGTCACCGACATCACGCGCGGCACCGAGGACGCCGCCATTGCCCTGGCCGTCATCGCCATGGCCCACAGCATGGGCATGCATGTCATCGCGGAGGGCGTGGAGACGCAGGGCCAGCTCGACTTCCTGCGCGCCAGCGGCTGCGACCAGATGCAGGGCTACCACTTCAGCCGGCCGGTGCCGGCGGACGACTATGCGCGCATGCTCAACGAAGGCCGCAGCATCGCGCCGCTTCAGCAGGGCGCGGGCGGCACTTCACTCGAAGGCAACGCGGCACGCTACCAGCGCCAGGCGCCGAAGGACCATTGATCGGCGCGGCGCCACGCATGACGACCGGCGCCCCGTGGCCGTGTCGGGCACACTGGCCGGCTTGCGTTCACGCCCCCGGAGCCCCGCCATGGAATTCTCGATGTGGTTGACCTTCTTCGCCGCCTGCTGGGCCATCAGCCTGTCGCCCGGCGCCGGCGCGGTGGCCGCCATGAGCGCGGGCCTGAGCCACGGCTTCAAGCGCGGCTACTTCATGACCTTCGGCCTCATCCTCGGCATCCTGACCCAGGTGCTGTTCGTCAGCGCCGGCCTGGGCGCGCTGATCGCGGCATCCGAGACTGCGTTCGCCTTCATCAAGTGGGCCGGCGTCGCCTACCTGATCTGGCTGGGCGTGCAGCAGTGGCGTGCGCCGGCCAGGCCGCTGGTGGCGGCGGACGACGGCGCCGTGCAGGTCACGCGCCGCCAGCTCGTGCTGCGCGGCTGGGGCATCAACGCGGTGAATCCCAAGGGCACCGTCTTCCTGCTGGCCGTCGTGCCGCAGTTCCTGGACCTGCACGCGCCGCTGGCGCCGCAGTACCTCGTCATTGCCTGCACGCTGGCCTTCACCGATCTCGTCGTCATGGGCGGCTACACCGTGCTCGCCGCGCGCGTGCTGGCGGCGCTGAAGAGCGAGAGCCACATCAAGACCTTGAACCGCGTCTTCGGTTCCCTGTTCGTCGCGGCCGGGGCGCTGCTGGCCACGTTCAAGCGCGCCGCGTGACGGCGCCCCGTCGCCTGCCGACCTGGCTGCTGTTCCTGGCCCCGGTGCTGATCTGGGCCAGCACCTGGCACGTCATCCTCTACCAGCTCGCTTCACCGGTGCCGGTGCTGACGTCGGTGGGCTGGCGCTTCGCGCTGGCGGCGCTGCTGCTGGCGGCCATGGCCCGGGTCCACGGCCAGTCGCTGAAGCTGCCGCGCTACTCGCATGGCTACATGCTGGCGACCGGCGTCATCCAGTACGCCGGCAACTACTGGGCCGTCTACGAGGCCGAGCGCTACGTGCCCAGCGGGCTGGTCGCCGTGCTGTTCTGCCTGCTGGTGTTCATGAACGCGCTGGCGGCCTGGCTGCTGTGGCGCCAGCCGGTCAGCCGGCGCTTCCTGGCAGCAAGCAGCGGCGCGGTGCTGGGGGTCGCGTTGATCTTCTGGCCGGAACTGGCGGCCACCGGCGCGCGGCCCGATGCGGCGCTCGGCCTGGGCTTGAGCTTCTTCGCCGTCGTGGCGGCCTGCGTGGGCGGCTTCTTCACGCTGGCCCTGCAGCGCCGCGGCCTGCCGCTGGTGCCGGTGCTGGCCTGGAGCATGGGCTATGGCGCGGCCTTCCTGCTGGCGATGTCGGCTTTGACGGGCCACGGCCTGGCATTCGACTGGGCGCCGAGCTACGTCGCCAGCCTGTTCTACCTGGCCGCCTTCGGCTCGGTCGTCGCCTTCACGCTGTACTTCAGGCTGGCTGAGCGCCGTGGCGCGGCCCAGGCGGCGCTGATCGGCGTCATGGTGCCGGTCATTGCGCTGATCGTGTCGGCCACGCTGGAGGGCTGGCAGGCCACGCCACTGGCCGTCGGCGGCATGGCGCTGTGCCTCGTCAGCCTGTTCGTCGCTACTCGACCGGCGAGCGGCGCGAAGCCTTGACGCCGCTGCGCTTGGCCTTGCCCTCCAGCCGCCGCTGCTGCGAGCCATAGGTCGGCTTGGTCGCGCGCCGTGCCTTGGGCACATGGGCGGCGGCCTGCACCAGTTCGATGAGGCGGGCGACGGCGTCGGCGCGGTTGCGCTCCAGGCTGCGCGAGTCCTGCGCCTTGATGACGACGACGCCTTCCGACGTGATGCGCTGGTCGGCCCAGCCCAGCAGCCGTGCCTTCACCGCTTCGGGCAGGCTGGACGCGCGGATGTCGAAGCGCAGGTGCGCGGCGTTGGACACCTTGTTGACGTTCTGGCCGCCCGGGCCGCTGGCGCGGATGGCCTCGAAGACGAGTTCGTCCGGCCGCGGCGCCCAGTTCAACTCAGGCATGGCGGACCGGGACGCGCGGTGCCACCGCGCACATCAGCTCGTAGCCGATGGTGCCGGCGGCCTGCGCCACCTCGTCGATGGGCAGGCGGCTGCCCTTGCCGCCAACCATGGGGCCTTCGCCCCACAGCGTCACCTCGCTGCCCCAGCCGCTGGCCGGCAGCTCGCCCAGGTCCACGGCCAGCATGTCCATGCTCACACGCCCCAGCGTGCGGCTCCTCGCCCCGTCCACCAGCACCGGCGTGCCGGTCGGCGCATGGCGGGGGTAGCCGTCGGCATAGCCGCAGGCGACGATGCCCACGCGCGTCGGCCGTTCGCAGGTGAAGGCGCTGCCGTAGCCGACCGTGTCGCCCGGCTGCAGCTGCTGCACGCCGATGACCTTGGAACGCAGCGTCATTGCTGGCTTCAGGTCCCAGTGCGCCGCGTCGTGCTCGGGGAAGTCCGGCACGCCGCCGTAGACCATGATGCCGGCGCGCACCCAGTCGGCCGCCGTGCGGCCCGGGTGGCGCAGCGTCGCGGCGCTGTTGGCGATGGTGCGCTCGCCGGCCAGGCCATCGGCGGCGGCCTCGAAGGCGGCGAGCTGGTGGGTGATGCCGTCCACGCCTTGGCGCATCGCGTCGGCATCGGAGAAGTGCGTCATCAGCCCGATCTCGTCGACCTGGGGCAGCGCGTCCAGCCGCGCGTAGGCGGCGCGGAAGGCGGCGGGCGGGAAGCCCAGCCGGTTCATGCCCGAGTTCAGCTTCAGGAAGACGCGGTGCGGCTCGTGCGTCTTGTGCATGGCCAGCCAGTCGATCTGCTGCTCGCAGTGCACCGCGTGCCAGAGCTTGAGCCGCGAGCACAGCTCCAGGTCGCGTGGCTCGAACACGCCTTCCAGCAGCAGGATGGGGCCGCGCCAGTCCAGCGCGCGCAGGCGTTCGGCCTCGGCCAGGTCCAGCAGCGCGAAGCCGTCGGCGGCACGCAGGCCCTCGAAGGCGCGCTCGATGCCGTGGCCGTAGGCATTGGCCTTGACGACGGCCCAGACGCGGGCGTTGGGCGCCTGCGCGCGGGCACGGGCCAGGTTGTGAGCGAGGGCGTCGGTGTGGATGAGGGCTTCGATGGGGCGTGGCATGGTTTGATTTTGCGCGCGGGATTGGTGCAAGAAACCGGCCCGGAGCGCGTGCTATAAACCCGCGCCGCCCGTCTTTCGTCCGGCCTCTTTTGCTTTTGGCTTCCCTGTCAGGATCGCACTTCGGTCGATGAAACGCGGCTTCTACACCATCATGTCGGCGCAGTTCTTCAGCTCGCTGGCTGATAACGCGCTCTTTGTCGCCGCGGTCGAGCTGCTGCGCTCGTCCGGCGCCGCCGAGTGGCAGCGCGCCGCGCTGGTGCCGATGTTCGCGCTGTTCTACGTCGTGCTGGCGCCCTTCGTCGGTGCGTTCGCCGACGCGGTGCCCAAAGGCAAGGTGATGTTCTATTCGAACAGCATCAAGGTCGTAGGCTGCCTGATGATGCTGTTCGGCACCCACCCGCTGGCGGCCTACGCCATCGTCGGCCTGGGCGCCGCGGCCTACTCGCCGGCCAAGTACGGCATCCTGACCGAGCTGCTGCCGCCGTCGCAGCTCGTCAAGGCCAATGGCTGGATCGAGGGCCTGACCATCGCGTCCATCATCCTTGGCGTGCTGCTGGGCGGGCAACTGATCGGCGACCGCATCGCCCCCATGCTGCTCGGCATCGACCTGCCGCTGATCGACACCGGCATCGACACGGGGCCGGAGGCGGCCATTGCCAGCCTCGTTGCTCTCTATGTGCTGGCGGCCATTTTCAACCTGCGCATCCCGCGCACCGAAGCGCCGCTGCAGCCCTTCGCCCACAGCCTGGTCGGCCTCGTGCGCGACTTCTCGGCCTGCAACAGCAGCCTCTGGCAGGACAAGCTGGGCCAGATCTCGCTGGCGACGACGACGCTGTTCTGGGGCGTCAGCGGCAACCTGCGCTACATCGTGCTGGCCTGGGCCGCGGCAGCCCTGGGCTACGGCACGCAGCAGGCCTCGTCGCTGGTGGGCGTCGTCGCCATCGGCACGGCGGTGGGCGCCATCGTCGCGTCGCTCTACTGCCGGCTGGACCGCGCCACGTCCGTCATCCCGCTGGGCATCGTGATGGGCCTGCTGGTCATCTTCATGAATGTCATCGGCAATGTCTGGGTGGCCGCACCTTTCCTGATCCTGCTGGGCGGCATCGGCGGCTATCTGGTCGTGCCGATGAACGCGCTGTTGCAGCACCGCGGCCACAACCTGATGGGCGCCGGCCGCAGCATCGCGGTGCAGAACTTCAACGAGCAGGCCTGCATCCTGGGCCTGGGCGCCTTCTACACGGCGATGACGCGCTTCGGCCTGTCGGCCTTCGGCGCCATCACCATCTTCGGCATCGTCGTGGCCGGCACGATGTGGGCCATCCGCCGCTGGCACCAGCGCAACCTTGTCACCTACAAGGAAGAGGTCGAGCACCTGCTCGACCTGGCGCGCAGCGACGACCTCAAGCCCGTCGACCGCTGATCGGTCAGCTCTGGCTCGACGAGCCCCGGCCTTTGCGGCCGGTCGTCGGCTGAACGAGGTGCTTGCCCTCCAGCACCAGCTCGATGGCCTCGCTCCAGGCGCGGGCGATCTTGAAGCAGCCGCTGTGGTTGAGGTGGATCTCGTTGTGCCAGTCGCCGCTGATGCCGGTGGAGCCGGGCGTTGCCAGCGCCAGCGGCACGGTCGTCGAGTCGAACACGAACAGCCCGGGGAAGCCTTGCTTGTCCGCCGCGATGCCCTTGAGCAGCTGCGCGAGGTGGAAGACCATCAGCCGGCTCACGGCCGCCCAGTCGGCCGCGGGCACGCCGTAGGCCTTCAGCGCCGGGTAGAGCCAGGGGCCGCTGCTGCCCAGGTCGTCGCCGTTCTCGGCGCCGGCCGGGCGCGGCATGGGCACGGCATAGCAGTGCATGAAGACCGGCTTGCCCGCCGACGGGCCCTGGTCGCGCAGGCTCAGCAGGTGCTTGACGTTGGCGCGCATGTACTCGGCATACGTCGCCCAGCCAGGCTCGGAGAAGTAGCGCGCCACGCCGGCGGACGGCGGGCCCCATTCGGTCTGGTGGCGCAGCAGGCGCAACTGCAGCGGAATCAGCGCGCCGGCCGCATCGTGCGCGGGCGTGCGGGCCGCGGCGATGAGGTCGTTGCCGCCGACGGACAGCAGCACGCCGTCCCATACCGGCGCGCCGTCGCTGGCGAGCAGCCGCACGAACTCGGGCGCGGACTCGAGGTCCACCATATGCGACAGCGCATTGCCGGTGCCGGCGCAATTGACGGCTGCGGCCCTGGAGCGGAACACCAGTTCCTGCAGCAGGTTGGCGTGGGCGTTGAGCTTGTCGCGCGAGTTGGAGAACCAGGAGTCCCCCTGCGCCAGCAGCTTCCAGCGGAAGCTCCCAAGGTCGGGTGGTGTGCGGCCGGCCAGGTCGGCCGGGGTGAAGCAAGCCAGATGATCCAAGGACATGGGTGAGGGGGAGCGGGGGTTGGGGACCGATGCCACCTCTGCGGGCAGCGCCGAAGTTCGCGCGATTGGAAGGCCAGCCGCGCGCTGGCCGCCATGCTACAAACCCTCGGCCGGCGCGGCGTTAGCATCGGCGCCGTCTTCTAGGGAGGCCATACCTCATGACCGAGAGCGTCTTCGACTTCCAGGCCACCTCCATCCGCGGCGAGCCGGCGGACCTGGCCTCCCAGAGCGGCAAGGTGCTGCTCATCGTCAACACGGCCAGTGAATGCGGTTTCACGCCGCAGTTCAAGGGGCTGGAGCAGCTGTGGCAGGACTACGGCCCCCAGGGCCTGGTCGTCCTTGGCTTCCCGAGCAACGAATTCGGCGGCCAGGACCCCGGCGGCAACGACCAGATCGCCAGCTTCTGTGAGCTCAACTACGGCGTCAGCTTCCCGATGATGGCCAAGACCAAGGTCAACGGCAGCGACGCCCACCCGCTGTGGAAGTTCCTGAAGAGCGAGAAGCCCGGCTTCCTGGGCACCGAGGCCATCAAGTGGAACTTCACGAAGTTCCTCGTCGGGCGGGATGGCCAGGTCATCAAGCGCTATGCGCCCAACGACCCGCCAGAAAAAATCCGCCCCGACATCGAGGCCGCCCTTGCTTCGAAATGACCCTCAGTGCGCCGCCTGCGGTGCGACTGAATCGCCAAGACTGAGCAGATAGTCCCGCATCGTCGGCGACTGTTCCGACGCCGCGCGGCGGATCTCGCGCACATGGGCCAGGGCCTTCATGCTGATCTCCGGCGAGATGTGGCCCGACAGCCCGATGCCGCGGCTGGGCAGGCGCTGCATGCCGGCCAGCAGATAGGACCAGTTCGCCACGCCGAACAGCGTCAGCCGCCGGTCGAGGTCGGTGGGCGTGGGCACCTTGCTGTCCCACAGCGCCAGCAGCTCGGCCAGGCGCGGCGGCAGGGCCGCGGGGTCGGTGACGGCGCGCCAGAACGGCGTGTCCCGGCGCTGCGACAGCGCGTAGTGGGCGACGAGGAAGTCGCGCATCTCGATGAAGAAGTCGGCGACGACGCGGTTCACGCGGGCGCGGCAGGCGGCGCTGTCGCCGGCCGGGGCGACATGGTCGGCAAACAGCTGCAGCATCCACTCCACCTGATAGAGGCCGGTGGACTCCAGCGGCTCAAGGTCGCCGGCCGCCGCGCCCAGTGCCAGGCAGTTGCCCTCCCACACGCGCGCCGCGTGGCCGGCGCGCAGCCGCCGCAGTCGCGGCTCGGCCAGCGGCGCGTGGCCGGCGTTCAGCTCGCGCAGGCGCTGCACCGCCTCGTCGTCGCTGCAGAAGCGCGACGCGTAGACATGGCCGCTGCCGCGGCGGCTCTGCAGGTCCATCTGCCAGGTCCAGCCGGCGCCCTCGGCCGTGACCGTCGTGTAGCTGCGCAGTGCCTCATGCGGCCTGGCATAAGCCACCGGCAGGCTGACGGCGCGGTCGCAGGGCAGCCAATCGGCGAAGGACGTCCACGGTACGCCCAGCGCCTGCTGCAGCAGCAGCGATTGCGAACCGGTGCAGTCGATGAAGAAACTGGCCGCAAAGCGCCGGCCGTCGGCCAGCTCGACCGCTTCGATGCCCTCGCCGCCGCGGTGCACCTGCGTGACCTCGCCCTGCACATGTCGCACGCCGCGCTCCAGCGCCGTCTGCTGCAGCAGCATGGCCAGGCGGGCGGCGTCGAGCTGGTAGCCGTAGCTGACCGGCGCCTGGTAGTCGGGCGAGTCCATCAGCTTCGGGCTGAGGTGGCCGTCGAACAGCGTCGTCTGCACCGTGCAGGCCTGGGCCATGGGCTGCTGCGTGAGGCCGCGCTGCAGCAGGTTGAGCCAGTGCGCCGTCGTCGCGAAGCCGTGGAAGGGCGGCGGGATGTCGAAGGGATGGTCGAAGGAGTCGCCTGCCGCTGCACCGCCCTCGCGCCAGCCGTTGAAGCGCAGGCCGTTGGTCAGCGTCGCGTCGGCGGCGGTGAAGAGCAGTCGCTCGGGCAGGCCCAGGGCCTGCAGCGTGTGGCGCAGCGTCGGCACGGTGGCGAGGTCGGCGCCGAGGGCGGCGGCGCGCGGCGGCTCGATGAGGGTGACGGGCAGTGGGCTCTGGCGCGCGGCGCCCAGCGTGCGCTGCAGATAGCAGGCCGCGAGCCAGCCGGCGGTGCCACCGCCCACGATGACGATGGATTGGATGTCGGACACGACGGAACTCCGTGAAGCAGGCCGGCGGGGGCTGCCGGCGTCGCCACATTACGGCCGCCACCCCGCGCGGCCACTTGTAACCAGGCCGCCGAGCGTGCGTCCTGCACGCGCGATCGGGCCGTTACAGCCGGCCTATGCTGGCGCCATGGATCACGACGCTCTGCCGGCGCTGCTGCGCCGCTTCGGCCGCGAGGAATGCGGCCTGGAACCGCTCTACGCGGCCCTGTGCGAAGTCGCCGCCGCGGACGGGCGCGCGCTGGCGCTGCTGGCCGAGGCGCCGCCCGGGCAGCGCAAGGCCAACCTGCTGCTGGCGGCGCTGCACGAGCGCGTGCTGGCCGGGGTGGCGCCCGAGCTGGCGGCCTATTACCCGAGCGCCGGAGGCCGCCGTGCGCCCGATGCCGCACTCGCGACGGCACTGTCGGCCTGCCTGGCCAGCCAGTGGCCGGCGCTGCTGCAGCACCTGCGCCATGGCGCGACGCAGACCAACGAGATCGGCCGCTGCGTGGCGATCTGGCCGGCGCTGGGCGCCGTGGCACAGGTGACCGGCCGGCACGAGCTCGCGCTGCTGGACTTTGGCTGCAGCGCCGGGCTCAACCTCGCCGTCGACCAGTACGCGCTGCGCTACCGCGGCGACGATGGCGTCGCGCACGACCGTGGCGCGCCGCGCGACGGCCGGCGCGCGGAGGTCGACACGCGCTGGCTGGGCGCTGCGCCGCTGCCAGGCGACACCGGCTGGCGCCTCATGCAGCGCGACGGCCTCGACCCCGCGCCCGTCAACGTCGACGACCCCGAGCGCCTGCGCTGGCTGCAGGCCTGCCTGTGGCCGCACGACGCCGCGCGCCGCAAACGCCTGGCCCGCGCCGCCGCGCAGATGCAGGCGCTGCCGCACCGGCTGCGGCAGGCCGACGACTGCATCGCCGCCATCGAGCCCTGGCTGGCGACCGTGCCGGCCGGCGCCCAGCCAGTGCTGCTGACGAGCTGGGTGCTGTACTACCTGAGCGACGCCGACCTCGCGCGGCTGCGCGCCACCATCGACCGCCTGGCGGCCAGCCACGGCCTGGCCTGGCTCTGCGGCGACCTGGCCGCCCTGAGCGCGCGCGGTGACGTGCCACCACCACCCTTGCTGCCCGCGGGCGAACCCGCCACGTCGCTGACGCTGTGGACGCTGCGCCACGGCGCTGCCGAACGGGCGCTGGCCTGGAGCCACCCGCACGGCCGCTGGATTCATTGGCTTTGATAATCGCCGCTCCCAAAGGAGTCAGCCCCATGTTCCAGCACGTCGACGCCTACGCCGGCGACCCCATCCTCAGCCTCAACGAGGAGTTCCAGAAGGACCCGCGCGCCGGCAAGATCAATCTGTCCATCGGCATCTATTTCGACAACGACGGCCGCATCCCCATGCTGCCTTCGGTGCGCGCCGCCGAGCTGGCCGTCGTCGAGGCGGCCGGTGCCCGGCCCTATCTGCCGATGGAGGGCGCCGCCAACTTCCGCAGCGCCGTGCAGGGCCTGCTGTTCGGTGCCGACCACCCGGTCCTCAAAGCCGGCCGCATTGCCACCATCCAGGGCGTGGGCTCCAGCGGCGGCCTCAAAGTGGGCGCCGACCTGCTGAAGCGCTACTTCCCCGACAGCAAGGTCTATCTGTCCGACCCGACCTGGGACAACCACCGTGCCGTCTTCGAGGGCTCGGGCCATGTCTGCGAGACCTATCCCTACTACGACCCCGCCACCGGCGGCCTGCGCTTCGACGAGCTGCTGGCCTGCTTCAAGCAATTGCCCGCGCGCAGCATCGTGCTGATGCACGCCTGCTGCCACAACCCCACCGGCGTCGACCTGACGCAGGACCAGTGGCGCGCGCTGCTGCCCGTCATCCGCGAACGCCAGCTGCTGCCCTTCCTGGATTTGGCCTACCAGGGCTATGGCGACGGCATCGAAGAAGACGCCTTCGCCGTGCGCCTGCTGGCCGACGCGGGCATCAGCTTCCTCATCGCCAACAGCTTCTCCAAGAGCATGAGCCTGTACGGCGAGCGCTGCGGGGCGCTGAGCGTCGTCTGCCCGGACGCCGACCAGGCCGCCCGCGTGCTTGGCCAGCTGAAGTTCACGATCCGCCGCAACTACTCCAACCCGCCCATGCACGGCGGCCAGATCGTCGCCAGGGTGCTGACCGATCCCGAGCTGCGCGCGATGTGGGAAGCCGAGGTCGCCGACATGCGCGGCCGCATCCAGTCCATGCGCCAGGAGCTCTACCGCGTGCTGGCCGCCAAGCTGCCCAACCGCGACTTCAACTACTTCCTGACCCAGCGCGGCATGTTCAGCTACACCGGCCTGACGGCCGCGCAGGCCGAGCGGCTGAAGACCGAGTTCGGCGTCTACATCCTGCGCTCGGGCCGCATGTGCGTGGCCGGCCTGAACACCCGCAACGTCGAGGCCACGGCCGAGGCGATGGCGGCCGTGCTGGCCGGCTGAGCTTGCCGGGCATGAAGCGCCGGACGGCCGCCCTCGCCCTGGCGGCCCTGGCGGGCGGCGGCCAGGCGGCCGAGGCGCCGCCGGTTGCCGTCGACACCATCGTCTGGCTGGTCAGCAACACGATGGCCGTGCCCGATGGCGACGCGACGCGCCGGCCGGCCGACGAGCTCACGCAATGGCTGCAGGCGCGCCTGCCCGGCGTGGCGTTCAAGCCCGTCATTGCCAATGCCGAGCGCAGCTGGGTGCTGATCCGCCGGCAGCAGCGCGTCTGCCACGCCGGCGCGGCCCGCACGGCCGAGCGGGAACGCCTGGCCTACTTCACCAACACCTGGCTGGTGCCGCCGCCCCAGCTGATCGTGCGCCGGGACCGCCGCGACGCGCTGCCGCTGGACTCGCAGGGCGCCGTGGATCTCCCGGCACTGCTGGCGGACACCTCGCTGCGCGGCATCGTGCCCCAGGGGCGCAGCTACGGCCCGGCGCTCGACGCCCTGCTCGCGGGCCCCGCGGGGCGGCCGCAGCTGCAGCATCTGTTCGGCGGCGACTACGGCAGCCAGCTGCTGCAGATGATCGAGCAGGGCCGGGCCGACTACACCCTCGACTATCCGAACGTGCTGGTGACCCGGGCCAGCCGCGGCCCGGGCGACGCGGCGCTGGCGGCGCTGCCCGTCAAGGGCGCGCTCGAGCCGGTCATCAGCGGCATCGCCTGCCCGCGCACGCCCTGGGGGCGGGCAGCCATCCGCCGCATCGACGCGGCGCTGGGCACGCCCGAGGGCGCCGCCATGCTGCGCGACACGCTGCGCGTGTCCTTGCCCGCGGACACCCAGCGGGCCTACGCCGACGCCTGGGACGCGTTTTTCAAGCAGCGCTCCCGGCCGACGCCGGGGCTCTGAGGTCGGGCCGGTGGCATGCCCATGTCGCCGGGTTATGGCCGGGGCTGCCGGTTTCATTGGTGACGCTGCCCGGGCCTCTTTACGCTGCCGGCCAGTGCAACGGCCCAGGGCAGGATGAAGCATTGCGTGGTGATCGGTGGCGGCGTCGTCGGCCTGACGACGGCCTGGGCGCTGCTGCAGCGCGGCCATGCGGTGACGCTGGTCGAGCGCGAGGCCGACGTGGCCCGGGGCGCCAGCCGCGCCAACGGCGGCCAGTTGAGCTACCGCTATGTGTCGCCGCTCGCCGATGCCGGCGTGCCGCTGAAGGCGCTGCGCTGGCTGCTGGACCCCGACGGCCCGCTGCGCTTCAAGCCCGAGGCGAGCCGGGCGCAGTGGTCGTGGCTGATCGCCTTCCTGCGCAACTGCCGCGGGCCGGTGAACCGCCGCACCACCGAAAGGCTGCTCGCGCTGGGTGCCTTCAGCCAGGCGGCTTTCGCCCGTCTGCGTGCCGAGGCGCAGCTCAGCGACGTGATCGCGCTGCGCACGCCGGGCAAGCTGGTGGTCTACCGCCAGCCGGCCGAGTTCGCGCGCATCGCCGCACGCATGAACGGCGGCGTGGAGCAGGCGCTGTCGCATGACGACTGCGTCGCGCTGGAGCCGGCGCTGGCGGACACCCAAGCCACGCTGGCCGGCGGCATCTTCACGCCCGGCGAGGCGGTGGCCGACTGCCATGCCTTCTGCCTCGAGCTGCAGGCGCGGCTGGTGGCGCAGGCGCGCTTCCGCGGCCGTCTCGGCACGCCGGTCGACGGCTTCATGCTGGACGACCGCGGCACCGTGCTGGGCGTGCGCACCGGCCAGGGTCATGTGGCTGCCGACGCCGTCGTGCTGGCCGCGGGCCTGCACAGCCGCGCGCTGGCCGCGACCGTCGGCATCACGCTGCCGCTCTATCCGCTGAAGGGCTACAGCCTGACGGCACCTATCGCCGCCAGCCACCGCCCGCCCGAGGTCAGCGTGACGGACTTCGAGAAGAAGATCCTCTACGCCCGCATCGGCAGCGACCTGCGCGTGGCGGCCATGGTCGACCTCGTCGGCGACGACCTCAGCCTGGACGCGCGCCGGCTCGCGTCGCTGCAGCGCTCGGTGCGCGCGACCTTCCCGCACGCGGCAGACTACGACCGCGCCACCCCCTGGGCCGGCCTGCGCCCGGCCACGCCCAGCGGCGCGCCCATCCTCGGCGCCAGCGGCATCTCCGGCCTGTGGCTCAACGTCGGCCATGGCGCCTTGGGCTTCACGTTCGCGTTCGCGACGGGGGACATCGTGGCCGAGCTGGTGTCGGGTCGTGCCAGCCCGCTGCCGCTGGACGGCCTGCAGCTGTGAGCGCCGACGAGCTGGCGCAGCGCTTCGAGACGACGCCTGAAAAAACAGCCCCGCGGAGCGAGGCTGTGGAAGGCCGGCGCGGGGCCGGCAGGAGTAACGAGGAGATCGTTCAGCGGAAGCTGTAGCTCGCCGACACCGCCAGCGTGCGGCCGAAGGGGTCGGCCACGCGCGGGTCCCAGCCGGCGCCGACGACGTTGTCGACGTTGTGGTACGTGAACGGTGGCTGGGCGTCGGTCAGGTTGCGCAGGCCGGCGGTCAGCGTCAGGTTCTTGATGCCGGTGTAGGTGGCGAACAGCGAGAAGGTCGCATAGCTGTCGATCTTGCGGCGCGGCGTGCCGAAGCGGGTCAGATCCTCGTCCATGTAGCCGGACTTGTAGACCATGCTCAGCGTGCCGCCCCAGTCGCCGCGCGCCCAGCCCAGGTCGGCGCTGAACTTGTTCTGCAGGTAGAGGGTGCGGTTGCCGAACTCGCCGACCTGCTCCACCAGCGGCTGCGTGGCGATGGTGCGCTCCTTGTGGCTGATCATGTGGGTACCGTTGATGTTGGCCTTCCACGTGCCCGTCTCGTGCTTGACCTGCAGGCTGGCGCCCCAGTCCAGGCCCTTGGTGGAGCTGTCGGCGGCGTTCACCCAGCCGGCCTCCACCAGCGTCACCTTGCCGGCGGCGTCGCGCCTGAAGTGGTCGGCAAACAGCGCGTAGTTGTTCTTCAGCTCGCTGAGCGTCAGCTTCTTGATGCGGTCGTCGAGGTCGACGCGCCAGTAGTCGGCGTACAGCGTCAGGTCGCGCATCGGCGACACGACGATGCCCAGCGTGCCCTGCTTGGACTTCTCGGGCGTCAGCGCCGGGTTGCCCGAGTCGGTGTAGTTCACGCGCAGCGTGCACTGCGACGGGTCGGTGGGGCAGAGCACGGGGTCCGGCCAGTCGGCCGTGTCCAGGCGCGGCGCGGTGTTCAGGCTCAGCTGCTGGAAGCTCGGCGCCTTGAAGCCCTTGTTGGCCGAGCCGCGCAGCAGCACCACGTCGTTGGGCTGCCAGCGGAAGGCGATCTTGGGGTTGGTCGTGCCGCCGAAGTCGCTGTAGCGGTCGTGGCGCACGGCCAGCTGCAGGTCCAGCCCCTTGAAGACCGGCACGGCCAGCTCGGCATAGACGGCCTTGATGTTGCGCGACACCTTGGGGATCACCGAGTTGCCGGGGCAGTTGTAGACGATGTTGGCCTTGCTCGTGTCCGAGGCGCTGAGCGCGTCGGCCAGGCTGTCGCTGCAGCTGAAGGAGCCGGCGTTGGGCGCGAACTTGAAGCTCTCGCGGCGCAGGTCGAAGCCCGCGGCGAAGTCCAGCGAGCCGGCCGGCAGCTTGAACAGCTCGCCCGAGATCGCGCCGTCGAACTGCTGCAGCGTCGTCTCGCCGCCCTGCAGGCGGCCGCGCGCCTTGACCGACTCGATCAGGTCCATGGCCTCCTGCGTCTGCTTCTCGCCGGGCTTCACCCAGGGGTTGATCTTGCCGGTGCGCAGCGCGTCGTTCAGGCGGCCCATGTTGGCGTAGCCGTCGACGAGGTTGGTCCAGCCTTCGCCCTTGGCCGTGGCCAGGCCGAGCTTGTAGTCGTACTTGCCGAGCAGGCCGTCCAGGCCGACGAGCAGGCGCCTGTTCTCGGCCACGTTCTCCAGCGTGCGGTAGCCGAAGTCCTGCATGCGCCAGCGGTAGGCGATGGGCTTGGTGGGGTCGAAGTCGAGGACGCCGGCGTTGCGCAGGTTCAGGTAGTAGGGGCCGCTGACCGGATAGTGGTTGTTGGCCGCATTCGTCGTGCTGAACTGGCTGGGCGTCAGCTCGGCCGTCACGGCGGTGCGCGAGGCGGTCAGCTCGACGAAGGCGGTATGGTTGTCGGAGATGGCGAGCGTGCCGCGCGACACGAGGTTGTAGGCCTCCTTCTTCGGCGACAGCATGTACTGGCGGCCGTAGTCGGTGTTGCAGAGGTACTTGGTGGACGGCGCGGTCGCGTTCCACAGCTGCGCCTGGTAGCGCACGCCGGTCTCGATGTCGTCGCAGTCGTCGGTCAGCGCCAGCAGGTTGATGCGGGTGTATCTCACCGGGTCTGTCGTGCCGACCCGCGAGCCCGCCGTGCCCGAGACGCCGCCCAGCGCCGTGCCGGCCACGGTGCTGGAGTTGCCCAGCACGTTGGCGAAGGGGTGGCTGGACGAGTCCGGCGACAGGCGCAGCTCGGGCTGGAAGCCGCTGGCCCAGGGGCGGTCGCGGCCGCGCAGCACGTCGTTCTTCTCGACCGACAGGCTGCCCATGATGTTGAAGCGCTGCTGCTCCAGCGAGCCCCAGCCGCCGGTGATGCTGGCACGGCGCGTCGTGCCGGCGCTGGACTCCAGCGGCTGCGAGAAATCGACCTTGATGTCGGCGCCGACGAGGTCCTTCTTCAGGATGAAGTTGATGACGCCGCCGATGGCGTCGGTGCCGTAGATGGCCGAGGCGCCGTCCTTCAGGATCTCGATGCGCGCGATGGCCGCCATCGGGATGGCGTTCAGGTCCACCGCGCCGCCGCTCATGCCCTGGGCCGAGATGCGCCGGCCGTTCAGCAGCACCAGCGTGCTGCCCGGGCCGAAGCCGCGCAGGTTGGCATTGGCCGAGCCGCCGGTCAGGCGGTCGGTGTCGGAGCCGAACACGTTGTTGTTGGAGATGGCGCTGTCGGCGCCCGTGCCGTTGATGCCCAGCTGGCGCAGCATGTCCTCGGCCGTCACGAGGCCCTTGCTGTTCAGGTCGGCAGCCGTGATGACCTGCACCGGCAGTGCGCCTTCGCCGGCCAGGCGCTTGATGCTGGAGCCGGTCACCTCCACGCGTTCCAGCTTTTGCGCCAGCGCCGCGCCGGCATGCATGGCCAAGCCCGCCAGCGCCAGCCGTCCCACCAGGCCATGCAACTTCATCATGTCGGCAACTCCGTCCTTGTTTGATTGCGGCCAATGTTGGCGGGCGCGCGCGTGGCCGCCCAGGGGGCAGCACCCCCGATGTTGCGTGCCGTTCAATGAATGCTTGTGCGGGGCACATAACCTGCGGGAATGCGTACCCCGTGCAAAGCAAGGCCCGGTGCGGCGCGGCGTAAGGCAACGCTGAACAAGTCCCTTGCGCGCGCCGCATCCCTGCTTTGGGCGATCTGCTGCGTTGCAAATGCTCGCCGTAGCCCCAGCTACGGCTGCGCTTTGCGCCTTGCAGCTCATCCCAAACCAGGGCGCGGCACATCGCGGGGACTCATTCAGCGTCGCCCTAAAGTGCGCGCTGCACCGTAGCGAAGGAGTTGCATGCGACTGATCACCGAGGCCGAAGTCGCGGCCGTGCTCGACCCCGACAGCGCCGTGAACGCACTGCGCGCCGCCTTCGCCCAGCACGGCCGCGGCCAGGCGCAAGTGCTGGCGCGCCACCGCGCGACGGCCGCGCAGGGCGGCGCGGCGCTGGCCATCAGCGCGATGGGCGCCATCCTCGATGCCGATTCGACATCTGAGGGCGACCTGCCGGCCGTGCTCGGCACCAAGGTCTATTCGTCGCGCAACGGCAAGTACAACTTCCTCGTCAGCCTGTTCTCGGCCGAGACCGGCGCGGCCATTGCGACGCTGCAGGCCAACGAGTTCACGCGGCTGCGCACGGCCGCGGCGACGGCCGTGGCGGCCGACCTGCTGGCCTTGCCCGGCGCCAGGACGCTGGCCGTCTTCGGCGCGGGCATCCAGGCGCGGGCACATGTCGAGGCGCTGCGCCGCCTGCGGCCGTTCGAGCGCGTGCTGGTGTGCGCGCGGTCGGGCGGCGAGGCCTTTGCAGAGGAGTTCGGCGCGCAGGCCGTCGATGCGGCCACGGCAGCGGGCGAGGGCGACGTGATCGTCACCGCCACGCGCTCGGCCGCGCCGCTGTTCGACGGCGGGCTCGTCAAGCCGGGCGCCTTTGTCGCGGCGGTCGGGTCGAGCACGAAGGCGGCACGCGAGCTGGACGACGCGCTGCTGGACCGCGCGGCGTTGATCGCCGTCGAATGGCGCACCGCTGCCGAGCTGGAGGCGGGCGACCTCGTCAACTGCCCGTCCGGCCGCTGGACTGAGCTGGGCGAATTGCTCGTCACGCCGCGCCCACGAGGGCCGCAGGACATCGTCGTCTACAAGAGCATCGGCATCGGGCTGGAGGACGTGGCGCTGGCCCGGGTCGTCGCGCGCCGGCTGGGCTTGTGCTGATGCGGGTCGCGCTGTTCACTGTCGCGCTGCTGCTGGCCGGTTGCGCGGCCGCGCCGGTGCCCGACCCCGTGCAGGCTGCGCTGGCCAAGGCCGGCCTGCCGGCCGATAGCCTGGGCTTCGTGCTGCAGCCACTGGACGGCTCGCGCCCCGCGCTGACGCGCCGCGCCGACGACGCGATGGCGCCGGGCTCGACGATGAAGCTCGTCACGGCCACGGTCGCGCTGGACAGGCTGGGCATCAACCACCGCGGCCGCACCGAGCTGCTGGCAGCTTCGATGCCTGCCAACGGTGTCATCGACGGCCCGCTGATCCTGCGTGGCGGCGCCGACCCCGATCTCGACTGGCCGGCACTGTGGTGGCTGCTGCGCCAGCTCCGCGAGAGCGGCGTGCGCGACATCCGCGGCGGCCTCGTCATCGACCGCACGCTGTTCAACCCGACGCGCCTCGACGTCGGCCTGCCGCCCTTCGACGAGGCGCCCGAGTTTGGCTACAACGTCATCCCCGACGCGCTGCACCTGAACGGCAGCCTGCTCGACATCGAACTGCAGGCCGCGGCCACGGGTGTCACCGCGCGCAGCCTGCCGGCGCTGGCCGGCCTGGCCGTCGACGCGAGCGCGATGGTGTTGTCCCCGCGCGCCTGCAAGGACTGGGACGAGGACTGGAAACCCGCGCTGCGCCAACCGGCCGGCGACGGCTGGACGCTGCGGTTGCAAGGCGCCTTCCCTGCCAGCTGCCGCCAGCGCGCGCCGCTGCAGCTCGTCGACCGCCAGTGGCTGGTGACGCATGCGGTGCGCCAGCTGTGGGCCGAGCTGGGCGGCACGATGGCGGCGGGCGACGCGGAGGCCGCCACGCCGCCCGGCGCCGTCGTGCTGGCCACGCACCGTGGCCGGCCACTGGCCGAAGTGCTGCGCGGCGTCATGAAGAGCAGCGACAACGCGCTCACGAGGTTGATCTACCTGCAGCTCGGCGCGCAGGCCGCGCAGCACGGCGAGCCGACGCTGCAGGCGTCGGAGCGCGTCGTGCGCGACTGGTTCAAGGCCCGCGGCCTGGACGACCGCGGCCTGGTGCTGGACAACGGCTCGGGCCTGTCACGCAGCGAGCGCATCAGCCCCGCGCAACTTGCGGGCCTGCTGCGTGCCGGCCAGCGTGGCGCGCAGGCGCCCGAGCTGCTGGCGACGCTGCCGGTGGCGGGCGTGGACGGCACGCTGTCGCGCCGCCTGAAGGACGGCCCCGCGGCGGGCGTCGCGCGCTTGAAGACCGGCACGCTGCGTGACGCGGTCGGGCTGGCCGGCTTCGTGCCGGACGCGGCCGGCAAGCCCTGGGTCTTCGTCGCACTGCTCAACCACCCCGAGGCGGCGAAGAAGGGGCGGCCGGTGCTGGATGCGCTGGTGGAGTGGGTGGCGGCGCAGCAGTGAAGGCGGCTACCGTGGCGTCGGCAGTTGGCTGCGCCTGGTGTGAAGATTTCTTCCGAACTACGTCTTGATTGCTCCGGGCAGCTCGCGGAGCATTCGTTGCACCGAACCGAGAAGACGTTTCGGAATCCCCCACCAACTTGAGCACCTGGGCAGCAGCCTCTCCGAGGCCTGCCGCCATGCCAACGGAGTATCACCATGTCGAAGCTGCAGAGCGCTGCCCTGGCTCTACTTTTGTCCGTCGGAGCGGCGGCACATGCTTACACCGCCTACCTACCGGGATGCGAGGCGGGCAAGACGACGCTTGAAATTGCCGAATGCAGACAAAAGCAAATAGAAGCAGCGGACGCCAAGCTCGGCCAGTACCTCACGGCAGCGCGGAAGCGAGTGGTCGCCTTTGATGTCCAGGTTGGCTTGATAGACGAAGAGCAAAAGGCGTGGGAGGCCTACCGCTCCGCGCACTGCGGGAACGTCTATGAACTTTGGCGTCAGGGGACGATTCGATACGAGATGTCTGCGATCTGCACGCTTGAAGTGACACGGGAGCGGACGGTTGACGTGTGGCGTGCCTATCTGACTTACGGTGACAGCACGCCTCCCACGCTGCCTGATCCGTCGAAATAGCGGTGGTTCGTGAGCGGCGCGGCATGGCGCGGCGGCGCATTGAATCGGCTCTTCCAGGTGCTGACCTTGCGCAATCGTCCCGTGTTGGCGCTCAGGCGACCGCCGCCCCCAGCAACCTGATCGTCCCCGCCTCCGCATCCATCTCGGCAGCAGCCCCCACCGGCACCGTCAGCTTGCGCTTGATATGCCCGATGGCCGCGCCGCGGAACACGGGCACGTTGAGCGGCAGCAGGTAGTCGTCGAAGACCTCGTCCAGCGTCAGGCTGCCGTAGCCCTCGCCGGGCTCGCATTTCGTGAAGCGGCCCAGCACGATGCCGGCCAGCTGGCCCAGCGCGCCGGCCAGGCGCAGCGTCGAGAGGCAGCGGTCGATGCGGTAGATGTATTCGTTGATGTCTTCCAGGAACAGGAGGGCGCCGCGGCAGTCGGGAAAGTAGGGCGAGCCGGCCAGCGAGGCGAGCACCGTCAGGTTGCCGCCGATGAGCCGGCCCTGGGCCTTGCCCGGGCGGATCGTCGTGACGCGCTCCTCGCGGGCGACGAGGTCGTCCACCGGCGTGGACGTCGGGTTGCGCAGCACGGCGGCCTCGGCGTTCATCGCGACGGCCTTGAAGCTTTGCACCGAGTAGTCGTTCCACTCCGAGCCGGCCACGGGGCAGTGGAAGGTGACGAGGCCGGTCTGGCGGTGGATGGCGTTGACGAGGCTGGTCAGGTCGCTGAAGCCGCCGAAGAACTTGGGCCGGCGGCGGATGACGTCGTAGTCGAGCTTGTCGACGATGCGGTTGCAGCCCGAGCCACCGGTGAGGGCCAGGATGCCGGCGACCGAGTCGTCCGCGAACATCGCGTTCACGTCGGCGGCGCGCTGGGCGTCGCTGCCGGCGAAGGGCCCGCGGCGCGCGGCGACGTTCTCGCCCGGCTTGACCTTGAAGCCCAGCGCCTGCAGCGACTCGATGGCGATCTTCAACGGTTCGCGCTCGAAGGTCGCGTTGGCGGGGCTGACGAGGCCGAGGGTGTCGCCCGGGCGCAGCCGCGGCGCGAGCACGCCGCCGCCAGCGGCCCGGGCGGGCTGGGTGGCGCTCAGCAGGGCGGTGGCGGCGGCGCCGAACTGCAGCAACTGGCGGCGGGAGGAGTTCATGAGGAAACCTCGATCAAGGGACATGCGGAGGGGCGTGCGGCCAGTGTCGCTGAGGTCCAATCGGCCCATGAGCTCAGACCCCCGCCCCCTGCCCCCGCTGCCCGTCCTGGCCCCCGGCCGCTACCGCCACTACAAGGGCGGCGAGTACGAGGTGGTGTCCCTGGCCCGCCACAGCGAGACGCTGGAGGTGCTGGTGTACTACCGCACGCTGTACGACGACAGCGGCTGGTGGGTGCGACCTTACGAGATATTCACGGGCACGATCGTCATCGATGGCGTGGAGCAGCCGCGCTTTGCCTGGCTGGGCTGAGCTGCCGGCGAACTGCTTCATGGTCGCGCAGGGAGGACAGGGTTGTGATGGAAGAAGAACGACAGGCGGCGCCCGAGGTGCCGGACGGGTTGACGCCGCGACCGCCCACGGCCGAAGCGCCGGTGGCGCGTGGCGGCCTGGCCTGGTTGCGTGAAGGCGTGCGGGTGCTGATGTTCCGCGCACCGCGCTGGGAGGGGTTGGACGCCCGCCCGGCGACGTTGCTGGGGCTGGTCGTTGCCGTGCTGGCCAGCGCCGCGATCTTCCAGCGGGTCATGGCCGAAGAGACGGTCCGCTTCCAGTGGGCGGGTCTGGTGACCGGCTGGATCGACATCGCCGTGACGGGCTGGCTGTGCTGGGTCGTGCTGCGCTCCAGAGCGGCGGAGCCCCGTCCTACGCCCGCCACGCTGCTGGCCCTGCTGTGGAGCGCCTGCCTGATGCTGAACGTGGCGGACGGCTTGAGCGGCCTGGCGCTGCGCGTGGTGTTCGGGCCGGCATCCGAGTGGCGGCCGAGCGCGTTGTGGGCGGCGTGGCTGCTTCCGCTGCTCTGGCTGGCGCTGACTCAGGTCCGATTGCTGTGGCGCGTGGCCGGTTCTTCACTGGCGAGAGCTGCTGTGGTGGTGGTGACACCGGCACTGCTGACGATCACCAATTGGTTGGCGCCGACCTACCTGTGGGCGCCCGAACCGCCGGTGGAAATGGAGCCCGAGGCGAGAGTTGGCCTGCCGTTGACGGACGAGACCATGGCCGTCCAAGCCGAACTGCTCGGCAAGGCCCTGCAGGCATTGCGTGCGCCCGGTGCTGACCGTGTGAACGTCTACGCACTGACCTACGCGCCCTACGCTTCGGAAGACGTCTTCATGCGCGAGAGCGCCGTCGTCGCGAAGACGATGCGCGAGCGCTTCGGTGCGGACGGCCGCGTGGTGGAACTGGTGGCCAACCGCGCCACCACCGACACGCTGCCCTGGGCCACGCCGGCCAATCTGCGCGCCACCATCGCCCGCATGGCCGCGACGATGGACCCCGACCGCGACGTGCTGTTCCTGCACCTCACCTCGCACGGCGGCGCCGACGGCAAGCTGGCTGTGGACACCTGGCCGCTGCAGACCGAACCCCTGACGCCCGAGCTGCTCAAGCAATGGCTGGACGAAGCCGGCGTGCGCTGGCGCGTGATCTCGGTGTCGGCCTGCTATTCCGGCAGCTGGATCGCGCCGCTGGCCGGCGATGGCACGCTGGTCATGACGGCGGCCGACGCCGACCACACTTCCTATGGCTGTGGCCGGAAGTCAGAGCTGACCTTCTTCGGCCGCGCGATGTATGAGGAGGCGCTGCGCAAGACCTGGTCCTTCACTGAGGCGCATGCCTTTGCACGAAAGGTCATCGACGTGCGGGAGCAGGAGGCGGGCAAGAGCGATGGCTATTCCAATCCGCAGATCAGCGAGGGTGCGGGCATCCGCGCCGTGCTGGCGCGGCTGGCAACCACCCTGCAAGACCGCACCCCGGCCAGCGGGCCGGCAAGCCCTTCGAGAAAGTAGGCCGTCATGTTCTCCCACGTCATCGTCGGCGTCTCCGACTTCGAACGCGCGCTGGCGTTCTACAGGCCCGTGCTCGATGCGCTGGGCATCCGGTTCCGCTTCCAGCACGACGAGCGTCCCTGGGCCGGCTGGCAGTCGTCGCCCGACCCGCGGCCGCTGTTCCTCATCGCGCGGCCCTTCGACCGCCAGCCGCATCAGCCGGGCAACGGGCAGATGGTGGCCTTTCTCGCTCGCTCTCGCGCCCAGGTCGATGAGGTGCATGCGCTGGCACTGGCCCACGGCGGGGTCTGCGAAGGGCCGCCCGGCTTGAGGCCCGAGTACCACGCCCACTACTACGGCGCCTATTTCCGCGACCCGGACGGCAACAAGCTCAGCGTGGTCTGTCACGAGCCTGGGTAGGCCCGGTCACAGCACCCGCGGCAGGTCCCGCCTAACCGCGACGCGGTCGCCGAAATCGAAATGCCACCATTCGGTGGCAATGCCGTGGAAGCCCGCCTCGCGCATCGCCGCGCGCAGCCAGCCCCGGTCGATCAGGTGTTGCGCCGTCAGCGCGCCCAGTGCGAAATGCTCGGCCTCGTGGTCGGGGTGGGAGGCCAGTGTCATCTCGTCGAAGCCGCTGCCCATGTTGACCTCGCGGCCCTGCGGGTCCAGCAGCGTCAGGTCCACGGCCATGCCGAAGCTGTGGATGGAGCCGCGCTCCGGGTGGGCGAGATACATCGTCAGCGGCGTGCCCTGCAGCTCGTCCCACAGGCGCTGCTGCACGCGCTGGGGGCGCAGCGCGTCCAGCACCAGCAGCCGCCAGCCGGGCCGGCGCTCGTGCAGCCAGGCGGCGGCGCGCTCCAGCGCGTCGGCGGCCTCGCGGCGCAGCCATGCGCAGTCGATGCCGGCGTAGACCGGATGGCCAACGAAGTTGTCGGAAGTTGCGTAGCGCAGGTCGACGGCGATGCCGTGCCGCAGCGTGTCCAGGCGGCGGAAGTCCGGGTGGCCGGCGATGTCTTCGATGCGGATCACGGCAGTCGTGCGAGATGGGCGTGGGCGGCCGCGGAGATGAACTTGACGAGCCGCCGCGAGGCCTGGCCCAGCGGCGCGCTGGCGGCGCTGAGCAGGTAGAGGTTGACGGCCACCGGTGGCGCCAGCGGCCGCACGCGCACCTTGGCGAGGTCGGCGCTGGCGGCCGTGAAGGGGTCCACCAGCGTCATGCCGACGCCGGCCTCCACGAGCGCGCGGGCGAGCTGGTAGGTCTGCACGGTGATGCGGCTGGCAAGTTGCTGGCCCAGCGCCTCGCCGGCATGGTGCAGCAGCCCGGCCAGCGGATCGTCGCTCTGCAGGCCGACGATCTCGGTGCGGATGTCGGCCAGGCCCAGCGGGCCGTCGTCCTGCGCCTCGGGGCTGTGCAGCGGGCACAGCGCCACCATCGCGCCGCCGGCGATGGCCTCGGCCTTAATGCCGGGGTGGCGCGGGTCCTGCAGCGACAGCGCCAGGTCGGCCTCGCCGAGCAGCAGGGCCGACACGATCTCGCGCGTGTGGTGGGTCGCCAGCGAGCAGCGCGCCTGCGGGAAGGCCTTGCACCACGGCGTCATCGCGGCCGGCACGATGGCCGTGGCCAGCGCGGGTGTCGTCACCAGCCGCACCTGCTCGGCCTCGCCGGTCTTGAGGTTGGCGGCCAGGCGTCGGATGCCGACGAGGTCGCGATTCAGCTTGTCGATCTCGACGAAGAGGCGCTGCGCCTCGGGCGTTGGGTAGAGCTTGCCGCGCAGGCGGTCGAACAGTGGCATGCCCAGCTGCAGCTCGCAGTGCTGCAGCACCTTGGTGACGGCCGGCTGCGAGATGTGCAGCAGCTGCGCGGCGCCGCTGATGGTGCCGGCCTGCATGATGGCGTGGAAGACTTCGATATGCCGGAGTCTCATTTCCGGTAGACGCCCTCGAAGTCCACCGACCCGTTCGGCGCCATCTTGAACCCGACGACATCCTTGCGGATCGGGATATAGACGGTGGAGTGCGCCATCGTGATCCACGGCCGTTCGCGCTTGAAGATCTCCTGCGCCTTCTCGTACATCGCGTTGCGCTTGGCGGGGTCAGGTGTGGCGCGGGCCTCGTTGATGAGCTTCTCGAATTCGGCGTTGCAGAACTTGACGCCGCTCTTGTTGGCCGCGCAGCTGAGGTTGGGCGTGAGGAAGTCATCCGCGTCGCCGGTCTCGCCGCTCCAGCCGCTCATGTAGACGTTGTGCTCGCCGTTGTTGGCGCGCTTCAGGTATTCGCCCCACTCATAGGTCTTGATGTGGGCCTTCACGCCGATCTTGGCCCAGTCCTGCTGGATGAGCTGGGCCATCAGCTGGCCGTTCGGGTTGGTGGGGCGCTGCACGGGCAGGGCCCACAGGTCGATCTCGAAGCCGTTGGGGTAGCCGGCCTTGGCCAGCAGGGCCTTGGCCTTGGTCGGGTCGAACTCGTTCCTCAGCTTCTTGTTGTAGCCGGGGATGGCCGGCGGGAAGGCGCTGACGGCCTGCATCGCGTCGCCGCGCGGGAACAGCGCCTTGAAGATGGCGTCGCGGTCGATGGCGATGTCCAGCGCCTCGCGCACCTCGCGCTTGTCGGTGGGCGGCTTCTTCAGGTTGAAGCTCAGGTAGGAAATGTTCAGCGCCTGGATCTTCTCGATGCTGACGCTGGGGTTGCCGGCGAGGCCGGCGATGTCGACGTCGCGCAGCGCGGCCGTCACATGGCATTCGCCGGCGGCGATCTTCTGCACGCGTACATTGGGCTCGCGGCTGATGCTGAACACCAGCGTCGGCGTGGGCTGCTTGCCGCCCCAGTAGTCGGGGTTGGCCGTCATGCGCAGCACGTCGTCCTTGGCGTAGCTCTTGAACTGGAAAGGCCCCGTGCCCACCGGCAGCACATTGATCTGGCTGGCCTTGCCTTCCTTCAGCAGCTGCGCGCCGTATTCGGCCGAGTGGATGCCCGCCCAGGCGAACGCGAAGTTGGCGATGAAGGTGACGTTGGGTGATTTAAGGCGGAAGCGCACGGTGCGCTCGTCGATCTTGTCGATGCCGTCAATGAGCTTGGCCAGGCCGAGGTTCTGCGGGTAGACGAAGGGGACCGTGAAGGCCTTGTTGAAGGGGTGATTGGGGTCGATGAAGCGGCCGAATGTGAAGAGCACGTCATCGGCGTTGAAGTCCCGCGTCGGCTTGAACCAGGGCGTCGTCTGGAACTTCACGCCGGAGCGCAGCTTGAAGGTGAAGCTCTTCGCGTCCGGAGAGATTTCCCAGCTTGTCGCCAGCTTGGGCGCCAGCTCGGTCGTCGGCCGCTTGAAGCCCAGCAAGCCGTCGAACATCTGCGAGTTGACGATGTTGGTGCTGGCGCTGTCCCACATGCCGGGGTCGAAGCCCTCGGGGCTGGCGTCGGCGCAATAGATCAGCGGCTTGCCCTGGGCCAGGGCGGCGGGCGCCAGCAAGACGAGGGCGGCGGACAGCAGGGGAGCAAGGGTTTGGCGCATGCCAAAAGCTTATCCGCAGCGCAGGCACACAATCGTTGGCATGTGGACTGGCTTTCAAGCTCTCACCTTCCAGCGCGACGGCGTCACGCTGTTTGCCCGCCAGGGCGGCCCGTCGGAGCCGGGGCGTGAACCGCTGCTGCTGATGCACGGCCACCCGCAGACGATGGCGATGTGGCACCGCGTCGCGCCCGCGTTGGCACAGACCCGCCGCGTCGTGCTGATGGACCTGCGTGGCTATGGCGACAGCAGCCGCCCGCCGGCCGGCGAGGCCAGCGCGGCCTATGCCAAGCGAGAGATGGCGCTGGATGCCGTCGCGCTGATGAAGTCTCTCGGCCACGAGCGCTTCGCCGTGCTGGCCCATGACCGCGGCGCACGCGTGGCGCACCGGCTGGCGCTGGACCACCCCGGCGCCGTCACGCGGCTGATGCTGCTGGACATCGCGCCCACGCTGGCCATGTACGAGGGCACGACCGAGGCCTTCGCGCGCGGCTACTGGCACTGGTTCTTCCTGATCCAGCCGGCGCCGCGGCCGGAGCGGCTCATCGAGGCCGACCCGATCGCCTATCTGCGCGAAGGCATGGGCAGCAAGGGCGATTTCTTCGACCCCGCCGCCTGGGCCGAGTACGAGCGCAGCATCGTCAAGCCCGGCACGGCGGCGGCCATCTGCGCCGACTACCGCGCCGGCGCCGGCATCGACCTGGCCCACGACCGCGCCGACCGCGACGCCGGCCGGCGCGTCACGCAGCCGCTGCGGGTCTTGTGGGGCGCCAAGGGCATCGTCGGCCGCTGCTTCGAGCCGCTCGAGCTCTGGCAGGCCGTGGCTGACCATGTGAGCGGCCGCGCCGTCGACAGCGGCCACTACATCGCCGAGGAGGCGCCTGCCGAGGTGCTGGCCGAGGCGCAGGCCTTCTTCGGCCCTTGAGAAGCGCCGGTCGGCCCGGCCTGCGAAAATGCCGGGCATGAAGCCCATCGCCTACACCCGCGCCCAAGGCCTGCCGGCCACGCTGCAGAACCGCATCGCCATCCTCGACGGCGCGATGGGCACCATGATCCAGCGCTACAAGCTCACCGAGGCCGACTACCGCGGCGAGCGCTTCAAGGACCATGGCAAGGACCTCAAGGGCAACAACGAGCTGCTGCTGTTCACGCGGCCCGACGTCATCCGCGAGATCCACGAGCAATACCTCGCGGCCGGCGCCGACCTCATCGAGACCAACACCTTCGGCGCCACGTCCGTCGCGCAGGAAGACTACGACCTGCCCGAGCTGGCCTACGAGATGAACGTCGTCGCCGCGCGGATCGCCCGAGAGGCCTGCGACAAGTACTCGACGCCTGACAAGCCGCGCTACGTCGCCGGCGCCCTCGGCCCGACGCCGCGCACCGCGTCCATCAGCCCGGACGTCAACGACCCCGGCGCCCGCAACATCGACTTCGACACGCTGCGCGATGCCTACTACGAGCAGGCCAAGGGCCTGCTGGACGGCGGCGCCGACGTCTTCCTCATCGAGACCATCTTCGACACGCTGAACGCCAAGGCCGCCATCTTCGCGGTGGACCAGCTGATGGAGGACACCGGCGAGCGTCTGCCCGTCATCATCTCCGGCACGGTGACCGACGCCTCCGGCCGCATCCTGTCGGGCCAGACGGTCACGGCCTTCTGGCACTCGGTGCGCCATGCGCGGCCCATCGCCATCGGCCTGAACTGCGCCTTGGGCGCGACGCTGATGCGGCCCTACATCGAGGAGCTGGCCAAGGTGGCGGGCGACGTGGCGGTCAGCTGCTACCCCAATGCCGGCCTGCCCAATCCGATGAGCGACACCGGCTTCGACGAGACGCCCGACGTGACGGCCCGGCTGGTGGGCGAGTTCGCGCAGGCCGGCTTCCTGAATATCGCCGGCGGCTGCTGCGGCACGACGCCCGACCACATCGCGGCGATTGCCAAGGCCGTGTCGGCCTACAAGCCGCGGGTCAGCGGCGAGAAGTTCTTCAGCCAGATGCTGGACGCCGCCTGACCGCGCCGCCTTGCGCGGTGCCGCGCACCGCTCATTCCGCTCCCTTTTCGGGGCGGCTGCGGAAGTGGCGCTTGAAACCCTCCGGATAGTCCGGCGCCCAGAGCCACTGCGTATCGATCGCTCCCCAGCGAAGCAGCAGTTGTTTCAGCGAGCCGACAAGGAGCGCATGCACCAAGACGGCAAGCACCAGCACGAGCGCGAACACGGCAGCGCCCAGCAGCACCTTCCATGCAGACAAGCTGGGCGCAATCTGGCTTGCGGCAACCAGAAGGAGGCCGCTGATCGCGACAACGGCGACGGCGACCTTGGCAACGAACAGCTTCATGCGTCGATCCTGATCCATGAGATGAGCCTGGATCATGCGTCCGCTGAGACGGCAGACGCAATCAAAAGCCGACGTTGACCAGCGACAGTCGCAGGCCAAACGCGACGGCAAAACAACGTCGTCACGCCGCTGTTGACATTTGAATTCATGCGAATACATTTGCGTTCGTTTGAACTCAATTGGGCGGTGCGGCATGGCGACGCAGACGATCACGATGGAGCCGCTGTCGGCTCGCATCCCCAGCGACCTCTACCTGTGGCTGGCGCAGCTGCAGGTGGAGGGCGCCACGACGAACAGCGACAAGCTGCGCGTGCTGCTCGGGCAGCTCAAGCGCCAGCATGACGGCGCGTTCGACTACGTCGCGGCCCACGGCTGGGCGCGCGAGCTGACGCATCGGCTGCGTGAATCGCTGGTGCGCATCGAAGGCGCCGAAGGGCGGCATTCCGAGGTGCTGGCCACGTTGCTGGAACAGATCACGACGCTGATGGCCCTGGTCATCAGCCACGCCCCCGCGAACGCGGACGAGGCCGCCAAGCTCGAAGACGCCGTCGTGCGCCGCGCGGCGCTGCTCGGCGAATCTCTGCTGCGCCAGGCCGCGGGCAAGGCGCGCGCCTTCGACCCCGGCGTGGTGAAAAGGCACCTCGGCACCAGCATCGAGCTGGCGTCGAATCTCAACCCCAACCCAGGAGCCTGACATGGCCGATTCACTGAAGACCCGCGTGGGTCGCGTCATCGCTGGCGGTGTGCATGCGCTGCTGGACAAGATCGAGGACCTGAACCCGCAAGCGGCCATGGAGCAGGCCATCCGCGAGGCGGACGGCGTCATCGACGATGTGCGCCATGAGCTCGGCACCGTCAGCGCCAACCGGCACCTGGCCCAGCAGCAGCACGCGAAGCTCAACCGCAGTCACGAGGAGCTGCGCGACCAGATCGCCCAGGCCCTGGCGCAGAGCCGCGAAGACCTGGCACGCGCCGCCGTGTCCCGCCAGATCGACATCGAGGCGCAGATCCCGGTGCTGGAGACGACGCTGGCCGACCTGGCGCGCCAGGAGCAGGAGCTGCAGGGCTTCACGGCGGCGCTGCTGGCCAAGAAGCGCGAGATGCAGGAGGCGCTGGCCGAGTTCCGCAACAGCCGCGCAGCGACTCAATCGGCTGCGCAGCCGGCCGGGCAGTCGAACGTCGAGCAGCGCCTGGGCAAGGTGGCCGATGCCTTCGACAGGATCTACCAGCGCCAGACCGGCCTGGACGGCACGCAGCGCGCCGGCGACCTGGATCAGGCCGCCCGCCTGAGTGAGCTGGAAGCGTTGGTGCGCGATCACAAGATCGCCGAGCGCATGGCTCGCATCAAGGCTGGCGAGGCTTGACACTCCGTTGCGCTCAACCCTGGGAGACCCGATGAACCTGTTCACCGCGCCAGAGACGCTGCCCTTCGGCGTCGCCGTGGCGCTCATCGTTGCCGTGGCGCTGCTGGAGGGCCTGGGCATGCTGGTCGCGCTCAGTCCCAGCAACGTCATCGACGACCTGCTGCCGCATGCGGTGCCCGAATCCGGCATGGACCGCGTGCTGGGCTGGCTGCACCTGGGCCGCGTGCCGGCGCTGGTGCTGCTGCTGCTCTACCTGCTGGGCTACGCAGTGTTCGGTTATGCGCTGCAGAAGGTGGCGTTCAACCTGCTCGGCCACTTCCTGCCGGCTTGGCTGGCCGGGCTGCTGGCCGTGCCGCCGGGCCTGGCCACGGTGCGTGGCCTCGGCAGCCTGGTGGCCCACATCGTGCCGCGCGACGAGACCAGCGCCGTCAGCGAGCAGTCGCTGGTGGGGCGCGGCGGCATCGTCAGTGCCGGATCGGCACGCCGCGGCCTCGCCGCCCAGGCTCGCGTGCGCGATGCCCACGGCCGCATCCACTATCTGATGGTTGAGCCTGACTTCGACGAAGAGGTGTTCGAGGAAGGCGCGCAGATCCTTATCGTGCGCAAGGCGGGGGCCTTCTACCGCTGCATCGCCAACCCGCATCCCAACCTGATCTGAGGGAGATCGAGAACATGGACAACATCATCGAAATGAGCGTCATCGCCGGCATCGCCTTGCTGGGCCTGCTGACCATCGGCTTTGTCTTCGCGCGGCTGTACAAGCGCAGCACCAAGGAGCTGGCCTTCGTGCGCACCGGCCTGGGCGGGCAGAAGGTCATCATGGATGGCGGCGCCATCGTGCTGCCGGTGTTCCACGAGCGCGTGCTCGTCAACATGAACACACTCAAGCTCGAGGTGCTGCGCCGCGAGCGCGAGAGCCTCATCACGCGCGACCGCATGCGCGTGGACGTGACGGCCGCCTTCTTCGTGCGCGTGAAGCAGACCGAGGAAGCCGTCAGCACGGCGGCGCAGACGCTGGGCGCGCGCACCATGAGCCCCAACGAGCTGAAGGCGCTGGTGGAAGACAAGTTCGTCGACAGCCTGCGCGCCACGGCCGCGACGATGACCATCCAGGAGCTGCAGGACAAGCGCCGTGACTTCGTGCAGGCCGTGCAGAACGCCGTCGCCGAGGACCTGGAGAAGAACGGGCTGGAGCTGGAGTCGGTGTCGCTGACCAGCCTCGACCAGACCGACAAGCAATTCTTCAACCCTAACAACGCCTTCGACGCCGAGGGCCTGACGCGACTGACCGAGCAGACCGAGGCGCGCCGCAAGCAGCGCAACGACGTCGAGCAGGACACCGAGGTGCAGGTGCGCACGAAGAACCTGGAGGCGAGTCGCCTCAAGCTGACCATTGAGAAGGACCAGGAGTTCGCGACGCTGGCGCAGAAGCGCGAGGTGGAGGTGGCCCGCGCCGAGCAGGTCGCGCTGATCGCCGCCCAGCAGGCGGAGCGCAACCGCGAGGCCGAGACGGTGAAGATCGAGGCCGAGCGCCAGGTGGGCCAGCGCCGCATCGAGGCCGAGCGCGAGATCAAGGCGGCCGAGATCGAGAAGAACCTCGTCATCCAGACCCGCGAGATCGAGCAGGAGCGTCAGGCCGAGCTGAAGCGCGCCGAGCAGCGCAAGCAGGTCGAGATCGCGCGCCAGGACACGCAGATCGCCATCGCGACCAAGTCGCGCGAGCAGTCCGAGGCCGATGCGGCCGCCAACCTGGCGCGCGCCGAGGCCGTGAAGGCCGAGGAAACCGTCAACACGGCGCGCCAGGTGGCCGTGGCCGAACGCGACAAGGCCATCCAGCTCATCGAAGCGAGCAAGGACGCCGAGCAGAACGCCATCGCGGTGAAGGTGTCGGCGTCGGCCGAGAAGGAGGCGGCCATCGACCGCGCCGAGGCGCTGACCATCGAGGCCAAGGCCAAGCAGGCCGCGGCGATTGCCGAAGCCGAGGGCCGGCGCGCGATCAACGAGGCGCTGAACATGCTGTCGGCCGCGCAGATCGACCTGCAGGTGCGCACACAACTGCTGCAGCAGCTGCCGGAGATCCTGGCCCAGGCCGTCAAGCCGATGGAGCAGATCGACTCCATCCGCATCGTGTCGGTCAACGGCATGCCCGGCCAGGGCGGCGGTGCGGGCGAGGGCGGGGCGGCTGCGGGCGCGACCTTCCCCGAGCAGGTCATGAACTCGGCGCTGCAGTACCAGATCGCCAAGCCCATCGTCGACGCCGTCATGCAGGACGCCGGCCTGTCCAACCAGGGCATCACCGGCATGGCGCAGAACCTGGCCGGGCTGCTGAAGCCGGCGACGACCGCCGTGGTGCCGGCAACGCCGTCGGTGCAGTGATCAGGACGCCCGCGTCGGCGCGCTCGCGGCCGGCCTGGGCGCGCGCCGCGGCGCCTCGCTGAAATCTGCCGGGGGCTTCATCAGCGCCGGGTCGGGCTCGCCGCGCCGGATCTTCTCCAGCCGGTAGTTCTGCTCACCGCTGCGCGGGTCGGCGTCGCGGCTGGAGACGGTCAGCATCAGCTCCGGGCTGCGCCAGACCTCGCGGCTGCTGACGATGGGCTTCTCGTTGCCGATCTTGCCGGCGGGAATGGTCCAGGTCGTGCGTTCGCCGTTGACCTTCAGGCCGTCGATCTCCTTCGCCGGCAGTGCCGTCGTCGTGCCGCCTTCGCGCGGCAGCGCCAGGCCGCCGAGCAGCAGCGGCATGGGCGGCACCGGTGGCACCGGCACGGCCATGGGCGCCGGCAGCGCGGGCGGCTCGGGTGGGCGGGGCAGCTCGCTGGCGCGGATGACGCGGATCTCGCGGCGCACCGCGCTGGCGCCGGATGCCGGCGGTGCCGGCACCACCAGCTCGCGTTCGACGACGATGCCGGGCTCGCCGCCCGTGGGGCGGACGCGCATGCGCTCGGCGTCTACGCTGCGGGCCCGTTCGGCGACGCCGGCGCCCCACTCCTTCCAGCGCGCGGCCTGCTCCTTCATGCGTTCGCCCCAGTCCTGCATCGAGGCCTGCCAGGCGGCGTGCGCGGCGGCATCGCCGCCGTCGAAGCCCATGACGTTGCCCCGCAGCCGCTGCACGCGCTTCTGCTCGGGGTAGATCACCCAGCTCTCCCTGGCCACCGGGTCGTTCAGGTAGACGACCTTGGGCCCGCCCTCGCGCTGCACCTCGCGGCGCGTGCGGCCCTCGCCGTCGCGGCAGAGCTGGCTCTGCTGTCGGCGCACGATGCGGTTGCCGTCGGCCAGCGTCTGCACGTTTTCATGCACGGCGGTCGCGCAGTAGGGTGCGCCCTTCACGACGCGCTCGCCCTCCAGCTCGCGGCCGGCGAAAGCCAGGGCCTGGTCGCCGATCAGCGGCAGTTGCAACGGCAGATCGGCCAGGGCCACCGCGACGTCGCGCTCGATGTTCAGGCGCAGCACATCGGCGTCCTGTGCGGCGGCGCAGGTGGCGAGGGCGGCCAGCGCGAGTGAGGTCAGGGGCTTCTTCATGGCGGTCTCCTAGTTCAGCAGTCGCACGGCCAGCACCTGGCCGCTCGGGTTCAACATCAGCTCGGCGCGGACGAACTCGTCGGCGCGCCCGGCGTCGAAGGGCAGGCCCAGCAGCGCCAGGCGCTCGCGCGGCAGTTCGGCGGGCTGCAGCCAGACGGCCGCGCTGCGCCCGGCGGCCAGCGCGGCGCGGAACTCGCCGTCGGGCACGAGGGGAATGAAGCCGCTGCCGGTGGCGGCCACCGGTGCGGCGCGGCTCGTACCGGGCGGGTCCAGCAGCATCAGCAGGGTCAGCAACAGCGCGGCCGTGGCGCCCAGCGCGCCGCTGGCCCAGGCGAGGCGGCGCGGCCAGCGGGCGTCTTCGCGCGGCGCAGGGCGGGCCCGGAGCTGCCGGGTCAGCCGGGCCAGCACGGCGGCGTCCTGGGCCGCGTCGGGTTGCAGGCGGGCGAACTCCGCCCGGGCAGGGCGCAGCCAGTCGGGGGTGTCGTTCATGAGCGTTCTCCTGCGGCCAGCAGGTCGGCCAGGCGCTGGCGGGCGCGGTGCAGCCGGGTGCGCAGCACGTCGGTGCTGACGCCGGCGATGGCCGCGGCCTCGTCGTAGGGGCGTTCCTGCAGGTCGACGAGGGTGATGGCCTCGCGCTGCGGCCAGCTGAGCCGGCGGATGGCCGCCCACAGGCCGTCCTCGCGCTGGGCCTGGGTCAGGCGTGCGTCGCTGCCGGGCGTGGGGTCGGTTTCGTCGAGGGCGTCGTCGTCCAGTGGCACATGGCGGCGGGCGTCGCGCCACTGGCTGAGCAACTGGTGGCGGGCTATGCCGGCCAGGTAGGCGCCCAGCGAGCCGCGCCCGGGCTGGAAGCGCTGCGGCCCGCGCAGCAGCTGGGCGAAGGCTTCCTGCACGGCATCCAGCGCGGCGGCCTCGTCGCCGGCCAGCGCCAGCGCATAGCGGTAGACCGAGCCACTCTCGCGCCGGTACAGCAGCGCCAGCGCGTCGGTATCGCCCGCCGCCAGCCGGGCCAGCAGCACGCTGTCGTCGGAAGACGCTGGCGCAGCGGCGACGAAGCCGAGGCGGGTCAGCCACCCCATGGCGGGTTGCATGATGAAAAAGGGGCATGCGGATGCATGCCCCTATTGAGCGCGACGGGTCCCGGGCGTTACTCCGGACTAACCCGCCGTCACTTTCGGCACCTCAGCTGGGCTCACCCATCTGCGACTGCAGATAGTTCTGCACACCCACGGTGTTGACCAGCTCCAGCTGCGTTTCGAGGTAGTCGATGTGCTCCTCGGTGTCGTCCAGGATCTCGACGAACAGCTCGCGCGAGACATAGTCGCGCACGCTTTCGCAGTAGGCGACGGCCTCCTTCAGGTGGGCATGGCCGGTCTTCTCGATCTTCAGGTCGCACTCCATCGTCTCGACGGCGTTCTCGCCGATGAAGAGCTTGCCGAGGTCCTGCAGGTTGGGCAGGCCGTCCAGCGTCAGCACGCGCTCGATGAGCTTGTCGGCGTGCTTCATCTCCTCGATGGACTCCTCGTACTCGTGCTTGGCCATCTTCATCAGGCCCCAGTTCTTCAGCATGCGGGCATGCAGGAAGTACTGGTTGATGGCGGTCAGCTCCAGCTTCAGCTGGGCGTTCAGATGGGCGATGACTTGGGGGTCGCCTTTCATGGCAGGGCTCCGGAATCGTGAAATCTGTCGCCAGTATCGCGAGCGAAAGCCCCTCGGCAAAACCGCTCTTTTTGCAAATGAGATCGATTCGCATTAGACTTCGCACCCATGATCGTTTGTGTCTGCCACCGCGTTTCCGACCGCGACATCGCCATCGCGGCGTCGTCCGGCTGCCCGAATTTCGAGGCCCTGCAGGACGACCTGCGCGTGGCCACGGCCTGTGGCGCCTGCCATGACTGTGCCTGCGAGATCTTCGAGGAAAGCCGCGTGGCGGGCGGTTCGGCCCATGGCCGCGGTGGTCGCACGATCGCCATCCAGGCCCTGGCTGCCTGAGGCCGCTAGAATCGTCAGCAGGCGCCAGGCAATGGCGCCATTTTTTTGTTGGCCCTTGTCCGAAAGTCGTTGTGTTTCGCAGCCGCTCTAGGCGGGCCGCGCAGCAACTTCAAGGAAATTCCATGAGCACCCAGCAGACCGGCATCGTCAAGTGGTTTGACGACGGCAAGGGCTTCGGCTTCATCACCCCCGCCGACGGCGGCAAGGATCTGTTCGCCCACCACAGCGAGATCAAGAACAACGGCGGCTTCCGCACGCTGGCCGAAGGCGCCCAGGTCGAGTTCGAAGTGAAGCAGGGCCCCAAGGGCCTGCAGGCGTCGAACATCCGCGCGCTGTAAATCCATCACGGCTTCGGCCGTTGAGCCAAGCCCGCGCGCCGCGCGGGCTTTGTGCTTTCTGGGTCCGCCCCGACAATTGAAGGCTATGTCCGCCCTGCCCGTCGCTGTTCCGAAGGCCCTGACCGCCTATCGCCCCTTCTGGGCGAAGCGTTTCGGCCCCGCGCCCTTCCTGCCCATGAGCCGGCAGGAGATGGAGCAGCTCGGCTGGGACAGCTGCGACATCATCATCGTCACCGGCGACGCCTATGTCGACCACGCCAGCTTCGGCATGGCCGTCATCGGCCGCACGCTGGAGGCGCAGGGGTTCCGCGTCGGCATCATTGCGCAGCCGGACTGGAACAGCGCCGACGCCTTCAAGGCGCTGGGCAAGCCCAACCTGTTCTTCGGCGTGGCCGCCGGCAACATGGATTCGATGATCAACCGCTACACGGCTGACCGGAAGATCCGTAGCGACGACGCCTACACGCCGGGCGGCCAGGGCGGCAGGCGGCCCGACCGCGCGACGCTGGTCTACACGCAGCGCTGCCAGGAGGCCTTCAAGGACGTCCCCATCGTCATCGGCGGCATCGAGGCCTCGCTGCGCCGCATCGCCCACTACGACTACTGGCAGGACAAGGTGCGCCGCTCCATCCTGGTGGACAGCAAGGCCGACCTGCTGGTGTACGGCAACGCCGAACGCGCCATCGTCGAGATCGCGCACCGCCTGGCGCGTCGCGAGCCCATCGAGGCGCTGACCGACGTGCGCGGCACGGCCTTCATGCGCCGCGACAGTGACCCGACGGCCGAAGGCTGGTTCGAGCTGGACTCGACCGAGGTGGACCGCCCCGGCCGCGTCGACGAGCTGATCAGCCCCTACCAGATCATTGAAGAGAACAAGGCCTGCGCCGCCAACGACGACGGTGCCAAGCCCATCACGATCCACAAGACCGGCCGCATCCAGATGCCGCCGCGCGAACGGACCGTCGTGCGCCTGCCGGCCTACGAGACCGTCAAGAGCGACCCGGTGCTCTATGCCCACGCCAACCGCGTGCTGCACCTCGAGACCAACCCCGGCAACGCCCGCGCGCTGGTGCAGCGCCACGGCGAGCGCGACCTCTGGATCAACCCGCCGCCCATCCCGCTGACGACGCCGGAGATGGACCATGTCTTCGACCTGCCCTACGCCCGCGCGCCTCACCCGAGCTACGCGGACGAAGCCGGCAGCCATGACGGCGCGACCAAGATCCCGGCCTGGGAAATGATCCGCTTCAGCGTCAACATCATGCGCGGCTGCTTCGGCGGCTGCACCTTCTGCTCCATCACCGAGCACGAGGGCCGCATCATCCAGAGCCGCAGCGAAGACTCCGTGATCCGCGAGATCGAGGAGATGCGCGACAAGGTCAAGGGCTTCACCGGCATCGTGAGCGACCTGGGCGGCCCGACGGCCAATATGTACCGCATCGGCTGCAAGAGCCCCGAGATCGAGGCCGCCTGCCGCAAGCCCAGCTGCGTCTACCCGGGCATTTGCCCCAACCTCAACACCAGCCACGATCCGCTGATCAAGATGTATCGCCGCGCGCGTGCGCTGCCCGGCGTCAAGAAGATCCTCATCGGCTCGGGCCTGCGCTACGACCTGGCCGTGCAGTCGCCCGAGTACGTGAAGGAGCTCGTTACCCACCACGTCGGCGGCTACCTGAAGATCGCGCCCGAGCACACCGAGGGCGGCCCGCTGTCCAAGATGATGAAGCCGGGCATCGGCACCTACGACCGCTTCAAGCAGATGTTCGAGGCGGCCAGCGCCGCGGCCGGCAAGAAGCAGTACCTGATTCCCTACTTCATCGCCGCCCACCCCGGCACCAGCGACGAGGACATGATGAACCTCGCCGTCTGGTTGAAGAAGAACGGCTTCCGCGCCGACCAAGTGCAGACCTTCTACCCCAGCCCCATGGCCACGGCCACGGCCATGTACCACTCCGGCATGAATCCGCTCAAGGGCATCAGCCGTGACGAGACGCGCGGCGAGAAGGTCGACATCGTGCGCGGCGAGCGCCGCCGCCGGCTGCACAAGGCCTTCCTGCGCTATCACGACGCCAACAACTGGCCGCTGCTGCGCGAGGCGCTGAAGGCCATGGGGCGCGCCGACCTCATCGGCAACGGCAAGCACCACCTGATCCCGACCTATCAGCCCGTCACCGACGGCAGCTACGAGAGCGCGCGGCGCAAGAACTCGACGACGGCCAAGCCGTCTGGTTCATCTCCGATGAAGCCGGCCACGCCGCGCAAGGGGCAGATCCTGACGTCGCACACCGGCCTGCCGCCGCGGGTGACGGGCAGCAAGCCCGCGGCACGCGTGGGCGGCTCGCGTCCGGGCAAACCCGGTAAGCGCTGACCCCCAGACGCGGGCATTTGCCCGCGCTTTGCGTGGCGGCGCTCCGACGGATGCACTACGCTTGCGTGTCCTGATCGACGGGCCGCCGAGGGCCCTCGCCCCAATGCAAGAAACCACGCCCGCCGTCGACGACGACCTGCTCGAACTGCTCGACGAACCCGAGCACGCCGAAGCAGAGCATCGCCCGCCGAACCGGCCCTGGCGCATCCTCATCGTCGACGACGACGGCGACGTCCACAAGGCCACCGAGCTGGCCATGCAGGGCCTGACCGTCGAAGGCCAGCCCCTGGTCTTCCTGCACGCCTCGTCCGCCGCCCAGGCGCGCCAGCTGCTCGCCAGCGAAGACGACCTCGCTGTCGTGCTGCTGGACGTCGTCATGGAGACCGAGGACGCCGGGCTGCAGCTCGTGCGCTATATCCGCGAGGAACTGCGCCTGAACGCGCTGCGCATCGTGCTGCGCACCGGCCAGCCGGGCTACGCACCCGAGATCGAGACGGTGCAGGCCTATGACATCAACGACTACAAAACCAAGTCCGAGCTGACCCGTACACGGCTCTACACGGTGCTGACCGCGGCCGTGCGCTCCTTCCGGCAGATCTGCGCGCTCGAGGCCAACCGCCGCGGGCTGGAGATGATCGTCGAGAGCAGCGCATCGCTGTCGCGCATGCGCGGCTTGTCCCGCTTCGCCGAAGGCGTCGTCACGCAGCTGTGCGCGCTGCTGGGCATCCTGCCCGAGGGCCTGGTCTGCGCCCAGATGGGCGGCGAGACGGGCGGCGAGGTGCGCATCGTCGCCGCCGCGGGGCAGTACAGCGGCCTCATCGACCGGCCGCTGGCCCAGGTCAAGATTCCCGATGTGCGCGAGCGCCTGGAGCGCTGCCTGCGCGAGCAGCGCAGCGTCTACGACGACGGCACCTGCCTCTACTTCGGCCTCGGCCAGGGCCGCGCGATGGCGGCGCTGGTGGACGTCGGCCGCGAGCTGGACGAACTGGACCAGCAGCTGCTGCGCGCCTTCTGCTCCAACATCGCCGTCGGCTTCGAGAACGTAGTGCTGTACAGCCAGCTGCTGGACCAGGCCTACAACGACCCGCTGCTGCGCCTGCCCAACCGCAATCGCTTCGTCGAGCTGCTCGACAAGAACCTGAAGGACCCGACCGGCGTCACGCTGGCGCTGATCGACATCGACGACTTCGCCGACATCAACGATGCCTTCGGCCACCACTTCGGCGACCAGGTGCTGCAGGCCGTCGTGCAGCGCCTGAGTGAGACGCTGGGCCTGAGCACGGCGATGGCCCGCGTCGGCGCCGACACCTTCGGCGTGCTCGGCGAGCACGCCAAGGTCTGCCCGGAGAACGTCCAGGCCGTCTTCGCCGAGCCCTTCGTCGTGGCCGACGAGCGGCTGCAGCTGTCGGCCACGACCGGCCTCGTGCGCCTGGGCGAGTCGACGGCCGTCGGCTCCGAGCTGCTGCTGGATGCCCAGATCGCGCTGAAGCGCGCCAAGCAGCAGCAGCGCGGCTCATCCCAATATTTCTCGGCCGCCATGGGCAGCGACGCGCGCGAGCGCTTCAAGCTGCTGAAGGGCCTGCGCACCGGCTTCGAGGAAGACCAGCTCTTCGTCGTCTACCAGCCCCAGGTCGCGCTGGAGGATGGCCGCGTCATCGGCGCCGAGGCGCTGCTGCGCTGGCGCACGACGGACGGCCGCTTCATCCCGCCCGACCAGTTCATCCCGCTGGCCGAGCAGAGCGGCCTCATCATCCCGATCGGCGAGTTCGTCATGCGGGCGGCCTGCGTGCAGCTCAAGCGCATGCAGGGCCAAGGCCACGCCGACTTCCGCATGGCCGTCAACGTGTCGATGGCGCAGTTCCGCCATCCCGGCTTCATCGACATGCTGTCCCGCGCGTTGAAGGACACCGGCACCCTCGGCCAGAGCCTGGAGCTGGAGATCACCGAGTCGATGGCGATGGAAGACGCCGAGCTCGTGCTGCGCGTGCTGGCCGACGTGAAGCGCCTGGGCTTCAGCGTGGCCATCGACGACTTCGGCACCGGCTTCTCGTCCCTGAGCCAGCTGCGCCAGCTGCAGGTGGACCGCCTCAAGATCGACCGCGCCTTCGTGCAGGAGGCGCAGAGCTCGACGGCCGGCGCCACCATCGCGCAGATGGTCATCAACCTCGGCCGGGCCTTGAGCCTGACGGTCATTGCCGAAGGCATTGAGACCGAGGAGCAGCGCCAATACCTAATCGGCCTGGGCTGCCCCGAAGGCCAGGGCTGGCTGTTCGCCAGGCCCATGCCGGCCGACCAGCTGGAAACTTGGATGCAGGGACGCTGAACCCCCGATTGCGCCGCGGCGGTGGAACCCTAAACTCCGCCGCTTGTTGACGACAAGCCAGGAGCGTTCATGAGCCTCGCCAAGATCCTCGTCGCCCAGGGCGGCGGTCCTACCGCCGTCATCAACCAGAGCCTCGTCGGCGTCGTGCTCGAAGCGCGGCGGCAGGCCGGCGTGGGCAAGGTCTACGGCGCGCGCCACGGCGTGCGCGGCATCGTCAACGAGGACTTCGTCGACCTCACGCAGGAGACCAGCCACAACCTCGAGCTGGTGGCCGGCACGCCCGCGTCCGCGCTAGGCTCCACGCGCGACAAGCCCGACGCCGCCTACTGCCACGAGATCTTCACGGTGCTGAAGGCCCACGGCATCACGCACTTCTTCTACATCGGCGGCAACGACTCGTCCGACACCGTGCGCATCGTGTCCGAGGAGGCGCAGGCGGCCGGCTACCCGCTGCGCTGCATCCACATTCCCAAGACCATCGACAACGACCTCGTCGGCAACGACCACACGCCCGGCTTCGCCTCCGCCGCGCGCTTCGTCGCCCAGGCCTTTGCCGGCGCCAACCTCGACAACGCGGCGCTGCCTGGCGTCTACGTCGGCGTCGTCATGGGCCGCCACGCGGGCTTCCTGACGGCCGCCGCGGCCCTCGGCAAGAAGTTCGACGACGACGGCCCGCATCTCATCTACCTGCCCGAGCGCAGCTTCGACACCGAGAAGTTCCTGCGCGACGTGAAGGCCACCTACGAGCGCTTCGGCCGCTGCGTCATCGCCGTCAGCGAGGGCATCCACGACGCGTCCGGCACGCCGATGCTGTCCAAACTGGCTGGTGAGCTGGAGCGTGACGCGCACGGCAATGTGCAGCTCAGCGGCACCGGCGCGCTGGCCGACCTGCTGTGCGAGGAGATCAAGGCCAAGCTGGGCATCAAGCGCGTCCGCGGCGACACCTTCGGCTATCTGCAGCGCAGCTTCCTCGGCTGCGTGTCCGACGTGGACCAGCGCGAGGCCCGCGAGGTCGGCGAGAAGGCCGTGCAATACGCCTTCCACGGCGACCGCGACGGCTCGGTCGCCATCAAGCGCGTCGGCTACTACTCGGTCGACTACGTGCTGCTGCCGCTGACCGACGTGGCCGGCAAGACGCGCACGATGGAAGACGAGTTCATCAACGAGGCCGGCACCGACGTGACCGATGCCTTCCGCCTCTACCTGCGCCCGCTGCTCGGGTCGGGCATGCCGGATGCGTTCAGGCTGAGGCCGAATCCGGTGCCGAAGGTGCTGAACAAGCGCTGAGCCCGGTTCAGCGCGGCACCGCGGCGCGCAGCTGTTTCAGGCCCCAGGCATCCGCCCTGGCCTGCAGCCAGCCGACGGCCAGGATGCTCAGCACCCAGGTGAGGAAGGTGCTCGTCGGGCGGGCCTTGTCATCGACCAGCACGGGCCAGGCGATGGCAAATGCCAGCGGCGCCAACGCGGTGGCATAGGTCCAGCGATCCACGAGGTTCAGTGTGTTCAGCAGCGGCCTCACCATCCAGCGCACGGGCGCCGATTCCGGCAGGCCGAGGCGCTCCTCGTGCATGGCCGCGCCGATCAGCAGCCAGACGAGCCCCACCAGCACGCAGGCCGTCGGCGGCAGCCACCCGTGCAGCAAGGCCATCGCGAAATAGCCTGCCAGCGGCGTCAACGCGGCGACGACGCAGCCGCGCAGCATGTCCATCGGCCAGGCGAGCACCGTGCCGGCCAGCGCGAGGCCGAGGGCGCCGTAGTCATAGGCCTCCTCGGGCAGCGTGCCGGCGTCGAGCACGGCCTCCAGATACAGCAGCCCGGCCGCGGCCAGCAGCAGGGCCAGGCCCAGCCAGGGCTGGCTGCGGTGGCGACGCCAGCGGTCCAGCGGCAGCGCCCAGCGCCGCGTGGGCGTCGTCAACGAGAACCCGCCGCTGATGAGGGCGCCGGCCAGCAGCGCGACGGTCAGGTAGATGCCGGTGCCGAACATCCAGCCGATGGCGTGGCCGCCGGCGATGATGGCGTCGCCATGGACGAGCAGGGCCGCGCCCCAGTACAGCAGCGCCAAGGCCCCCATCCGCATGCCCAGGCCCCGGTTGATGCCCGATGTCAGCCAGTCTCGCGGCAGGCCCAGGCGCTGCAGCCAGTCGGCGCCCAGCACGTCGCGGTAGCGCGCCAGCAGCGGCTGCAGCAGGAAGAACAGCCAGGGCACTCGCCACCAGGCGCCCTTCATGTCGCGAAGGGCAGCGAGCGCCTGCAACGGCTCGGCCAGTTCGCGCACCACGTCGGGCAGCGGCGTCGGCCGCAGCCGGGCGTCGAGCATGTCGTGCAGCGCATGGGCCAGCGGCGCGCCCAGCTGGCGCTCGATGCGGAAGTCGTCCAGCCAGCCGAAATGGGCGTTCAGCGCGCGCAGCAGGTCGTCGGGCAGCGCGGGCGTGGCCAGTACCCATTGCGCGAAGGCGGCCGAGAACTCGACGTGCCGGCTCAGCGGCTGCTGGTCCAGCTCAGGCCGGGCCTCGGTGGCCCAGGCATGCAGCAGCGCGGGCTCGCCGCTGTGCTGCCAGCGTTGCGTCAGCTCGGTGATGAGCTGGTCGGGGCGCACGAAGGTGTCGACCGGAGGCGCGGGCTCGACGGGTGCCTGCGGTTCAACGAGGGCCGGCGCCGCGGCGGCGACCGGCTCGGGTGCCACCGCTTCGGGCGCGTCCTCCGCCGCCTCCTGCTGCCGCCACTTCACCCACTGCTGCACGCGCTCATAGGCCGTGCGCAGCGCCTGGTAGGCCTCGGCGTCGTCATCCGGCCGCGTGAGCTTGAGCTTGAGCGCATAGGCCTTCTTGATGGCGGCGAGGTCGGTCGTGGGCTCCAGCCCCAGCCGTTGCCAGTCTTGTTCCCACATGACCTAGCCCCGCTCGGCGTCGCGCGACAGGCAGCGCAGCGCAGCGTCGTCGATGGCCGCCTGGGTCTTGGCGAGCAGGAAGCTGGCAAGGCTCCAACTGCCCCAGAGGGCCACAACGTACCGCGGGCCGTCCAGTTCGAAGCCGGCCAGCCCTGCCAGCAGAGGCACCCAGCAGGCCAGCGACGAGCCCCAGCGGTCGCCCACGGCCAGCGCATTGCTGATCGGCCGGCCCAGGATGCCCAGGGGGCGGATGAGACCGGCGCGCAGCCGTTCTTCGTAGCCGAGGCTGCTCATGCAGGCCCACAGGCAGGCCAGCCCCGCCCAGGTGGCGGGTGCCAGCAACTTGCCCAGCAGGCCATGAAAGACAAGCACGGCGGCGATGAGCGAGGCTGCGAGGACTCTGCTGCGGTCGGCGCTCAGCGTCCATCGACCCACGAACAGGCCCGCCGTGATGCACAGGAAGCCGAGCACCTGACCGGCGTGCCATGGCCAGTCGCTTCCCAGTGCCCCCAATAGCGCACTCGCGGCGAACAGTCCGAGGCCGATGCCCGTGCGGTCGGCCTGCGGGGCTTGGGGCGGCGCATCGTCACGGCCCACCCGGTCCAGCACCTGCAGGCCATCGCGCAGGCAGGCGCCCAGCAGGCCCGACACGCCTCGCCAGGCCATCACGCTGAGAGCGACTCCCACGGCCACCATGCTGGCGGACTGCAGGTCTGCCGAGGTCCACATCAGCGTCGCGGTGATGACCAACAGCAGCGGGATCCAGCGCAGCGTCAAGCCGGTCAGCAGCAGGAAATCCAGACTCCTCTGGGCCGTGGGCTGCAGCCCCAGCCGGGTCAGCAGGTGCTCCCCCATCCCAGCCTTGAGACGCGACAGCGTCTGCGCGCTCGCGGTCCCGATGGCCCAGGCCTTCCAGCGGGTGGCGGGGCGAGCGTTCAGCGCGTCCAGCTGCAGCAGGGGCGCGGCCTGGCTCAGCAGTTCGGGGTCATTCAGCAGGCGCGGGCGGATGTCGTCCAGCAGGCCATGCAGCGCCTGCGCCAGCTCGGAGCCCAGCTGCTGTGCGCTGCGGAAGTCATCGCGCCAGCCAAAGTAGGTTTCGAAGTTCGCCAGCATCGCGTCGGGCATGGTGCGATGCCGCAAGGTCCATTCGGCAAAGGCGCGCGCAGCCGGCGCCGCGGCGCTGAGCGGCAGGGCGTCGAGCTGTTCGCGCAGCAGAGGCCAATGGGCCACGAAGGCATCATGGCCCTGTTCGTTCCACATGGTCTCGGCGGCGTCGATCAGCGCAACAGGGTCGGTCGGCGGCGTCACCACTGCGGCCTGCGCGTTCGGGGTGGAGATGGTGGACGACACGTTGGCGACGGGCTCGGTGACCGGTGCCTCGTCGAGCCTGGCCCATTGCTGCGCGCGTTCGTAGGCGGCGCGCAGCGCCTGGTAGGCCTCGGCGTCGTCGTCCGGCCGCGTGACGCGCAGCTTCAGCGCATAGGCCTTCTTGATCGCCGCCAGCTCAGTCGTCGGCGCGATGCCCAGCACGCTCCAGTCCTGTTCCCACATGGCGCTCAGAACCTGAACGTCGTGTCGATGCTGTCCAGCGCTTCCTTGAACTGCTGGCGGGCCGTGCGGATGACGCGCTGGTCCTGGGTCTGCAGCGCCACCTCGAACTGGGCCAGCCAATCCTGCAGCATCGCGCGGTCGTTGCCGAGCCGGTCCTCGAACAGCCGCTTGGCGCGCTCGATGAGGTAGCGGTTGTCCTGTTCGTCGCGCGGGTGGCGCTTCAGCGCCTGCAGGCGTTCGCGCGTCGCGGCGATCTCGGCGGCGGACAGGCGCGCGCCCTGGCTCTCGATGACGAGCTCGCGGCGCTCGCCACCGGGCGTCTCGCGGGCCTCGACCTCCAGCAGGCCGTTGGCGTCGTAGGTGAAGCGCACCTCCACGCCCGCCTCGCCGGCTGGCTTGGGCGTGACTTCGATCTCCAGCTTGCCCAGGCTCAGGTTCTCCGAGCCGACGGGCGACTCGCCCTGGCGCACGTCGACGAGGATCAGCTTCTGCTGGTCGGACACCGTGTGGTAGTGCTCCACGCGCGAGACCGGCACCGGCGTGTTGCGCTCGATGATGGGCGAGAAGCGGTCGGAGATGAAGCGGCCGTTGATGTTGGTCGCCGCGATGATGCCCAGCGAGTAGGGCATCACGTCGGTCAGCACGACGTCGTCCAGCGCGGCGTCGCGCGCCTTCAGGCCGGCCTGCACGGCGGCGCCCATGACGATGGCGAGGTCGGGGTCGAGGTTGCGCAGCGGCAGGCGCTGGAAGAGGCGCGTGACGAGCTGGCGCACCATGGGCATGCGCGTCGCGCCGCCGACGAGCACGACCTCGGCGAGGCCGGCCGTGTCGAGCTGGGCGTCGGACAGCGCGCGCTCGATGGGGCGGCGCAGGCGCTGCAGCAGCTCCTGCGAGCCCGCCTCGAAATCGGCGCGGGTCAGGAAGGCGCTCAACTCGCGGTCGCGCCAGACGGTGCGCAGCTCCGTGCCGTCGCGCTCGCCGAGGTCGCGCTTGGCCTGCTCGGCCAGCCGCCACCAGGTCTCGCTGGCCAGCCAGGCCTCGCGCTCCTCGGCGCTCAGGCCTTCGGCCTGCTTTGCGAACAGCGTCGCGATGGCGCGGCTGAAGTCCTCGCCGCCCAGTCGCGTGTCGCCGGCGCTGGCGCGCACCTCGACGACGCCTTCGAAATACTCCAGCACCGACACGTCGAAGGTGCCGCCGCCGAGGTCGAAAATCAAAAAGCTGCTGTGCTCGGGCCGCTGCTGCAGGCCATAGGCCAGGCCGGCGGCGGTGGGCTCGTTCAGCAGGCGTTCGACCTTGAGCCCGGCGATCTCGCCCGCCGTGCGCGTGGCGCGGCGCTGGGCCTCGTTGAAATAGGCCGGCACGGTGATGACGGCCTCGGTGACCGGCTCGCCCAGGAAGGCCTCGGCATCGGCCTTCAGCGCCTGCAGCACCAGCGCCGACAGCTCTTCGGCACGCAGCTGCTTCACATGCGGGCCGGTGCGCAGCGTGATCTTCTTGTCGCTGCCCATCCAGCGCTTGAAGGCCAGCGCCGTGGACTCGGCATGCAGGCCGGCCCGCTCGCGCGCGGCCAGGCCGACAAGGGTGTGGCCCTGTTCGTCCAGGGCGACGGCTGAGGGCGTCAGGAAGTCCCCGTGGGCATTGGGGATCAGCACCGGCGCGCCGTCTCGAAAGATGGCCGCCGCGCTGTGCGTGGTGCCCAGGTCGATGCCCAGGATCATGTGAATCAAGCCTCCCGTTGGAACGGGCGGCAGCTTAGCCGGTCCCGGGTTGCCTGCTGCCGTCCCTGCAGCACGGATCTAACGGGCCGTGATCAGCCAGCGACCCATCAATGCGCTGCCCTGCGCGCCGACGAAGACGGCGACGCTGGAGGTCTGCGCATGGTGAGCCACGCCGGCAAAGCAGGCACGCGCGCTCACGGCCATGCCGTTGCTGGTCGCGGCCGCCACGTCACCGCGCAAGGTGCCCTGGTACAGGCCCGGCTGATTGCTGGTCGACATGGCGCCGCCGAGCTTGCAGATGTCCAGCGGGCCTATCGCATTGAGGTAGAGCAGATAGCTGTTGGGCACACCTCTTGTGGCGGCCGTGATGTCTGGCAGCCCGTCGGTGCTGCGGTCGATGCTGGCCGACAAGCTCGTGGACTGGCCGCTGGCGCTCTCGAAGGTGGCCTCGGTCACCACACCGCCGTTGGAAAAGAGGTAGGGCGTGGCTGCGACGGGCAGGCCCATCCAGAACTCGCTCGTGCCGGCCGTGGCGTCCCGCGACGAGGAAATCAGGATCGGCCCGTCGGCGCTGCGCGCGGCGCGCAGCCGCTTCACCCTGTCGCGCGACACGAGTTCTATCTCGCTGCCCACCATGGCCGCCTCGAAACGGCTCAGCCGCGCAGCCGGGCATTGCTCAAAAGGTATCGGCGAATCGGGCAGGCAGAGCTGCAGCACACCGTCCTGGAAGCGAGCCGAGCCGGCGTAGGCGTCCAGCGCCTTGCCGTTGGCGTCGGCCCGTGAGCCCAGCACGGTGAAGCTGAAGCCTTCCAGTTCGCTCAGCTGCGTGACCAGTTCGCGCGGCGCCACATAGGGCTTGCGCACGCCGCCGATGTCCAGGCCGTACACCCGGACGGGGCCCCGGAAGCTCAGCAGTCCGCGGTTCCCCGGTGGGGGCGTGCTGATCATGTCGCCGAGGAAGCCGGCCCCGGTGACATCAACCCGGAAATCGGCGCGGTAGTTCACATCCGGCGCGGTGACCCGCAGCGGCAGCGCTGCGTCCAGGCCGATGTTCAGCCGGTAATGGCGGCCTTCCAGGTCGGTCATGAAGAAGAGCTCGGCAGCGGCCATGCCGCTCCGGGCTTCGTTGTTGCGCGGGTCCGGGTCGCCGGCCGCGTCGGCCCGGCTGGCGAGGCCGAGCGTGCGGAACTCGGCCGACTCCTGCATCTGCACCTGCAGCCTGACGCTGCCGCCGGCAGGCAGGCGGGCCAGCTTCATCGTCTCGCCCAGCGCATCCGGGCAGTTCGCCCCGGTGCTGGGCATGCAAGCGGTGACGCGCCATGTCTGGCCGGTCCGCGTGAACAGGTCCCAGCTCACGTCAGCCGCCGCGTCGGGACCCGCGTTGGTCAGCGTGACCTCGTAGTTGCGTGCCGACTCGGGACCCGTCGGCTCGCCGACCGTCACGGCCAGGTCGGCGACGTAGGCCGTCAGCGCCTGCCGCCACTTGGCGCCGCCGCCGCCGCCGCTCGCCTGCCACTCCGTGGTGACCGTGCCGCGATGGCCGGGCTTGACCCGCAGCGGCTGGCGCAGCGTCACCGTGCCGCCGGCAGGGACCTCGGCGATTTCCACGCTGCCGTCGCTGCGTAGCGTGCAGCCGGCGGATTCGCAGCTCAAAGGCAGCTGCAGCGTCTGCGCGTCCGGCGTCGCTGACACCACCACGGCAAGCGCAGGTGCGTTGCCGACATTGCGTATCTCGACGCGACGCGTCTGCACGACGCCGCTGGGCACGCGGCCGGTGTCGTCCGCGACCGCTGCGATGCGCAACTCGGGCGTTTTGCCCGGCGCGTCACCGCCACCACCACATCCGGTCAAGCTCCCTATCGTTGCGCAGCACAGTGCCGCAACCGTCCATCGCATTTCTTCTCTCCCTGTGAGGGAGGGAGCGTAACGGAGCGGAGCTGCAGACCTCTCAGGGCTTGGGCTTGATCAGCTTCGAATGCCACTCGTTGACCGCCAACAGCGCCGCCGAGCCGAAGTGGCGGTGCATGTCGGCCACCATCTCGCCGTTGATGATGACCGGGTCGGTCTCGACGGCCTTGCGGGCGACGTCCAGGTCCTTGGTCGCGAAGATGAACAAGCCGCGCAGGCCGTTCTGGCCGTCCAGCGGTCCCGCGTAGACGAGCAGGCCTTCCTTGGCCAGGCGCTCCATGTTGGCGAAGTGGCCCTTGAACATCGCGTCCCGCTCGGGGCCGGCGGGCATGGTCTTGGGGCCGGCCTTCAGCAGCACGAAGACATAGGGGCGCAGGCCCTGGTCGTTGGCGCCCCAGGCCTGGGCCTTGGCGGCGTCGTAGGCGGGCGTGGCTTCCTGGGCCTGGGCGCCAAGACTGCAGAGCAGGGCGAGGGCGCAGGCGGCGAGGCGGTGTGTCATGGCGGCGGCTCGGAAGTCTGGGTGCCCGCATTGAACCGCGGCGCGGCGGCGCTGCCAGCGCGTTGAAACCCGGCCTGAGTTTCGTCATGGTCACGGTCCTGTCATCGGCGCTGAAGATTTGCCCGACATGATGGCTGCCGCCATGTCCACGCCCGCTCCCGCCAAGACCGACGCCGCCCGCCAGCTGCTGGCCGGCCCGCGCGGCACGCTGCCCGTGCCGTTGCGCATGCTGCTCATCAACGTTGACGGACGACGCAGCGAGGCGCAGTTGCTGGACATCGCGCACGGCCTGGGCCTGGACCGGCAGGCGTTGAAGCAACTGGCAAGCGACGGCCTGGTGACGATGGGCGAGGCCGCGTCGCCATCGCCACTAACGCCGTCCGCCGAGGCCGGCGACGAACTGCGCCGGCTGATGCGCGCCAAGATGTTCGCGCTGGACCTCGCCGGCCGCATGCTGGCCGGACGCGACGCCGAGCTGCGCGCCAGCGCCCGGGCCGTCGACAGCGAGTCGCGCTTCCTCGAATGGCTGGGCGATGCCGCGGACCGCATCGAGGCGGCGGCCAGCGCCGAGCGCGCCCAGTTGTTCCGTGAACGCGTCGCCGAAGCGGCGCTGGCCTGACCCACCCCTGCCGAAAGCCACTTGCGGCCTTCGTGCTGCTCTTCTACATTTGTAGTACGACAACTGTAGAAGATGGCGACATGGACGAGGACATCGGCAGCGGGGATGTGTCGCTGAGCGAGCTGCAGCTCAGCCTGATGCGGGTGCTGTGGGTGCGTGGCGAGGCCAGCACGGCGGACGTGGCCGAGGCGCTGCGCGGCGAGCGTGACCTCGCACACACGACGGTGGCAACGCTGCTGACACGGCTGGAGAAGCGCGGCCTGCTGAGCAGCCGGCGCGAGGGCCGGGCGCTGCTGTACACGCCGCGGGTCAGCGAGGCCGAGGTGCAGCGCTCCATGGTGGGCAGCCTCGTCGACAGCCTGTTCGCCGGCCGCGCCAGTGCGCTGGTCAGCCATCTGCTGGATGCGCGCGGCGTCGATGCCCAGGAGCTGGCCGAACTGCAGGCGCTGCTGAAGCAACGCAAGGGAGAAGCGCGATGACTGATCTGCTGCTGACCTGGGCGTGCAGCTATCTGCTGCACAGCAGCCTGCTGATCGGCGCGCTGTGGGCGGCCGAGCGCGCCGGCTGGCTGGCGCGGCTCTCGGTGGCCACGCAGGAGACGCTGTGGCGGCTGGCACTGCTGGGCGGCCTCGTGAGCGCCAGCCTGCCTCTGCTGGCGCCCTTGCCGTCGCTACCGCAGCCGGCGCCGGCCGACCTGGCGCGGCCCGCGGTCGTCGCCACGCAAGACCCGGCCCCGGCGCCGGCCGCCAACGTGCTGCCCGCGGTCGTCGATGCGCCCGCGGCGGCCCAGCCCAGCGCCCAGCTCGGCGCGCTGCCGCTGGCCACGCGTCTCGTGCCGACGGTGCACAGCGCGGCCGTGGGCCTGGTCGCGGTGTGGTTGCTGGGCGCCGCGCTGCTGCTGGCCGGGCTGGCCCTGCAATGGCTCTGGCTGGGCCGCGTCGTGCGGCGCCTGCCCGTGCTGGCGGACCCGCGGTGGCAACACCTGGCCACGCGCCTTGCCGCCGACATGGGCGTGCCGCTGCCCGCGCTGCGCCATGCCCGCGCCGGCTGGGCCAGCCCGCTGCTGGCGCCGGGCCGCGTGCTGTGCCTGCCCGCCTGGTGCCTGGACCTGCCCGACGACGAGGCCCGCGCCGTGCTGGGCCACGAACTGGCCCACCTGCGCCGCCGCGACCCGGCCTGGCGCCTGCTCGCCGCAGTTCTGAAGGCGCTGCTGTGGCCGCAGGCGCTGAACCGCATCGCGCTGCAGCGGCTGGACCTGCTGGCCGAACTGGCCTGCGACGCCGCGGCCGCCGCGCCGTCGGGCCAGCGGCTGGCGCTGGCGCTGGCGCAGAGCCTGCTGCGCTGCGCCGAGGCGCTGAAGGCAGGCGGCAGGGGCCACGGCCCCGTGGTCGAGAGATTGGCCTGCGGCGCGGCCGGTGCCGGCTCGCCGTTGTTCGCCCGCGTGCGCCGGCTGCTCAAGCCCGACGACGACACGCCGCGCGAGCGCCGCGGCGTGCGCTGGGGCCTGGTGGTGGCCATGCTGGCGCTGCTGGCCGCGATGCCGGCCGTCGTCGTCAGCCATACCAACGCCCGCGAGCTGCTGGACCGCCTCCACATCGACGGCCTGGATCTGTCGCTGCAGCGTGGCACCCGCATCGTCAGCCGTTATCCCGGCGGCAGCTTCCAGGTGATGCTGGATGGCAAGGTCGACTTCAACGACGCCGAGGACGACGTGCGCGCGCTGACCGGCACGCTGAAGGTGCGCGAGCGCGAAGGCGGGCTGACGCGCGAGCTGACGCTGACCTCCATGGGCGAAGGCCGCATCCAGCGCGAATACCGCGAGGGCCAGGAGAGCCTGCCGATGGACGCCGCCGCGCGCCAGTGGTGGGCCAAGGCCGCCAACCGCATGGCCGAGCACCTGACCGACCCGCTGGTGCGGGCGAAGAAGCTCTACGCCAAGGGCGGCTTCGAGGCCGTGCTGGCCGACGTCGAGCGTGCCGAGGAAGACCACGCGCGCCGCCGCCGCATCGAGGCCGTGCTGAAGCTGGACACGGCGCCGCCGCCGGCCGCGCAGGACCGGCTCATCGCCGCGACGGCCGGCCTGCAGGGGGACTTCGAGCGCCGCGAGGCCCTGAGCGCCATCGCCCGCCTGCCGCTGGCCGAGCCCCAGCAGCTGGCCTGGCTGAAGGTCGCTGCGGGCATTGATGGCGACTTCGAGCGCCGCGAGGCGCTGGGTGCGCTGGCGCCCAGGCTGCACGACAGCCCGGCCGTGCTGGCCGCGTGGACGGACGCGCTGGGCCGCATCGGCGGCGACTTCGAGCTGCGCTCGGCCATCGAAGCGCAGGTGTCCGCCACGCCGCGGCCCGCCGTGCTGGGCGCCGCGCTGCAGGCGGCGTCGCGCATCCAGGGCGATTTCGAGAAGCGCGAGGCGCTGGGCGCCGTCGCGCGCCAGCTGCAGGGCGACGAGGCCGAACTTGTTGAGGCCTATGCGCGCGCGGCCGGCGGCATTTCCGGCGGCTTCGAGCGGCGCGAGGCGCTGAACCAATTGCTGGACCGGCCCAAGCTGGGCGCGGCGGGCCTGGAGCGCGTGCTGTCCAGCGCGGAAGCGATGGAAGGCGGCTTCGAGCGGCTGCAGGTGCTGCTGCGCGTGGCCGAAAGGCTGGGGCAGTCCAAGCCGGTGGATGCCACGCTGGTCGAACGCCTGCGCCGCGCCGGCCGCGGCCTCGGCGAGCACGAGCGCGGGCAGATCGAGAACGCGCTGGACCGGCTCGGCTGATCAGCCCGCGCGTTTGGCCAGCACCGCCCGCGCGACGCGCGACACCGGCGGGCGGCCCAGCACGTTGGAGATGAAGGCGCCGGCGTCGACGAGCCTGTCAAGGTCTATGCCCGTCTCGATGCCCAGGCCTTCGAGCAGATAGACGACATCCTCCGTCGCGACATTGCCGGTCGCGCCCTTGGCATAGGGGCAGCCCCCCAGGCCGGCCACGCTGGCGTGGAAGCTGTGCACGCCCAGTTCCAGGCTGGCGTAGATATTGGTCAGCGCCTGGCCATAAGTGTCGTGGAAGTGGCCGGACACCTCCGCGGGCGGAAAGTGCTTCAGCGCGCGCTCCATGGCCGCCTGCACCTTGCGCGGCGTGCCGACGCCGATGGTGTCGGCGATGTCGATGGCGTCCACGCCCAGCGCGCGCAGCGGCCTGACGACGGCCTCGACCTGGTCCGCGGAGACGTCGCCCTCGTAGGGGCAGCCCAGCGCGCAGGACAGCGCCGCGCGCACCTTCACGCCCGCCGCATGCGCGCCGGCGATGACGGGCGCAAAGCGCTCCAGGCTCTCGGCGATGGAGCAGTTGATGTTCTTCTGCGTGAAGGCCTCGCTGGCCGCGGTGAAGACGAGGATCTCGTCGGGCCTGGAGGCCAGCGCCGGCTCCAGGCCCCTGAGGTTGGGCACGAGCACCGAGTAGCGCACGCCCGGCTTGCGTGCGATGGCGGCCATGACGGCCGCGTTGTCGCCCATCTGCGGCACCCACTTCGGGCTGACGAAGCTGGTGACCTCGATCTCCTTGACGCCGGCATCCTGCAGCATCGCGACGAGCTGGGCCTTGTCGGCCGTGGAGACGTTCTCCTTCTCGTTCTGCAGGCCGTCGCGGGGGCCGACGTCGAGGAGCTTGACGTGGGTGGGGAGAGCCATGTTCAGGAGTCCAGTTTGAGCAGCTCGGCGCCGTCGCCAACCTGGTCGCCTACGGCGAACAGCAGCTCCGCCACCTTGCCGTCTCGCGGCGACGAGATGGTGTGTTCCATCTTCATGGCCTCCATGACGGCCAGCGGCTGGCCCTTGGTGACCGTGTCGCCCGCCTGCGCCAGGAAGGCGATCAGCTTGCCGGGCATGGGGGCGGTCAGCCGCCCACCTTCGGCAGGGCCGTCGCCGGCGTGGGCGATGAGGTCGACCTCGGTCAGCACGGCGGTGCCGGCCGGCGCGAAGACGGCGACGCGCTCGCCCTGGGCGTAGGTCTTCACGCGCAGGCGTTCGCCGTCGAGGAACAGCTCGTGCGTCTCGGCGTCGCTCGACTGCACGGCGAAGTCGATGGCTGCGCCTTCGACCGTCAACGTCATGCCGCCGCGGTGGTGGCGGGCCAGCAGCACCTGGCGGTGAGTGCCGCCCGCTTCGAGGTCGAAGCGGCGCGTGGCCGAGCCGAACAGGCGGAAGCCATCGCGGGCGCTCCACGGGTCGGTGCTTTGGGTCGCACTTTCAATGGCCAGCGTGTGGGCGACTACCGCGGCGGCCGACACGCGCAGCGGCAGGCCGGGCTGGTCGAACAGCATCGCCTTCTCGCGCTCGATGAGGCCGGTGTCGAGGTCAGCACCAGCGAAGGAGGCCGTCGCGGCGCAGCGGCGCAGGAAGGCGACGTTGGTGTGCAGGCCGACGATGTGGGTGTCGCGCAGCGCAGTGTCAAGCCGGGCCAGCGCCTGCGCGCGGTCCTCGCCCCAGACGATGAGCTTGGCGATCATCGAGTCGTAGAAAGGGCTGATCGCGTCGCCCTCGCGGACGCCGGCGTCGATGCGTGTGTTGCCGCGTTCAAAGGCGACGTGAGCCGGCCAGCGCGCCACCTCCAGCGTGCCGGTGGCCGGCAGGAAGCCGCCGTCGGGGTTCTCCGCGCAGATGCGCGCCTCGATGGCATGGCCGTGCGTGCGCAACTCGTGCTGCTTCAGCGGCAGCGGCTCGCCCGAAGCCACCCGCAGTTGCCACTCGACGAGATCCTGCCCCGTGATCGCCTCCGTCACCGGATGCTCGACCTGCAGCCGCGTGTTCATCTCCATGAAATAGAAGCGACCGTCCTGTTCGGCGATGAACTCCACGGTGCCTGCGCCGACATAGCCCACCGCCTTCGCGGCCGCCACGGCCGCCTCGCCCATCTGTGCACGCCGTGCTTCCGTCATACCCGGTGCGGGCGCTTCTTCCAGCACCTTCTGGTGGCGGCGCTGCACTGAGCAGTCGCGCTCGAACAGGTAGACGCAGTCGCCGTGCGTGTCGCCGAACACCTGGATCTCGATGTGGCGGGGCTTCTGCACATAGCGCTCGATGAGCACCGCGTCGTCGCCGAAGCTGTTGATGGCCTCGCGCTTGCAGGAGGCCAGCGCGGCGTCGAACTCGTCGGCGCCGTAGACCGCGCGCATGCCCTTGCCGCCACCGCCAGCGCTGGCCTTGATGAGCACCGGGTAGCCGATGCGGTCGGCTTCGCGCTTGAGCAGTGCCGGGTCTTGATCGGCACCGTGATAGCCCGGCACCAGCGGCACGCCGGCCGCTTCCATCAAGCGCTTGGACTCGGCCTTCAGGCCCATCGCGAGGATGGCCGAGGGTGGCGGGCCGATGAAGACGAGGCCGGCGTCGGCACAGGCCTGGGCAAAGGCCTCGTTCTCGCTGAGGAAGCCGTAGCCGGGGTGGACGGCCTGGGCGCCGGTCGCCTTGGCGGCGGCCAGGATGCGCTCCCACTGCAGGTAGGAATCACGCGGCGCAGGGCCGCCGATCAGCACGGCCTCGTCGCAGGCCTTGACGTGCTGCGCGTTGGTGTCGGCCTCGGAATAGACGGCGACGGTCTGGATGCCGAGGCGCTTCGCCGTAGCCGCGACGCGGCAGGCGATTTCCCCCCGGTTGGCGATGAGGATCTTCTTGAACATCTCTTCTTGTCTCCGGTCTTGTGAACCATCTACACGGTTGTTCATTCAGGCGTTGCCAGGGTCACTGGCGCTGATGGAAAGCAGGCGAGGGCGCGAGCGTCAGCTCGACTTGCCCTCCTGCAACCGCTTGCGGCGCGCCTCGTAGTCGTCATGCGACGGCGCATTGCGCTTCTCGCAGGCGCGGCGGTCCTGGCCGTTGCCGTTGCTGCTGGCGCACTGGGCCTGCGCGACGTCCTGGGCGTAGTCGTAGATCACGGCGCAGCCGGACAGCGAGAGGGCGGCGGCGGTCAGCAGCAGGGCGGTCTTCATGTCAGTGCGTGGCACAGAGTTGAACCTTGGCGGCGGCGTCCGATGGCGTCAGCTCCGCCTCCGTCGAGCAGCGCATGCCCAGCCGCTCCAGCAGCGCGCGGTCCTTCTCGGCCTGCGGGTTGCTCGTCGTCAGCAGCTTGTCACCGTAGAACATCGAGTTGGCGCCGGCCAGGAAGCACAGCGCCTGCATGGTCTCGGGCATCTCCTCGCGGCCGGCGGACAGGCGCACCATGGCCCGCGGCATCGTGATGCGGGCCACCGCAATCGTGCGAATGAACTCCAGCGGGTCCAGCGGCGCCACGCCGGCCAGCGGCGTGCCTTCCACCTGCACGAGGTTGTTGATGGGCACGCTCTCCGGATACGGGTCCAGGTTGGCCAGTTGCACGATGAGGCCCGCGCGCTGGCGGCGCGTCTCGCCCATGCCGACGATGCCACCGCTGCAGACCTTGAGGCCTTGCTGGCGCACGCGCTCCAGCGTGTCGAGGCGGTCCTGATACGTGCGCGTCGTGATGATCTGGCCGTAGAACTCGGGCGCGGTGTCGAGGTTGTGGTTGTAGTAGTCCAGGCCGGCGGCTGCGAGCTGTTCGGCCTGGCCGTCTTCCAGCATGCCGGCCGTCAGGCAGGTCTCCAGGCCCAGCGCCTTGACCTCGGAAATCATCTCGCCGATGGCCTCCAGGTGGCGCGGCTTGGGCGAGCGCCAGGCAGCGCCCATGCAGAAGCGCGTCGCGCCATTGGCCTTGGCGGCGCGGGCGGCCTCCATCACTTCCTGCAGCGGGATCAGCTTCTCGGCCTTCAGCCCGGTATCGAAATGGGCCGACTGCGGGCAGTAGGCGCAGTCCTCTTCACAGCCGCCGGTCTTGATGGACAGCAGCGTCGACAGCTGCACGGCGTTGGCGTCGAAGTTCTCGCGGTGCACCTGCTGCGCGCGGAACAGCAGGTCGTTGAAAGGCAGCTCGAACAGGGCCGCGACCTCGGCGACGGTCCAGGGCTTGGCCTGGCGGCGGTCGGCATCGGTCGTGGGCGTGAGGGTCTGGATCTGGTTCATGCGGAAGCCACCAAGGGAGAAATATCGAGACAGGCCGGCGCGGCCAGCGGGTCGGGGAGTCGGGGGATGTGCCCCAGGCAGGGCGCTTTCAGGCCGGCCTGCAAAGAGGCGAGATTGTCGGCGACGTGCGGTTGATCGGGGTCTAAGGTGTTCGCGACCCAGGCGGCCAGCGTCAGGCCGCGGGCCCGGATGGCCTCGGCCGTCAGCAGCGCATGGTTGATGCAGCCCAGCCGCAGGCCGACGACGAGGATGACTGGCAGGCCCAGGTCGACGGCCAGGTCGGCGGTGTCCCATGTGTCCGTCAGCGGCACGCGGAAGCCGCCGACGCCTTCGACGAGGGCGATGTCGGCCTTGGCTGCGGTCGCGCGGATGGCGGTGAGCAGCGCGTCGCGGTCGATGGCGGCGCCCTCGAGTTTGGCGGCGATGTGCGGCGCACAGGGCTCGCGGAACTGCAGCGGGCCGACGTCGATGTCCGTCAGGCCGAGGTTCTGTGCGGCCAGCAGCGTCGCGACATCCTCGTTGACCCAGCGGCCGTCGACGAACTGCTGGCCGGCTGCGAGCGACTTGATCGGCGCCACGCGCTTGCCGGTTGCGGCTAATGCGCGGGTCAGCGCGGCGGTGACGAAGGTCTTGCCGATCTCGGTGTCGGTGCCGGTGATGAAGAAACCGTTCACGCGGCTTGCTCCTGTGCGGCAGCGGCGCGTTCGAGCGCGGACAGCAGCTCATCGACATCCGCAGTGGTGTGCGTGCCGCACAGCGTGATGCGCAGCCGCGCCGTGCCGGCCGCGACGGTGGGTGGGCGAATGCCGGGCACGCGCAGGCCGGCGCTTTCGAGCGCGGCGGCCAGGGCCATGACCTCGGCGTTGCCGCCGACGATCAGCGGCTGGATGGGCGTGGCCGAGTCGGTCAGATGCCAGCCCAGCCGCGGGTGGCGGTCGATGAGCGCCATCAGGCCGTCGCGCAGCCGCGCCTGCAGCGCGACGAGGTTGGCGCGGCGCGCGGCGCCGAGCGGGCCTTCGATGAGCGCGAAGCTGGTCAGCAGCGCATGCTCGATGGCCGGCGGCGACGCGGTCGAGAAGATGAAGTTGCGCGCCGCCTGCAGCAGGTACTCGACGATGGTGGCATGGGCCGCGACGAAGGCGCCCGCGAGGCCGGCGGCCTTGCCCAGCGTGCCGACGAGGATCAGCCGTTCACTGTGCAGGCCGAAGTATTCGAGCGAGCCGCGGCCCTTGGCGCCGAGCACACCGAAGCCATGCGCGTCGTCGACGATGAGCCAGGCGTCGAACTCCTCGGCCAGCGCCAGCAGGCCCGGCAGCGGCGCGAGGTCGCCGTCCATGCTGAAGACGGCGTCGGTGACGATCAGTTTGACCTTGACCGTGCTGGCGGCGAGCGCGGTGCGCAGGGCCGCAAGGTCGGCGTGCGGAAAGCGCGTGACCTTGGCTTTCGCCAGCCGTGCCGCGTCGATCAGTGACGCGTGGTTGAGCTGCTCCGAGAAGATCTCGGTGTGCTCGTCGCCCAGTGCCGTGACGACGGCGAGGTTGGCCATATAGCCGGTGCAGAAGCCGATGGCGCGGGCCTCGGGGATGTGCGGCGCAAACCACGCCGCCAGCGTGTCGGTGACGGCCTCGTGCGCGGCGCTGTGGCCACTCACCAGCGGCGAAGCGCCCGAACCACCGCCCCACAGGCGCGCGCCTTCGGCGAGGGCTTCGGCAATGGCCGGCTCGGCTGCGAGGCCCAGATAGTCGTTGGAGCAGAACATCAGCAGCGGCCGGCCGTTGATGGTCTGGCGCGGCGCGGTGCCGCCGTCGGCGCGGCGCAGCGTGCGCGTCAGGCTCTGCGCGGCGATGGCATTGAGCTTGGCGCTCAGGTGATCAAGCAAGGACATCGTTCAAGGTCGCCGTCACGGCCCCGGCCAGCAAGGCCGCGGTCGCGTCGTCGATCAGGTAAGGAGGCATCAGGTAGACGGTGCTGCCGATGGGCCGTATCAGCAGCTCGTGTTCGCGCGCCGCGAGGTGGAAGCGCTCGGCAAAGCGCGGTGGTGCGTCCGGCGCATCGAAGGCCAGGATCATGCCGCGTTGGCGCAGATGGTTCACACGCGAGGCCAGCGGCGCGAAGGCGCGGCCCAGCCGCTCGGCCTGGACGCGGTTGTCTTCGAGCTGTCCGGCGTCGAAGCGGTCCAGCACCGCATTCGCCGCCGCGCAGGCCAGCGGGTTGCCGGTGTAGGAGTGCGAGTGCAGGAAGCCGCGCGTGACGTCCTCGCTCCAGAAGGCGGCGAACACGTCGTCCGTCGTCAGCACCAGCGACAGCGGCAGCGTGCCACCGGTGATGCCCTTGCTGAGGAGGATGAAGTCGGGCCAGTCCGCGCCGGTCTGCTCCCATGCGAAAAAGGTGCCCGTGCGCCCGCAGCCGACGGCGATCTCGTCGGCGATCAGGTGCACGGCGAACTCGCGCGTCAGCTCGCGCAGGCCTTTCAGATAGCTCGGCGAATACATGACCATGCCGGCCGCGCCCTGGATCAGCGGCTCGACGATGACGCAGGCGATCTGCGCATGCCGCTCGGCCAGCAGCGTGCGCATCGCGGCCAGCGCCTCGGCCTCGTTGGCGAGCCGCGCGTCGGGCGACATGACGATGTGGGCGCGCATCAGCAGCGGGTCGTAGGCGTCGCGGAAGACCTGCACGTCGGTCACGCTGAGCGCGCCCAGCGTCTCGCCGTGATAGCTGTTCTTGAGACACACGAACTCGCGCTTGTCCGCCTGGCCGCGGTTCTTCCAAGAATGGAAGCTTTGCTTCAGCGCGATCTCGACGGCGCTGGCGCCATCGCTGCCGAAGAACACATGGCCCAGTCGGCCTTGCGTGCGCGCCGACAGCCGCTCCGCCAGCCTCACGGCGGGTTCGTGCGTGCAGCCGGCCAGCATCACATGCGGCAGCGTGTCGAGCTGGGCCTTGATGGCGTCGTGCAGGGCCTTGTCGCTGTGGCCGAACAGGTTGACCCACCACGACGAGTTGGCGTCGAAGTAGCGGCGGCCGTCGGTGTCGAACAGCCAGGGGCCGTCACCGCGGGCGATGGGCAGCGGCGGCACGTCGGCCAGCCGGGCCATTTGCGTGCAGGGGTGCCAGACGGCGGCGCGGCTGCGTTGTGCGAGAGAGGGCGAGGAAGTCATGCGGGAGAGGGGCCGCGCACACGGCGCAGCAGCGCGCGGACAAACTTGAAGCACAGCCAGATCAGCGTGGCCATGACCGCCAGCGCGAGCACCAGCAGCGGGAAGAAGACGAAAGGATGGGCCCAGGCCAGCCACAGCATGGTGGGCACGGCCACGTCGCCCATCAGCGACAGGCCGATGTTGGAGAAGGGCTCCGGCGACGTGTTGGCCGCCGCCCGCGTGCTGGCCTTGGCCGTGTGGGCCGTGGCCGCCAGGCCGCCGCCGAGCAGGGCCGCGACGATACCCCAGGCCTGGCCATGGTCGCCGGCCCAGCCGCTGACCAGCCCGGCCACCAGCGCCGCGCCGGCCGGAATGCGGATCAGCGTGTGCAGCGCGTCCCAGGCGCTGTCGACGAGGGGAATCTTGTCGGCCAGGAACTCGACGACCGCCAGCGCGGCGGCACAGGCCATCACCAATGGCGACGCCAGTACCTGCAGCCCCGGCGGCAGTGCGATCCAGCCCCAGTGCCCGGCGATGCCGACCAGCAGCACCGTCAGGTACAGCCGCAGGCCGCTGGCCCAGCCGAGGGCGGCGGCGAGGGCGAGCAGGTGCAGGGCGTCGAGCTGGGGCATGAACAGGCTCAGGGCAGGCGCGGGCGGAAGCCCGGCACCGTCGCGTTGAACAGGTCCACGGCGGCCTGCCTGCCGGGCTGGCAGACCATGGAGAAGTTCAGGATCTTGCGCGACGTCACATAGCCCAGGTAGAGGTGCACATGCTCGCCCTCGACCTCCGACGCGAACGACATCTCCAGCCCGCCGCCGGCATGCGGCTTGATGGACTGAGACAGCACTTGCACCGGCCTGGCGCTGGCCGCCCGGATGGCCGCGAGGCGGCTGGCGAGGCACTGCTCGGCGATGCCCTGCGCCTTGTCGTCGGGGATGTCGAAGAAGTCCGCGGAAATGATGATGGCGGCGCCATCGGCGTCGGACTGGAAGTTCAGTGCGTTGTCTTCGTCGGTCGGGACCTGGCGCCAGCGGGGTTCGAGGTCGAGCAGGAACTCCGAGTAGGCGTAGTGATGCCTGGCCGGCGCAGCCGCCGGGGGCGCTGTCAGCGAGAAGCTGTAGCTGTAGATGGCCATGCTCAGCCCGCCAGCCAGGACGGCTTGCTCTTGTTCAGGAAGCTCTGCACGCCCTCGCGGCCTTCGGCACTGGCGCGGATGTCGGCGATGCGGCGCGCCGTGTCGTCGCGCAGCGCGGGCGTGATCTCTCGGCCGGCCACCTCCTTGACGAGCTGCTTGCAGGCCCGTGCGGCGGCGGGGCCGTTGGCGGTGATCGCGGCCACCAGCTCGTCGACCTTGGCGTCCAGCGCGTCGGCCGCGACGACCTCGTGCACGAGGCCCAGCCGTTTCGCTTCATCGGTGGAGAAGCGCTCGGCCGTCACGAAGTAGCGCCGCGAGGCCTGCTCCCCGAGTGCCTTGACGACATAGGGCCCGATGGTGGCGGGCAGCAGGCCGAGCTTGGCTTCCGACAGGCAAAAGCCCGCCGCGTCCACCGCGACGACGATGTCGGCGCAGGCTACCAACCCCACGCCGCCCGCATAGACATCGCCCTGCACGCGCGCGACGACGGGCACCGGGCAGCTGTAGATCGCCCACAACATGTCGGCCAGCCGCGTCGCGTCGGCGTGGTTCTCTGCCCAGCTGTAGCCGGCCATGGCCTTCATCCAGTTCAGGTCGGCCCCGGCGCAGAAGGCCTTGCCCTCGGCGGCGAGGACGATGGCGCGCAGGTCGCTGCGGGCGCCGAGTTCGATGAAGGTGGCGGTCAGCTCGGCGATCAGCTCGGCGTTGAAGGCGTTGCGGACGTCGGGGCGGTTCAGCGTGACGCGGGCGACGTGGCCCTGGATGGCGATGTGCAGCGCGGTCATGGCATCAGCTTTCGAGATGCGGCCAGACTTGCAGGCCGAGGTGGTCGGCATAGGCGTCATAGTCGCGGTCGCGGTGCAGCAAGGCGAAATCGCGCTCGATGCAGAAGGTGGCGATCAGGCAGTCGATGCCGCTGCGGACCGTCAGGCCGAGGCGGCGCAGGCGGCGGTACTGCTCGGCCGCGACGTGCGCAAAATCGACGCCGCCTGTAGATTCGGTGGGCAAGGTGGCCAACAGCGAGCGTGCGATGCGCAGATCGCTCTCGGTGCGAAAGCCGCGCAGCACCTCGAACAACACGAGGTCGGGAAGCACGAGCCGGGTCTGGCCGTCGCTCAGCAGCTGTTCAAGCGCCGCAGTGGCGCCGTTCTCGCGGCCGGCGAACAGGTCGATCCAGACGCTGCTGTCAACGACGACCATGGCCCGACACCTTGGGCGCGCGCTTGGAGGGCGCCTTGGCCGCACCGCTGGCCTTGGGCTGGGCCCGGTAAGCCGCCTCGGGCTCGCCGGCACGGACGATATTGGGTTGGCCATCCAGGCGCGGCTCGTTGTCGTCCCAGCCCCAAGGCAGCTTGCCCTTCCACTTCAGGATCTCGCGGTAGGCGGCCTGGCGCTCCAGCAGTGCAAGGCCGGCTTCCACGGCTTCCTTCTTGGTCTTGAACGGCCCCGCCGCCATCGCGCGAGCCATCAAGTCGTCATCAATGTCGATGTTGGTGCGCATGATGTGTATGCAGTGGGTTGATTCGTGTGTATTTTATCTATGGATACGAGGCTGACGTCATCCTTGACCCAGCGCCTTGCTCATCAGCACCGACGCATAGGTCTTGCCCTGCCACTGAACGCCGCCCACGGTGACGTAGCCGCGGCGCTCATAGCGGCGGCGCAGCGCGGTGGCAGGCTCGGCGGTGTCCAGTGCGATTTGCGCGAAGCCCTGTGCGGCGGCCCAGGCTTCAGCGGCGTCGATGAGGCGTTCGCCAACCCCTTGCCCGCGGCAGTCGGGGTGCACCGCGAGCTGCGACAGGATGGCCGTGCCGGGCGTCGTGTACAGCGGCGGTGGCGGGTCGGCGATGTAGGCCTCGCCGGCCGGCTTGGGGCCGCGGATGGCGATGGTGCCGACGAGGCGCCCATCCAGTTCGGCGACGAAACCCTGGGCGCCGGCCAGGCGGTCGCGCGTGACGTCCACGCTCTGGTTCACGGCCGTGAAGTTCCAGCCCTGGGCGGCCAGGCTGGCATAGGCGGCGTGCAGCAACGCGGTGAGGGTCTGCAGGCAGTCATCGTCGGTCAGCGGGCGGATGCGCAGTTCCTGCATGGTCAGGGCAGCCGTGAAGGTTGCGCGGGCGCGAGCTGGCGGCTTTGGCCGATGCGGGCGGCGCGGTCAGCGGTCCAGACGACACGGTCGTCCACGGCATACAGCCAGCAGGCCTTGCCTTGCCGGGCGCAGAAGTCCAGGGCCTTGGTCATGGCCTCGGCATCCTTCCAGACCATTCGCCAGCCGCCGTTCTCGAGCACGACGAAGGCCTTGGGCGAAGGCAGCGTCAGATAGTGCCGGTAGCGGGCCTGGCCTTCGGCGCTGATCGGTACGGCGCCAACGTCGTCGATGTCCGCGAATCCCGAGGCCGCGGGGACGACGCGTGCATGCACCAAGTTCAGTGGCGCGGCCGAAATGGGCGCGGCGACCTGGGCCGCGTCAAGCCGCACGAAGTTGGCCTTCAGCACGACATGGGCCTTGAAGCTGCCGGCGTGGCATTCGACGTTGTTGGGATCGTCGAAGGGGCGGTGCTCGTAGTTCGAGACGATGCCCACGATGCCGTTGGCGCCCGATTTGCGTGCGGCGAGCACGAGCTTGGTCAGCGCGTCCAGCAGCGCGCGATTGCAGACCTCGGCGTCAGTGGGGCGGCGGTTGCCGACCCAGTCTGAGCCGCCGATGCCTTCGACCTCGACGCCTGCCGTCACCAGCGTGCCGCTGCCGGCCGTGGCGCCGCCAAAGGCCACGTGCAGGTCGCTCACGAGGGCCCGGCCGGCTTTGCTGGTCAGCACGGGAGCGACGGGTTGAACGAGGGCGAGGTTGCGTGCGGCGGCGGGCCCGGCAAATGCCAGCGCGGCGACGGCCAGCATGGAGGCGAAAGGGAGGAGGTGGCGCATTCGGGTCAGGTTCGGAGCGGTTGTGTCGAGCAGGTGATCTTCCTCACATCCGGAACACGCCGAACTTCGTCTCGGGGATAGGCGCGTTCAGCGAAGCAGAAAGCCCGAGCGCCAGCACGCGCCGCGTGTCGGCGGGGTCGATGACGCCGTCGTCCCACAGGCGGGCGGAGGCGTAGTAAGGATGGCCCTGGTCTTCGTATTGCTGGCGCAGCGGCGCCTTGAAGGCTTCCTCTTCGTCGGCGGACCAGCTACCGCCCTTGGCCTCGATGGCATCGCGGCGGATCGTGCTCAGCACGCTGGCCGCCTGCTCGCCGCCCATCACCGAGATGCGCGCGTTGGGCCACATCCACAGGAAGCGCGGGCTGTAGGCGCGGCCGCACATGCCGTAGTTCCCGGCGCCGAAGCTGCCGCCGATGATGACGGTGAACTTCGGCACCTGGGCGCAGGCCACGGCCGTCACCATCTTGGCGCCGGCGCGGGCGATGCCTTCGTTCTCGTACTTGCGGCCGACCATGAAGCCGGTGATGTTCTGCAGGAAGACGAGTGGTACCTTGCGCTGGCAGCACAGCTCGATGAAGTGGGCGCCCTTGTTGGCGCTTTCGGCGAACAGGATGCCGTTGTTGGCGACGATGCCCACCGGCATGCCCTCGATGTGGGCGAAGCCGCAGACGAGCGTGGCGCCGTAGCGGGCCTTGAACTCGTCGAACTCCGAGCCGTCGACGATGCGGGCGACGACCTCGCGCACGTCGAAGGGCTTGCGCGTGTCGGTGGGAATGACGCCATGCAGCCCGGCCGGGTCGTGGGCCGGCGCCTTGGGCTGCTGTATCGCCAGCGGATTCGCCTTGGTCCAGTTCAGCCGTGCCACCGACTGCCGGGCGATGGCCAGCGCATGCGTGTCGTTGTTGGCCAGGTGGTCGGCCACGCCCGAGAGGCGCGTGTGCACATCGCCGCCGCCCAGGTCTTCGGCCGTGACGATCTCGCCGGTGGCGGCCTTCACCAGCGGCGGGCCGCCGAGGAAGATGGTGCCCTGGTTCTTCACGATGATGGTCTCGTCGCTCATCGCCGGCACATAGGCGCCGCCGGCCGTGCACGAGCCCATGACGACGGCGATCTGCGGAATGCCTTGCGCGCTGAGGTTGGCCTGGTTGAAGAAGATGCGGCCGAAGTGGTCGCGGTCGGGGAAGACCTCGTCCTGGTTGGGCAGGTTGGCGCCGCCGCTGTCCACCAGGTAGATGCAGGGCAGGCGGTTCTGCTGCGCGATCTCCTGCGCGCGCAGATGCTTCTTGACGGTGATGGGGTAGTAGGTGCCGCCCTTGACCGTCGCGTCGTTGCAGACGATGACGCACTCCACGCCCGACACGCGGCCGATGCCGGCCACCACGCCGCCGCCCGGGGCGGCGTTGTCGTACAGGTTCAGCCCGGCCAGCGGCGCCAGCTCCAGGAAGGGCGTGCCGGGGTCCAGCAGCATCTCGACGCGATCGCGCGGCAGCAGCTTGCCGCGCGCGGTGTGCTTGGCGCGGGCGGCCTCGCCGCCGCCCTGCGCGATCTGGGCCAGCTTGGCGTTGAGGTCGTCGATCAGGCCGCGCATCGCGTCGGCATTGGCCTTGAAGTCGGCCGAACGCGGGTTGAGCTGGGTGGACAGGACCGGCATGGTGTCTCCGGGTGAACGCCGCTTAAGCGGGGCTCAATTTGATGTAGGACGGCCTCGTGAGCCGTGTTGAAGCGCGCCAGAATAATGCAGGGTGAACATTGGCGCAATGGTGACTTGAGTGATCCTCAAGAATTGCGCAGAATGCGGCCCCGACATGACAACGCTTGCAGCCCCTCAGCAGCGCCGCTCACCCGCCGGCCCCAAGGCCGAGCAGCGTGTGCGCGACATCCTGCGCGTGGGCCGCGAGGTGTTCGCCGAGCGCGGCTACGAGCGCGCGACGACGACCGAGATCGCGCAGCGCCTGGGCATCTCCGAGGCCACCGTCTTCACCTACTTCCGCGGCAAGCGCGAGCTGTGCATGCGCGTCATCCAGGACTGGTACGACGAAATCATCGCGGCCATCGAGGCCGGCCTGCCGCGCGAGAGGCCGGTGCGCGAGCAGCTGGAGTTCGTCGTGCTGACGCACCTGCGGCTCTTCCTGATCCAGGGCACGGGGCTGTGCGCGCTGGTGCTGTCAGAAGGCAGGACCAAGGGCCAGGATCTGGGCGAAGGCTTTGTCGAGCTGCAGCGCCGCTACACCGCGCCGCTGATGGACCTGCTCGCCCGCGGCCAGCAGGCCGGCGAAGTGCGCGGCGACATCCCGCTGCGGCTGCTGCGCTCGCTGGTGTTCGGGCCGATGGAGCACATGCTGTGGGAGGTCGTCATCACCGGCCGGCAGATCGACGTCGAGCAGAGCGCCCGCGACCTCGTCGCGCTGCTGTGGCCGGCGCTGCAAGCGCCCGAGCGCGAGCTGCAACAGCTGCGCCGGCTGCGCGCCCGGCTGCAGGAGGCGCTAGCGGGTCAGTGACTGCACCAGCACGGTCTCGCAGACCTTGAAGGCCAGCCAGGCCACCATGGCCGCGAGCGTCGTGCCCAGCAGCTCCAGCAGCTGGCGCAGCCCGCCGTCCTGCAGGCCCTGCCAGCCGTTGTCGAACAGGAAGCTGGCGTTGCTGCCCACCAGGCGCACCAGGTCCAGCGTCAGCAGGCCGAAGCCGACGAAGCTCAGCGTCATGAGGACGAAGCAGGCCCAGCGGTGTCGTCTCAACCATGCAATGCAGCCGGAAACAGCGGACATCAGGACCTCCTCTGGGTTTTGCGATTCTGGACCCTGGCCGGGATGGCCCGCCGGCGCGATGGAGACGCGCCAAGGCAGGGCACGATGAGGCTGAGCCAGTGGCGGGCCGTCGAGGCGGCCGCTGATGCCTGGCACAGAAGTCAATGCCTGACTTCTGTACTGGGGCGTTGCTTCTGGCTAGAGTCGCCGCGCCCACACCCGAAAGGCCCCCCCCATGATCAACCTGAACGTGAACGGTCGCGCCGTCTCGCTGGACGCCGACCCCGACATGCCGCTGCTTTGGGCGGTTCGCGAGGAGCTGCAGCTCACCGGCAGCAAGTTCGGCTGCGGCGCCGCGCAGTGCGGCGCCTGCACCATGCATGTCGGCGGCGCGGCCATCCGCTCCTGCCTGACGCCGATCTCGTCCGTGCAGGGCCCTGTGGTCACCATCGAGGGCATGGCCAACGACAAGGTCGGCCAGGCCGTGCAGGCCGCCTGGGTGGCCCATGACGTGGCGCAGTGCGGCTATTGCCAGAGCGGCCAGGTCATGAGCGCCGTCGCGCTGCTCAAGGCCAACAAGAAGCCCACCGACGAGCAGATCGACGCGGCCATGGCCGGCAATATCTGCCGCTGCGGCACCTACACCCGCATCCGCGCCGCCATCCATGCGGCCGCGGGTCAATTGGCCTGAGGAGAACGGCATGCTGAACCCACGTCGCATCGACCAGGCCGTCGCCGGCAAGCTCTCCCGCCGCGCATTCGTCACCACCACCTTCGGCGGCGCCGTCGGCCTCGCCTTGTTGCCCGGCGTCGCGAGCGCCCAGGCGCCCAAGCCCGGTACCAAGCCGACCGAGCAGCCGCTGGCCTTCGTCACCATCGCCAGGGACGGCACGACCACCATCCTGTGCAACCGCATGGACATGGGCCAGGGCATCGAGACCGGCCTGGCCATGATCTGCGCCGAGGAGCTGGACGCCGACTGGAGCAAGGTGCGCACCGGCTTCGGCGACCAGCAGGCCGCCTATGTCGACCCGCTGTTCGGCATCCACCTGACCGGCGGCTCCAACTCGGTGAAGAACAGCTACCAGCAGTACCGCGAGCTGGGCGCGCGCACCAAGGCCATGCTGCTGGCCGCGGCCAGCGAGAGCTGGGGCGTGCCGGCCGCGTCGCTGAAGGCCGAGAACGGCGTCATTTCCGGCGGCGGCAAGAGCGCCGGCTATGGCGAATTCTTCGACGCCGCGATGAAGGGCACCGTGCCCGAGGCCGTCACGCTGAAGGACCCCAAGGCCTTCAAGCTCATCGGCAAGCCCACCGGCCTCGTCGTCAGCCAAGCCAAGAGCAGCGGCACCCAGGCCTATGGCATGGACGTGCAACTGCCCGGCATGGCGGTGGCCGTCATCCAGCGCCCGCCGGTGTTCAACGGCAAGATCAGCAAGCTCGACGCCGCCGAAGCCATGAAGGTCAAGGGCGTGAAGGCCGTGCTGCCCGTGACGCTGGACCGCGGCGGCCAGGGCGTGGCGGTGGTGGCCAGCGGCTACTGGGCCGCCAAGAAGGGCCGCGATGCGCTGAAGGTCGACTGGGACCTGAACGGCGTCGCCAAGCCCGACACCGCGGCGCTGACGAAGCAATACCTGGCCCTTGCGAAGACCCCCGGCACGCCGGCGCCCAGGCCCGAGTTCCAGGCCGACGTGAGCGCCTGGAGCAAGGCGCCGAAGAAGATCGCGGCCGACTTCGTCTTCCCCTACCTGAACCATGCGCAGATGGAGCCGCTGGCCTGCGCGGTGGACCTGAAGGCCGACCGCTGCGACTTCTACTACGCGGCGCAGATGCCCGGCATCGACGCGATGAACCTCGCCAAGGCCGTGGGCCTTAGACCTGAGCAGGTGCAGGTCAATGTGCAGATGGCCGGCGGCGGCTTCGGCCGGCGCGCGACGCCCGCGACCGAATGGCCGCGCGAGGCGGCAGCCGTCGCCGTGGCGTTGGCCCAGGCCGGCCAGCGCATGCCGGTCAAGGTGATCTGGAGCCGCGAGGACGACGTCAAGGCCGGCTACTACCGGCCCATGACCGTGCATCGTGCCGAGATCGGCTTCGACGCCGCCGGCAAGGTGCTCGGTTGGCAGCACCGCGTCGTCAGCCAGAGCATCCTGAAGGGCTCGCCGCTGGAAGGCTTCGCCGTCAAGGACGGCGTGGACGGCACGTCGACCGAGGGCATGCGCGATCCCTACGACATCCCGATGAACCTCAGCGTGCACCACCCCGACGTCAACGTGCCGGTGCTGTGGTGGCGCTCGGTGGGCTCCACGCACACGGCCTATGTCATGGAGACGCTGGTCGACGAGATCGCGTTCGCGACCAGGCAGGACCCGGTCGCCTATCGCCTCAAGCTGATGGAGGGCAATGCCAAGGCCGCGCGCCACCGTCTGGCCCTGCAGGCCGCCGTCGACAAGAGCGGCTACGGCAAGCGCAAGCTCAAGGCCGGCCAGGCCTGGGGCGTGGCGCTGCACGAGAGCTTCGAGTCGGTCGTCGCCTATGTCGTCGTCGCCCACATGAAGGGCAAGGGCAAGGACCGCCAGGCGGTGCTGGACGAGGTGCATGCCGGCGTGCACTGCAACCTCTGCGTGAACCCCAAGGCCGTCGAGACCCAGGTGCAGGGCGCGGCCATCATGGCGCTGGGCACGACGATGCCCACGCACCGCGTCACGTTCAAGGACGGTTCTGTGGAGCAGAACAACTTCTACGACATGGCCATGCCGCGCATCACCGACGCGCCCAGGGTCATGACCGTCAGCATCGTGCCCAGCAATGACCCGCCCAAGGGCATGGGCGAGCCCGGCCTGCCGCCGCTGGCCCCGGCGCTGGCCAATGCGGTGGCACGGCTGACCGGCAAGCGCCAGCGCGAACTGCCGTTCAGCTTTGCGTGACTGAAGGCGGGTAGCCCGCCTCGGTCAGCACCGCCGCCAGCGCCTCGCGGGGCAGGGCGCTGTCGACTTTTGCGGTCCTGGCTTCGCGGTCGATGTCGACGCGGGCCTGCGCGTCGGCCGCCTTCAGCGCTTCGGTGATGGCTGCGACGCAGTGGCCGCAGCTCATGTCGGGCAAGGTGAACTGGTGCATGCCCGATTGTCGCGGCCGGCCTCATTGCGCTGGCATCATGGCCGGCGTTGTCGTGGAGAAACGTCGTCATGAAGATCATTGCCCTCAGCGGTGCGCTGCGCCGCGCTTCCTACAACACGGCGCTGCTGCGCGCGGCTGCTGCACTGGCGCCCGAAGGCGTCGATATCGAGTTGCGCACGTTGCACGGCATCCCGCTGTACGACGGCGACGTCGAGGCCGAGGGCATCCCCGAGGCGGTGACGACGCTGCGTGAGGCCATCCGCGCGGCCGATGCGCTGCTGATCGGCACGCCCGAGTACAACCATTCCATCCCCGGCGTGTTGAAGAACGGGCTGGACTGGCTGTCGCGCCCGCCGGCCGAAGGCGCCAGGCTGTTCGGCGGCAAGCCCACCGGCATCATCGGCGCTTCGCCCGGCGGCTTCGGCACGGTGCGCTCCCAGGGCGCGCTGCTGCACGTGCTGCATGCTTTCGGCAGCGACCTGTGGATGGCTGGCGAACTGCTCGTCTCCCGGGCCGGCACGGTGTTCGATGCCGAAGGAAACCTGGTGGACGACAAGGTGCGTGGGCAATTGCAGCAGTTCGTGCAGGGCTTCGCCGCTTTTGTGAGGGAGCGGACGTGACGCACGTCGAGCGCATCACCAGCCATGTCGGTGACGTGGGCGGCATCCCCATCCAGCGCGCGCTGCCGAGCAAGGCCCGGCGCGCCATCGGCGCCTGGTGCTTTGCCGACCATGCCGGCCCCGCCACGCTCCAACCCGAGCGGCGCATGAACGTGGGGCCGCATCCGCACACGGGGCTGTCGACCTTCAGCTGGATGATCGAGGGCGAGATCCTGCACCGCGACAGCCTGGGCTCGGAGCAGGTGCTGCGTGCCGGCCAGGTCAACCTGATGACGGCGGGCCGCGGCATCGCGCACAGCGAGGAATCGCTGAGCGACCGCATCCATCTGGCGCAGCTGTGGATCGCGCTGCCGGATGCCGAGCGGGAGCGCGAGCCGAGCTTCCAGCATTTCCCGCACCTGCCGCGCTGCTCCGTGGGCGGCTTCGACGGCACGCTGCTGGTCGGTGAACTGGACGGCCAGCGCTCGCCGGTGCCCAGCTTCACGCCGCTGCTGGGCGTAGACATCGCCGCCGACGGCCCGGCCGATGCGGTGCTGGCGCTGGACCCGGCGTTCGAACATGGCGTGATGCTGCTGGAGGGCGAGGTCGAGGTCAGCCCTGCCGGCCACGACGCCGTCGAAACAGTCGCGCCGGGCACGCTGCTCTACATCGGCGCGGGCTGCGAGTCGGTCGAGCTGCGCTGCGCGGCCGCGTCACGCCTGCTGCTGCTGGGCGGCGAGCCCTGGGCCCAACCGCCGCTGCTATGGTGGAACTTCGTCGGCCGCGAGCCGGCGGAGATGCAGGTTTGGGCCGAGGACTGGGCGCGCGAGGACGGCGGGCGCTTCGGCGTCGTCGAAGGCTACAAGGGGCCGCGCATTGCGGTGCCGCCGGTGCCGGCGCTCAGGAAGCCTTAGCTCGCGCGGGCGCTCTTGACGAGCGCCTCGATGCGCGGCGTCGCGTTGACGGCCACCAGCTCGATCTGCGGATTCGCCTTTGCGAAAACGCGGAACAGCTCATCCGTGAAGCCGTGGCCCACGTCGGTGACGCCATCGAAGTCGATCTCGGCGCGCTTGAATGTCGTCAGGCGTGAACCGACACGCCGGGCGGCCGCGCGCGAGTCCAGCGCCTGGCCCTCGGTCGTCAGCAGGCGCAGCTGCACGCGGGTCTGGTCGAAGGCGATGCCGTCGCCGGCGATGCTCCAGGCCTCCATGACGCCGTCCAGCGTGCGCGTCGTGTTCAGCGCGATGGCCATGTAGATGCTGCTGCCCTGGCGCGGCAGCGCGCGGCCTCGTCTCCAGCCGCTGCTCTCCCAGGCGCGGCGCTGGTAGGCGGTGTTGTTGGCGTGGATGTCGAAGACGTCGGCCAGCTGGCTGCTGAAGAACAGGCCGCGGCCGGTGTGGGCGTCGGGCGCGCTGGTGAGCCGGCCCTTGCTGAGCTCGAGCATCGCGTGCTGCGGGTCCTCAAGGCTGAAGGCGGTGCAGATCTTGTCGAACACGCCGACGCCGTCGTCGCTGACGAGCAGCTGCACATGCGTCGGCGTCTGGCGCAGCGACACGGTGACGCTGCTGCCGCCGGAATGGTCGGCCGCGTTGTTGACGAGCTCCGTGAAGCCGTGCTGGATCATGCGCTCGACATGCCGCGGCAGCGCGAAATGGGGCGCGAAGTCGCGCTGCCAGGGCAGGTCTTCCTGCAGGCCATGGAGGGTGTAGCTGCGCGCCACCTGGCGCAGTGCGCCGGGCGAGAACATGGGCCGGCGGGCGGTGCCGGAGCGCGTCAGCCAGCCGGCATCGACGAGACGCTTGATGGCCGCCAGCGCGGCGCGGCGGCTGGCGCCGGTGCGCTCCTCGATGTGGTCAGCCAGGTCCAGTGAATGCTCGCTCGCCGCGGCGGTGATCCAGAGCGTCAGGTGGTCGAACGCCAGTCTTGTCATGGCCGCGCATTGTGCTGACCACTCTCATCCATGGGGGTGGGACATGCCCGTGACTCCATAGAATCCCCTATCAGTTACGGCGCGGTTACCAACTACGTTGGGAGCCGCAGTCGGCCCAGATTTCTCAACTCCACCGGGGAAATTCCCATGCCTCTCGTCTCCATGCGTCAGTTGCTGGACCACGCCGCCGAAAACGGCTACGGCATCCCAGCCTTCAACGTCAACAACCTGGAGCAGGTGCAGGCCATCATGGCCGCCGCCGACGAAGTCGGTGCACCGGTCATCCTGCAAGCCTCCGCCGGCGCCCGCAAATACGCCGGCGAGCCCTTCATCAAGCACCTGATCCTGGCCGCGGCCGAGATGTACCCGCACATTCCGCTGGTCATGCACCAGGACCACGGCACCAGCCCCAAGGTCTGCGCCGGCGCCATCGATCTGGGCTTCGGCTCGGTCATGATGGACGGCTCGTTGAAGGATGACGGCAAGACGCCGGCCTCGTTCGAATACAACGTCGACGTGACCCGCACCGTCGTCGAGATGGCGCACAAGGTCGGCGTCACCGTCGAGGGCGAGCTTGGCTGCCTGGGCAACCTCGAGACCGGCGACGCCGGCGAGGAGGACGGCATCGGCGCCGAAGGCAAGCTGGACCATTCCCAAATGCTGACCGACCCCGAGGAGGCTGCCACCTTCGTGAAGGCCACGCAGCTCGATGCGCTGGCCATCGCCATCGGCACCAGCCACGGCGCCTACAAGTTCAGCCGCAAGCCCACGGGCGACATCCTGGCCATCAGCCGCGTCAAGGAGATCCACGCGCGCATCCCCAACACCCACCTGGTCATGCACGGCTCGTCGAGCGTGCCGGAGAACCTGCTGGCGCAGATCAACCAGTACGGCGGCAAGATGAAGGAGACCTTCGGCGTGCCGGTCGAGGAGATCCAGGAAGCGATCAAGCATGGCGTGCGCAAGATCAACATCGACACCGACATCCGCCTCGCGATGACCGGCGCGGTGCGCAAGTTCATGGCCGAGAACCCCGACAAGTTCGACGCCCGCGAATGGCTGAAGCCGGCCCGCGAGGCCGCCAAGCTGATCGCCAGGGAGCGCTATCTGCAGTTCGGCTGCGAGGGCCAGGCCGGCAAGATCAAGGGCCGCCCGCTGAGCGACATCGCCGCCGCCTATGCGCGCGGCGAGCTGGCGCAGAAGGTGCAGTAGACCCTAGAAACGGCAGTTGGCCGCTTGCCATTCGCCGGAAGGATCCGCCGCTCAATGCCTGCTGGTGTTTGCAGCCCCTCGGCCACTTTGATGAACAACGCTGCACGCCCGCTGGTCTGGCGCTTCGAGCCGCCAGCGGCGTTGCTTCTCCGCGCGGGCATGAGCCCGCAGCGTCGTCGCGCCTTGCCGGCGACTCGCCTCGCCAGCCCCTCGGGCTCGCCCAACTACCGCTTCTAGGGTGCGGCACTGCTTCGCCTACGGCTCGCTGATGTGGGCCGACATCATGGCCCGCGTCTGCGGGCGCGAGTTCGCCGGCGAGCCCGCCTCGCTCGCCGGCCACCGCCGCCACCCGGTGCGCGGCGAGGACTACCCCGGCCTGCTGGTCGACGCGGGCGCTACGGTAGCCGGCGTGCTTTACCGCGACGTGGACGAAGCCGCCTGGGCGCGGCTGGATGCTTTCGAAGGCGCCGAGTACGAGCGTGTCGACATCGTGGTCGCGCTGGCCGATGGCGCCACGCTGGCGGCCCAGGTCTATCGTTTCCGCGATGCCTTCGTGCAGCGCCTGCTGCCGGGCGATTGGGACGCCGAGGCGTTCGCCCGCGAAGGCCGGGCGCGCTTCATCGCCCGCTACGCCGGTTTCGACGCCGTCGCGCCGCTGAACTCCCGGCAATAAACCACGTTTCACGACGGGTCATGCCCGGCGGGCAAGGTCAGAATCGCCGACATAACCCCGCCTGCAGTGGGGGCCGGGAGATGGGATGGACGAACTGACCGGAATCGTCGCGCGGGCGGGTTTTCTGCCGCACGGCTACTGCTTCCAGTGGTCGCCCGGCCTCTTGTGGACGATGGTCGCGTCGGACCTCGCCATCGCGGTGGCCTATTTCTCCATCCCGCTGGCCATCGCGGCCTACGCGCGCCAGCGCCCGCAGGTCAACCTGGGCAGCCTGGCGACGCTGTTCGCCGTCTTCATCTTCGCCTGCGGCATCACCCACATCCTGGACGTCTGGACGATCTGGCGCCCCGACTACGAACTGCAGACCGCCGGCAAGCTGTTCACGGCCTGCGCATCGGTGCTGACGGCTGCCATGGTGTGGCGGCTGATGCCCAAGGCGCTGGCCGTGCCGTCGGTCGATGAGATGCGCCAGGCCAACGAGGCGCTGCGCCGCGAGATGGATCGGCGCCACAACGCCGAGGACCATTTGCTGGAGGCCGAGCAGGCACTGGGTGCGACGCTGTCGTCCATCGATGCGGGCTACCTGGCCACCGATGGCGAGGGCCGTGTCACGAGGCTCAATGCGGTGGCGGAGCGCCTGACCGGTTGGGCCGCTGCCGAGGCGCGTGGCCGGCCGATCTGGGAGGTCTTCGTGCGCGAGGGCGCACCTGGCGATCCCGGCAACCCGGTGGACCTGGTGCGTGAGCGCGAGCGCGATGGCGCCTTCCGCCGCCAGGCCGTCTGCGTGGCGCGGGACGGTGGCCGTCATCCGGTCGAGATCCATGCCGACCTGACCCACCACGCCGATGGCCGCGTGCGCGGCGTGGCCATCGTGCTGCGCGACGTCGGCCGCCTGACCGAGGCCGAGGCCGAGGTGCGCCGCCTGGCCGCCGTCGTCGAGTCGTCGGCCGATGCCATCGTCGTGAAGACGCTCGACGGTCGCATCACCAACTGGAATGCGGCCGCCGAGCGCATGTTCGGTTACAGCGCGGACGAGGCCGTGGGCCAGCCGGTGCAGATGTTGATTCCACCCGAACGCGAAACCGAGGAGATGGGCATCCTGAGCCGCATCGCCCAGGGGCAGCCGGTGCAGCCGCTGCGCACCGTGCGCATCGCCAAGGACGGCCGGCGCATCGAGATCTCCGCCCAGTTTTCGCCGCTGCGCGACGCGACGGGCCGCATCATCGGCGGCATCAATTCGGCACGCGACTTGACCCACCAGCGCCAGATCGAGGCCGCCCTGCGCCAGAGCGAGGCCCGGCTGCGCTTCGCGCTGGAGTCCGCCGGCATCGGCGACTGGGAGATGGAACTGGAGAGCGGGCAGATCCATCGTTCGCGCCGTTACGACCAGTGCTTCGGCCAGCCCGATGCCGCCGCGTCCTGGGACCGCGACTGCATGCTGGCCGCCGTGCACCCCGACGACAGGCCGATGGTGGAGGCCGGGCTCCATGCGCTGCCCGAGGCGCACTTGCCCTGGCATGCCGAGTTCCGCGTCGTCTGGCCCGACGGCAGCCAGCACTGGCTGCGGCTGGACGCGCGCGTGACCCGCGACGACAGCGAGGCGCCCCGGCTGGTGGGCATCGTGGCCGACGTGACAGCGATGCGGACGGCCGAGCAGGCCCGCCAGCAGTCCGTCTGGCTGGCCGCCGAGAACCGCCGCGTGCAGGAGAGCAGCCGGCTCAAGAGCCTGTTCCTCGCCAATATGTCGCACGAGCTGCGCACGCCGCTGAACGCGGTCATCGGCTTCGCCGACCTGCTGACGATGAACGACCGGCCGCCCGACGCCGTGCGCGAGCGCGAGTGGCTGCAGCACATTGCCAGCAGCGGCCGCCACCTGCTGGCCATGATCAACGACGTGCTGGACCTGTCCAAGATCGAGGCCGGCAAGATGGACTTCCACGCCGAGCCGGTGGACCTGCCGGCCGTCGTCGACGATGTGATGGCCACCGTGGCCGTGCTGGCCGGTCAGAAAGGCCTGAGCCTGACGTCCAGCATCGCACCCGAGCTGCACGGCCTGGTGCTGGACCCTGCCCGGCTCAAGCAGGTGCTGCTGAACTACCTGTCCAACGCGATCAAGTTCACGCCGGTTGGCGGCCGCGTCGAGTTGCGCATGCTGGGCGAGGGCCCGCGGTTGTGGCGGCTGGAAGTGGAGGACAGCGGCATTGGCATCCCGGCCGACCGCATCGGCCATCTCTTCGTTGAATTCCAGCAACTGGATGACGGGCTGACCAAGCGCCACCAGGGCACAGGCCTGGGCCTGGCGCTGACGCGCCGGCTTGTCGAGGCGCAGGGCGGCCGCGTCGGCGTCTACAGCGAGCCCGGACTGGGCAGCCGCTTCTACGCGGTGCTGCCGCGCCAGCCCGAGGACGACGAGATCGATGCGCCGCGACCGCCTCGTCAGCAGCTCGTCGCGCTGCGTGACCACCCGCTGCGCGACGGCGTCGCCCGTGAACTGGCCGAGGCCGGGATTGCCGCCGACGCCGCCGCGACGGCCGCCGACGTGCTGCGCCTGGCGCGCGTAAGGCGCTACACCGAGCTGGCGCTGGACCTGTCGTTGCCCGATTCGCCCGGTCTCGCGCTGCTGGCGCAACTGCGCACGGGCGGGCCGTCGATGCACGCAGCCGTCAAGGCGTTGGCGCTGACGCAGGACGGCGGCGCGGGTGTCGCCTTCCCTGTGTCCGACGTGCTGGCCAAGCCGCTGCGGCGTGCCGCGCTGGCGCGCGCGCTGGTGCCGCTGCGCGAGCGCTTCGGGCCGGGGCGGCCGGTGCTGGTGGTGGACGACGAGGCCGCATCGCGCGACCTGATGTGCGCCGCGCTGGCGGCCAGCGGCATCGAGGCCGTCGCCGTGCCCGGTGGCGCCGAAGCCCTGCAGGCGCTGTCGCAGTCGCGGCCCGCCGCGCTGGTGCTGGACCTGATGATGCCCGGCATCGACGGCTTCCAGGTGCTGCACGAGCTGCGCAGCGATCCGCGCTGGGCCGAGCTGCCGGTCATCGTCTGGTCGGCGCTGTCGCTGAGCGCGGCTGACATCGAGCTGCTGGCGCGCTCAGCCACGCAGATTGCCAGCGGCAGCGAATCCCGGCCGCTTCAACAGGTGCGCGACGCGCTGCTGAACGCCACACGGCAGGGCCGTCGCGGGCGTCGCGTGGAAGGTGGCTGAGCATGGCCGAGCGCGTCCTCGTCGTCGACGACAACCAGCTCAACATCGACCTCGCCCGCTTCGTGCTGGAGGCCGACGGCTTCGTCGTCGACGAGGCGCCCAATGTCGACGAGGCCTGGGCGCGGCTGCGCGCCAGCAGGCCCAACGTCGTGCTGGTGGACATCCAGCTGCCCGGTGCCGACGGCCTCAGCCTGGTGCGCGCCATCAAGGCCACGCCAGGCCTCAGCGACATCGCCGTCATCGCGTTCACCGCCTTCGCGATGCAGGGCGACGAGCAGCGCTTCCGTGCCGCGGGTTGCGACGGCTATCTGGCCAAGCCCATCGACGTGCACAGCTTCGCGGCCTCGGTCCGTTCCTTCATGGGCACCTAAAATCGCGGCCTTGTTCCCGAGCCAGCCGCCATGCCCCAAGCCCTCTACGAATCCAGCCTGACCTCCCTGCCCCTGCTTGGCCGCGGCAAGGTGCGCGAGAACTACGCCGTCGGCGAGGACCGCATCCTGATGGTCGCCAGCGACCGGCTGTCGGCCTTCGACGTCATCATGGGCGAGCCGATTCCTGGCAAGGGCGCGCTGTTGACGAAGATGGCGCTGTTCTGGTTCGACAAGCTGGACGGCATCGTCCCCAACCATCTGACCGGCGAGGATCCGCTGAGCGTCGTCAGCGGCGCCGAGCGTGAGCAGATCCGCGACCGCGCGATGCTCGTCAAGCGCCTGAAGCCGCTGCCCATCGAGGCCGTCGTGCGGGGCTACCTGGCCGGCAGCGGCTGGGCCGAGTACCAGAAGACGCAAAGCGTCTGCGGTGTCGCGCTGCCGCCGGGCCTGCGCAATGCCGACAAGCTGCCCGCGCCCATCTTCACGCCCGCCACCAAGGCCGAGATGGGTGACCACGACGAGAACATCTCGTTCGAGCAGGCCGCCGGCATCATCGGCGCGGACCTGGCCGCGCGCGTGCGCGACATCTCCATCCAGCTCTACCAGCGCGCTGCCGACTTCGCGCTGACCAAGGGGATCATCATTGCCGACACCAAGTTCGAGTTCGGCCTGGATGCCGATGGGACGTTGACGCTGATGGACGAGGTGCTGACGCCCGACTCCTCGCGCTACTGGCCCGTCGAAAGCTATGCGCCGGGCAGCAACCCGCCCAGCTACGACAAGCAGTTCGTGCGCGACTGGCTGGAGCAGGCCACGGTGGAAGGCAAGCCCTGGGGCAAGGTCGCCCCGGCGCCCGCGCTGCCGGCCGATGTCATCGCCCGCACCGTGCAGAAGTACGAAGAAGCGCTGCAACGCCTGACGGTATGAGCGTCACCGGCGGTCCAGTCAGGCTTCGCAGCGAACTGGCCGACCGGCTGGACCGCGAGATTGTCGCGGCAGCAGCCATGCCGGCACGATGTGCCGTCCTGCAGGCCCAACGGGCCATCCTGTGGCTGCGCCACGGCCACGACGTCGAGGCGCGCAAGGAGCTGATCCGGCTGCAGGCGCGCGCACTCGTCCATCCCAACGTCGAGCTGGCGGCTTGGCTTCACCTTGCGGAAGGCTTGGCAGCCTATTTCAGTACCTTTGGCAGCGGCGCCCGGGACCGGGTGCGGCGCGCTCGGGTAATGGCGCAGGCTGGAGGGTTGGGGGCGTTACAAACTCTAGCTGAGGCGTGGCTTGCCCAGATGGACTTTGTTGGGCGCGACATAGAGGGGTTCATGAGACATGCCACGTCGGCGTTGCAACTGCTTAGGCGCGATGATCATGTTGCGGGTTACCGAATAGCTACAGCTGTAGCCTCTGCTTGGAGCCTTGCTGCGTGCGGGACCATTGCTCAAACTTGGTGGACTCGGGCGCGCAGTTACGCGGTGGCTAATTCAGACAACGCAGATATTGGAGCATTGATTTACAACCAAACTCAAATGCGTGCGGTTCGAATCCGCCACGCAGCATTTGCCGGCGATGTCCGTGCCGACCCCGCTGAATTGTTGGGTGTCGATTCGATCGGAAACTACGACGGTGCCGTTGGCGGGTCTGCCCGTGCGGACCTGACGCCGCTGCTGCGCGCGCAGCTGCTGACCGTCCATGGTGAGTACGCCGCAGCCGCGGCCTTGCTGGAAACCCATCTGCCGGAGGCGGTGGCGAGCGGGCTGGCCCGCGTCGGCGGAAGTCTGCTGGCCGACCTCGCGTGGTGCTGGGCCAATACCGGTGAGATGCAACGTGCGCGGGCATTGGCCGACCAGGCTGCCGTCGAAGTGCTGGCCGAAGACTCACCCCAATGCGACCACGATGAGCGTGCCGCCCTGCATACCCGCCTGGCTCAGGTCTATGCGCGACTGCACGAAGATGCGCTGGCCGCCCGGCAGGCCGATGCCGCCGCCGAAGCGCGTGTCCAGGACGAGGCCCAGCGGCGCCATTGGGCGGAGCGGCTGACGGCCGCCGGGCTGGAGGCGCCGCCGGACTGAGCAACCGTTTTGAAAGTCAAGCCCGATGGGGCGACGGATCCCCAGTCGAGCGGCGCTTGCGGCCAGCAGGCGTTCGGCGTTGTGGCGCACGGCGGGCAGCGTGGCCATGTGCAGCGTGCGGCGCACGTCGGCGCGCCCATTGCCGTTGGAGCGCTGGCCGGGCTCGGGTAGTTCTGCGGCAGCACCGCCACACGGTCGCGCCGCCACCGCGAGTCGGTTCGAGGTTTGAAGACAAGGGTCACGGCGGGCCGGGTTTCCGGGCTGTTTCGACGCCATGGCTGCGTTACCCTCGGCCGCCATGACCGCCCCGCTCGCCGACGACGCCGACAACACCCTGCTGGCACTGCCCGTGGGTACGCGCTTCGGTGAACTGGAAATCCTCGGCACGCTGGGCATCGGCGGCTTCGGCATCGTCTACCTGGCGCGCGACCACTCGCTGGAACGCGACATCGCCATCAAGGAGTACATGCCCAGCCAGTTCGCGCAGCGCGACGGGCGCTCCCACGTGTCGGTGCGGTCCCTGTCCATGAAGGAGACCTTCGAGCTGGGCCGGCGCAGCTTTGTCAACGAGGCGCGGCTGCTGGCGCGCTTCGACCACCCCTCCCTCCTCAAGGTCTACCGCTTCTGGGAAGCCAACGGCACCGCCTACATGGCCATGCCGCGTCTGGTCGGCAAGAACCTGCGCGAGGCGCGCAAGTCCCTGCCCATGCCACCCACCGAGGCCTGGGCGCGCCGCGTCTTCGACGCCGTGCTCGGCGGCCTGGAAGCGCTGCATGCGCAGAACGTCTGGCATCGCGATGTGGCGCCCGACAACATCTTCCTGCCCGCCGATGGCAGCGCGCCCATCCTGCTGGATTTCGGCGCCGCCCGCCAGGCCATCGGTGACCGCACCCAGGTGTTCACGGCCATCCTCAAGCCCAGCTTCGCGCCCATCGAGCAATACGCCGAGGCGGCCAGCCTCAAGCAGGGACCCTGGACCGATTTCTATGCGCTGGCCGCCGTCATGCACGAACTGCTGACCGGCCGTCCACCGCCGCCCTGCACCGCGCGGGCGATGGGTGACGAGCTCGCGCCACTCTCCATGGCCGGATATTCGACGGACTTCCTCGCGGCGTTGGACTGGGGCTTGCGCGTGCCGCCGCACCAGCGCCCGCAGAGCGCCGCCGCCTGGCGGGACGTCATCGAAGGCCGGGCCGCGGTGCCGCCGCCCCAGGCGGCAGCGCCACGGCCATTGCCGCCCGCGCCTGCACCCTCTGCCGCTGCGGTGGACATCGAATTCGCCGACACCGTGCAAGCCATGCCGGAGGAGGTGTTGAGCGCGGCCATCGTGTCCGCGCCGGCGGCGCCCGGCCGCCCCAAGCCGCTGCTGCTGGCCGCGGCCGGCGTGCTGGCCCTGTCACTGCTGGGGCTGTTCGTCATGCAGTTGCGGGGCAATGGGGCTCCGCCGTCGGTGTCGCCTTCCGTGGACGACGCCGCCTCGGTGGCGTCTGCTGCTCCTTCGGTGCCTGCGGAGCCCGCGTCGTTCGTCGTGTCGCCATCGACCAGTGCCGTGATGGTTGCCGAAGCTGCCCCACCACCTCCACCCGCTTCGGCAGCCTTGGCCAGGAGTGCCGTGGCGCCCGCCGCCACCTCTTCCAGCCCCGCGCCGCGCGTGGCGTCGACGGCCTCGGCTCCCACCCGTCGCGACGGTGCCCTCAAGCCCATCGTGACCGAGAAGGCCGGCGAATTCCGGCCGGTGCCGCGCAGCCCGGTCTTCGCGGCACCCGAGCCGGCGGCGTCCGCCACGGCGGCGGCGCATCAGACGGCGCCCGCCTCCACGGCCACCGCGCCGGAGCCGCGCAGCCCCAGCGAGGCCTGCGGCAGCCGCATATTGCTGGCGCGCGCCTGGTGCATCGATCGCGAATGCGATAAACCCGGTTTCCGCAACCACGCGGAGTGCGTGAAGCTGCGCGAGTTGCGCCACCGCCCGGGCGACGCGCCCTGAGGGCCGGTGCCTGCGGCGCCGGCCGGGCCGGCGAGCGCGTCAGAACAGCGCCATCGACAGCTTGCGCCGGTACTGGTCGATCAGCGGGTCGCTCTGTACGACGGCTGCCTTGCCGGCGATCTCCAGTGCGCCGCTCTTGGCCTCCGCCGCCGGTTTGGGCGCGGGCTTGGCCAGCAGTTCCAGGATGGCGACGTAGGCCTTGCGCGCCGCCTCGCCGTTCCAGGCCTTGTCGCGCATGATGATTTCCAGCAGTTCGTCCATCGCCTGCGTGAAGCGCTGGCCGGCCAGATGCACCTGCGCCAGCGTGAAGCGGGCGTCGAAGTCGCGCTTGTTGGCCGCGATGGCGGCCTGCAGCGTGGTCGGGTCGACACCGGCGGCGGCATCCAGCGCGCTCAGCCAGGTGGCCAGCGCGGCGAAGCGCGCATGCGGCACCAGCGTGTCGGCCGCCCTGGCCGCCACCGGCGCAAAGGCCGCCTGCGCGTCCTGCAGCAGGCCCAGTTCCAGCAGGGCCTTCACGTAGTCGAAGCGCGCCGCGTCGTTGGCCGGGTCGGCCTGCACGGCATGCGCCAGCTTGGACAGCGCCGCCTCCAGGTCGCCGTCGGCCATCAGGTCCTGGGCTTCTGCCATGTCGGCTTCGGCCTCGACCTCATCGCCGGCGGGCACGTGCTTGTCCAGGAACTCGCGGATCTGGGCCTCGGGCAGCGCGCCGACAAAGCCGTCCACCGGCTGGCCGCCCGCAAACATCACGCAGAACGGGATGCTGCGTACGCCGAACATCTGGCTCAGTTGCGAGGCGATCTCCGGCACCTCGTCGCTGTTGAGCTTGGCCAGCGTGAAGCGGCCGGCATAGGCCGTCTCCAGCTTCTCCAGCACGGGGCCCAGCGTGCGGCAGGGGCCGCACCACGGCGCCCAGATGTCCAGCAGCACGGGGCGCTGCTGCGAGGCGGTGATCAGTTCGGCTTCGAAGTTCTGGAGGGTGATGTCGATCATGGCCGCAAAAGAGGTCTGGAAAGGAGGTGGGGCCTCGGCTTCTACAATTCAAGGCTTTCCTGAGCCTCGGAGCGCGCTTTGTCCATGTCAGTCCCCACGAACCCCGACGCCGTCATCGGCATCGTCATGGGCTCCAGCAGCGACTGGGAGACGATGAAGCTGGCGGCCGAGATTCTGACCGAGTTCGGTATCGCCTTCGAGGCGCGGGTCGTGTCGGCCCATCGCATGCCCGACGAGATGTTCGCCTACGCCGAGGCCGCGTCCGGCCGCGGGCTCAAGGCCATCATCGCGGGCGCCGGCGGCGCGGCCCACCTGCCGGGCATGCTGGCCGCCAAGACGACGGTGCCCGTGCTCGGTGTGCCGGTCGCCAGCCGCCACCTGCAGGGCGTCGATTCGCTGCATTCCATCGTGCAGATGCCCAAGGGCATTCCCGTCGCCACCTTCGCCATCGGCACCGCGGGTGCGGCCAACGCGGCATTGTTCGCCGTGGCCATGCTGGCGACGGGCGACGCCGCGCTGCTGGACAAGCTGAACGCCTTCCGCGCGAAGCAGACGGCCGTGGCCGTGGCCATGACCGAGGACCTGCGTTGAGCGCGCTGTTGCCGGGAACGGCGACGCTGGGCGTCTTGGGCGGCGGTCAGCTGGGCCGCATGTTCGTCCATGCCGCCCAGGCCCTGGGCTACCGCTGCATCGTGCTGGACCCGGACGCGATCAGCCCCGCCGGCGCGGTGGCCGAGCAGCACATCAGGACCGACTACCTCGACTCCTTCGGCTTGGCCCAGCTGGCGCGCGACTGCGACGCGATCACGACCGAGTTCGAGAACGTGCCGGCGCTGGCGCTGGAGACGCTGGCGGGCATGCGCGTCGTCGCGCCGTCGGGCGCGTCGGTGGCCGTCTGCCAGGACCGCGCCGTCGAGAAGGCGCATTTCGAGGCCGCCGGTGTTCCCTGCGCCCCGCATGCCGTCATCACCAACGACATCGAGCTGGCCGCCGTCGATCCGGCGCTGCTGCCCGGCATCCTGAAGACCAGTCGCATGGGCTACGACGGCAAGGGCCAGGTGCGCGTGTCGACCGCCGCCGAGCTGGCCGCCGCCTGGGATGACCTCAAGCGCGTGCCCTGCGTGCTGGAGCAGCTGCTGCCACTGAAGGCCGAGCTCAGCGTGCTGGTCGCGCGCGGCGCCGACGGCCAGCTGGTGAACTACCCCGTGCAGCAGAACCTGCACCGCGGCGGCATCCTGGCCGTCACCGAAGTGCCCGCGCGTGCCGTGCCGGCCGACGTGCAGCAGCAGGCCGTCGCCGCCGCTCGCCAGGTCGCCCAGGCGCTGGGCTATGTCGGCGTGCTGTGCATCGAATTTTTCTGGCTGGAAGATGGCCGCCTGGTCGTCAACGAGATGGCGCCGCGCCCGCACAACTCCGGCCACTGGACGATGAACGGCGCCAACGCATCGCAGTTCGAGCTGCAGGTGAGGGCGCTCGCCGGCCTGCCGCTGCCGGAACTGCGCCAGCACTCGGCCAGCCTCATGCTGAACCTGCTCGGCGACCTGTGGTTCAGCGACGAAGGCGGCCCCACGCCACCGGCCTGGGACCGCGTGCTGGTCCTGCCCGGCACCCATCTGCACCTGTACGGCAAGGCCGAGGCGCGCCATGGCCGCAAGATGGGCCACCTGAACATCACGGCTGACACGCCCGACGCAGCGCATGCGGTGGCCGTCCAGGCTGCGGCCGTCCTGGGTCTGCCCGCAGATTTTTGATGTCCGCGCTGCCCGGCAACGACCCCGCCGCCATCCAGGCCGCCGCGCAGCGCCTGGCGGATGGCGAACTGCTGGGCCTGCCGACCGAGACCGTCTACGGCCTCGCGGCGCGTGCCGACCAGGACGCCGCCGTCGCGAAGATCTTTGCCGCCAAGGGCCGGCCGGCCGATCACCCGCTGATCGTCCATGTGCTGGACGCCGCGGGTGCTGAGCCCTTTGCCGACCACCTGCCCGACACGGCCCGCCGGCTGATGGACGCGTTCTGGCCCGGGCCGCTGACCGTCATCGTGCCGCGCGCCGCCGGCATGGCCGAGGCCGCCGCCGGCCGCCAGCCGACGGTGGCGTTGCGCTCGCCGGCCCACCCGGTCGCCCGTGCCGTGCTGGCCGCGGCGCGCGAACTGGGCGTGCTGGGTGTGGCCGCGCCGAGCGCCAACCGCTTCGGCCGCGTCAGCCCGACGCTGGCCCGCCATGTCGTCGAGGAGTTCGGGCCCGAATTGATGGTGCTGGACGGCGGCGCCTGCGAGGTGGGCATCGAATCCAGCATCGTCGACTGCAGCCGCGAGCGTCCCGCGCTGCTGCGCCCGGGCCTGCTGAGCCGCGCCCGGATCGAGGCCGCGCTGGGCCAGCCGCTGGCCGAGCCCGATGCCGCCGCGCCCAAGGCCTCGGGCACGCTGGCCGCGCACTATGCGCCGGCGGCCCGTGTGCGGCTGCTGGACGCCGATGGGCTTTCTTTACGTCTGGCGACAGCGACGGCCAGCGGGAGCCTGGAAGGGGTGGCGGTATATTCACGCGCCCAGTTGCCGGCCTGGCTCTGGCGGGCCCAGCCGTCCGACCCGGCGGCTGCGGCCCACGAGTTGTTCGCGGTGCTGCGCGCGCTGGACGCGGCCGGCGCCCGGGAAATCTGGGTCGAGTCGCCGCCGCGCGACCCCGCCTGGGATGGCGTGCGGGACCGGCTCAGCCGGGCCGCCGCCGCCTTCACCGATTGAGTTTTGTCCCTGAGTTGATCGTCATGCACCGAGTTGTCTCCCAAGTCACGACTACCCCCAGTGTCGGGCTGAGCCCGACACGCCCCCCGAGGGGGTCAAGGAAGCTTGGGGCGGCCCTGCGCTTCCTTGGCAAGCGCGGCCTGTTCCTGGCCGCGGTGACGGCTGCGGCGCTGGTCGCCGGCTGCGGCGGCGGGGGCACCGCGCAGATCGACCCGTTCGTGCCGACGCGCATCATTGCCTTTGGCGACGAGAGCGGCACGATCCTGTCCAGCGGCAAGAAGTACACGATCAACGCGCTGAACCCGGACACCCGCCAGGTGGAGTGCCGCGCCAGCGAGGTCTGGACGCAGGCTCTTGCCCGCATCTTCGGCTTCGTCTACCCGCAGTGCAACACCGACTTCGTGGCACTGCCCCAGGGCGTCATGTATGCGTTCGCCGGTGCCAAGGTGGCCGACGTGCGCGACAAGATCGACCAGCATCTGTCCAACGACCGCTTCGGCCCCAAGGACATCGTCGGCATCATGGTCGGCGTCAACGACATCGTCGAGCTCTACAAGCAGTTCCCGGCGCAGAGCAAGGATTCGCTGATCAACGAAGCGAAGGCGCGCGGCAAGCTGCTGGCGGAGCAGGTCAACCGCATCGCCAATGCCAATGGCCGGGTCGTCATTTCCACCATCTTCGACGTGGGCCTGACGCCCTTCGGGCAGAAGGAAAAGGAGCGTGCGACCGACATCGATCGCGCCGCCCTCCTGGACGAGATGAGCGCGGCCTTCAACATCGAGATGCGGCTGAACCTGCTGAACGACGGCCGGCTCGTCGGCCTGGTGCTGCTGGACGAGCGGGTTCAGCAGTGGGTGCGGTTCCCCTTCATCTCGCCTTTTACCGACGTGACGCACGCCGCCTGCCGCGACACCGTCGCGCCGCAGGACTGCACGACCGACACGCTGCAGCCGGATGCCGTCGCCGACAAGTGGCTGTGGGCCGGTGACCTGTTGCTGGCGCCGACCGCGCAGCAGCAACTCGGTTCCTTGTTCATCTCGCGCGCCAAGAACAACCCGTTCTGAGGCCGCTGAAGGCGGCCCCCCCCGGCCGTCGTCAGGCGCTGGGCGTGCGCAGCTCGCGGCGCAGGATCTTGCCGACGTTGCTCTTGGGCAGCTCGTCGCGGAACTCGATGATGCGCGGCCGCTTGTAGGCCGTCATCTGCTGGGCGCAGTAGGCGGCCAGGTCTTCCTCGGCCAGTGCCGGGTCGCTCTTGACGACGAAGAGCTTGACGGCCTCGCCGGATTTCGCGTCAGGCACGCCGATGGCGGCGCACTCCAGCACGCCGGGGTGCAGGTTGACGACCTGCTCGATCTCGGTCGGATAGACGTTGAAGCCGCTGACCAGGATCATGTCCTTCTTGCGGTCGACGATGCGCACATAGCCGCGCTCGTCCATGATGCCGATGTCGCCGCTCTTGAAGAAGCCGTCGGCATACATGACGTTGGCCGTCTCGTCGGGGCGCTTCCAATAGCCGGCCATGACCTGCGGGCCGCGGATGCAGATCTCGCCGCGCTCGCCCAAAGCGACATCATTGCCGTCGTCATCGCGGATGGCGATCTCGGTCGACGAGATGGGCAGGCCGATGCTGCCGTTGAAGGTGCGCTGGTCCAGCGGGTTGATGGTCGCGGCCGGCGCGGTCTCGGACAGGCCGTAGCCCTCCACGACCGGGCAGCCGGTGACCTTCAGCCACTTCTCGGCCGTGGCCTGCTGCACGGCCATGCCGCCGCCGTTGGAGATGACGAGCTCGGAGAAGTCCAGCCGCGCGAAGGCGGGCTCGGCGGCCAGCGCGTTGAACAGCGTGTTGACGGCCGGGAAGAGGTGGATCTTGTGGCCGCGCAGCGTCTCGATGAAGTTCGGGATGTCGCGCGGGTTGGGCACCAGGATGTTCAGGTACCCCAGCCGCGCGCCGAGCATGAAGCAGGCCGTCAGCGCATAGATGTGATACAGCGGCAACGCGCAGACGTTGGTCAGCTGCATTCCGGCCGGCAACTTGTCCAGCATCGGCTGGAACCAGGCCTCCACCTGCAGGATGTTGGCGACGACATTGCGGTGCAGCAGCGTCGCTCCCTTGGACACGCCCGTCGTGCCGCCGGTGTACTGCAGGAAGGCGACGTCGTCGGGCCCCAACTGCGGCTTCTTCAGCGGCAGGCGCTCGCCGTGGCTGAGCGCCTCATTGAAGCGCACGACGGTGCGGCCGTCGCCGACGGCGAGGCGGAACTCCGGCACCATCTTCTTCAGGTGGCGCACGGCGAAGTTGATCAACGGGCCCTTCCACCAGTTCAGCAGGTCGCCCATGGACGCGAGCACGACGTGTTTCACGTCGGTCGCGGCGATGACCTCGGCCAGCGTGTGGGCGAAGTTCTCCAGCACGATGATGGCCCGCGCGCCCGAGTCCTTGAGCTGGTGCTCCAGCTCGCGCGGCGTGTACAGCGGGTTCACGTTCACGACGACGAAGCCCGCGCGCAGGATGGCCGAGATGGCGACGGCGTACTGCAGCACATTGGGCATCATGATGGCGACGCGGTCGCCGTGCTTCAGCCCCTGGGCCTGCAGCCAGGCGCCGAGCTGCAGCGACAGCTGGTCGACCTCGGCGAAGCGCATGCGCTGGCCCATGCAGATGGCCGCGTCGCGCTGGGCGTACTTGGCGAAGGCCTCGTCCAGCAGCTCGACGAGGGAGCGGTAGGCGCCGGTGGCGATCTGCGCCGGCACGCCGGCCGGGTAGCTGGCGAGCCAGGGCTTGGCATGGGATGTCGCTCTGGCGACTTCGGCAAGGACGGCGGTCATCGGCGGGCCCTTTTCGGCTGTTCGCGTGCGCTGCGTGAAGCCGCCGATGGTGAGGCGCGCGGTTACATCAAGCTAGGGGAGTTGCCCTAGCACGCCGGCATCCGCCCGAAACAAGGCGCGTGCGAGTGTGTCCTCGCGGTGTCGCACGGTGGACAGGAACTCGGCCGCGCCGCGCATCGCGCGGAAGGTGTCGAAGCCGGTTTCCAGGAAGTTCTGCAGCGCGCCGAGACCGGCCATCTGCGCCGGGCCGCGCATGAGTTTCAGCGATTGGCGCAGCAGCGGCTTGCGCGTGAGTTTGTCCAGCGCCTCGCCGACGGCCATCGTCAGTGCGATCTGCTGCTGGCGCGCGTCGGGCTCGCCACAGGCGCGCCAGGCGATGGCGTACTCGTGGGCCGTGACGTCGGTCGACAGCAGGTGTTCGGCCATCGCCGTGTCCAGGCGCTCGGACAGCGCATGCAGGCGCGCCAGCTTGGCGACGGTGTCGACGACCTCGGCCGGGAAGAGGCGCGTCAGCGTCGGGATCACGCGGGCGAACTGTGCGTCGCGCTGGCGGTAGTCGCCAGGGCCGTAAAGCTCGTGCAGGAAGAAACGCGTGGCCGCCTCGTAGCGCGGGTTGGCGAGCAGGTCGGCATAGGTGTGCGCGAAGCGGCGCTGCTGCCAGGCTTTGAGGGCCTGGACGCGAGCGTCGAGCTCGGGGTCGGCAGCGCGGCGGGCGCGCTCAGCGTCGACGGCGCGCAACTCCTTCAGCAGCGATTCGGCACTCAGTTCGTCCATGGGTCGCGCCGATTCTGCCTTCCTACACTGCGCCGATGAATGCGCGATTGCAGAGGGTGTGGGTGCTGCTGCGGTTGGCCGTGGCGCTGGGGGTGGGCTGGCGCTTCGGCTGGGGCTGGGGCCTGCTGACGCTGGCGCTGCACGCCGCCGTCCTGGCCGGCGGCTTCCTGCAGCTGCGCTGGGTGAACCGGCCGGCGCCCGGTTGGGGTCAGCTCTTGCGCGCCTGGGCGCGCGAGGTCGTCGCCAGCGAGCTGGCCTTCTCCTGGCGCCAGCCGTGGCGGGAGTGGGCCGAGCCCGACCATCTGCCTGAATCGGCACAGGGCGCGACACAGGGCGTGCTGCTGGTGCACGGCTTTGCCTGCAACCGCGCGCGCTGGAACGGCTGGATGCGTCGGCTGCGCGCTCAGGGCACGGCCTTCATCGCACCGACGCTGGAGCCGGCCTTCGGATCCATCGACGCCTATGCCGACGAGATCGAGGCCGGCGTGCAGCGGCTGAAGGCGCTCACGGGCCGCATGCCGCTGCTGTGCGCCCACAGCATGGGCGGCCTGGCGCTGCGGGCCTGGTGGCGCAAGCACGGCGCGTTGCACGAGCAAGCGCCGCACGTCGTCACGCTCGGTTCGCCGCACCAGGGCACGCGCATGGCGGCGCTGGGCGTCGGCATCAACACCCAGCAGATGCGCCTGGGCAGCCGCTGGCTGGCGGACCTGCCGGGGCTGCCTGATGTCGACTGCTTCTGGACGCCCTGCGACCAGATCGTCAACCCGGCCGAGCGCGCCATCCTGGCCGGCGCGCGGGCGCACCGGCTGGACGGCGTGGGCCATATGGGCCTCGTGCATTCGCCCGAGGCCTGGCAGCTCGTTCAGACGGCCTTGGCGGGTTCGTCCTTGAGCACTCCTCGGCGGATCTGATCCAGCTCGATGCTCTCGAACAGCGCCTTGAAGTTGCCCTCGCCGAAGCCCTCGTTGCCCTTGCGCTGGATCAGCTCGAAGAAGATCGGCCCGATCACTTCCTTCGTGAAGATCTGCAGCAGCAGCTCGTTGTCCACGCCCAGGTGGGTCGCGCCGTCGATGAGGATGCGCAGGCGCTTCAGCTCGGCGACGTTCTCGCCGTGGCCGGGCAGGCGCTTGTCGACGAGGTCGAAGTAGGTGTCGATGGTGTCCTGGAACTGCACGCCGGTGGCCTTCATGCCCTCGACCGTGCGGTAAATGTCGGTCGTACCCAGCGCCACGTGCTGGATGCCCTCGCCGTGGTAGAGGTCCAGGTACTCGGCGATCTGGCTCTTGTCGTCACTGCTCTCGTTGATGGGGATGCGGATCTTGCCGCAGGGGCTGGTCATGGCCTTGCTCTTCAGGCCGGTCAGCTTGCCCTCGATGTCGAAGTAGCGCACCTCGCGGAAGTTGAAGAAGCGCTCGTAGAACTCCGACCACTCCTTCATTCGGCCGCGGAAGACGTTGTGCGTCAGGTGGTCGATCTCGGTCAGGCCATGGCCCACCGGGTTGGGATCGACCGGCTGACCGGCCGCATCCAGCAGCGGTACGAAGTCCACGTCGTAGATGCTGATGTTGCCGATGGCGCCGGCCTTGGCGCCGCCCTTGCCGTGCCAGCGGTCGACGAAATAGATCAGCGAGTCGCCGATGCCCTTGATGGCCGGGATGTTCAGCTCCATCGGGCCGGCCTTGTTGTCGAAGCCCCAGGCGCCGAGTTCCAGCGCACGCTGGTAGGCGAGGGCGGCGTCCTGCACGCGCAAGGCGATGGCGCAGATCGACGGGCCGTGCAGACGCGCGAAGCGCTGCGCGAAGGAGTCGGTCTCGGCGTTGATGATGAAGTTGACGCCGCCCTGGCGGTACAGCGTGACGTTCTTGTGGCGATGCCGGGCCACGGCGCTGAAGCCCATGGTCTCGAACAGCCTGCCGAGGCCGGCCGGGTCGGGCGCGGCGAACTCGATGAACTCGAAACCGTCGGTGCCCATGGGGTTGTCCCAGGGAATGAACTTGGCCATGGCTGCCTCGCGTCGCAGATGTTCTGAAGCTGAAAATTCTGCGGCGCGGTGGGCGCAGTTTTTATGCAATCTGCGGCGCAGTTTCGGAAGCAGAAGCAGGAAAGCTGCAGAATTAACCGTATGGAAGCTGTTATCGAGCTCGACGCCATCGACCGCCGCATCCTTCGTGCGCTGCAGCAGGATGGCCGCATCACCTATGACGTGCTGGCTGGCGAGGCCGGACTGTCCTCGTCCGCCGTGCTGCGCCGCGTGCGCCGGCTCGAGGAGGCGGGCGTCATCGGCAGCTATGTCGCGCTGGTGCCGCCGGAAAAGATTGGCCTGGGCCTGACGGCCTACATCAATGTCCGACTGGAAAAGCAGACCGACAACCCGCTGCGCAACCCGCGCGACCTGTTCCGCGCCGCCGTGCAGACCTGGCCCGAGGTTGTCGAATGCGCGGCGCTGACCGGTGAAATGGACTATCTGCTGCGCGTGCTGGTGCAGGACATGCAGCACTACGCGCGCTTCATCGGCGACACGCTGCTGATGCACCCCAGCGTGCAGGACTGCAAGACCAGCTTCGTGCTGGAGCGGCTGAAGAACACGACCGCAGTGCCAGTCTAGGGGGATGGGCGCCGGCGCTTGAACCTGCGCGGGAACGGGAGGGATGCACGGCCCATGGCCGGCGCCGCAGCCTGCGGTCGACCGGCCATGCACCCCAATCCACCTCAGGAGTTCCGCATGCGTCTTCTCGCCACCACCGCCGCCGCCCTCGCACTGCTTGCGCTGCCCCTGGCCGGCCAGGCCGCCATCACCGACGCCCAGGGCGATTTTATCGGCAGTTTCACCGGCACCCAGGCCGCCGACCTCGACGTGATCTCGGCCGACGTCTTCTACAACCCTGGCACCGATCTCTTCACACTGACGGCGACGATGGACGGCAATGTCGGCAGCACCGCGGCCGGCCTCTACGTCTGGGGTGTGAACCGCGGCGCGGGCACGGCGGCCTTCGCCGGCCTGGGTATCGATGGCGTGCTCTTCGACCGCGTCATCCTGCTGCGGCCCGATGGCACCGGCAACATCGGGGGCGGCGCAGCGCTGCCGGCGGGCTCGGTCACCGTGAGCGGCAAGACCATCACGGCCGTCGTCAGCGGCAGCCTGTTGCCCGGCACGGGTTTCGCCAGCAAGCTGGACTACACCTGGAACCTCTGGCCGCGCGACACCGCCGTGGCCGGCACGGCCGCCATCTCGGACTTCGCGCCCAACAACAGCAGCTTTGCCGCGACCGCCGTGCCCGAGCCGGCCAGCGTGGCGCTGCTGCTGGGTGGCCTGGGCGTGGTCGCGATGGTCGCGCGTCGCCGCGCCGGAACCTGAGCGGCGTCAGTCGAACTCGTGCAGCAGCTTGAGGGTGTGGGCCTCGCCGAGGTTCAGCAGCTCGGCGATGTCGTGCAGGTCGTCCGGCACGGCCGCATCGTCCCAGCCGCGGGCCGTGTGGCGGGCCAGGCGGACGGCCAGATGCACGCAGCGCACCTGCGGGTCGCGCGCATGCTTGTCGTTGGTGATGCGCTGCAGCAGATCCGGCAGGTGCCAATGCTTCATCAGCGCCTGCTCCAGGTCACCGAGTTCGATGCCCAGCACCTCGTGCTGCACCGCGGCGCTGCGCAGCGCGTGGTCGGCCTCCTGCAGCGCGGCGATCCGCAGCGCCAGGTCCGGCGCATGCACCCACAGCAGCATCTCGGCGAAGTCATGCAGCAGGGCCGCGCTGTGGATGACGGCGGCGTCCGGGTCGGCGCGGTGCGCGGCAAAGCCCAGCGCATACCGTGACGCCCGTTCGGCGCGCTGCATGACGCGCGACAGGCCGAGGAGGGCCTCGTCGCGTCCGGCCAGCACTTCCTCCATCGTCGGTTGCGGCCCGAAAGCGTGGAAGAAGGGGGTGATGCCCATCAGCACCAGCGCGGCCGTCACCGTCTCGGGGTCGGCCTCGTAGCGGCCGCTGCGGCCGCGCCGCAGTTCGCTGGCATGGGCCAGCACCTTCAGCGTCATCAGCGGGTCGGTGGCGATCAACTCGCCGAGGCCATGCGCATCGACATCGTCCTCGGTGGCGCGCATCTGCTCCAGCGCCTCGGCCGTCTCGGTCAACACCGGAATCTCGGCCCGCGCGAACGCTTCCACCCAGGCTTCGAGGCTGGGCAGGGGGGCGGTGAGGCGCAGGCGGTCGGACATGGTCCGATGCTAGACCTGCGTGGGGCCGCCCGTTCGCCGGAGGCGGCCCCGATTTGTCCACCATTTCGGTTTTCAACGGCGCGGCGCGTTCGGGCCGAGCGCCGGGCCGCCCCAAGCCGGCCCGTTTGGCGATGTGCTCGCGGCTCGACGCCGCGAGCATCGCCGTCCCCTTGGGGGACCGGCTGGGCTTGCCGGCGTTCAGCCGGTGCAAGACCAGACGAGGGGCGCCGTCGTCTACAGCCTGCGCACGCCATCCAGCTGCGCCACCAGCTGGCCGTCGGCGTACAGCGCGCCTTCGGGCGCGCCGGCTTCGGCATAGAACTCCAGCTGGCTGCGGGCGCGGCGGCGCCGGCGGTAGGCGGGCGAGAACACCAGCCGGATCGCGCGGGCCGCGCGCTTGATGCGGCCCCAGCGGCGGGCCCAGGCGGCGTGGGTGTCGGCGGCATCGGGGCCGCGCAGTTCGATCAATCTCATGAGGGTCTCCTTGGGCGCCGGGAGGCCCTCATCACATGGATCAGGGCGGGCGGCGCGGGCGTGTCAGGGGCTGTCGTCGGGGAAGCGGTCGCGCAGCAGCCGTCGCAGTTCGAGGCGGGCCTGCTGGCGTTGGGCGTGGGCGTCGGTCGCGCTCTGGTGTCGTCCGGCCTGGCGTTTGAGTGCCGGCGCGACGAAGGGGTTGCGGGGCTTGGGCGCGTTGATGCGCATCGGGCGCGGGGAGGTGAACTGGGGCATGGCTTGCTCCGGTGGAGCCGCGTCAGCGCGGCGGGCAATGCAGCGGCTCGACCCGGGTGGGCCTGGCTTTTGCGGCGATGGAAGGAGTGCCCGGGGCCTGCGCTCGAGGCAGGCGGGCCGGACGGTTCAGGGCTTGGGGAGGGCACTCGCCGTGTCGCTCGGGGACTGCAGCGGCACAACTTGCGCAAATGATAAACAAACGTTTCTCATGCGCAAGCAGCTTTTATCCAACATCCCTAACGTGGAGGGGTGCGTCCGTCCAATGACGGATTCGAGGAAGGGTCAGCGCTTCCTGGGCTTGAGCGGTGCGATGCCGGACTGCAGCTTGCGCCACTCGTCCAGCTCGGCCTGCGGGCTCGGGGCGGCCTTGGCCGCAGGGCGGGGCGCCGGGACGGGCTCGGGCGTCAGCACCTCGCCGAGCAGGTCCAGCAGCCGCGTGCGGGCGCGCTGCGGGTGGCGGCGGTAGTAGGTCAGCACCAGGCCGACGATGAAGCGCTCGTCGTCGTCCTGCGGCTGGCTGGGCGACGGCTCGGGCGGCGGCGGGGCGACGTGGCCGAGGGCGGCGGCCATCGACATGATGGGCGCAGGCGCCGGGGCGGTGCCGTGCTCGAGGTCCATCCAGCCCGGCGGCTTGTGGCAGAGCTGCTCGAACTGGCGCGCCAGCCGCTCGCCGATCTGCCGCGAGCGGCCCTTGATCTGGCTCCAGTAGCTGGGCTGGATCTGCAGGCGTTCGGCAAAGCGCCGCTCCAGGCCACGCAGAGTGGCGGCATCGGGGTGTTTGACGGTGGCGCTGACGAACTCGTCGAACAGCCGCATCGCGTTGTCGAGTCGGATCTGCGCGACGTCGCGGGGGGCGGCAGGCATGGGGCGCAATGATAAATGGTCGTTGACCTGGAGCCTTCGCCGTAGGAGGGCGCCGACCGGGCAGCGCTGGCAGCTCCTACCGCGGCGGGCCGCCCTCGCGCCCATATTCAGGAAGTTCCCACCCGGTCACAGGAGCTCGAAATGCCCACCCCCGACAGCACCCTCATCGCGCTGGAAAAGAAGTTCTGGCAGTCCATGGTCGATGAAGACACCGACACCGCGCTGGCCATGCTGGCCGAGCCTTCGCTGATGGTCAGCTCGCACGGCGCGATGCAGTTCGACCATCAGCAGTACCGCGAGATGGCCGAGAAGGGCGGCATGGTCATCAAGTCGTTCAAGCTGAGCGACATGCAGGTGATGCATCCCAGCGACGACACGGCGGTTTTGACCTACCGCGTCAGGCAAACGATGGCCAAGCGCGGCAGCACGGAAGAGGTCGAGCAGGAGATGGCCGATTCATCCGTCTGGCTGCAGCGCGACGGCGAGTGGCTGTGCGTGATGCACACCGAGACCGAGATCGACGCCCAGGCTCGCGCGGGCAGGAAGACCGCGGCCAAAGACAAGCACTGACTGACGGCGCTCAGTCGCTCTCGTCGAGGGCCTTGTAGGCCCCGACGAGGGCGGCCTGCGTGTTGGGCGGCACCGCCTCGTAGTGCGACAGCAGCAGCGTGTAGCGCCCCTGGCCGGCCGTCATCGCGTTCAGCCGCGTCTGGTAGCTTGCGAGCTCGGCGAGCGGGGCCAGCCCCTGCACGATCAGGCTGCCCGGCACGGCGGCACGCGTGCCGTTGACCTGGCCGCGGCGTGACGCGAGATCGCCCGTGATGTCGCCGATGCCGTGCTCGGGCGCCGTGATCTCGACCTGCACGATGGGTTCGAGCACCAGCGGCTTCGCGGCGCGCACGGCCTCGATCAGCGCGCGGCGGCCGGCGGTGACGAAAGCGATCTCCTTGCTGTCCACCGAATGGTGCTTGCCGTCGTAGACGACGACGCGCAGGTCCACCAGCGGATAGCCGGCGACGACGCCGCTGGCCAGCGCCGAGCGCACACCCTTCTCGACGGCCGGCATGAACTGGCCCGGGATGGTGCCGCCCTTGACCGCGTCGACGAACTCGAATCCGGCGCCGCGCGCCAGCGGCTCGATGCGCAGATAGACCTCGCCGAACTGGCCCGCGCCGCCGCTCTGCTTCTTGTGGCGGTAATGTCCTTCGGCCGGTGCCGAGACGGTCTCGCGGTAGGCGATGCGCGGCGGCTCGGTGACGACCTCGCCCTTGTAGAGCTCGCGCACGCGCTCCAGCAGCAGGCGCAGGTGCAGCTCGCCAAGGCCGTAGACCAGCGTCTGGTGCGTCTCGCCGGCCTGCTCGATGCGCAGGCAGGGGTCCTCGTCGACGAGGCGGGCCAGCACCTCCCACAGCTTCTGTTCGTCGCCGCGCCGCGCCGGGCTGATGGCCAGGCCGTGCACGGGCGTCGGGAAGTCCAGCGGCTTCAGATAGATGTGCTCGTCCTCCTGCGCGTCGTGCAGCACGGCGTCGAAGGCGAGGTCGTCCACCTTGGCGATGGCGCAGAGGTCGCCAGGCAGCGCCTCGTCGATGTCGACGTGCCTGGCGCCCTGCAGCATGAAGAGATGGCCCACGCGGATGGGCTTGCGCGCATGGCCGACGAACAGCAGGCCGCCCTTGGCGACGCGGCCCTGGTGCACGCGCATGACACCCATTTTGCCGAGATAGGGATCGGCGACGATCTTGAAGACATGGGCCAGCACATGGCCGGCCGGGTCGGGCGTGGCGGGGTAGGGCTGCGGTTCAGGCCCCTTGCCTTCCAGGAAGGGAGGCGGGTTGCCCTCTGCCGGGTTGGGCATCAGCGCCTCGATGGCACTCAGCAGTTCGCCGACGCCCGCGCCGGTCTTGGCCGAACAGAAGCAGACGGGGATCAGGTGGCCCTCGCGCAGCGCCTGCTCCAGCGGCGCGTGCAGCTCCTTCGGGTCGACGTCGCCGTCGGTCAGGTAGCGGTCGACGAAGGCCGCATCCACCTCGACGACCTGCTCGACGAGGGCCCGGTGCGCATCGGCCACCGACGAAAAATCGGCCTCTCCCGAGGCCGCGAAGAAGCAGTCGGCGACGCGCTGGCCGCCGTCGGCGGGGAGGTTGAGCGGCAGGCACTCCTTGCCGAAGACGTCGCGGATCTGCGCCAGCAGGCCGGGCAGGTCGACGCCCGGCGCATCGATCTTGTTGACGACGATGAGGCGCGCCAGCCCGCGCTCGCCGGCCGCGGCCAGCATGCGCTGGGCCATCAGCTCGATGCCGTTCTGCGCATTGATGACGACGAGGGCCGTGTCGGCGGCTTCCAGTGCCGGCATCGCCTGGCCGACGAAGTCCGGCGCACCGGGCGTGTCGATGGCGTGCACGCGGATGCCGCCGTGCGTGAAGTGCGCGAGGCTGGACTGCAGCGAATGGCCCAGGCGCTTTTCCAGCGGGTCGTGGTCAGAGACCGTGCTGCCGCGCTCGATGCTGCCGGCCTGCGGGATGACGCCGGCATGCGCCAGCAGCGCGTCCAGCAGCAGCGTCTTGCCGGCGGCGGCGGGGCCGACCAGCGCGACCGTGCGGATCGTGCTCACTCGTGAATCCAGGCTTGCGCTCATCGGACTCTCCTCACGTGGGGCAGCCAGGGTAGGGGAAGCCAGTTGCCGCGGCAAGCGCAGAATCTTCCGGATGCAAGCCCGACTCAGCGCCCTCCTTCTCGCCCTGGTGGCCGCCACGGCCCAGGCCCAGCCAGATGAGCTGCAGAGCATGCTGGCCGAGGTCAGCACGGCGCGCATCGAGGCGCGCATCCGCAAGCTCGTCGGTTTCGGCACGCGGCACACGCTGTCGGACATCGCGTCCGACACGCGCGGCATCGGCGCGGCGCGGCGCTGGATCACGGCCGAGCTGCAGGCCTGCGCCAAGGCCTCGGGCGGGCGGCTCAAGGTGGAGGAGCAGAGCTTCATCGAGCCGCCCGGCAACCGCGTGCCGCAGGCGACCGAACTGGTCAACGTCGTCGCGACGCTGCCCGGCCGCGGCGCCTCCAAGGGCCGTCACCTGGTTGTCAGCGGCCACTACGACTCCCGCAACAGCGATGTGATGGATGCGCTCGGCGAGGCGCCCGGCGCCAACGACGATGCCTCCGGCACCGCCGTCATCATGGAGCTGGCCTGCGTGATGGCGCAGCGCCAGTTCGACGCGACGATCGTCTTCATGGCCGTGCCCGGCGAGGAGCAGGGCCTGCTGGGCGCCGCGCAGTGGGCGCGGGACGCGCGGGCTTCAGGCCTGAACGTGGAGGCCATGATCACCAACGACATCGTCGGCAGCTCGCGCGGCGACGCGGGCCAGCACGACCCGAAGCGGATGCGGCTGTTCGCCGACGGGCTGGACCCGCTCGTGCGCCTGCTGCTGCAGGCCCAGGCCAACCGGCCGGCGACCGACGCCAAGGCGCTGGCCGCCATGCAGGCCGAGCTGCTGCCGCTGCTGCAGGCCGGCGCCGGCGAGGACCTGCCGACCCACCAGCTCGGCCGCCACCTGAAGGCCGCCGCCGAGGCCGCGATGCCTGGCTTCACGGTGCAGCTGATCCAGCGCCGCGACCGCTATCTGCGCGGCGGCGACCACATCCCCTTCCTCGAGCGCGGCTACGCGGCCGTGCGCTTCAGCGAGCCCTTCGAGAACTTCGCGCACCAGCACCAGAACCCGCGGATGGAAAACGGCGTCGTCTACGGCGACCTGCCCGAGTTCGTCGATTTCGCCTACGTGGCCGACGTGGCGCGCGCCAACCTCGCCGGCCTCGCGACGCTGGCCTGGGCACCGGCACCGCCCCAGGGCGTCAGGCTCGATGCCAGCGGGCTGACCAACGACTCCACGCTGGAATGGCAGGCCAGCGCCGACCCCGAGGTGGCCGGCTACCGCGTCGTCTGGCGCGAGACCGACGCGGCCGCCTGGCAGCAGTCCAGGGACGTCGGCAAGGCCACGCGCGTGACGCTGCCGGTCAGCAAGGACAACGTCGTCTTCGGCGTGCAGGCCATGTCGATCAAGGGTTACGCCAGCCTGGCGAGCTATCCGCTGCCCAGGCGCCAATAACAACTGGTTGCCGAGGGCAGTTGCCTGGGTTGCAGGCCAGCGAGCACGATCAGGGCTGGCCACCGGAGTCCGCCATGCGCCTGACTGCAGCCCTCGTTCCGTGCCTTGCCTTGCTGGCCGTGCTGTCCGGCTGTGGGGGTGGCGGCTCGGGTGGCGCATCGACGCCGCCGCCCGCGGCGCCGTCGGCTTCCACGCCCACCACGCCACCGGCCGCCGTGCGCGCCACGGTCCAGCCGGTGCGCCTGGTCAACCCCTGGGGCCTGGCGATGCTGCCGGACGGCAGCTGGCTCGTCACCCAGCGCACCGGCGGCCTCGTGCGCATGGCGGCCGACTACGCCAGCAGCGAGCCCGTCACGGGCGCCCCGGCCGTGGCCAGCGCCGGCCAGGGCGGCCTGCTGGACGTGACGCTGGACCCGGACTTCGCCACCAGCCCCTACGTCTACCTCAGCTACTCCGAGCCGGGCAGCGGGGCGGAAGCCGGCAAGGCCGGCACCGCGGTCGCGCGGGCCCGGCTGGTGGGCAATGCGCTGGAGGGGCTGACGGTCGTCTTCCGCCAGTCGCCCAAGGTCGCGGGCACCGGCCACTTCGGCTCGCGCCTCGTGTTCGCGCGCGACAAGACGCTGTTCATCACGCTGGGCGAACGTCAGCTCGGCAGCCCGGCCCAGGACTTGGCGCAGACGCTGGGCAAGGTCGTGCGCATCAACCGCGACGGCAGCCTGCCTGCCGACAACCCGGGCTTCGGCGCCGCTGCGCTGCCGGGACTGTGGAGCATCGGCCACCGCAACCCGCAGGGTGCCGCCCTGCACCCGGTGACGGGCGAGCTGTGGATCAGCGAACACGGTTCGCAGGGTGGCGACGAGATCAACATCTCGCGCGCCGGCGGCAACTACGGCTGGCCGTTGGTGAGCTATGGCTGCAACTATGGCGACCCGGTCGGTACCGCCTGTGCCATCGGCGGCGGCACGCATGCGCCGCGCTTCGTCGAGCCGCTGACGACCTGGGTGCCAACGTCCATCGCACCGGCCGGCATCGCCTTCTACGGCGGCGCGATGTTCCCCGAGTGGCAGGGCAATCTTTTCGTCGGCGCGTTGGCCGGCCAGGCGCTGTGGCGGCTGGTGCTGTCGGGCAACACGGTCACGGCGAAGGAGACGCTGTTCGCCGACCTCGGCGAACGCATCCGCGCCGTGGCAGTGGCCGGCGACGGCGCGCTGCTCTTCATCACCGACAGCGGCAAGCTCTACCGCGTGGCGCGCTAACAGCCCAGGCCAGTGGCCTGCGCGGTGCAGGAGGCGGCGTCCAGCTGCAGCACCAGCCCGTTGGGCGTGCGGCCCATGAGGCGCAGCAGCTTGTAGTCGCTGGCCAGCAGCGCGGGCTGGCCGACGGTGGGCGTGAAGGCGGCTGTCGTGGCCGCGCTCGGCAGGTCCACGGCGGCCAGACGGTTGCCGCAGTTCGGGTCCAGCGAGCAGAGCTGGGCGCGGAACATCGCGATATCGCCGCGCGAGGCGGTCCAGACCGGCCCGAAGTTGATCTTGGTGTTGACGGCGCCCTTCAGGCTGACCAGCGCCGCCGTGGACGCGCTGGCCAGCGCGGGCCAGGGCTGCCCGGCCATGTTGGACGCCGTAATGGGCAACTGGCCCGCGAGGTCAATGCTGACCGAGCCGCCGTCGGCGCCGGCCAGCGGCGTGCTGCATGCCGCGTCGCTGAAGAGCTCGATCTTCAGTGCGCGGCCGGCGCGCGCGAAGTTGCGCGCCGTCGTGTCGCCGGCCGCGTTGCCGGGCACCGGCACAGCGACGATGTCGGCGCCGCGCGTCGTGCCGACAGCCGCGTTCAGGCTGGGCGTCGGGTCGTTCGCGGCCACGCTCCACACGCTCAGGTAGGTGGCGCCGCTGGCCGGCTTGAACAGCGCCAGCGCCACGTCGGCGCCGGCCGTGTCCTTCTGGCTGGCACGGGCGCAGGCCAGACCGGCCCAGGCCGGGATGCGGATGTCCAGGAAGCGGCTGTAGACGTCGGCGGCCGTCTGGTCCACCCGGCGCGCCAACACCAGCCGGGCCGCGGCGCTGGCCTGCACCTCCAGCCGGTTGCCCATCAGCAGCCAGGCGCCGGCGCGCTTCACGACGACCTGGTCGATGCCAACCTGGCGCAGCACGTCCTTGGGCGTCGCACCGGCCGGTGCGTTGGGCGCGGGGGCGGCGGTCTGGAAGACCAGCTTCACGCGGCAGACCGGGTCGGCGCCTGAGAAGTCGCAGCGCGTCGGCAGCGCGGGCAGCAGCGTGCTTTTCTCCAGCGTCTCCGTGTCGCCCACCAGCAGGCCGCCCATGTGGCCGCACAGCACCTGGGTGGCCTGGTCGGTGCCGGAGAACGCGGCCGTCAGGAAGTCGACGCTGGCGCGCACATTGGCGTCCAGCAGCGGCTTCAGCCCCGTCGTCGGGATGGAGCACTTGGCGGCGAAAGGCATGACGGCGCCGAGCGACTTGAACAGCGTGTCGATGCCGGCGTGGTCGACGTTGGCCGCGGCAGCGTTGATGACGAGGCTGCCGGTCGTCGTGCCCGGTTCGAGATAGGCCCAGCCGCCGCCCAGCGCCGAGCCCAGCGTCACCCAGGACTTGCTGTCCACGCCGAGGCCGACGTCGACGACGTCCAGCAGGCGGTCATAGCCCGTGTGCGTGCCCGGCGTCAGCGTGCCGGCCAGCAGGTCGAAGTCGCTGGCCAGCCCGGCATCGGTCAGTGCCGGGGCGAGCACGGTGCGCAACTGGTTCTGGGCCGTGGCCAGCGCGATGTCCGTCAGGCCCTGCACGGCGCCCGTCATCAGCGCCTCGGGCGGCTGGCCGCTGGCCAGCACGGCGACGGCGCTGGTCAGCGGCGTCAGGTTCAGCGTGCCGCCCATCGTCGCGCCCCAGACGCACAGGGCCTTCTCGCCGGCCATGCCGCAGGCCTGCACGCGGAAGGGACCGGCGCCGGTCAGCGTGATGGGGCCGTAGGCGCCGGCGGCGGTCACGGGCTTGGCCGTGGCGATGGCCTTGCCGGTCTCGTCCAGCACGGTCACCGTGGCGCCCGTCAGGGCCAGCCCGGCCGCCACCGTGCCCGACACCGGAGGTGGCGGCGGCGGTGGAGAAGGCGGCGGGGGCGGTGACGACGGTGGCGGTAGCGGTGAACCCGGCGGCGGGGGCGAGCCTGGCGGCGGAGGCGGCGTGGAGGGCGGTGGCGGCGAGCCCGGTGGCGGCGGGGGCGATGGCGGGCTGGGCGTGCCGGGGTCGGGCGCCGGCGCCGGTAACGGCGTCGGCATGGGCAGCGGGCTGGGCGTGGACACCGGCGGCGGCGGCGTCACGCCGGGGTTGCCATCCGACGCGCCGCCTCCGCCGCCGCCACAGGCGGCCAGCGCCAGGGCCATGGGCCAGGCATAGGCCGAGCGCCAGACGCGCGGCGGCGCCGGCGGCGGGGTGATGGGAGGCAGCGGGAGGGCGGGCAGGGCGTCAGGCATCCGGGCCAGCCGCGCGGGCGCGGCACGACGGTCAGGGTAGGGCCCTGACTTTAGGCCGCGGGGCCGTCCGGCTATGGGCGGAACTGCGGGGTGGGCGCGGCGTATTGCGCCCGATCAGCCTCAGTCGCGATGGCCGTGCCCGTGCCCGTGACCATGGCCGTGCCCGCGGCCATGGTGGTCATGCCGATCGTCGCGGCGCCAGTCGCGGTCACGGTCGCGGTAGACGATGACGTTCTGGCGGTACCAGTTGTCCTGCACGAAGTAGACCGGCGCGCCGCAGGCACCGTAGTAGCCGCAATGCCGGCGCCAGTCGCGGCGATGCTCGGGCGGCACCCACAGATAGACCGGCTCGCGGTAGACCGGCCGGCCGACGTAGACCGGCTGTGGCGCGATCAGCATCGGTTGCGGGTAGCGGCCGATGTCCACGCGGCCGTAGACGCCGGGCTGGCTGAAGCCGATGGAGACGCCGACATCGGCCGCCTGTGCGGGCACGGCGGCCAGGCCGGCGAGGCCCAGCAGGGCGGGGGCGATCAGGCGGGTGAGGGCGTGGGTGGTCATGGAAATCTCCTTTTCTGGCGGCGCCGCAGCGCCCATGTGTCCATTGAACGCGTGAACCGCGTCCGCGTTGGCCGTGGCGCTGTAACAAAGGGCAGAGTCGGCGCCGTCCTACAGGGTTGCCCCCAGCCCGCCGACGCGACGCGCCGGGAGCCGGCATCAAGCTTGCCCGTCCCCCTGGCCTGGAGCAGTTGATGAGCGAACCCCAGCCGCTGGCTGCCGCGAAGAAGGCCCTGGCGCAGAACGCACGCTTCCTGGAGCGCTGCAGCAGGCTGGCCGGCGTCGGCGCCTGGGAATGGCAACCCGACAGCGGCGCGCTGCTGCTTTCCGATTCGGCCTGCGACCTGCTGGGCCTGCCCGTCGGCCAGGTGCCGACGCTGGCCGCGCTGCTGCAGCGCTTCGGGCCGGACGGTGCTGCGATGCTGGACGCCGCGCTGCTGCATGCGGCGCAGATGGGCCAGCGCTGGGATGTGGAACTGCGCTGCAATGCCGGCGAGCGTGGCGAACGCGTGCTGCGCGTTGTCGGCGCGGCCGATGGCGAGGCCGGCGGGCACCGCGTGGGCGTCGTCATGCAGGACGTGACCGAGGCCGCCGGCATGCGCGCCGAGCTGGAGCGCACGCTGGAGCGCCTGGACCTGGCCACGCATGGTGGCGGCATCGGCGTGTGGGACCTGGACCTGCGCGCGGGCCAGCTCACATGGGACGACGCGATGTGGCGGCTGCATGGCGACGACACGCCGCATGGCCGGCGCATCACGCCGGCCGGCTGGTGCCGCCTGCTGCAGCGCCAGGACCGTCGCGCCGCGCTGCAGGCGGTGCGCGCCGCCGTCCGCGCCGGCCCGCAGTTCGAGGCCGAATGGCGGGTCGACTGGCCGGACGGCGCCACCCATGTGCTGCAGGTCTCGGGCCGCGTGCTGCGCGACGGTGCCGGCGAGCCGCTGCGCCTGTCGGGCGTGTGCCACGACGTCAGCGAGGAGCGCCGCCTGCAGCAGCAGATCGAGGAGCAGCACGAGCTGCTGGAGGTGACGCTGCAGTCCATCGCCGACGCGGTGCTGACGACCGACGCCCACGGCCGGGTCACCTGGCTCAACCCGGTGGCCCAGCGGCTGACCGGCTGGAGCGCCGACGAGGCGCGCGGCCAGCCGGCCAGCCGCGTCTTCGTGGCCCGGCTGGAGGACGCGGGCGAGCCCGTGCCCGACCCGGTGCAGCGCTGCCTGGACAGCGGCCAGCCGTCCAGGCTGCCCGGCGGCGCCATGCTGCTGGGGCGGGAAGGCGAGCAGCGCGCCGTGGACGACTCGGTCGCGCCCATCCGCGGCAAGGCGGGCAAGGTCTTCGGCACCGTGCTGGTGTTCCGCGATGTGACGCAGCAACGCCGCCAGTTCGACGAGATCCGCTGGCGCGCCAGCCATGACGGCCTGACCGGCCTCGTCAACCGCGTCGAGTTCGGCCAGCGCCTGGCGCGCACCTTCGAGCGCGCGAAGCGCGACGGCAGCCACCACGCGGTGCTGGCGCTGGACCTGGACCGCTTCAAGCTCATCAACGACCACTGCGGCCACGCCGCCGGCGACGCCGTGCTCGGCGAGGTGGCGCACCGCCTGGAGGCCGGCGTGCGTGGGCGCGACACCGTGGCGCGGCTGGGCGGCGACGAGTTCGCGGCCATCCTGGAGAACTGCTCGCTGGACGAGGCCCTGCACGTGGCGCAGAAGCTCTGCGACGCGCTCGACCAGTACCGCTATGTGCATGGCGAGCAGAGCTTTCGCATCGGCGCCAGCGTCGGCGTGGCGCCGCTGGACGCGCGCTGGCCCGATGGCGAGACGGCGCTGCGCGAGGCCGACGCCTGCTGCATGCTGGCCAAGGAGCAGGGCCGCAACCGCGTGCTCGTCTGGGCCCGCGACGACGCGACGCTGCGCGCCCACCAGGTGGAGCACCGCTGGGCCACGCGGCTGCAGCAGGCACTCGACGAGGAGCGCTTCGAGCTCGACCTGCAGCGCGTGCTGCCGGCGCAGGGGGCCGACGACGATGGCCGGCTGCGCGGCGAACTGCTGCTGCGCCTGCGCGAGCGCGACGGCAGCCGCGTGCTGCCGGGCGTCTTCATGCCGGCGGCGGAGCGCTTCCACATCGCGCCACGGCTGGACCGCTGGGTGCTGCGCCAGGCCGTCGCGCTGCTGCAGCGCCGCGACGGCCCCGAGATCGCGTCGCTGGCGGTCAACCTGTCGGGATTGACGCTGCAGGACGCCGCCTTCCACCAGGAGGCGCGCACGCTGCTGACGGAACTCGGCCCGCAGCGCGCGGCCTTGCTGTGCCTGGAGATCACCGAGACGGCCGTCATCACGCGGCTGGGCGACGCGGCCCGCTTCATCACGCAGATGCGTTCGCTGGGCGCGCGCATCGCGCTCGACGACTTCGGCGCCGGGGCGTCGTCGTTCAGCTATCTGAAGGCGCTGCCGGTGGACCTGCTGAAGATCGACGGCCAGTTCGTCCGTGCGCTGCTGACCGATCCGCTGGACCAGGTGGCCGTGCGCAGCTTCGTCGACGTGGCCGCCACGCTGGGGCTGACGACGGTGGCCGAATGTGTGGAGACGCCCGAGGTGCTGCGCGAGCTGGCACGCCTGGGCGTGGGCGAGGTGCAGGGCTTCCTGCTGCACCGCCCCGAGCCGCTGGCCGGGCTGCTGGCGGCGGCAGAGGCGCCGGCCTGATCAGCGGCCGCTGGCCGCGAGGGTGGGCTGCAGGCCGCGCGTCGTGGCGACTTCGGCGACGAAGCCGGTCTCGCGGCCCTGCGTGGCGGGCCTGTCGTTGCCGTCGGCCACCGCGCGCAGCGACACCTGCAGGCCATGCGACAGCTGCGCCTGCCAGGCCTTCAGCGTCTCGCCAGCGCGGTGCATGGCGCCGCTGAGCTGCTGGTCCAGCGGGCGCGGGTCGTCCACGGCGGCCACGCCGGCGCTGGCGAGCAGCGCACCGGCGGCGATGACGGCCGCGGCGATGTGCAGGCGCCTGCGCTCGCGCGGCGAGCGCAGGTCGTGGCTGTCCAGCGTCATGCGCAGATGGGGCATGTGGGCATGCCAACCCTTGGCATGCAGGTATTTCGGGAATTGCATTTGTTCGCCCTCCTTGCTGCTTTGGCGCCTGCACGGGGGCAGGGACGCGTGCTGCCAGTGTGTTGGGCGGCGCGGTGGCGGCGTGTCGGCCTGGGCGGGCTGGACCTGTAGGACTTCAGGAGGCCGTTTCGGCCTCCGGCGGTGCCGGCTCGGTGGGCGGCAGGGGCGCGCGCCGCGGCAGCCGCGCCAGCACCAGCGTGCCGCGGCCCGGCGCCGACAGCAGCTGCAGCGTGCCCCCCAGGCTCTCGATGCGGTAGCGCATGCCCAGCAGTCCGTGATGGCCGGCACCGACGGCGTCGGGGTTGAAGCCCTGGCCGTCGTCGCGGATGTGCAACTGCAGCCAGCCGTCGGCCTCGCCCAGTGACACCCGCACATGCTTGGCGTTGGCGTGGCGCAGCACATTGGTCAGCGCCTCCTGCACGAGGCGGTAGAGGGCCAGGCGGTCGCCGTCGTCGGTGGGTGCTTCGGCCAGCTCCACGCTGAGCTGCAGGCCCGAGCGCTGCGCGAACTCGCTGGTCAGGATCTCCAGCGCCGGCACGAGGCCCAGGTTGGACAGCGCCGACGGGCGCAGGTCCTCGATGATGCGGCGCTTCAGCGCGATGCCCTGGTCGAGCAGCTCGCTCATGTGCTTGAGGCGTTCGTCGATGTCGGGTGCCGACTTCGTCATGCGGCGGATGCGGGCGACGTCGAGCTTGGCCGCCGTCAGCAGCGCGCCGAGCTCGTCGTGCAGCTCGCGGGCCAGGCGGGCACGCTCGTCCTCGCGCACGGTCTGCAGGTGGCGGGCCAGCTCGGTCAGCTCGGCGGTGCGGCGGGCGACTTCACGGTCCAGCCGGTCGCGTTCGCCGGCCAGTTCGTTGGCATGCTGGCGACGCGCCTTGTGCAGCGCTTCGTTGCGGCGCAGGAAGACGGCCAGGCCGACGAGGCTGAGCACGGTCAGCCCGTGCACGCCGAGGCGGCCATAGGTCAGCGAGCGGTAGACGGCCTCGCGCTCCAGCGCGATCTGGCCAAGCTCGTGCCGGTCCAGCTGCGCGACGGCGTCACGCACCGCCTGCATCTTCTCGCGGCCGATGTCGCTTTCCACCAGGCCCTGCCAGGCCGGCGCGTTGCCGTCGCGGTACAGCTTGACGACGAGCTGCAGCTCGGACAGCTTCTCGTTGGCGCGGCGGCTGGCGTCGGCCACCAGGGCCGCCCACTCGGAGCTTTCGTACTGGCCGCGCAGCCGCTTCAGCACGGCGGGCAGCTCGCGCTCGGCGAGCTCCACGGGGGCGAGGTAGTCGTCGCGGCCGGTCAGCAGGAAGCCGCGCTGGGCGGTCTCGGCGGTAGTCAGCAGCTCGCGCAGGCGCAGGCCGTCGTCGCGGGCGATATGGCGGGCCTGGGACTGGGCGAGGGCCTGGTCGGCACCCCAGAAGGCGGCCTCGCTGACACCCATGACGGCCGCTGCGGCCAGCGTGGCCAAGCCGACGGCGAGGCCGCGCCTGCGCGCCGCGCCCTCGAGCCAGGGATCCAGATGACGCAGCACCTTGGGCCGTTCAGCTCGCTGCGGCAGCGGGGCGTGCAGGAGCGACATGTTCGGCCAGCTCGGCGCAGTAGGAGATGAGGTCGTCCAGTTCGCGGCTCTTGTCGAACACGCGTTCGGCGCCGAGGCTGGCACAGCGCCGGCGCATCTCCTCGGTGGCGTAGTTGGTCAGTACGACGCGGCGGGCGCGCACGCCCAGGCGTTGTGCGGCCTGCAGCACGCCCAGGCCGGTGCCCGAGCGCAGGAAGACGTCGACGATGAAGATGTCGGCGTTGGATTCGGGGTCGCGGCTCATCCAGCGGACGGCGCCGGCCTCGTCGGCGACGGAGCCCACCACCTCGACCTGGGCCAGCTCCTCCAGCGTGGCGACCAGGTTCTCCAGGATCACCGGGCTGTCCTCGACGATGAAGGCTTTGATTGCTGGCATGGCCCCGGTGGCGGCTGAAGGCGTGATGAGGGTCAAGTATGAACCGCTTGGGTGTGGCGCCGAGGACATGGGCAACGCGTCATTCTGTAGGAATTGTCCTAGACCGACGCATGGACTGTTGAATTTGGGCCGAGCGCCGGGCCGCTCCCAAGCCGGCCCGTCTGGCGATGTGCACGCGGCTCGATGCCGCGTGCATCGCCGTCCCCTCGGGGGACCGGCTGGGCTCGCCCGCGTTCAGCGCGGCGAGACCGGACGAGGGGCTTCAGCTTACGGGCGAACGGCGATGTCGTTGCGCACGGCAACAACGCCCGACGTTTCGCGGGCCAGCTTTTCGGCCATGGCCTTTTCCTCGCTGTTCTTGGCAAAGCCCGACAGCTGGACGGTGCCCTTCAGCGTCTCGACGCTGATGGACATGGCGCTCACGGTCGGATCAGCGGCGAACTTGGCCTTGACGCGGGTGGTCAGCGCCGCGTCGTCGACATAGGCGCCGACGGTTTCCTGCTTGCGTGCGACGGCGCAGCCACTGGTGGCGCCCAGCGTGGCGACAAGGGCGGTGGCGAGGGCCAGCGTCAGGACGGGTTTCTTGGTCAGCATGGGAAGCTCCTTTGTTGATGGCGGCGCTGTGGCCGTGAGCTCACTATCGGAGTTGCCGGCGTGCGAAGGCATAGTCCCGCGGCGGAGCGCTCTGTCAGACACGTCCGGCGTATTTGTAGGACGCGCGCTGCTGCCGCCGCACCGTGCCGGCTGCTACGCTGGCTTTATTACCTCCAACAATGGCATCACCATGATTCGCATCGGTATCGTCGACGACCACGCCATCGTGCGCACCGGGCTGCGCCAGTTCCTGTCCGACCATGTTGACCTGCGCGTCACTGGAGAAGGGGGCAGCGGCCACGAGGCGCTGGAGATGGCGCGGCGCGGCGAAGTGGACGTGCTGCTGCTGGACATCTCCATGCCCGACCAGAGCGGCGTGGATGCGCTGGCCGCCATCAAGGCGCGCTTCCCCGACCTGCCCGTGCTCATCCTCAGCGGCTTCCCCGAAGCCCACTACGCGACGACGCTGCTGCGCCAGGGCGCCAGCGGCTACCTGAACAAGGAATGCGATCCCGACGAGATCGCCAACGCGATCCGCCTGGTGGCGCGCGGCCGGCGCTACATCAGCCCGGCCGTGGCCGAGCAGCTCGCCGACAGCGTCGTCGGCGGCTCCACCGGCGCGACCCCCGACAAGCCGCTGCACGAGATGCTGTCGGAGCGCGAGTTCCAGGTCTTCCTGCGGCTGGCCCAGGGCGAAACCGTGGGCCACATCGCCGAGGCGCTGTTCCTCAGCGTCAAGACCGTCAGCACCTACCGCACCCGCGTGCTCGAGAAGCTCAAGCTCGCCACCAACAGCGACCTGACCTACTACGCGCTGAAGAACGGGCTGATCCAGTAGGCCAGAACCGGCAACGAAAAGGCCGCCCGGCGAGGCGGCCTTTTTCGCTGGCGCGGCGCGGTCAGTGCGCGGCGGGATCGTCGTCTTCGCCGAGGGCCCAGGGATGGGCCGATTCATAGCCCAGCACGAAGTCCGCCTCCGCTGTGAAGGCCGCGGGCGACCAGGCATGCGCCGACGCCAGCAGCGGGCGGTCGGGCGTGGCGTTCGTCGTCAGATCGGCGGGGGCGATGTGGTCGGCCATGTCGGTGCTCCAGTGCGGGATGGTTGGGATGAAGCATCAATGCCGTCTCGCCCGCATCGCATCGGTGGGTGGCGCCTTGGCATGTCGGAGAAGGCCGACAAGGCTTCACAATCCGCCGACTTCAGGGAGACGACGCATGAGACGTACGAGCTTGGCCGGCATCGGCCTGGCGATGCTGCTGGCCTGGGCCGGGCCGGCCGCCGCAGCCGAAAAACCGAAGCGACCGGGCAGCCCGGCCAAGGCAGCGCCCGCGGTGCCGGCTGCTTCTGCGTCTGCACCCGCACCCGCACCCGCACCCGCACCGTCGGCCGCGGCCTCCGCGCCGGCCCTCGACGAAGACCGCCAGCGCTACCTCAACCAGTTCTTCAAGACCTATATCGCGCCGCGGTTCACGGTCGAGCCCGATGACCGCTTCGACGACGAGATGCGCGCCGCTGCCGAGGCCATGCGGGCCGAGCACCTGCCGCGTGTGAAGGCGCTGCTGGAGGCGTGGTTGCTGGAAGAGCTGAAGCAGCCGCAGCCGAACCGGGCCTTCCAGCGCATGCAGGCGCGCGCCGCCAACGAGCTGGCGATCTGGGGGCGCGACACGACCGGCCCGGCCCAGGATGCCGCGCTGGCCCAGGCGCTGCAGCGTTCCGGCGTCTGCCGGCCGGTGGGCAGCAAGTTGGGCGACCTGGTGGTGCGCCTGGCGCTGCTGCGCGACCTGCCCCCCGACGTGCGGCGCGAGGCCCTGCAGGCCGAGCGCCAGCTGCTGGCGCGCTGGGGCCAGCCGCGCCAGGTCGACGAGACGCCGCCGCTGGATGCCGAGGAGCAACTGCTGCGCGTACGCGCACTCGGCCTGCCGCCGAAGAAGCCCGTGCCGCCGGTGCTGGCGCACGTCTATCTGGGCGACGTGGACGACACGCGCCGGGACCCACTGTTGGCTGGCGTCGATGCGCGCTGCGCGATGCACCAGTGGGCCGGCGCCAACGTGGCGCAGTTCCGTGCGGCCCTGGCCGCGCAGGCGCCGGACCTGTTCTGGCAGAGCCGTGTCGATGCGGTCGCGCCCACCGCCGATGACAACCCCTTCCCGCGCATGCCGAACTATTTCAGCGCGACCGGGCTGGTCACCGTGCAGGCCGACGTGAATGCACAGGGGCGGCTGGTGCGCCTGTCGGTCGTGAAGCGCGAGCTGCAGGTGCCCGGGCTGCGCGATGTGCGGCCGTTCGCGTTCGAGGGCATGTTCGACCTCGCCACGCTGGCCAAGGCCCGCTCGATGGATTGGGCAGCGGCGGCGCCCAAGGAAGGCGTGAAGACGGTGCAGCGCGAATTCATGTGGAGGCTGAATTGAACGTGAAGTTGTTGCTGTGGGCGGGCGCCCTGTGGTGTGTGCAGGCCGTGGCCCAGGCGCCGCTGCCATCGCTGGCCAACAGCGCCTATGAGCGCGCGCACCGAGCGATGTACTGGGCCGACTGGGATGAGCTGGAGCGGCTGGATGCCGCCGCGCGTGTGGACCCCGAGCGGGCACGCAACGGCGGGCTGGCGCTGTGCCAGGTGCGCGAGGCGATGGGTGGCGGCCATGGCAACCCGTCGCTGGCCTATCACGAGGCGCGCGTCGCCGGCACGCTGGCCTGGGCGCAACGCCGGCCCGAGCTGGCGCTGGCCCATGCCGCGCACCTGGAGGCCCTTTCGGGCCTGGCCTGGTTCCATCGCGGCAGCGGCTATGCCAACACGGTGTCCGAGCAGCGCTTCAGGGACTTCCGTGCCACGCTGGACCGCGCCCAGGCCTATGCCGAACAGCATGCCGCGGTGCTGTCGGGCGATGGCTTTGCCGCGCAGGTGATGGCGGAACTGCTGCGCGACCGCGGCGCCAGCGTGGCGCAGCAACTGGCGGCGGCGCGACGCGGGCTCGCGAAGGAGCCCTGGGACGAATGCATCTACCGCTCCGTGATCAACAACCTGATGCCCAAATGGGGCGGCAGCCCGCAGCAGCTCGAGGCCTGGGTGCGCGAGGCCATGCGCAACCTGCCCGAGGCGGAGGCCAGCATGCGCTATGTGCGGCTCTACAACGACGCGGTGGGGCACCACTACGAGCAGTCGCTGTTCGAAGACACGCTGGTGCAGTGGCCGCTGATGCGCGAGGGGCTGAAACGCATGGTGGCCACGCATCCGCAGAGCGAGTACTGGCGCAACCGGCGGGCCTTCCTGGCCTGCATGGCCAAGGACCGCGACACGGCCGCCGAGGCGCTGGAGCCCATCGACAAGCCCGACCTTGACGCCTGGGGCGGCGGCAGCGATGGCCAGCGCAACTACCAGGCCTGCCGGCGCTGGGCACTGCAGAGCTGAGGAAAAACGAAGACATGCGGCGTCGACGGCGCCGCCAGCGGGGAGACGGCAGATGAGATGGAAAGCCATGGCCGGTGCCGGCCTCACGGCGGTGCTGATGACGGCGCAGGCCGGCGCCGCCGACAAGCCGCCTACGCAGCCGGTCGGCAAGGCGACACCCGCGGCCGAGCCCGCCCAGCCGGCATCGGGGCGACGGCTGTCGGAGCATCTGCGCGACGTCGTCGCCAAGGAGTTCAAGCGCTTCGTCGCGCCGCATTTCGCCGTGACGGCCGACGGCCCGCTGGACGCCGAGCTGCGCGCCGCCGCCGAGGCCATGCGCGACGAGCACCTGCCGCGCGTGCGCGTGCTGATGGAGCGCTGGTTCGGCGAGGAGTTGGGCGAGGAGCCGCTGCGCGATGCGGTCACCCGGCTGCAGGCGCGTGTTGCCAACGAGTTCGCGCTGTGGGGCCGCGACAGCACCGGCCCAGCCTATGACGCCGCGCTGGCCCAGGCGCTGCAGACGCCCGGCCTGTGCAACCCCGGCGTGAAGCACGACATCAGCGAACTGGTGCGTCGGCTGAACTACCTGCGCGATCTGCCCCCCGACGTGCGCCGCCAGGCCGTGCAGGCCGAGCGTGAACTGCTGGCGCGCTGGGGGCAACCGCGCCAGGTCAGCGACGCCGAGGCGCTGCCCGCCGAAGACCTGCTGCTGCAGCTGCGCGCCAGCGACCAGGCGCCGCAGAAGGCCGTGGTGCCGGCGCTGGCCTTCTACTACCTCGGCGACGTGGACGACCGCAGGCGCGACCCCTTGCGCGCGGACGGGCCTGCCCGCTGCGCGATGCACCAGTGGGCCGGTGCCAGTGCGGCGCAGTTCCGCGCCGCACTGGCGCTGCAGGCGCCCGAGTTCGTCATCGGCCAGGACCGTCGCCAGGCCGCGGCGTTGAACGATGACGGCTACCCGCGCGCGGCAAGCTATTTCGCCGTGAAGGGCAGCGTCACCGTGCAGGCCGAGGTGAATGCCAACGGCCGGCTGGTGCGCGCCAAGGTCATCAAGCGGGCGCTGAAAGTGCCCGGCATCCGCGAGGCGCGCCCCTTCACGCTCGAGGGCGCGATGGACGTCGCCACGCTGGCGCGCGCCAAGGAGACGGACTGGCTGGTTTCGGCGCCCGCGCAAGGCACGCGGACCGTGGAACGCGAATTCCTGTGGAACCCCCGATGAAGACGCTGAAACGACATCTGCTCGCGGCCCTGCTGGCGCTGTGCCCGGCCTTCGCGCTGGCCCAGGCCCCTGTGCTGGCCGACACCCTCCAGGACCGTGCAGCCAAGGCGCTGTTCTGGGGCGACTGGGACGAACTGGAGCGTTTGCACGGCGCGGCGCGGCTGGACACGCGGCGCTCCGAGGAAGGCGTGTTGCCGGCCTGTCTGTTCGCGCGCGGCATCGGCCGCAAGTACGACGACGACTCGCTGGCCTACCACGAGGCCCGCGTGGCCGGCACGCGCGAGTGGACGCAGCGCCGCCCCGACTCGGCGCTGGCCCATGCCGTGCACCTGGAAATGCTGGTGGACCTGGCCTGGTTCCACCGCGGCAGCGGTTTCGCGAACACCGTGTCCGACCAGCGCTTCGCCGACTTCCGTGCCAAGCTCGACGAAGCGCTGGCCTATGCCAAGGCCAACGGCGCGGTGATGACGCAGCACAGCTTCTACACCCGCCCGCTGCTGGCGCTGATGCGCGGCCTCGGCGTCGGCCTCGACAAGCAGCTGGAGATCGCGCGCCACGGCCTGCGCAAGGAGCCGGGCGACGAGTGCGTCTATCTGCGCCTGGTCGACAGCCTGGTGCCCAAGTGGGGCGGGCATCCGCAGCAGCTGGAGGCCTGGGTGCGCGAGTCCATGAAAGGCCTGTCCGACACGGACGCGCTGGCGCGCTACGCGCGGCTCTACGACTGGGCCGGTTCGGTGGACTTCCACCAGGGCTTCTTCGACGCCAGCCTGGTGCGCTGGCCGCTGCTGCGCGACGGCCTGCGCCAGCTCATCAAAGAGTCGCCGAAGGGCCGCTACTGGAAGAACCGGCTGGCCTATTACGCCTGCATGGCGCAGGACCGCGACGCCGCCACGCCGGCGCTCGAGGCCATCGAGGCCGGGCCCAGCTTCGACGCCTGGGGCCGCGACGGCCAGCGCAACTACCAGGCCTGCCGGCGCTGGGCGCTACAGAGCTAGCGCGTCGTCGAGCAGCCGCGCGGCCTGCGGCACGGCACGCGTGCCGACGAGGCGACCGTCGCCGCCGAAGCGCGTCGCGATGAAGGCATCCGCCGCGGCGATGGACGATTGCCTGCGCATCAGCACGCCTTGGGCGCACAGCACCAGGCCCTGCACGACGCGGCGGGCCTGGGCCTCCAGCGCGGCGGGGTCGCCGGCCAGCAGCGTCTTCAAGGCCAGCGCCTCGGTGCGCACCGGCGCATCGACGCTGGCGGCGAACTCGTCGAGCAGCGCCAGCGCAACCTCCGGCTCGCGGGCGATGGCGCGCAACACGTCCAGCGCCATCACATTGCCCGAGCCTTCCCAGATGGAGTTGACCGGCGCCTCGCGGTAGAGCCGCGCCAGCACGCCGTCCTCCACATAGCCGTTGCCGCCCAGCAGCTCCATCGCCTCGCCGCTGCATTCGACAGCCCGCTTGCAGACCCACAGCTTGGCGGCCGGCGTCATCAGCCGCTGCCAGGCCGGCTCGGCGTGTTCGAAGCCCTGCGCCAGCCGCAACATCAGCCGCATCGCGGCCTCGCTTTCCAGCGCCAGGTCGACGAGCACCGTCTGCATCAGCGGCTGCTCGGCGAGAACCCGGCCGAAGGCCATGCGCTCGCGCGCGTTGTGCAGGGCCTGCACGAGGCCGGCGCGCAGCAGCGCCGCGCTGCCGATGACGCAGTTCAGCCGCGTGTAGCCGGCCATCTCGATCAGCGTCGGGATGCCGCGGCCCTCGTCGCCGACGCGCTGCGCCCAGGCGCCGTGGAACTCGACCTCGCTGCTGGCATTGCTGCGGTTGCCGAGCTTGTCCTTCAGGCGCATCACCTGCACCGCGTTGCGTGCTCCGTCGGGCGTGTAGCGCGGCAGCCAGAAGCAGGTGGGCCCTGCGTCGGTGCGCGCCAGGACGAGGTGGGCATCGCTGGTCGGGGCGGAAAAGAACCATTTGTGGCCGGTCAGCCGAAAGCTGCCGTCTGACTGTTCGACGGCCGTCGTCGTCACGCGCCGCAGGTCGGAGCCGCCCTGCTTCTCGGTCATACCCATGCCGACCCAGATCGAGGGCTTGTCGGCCAGTGGCACGTCGCGCGCATCGTGCTCGCGGCTGAAGAAGCGGTCGCGCAGCGGGGCGAAGAGCTCGGGCTGCCTGGCCAGCACGGGAATCGCGGCCTGCGTCATCGTCGCCGGGCACAGCGAGCCGGCCTCGACCTGGCCGTGCAGATAGCAGCCCGCCGCGAACTGCGTCCAGCGGCCGGGCGTGTCGGTCGCGAACACGTCGGCGACGAGGCCCTGGCGGCGGTACATCGCCAGCAGCGCATGCCAGGCGGGATGGAAGTCCACCGCGTCGATGCGCCGGCCGCGCGCGTCGAGCTGGCGCAGCACGGGGCCATGGCGGTTGGCGTCGCGCGCGAGCTGGGCGGTCTCGGCGCTGCCGAGTTCTGCGCCATAGGCCGCCAGCGGCGCGACGGCCTGGGGCGCTGCGGCCTGCAGCGAGGCGAGCAGGGCCGGGTCGGTCGTCAGCAGGTTGTGGCCGACCCACTCGTCGACGAGGTTGTCGGCCATGGCCATCAATCCTGCACTCCAGGCTCCGCCATCAGCTGCCCGTGGCCCGTGCGCTTGGCCTCGTAGAGCGCCGTCTCGGCGCGGCGCTGTAGGTCGGCCAGGCCGCGGTCGCCGGGCCGCAGCCGAGCCCAGCCGGCGCTGAAGGACAGCGGCGCGCCCAGCTCGGCTGGCGCGCGTTCGGCCAGCGCCTTGCGCAGCCGCTTGTCCAGCGCTTGCGGGCCTTCCGGCAGGCAGCGCGCCATCAGCACGCCGAAGGGTTCGCCGCTCAGATGCCCGGCCAGGTCCCCCAGCCGCATCTCGGCGTGCACGCAACTTGCGAACAGCGCCAGCGCGCGGTCGGCCACGTCGTCGCCGCGTTCGGCGCGCAGCGCCGCGAGGTCGTCGAGGTCCAGCGCAACGAGGGCCAGCGGCTCGTCGAAGCGGCGCGCCATCGAGATCAGTTCGACGGAGCGCCGGGCGAACGCGTCGCGGTCGATGAGGCCCGTGAGGCTGTCGGTCTGCGTCAGCCGCGCCAGTTCGGCCTCGGTCTGGCCGCGCCAGGCCAGCAGCAGCATCGGCAGGGACAGCAGCAGCGCGAGCTGGCCGGCCACCGCCAGCAGCAGTTCGGGCCAGGCCGCGGTGGCGCCCAGCAGCGTCGCGCCGGCGCGGGCCAGCATGGCGGCCAGCAGCGGCAGCACGGCCGCCAGGCCCAGCAGGCGCCAGCGGCGCGTGTTCAGGCCGTGCAGCACCGTGCCGCGTTCGGGCAGGGTCAGCGCCACGCCCAGCCAGATGAGCTGGGCGGCGAGGATGACGTCGGCGAGCGTCTGTGCAGCGTCGGGGCGGGACCCCAGCAGCGCGTGGCCCGCCGCCAGCACCAGCGGCGCCGCGGCCATGGCCTGGCGGCCGGGGCGCGGCGTCAGCCACCGGCAGGAGGCCTGCCACAGCGCCGACAGGCCCGCGCTGACCAGGCCGATGCCGACACTGAGCAGCAGGTGCGGCGCCGTCGGCCGGTCGATCAGCACCGGGCTGGACAGCGCCAGGCCCAGCGACAGCGCCACCATGCCCACCTGTGCCCAGCGCCCGCCCGCATTGGCGTCGCGCCAGCCGATGAAGGTGATCAGCACCAGCGCCGCGGCCAGCGCCTGCATGGGCATCAGCGCGAACAGGGCGTGGGTGAAAGTCATTTCTTCAGCGGGATGGGCGTCTCGCGGCCCACGGGTACCGCCGTGACGCTGTTCTTGGGCGAGCCGTCGATGAGGCGGTCCGAGTAGGTCAGATAGACCAGCGTGTTGCGCGGCGCATCGACCATGCGGACGATGCGCAGCTTCTTGAACACCAGCGAGATGCGCTCGTTGAAGACCTCTTCCTGTTTCGGCAGCGGCTGGGCGATGGCGATGGGGCCGACCTGGCGGCAGGCGATGGAGGCCTCGGCCTTGTCCTCGGCAATGCCGATGGCGCCGCTGATGCCGCCCGTCTTGGCGCGCGACACATAGCAGGTCACGCCCTGCACCCGCGGGTCGTCGTAGGCGTCGACGACGATCTTGTGATCCGGCCCGATGAGCTTGAAGGCGGTGTCGACGGAGCCGATGGGCTCGGCGTGCACCGTCGCGGCGAGCAGGAGGAGAAGAAGGGCGGCTGGCTTCATGCGGGGCAGTCTAAAGCGGCTGCGCATGAACACGGTAGGGCGGGTCGTGACCCGCCCTACGTGGTGCAAGCCCCCGCCGGGCTGGGCACGCCGGTCTGCCGGCCCGTGAAGCGCGGCGACTCGGGGTGGCCCAGGTTGAAGTGGCTGAGCTGGTCGCTGCGCTGGTTGCACACAAACAGGTGCTGCCCGGCGATGCAGGCGCTGCGCGGGGTGCTGCCATGCACCCAGTGATGGTCGAGCAGGCGCGGGCTGCGCGGCCGGGCCAGCGAGATGACGGCCAGGCTGTCGTGCAGGCGGTTCAGCGCATAGAGGTGACGGCCGCCGGGCGCGACGAGCAGGTCGGACGCGTAGCTGGTGCCGGCGAAACCGGCGGGCAGCACGGGCGTCTCGTCCAGCAGGTGCGGGCCGTCGGCCGTCAGCGCGACGGTGGACAGCGTGGACGACTCCTCCTGCAGCACGTAGACGAGGCCAGCGTCCTGCGGGTGGAAGACGAAATGGCGCGGCCCGGAGCCGGGGCTCAATGCCAGTTCGTGCGCGGGCACGCCGGGCGTGGCGGCGGTGAGCGGCCAGACGAGCAGGCGGTCGCGGCCCAGGTCGGTGCCCAGCAGCCAGCGCCCGTCGGGGCTGGGCTGCAGCATGTGGGCATGCGGCGCATCGTGGCCGCTGTCGGCCTGGCTGCCGGGCGGGGCCTTGTCGGCGCGGCGCGGGCCGGGGCGGCAGTCGTCGCCGCTGCAGCTGGGCCAGCTGGCGGCGTGGCCGAGGCGGCCGTCGGCCTGAACGGGCAGCGCGGCGAAGCGCGCGTCGGCATAGTGGGCGGCCCACAGCCGCCCGGCGCCGAGCGTGAGGTGGCAGGGGCTCGCGCCGCCGCTGGGCTCGCGCTGCAGCAGCGCCAGCGCGCCGTCGGCATGGGCATAGACGGCGACGTGGTTGGCGCCTTCCTCGGCCGCGTAGACGAGCTGGCGCGCGGCGTCGGCCAGCAGCCGGCTGGGACTGCCGGCATTGGGTGTGACGGCCAGCGGCCTGAGCGCGCCGTCGGCCGCGATGGCGAAGCTGTAGATGCCCTGGCCGGCCGGCGCATAGGTGCCGACGTGCAGGAAGCGGGGTGTCGACGTGGCGGCGAGGGCAGGCATCACGGGCAGGGCGGCGAGGGTGAGCAGGTGGCGGCGGTTCATCATCAGGGGCGCTACCTTAGCCCGGCTGTGGCGCGGACGGAGAGAGGGGGCAACGGCAGGCGCCGCTCAGGGCAGCAGGGGACTCATCCCATCGATCTCAGCGCCGTTCGATCCTGCCGCTGAGGCGTTTGGGGGCGAGCAGGCAGTAGCTCTGGACAAGCAGGTCCTGCACGTCTTCCCAATCGGTTGACGCATCGATGCCCAGGCCGACGATGTTGTCGAACCACGGCGGGCGAAAGAACGGTGCTCGCCTGAACCTTGGCGCATTGATGGCCGGGTGCTGGCCGCGGAACGTCAGCACACAGAGCGGTCCGTCGGAGCCCGCCGCCTTGGCATAGGCCGGCGGACTGCCCGCCTCGATCATCAGTACATGCGCAAAGTTCTTCCTGGCGACGACCCATCGGATGCCGACCCAGGCCTGCTGCTCGACCGCTTCGGGCAGGTCCAGGCAGATGAGTCGCAGTTGATGCAGGACGGCTGGGGGAACGGTTGTCACGTCAGCGTTCGCGCCGATACCAGAATGCTTCGGCGATGCGCTCCATGCCTGGTGGGTGGACTGCCCAGGTTCATGCCGGATCCAGTTCAAAGGGCGGCACCTGCCGGCCGTCGATGTCCGTGAAGCCGTATTCGGCCGCAAGATCGCCAACGCGCAACACTCGGCCGGTCTTGTTCATCACCTGCGCGTCGCCGGCCAGCGCGGCGACTGCACGCCCAAGGTAGCGCGGCGACTCGGTCTTCGCGAGCGCCGGGCGCTCGCGCCAGTTCGTCTCGTCGGCCTGGTGCCCGGCGAGCACGAACTCGGTCCGCATCCAGCCGGGGGAGACTGCGATAGAGGCCACGCCGTGCGGCTTCAAGTCCTGCGCCATGCCGAACGCCAGGCGGCTCATCGCAGCCTTGGCCAGGTCGTAGTACAAGTTGCCGCGCATGTAGCGATCCCGATCCCAGAAGGTCGTGGTCACGATCAGTCCCTGCTGCTGGCGCACGAACATCGGTGCCGCGCAACGACTGGCCAGCAGGTGATTACGCACGCCCCGATCGAACATCGTGTCCCAATGGGCCAGCGGGTGCTCCCAGAAGGGCGCCACGAAGACCCCATTGAAGCTCTCGTGCCCGCCCCAGGCGTTGTTGGCCAGCAGGTCGAGTCGGCCCTGGTCCCGCTGCACCCGGTCAAAGAGTTGAGCCACATCGTCTTCTCGCGTGTGGTCGCATCGCACTGCAATGCCTTGTCCGCCCAGGCGAGTCAATTCCTCCGCTGTGTCTTCGATCGAGCCTGGAAGCCGGGACAGATGCGAGAGCGCCATCAATTGCGCGTAAGCCGGCGCCGGCTCTGCGCGGGTGCTGCGCCCCGTGACGTAGACGGTGGCACCGGCGGCTCCGAGCTCGAGGGCAATGCCGCGGCCGGCACCTCGGCTGCCGCCGGTGACGACCGCGACCCGGCCGCGCAACGGTTGATCGACGGGTTTGCCAGCCATGGACACTCCTGGTTGCTGCTCAGGCGCCAGGTTATGCGGGACTCAAGCCGCGTTCTTGGAAGAACCCGAAATCGCCTCGCGGCGGAACTCCGTCGGCGTGCAGCCGCAGAGAGTCCGGAACTCGTTGATCAGATGCGACTGGTCGTAGTAGCCAGCTTCGAGAGCCACATCACTCCACTCGGGCTGGGTTTGCCGCCGCAACGCACGAAGGCAGCCATGCAGGCGCGCCAGCCGGCGCCAGACACTCGGTGACAGGCCGATGTGTGTGTTGAACAGCTGCTGCAGGCGGCGTTCGCCGACGCCGACGGCCGACGCCAAGTCACGCACCGACACCTGTCCCCCGGCTTCAATCAGCAGCCTCAGGGCGTGCGTGGCCGTGCGGTGCACCGCTGGCGTGCCGTGCCGCAAGCGGCCGGCCAACTCGCTTTGCAGGACATCGATGCGGGCGGCGTCCGAGGTTTGCTGTTGCAAGCGACTGAGCAAGGCATCGCAGTCGTGCGGCCACAACGCATCGAGTGGCACGACGGTGCCGGTGAGCTCGCCGGCAGGCACACCGAGCAACACCTCGGCTGCAGCCGGTTGCAAGGTGATCGCCAACCCGTGAGCATGGCCCCGCTGGCTCACCAGCGCAGGCATTGCCGACGGCCCGAGTACCAGCACCACGGGAAGCGGTGCGCTGCCGCCCGGTGACGCGCCAAGGTTGACGACGAGCCGAACTGCGCCGTCGGGAATCACGCGTTCGACGACCTCCTGGCCCGGCGCAAACGTCTCGCAATACGACAGGATGTTGGACAAGTAGGGGCGCAGCGTCGACCGCACCTCGTAAGCGCGCAATGCGGCCGATGGCACGGTCGACTCTGGCCCATGCAAGGCATCCTCATCAAGGCGTACGAACTGCCGTTGCACCATCGTTCAGAGTTTGCCCGATCAGGCAAAGTACGTCGTGATCGCATCCACCACGCGGTCGCCTTCGTCGAGCACGGCCATCCACGCCCATTTGTCGAAGGTCGTGCAGGGGTGGGACGGGCCCAGCGCGACGCGCTCGCCGACGGCCGGGCCGTTGCATTCGGCCGGATCCCAGCGCAGGTAGGCGTGCTGGTCGTTCAGCCCCGTCACGCGCCAGCCGGCCGGGGCCTTGTTGCCGCCGCGCTGGTGCCAGACCGGCACCGGCCAGCCCTGGTCGAAGGACACATCCCGTCGCCCCGCGTTCAGCAGCGCCAGGCCCGGCTCGGGCGTGGACAGCACCTGCGTCCACACCTCCAGCGCCGGCTGCAGGCTGGGCGCGCCGAGGCGTTCGTCGATGGCGCCGACGTAGCGGCCGTAGTGCTCGTGGTCATGGCAGATATAACAACCGGACCGGAGCAAGCCGATGCGACCTGGCCTGCCCGCAATGACCGGTGCGACGAGGTCGAACAGCGCCGAGCCACCGCCACTGAGCCACAGCGGTTGCACGTCGGCGAGGCCCTCGGCCTCGATGTCGGCCAGCAGCGCCTCGACGCGCGCCTGCCATTGCGCCATCAACGCCCGGTCGGGCGCGGTCTCGCCGACGACCTGCAGGCCCTCGTAGAAGCCGATGCCGCGCAGCCGCAGCGCCGGATGCGTCTTCAGCGCGCGGGCCAGGGCCAGCGCCGGTGCGTGCTCGCGCAGGCCGCAGCGCGTCGTGCCCAGCTCGATGAGCACGTCCAGCCTGGCTTCATCGCCGCCCGGCCAGTGCGCGGCGATCAGATCGAGCTGCGCGAGCGAGTCGACGAAGAAGGCGATCTCCACGCCGGGGTGCTTGCGGCGCAGAGCCAGCAACTCGCCGAGATCGGCGGCGCTGACGAGCTGGTTGGCGATCAACGCGCGCCGCGCGCCGGCCGCCAGGCCGAGGCGCAGCTGATGTACGTTGGCGAAGGTCAGCCCCCAGGCGCCGGCGTCGAGCTGGCGGCGGAACAGCTGCGGGCTCATCGTCGTCTTGCCATGCGGTGCGAGCTGTACGCCGCGCGCGGCGGCGAAGTCCTGCATCCACGCGATGTTGTGCGCCAGCGCGGCTTGGCGGACGACGGCCAGCGGCGTCGGCAGTTCGGCCAGAGTCCAGCCGCGCCGCGCCACGTCGGCGAGCGGCAGCGGCGGCTGCAGCGCCGGAAAGCCCTTCAGCCAGGGGCCCAACCAGCCGGGGCGGGGCGTGTCGTCGTGTTCCATGGGGCCATCATCGCGCCGCTGTCGGCCTGGCCCGTCCAGTGGCTCAGGAACATCCCCCGCGGTGCGAGGCTGCGGGAGCCATCCGCCGCCGTTTCGCGGCCGCGAGCACGGCCAGCCCGGCGGCCCACAGCAGCAGGGTGGCCGGCTCGGGCACGGCGGGCGGTGGCGCCAGCGGTGGCAGCAGTGGCAGCAGTGGCAGCAGTGGCGGCGCGGGCAGCGGCAGGTCGGGGCCGCCCGGCGCGGGCGGGCTCAGCAGGGGCGGCAGCGGCGTCCCCGGCTCGAAGGGGCTGGCCGGAGGCAGCGCCAGCGGCGTGCGCGGCAGCGGTTCCAGCTCGGCCGGCGGTGGCGTTGCAGGATCGGCGGGCGGCATGCCGGCGCCAGGCGGATCGAACACCAGCGGGCCATCGCCGGCGCCGGGTGCCGGCCCCTGCGGTGTCGCAGCCGCCGGCTTGCGCAGGATGCGGCTGACATTGCGGCAAATCAGGGGCACGACGATGCAGTGGCCGTCCTCGCAGTAAACCAGGCCGCGCTCCTCGCGCTCGGGCTGCCAGGTCTGCCGCGTCACCTGGCCGCAAAGGCGCCCAGTGCCGAAATGCATGTCGCGCAGCTCGGGCTCATAGCCAAAGTTGCCGACGATGCTGTCGCGGCGGATGGTGACGATGTCGTCGTAGGCATGCCGTTGCATCCTGGCCTTCAGCCGGTCGCGTGTGGCCGGTGGGATGTCGGCGTAACGGTCCACGGCAGCGGGCACGTCGCCCATGTAGGGGTCATGTCCCGGCTCCTTCCATTCGCAGCTGCGCGGCGGGGCGGCAGCAGCGGCGCCTGCCGAGATCAGCAGGGCCACGGCGACAGCGGCGATGCGACGCAGGAGGAGGTAAGGCACGACCGCCTCCAGCAAGACGCGTTCCCGGACGCGGAGTGGTGGCTCGGTCCGTGTCGTTGCAAGCTACGTCAAAGTAGGGGGTGGTGCTGAGTAGGCGCGGACCGGGCCTCAACCGCCCTTGGTCTGGTTGAACTTCACCGCCGTCTTGATCAGCGCCTTGAAGGCCGCCGCGTCCACCTTGTCCGCCGGCCCGAAGTCGATGGCCCGCCGGACCTTGCCTTCCAGGCTGGAGTTGAACAGGCCCTTGGGATCGGCCAGCGCGGCGCCGTGCGGGAAGGTCAGCTTGACCTTGGCCTTGTAGGTCTCGCCGGTGCACAGGATGCCGTCGCGTTCCCAGACCGGGATGTCCCATTTCCAGGTTTCGACGATGCCGTCGTCCACCGACAGGATGAGCTCGCGCAGCCGGGCCAGCGTGTCGGCGCGCCAGTCGCCCAGGCCGGCGATCTTGGCGTCGATGCGTTGGGTGGCCGTGCCGTGGTCGGTGGTCATGGTGTCTCCTGATGTGGCCAGCATTGCAGCGGGTGCTGATTCGGGGCGCGAGTCTAGACTCGCGCTCCGTGATGAAGCCCCTGTTGTTTGCCCTGACCTTCGCGCCCACGCTCGCGCTGGCCCAGCTGCCTTCGCTGACGCTGGAGCAGTTGCCCCGGCCGACCATGCCGCCCGGCGAGCGCGGCCCCGTCGTGCCGGCCCAGGTGGAGCGCTGGCGCCAGGAGGCCAAGGCGCTGGAGTACGGCGACGGCGTCAAGCGCGACGAGGTCGCCGCGGCCAAGCTCTACTGCCGCGCATCCCGCTACGGCGATGCCGAGGCCCAGTACAGCCTGGGCTGGATGCTGACCAACGCGCGCGGCATCCAGCGCAACGATGCCGAGGCGGCGCACATGTTTGCCGCCGCGGCCGAGCAGGGCCTGGAGCAGGCGCAGAACATGCTCGACCGCATGGGCGGCACGCCGCTGGGCGACCCGCCGCCCTGCCTGCGCCCGCCCGAGACCGACCCGCCGGTTGCCGTGGCGCCGGCGCCCAAAGGCAGCAAGCCCGTGTCGCTGTGGGCCACGCTGCCGCTGCCGCCGCAGGCGCCGCCGGCCATCGTCAGCTATGTGAAGCTGGTGGCGCCCGAGTACCAGCTGTCGCCGGCGCTCGTGCTGGCGGTGATGGCGCAGGAGTCCAACTTCGACCCGCTGGCCGAGTCGCCCAAGAAGGCCCAGGGCCTGATGCAGCTGATGCCGGACACCGGCGCGCGCTTCAGCGTCGTGCGGCTGCGCGACCCGTCGCAGAACATCCGCGGCGGCATGGCCTATCTGCGTTGGCTGCTGGCGTATTTCGAGGGCGACGTGCAGCTGGCGCTGGCCGGCTACAACGCCGGCGAGCGCGCCGTGGACCGCTACCTCGGCGTGCCGCCCTACGCCGAGACGCGGCTCTATGTGCGCAAGATCATGGCCAGCCTTGGCGGCCAGCGCCTGCATCCCTTCGACGCCAAGGCGGCCGAGCCGTCGCCGATGCTGGTGCGCGTGAAGGCGGCGATGCAGGCGATCCAGGCGCGTTAGCCTTCAGACAACCACGCCATCACGTCGCGCACGGGCAGCACCTCGACGCCGTCCTTCAACGGATAGCGACGCGCCACCGGCGCGACGACTGCGGCGCGTTCAGGCTGCAGGTCGGCAAGCGCCTGCCAGAAGCCCTTGCCCACCGTGGGTGCGGCGGAAAACTTGACCTCCAGCCCCAGCCGCCGGCTGCCCTGCTCGATGACGATGTCGAGCTCCGTGCCGGCCGCCGTGCGGTAGTAGCCGAGTTGCGCGTCGGGCATCACTTCGGCTATGGCGGCGGCCACCTGCTCGACGACGAAGCCCTCCCACGAGGCGCCGACGATGGGGTGGCCCTGCAGGGCGTCCAGGTCCTGCAAACCCAGCAGCGCGTGGACCAGACCGCTGTCGCGCACATAGACCTTGGGCGACTTGACGAGGCGTTTGCCGAGGTTGGGCAACACGGGTTCCAGACGGCGCAACATCAGCGCGTCGACGAGGGTGTCGAGGTAGCGCGCAACGGTGGTGTGCGCCAGGCCGCCGAGCGACACGCCCAGCGCCGACGCGTTGAACTGCTGGCCCTGCAGATGGGCCTGCATGCGCCAGAAGCGGTGCAGGCTTTCGGCGGCCACCTTGACGCCCATCTGCGCCAGGTCGCGCAGCAGGAAGCTCTCGATGAAGTCGCGCCGCCAGGCGAAGGAGTCGGCTTCGTCGGCAGCCAGCAGGCTGAGCGGAAAGCCGCCACGCAGCCAGAGTTGCTGCAGCGCGGCCAGGTCGTCGGGCTGCTCCAGGGCAAGGACGGGCGGCAGCTCCAGGTAGCTGATGCGGCCCGCCAGGCTTTCGCTCTTCTGGCGCAGCAGCTCGCCGGAGGCCGAGCCGAGCAGCAGGAAACGGCCGGGCCGGCGCGCTGCGTCGATCTCGGGACGCAGCGTGCTGAACAGCTCGGGCATGAGCTGCACCTCGTCCAGCACGACGAGATGGTCGCGGTGCCGGGCGAAGAACAGCTCAGGCTCGGCCAGCTGGGCGCGGTCCGAGGCGCGTTCCAGGTCCAGCATCACGGCTCCGGGCCGGCTGGCCGCCACGGCATGGGCCAGCGTGCTCTTGCCGACCTGGCGGGGGCCCAGCAGCAGTACGGCCGGCGAGCGGGCCAGGCGGTGGTCCAGCCGGGCCTGGGTGCGGCGATCGATCATCCTTGCATTTTGAGCGTCAGTCGCTCAATTTGCAAGGATCAGAGTCACATGCTGCGCCGGTACTGCCCACCCACCTCGAACAGCGCGGCGGTGATCTGGCCGAGCGAGCACACGCGCACAGCGTCCATCAGCACGTCGAAGACGTTGCGGTTCTCGATGACGGCCTGCTGAAGCCGGGCCAGCATCGCGGGCGCTTCGGCCTTGTGGCGTTCGTGGAAGTCGGCCAGGCGCGCGAGCTGCGACTGCTTCTCCTCGTCGGTCGAGCGGGCCAGCTCGATGTGCTCCGGCACCGGGTCGCCCTTGGGGTTGCGGAAGGTGTTGACGCCGATGATGGGGTACTCGCCCGTGTGCTTCAGCATCTCGTAGTGCATGGACTCTTCCTGGATGCGGCCGCGCTGGTAGCCGGTCTCCATCGCGCCGAGCACGCCGCCGCGTTCGCTGATGCGCTCGAACTCGGCCAGCACCGCCTCCTCCACCAGCTCGGTCAGCTCGTCGATGATGAAGGCGCCTTGCGACGGGTTCTCGTTCTTCGCCAGGCCCCACTCGCGGTTGATGATGAGCTGGATGGCCATCGCGCGGCGCACGCTGTCCTCGGTGGGCGTCGTGATGGCCTCGTCGAAAGCGTTGGTGTGCAGCGAGTTGCAATTGTCGTAGATCGCGATCAGCGCCTGCAGCGTGGTGCGGATGTCGTTGAAGGCGATCTCCTGCGCATGCAGGCTGCGGCCGGACGTCTGCACGTGGTACTTCAGCTTCTGGCTGCGCTCGTTGGCGCCGTAGCGGTCGCGCATCGCGACGGCCCAGATGCGGCGGGCGACGCGGCCGAGCACGGTGTACTCCGGGTCCATGCCGTTGCTGAAGAAGAAGCTCAGGTTGGGCGCGAAATCGTCGATGTGCATGCCGCGCGCGAGGTAGGCCTCGACGAACGTGAAGCCGTTCGAGAGCGTCAGCGCCAGTTGCGAGATCGGGTTCGCGCCGGCCTCGGCGATGTGATAACCGGAGATGCTTACCGAGTAGAAGTTGCGCACGTTGTGGTGCACGAAGTACTCGGCGATGTCGCCCATGACCTTGAGCGAGAACTCGGTCGAGAAGATGCAGGTGTTCTGGCCCTGGTCTTCCTTCAGGATGTCGGCCTGCACGGTGCCGCGCACATTGGCCAGCACCCAGTCCTTGATCTTGGCGGCTTCATCTTGAGTCGGCTCGCGGCCGTTGTCGGCCTTGAACCTGGCGAGGTTCTGGTCGATGGCCGTGTTCATGAACATCGCCAGGATGCTCGGCGCCGGGCCGTTGATCGTCATCGACACGGATGTGCTCGGCGAGCACAGGTCGAAGCCGTCGTAGAGCACCTTCATGTCGTCCAGCGTTGCGATGCTGACGCCGCTGTTGCCGACCTTGCCGTAGATGTCGGGCCGCGGCGCGGGGTCGGCGCCGTACAGCGTCACGGAGTCGAAGGCCGTGGACAGGCGCTTGGCAGGCATGCCCTCGCTGACCAGCTTGAAGCGGCGGTTGGTGCGGAAGGCGTCGCCCTCGCCGGCGAACATGCGCGTCGGGTCCTCCCCCTCGCGCTTGAACGCGAACACGCCGGCCGCGTAGGGGAAGCTGCCGGGCACGTTCTCCAGCATCAGCCACTTCAGCAGCTCGCCATGGCACTCGTAGGTCGGCAGCACGACCTTGCGGATCTTGGTACCGGACAGGCTCTGCGTGACGAGGGCCGTGCGGATCTCCTTGTCGCGGATCTTCACGACGTACTCATCGCCGGCGTAGGCCTTGACCATGTCGGGCCATTGCGCGAGCAGCTGGCGTGCATCGCCGTCCAGCTTCGCCCGCCGCTGCTCGGCCAGGTCGGCCAGCGCCGCGCGGGCGCCCTGCTTGTCGGGGTTGGCGGCCTGCAGCATGTCGCGGCTGGCTTCGAGCTGCTGGATCTCGCGGGCCAGCGCCGCCTGCCGGCGAGCGCGGGCCTTGTAGCTGCGCACGGTCTCGCTGATGTCGGCCAGGTAGCGTACGCGGTTGGGCGGCACGATGGGGGTCTGGTGCGTGCTGTGGCGGGTGCTGACCTGCGGCAGCCGGCCGGCGCCCAGCCCCAGGCGCACCTTCAGCGCCTGGTAGAGCGCCGTCACGCCGTCGTCGTTGAAGCGGCTGGCCATCGTGCCGAACACCGGCATCGTGTCGGGCGACTGGCCGAAGGCCTCGCGGTTGCGCTGCACCTGCTTGCTGACATCGCGCAGCGCATCCAGCGCGCCCTTGCGGTCGAACTTGTTGATGGCGACGAACTCGGCGAAGTCGAGCATGTCGATCTTCTCGAGCTGGCTGGCGGCGCCGAACTCGGGCGTCATCACGTACATCGGGATGTCCACCAGCGGCACGATGGCCGCGTCGCCCTGGCCGATGCCACTCGTCTCGACGATGACGAGGTCGAAGCCGGCGACCTTGGCCGCGGCGATGACGTCGGGCAGGGCCGGCGAGATTTCGGAGCCGAAGTCGCGGGTGGCGAGACTGCGCATGAAGACGCGCTGGCCCGAGTCGCCGCCGGGCCGCCCCAAGGCGGCTCGCGCCCCCTCGGGGGGCAGCTCCTGCGAAGCAGGACGCGTGGGGGCCCGTTTCTGCCAGGGTCCGATGGCGTTCATGCGGATGCGGTCGCCCAGCAGCGCGCCGCCGCTCTTGCGGCGTGACGGGTCGATGGAGATCAGCGCCACGCGCAGTGCGTCGCCTTGATCGAGGCGCAGGCGGCGGATCAGTTCATCGGTCAGGCTGGACTTGCCGGCGCCGCCGGTGCCGGTGATGCCGAGAACGGGCGTCTTGATGTCTTTCGCCTGGGCACGCAGCGCATCGACGATACCGGCCTCGGCCTTGCCGTTTTCCAGCGCAGTCAGCAGCTGGGCGAGCGAGCGCCACGCGGCTTCCGAATGCCCGGTGATGGCGGCCAGATCCTTTGGCGCATGCACGCTGAAGTCCTGGTCGGCCTTCATGACCATCTCGCCGATCATCCCTTGCAGCCCCATGCGCTGGCCGTCCTCGGGGCTGAAGATGCGCACGCCGTGCTCGGCCAGTTCGCGGATCTCGGCGGGCACGATGACGCCACCGCCGCCGCCGAAGACCTGGATGTGCTCGCCGCCGCGCTCCTTCAGCAACTGCACCATGTACTTGAAGTACTCGACGTGGCCGCCCTGGTAGGACGAGATGGCGATGCCCTGCGCGTCTTCCTGCAGCGCCGCCGTGACCACCTCGTCCACCGAGCGGTTGTGCCCAAGGTGGATGACCTCGGTGCCCATGCCCTGCAGGATGCGCCGCATGATGTTGATGGCCGCGTCATGCCCGTCGAACAGGCTGGCGGCGGTGACGAAACGGACCTTGTGGGTCGGGCGGTACTCGGCCAGCGCCTTGTGGTCGGCGGCGAGATCGGTCATGGCTTGTCTCCTTGATCGGAGACGGATTCTAGGACGCTGATTGACGTTAACGTCAATTGAAAAAGCGCGCCCTGCCGAAGCGGGGCGCGCCCAGGGCAGGGGGGCCGGCGTTGTCCGTCAGTCGTCAGAGCTGGCGAAGCCGAACAGTTGCAGCAGGCTCGTGAACAGGTTGAAGATGGACACGAACAGGCTGACCGTGGCGAGCACGTAGTTGGTCTCGCCGCCGTCGACGATCTGCTTGGTCTCGTACAGGATCAGGCCGGCCGACAGCAGGGCCACGACGGCCGAGACGGTCAGCGCCAGCGCGGGGATCTGGAAGAAGATCGCCGCGAGGCCGGCCAGCACGGCAACGATCATGCCGGCGAACAGGAAGCCGCCCATCCACGACAGGTCGCGCTTGGTCGTCGTCGCGTAGGCCGACAGCGCCAGGAAGACGGCGCCGGTGGCGCCGAGAGCCAGCATCACAAGCTGGCCGCCCGAGGGCAGGGCCAGCGTGCGCGTCAGCAGCGGGCCGAGCGTCCAGCCCATGAAGCCGGTCAGCGCGAACACGAGGCCGACGGCCATGCCGCTGTTCTTCAGCTTGTGGATGCCGAACAGCAGGCCGAAATAGACGACCAGCGTCAGGATGATGCCGGGCGCCGGCAGCCCGAAGGCGACGGCGGCGCCTGCCACGGCGGCGCTGAACAGCAGCGTCATCGACAGCAGGGCGTAGGTGTTGCGCAGCACGCGATGGGCGGTGCCGCGGTCGAGCGTGGTGCCATAGGGCACGGCGATGGCGGTGGGGCGGGTTTGCATGGCAGACCTCCGATAGAGAAAACGCCTGCAGGGTAGGTAGGGCTCGGATCAAATAAAAGCAGAGAATGGCGAAGCATTTCTTCTGAATAACTTGTTGAGTCAGCCGCCATGAGCATGAGCTTCAGCTACCGCCACCTCTACTACTTCTGGGCCGTCGCCAAGGAGGGCGGGCTGACGCGCGCGGCCGAGCGGCTGGGCTTGTCGGTGCAGACGGTGTCGACCCAGGTGCGCGAGCTGGAGCAGTCGCTGGGCGCCGCGCTGCTGAAGCCGGCCGGTCGGGGCCTGACGCTGACCGACGCCGGCCAGGCTGCGCTGGAGGTGGCCGAGCAGATCTTCTCGATGGGCGAGACGCTGCCTGAGCGCGTGCGCGACGCATCCACGGCGCCGGCCGTGCGGCTGGCCGTGGGCATCTCCGACGGCCTGCCCAAGCTCGTCGTGCAGCGGCTGCTCGAGCCCATCATCGACACGCCCCACCTGCGCCTGCTCTGCCACGAGGACGAGTTCGACGACCTGCTCGGCGACCTGGCCCTGCACCGGCTGGACGTCGTGCTGGCCGACCGGCCCGCGCCGCCCAACCCCAATCTGCGCGTCTACAGCCATGCGCTGGGCAGCTCGCCGATGGCCTGGTTCGCCGCGCCGCGCTGGGCTTCAGCCGCGATGCGCGACTTCCCCGCGTCGCTGGCCGACGTGCCGCTGCTGCTGCCCACCGACCACGCCGCCGTGCGCCCGCGGCTGGACCAATGGCTGGAGCGCAACGGCGTGCGCGCCAAGGTGGCCGGCGAGTTCGAGGACAGCGCGCTGCTGGCCACCTTCGGCGCGGCGGGCATGGGCGTGTTCCCGGCCGCGGCGGTCATGAGCGACAAGCTGGTGCAGCGCGACGGCGTCGTGCATGTGGGCGACTGCGCGGGCGTCGAGGAGGCCTTCTACGCCGTCGGCACCGACAAGAAGATCGCCCACCCGCTGGTCAGGAGGCTGCTGCCGCAACCGGCTGACGCGAGCGGCTAAAGTTGACGTTCACGTCAATCAAACGCCGCGGCGGGCCTGGCACAACCGGGCGCCGATCGTGTGGCACACAGGAGACCCGACCATGAATCTGCCCGGCCTCAACTTCCAGCTCGGTGAGGACATCGATGCGCTGCGCGACGCGGTGCGCGCCTTCGCCGAAGCCGAGATCGCGCCGCGCGCGGCCGAGATCGACCGCAGCGACCAGTTTCCGATGGACCTGTGGCGCAAGATGGGCGAGCTGGGCGTGCTGGGCATCACCGTGCCCGAGGAATACGGCGGCGCCAACATGGGCTACCTGGCCCATATGGTGGCGATGGAGGAGATCAGCCGCGGCAGTGCGTCGGTGGGCCTGTCCTACGGCGCGCACAGCAACCTGTGCGTGAACCAGATCAAGCGCAATGGCAACGAGGCTCAGCGCGCCAAGTACCTGCCCAGGCTGATCAGCGGAGAGCATGTCGGCGCGCTGGCGATGAGCGAGCCGGGTGCCGGCTCCGACGTGCTGTCGATGAAGCTCAAGGCCCAGGACAAGGGCGGCTACTACCTGCTCAACGGCACGAAGATGTGGATCACCAACGGCCCCGACGCCGACACGCTGGTGGTCTACGCCAAGACGGAGCCTGAGCTCGGCGCACGCGGCGTGACCGCCTTCCTCATCGAGAAGGGCATGAAGGGCTTCTCCATCGCGCAAAAGCTCGACAAGCTCGGCATGCGCGGCTCGCACACGGGCGAGCTGGTGTTCAACAACGTCGAGGTGTCGGCCGAGAACGTGCTGGGCGCCGTGAACGGCGGCGCCAAGGTGCTGATGTCGGGCCTGGACTACGAGCGTGCCGTGCTGACCGGCGGGCCGCTCGGCATCATGCAGTCGGTGATGGACAACGTCGTGCCCTACATCCACGACCGCAAGCAGTTCGGGCAGAGCATCGGCGAGTTCCAGCTCATCCAGGGCAAGGTCGCCGACATGTACACCGTGCTGCAGGCGGCGCGGTCGTTTGCCTACACCGTGGCCAAGAACCTCGACATGCTGGGCGCCGAACACGTGCGCCAGGTGCGCAAGGACTGCGCCAGCGTCATCCTGTGGACGGCCGAGAAGGCCACGTGGATGGCCGGCGAGGGCGTGCAGATCTTCGGCGGCAACGGCTACATCAACGACTACCCGCTGGGGCGGCTGTGGCGTGACGCCAAGCTCTACGAAATCGGCGCGGGCACGAGTGAGATCCGCCGCATGCTGATCGGCCGCGAGCTTTTTGCAGAGACGATGTAACTCGCGGCTGAGAAAATGCCGGCATGACGAACGCATCCAACCACGAACTCCAGGACCTGCTCGACAACAACAAGCGCTGGGCCGCCGACACCGAAGCGCGTGAGCCGGGCTTCTTCTCGAAGCTGCTCAAGCAGCAGACGCCGCAATACCTGTGGATAGGCTGCGCCGACAGTCGCGTGCCGGCCAACGAGCTGGTCGACCTGCTGCCGGGCGAGCTGTTCGTGCACCGCAACGTCGCCAACGTCGTCGTGCACTCGGACCTGAACTGCCTGTCCGTCATGCAGTTCGCGGTCGACCACCTCAAGGTCAAGCACATCATCGTCGTCGGCCACAGCAACTGCGGCGGCGTGCGCGCGGCGCTGTACGACCTGCGCGTCGGTCTCGTCGAGAACTGGATCCGCCACGTGCAGGACGTGCGCCACATGCACAGCGAGTGGCTGGCCACGGTGCCCGAGCCGCAGCGCGTCGACGCGCTGTGCGAGCTCAACGTGCTGGAGCAGGCGCGCAATGCCTGCCACACGACGGTGGTGCAGGACGCCTGGGCGCGTGGCCAGGAGGTCGTCGTGCATGGCTGGGTCTACGGCCTGCACAACGGCCTGCTCGCAGACCTGGCGCTGACGGCGGGCCAGGCCGACGACGTCGACCCGACCTATCGCCGTGCATTGGCGAATGTGAAGGCGCGCTACGCGTCGGCCTGAGCGGGCCCGCTCGCGGCGCGCCACTCAGTCCTGGGTCGGCCGGAACACCCGCACGCGGTGGCCGTCCGGGTCGGCCGTCACGGCCGTGTAGCCGAAGTCCATGGCCGTCGGCGACTGCAGCACGGGCCAGCCGGCGGCCGTCCAGGCGGAGACCGCGGCATCGACCTCCGCATCGGTCGCCACCGTGATGCCGATCTCCGCACCGCCGCCGCGCTGGCCGCTGGCGGGCTGCACGTCGTGCGCGGCCCACAGGCCCAGCATGGTGCGCTCGTTGAGCGGGAACATCGCGAAGTTCGGGCTCTGCTCGACGGCATCGCGGCCCAGCAGCGCGCGATAGAACAGCACGCTCTCGGCGGGGCTGTTGACGTAGAGGATGAGGCAGTCGGGTTGCATGGCGATCTCCTTGCGTTGATGAAGGCCGCCATGCTCGGCGCGGGCGGTGACAGCCCCTGTCAGCAGCACCCTGCGGTAGTTTTCACGTGGCCCTGCGTGATCCCTGGCAGCTGGACTTTGCGTCCTTGAGTTCGAGCCGGCATGTCGCCGTGCTTCGTCAACCCACCGGAGACCATCATGGCCGCATTGCCCGTCACCATCGCGCTGAAGAAGATCAAGTGCCGCATCGAGACCGACGAGGTCGGCTCGGACGAGCCCTATGTGCTCATCACCGCCGTCGACCTGACCAACCCCGTGCTGCCCAACGCCGAGGTCACGCTGTACGGCCCCTGGGGTGACGTCGACGAGGGCGAGAGCCGCACGACGCAGCCGCTGCAGCCCGGCATCAACCCGAGCGACTTTCCCTTCCTCGTCTGGCGCAAGAACGCCTGGGGCCCGTCGGGCAGCGCCAAGCCCATCCCCAACCCGGCCAACGCCATCATCCTCGTGTCGATGATGGAGCACGACGACGGCAAGCCCAGTGCCGCGCGCGAACTGGCCAAGGCCGCCGTCGTCGGCGCGCTGGCGGCCTCGGCCGGCATGACGCGCGCGCAGCGCGTCAGCAAGCTGAAGGCTGACATCAACGGCGCGCTGGCCATCCCGACCGGTGCGCCCAACTTCGACGACCGCGTCGGCTCGACGGTCGAGGTGGCGCTGAGCGCCAACCTGCTCAATGTCGCCGCCGGGCCGAAGACCAAGACCATCACCATCGTGGGTGACGGCGGCAAGTACGACCTCACCCTGGTGGTTACCAAGGGTTGAGGCCCGGCGCGCCTATTGCCCGATGGCCTTCACCTTCGGGCACAGCGCGGCGCCGTCCTCGGGGCACTTCGGCGGCTTCTTGGGGCCGATCTGCTGGCCGCTGGTGCCCTTGTTGCTGCCCACGCCGCCGCCGGTGCCGCCGGCATTGGGCGCAGCGCCCGTACCGGCACTGCCGGTGGTGGTGGCGCTGGCGGCCGATGCGGCCGATGGGGCCTTGATGGCCTTGCTGTCCGACATGGCGCCGATCTGGGCGGCGGCCGGGCCGGCCAGAGCGAGCAGCAGGGAGCAGGTGATGAAGCGACGCATGGCAGTCCTTTCAACCGAGGTTCAGTAGCGCAGCAGCGCGAGGAGGGCGGCCCGGGGCGGGCTCGCGGAAGAGGCCATCGAGTTCAGCTCGGCGCGCACGCGTGCCGCGTCCACGCGAGTGTCCAGCGCCTGCGAGTAGCGCGCCAGTGCGGCCTGGGCACGCGGGCGCGCCGCCGGGTCGAGCGCCCACGCGCCCACGGCGGCCAGCGCGTGCGCGCGCTCGCGGTCCGGGTGGCCGGGCGGCAGGGCCAGGTCGGCGGCCGCCTCGGCCTCGGCCAGTTCGCGCCGCGCCACGTCCACCTGGCCCAGCTCCAGATGCGCCGTGCCCAGCAGCGCCAGCGCCAGCCAGCGCTCGGCCGCGCCGGCCTGGGCCTGCTGCAGCCACGCCAGCGCCGGCTCGGCCCGGTTGCGGCGCAGCTCGGTTTCGCCCAGCAGCAGCCGCGCGCGCGAGGCCTGCGCCGAGCCCGGCGTGGTGTCGAAATGAACCAGCGCGGCGCGCAGTCGGGCCTCGGCCGGCGCGAGCGCACCCGTCAGCATCTCCAGCCGGCCCAGCGTCAGGTTGAGCAGCGGACGTGTGTCGGGGTCTGCCGCGGCCTGTGCATCGGCGACCGCCCGGCTGGCCTGGGCCAGCGCGGCATCGGCTTCGCCGTGGTCGTACAGCGCGGCGGCCCACCAGGCGCGGGCATAGAGCGTCTGCACATGGGTGGCACCGAGCACGCGAGTCAGCTCGTCGACGGCGTCGCGCAGCAGCGGCACGGCCTGGGCCGGGCGGCCCAGCTCGGCCTCCAGCGTGGCCATGGACAGGCGCGCCAGCGCGGCGTCGACCGGCCGCTCCGACCCGCTGGCCGCGGCGACGGCGGCGAACCACTGCCGCGCCTCGTCCCACTTGCCCTCGGCGCGGGCCACGGCGGCGAGCAGGTCGGCGGCCTTCACATAGCTGCGGTGCCGCGTCGAGTGCCGGGCCTGCGCCAGTTGCACGGCCTGGGTCAGCTGCGCGCGGGCCTCGGCCAGCCGGCCGGCCTCCAGGGCGATCTCGCCGAGGCTGGCCCGCGCGAACAGCGAGAAGTCGTCACTCACCGGCGACGCGGCCAGCCCGCGCAGCAGCGCGTCGGCTTGCAGCGTCTGGCCCTGGCGCTGCAGCAGCGTGGCCAGCTCGAACACCACCTCGCGCTGCTCAGGGCTGTTGGCCTGGCCATCGCGCAGGGCCTGGGCGCGGCTGGTCTGCAGCGCCGCCATGGCCTCGGGCACGTCGCCGTTCTGCATCAGCAGCAGGCCGAGCGGCCGTGCCACCTCGGCCAGCAGCGCGGGATCATCGGCCAGGCGGCGCCTGGCCTCGGCCCAGCTGCGGCGCAGCAGCTCGATCATCGGCACCGTCGCGCTGCCGGAGGCATCCGGGCTCAGCCCGCTCAGCAGTCCGGTCAGCACGGTCTGCACGCGGCGCGTGCGTTCGGCTTCCAGGCGGGCCTGGCGCCATTGCCAGCTTGCGGCTGCCACGCCGGCCAGCAGGCTGGCGAGCACCAGGGCCAGCGCCGCCAGCTGCAGCCGGTAGCGGCGCGCGAACTTGGCGCTGCGGTAGCCCAGCGAGTCGGGCCGCGCGCTGATGGGCTCGTGCGCGATGTAGCGACGCAGGTCGTCGGCCAGCGCACTGGCGCCGGCATAGCGCTCCTCGGGCTTCAGCTTCACCGCCTTGGCGACGATCAATGCCAGCTCGCCGCGCAGGGTCGGGCCGGGCTCGCGCTGGCCGGTCAACAGCAGGCACAGCAGGCGGCCCAGCGCATAGACGTCGGTGGCCGTGCTGACGGGTTCGCCCTGCAGCTGCTCGGGCGCAGCGTACTCGGGCGTCAGGCCGGCAGGGACTTGCGCGGTGAGCTCCGCCCCCGTCTCGTCGGCCAGCAGCTTGGCGACGCCGAAGTCCAGCAGCTTCACCTGGCCGTCGGTGGTGACGAGGATGTTGCCGGGCTTGAGGTCGCGGTGCACGACCAGCCTGGCGTGCGCATGCGCCACCGCGTCGCAGACCTGCAGGAAGAGGCGCAACCGCGCGGCGGTGTCGAGGTGACGTTGATCGCACCAGGCGTCGATGCGCTCGCCGTCCACCAGCTCCAGCACGAGGTAGCGCGTGCGCGTCGCGCCGAGCAGCGCCTCGCCGACGTCCAGCAGCTGCGCGATGTGCGGATGCGTCAGCCGCGCCAGCAGTTCGCCCTCGCGGTGGAAGCGGGCCCGTGCCGCGTCGCCGCGCCAGGGGCTGTGCAGCAGCTTGATGGCGGCTTCACCCTGGTGGGCGCCGTCGCTGCGCCGCGCCCGCCACACCTCGCCCATGCCGCCGCTGCCGAGTGGCGCGATCAGCGTCCACGCGCCGAGCTGCTGGCCGGCCAGTTCGGGCGTGTCGGGCAGCCTGGCGGGCTCGGCGAGGAAGCCGCGCGCCTCGGCGGCTGCGTCGGCCTTGATGAGCGCCAACAGCCGTTCGCGCTGCGCCGGATCGAGCTTCTGCAGCAGCGCTTCGCGTTCGGCGGGCGTGGCGTCCTGCCAGTCGTCGAAGGCCGTGAGTGCGCCCATGTTCATGCCTGCAGGGCGTCGAACAGGAAGGCCCGCGCCTTGCGCCAGTCGCGCTTGACGGTGGGCACCGACACGCCCAGCAGATCGGCGATCTCCTCCAGCTCCAGTCCGCCGAAGAAGCGCATCTCGACGACCTGGTGGGCGCGCCCGTCGGCCTGCTGCAGCGACTGCAGCACGTCGTCCAGCTTCAGCACGTCGGGCGGCGCGAGCTGGTCCAGCGCGGTGGTCGACAGCGTGACCTGCGCGCCGCCGCCGCGCTTGTCGGCCAGCCGGCTGCGCAGGTGGTCGACGATGACGCTGCGCATGACCTTGCTGGCGTGCGCGAAGAACTGGGCGCGGTGTTGCGCGCCTTCATGCCCGGCGCTCTTCAGCCAGACCTCGTGGATCAGCGCCGCCGGCTCCAGCGTCATCGGCGCATGGCCGGCGAGATGGCTGCGCGCCAGGCGTTTGAGCTCGGGATAGAGCAGCGTGTAGAGGCGGTCGCGGGCGTCGGTATCGCCGCCGGCCAGCGCCGTCAGCAGCAGGGTGATCTCCGTCATGGCGCCATGCTGGGCCGCACGGGCGCGGCGCGGTATCCCCACTTTGGCGCGCGACAATCACGCCATGACCGAACCCACCAACCGCCCCGAGCTGCCCGACCACCTCAGCGTCGACCCGCGCAGCCCCCACCACGTCGCCGCCGTCTTCGAGCACGACATCGGCATCCGCTTCAACGGCAAGGAGCGCAGCGACGTCGAGGAATACTGCATCAGCGAAGGCTGGATCAAGGTGCCCGCCGGCAAGACGCTGGACCGCAAGGGCCGTCCGCTGACGATCAAGCTCAAGGGCCAGGTGGAAGCCTTCTATCGCTGAACGAGGCGCAGCTTCAAGCCGCCTTCCGGCCGCAACGTGACGGCCATGCGCGGCTTGGGGGCCTCGGTGCCCACGGGGCTCAGCTCGAAGCGCTGCAGCAGCAGCGCCGCGATCAGCGTCATCTCCAGCACGGCGAAGTGCTGGCCCAGGCAGACGCGCGGCCCCAGGCCAAACGGGATATAGGCGCCGCGCGGGATCTCCGCCGCGCCCGGCAGGAAGCGCTCGGGCTTGAACGCCAGCGCGTCCGGCCACCAGCGCGGATCGCGGTGCAGCAGCCACGGCGTCACGCGCACCAGCGTGCGGGCCGGCAGGCGCACGCCGGCCACGGTGATGTCGCGCGTCAGCCGCCGTGTCAGCAGGCCGGCCACCGGCGGGTACAGCCGCATGGCCTCCTTCAGGGTGGCGGACAGGAATGGCAGCGCATTCGCGTCATCGGCCGTCGGCACGCGGCCGGCCAGCACCGCGTCGACCTCGGCACGTGCCCTGGCCTGGACCTCGGGATGGGCGGCCAGCAGCCAGCTCCACCACAGCAGCGCCGTCGCGCTGGTCTCGTGGCCGGCCTGGAAGCTGACCATGCACTGGTCGTAGACCTCGCGCGCCGACAGGCCCTCGCCCGTCGTCTCGTCGCGCAGCGCCTTCAGCATGCCCAGCAGGTCGGTCCTGCCGTCGTCGCCCGCCGCGCGCCGCGCATCGATGTGGCCGGCCAGCAGTCCGTGCAGCAACTTGCCGGCGCGGCGCTTGGCGGCCTTGCCTGGCAGCGGCAGCCAGTCGGGCAGCGTGAAGGGCCAGAACATCTCGGCCAGCGCCGTCTCGCTGAGCACCTGCACGGCGGCGGCCGCGGCGGCCGTGTCGCTGCCGATGGGCGTGCTGAACAGCGTGCGCGAGATGACGTCCATCGTCAGGTGGCTGAAGAGGGCGTCCATCGCGACCTCGCCGGGCCGCACGGCGTCCAGCCCCTGCACGGCGGCCTCCGTCATCAGCGCCGCGTAGCCGGCCACGCGCTTCGGCGCGAAGGCCGGCATCAGCATGCGGCGCTGGCGCTGCCAGGTCGCGCCCTCGGTGACGAGCACGGACTGCCCCATCAGATCGGCAAACACCTCGGGGCCGCGCTGCCAGCGCACCAGTGCGTCGGCATGGTCCACCATGATGGCGCGCAGCAGCTCGGGGTCGAACACGTCCACGCCGCGCTCGCCGAGGATGGTCTGGGCCACGAGGTCGCCCAGGGGCCGCTGAGCGGTGATGACGGCCAGGTAGTCGCGCCGCATGGCCATCAGCGTGGGGAAGCCCCACCAGCGGGTGGGGTGGCTCGGGAGATCGTTCCAGGTCAGTGAGGTCATGGCCGAATGCTGCGCCTGGACGATCTTCGGGGTCTTGAACGAATGCGACACTGACCCGAATGGTCGAAGACACCGCCACCCGCCTCTGGCTGCCGCCGCTGACCCTGGCCGGCTGCGTGCGCGCCGTGATGCTGCGCGACACGCGCGGCCGCGAACTGAGCGCCGTGCAGCGCGAGAACTACTTCCCCGCGACGCCGCTGGTCAGCCTGTTCTGGTGGGCCGAGGGCAGCAGCGAATGGCTGGAGACGCCGGGCTTCTCGGCGCCGCCGCCCGACCGGCAATTCGCGCCCGTGCAGTTCGGCGGGCCGTTCACGCTGCCCACGCACACGCGCAACCCGGGCGGGATGTGCGCCTTCAAGCTGCTGATGCTGCCGGACGCGTTCACGGCGCTGACCGGCATCGCGCTGGACCGCCACGTCAACCGCGTCGTCGACCCGCGCGAGCTGCTGCCGCCCGATTGGCGCGACTGGGCCGAGGCCATGTCCGCGGCGGCGGACGACGACGCGCGGCTGGCGCTGCTCGAAACCTTCCTCGTGCCGCGTTGGCAGGCGCTGGGCGCGCGCCAGCCCGGCCACCGCTATGCCGCCTGGACCGAGGCGCTGGCCGTGCGCGCCGCCACCAGCGCGGCGGGCCGCAGCCTGCGCCAGCTGGAGCGCCGCATCAAGGCCTGGGCCGGGCTGCCGCTGCGCGAGCTGCGCGCCGTGTCGCGCGCGGAAAGCGCCTTCTATGCCGTGGCCGCGGCCGAGGGCGAGCCGGGCTTCAACTGGGCCGACATCGCCGCCGGGGCCGACTACGCCGACCAGTCCCACCTGTGCCGCGAGACGCGCCGGCTGACCGGTTTCAGCCCCGAGGAACTGCGCCGGCGCATGCAGACGGAGGAGGCTTTCTGGGCTTACCGGCTGTGGCGCTGAAGCCGCACGCCACAATGGCCACTTCGTTGACCAACGGAGACTGAACATGACCGAGACCATCGTCATCGTGTCCGCCGCCCGCACCCCCATCGGCGGCCTGCTGGGTGATTTCGCCGCGCTTGCCGGCTGGGAGCTTGGCGCCACCGCCATCAAGGCGGCCGTCGACCGCGCCGGGGTGCCCGGTGACGCCGTCGATGAAGTGCTGATGGGCTGCTGCCTGATGGCCGGCCAGGGCCAGGCGCCGGCCCGCCAGGCCGTGCGCAAAGCCGGCCTGCCGGACTCGGCCGGCGCCGTCACGCTCTCCAAGATGTGCGGTTCCGGCATGCGCGCCGTCATGTTCGGCCACGACATGCTGGCCGCCGGCTCGGCCGAGGTCGTCGTCGCCGGCGGCATGGAGAGCATGACCAATGCGCCCCACCTGATGTTCGCGCGCAAGGGCATCAAGTACGGCGCCAGCGCGGTGTTCGACCACATGGCCATCGACGGCCTCGAAGACGCCTACGAGCGCGGCAAGGCCATGGGCGTGTTCGCCGAGCAGTGCGTCGCCAAGTACGCCTTCAGCCGCGAGGCGATGGACCAGTACGCCATCACGTCCACGCAGCGCGCCAAGGCCGCCAACGAGAGTGGCGCCTTCGACTGGGAGATCGCGCCCGTCACGCTGAGCAGCCCGAAGGGCGACACGGTCGTCAAGTTCGACGAGCAGCCCTTCAAGGCCAAGCTCGACAAGATCCCCACGCTGAAGCCCGCCTTCAAGAAGGACGGCGCCATCACGGCCGCCACGTCCTCCAGCATCTCCGACGGCGCCGCGGCCCTCGTGCTGATGCGCGAGAGCACGGCCCGGGTGCGCGGCCTCACGCCCATCGCCCGCATCGTCAGCCACGCGGTGCATGCGCAGGCGCCCGACTGGTTCACGACTGCGCCGGTCGGCGCCATCCAGAAGGCGCTGGCCAAGGCCGGCTGGCAGGCTTCCCAGGTCGATCTGTGGGAGGTCAACGAAGCCTTCGCCGCCGTGACGATGGCGGCCATGGCCGAGTTCAAGCTGCCGCACGACATCGTCAACGTGAACGGCGGCGCCGTCGCTTTAGGCCACCCCATCGGCGCCAGCGGCGCGCGCATCGTCGTCACGCTGCTTGGCGCGCTGAAAGCGCGCGGCCTCAAGCGCGGGCTGGCGGCGCTGTGCATCGGCGGCGGCGAGGCGACGGCGCTGGCGTTGGAACTCCTGTAAGCCATGCTCGGAACCCACGACCTGGCCTTGTTCGCCGCCACCGTCTTCGTGCTGAACGCGACGCCCGGCGTCGACATGGCCCTCGCCGTGGCCAGCACGCTGCGCGGCGGCTGGCGCCAGGGCGTGGCGGCGGCGCTGGGCATCATGGCCGGCTGCGTGCTGCACACGCTGGCCGCGGCCTTCGGCTTGGCGGCGCTGCTGGCCACGTCGGCCGAGTCGTTCACGGTGGTCAAGCTCGTGGGCGCGGCCTATCTGCTCTACGTCGCCTGGGGCATGGCCCGCGCCGGGTTGAAGCCTGCGGCGGCGGCCGAGGTCGCCGCGCCGCAGTCGCTGTGGCGCACGGCGCGCCAGGGCTTCTTCACGAATGCGCTGAACCCCAAGGTGGCGCTGTTCTTCCTCGCGCTGCTGCCGCAGTTCATCGCCGCGGACGCGCCGGACAAGACGCTGGCCTTTCTCTTCCTCGGCGCCTGGTTCATCGTGCAGGGGCTGCTGTTCATGCTCGCGCTGATCGCCCTCGTCGCGCCGCTGCGGCGCGCCAAGCCGCGGCCCTGGGTGGGGCGAACGCTCAACCTCGGCGGCGCCGGCCTCTTCACGGCGCTCGCCGCCAAGCTCGCATTGACCAAACCATGAACGTCCTCATCATCGGCGCGTCGCGCGGCATCGGCCTGGAGTTCGTGCGCCAGTACCGCACGGCGGGCGCCCGCATCACGGCGACGGCTCGCGACGCGGCGGCGCTGGAGCACCTGCGCGAGCATGGCGCCCGCGCGCTGAAGCTGGACGTGGCCGACGCGGCCAGCGTGTCCAGCCTGGCCTGGCTCGTCGATGGCGAGCGCTTCGACATCGTCATCCTGAACGCCGGCGTGTTCGGCCCGCGCACCGAGGGCCTGCAGCCGCCGACCGAGGCCGAGTTCGATGCCGTCATGCGCACCAATGTGCTCGGCCCGATGCGGCTGCTGCCGCAGGTCGCCGAGTCGCTGGCGCCGGGCGCGCGCATCGCGGTGCTGTCGTCCATCCTGGGCTCCGTCGACCAGTGCGACGGCACGCACGGCTGGGTCTACCGGGCCTCCAAGGCGGCGGTGAATTCGGTCATGAGGGTCGCGTCGCTGGCGCTGGCGGGCAAGGCCACCGTCATCAGCTTCCACCCCGGCTGGGTGCGCACGGACATGGGCGGCGCCGACGCCGAGATCGACGCCTCGGCCAGCATCGCCGGCATGCGCACCGTGCTGGCCACCGTGAAGCCGTCGGACACCGGCAGCTTCTTCAACTACGACGGCCGGCGTCTGCCGTGGTGAGCCGCCGGACGTTGCGGGCATTCGCGGCCGTTGCCGCCCTGGCCTTCCATCTGGCGGCGCAGGCGGCGACCGCGCTGCACTTCAGCTTCGGCGCGGCACCCGTGCCCGGCGCGGTCAGCCTGCGCTGGAGTGCCGAGGGCGGTGCGCCGCGCTTCGATGCGGCCACGGGGCATGGCTTCGTCGAGCGCACGTCCGCGCTGCCGGCGCGGGCCGTGCACGTCGCAACGCTGCGCAGCACGGCCGACGGTGCGACGCTCGCCGAGCCGGAGTTCGACCCCGGTGCCGGTGGCGATGACGCCAACCACTACGGCCTGGCCTTCCGCATCGCCGCGCCGCCGGGCGCCTATGCGGTGCGCGTGCGCACGACGACGGGCGCAGACGAGGCGACGGTGTCCATCAGCGGGCTGCAGACCAGCCGGCTCATCTCCACGGCGTTCTGGGATGCCGCCAGCCTGCTGCCCCACCGCAACCGCCTGCGCGTGGAGGGGCGCGACTGGCGCTACCGCCACGTCAACGGCCGCGGCTTCATCGACATCGAGGTGGAGCCGAAAAAGCGCGGTGTGGCGGTGGGGCTGGAGGAGATCGAGCTGACGCCGCTGCCGGCCGAGCCGCGCCCGGCGGGCGCGCTGCCGACGCTGTTCACGCTGGGCGACTCGACGATGAAGACCTACACCTTCGACGAGGCGCCGATGAGCGGCTGGGGCCAGGTGCTGGGCCGGCTGTTCGACGCGGGCCAGGTGCGGCTGCAGAACTACGCCATGGGCGGCCGCTCCTGGCGCAGCGCCTACACGGAGGGCCGGCTCAACGACCTGCTGCTGGCTGCACGCGTCGGCGACGTCGTGCTGATCCAGTTCGGCCACAACGACGAGAGCACCGACGAGGCCCGCCGCTGGGGCCGCGGCGGCAGCGAGGCGATGGTGGAGGAGCTGGTCCGCGAGGTCTACCTGCCGGCCCTCCGCGCGCGCGGCGTGCACCCGGTGCTGGTGACGCCGATGGCCCGCGTGCCGGGCGAGCTGAAGCCGGGCGAGGTCTACAAGGACTCCTTCCAGACGCGGCGCTTCCCGGCGCTGTTGCGCCGCCTCGGGGCCGAACTGGGCGTGCCGGTCGTGGACCTGAACGCGCGCAGCGTCGAGTTCTACAACCAGGCCGGGCCGCAGGCCGTCACGGCCATGGTCATGTCCATCGAGGCCGGCGAGACACCCGGCAAGACCAACACCGGCAGCTATGCCAACGGGCACCCGGCCGGCAAGATCGACGGCACTCATTTCAAGGAGGCGATGTCCCGGCAGTACGCCCGCCTCGTCGTCGCCGAACTGGCGCGGCTGGCCGGGCAGGGCGATGCGCTGGCGGGCAGCGTCGCGGCCTGGCTGCGTGCCGACGTGAAGGCGGCGCTGGCGTCGGGCGACTGGTCGGCCGTCTATCCCGAGATCGCGCGTGACATCGTCGATGGCGATGGCGCCTACTACCGCAACCAGATCGAGAAGCTGCTGCAGCTCGGCGTGCTGGACGTCGATGCCCAGCACCGTTTCCGCCCGGAGCAGCCCATGGACGGCGCCGAGTTTGCCGCCGCGCTGGCCCGGCTGCTGCGGCTGCCGCCGCCGGCGGGCACGCCTGCCGGCCCGCTGACCCGCGAGCGCATGGCGGTGCTGCTGCTGCAGGCCTTTGACGCACGGTTCAATGCCAAGCCCGCCTACATGACGGACTACAACGGCAGCGCCGCAGCCGGCGCAGGCAGCGACCCCAACCTGGACGGCGGAGCCCGCGCGCGCTACGACCCCTTGTTGCCCTGGGCTGCGCTGGTCGACGCCGCCCAGGTTGCGCCGGCGCTGGCGCCGCAGGTGAAGCGGGCCTACGAGCTGGGGCTGATCCGCTCCGAGCAGGGCATCGCCCGTGGCCGCATGGCCAATGGCGATGTGCTGGCGCCGCGGCAGGTCGTCAGCCGCGCCAAGGCGGCCAAGGCCCTTTATTTCATGTGGGTGCTGGGCCAGCCGCCCAAGGCGACGAACGAACAGACACTTCTTTGAGGGCCGCCGCCCGGTTCGAGGGCCTGGCTGTTGCTAACGTTATGGGTATTGGCATCGGGATTGCTTGCCATCTGGATGCAGCGCACACAGCCCCATAGCGGGGCAGCCTCGGAGATTTGAAATGGACACCGCCCTCGTCGAAGTCGAAACGCCCGCCCTCGTCCGCGTGGGCGACAGTTGCGAGCGCATCGTGCGCTTCACGCGCGACGACATCGCCACCTTTGCCCGCCTGACCGGCGACAGCAACCCGCTGCACCACGACACCCAGGCCGCCCAGCGCGCCCGCCATGGCGAGATCATCGCCAGCGGCCAGCAGACGACGGCCATGATGATCGGCCTGGCGGCCAGCCACTTCTCGCGCAGCGACGACGGCCTGGAGCGCGAGCTGCTCTGCCTGAACTTCAACTTCGCCTTCAAGGCGCCGGTGTTCGCCGAGCAGGAGCTGGTGCTGCACTGGCGCGTCGCCAGCGTGGAATGGAGCGCGTCGCTGGGCGGCTGGCTTTTCCATGCCGATGGCCGCGCCACGGTGCGCAATGCCCACCCCTGCGTCATCGGGCGCGGCACGCTGCTGGTCAAGGCCGGAGCGGCCTAGGGCGGTTCAAGCCAGGGCCTCCAGCTCGACGACAAAGCGCGAGCCGCCGTCGGCGGGCGTCTCGTGGCGGATGCGGCCCTGCATCAGCGCCAGCAGCTGTGCGCTCAGATAGAGGCCCAGCCCCGTCCCCCCGCGCGCCAGCGGCACGTGGCTGTCGAGCTGGCGGAAGGGCTGGAAGAGCAGGGCCCGCTCGGCCTCCGGCACGCCGGGGCCGCGGTCGCGCACGGCGATGACGAGGCGCCCGCCGTCCAGCCCGGCGCGGATCTCGACCTCGCCCTGCTCCGAGAACTTGATCGCATTGCCGACGAGGTTCAGCAGCACCTGGGCCAGTTTCATGCGGTCGCCGCGCCAGGGCAGCTCCGCGGGCATGTCGAGCTTCAGCACCAGGCCGCGCGTCTGCGCCAGGGACTGCAACTGGCCGGCGACCTCGGCGGCGAGTTCGGCCACGTCGAGCGGCGCGATGCTGAGCTCGGCGTGGCCGGCCTCGATGCGCGACAGGTCCAGCAGCTCGTTGATGAGGGTCAGCAGGTGGCGGCCCGAGCTGGACACGAAGCCGAGCTGGCGTGCCTGCTCGGGGCTGACCGGGCCGCTGCGGCCGCTGCGCAGCAGGTCGGAGAAACCGAGGATGGCGTTCAGCGGCGTGCGCAGCTCGTGGCTCATGCGCGCCAGGAATTCGGACTTGGCCCGGTCCGCCTCCTGCAGCCGCTGCTGCTCGGCGGTGGCACGCTCGGCCGCGCGGCGCTCCGAGATGTCGTGCAGGAAACCGACGAACAGCGTCTCGCCGTCGAGCTCGAAGCGCGCGAAGCGGATCTCTACCGGCAGCTCGTGCCCGTCGGCGTGCAGGGCCAGCGTCTCGGTGCCGCGCCAGTCCAGCCGCTTCTCGCCGGTCTCGAGATGGCGCGCCAGGCCAGCCAGATGCGCCGTGCGCAGGGCCTCGGGCTGCAGCACGGCCAGCGGTTGGCCCCTGAGGCTGCCCGGCGCATGGCCCAGCAGCGCATGGATGGCCGGGTTGGCGAGGCGGATGCGGCTGCCGGCGTCGATGATGACGGCGCCGTCGATGCTGGTCTCCCACAGCGAACGGAACAGCGCCTCGCTGCGCAGCACGGCCTGGGCGGCGGCCTGGTCAGCGCGGGCGCGGCGCAGCACCAGGCCGGCGCCGGCCAGGCCGAACAGCAGCGCGCCGGCGATGAGGGTGGCCGTCAGCGCGGCGGCGGTGATGCGCGAGGCCTCGCCGAGGCTGGCCGAGAAGCGTTCCTCCATCGGCGTCAGTCGTGCATCCAGCGCCAGCACGCGCGGCTGCAGCGCGGCGCGTCCGGCGGGCGGCAGCGTGCGGGCCTCGCGCGCCAGCGCCATCAGCTCGTCGACGAGCCCGTCGGCCTCGCGCCAGATGGCGACGGAATCGGCCATGTAGGGCAGGGCGCGGCAGCAGCGGTAGAGGCGGATCATGCCGCTCGCGTCGTCGGCGTGGTTGCGCCCGTCGACGAAGGCCTGCGCGGCCTCGGCGTCGTGGGCGCTGCCGCGGTCCATCGCCTCGCGGGCACGCCGGTCGGCGAGCGGCACGGCGATCTCGCGCTCGAAGGCCTGGAAGTGCGACTCGTCGCTGGACTGCAGATAGAGCAGCAGCGCCAGGGCCGCGCTCTTCTGCGCACGCGACCACTGGCCCTCGCCGGCCACATAGGCCCGCGCGGCCGACTGCGCCGTCACGGCGAACAGGCCCAGCGCGGCCAGCAGCGTCGCCATGCCCAGCAACAGCCAGGCGACGCGCCGGGCGCTGCGCGGCAGCACCGTGGGCGGGGTGAACGCTGAAGGGTGGGCCATTGGCGGACGAGTATGCCGAGCGGCAGCCGCTGGGGGAATCCACGACTGTGGGACGGCTATGCTGCGTGGAAAAGGGAGGAAGGTGGCATGCGGCGTGCGTTCAAGTGGTTGGTTATGGCCCTGTTGGGCACGCTGTTGCTGCTGATGTTGACGATTGCGGCCTGGGTTGCCTGCAATGGGCGCTGGGCGGATGCAAGTCCCCAGCCGCTGCCGCCGGAACTGGCCTCGCAGCCCGTGACGCTGGCGCCGCAGGACAACGCCTTCTTCGGCGGCCAGGGCCTGCGCGCGCCCGAAGGTGAATCGGCCAATGTTTGGGGCCAGCGGTCCTGGCGAGGCGAACAGGGCAGCGACGTGAATGCGTCGCTTGTGCCAGTGCCGTCGGGCGATGCCTGGCAGTGCGACGCGACCAAGGTGGATTGCGTGCAGCGCTGGCGTGCGTCGGCCGCGGCCCTGGCCGCACAGATGAAGGTCGCGTCGACATTCGGCGAGCGTTGCAAGGCGCTGGCGGCCCGCACCGCCTACCAGGAGCCGGCGCCGCAGCGGCGCAAACGGGCGGAAGGAAGCAAGTCATACGAAGCCCTGCCGTTGCCGCAGTTCGCGCCGCTGTCGGCCTGCGTGCGTTGGCTGCAGGTCGAGGCCGTGCTGGCTCCCGACGCGCAGCAGGCCGGCGTAGCCTGGGGGCAGGCCGATGCGCTCATACGCGTGGTGGCTGGCGGCGCTCAGACCTTGATCGGCCAGGCGGTTGCCTGGAGCTGGGTCACGCGGCAGCAGCAGATGCTGGCGCAGTGGACCGCTCAGCAGGCGGCGGATTACACACTGCCGGCGGCCTGGCTCGCGCCGCTACCCGCCAACCTGCTGCAGCCGCGCGTGTGGATTGCAATGGAATGGCAGTTCCAGCGCGAGGCTGTGGTGGATCTCGGCGAGCACGGCGAGCAGATGTTCAGCACCGAGCCGAACGCGCTGCAGGCCTGGGCCGGCCGCCACAGCCTGGGCTATCTGCCAGAGCTGACGATGCAGGCCATGACGGCCCACTGGCTGGAGGACATGCGTGCCTATGGGCAGTTGCAGGGCGCCGCGCTTGCGCGCCAGGTGCGCGGCAGGGCTCAGGCGGAGGAGGCGCTGTCCTGGTGGGACTACCTGCGTTGGCGCAACACAGTCGGCCACATCCTCGTGGCGGTGGCGCGCCCGCAGTACGAGCAGTACGCGTTGCGCCAGGCCGATCTCGTGCTCTACCAGTCGGCACTCCAGATCAGCCAGAGCCTCAATCGCCTGCCCGCTGCTCAACGCGCCGCGTGGTGGGCCAGCCAATCGGTCGAGCCGGGCGTCCGCGAGCGCCTGACGCTGGAAGGTGATGCGCTGCTGGTGCGCACGTGGCGAGGCGAAGTGGAGGAGGCCTACAGGGCGCCGGTGCGCTTCCCGCTGCGACCCGCCTAGGGCAGGACAATGCGCCCACCGCAAAACCAGAGGTCGAGCTCACCATGCTCCTATCCGAAGACCACCTCGCCGTGCAGGACGCCATCCGCGCCTTCGTGCAGGCCGAGATCGCTCCCCATGCCGCGGCTTGGGACAAGAACCATCACTTCCCGGCCGAAGAGCTGAAGGGCCTCGCGGCCCTGGGCTGCTACGGCGTCGCCGTACCCGCCGAATGGGACGGCGCGGGCCTGGACTACCTGGCGCTGGCCGTCATCCTGGAAGAGATCGCCGCGGGTGACGGCGGCACGAGCACGGTCGTCAGCGTCAACAACTGCCCGGTCTGCTCCATCCTGATGGGCTTCGGCAATGCCGACCAGAAGGAGCGCTTCCTAAAAGCCCTGGCGCGCGGCGACATGCTGGGCGCCTTCTGCCTGACCGAGCCGCATGTCGGCTCCGAGGCGGGCGGGTTGAGAACCACTGCCGTGCGTGACGGCGACGACTATGTGCTCAACGGCGTCAAGCAGTTCATCACCAGCGGCCGGCACGGCGACGTCGCCATCGTCATGGCCGTGACCGACAAGGCGGCCGGCAAGAAGGGCATCAGCGCCTTCCTTGTGCCCACCGGGACGCCCGGCTACACCGTCGCGCGCGTCGAAGAGAAGATGGGCCAGCACAGCAGCGACACGGCGCAGATCCTGTTCGAGAACTGCCGCGTGCCCGCCGCCAACCGCCTCGGCGAAGAGGGCCAGGGCTTGAAGATCGCGCTGTCGGGCCTGGAGGGTGGGCGCATCGGCATCGCGTCGCAGTCGGTGGGCATGGCGCGTGCTGCGTTTGAAGCGGCGCTGCGCTACAGCAAGGATCGCATCACCTTCGGCCAGCCCATCTTTGACCACCAGGCCGTGCAGTTCAAGCTGGCCGACATGGCCACGCGCATCGAGGCGGCGCGCCAGCTGATCTGGCATGCCGCCAGCCTGAAGGACGCCGGCCGGCCCTGCCTGAAGGAGGCCGCCATGGCCAAGCTGTTCGCCAGCGAGATGGCCGAGCGCGTCTGCTCGGACGCCATCCAGATCCACGGTGGCTACGGCTACCTCGCCGACTTCCCCGTCGAGCGCATCTACCGCGACGTGCGCGTCACGCAGATCTACGAGGGGACGAGCGAGGTGCAGAAGATCCTGATCGGCCGCGCCCTCGCTCAGGGCACGTAGCTATCGTCAGTGATCGCCCGCGCCGCCGGCTTGGCCGCGCCGGTGGTGTCGAACAGCAGCGGCCGGTTGCCGCGCGCGACGGGAAAGCCCGACAGCCAGGTGCTGTTGTCGGCGATGCCCCAGGTCGTGACGCTCTGCAGGCTGGCGTGCTGCTTGAACACATTGAACAGGGCGCGGTACTGCAGCGCCTGGGCCTTGAGGGCGGCGGCGAGCTGGGCCGGGTCGCCGGTCACGTCCGCGGTGCAGCCGGTGCGGCTGGCGAAGCAGGAGCCCGGGTCGTTGTAGAGCGAGACGTCCAGCTCGGTGACGTGGTTGACGAGGCCCTTGTCGGCCACGCTGCGCAGCGCGGCATCGACGTTGGCCGTCGGGGGCCAGGTGTTGCTGACGTGCAGCTGGTGGCCGATGCCGTCCAGCGGCACGCCCTTGGCCTGCAGGCTCGCGACGATGGCCATCAGGCGCGCGAGCTTGGCGGGGTCTTCGGTGCCGTAGTCGTTGATGAAGAGCTTCACGTCCGCGTCGGCGGCGCGGGCGGCGCGCAGCGCGATCTCGATGTAGTCCTGCCCGAGGATCTGCCACCAGCGCGAGTTGCGGTAGGTGGCGCTGCCGTCGTCGCTGGTGCATTCGTTGACGACGTCCCAGCAGCTCACCTTGCCCTTGAAATGCGTCACGACGTCGTGGATATAGGTTTCCAGCCGGGTGCGCACCTCGGCCGCCGTGCCGGTGAAGAACCAGTCGGGCGTCTGCTGGTGCCAGCACAGCGTGTGGCCGCGCACGACCATGCCGTTGGCGGCGGCAAAGCCGGCCAGCTCGTCGGCCGTGGCCCAGTTGTAGACGCCGGGTGAGACGGCCAGGCTGGCGGGCTTGAAGCAGTTCTCGGCGGTGATCGAGTTGGCGTGCTTCAGCATCACCGGGTTGGCGACGGCGTTCTTGTAGGTCGCCGGATCGGCAGCCATGCCGACCTTGAACCTGGCCGAGAAAAAGGTCTTGAGGGCAGGGACGTCGGTGGGCCCGGGCGCGGGCGCCGGGGCCGGGCCGGGCGTGGCGCCTGCACTGCCGCCACCGCCACCGCAGGCGCTCAGCACGGGCAGGGCCAGCCCGCCGAGCAGCAGGCGGCGGCGATCCGGGAAAACGATTGGCATGGGTCCCACCTCCAGGAATCGGGAGCGGAATTCTAGGGACCACCCTTGCCCCCTCCTGCTGCCTAAGGACCGGCCCGCCCCGGGGGCCACCCGGGCGATGCAGCGCACTTTGGCGTCGTCATTCGTGATTTCCGGCTCAAGTCACTATATTGACTAACGTGACACACAGCCCTAACCTGACAGCAACGAAAAACAGGAGCGAATGCCGTGAATGAGACTTTGACGAGCAGCGAAGCGGCGCGGATCTGCGGCGTGAGCTTTCGGACGGTGATCCGGTGGATCGAGCGCAACGAACTGCAGGCCTATCGCTTGCCCGGTCGTGGCGACTATCGCGTGCTCGCGACCGAGCTGCGCCGCTTCATGGGCGTGCATGGCATCCCCGCGCCCGACGACATGCCCGGCCAGCCCAAACGCATCCTGGTGGTCGACGACGACGCCGGCATGGTCGGCGCGATCAAGCGCACGCTCAGGCGTGATGGCTTCGAGGTGGCCACCGCGAGCGACGGCTTCCTGGCGGGTTCGATGCTGCAAATCTTCAAGCCTCACCTGATGACGCTGGACATCCACATGCCCGGCATCGACGGCTTCGGCGTGCTGCGCTTCCTGCGCGAGCAGCCGCCGGCATTTGCGCTGAAGGTGCTCGTCGTTTCCGGCGAGACCGAGCAACGCCTGCAGCAGGCGCTGGAGCAAGGCGCGCACGGCGCGCTGGCCAAGCCCTTCGAGAACGAGCAGCTGCGGGAGGCTGTCACGCGGCTGCTGGGCGAGGCGCCGCGCGGCGCGCGCAGCGGCGACGACAAGGAGCCTTGATGGCGCACCTCGACCTTGCGAACCCGATCAATGAACAACCCGGGTTCACTGCCAAGGCGGCGGGGCCATCCATCCCGCGCAGTGAGCCGTCTGCATCCGTCCGTGCGAAGGAACAAACATCATGATGTTCGCTGACATGAAGCTCTCCACCCGGCTCAGTCTCGGGTTCGGCACCCTGGTGCTGCTCATCGTCTTCATGGGCGGCATGACGCTCGTCAGGATCCCCACGGTCGACGGCGCCTTCCGCAAGGTGACCGAGGAGCAGGTCCCGCGCGTGGCGCTGCTCAACGGGACCAAGGGCCATCTCAACCAGATCGGCCTGTCCATGCGCAACATGCTCATCATGACGGCGCCGGCGGACCTGAAGAAGCAGCAGGACCAGATCGAGTCCGAGCGCAAGAAGGCCGGTGAGGGCTTGGACCAGCTGCAAGCCGAGATCAAGAGCGAGAAAGGCAAGGCACTGCTGGCGAAGATCATCGAGGCGCGCGGTGTCTACGTGCCGGCGCAGGTCGAGTTCATCAAGCTGGTGAGCGAGGGCAAGGTCGACGAGGCGAAGAGCCAGTTGCTGGCCGTCGCGCGCCCGGCCCAGCTGGCCTATTTCGCTGCGGTGGACGACCTCGTCAACTTCCAGGGCGAGCTGCTGAAGGCGGCGGGCGTCGAGGCCGAAGGCGCACTCACGGCCATCCACACGGCCGTGTGGGTGTCGTGCCTGGTCGCGCTGGCGGCAGCCGTGGCGATGGCGGCCTGGATCATCCGCACCGTCACCCGCCAGATCGGCGGCGAACCGCGCATCGCCACAGACCTGGCACGCAGCGTTGCCGCCGGCGACCTCAGCGTGCGCATCGACCTGCGGCCGGGCGACACGACCAGCCTGATGGCGCAGCTCAAGGAGATGCAGGAGAGCCTGTCCCGGGTCGTTGCCGGCGTGCGTGAGAACTCCGAGGCGGTCGCCACCGCATCGGCGCAGATCGCCCAGGGCAACAACGACCTGAGCCAGCGCACCGAGGAGCAGGCCTCGGCGCTCGAAGAGACCGCGGCGTCCATGGAGCAGCTCAGCGCCACCGTCAAGCAAAACGCCGACAACGCCAACGAGGCCAACGCGCTGGCGCAGGGTGCCAGCATCGTCGCCATCAAGGGCGGCGAGGTGGTCGGCCAGGTGGTCGACACGATGAAGGCGATCAACGACAGCTCGAAGAAGATCGCCGACATCATCGGCGTCATCGACGGCATCGCCTTCCAGACCAACATCCTGGCCTTGAATGCGGCGGTGGAAGCGGCGCGCGCCGGCGAGCAGGGCCGCGGCTTCGCGGTCGTCGCCAGCGAGGTGCGCAGCCTGGCCGGTCGATCGGCGGACGCCGCCAAGGAGATCAAGCAGCTGATCGGCGCCAGCGTGCAGCGGGTCGAGCAGGGCACCGTGCTGGTCGATCAGGCCGGCATCACGATGACGGAAGTGGTCAGCTCGATCAAGCGCGTGACGGACATCATGGGCGAGATCAGTGCGGCCAGCACCGAGCAAAGTGCCGGCGTGTGCCAGGTGGGTGAAGCCGTCGGCCAGATGGACCAGGTCACGCAGCAGAATGCCGCGCTGGTCGAGGAAAGCGCGGCGGCGGCGGAGAGCCTGCGCATGCAGGCGCTGCGGCTGGTGGAGACGGTCGAGGTGTTCAAGCTGGCGCAGAACGGCTCGGCGCACGAGGCCGCTGCGGTGCCTCGCGCCGCTCCGGTGCGCGCCAGCATCGAGCGCCGCAGCCCGCAGCGCGCAAAGAACGCGGGCCGGCAAGCAGTCGGCCAGGCCAGGCTGGTCTAGGAGCCTGCGCTCTGCCGCGCGGGCGCCTAGCCCGCGGCGGCGAGCGACGCAAAGGCCCGCTCCAGCACCGCGCCCGATGCCGCCAGCGCCACGCGCTCGGCGGCATCCATCGCCGGCTCCAGCACGTGCACCGCGCCGCCGGCGCCCACCAGCGTGGGCAGTGACAGCGCCACGCCGCGCACGCCGCAGGCGCCGGCCTGCACGCGGCTGACCGGCAGCAGGCGGCGCTCGTCATTGACGATGGCGCCGATCAGCTCCGTCGTCACGAGGCCGATGGCATGGTTGGTGGCGCCCTTGCGCTGGATGACGTCATAGGCCGCGCGACGCACGTGGCCGGCCACGGTCGGCTCCTCGTCGGCCGGCCAGCCGGGCCAGTCGCGCAAGGGCACGCCGCCCACCTGCGCGCCCGACCACAGCACCACCGACGAGTCGCCATGTTCGCCCACGACCTGCGCATGCACGGACTGCGGCGCCACCTTCAGGTGCAGGGCCAGCCGCTCGCGCAGCCGCGCCGTGTCCAGCATCGTGCCGGTGCCGATGACGCGCTCGGGCGGCAGACCGCTGGCAGCCTGCACGACGCGCGTCAGCACGTCCACCGGGTTGGTCACGATGATGACGATGGCGTTCGAGCCCGCCAGCGACCGGCCCAGCCCCGCGGCGATGCGGGCGTTGTCGCGCAGCAGGTCCAGCCGGCTTTCGTCGGGCCGGCCATTGCGGCCCGCGGCCAGCACGACGATGTCGGCCTCGCGCATCTGCGCCAGCGGCACGGCGCGCACCTCGCAGCGCGGGTAGAAGGCCGCGCCGTCGGCCAGGTCCATGGCCTCGCCCTCGGCGACGGCCTCGCGCTGGTCGTGCAGCCACATCTCGCGGGCGTGCCCGGCCAGCAGCGTTGAAAAGGCGACGCTGGTGCCGACCCAGCCCGTGCCGATGATGCCTACGCGTGCTTTGAATCTGGTCATGGGCTGAGTATTGCCGTTGGCGCCTCGCGCTGTCGATTCGTCGGCGGCCGCTCGCGGCCGAAGAGGGTGCCGCCCTAGCATCCGCCCGACTCGACTCAGGAGGTGGCGCGATGAACGATGAAGTGCTGGTGGCCCGCGGCCTGCGCAAGGCCTATGGCGACAGGGTGGCGGTGCAGGAGGTCGGCCTCGCGCTGCGCGCCGGTGAGGTGCTGGGCCTGCTGGGCCCCAACGGCGCCGGCAAGTCGACGACGGTGGGCATGATCTGCGGCCTGACCGTGCCCGACGCCGGCTCGGTGACGCTGGCCGGCGGCGTGAGCCTGGCCTCCGACGAAGCGGGCTACAAGCGCCGCATCGGCCTGGTGCCGCAGGACATCGCGCTCTACGAGGAGCTGCCGGCGCGCATGAACGTCGAGCTGTTCGGCGCCCTCTATGGCATGGAGGCCGGGCTGCTGAAGCGCCGCGCCGACGAGGTGCTGGCCATGGTGGGCCTGAGCGACCGCGCCAGGGACAAGCCCTCAACCTTCTCCGGCGGCATGAAGCGGCGGCTGAACATCGCCTGCGCGCTGGTGCACGACCCCGAGGTGCTGCTGCTCGACGAGCCGACGGCCGGCGTCGACCCGCAGAGCCGCAATGCGATCTTCGACAACCTGGAGGCGCTGAAGGCGGCCGGCAAGGCGCTGGTCTACACGACGCACTACATGGAAGAGGCCGAGCGCCTGGCCGACCGCATCACCATCGTCGACCACGGACGCGTCGTCGCCAGCGGCACGCAGGCCCAGCTGTTCGCGATGCTGCCGGCCGCGCAGCTGCTGCAGCTCGAACTCGACGGCGAGCCCGACGATGCGGCGTTGCAAGGCCTGCCCGGCGTGACACGCACCGGCCAGCGGCTGGAGGTCAGCGTGGCCGACATCGGCCGCGATGCCGGCGCCGTGCTCGCCGCCTTGACCGAGCGCGGCATCAAGCTGCGCGGCATCGCCACCGCGCGCGCGACGCTCGAAGACGTCTTCCTGGCCCTGACCGGCCGCCAACTGCGGGACTGATATGACACCCCCACGCTCACTCCGTTCTCTGCCCCCCGCGGGGGCTTCAGTGCCCTTCGGGCGGCCGGGCGGGCACTGACCATGCAAGCCTTGCTCGCCCTCGTCCGTGCAGAGATCAAGCTGCATTTCTCCAACCGCCGCGCTGTGCTGCTCAGCATCGTCGCGCCCATCCTCATCGCCGCCTTCTTCGGCAGCCTGTTCGGCAGCGGCAACAAGGTGTCCGGCATCGCCATCGGCGTCGTCGACCAGGACGGCAGCGCGCTGTCGCGGCGCGTCGTCGCGGCGCTGCAGGCCGAGGCCTCGCTGAAGATCACCGTCACCGACGAGGCCGACGCGCTGGCCCAGGTGCGTGCCGGCAAGCTGCGCGCCGTGGCCATCCTGCCCAAGGGACTGGGCGAACAGTCCGGCAGCGCGATGTTTGGCGGGCCCAAGCCCGAGATCGTGCTGCACTACGACCCGTCCCAGGCCAGCGTGCTGGCCGTCGTGCGCGGGCTGCTGGCGCAGACGCTGATGCAGGACGTCAGCCGCGCCACCTTCAGCCCCGCCGGCCTCGGCGAGATGCAGAAGCAGGTGCGGGCCACTGCAGGCATGCCCGAGGGCCAGCGCGCCGATCTCGAACGCATGTTCAGCGCCATCGACGCGGTGCAGAAGCGCGAGCCCGCCGCCTCTGCGCCGCAGGCCGCTGGCCTGTCCATGCCCTACACGACGCGCGAGGTCGAGGCCGTGCAGTCCGTCGCCAATGCAGCGCCGGTGGCCTACAACAGCTATGCGCATGCCTTCGCCGGCATGGGCGTGCAGTTCATCCTGATGAGCGGCATCGACCTCGCCGTCGGCCTGCTGCTGATGCGCCGCCTGGGCCTGTGGAAGCGGCTGCGCGCGGCGCCGCTGTCGCGCGCCCAGCTGCTGGGCAGCCGCATCGTGGCCAGCACGGTGATCTCGCTGCTCGTCTTCGCCGTCATCTACGCGGTGGCCATCGCGGCCTTCGGCGTGCGCGTGCTGGGCAGCCCGTTGGGCTTCGCGCTGGTGCTGTTCTGCTTTGCGCTGTTGACGGCCAGCTTCGGCCTGCTCGTCGCCGCTTTGGGCCGCACGCCGGAGGCTACGCGCGGCCTGGCCATCCTCGCGACGCTGCTGATGGTCATGCTGGGCGGCGCCTGGGTGCCGGCCTTCATCTTCCCCGAGTGGCTGCAGACGGCGTCGCTGGCCGTGCCGACGCGTTGGGCCGTCGATGCGCTGGACGCGATGACCTGGCGCGGCCAGGGCTTGAGCGAGGCGCTGCTGCCGAGCGCAGTGATGCTGGGCTTCAGCGCGGCGTTTGCAGGCATCGCGGTGTGGCGCTTCCGGTGGGAGGAGTGAGGTCGGGCTATCAGTTTGCGGCCAACGAATCGCCGGCGCGGTCATTTCTGAGCATTGACAAAAGAGATGTGTCGCCTTCATGCCGCAGGCCGAACCGGCGGCATGGAGCGGCTCGGTTCTATTTCACGGGGCCTCCAGATGTCTCGCAAGCTTGCAGAAAGCTAATCCCTAGACTGCCCGGCGTCCGCGGGGGGATGGCGTCAACGCCGGGCTCCGGACCGCGGGAGTGTCTAAGAGGGAACACAAGATGACTTCAAGCAAGAACATTCAACTCAGCGCGCTGGTGGTGGCCTGCGCAGTGGCACTGACCGCCTGCGGCGGCGGCGGCGACAGCGCGAGCGCGCCCGGCCCGGGGCCCGTCACGCCGGCCTCCAACCCCATCACCGTCACGCCGTCGCTGGGCCAGTTCTCGGCCGGCACCGTCGTGGTGGCCTACAAGCTCGACGGCACGACGGAAGTCGCGCGCGGCACGGTCGACGCCAACGGCGTGGCCAAGATCGACCTGGGCGCCCACACCGGCCCCGTCGTCGTCAGCGTGCAGGGCGGCGCGGGCGTCACCTATTACGACGAAAACACCAAGGCCAACGTCAACTTCCCCGCCGGCCAGACGCTGTCCGCCGTCGCTCCGGCCGGCACGGCCCAGGTCGGCGTGACGCCGCTGACCGAGGCGGCCAAGCAGCAACTGGCCGCGGCCACCGGCGGCATTGCCGCCGCGACCGACACGACCATTGGCGCCGCCAACAAGACCGTCGCCGCCGCCTTCGGCCTGGCCGATGCGCTGACGCCGCCGGTCCTCATCAAGGACGCCACCGCCAAGACCGCCGACAACAGCGACGCCGGCCGTTACGCGCTGGTGCTGGCCGTGCTGGCCGGCAGCGGCGACGCCGGCGTGCCGGCGCACGAGGCCGCCGCCGCACTCGCCAAGGACTTCGGCGCCGACGGCAAGCTCGACGGCAAGGGCACCGGCGGCGCAACCGTCGGCAAGGTCGACGTGGCCAAGCTCACCACCAACTATGGCGACATGCTGGCCGATGCGGCCAAGACCTTCGCCAAGCCCGACGTGGCCGCGGTCATCGAGGCCGAGGCCGTCGCCAAGCTCGTCAACATCATCACCGTGCCCAAGGCGCCGGACGCCAACACCACCGGCATCAAGGCCGCGCGCGACGTGCTCGCCGACGTGCGCCTGTCGGCCAGCATCGCCGACGGCCAGCTGCGGGCCACCGGCCAGGCACTCGCCGACGCCGTGACTGCGGTCGACGACGCCACCCGCCTGGGCATCCAGCACTACGAGCTGCTCAGCATGGGTGGCACCTTCATGTGGTCGCTGCTGCAGGGCGAGACCGGCGGCATGGTGTCGCGCGCGCCCGCGGCCGTCGGTTGGACCAAGCGCTTCTTCGGCAACGGCAGCCGCCCGACCATGGACTGCTTCAGCGACACCGCCGAAGCCCAGCAGACCACCCGCGTCGTCTGCAACTACGGCCGCGTCCAGGGCCGCAATGCCGACAAGCCGCTGGAGTGGAGCCGCTTCCGCATCGTCTTCACGCGTGCTGCGAACGCGAACGACTTCAACTGGGACGCGCTCGCGCAGACCTCGACCAACGGCACCTTCGCCGAGGGTGATGTCGCCAACCTGGCCTTCGGTACCGAGCAGGACGGCGTCTTCCACTTCGAGGTCGCGGCACCGGGCACGGGCCAGGGCGCGACCAAGGCCAAGGCCTCCTTCAAGGGCCTGATGCCCTATGGCATGCGTACGCTGGCGACCGACAAGCAGGACCTGGACCTCACCGTCAACGCCTCGCTCACCGAGCTGACCGCCGGCGCCGTCGCCGACGCGACCATCGCCGGCAGCATGACGCGCACCGTGGGTGGCAAGACGGCCAAGATCGAGTTCCTGCCGGACTCCAAGATCGCCGCCGACGAGACCAAGAACTCGGTCGTCGCCAACCTCGGCGTGAAGGCCACGGTGGGCGACTACACGCTGACCGGAGCCTTCAACCTGAGCGACATCGCAACGCTGCAGGCCGCCACGCCGACGCCCGCCACCGCCAAGTTCACCGGCTCGGTGAGCGGCACCGGCGGCGACTCGGCCAGCGTCGAGGCGACGCTCAAGGTCAGCAAGCTCGACACCGTCGGCGAACTGCATGCCGGCACCGTGTCGCTGGCCGGCAAGGTGACGACCAAGGCTGGCCTCGTCGTGCAACTGGCGGTCGGCGCCGAGCGTGCCGAAGCGGGCAAGGACGTGACCAGCGTGACCGTCACCCAGCAGTTCACCAGCGGCACGTCCGAGCGCAAGGTCAGCGTGGCCGCCAAGATCGCCGCCGGCGTGCCGGAGGGTCCGGTGACCATCACCGCCAGCCGCAATGGCCTGGCCGTCACGGCGACGATCACCCGCGCCAGCGACGGCAAGCTCAGCGGCTCCGTCAAGGCCGGCGACCAGGAGGTCGGCACCGTGTCGGGCACGCAGATCAACTACAAGGACGGCACGACCGAGAGCCTGGGCTGACCCCCGGCTTCACTCAAGCCCTGCAAGGCCCGCGGCGCAAGCCCGCGGGCCTTTTTTGACTGTCTGACCATGCCTTCCAACTTCCGCTTCCGCCGCCAGTCGCGCTGGCTTCTCGCGCTGCCGCTGTGCTGCGGCCCGGCATACGCCGGCACGCTGGGCGACGTGCTGGCCGACAACCCGGCGCGCATCGCGCCGACGGGCCTGCGCCTGCAGGCCCAGGCCGGCGTGGACGCCTTCAGCGACCCGGCCGCGCCGCTGCGCCTGGACGACGAGGACTGGGGCCGGCATGCGCGCAGCCGCCATGCCAGCAACCACGCGCAACTGGCCGCCAAGGCCGCGGTCGGCTTCGAGGCGGGCGGCTGGCGGCTGCAGGCATTGACGCGCACCGGCGGCATCGCCCGCGCCAGCGCCGATGCGGTGCGCCTGCTCGGCCTGCTCAACCGCGATGAGCCACCCGGCAGCGGCGAGCGCTTCGACCTCGACTACCGGCTGGACTTCTGGCGCGCCAGCGGCCTGAGCCTCGGCCGCGGCTGGCGCTGGACGCCGGCGGCGGGCCAGCTCGTGGAGGTCGGCGCCTCGGTGCAGGTGCTCACGCGCATCGAGTTGCTGCACGAGGTCTTCAGCGGCACGGCCACGCCGGCCGGGCCCGACCGCATGCTGTTCGACGGCCTGCACCTGCGGGCCGGCAACCGCATGCGCACCGACGACCCGAGCCGCTTCAACCCCTTTGTGCGCGATGGCGACCCGCGCGGCCACGGCCATGCGCTGGACCTCGGCGCGCGCTGGACGCTGTCGCCGCAGTGGCAGCTGGAGCTGGCCGGCTTCGACCTCGCCGCGCGGCTGGATGGCCGCGACATGCCCGAGTCGCTGCGCGTCGGCCGCTTCCTCTACGACGGCGAAGGCCGCCTGATCGGCAATGCCGACGGCTCGGCGGCAGTCCAGGGCCAGGACAGCCGCGGTGACATGCGCCTGCGGCCCGCGGCGCGCTGGGTCGGCCGCGTCGGCTGGCAGCAGCCGGGCTGGCAGCTCGACCTGCTGGCCCAGTCACAGGCCGGCGTGCGTCAGTTCGAGCTGGCCGGCCGGCGCCAACTGGGCGATGGCGGCTGGTGGGCCGGCGCCTCGGTCACGGCGCGCAATCCGGCACTGGGCCTGAGCGTCGGCAACGAGGGGTTCAGCGTCGGCCTGGCCCTCGGCCATCCGCGGCCGGCGCAGGCACGGGCGCTGGGTGCAAGCGTGCGGGTGAATGTGCCGCGCTAAGCCCGGTCAACGGCTGCCGTATTGGCGTTCGAACGGCACGGGGGTCACGCTTTCCGTCTTGTCGCTGGGCACGACGTAGCGCAGGTTCAGCAGTGCGCCGCCACCCTGCTGGAAATACTCGATGCGGATGGGGTAGAAACCCTTTTCCAGCGGGATCAGATAGCTTCTCGAACTGCCGCCGCCATGCAGGCCGTCGTAGTCGATGAGCAATTGGTCGCCCAGGAATAGCTTCGATCCGTCATCGGAATCCAGCGCAAAAACATAATAGCCGGCGTCCTGGATTTCAATGAAACCCTCGATCAGGCAGGCGAAACCGGTCTGGCGCGGCAGCTTGTTGACATTGAAATCCTTGTCGGCAATGCCGGTCCGGACGGGCGTCAATTTGCTGAAATCGGGCAGCTCATTCCATTCACCCTCGTAATACGAATAACGGAAGCCGCCCGGTTGGGCATTGTCCGGCCTGGCGCCCGCGGCAGGTGGTTTGGCGACCTGGAATCTGCCGATGGTCGTCTTGTTGTATCGATCATTGCGGCCCACCGCCTTGGCCGAGACCTGTACGCCGTTGCTCAGTATGAATTCGCGCGGCATTTTGGGCGATGCGGCCGTCGGTTCGCTGCCGTCGGTGGTATAGCGGACCGACTCCGACGGCCCGATGTAGTAGATCTTGTAGGGCTCGTCCTTCAGTACCTTGCCGTTCATCGGGTGGAACTCGATCGGCTTGTCGCTGTAACCCTCGTAGAAGAATCTCAGCCCGTCATAGACGCTCTTCAGCCTGATGGAGCCATGCGACTCGCCGGCATAGGCGGCGACCTTCCAGCTCAAGTCCTTGGGCGCCTTGTCCTTCAGGACGGCATCCATATCGGCGATTCCCATTTGCTTGAAACCCTCGCCTTCGCGGCCGGCAATGAAAAGCGATTTGCCCGACTGTGCCGCTGCGTTCAGCTTGCTGGCGGCGAGTTTGTTCATATAGCCGCCGTCCCACCAGAAACTCGGGTCGATCGCCAGGTAGGCGTTGAAGAGCTGCGGCTCGGCCAGCAGTGCATACATGGCGAACACGCCGCCGAAGGAATGGCCGAACAGCATGTTGTTGCCATTGGCCGGATACGTCTTGTTGACGTAGGGGATGAGTTCGTTCTTGAAGAACGACAGGAAGTTGGCGGCCCCGCCGGAAGCGCTCTGCCCGACCTGGGTGGGCAGGAAATCGCGGTCGCGGTGGGTATTGAAGACGGCCACCATGATCGTGGGCGGCATCTGGGACTCGGCCCGGATGAACTGCTGGATCGCCGAAATGGATTTCAGGTTCGAGTCGCCGTCCAGCAGGTAAAGCACGTCGTACTTTTCTGCCGAGCCCGGCTTGTAGTTCTCGGGCAGCAGCACCTGGATGACACGTTCCTCCTTCAATATGCCGGAGTGGAGTGAGTCGCGCTTGCCGGGCAGGTTCTGCGCCGTCGCAGGGTTGAGCAGCAGCAGGAAGGGAATGATGAGGACGGCGAGACGAAGCAGCGCGGCCGGTTTTCTCATGGCATGGATTCCGTATTTGAATGATGTTCTGGTCCGCTTTCCTTGCCTCAGTCGCGGGAACGAACGAAGGTGAAACGACGCTTCAACCGCAGGAAGGGTTTTTCAAAGAAGTGGTAAAGCAGCGACGCAAAGAATACGCTGGCGACAAACGCGATGAGCATGCCGATATGGTCACGCCACGCGGCCATGCCCATCGCGTCCGTGGCGCTGGCCAGCCAGGGTTTGAATTTGTCGTACACCAGCCAGAAGAAGAATATGTGGATCAGGTACAGGCCATACGATATGCGCCCGAGGTAGATCAGCGGCCTGGGCAGGAATCGGCTGGGCGTGCCGAGCAGGCTGACCAGCATCAGCGCCGCGCCACCCAGAACCAGCGGCCAGCCCGCCAGGCTTTGCGCCACGCCGGACCGGGGATAGTCGGCCTTGATGCCGAAAACGAGGAATGCGACTAGCCATGCCGCCACCGCGACGGCGAACAGGCCGGCCCGGGTGGCGATATGGAAATCGGGTTGCCGGCCGCGCAGCAGCAGGGCCAGCAACATGCCGCCGGCAAAGAACTGGAACTGGACGAAGCTATTGGTCCACTGGCCACTGAAACCCGAGGTCGGTGTGAAACCCCGTGCGTAGTAAACGATGACGCCGTATGCGACGGCGAGCACGGCCAGGTTGACGGCAATCAGCGCACGTCGGCCAAGCAGCGCAAGGAAGGGGATGGCGATGTAGAACTGCTCCTCCACGGAGAGGCTCCACATCGGATTGACGGGATACTCGATCCAGCCGTTGAAGGTGATGTACCAATTCCCGGCGAACAGCAGGAAGAACAGCCATTTCGCCGCGGAATCCACGCCGGCGCCGGGCATGAAATTGTTCAGCAGGGCCAGGGCGGCAAACACCAGGAAATAGAGCGGCCAGATCCGCAATATTCGCCTGATGTAGAAGGCCCTGGCGTTGATGCCACCGGTCAGGCGCCGCTCGCGCTCCAGCAGCTCGGTGATCAGGAAGGCGCTCAGCAGGAAAAAGACCGGCACGCCATAGACGCCGATCTGCGAAATGGCGTGGAGCCAGGGATGGGCCTTGCGGCCAAATGGCGCCAGGTCATTGCGGTGCGCCACGAAGACGAACATGAACGCGAGGAAGCGGAGCACGTCCAGTTCCGGGCGATAGAACCGAGCCGCTGCATCCTCCGGTGCCTGCGGACTGGCTGCGTCTGCGCTGCGGGCCGCTGGCGTTTCCAATCTCGCAGGAGCGGCCCGCGCGAGGCTTTCCTCTTCCATCGCTGTCCCTTCCAGGCGCACGGCAATTTGGTAAGACCACTTTAGCAGTGGCTCGCCCTTGGGCGGCGTCGGAAGGGGGCGTGTGAACCCCTATTGGTCAGACCTGTTGAGCCGTAGTTGCTCAGCGGATGGCCGTCAGCCAGCGCCCGAAGCGCGGCGCCAGCCGCCAGCCGTCCTCGCCCAGCCAGTCGGCCGACACCAGCACATGGTGGGCGCGGCCGATCAACCTCTCGCGCGGCACCGTGCCGATGAAGCGGGAGTCCTCGCTGTTGTCGCGGTTGTCGCCCATCACGAAGTACTGGCCGGTCGGCACGGTGATCTCGGCGACGTCGCGCCTCGCCGCCACGGCCGGCAGATGCTGCACGGCATGCGGGTGGCCGGTGAGGTCTTCGGTGGCGCGCATGGCGTTGATGACCCAGCCTGTTGCGAGCCGCTCGCCGGCGCTGTGGGCATCGTGCTCGTCAACCGGCCGGCCGTTGAGGATCAGCACGCCGTCGCGCATGGCGACGCGGTCGCCGGGCAGGCCGACGATGCGCTTGATGAGCCGCGTGCCGCCGGCCGGTGAGCTGAAAGTGACGACATCGCCGCGCTGCGGCTCGCCAAGCGGCAGCAGCGCGACGTCGGTCAGCGGCAGCTTGAGGTCATAGGCCAGCCGGTTGACGAGCACGACGTCGCCCTCCAGCAGTGTCGGCCGCATCGAGCCCGAGGGGATGGGGTTCCAGTCCGCCACCGCGGTGCGGAACAGCGCGAGGCCGAACAGGAACAGCAGGAAGCCGCGGTTGGCCTTGAGGGTGTGTCGCAGTGATTTCATGCCCTCATGCTGCGTGCGGTGGAGGTGGCCGTGTGCGCCGGGCGTGCGAATGGCAGGCCGGCGCGCGCCAGTGGCGGCTCGGCCGCATGAACGGCGGGTCCGGTTTCGGCACTTCTCCGCAGGCTTGAGGACGTCAATGGCTGCGTTGCGGGGTTGCCTGCGGCTTGGTGAGGCTGATAGAACGGTGGCTCCCGCAGGCAGTTTCAGCAGGAGTCCCCATGAGCGCAGCCCGAGCCATCGTCGCCATCGTGTTCATCGCCGGCCTCATCGGCCTGGCCTTCGTGGGCCTGGCCTTCGGCCACGCATTGAAGCTGGGCGACCCGTGGGCCATCGGCCGGCACCCCCTGTTCAGCTCGGGCGCCGCGTCGCTGACGACGGCCGTCGTCTGCTTGCTGTTGCTGCTGCGCTTCGGGCGTGCGCACTGAGTCGCAATGAGGCTCAGGTCGGCGGATCCTTCATGCGGGTCCGCGACACCGCCATCATGATGCCGACGCCGGCGACGATCAGGCAGGCGATGGCCACGTAGGTGGCTGCCACGCCGGCCGCGATGAGGGCCCAGGCGATGCCGCCCAGCAGCACCGCGAGCCCGAGGATGTAGAGCACGAACGACATAGCACCTCCGCGTCGAGAACGAGCCGGGTCTTGTCCGGCGTGATTCACTCTAGCGGCGGGCCCGGGCTGCGCCGGGTCGGACGCGCCAGCAGCCGCGGGTAGGTCGCTTCCTACCGGCCCTGCCGGCCTGCACCGGCATGGCGCCGGCGGTGCCGGGGCTATCTTGGACGCTCTTCCAGCGAGGCCCACAAGATGACAGTCGTGCTCAGGAATGCAACCGTGACCGGGTTGCTCGGTCTGGTGGGGTGGCTCGCGTTGACCTTCGTGGCCGCGGCGATCGGCGCCGTCGCGTCGATGGACGCGCCGGCTTTCTATGCCCAGCTCGACAAGCCCGGCTGGGCGCCGCCGACGGCCGTGTTCGGGCCGGTGTGGTCGTTGCTGTACACGCTGATGGGCGTGGCGGCCTGGCTGGTGTGGCGGGAGCGGCCTTCGCAAAGCGCGGACGGCGCCCTGGGCCTTTACCTCGCCCAGCTCGCGGCCAACGCGCTGTGGTCCTGGCTGTTCTTCGGCTGGCATCAGGGTGCCATCGCCTTCGGCGAGGTGTTCCTGATGCTGGTCTTGGTCGCCGGCACGACCTCCGCGTTCTGGCGCATCCGGCCGCTGGCCGGCGCGCTGCTGCTGCCCTACCTCGGCTGGGTCGGCTTCGCGGCGGCCCTGACCTGGTCGGTCTGGCAGCGCAACCCGGGCTTGTTGTAAGGGGGACAGGCCGTCGGCGGGAGACCCCCGACGGTAAACTTCCTCGATGCCCTTTCTGCTTGCCCTCGACAGCGCGACCGAGACGATGGCCCTGGCCCTCGTGACGCCGGGGCAGACGAGGGTGTTCGAGGCCGCCGGCGGAGCGCAGGCATCGGCGCGCATGCTGCCCGAGGTCAAGGCCCTGCTGGCCGCCGCCGGCGTCGAGATGGCGGCGCTGGACGCCATCGCCTTCGGCCAGGGGCCCGGCGCCTTCACCGGCCTGCGCACGGCCTGCGCCGTGGCCCAGGGCCTGGCCTTCGGGCTGGACAAGCCGGTGCTGGCCATCGACAGCCTGATGCTGGTGGCCGAGGACGCACGCAGTGCCGGCGCGGGCGACGACGTCTGGGTGGCGATGGATGCACGCATCGGCGAGATCTACGCGGCCCATTACCGCTGGGCCGATAGCGGCTGGACCGTCGTCGAGGCGCCGGCGCTCTATGCGCCCGACGCACTCGCCGCCCGCTGGGGCGAACCCGCCGCCGTGGCCGGTACGGCGCTGACAGAGTACGCGGCCGCCCTGGGCGAACTGCCGCGCGCCTGGCCGCAGGCCCGCTCGCGCGCCGTCGCTTTGGGCGCACTGGCGCTGGCCGCCTGGCAGCGCGGCGACACCCGCGATGCGGCCGAGGCGCTGCCGGTCTATGTGCGCGACAAGGTCGCGCTGACGACGGCCGAGCGCGAGCAGAGAACAACGTCATGAGCGCACTGCTGGAGCGCAGCCTGCCGCCCTTCGAGGCCGCGGCGATGCGGGTACCCGATCTCACCGAGGTCATGGCCATCGAACGCCAGGCCTACCCGGTGCCATGGTCGCATGGCAACTTCGTCGACTCGATTGCCGCCGGCTATGCGGCCGAGGTGCTGCGCGGACCGCGGGCCCAAGCCAACGCCGGGCCGCCCCAAGTTGGCTTGACCCCCTCGGGGGGCGGGCTGGGCGGGGCCCGGCCCTGGGGGCACTCGGAACTGCTGGGCTACTGGCTGGCCATGCCGGGCGTGGACGAGATGCACCTGCTCAACATCACCGTCGCGCCCGCCTGGCAGGGCCGCGGCTTGGCGATCGCGATGCTGGATCGCCTGGTGGCCCACTGCGGCCGCGCCGGCATGGCGCAGCTGTGGCTGGAGGTGCGCGTCGGCAACGAGCGTGCGCGCGACGTCTATCGCCGCTACGGCTTTGCCGAGGTCGGCCGGCGCCGCGCTTATTACCCGGTACCCCAGGGACCGCGCGAGGACGCGATCCTGATGAGCCTTCCAGTGGCGGTCTGACATGAGCTGGGATGAACGCCAACGGGCCATGCTGGCCGAGATGGGTTTCAGGTTGCCGGTCCGCGCAGCTGCAGTCATCGAGGCTGAGGCCGACGACGTGGAAGTTGCGGTCGTCGAGCGTCCGGCCGCACCCGCGCCGCTCGTCGCACGACCGGTCGTGGCCGCGCCGGCTGCCGCACCTGCTCCCCACCTGGCCATGCCGGAGCCGGCAGGCTTCGCCGGCCTGGACGAGCCCGCGCTGCGTGCCGCCGTCGCCGCCTGCCGTGCCTGCGGCCTGTGCCAGCAGCGCCGCCACGCGGTGTTCGGCAACGGCGCGCTGCAGCAGGCGCAGTGGCTGGTCGTCACCGACCCGCCCGACGAGAGCGACGACGCGTCCGGCGAGGCCTTGGGCGGTGATGCCGGCCGGCTGCTCGACCGCATGCTGCTGGCCGCCGGCCAGCGCCGCGCGGGCGATGCGCCCACGGCCTTCGTGACGCCCATCGTCAAGTGCCGCCCGCCGCGCGGCCGCGCGCCGCAGCCCGCTGAGTTGGACGCCTGCGAGGCCGTGCTGGCCCGCCAGGTCGAGCTGCTGCAGCCCCGCCTCGTGCTGGCCATGGGCGTGCAGGCGGCGCGCCGCCTCACCGGCCTGGCCGAACCGCTGGGCCGGCTGCGCGGGCGCGTGCACCGCTGGCGCGGCCTGCCCGTCGTCGTCACCTACCCGCCGGGCTATCTGCTGCGCACGCCCGCCGACAAGGCCGGCGCCTGGGACGACCTGCGCCTGGCCATGGCGAGCGCTTCGACATGACGACGACCCCGCGCAACGAGTCCTCGCTGGAAGAGCAGGCCGCGCGCTTCCGGCTGCTGGCCGACTACCTGCCGGCCTGGATCGCCATCTACGAGTACGAGACACAGATCTGCCGCTTCGCCAACCGCGGCTATGCCGAGGCCTTCGGCCTGACCGAGGAAAGCATCATCGGCAAATACTTTGCCGACATCGTCGGCCATGAGGCCGTGGCGCTGATCCAGCCGTCCATCGACAAGGTGCTGGCCACGCGGGCCCCGGTCAGCTACGAGCGCGAGCTGCCCGAGGCCGACGGCACGCCGCGCTGGATCGAGGTCCACCTGATCCCGCAGCTGGACGCCGACGGCGAGCCCGTGGCGAGCTGCGTGATGATCAACGACATCACCAAGCACCGCCTGGCCGAGCGCCAGGTGCGCGAGTCGCAGGCACGGCTGGACAAGTTCATGCAGGCCACGGTGGAGGGCATCCTCTTCCACCGCGAGGGCCTGATGACCGACGTGAACCCGCCGCTGTGCGCGATGCTGGGCTACGCGCCCGAAGAGCTGATCGGCCAGCATGTGCTGAGCTTCGTCGCCCAGGACGAGCTGGCCAAGGTCAGCGAGGTCATGCGCCTGGCGCGCGAGCTGCGCTACGAGACCGTCATCCTGCATCGCGACGGCACGCGCGTTCCCGTCGAGCTCATCATGCGCACGATGGAGCGCGACGGCGAGCGCCTGCGCATGGCCATCGTGCGCGACATCCGCGACCGCCTCGCCAGCGAGGCCCGCATCCAGCACCTGGCCCATCACGACGGCCTGACCGGCCTGCTCAACCGCCCCGCCTTCATGGAGCGCATGGCGCTGCAGCTGAGGCAGGCCGAGCGTCGCGGCGACATGCTGGCGCTGCTGTTCATCGACCTCGACAACTTCAAGCGCGTCAACGACTCGCTGGGTCATCTCGAAGGCGACCAGGTGCTGACGACGGTGTCCGAGCGCATCGTCGGCGCGCTGCGCGGCAGCGACCTCGTCGGCCGCTTCGGCGGCGACGAGTTCGTCGTGCTGCTGAACGACCTGACGAGCCGTGCCGACATCGTCGTCGTGCTGGAGGCGCTGCTTTCCGTCGTCGAGGTGCCGGTCAAGGCCGACGGCCGCGCGCTGTCGGTCACGCCGTCCATCGGCGTCGCCGTGTTCCCGGAAGACGGGCGGCTGGCCGAGGAGCTCATCCAGCATGCCGACACGGCCATGTACCGCGCCAAGGCCAAGGGCCGGGCGACCTACCAGTTCTTCGAGTCGGCGCTGGCCGAGACGGCCTATGCCGACCTCGTGCTGGAGGACGAGCTGGCCCAGGGCCTGACGCGCAACGAGTTCGAGCTCTTCTTCCAGCCCCAGGTCGAGGCGACCTCGGGCCAGCTCTCCGGCGCCGAGGCGCTGCTGCGCTGGCGCCATCCGCAGCGCGGCCTGCTGAGCCCGGACGCCTTCATCTTCGTCGCCGAGCGCCACCGCCTGATGCTGACCCTGGGCGAATGGGTGCTGCGCGAGGCGGCCGCCACCGCGCGGCGCTGGCGCGAGCAGGGGCTGACGCAGGGCCACGGGCCGATGCGCATCGCCGTCAACCTGTCGCGCATGCAGTTCCACCTCGACGGCTTTGCCGACACCGTCAAGCGCGTGCTGGACGAGTCCCACGCCCGCGGCCAATGGCTGGAGCTGGAACTGACCGAGCGCATGCTGATCGACGACATCGAGCATGCCCCGGCCACGCTGGCGCAGCTGCGCTCGCTGGGGCTGACGGTGTCGGTCGACGACTTCGGCACCGGCTACACGTCGCTGGCCCACCTGACCGAGCTGCCGCTGGACAAGCTCAAGATCGACCAGGGCTTCACCGCCCGCCTGCCCGACGACGTCGGCGCCCAGGCCATCACGCGCGCCATCGTGCAGATGGCCGTGGGCCTGGGCCTGACGGTGACGGCCGAGGGCGTGCGCACGGCCGCGCAGTGGCAGCTGCTGGCCAGCTGGGGCTGCCAGCAGCTGCAGGGCGAACTGGTGGGGCTGCCGATGTCGTCCTCGGACTTCGAAGCCTGGGTGCGCGCGCGGTGACGAATCAAATGCAACCACAGAGGCACAGAGGCACGGAGAAAAGCGCACCTTTGGATTCCTCTGTGTCTCCGTGCCTCTGTGGTTGCATTTTTGTATTTGCGTGATGTCCCTCACTGACCGCATCCACGCCGAGATCGCCGCCGCTGGCGGCTGGCTGCCCTTCGACCGCTTCATGGCCATGGCCCTCTACGAGCCGGGCCTGGGCTATTACGCCGGCGGCCGGCGCAAGTTCGGCCAGATGCCGAGCGAGGGCTCGGACTTTGTCACCGCGCCCGAGATGTCGCCGCTGTTCGGCCGCGCGCTGGCGCGCCAGCTGGCGCAGGCCCTGAGCGCCAGCGGCTGCAGCGACGTCATCGAGTTCGGTGCCGGCTCCGGTGCGCTGGCGGCCCAGTTGATCGCCGAACTGGATGCGCTGGACGCCGGCCTGGCGCGCTACGCAATAGTCGAGCTGTCGGCCGAACTGCGCGAACGCCAGCGCGAGCGGCTGGCGCACTGGGGTGATCGCGTCGAATGGCTGGACGCGCTGCCCGACGCGATCGAGGCCGTCGTTGTCGGCAACGAGGTGCTGGATGCGATGCCGGTGCAGCTCATCGCCTTCGACGGCCAGGCCTGGCGCGAGCGCGGCGTCGTGTCCGCAGGCGAGGGCTTTGCCTTCGAGGACCGCGACGCCCGGCTGCGCCCGCCCATCGACACCGGCTTCGTGCCCGGCACCGTCACCGAGATCCACCCGCAGGCCGAGGCCTTCACGCGCACGCTGGCGCACAAGCTCAGGCGCGGTGCCGCCTTCTTCATCGACTACGGCTTCCCGGAGGCCGAGTACTACCACCCGCAGCGCCACGGCGGCACGCTGATGTGCCACCAGAACCACCTGGCCGACCCCGACCCCTTGGTCGCCGTGGGCGACAAGGACATCACGGCCCACGTCAACTTCACCGGCATCGCGCTGGCGGGCCAGGACGCCGGGCTCGCCGTGCTGGGCTACACCAGCCAGGCCAACTTCCTGCTGAACTGCGGCATCGCCGAGCTGCTGACCGATGCGTCGCTCGCCGAGCGCGCCATGGCCCACCGGCTGCTCGCCGAGCACGAGATGGGCGAGCTGTTCAAGGTGATCGGCTTTGCGCCCTTGAACGCGCCGTTCGATGCGCTCGGCTTCGAACGCGGCGACCGATCACACAGGCTGTAGCCGGCCTACCAGCTGCCCGTGTTGGGCATCGACAGCCAGGGCTCGGCCGGCGCCAGCGCGGGGCCGGCCTGCAGCAGCTCGATGGAGATGCCGTCCGGCGAGCGGACGAAGGCCATGCGGCCATCGCGCGGCGGGCGGTTGATGAGCACGCCGTGCTCCTGCAGCTTGCGACAGGTGGCGTAGATGTCGTCCACCGCATAGGCCACATGGCCGAAGTTGCGTCCACCGCTGTAGACCTCGGCCCGGCCGCTGGCGTCGGGCCAGTTGTAGGTCAGCTCGATCTGCGCATCCTCGTCGCCGGGGGCCGCGAGGTAGACCAGCGTGAAGCGGCCGGCCTCGTGCTCGGAGCGCCTGACCTCGACGAGGCCGAGGGCGTCGCGGTAGAACTTCATCGACGCGTCCAGGTCGTGGACGCGGACCATGGTGTGCAGGTATTTCATGGCCGGCATTGTCGGTGTGCAGGCGCGGCGAAGCCGGCAGGGGGCTAATAGTCCAGCCACTCCATCTCGGACACCAGCTTGCCGCCGCGGATGCGCTCCAGCGTGCCGGTCAGCACGTCGATGTTGTTGTCGAAGCTGCCGTGGCTGGCGGCGATCTGGTCGCCGGTCTTGGTCGTGCGCACCTTGGGCGTCGTCACGAAGTGCAGCAGCTGCTCGCTGGCCGGCCAGAGCTTGCGCCAGTCGGCGATGTCCTGCCTCGCTTGGCCGTCGGCCCATTGGTCGCCCCACCACAGCGGGTCGCTGGCGACGAGGGCGCGCTCCATGCCGAGCAGCGGCTGCTTGCGGATGTCGTCCAGCGCGCGCGACACGAGGTAGAGCAGCGACTTGCCATAGATGTCGCGCTCGGCCGTGGGCAGGCCGTCGGCGCGCTCGTTGGCATCGGTCAGCACATGCAGGTGCAGCGTCTTCAGCGACAGCACGCCGGCCTTCTGCGCCTCGCCGTAATGCTTGACAGCGAAGCCGCTGGAGCAGGCCGCGGCGTAGAGCTCGCAGCTGGCGGCCGGCAGGACATCGGGCCCGCCGAGCCGGCCCAGCAGATGACCGAGCAGGATGGAGCCGGCCGAGTGGCCGATGAGGTGCAGCTCCAGCGCCTTGCCGCCCTTGGCCAGCGAGTCGCGCAGCTCGCGCAGCATGTCGGCGGCCAGGGCGAGTGCATGGCCGTCGTTCGCGCCGCCCTCGGCGTTCTCGCGCATCTCGCTCCAGATGCCGCGCGCGAACTGCCGGCCCACCGCCTCGATGGCGCGGTCCTTGGCCTCCGCGGCGGCCTCGCGCAGCCGGTCCAGCCAGCCTTCGCTGCGGTCGCCGGCGATGACGCGGTGCTTCAGGTCCTCCAGCATGTCCTGCAGCGTCTCGACGGGTCCGGTCTTCCATGTCAGGAACAGCGGGTAGATGCCGTTGGCCAGGAAGTAGGGTGCCAGCACGCGGATGCGCTGCAGGGACTCGAGCTCGGAGTTCAGCCCGCCGTGGGCGTAGATGGCGAGCTTGACGGTCTTGTCCTTGCTCGCCTTGAACCAGGCCGCGGGCCGCTCGACGACGATCTCCCGGGCCAGGCCCGTGCGGTCGCTGCGGTCGCGCGTGAAGTCGGTGGACATCAGCTGGCCGTCGTTGCCCGACACCAGCGTGTGCGTGTAGGCCGCGTCGGTGCGCAGCGGCTGGTAGGGCTTGTGCGCGAACTCGTGGTTGACAGGCCAGGGGTCGTCGCGCGGGTTGTCGCCCTCGCACAGCGTCGCGGCGACATCGCTCAGGCCGCGGCCGGCCATCACGCGGAAGCCGCTGGCGGCTGCTGTCCTGGACGCCTTGGCCGAGGTTTTGCCGCCGGCCGGCGTGCGGCCCTTCAGGTCCGACAGGTCCTGCGGCACGCCCAGAGCCACCGCCCAGGCGTCACTGCCGTTGGTGACCCAGTCCTCGTAGGGCAGGATGGCGAAGCCGCTGGCGCCCCAGCCGGTGCCCCAGCTGTTCTGCACGACGAAGCCGCGCTCGTTGAAGCCGACCAGCGCGAAGGCGTGGCCGCCGGTCTTGCGCTTCATGCGCGCAATGCGCGGCAGCTTGTCGTGGCTGTCGGGCAGGGCGCGGCTGTCGATGCCCCAGCCGTCGTGCACGTCGGCCGACACATAGACGGCGCCGATCTCGTAGATGGCGGCCTGCATGTCGACGACGCTTTTCTTGTCGACGCGGTAGTAGACGCCGAGCGTGCGCCGCGTGGCGTCGTCGTCCCAGCCGGCGCCGGGGCGCTCGAACACGCCGTTGCCGTCGCGGTCCAGCGGGTAGGGCCACAGCGTCTCGGTGCAGACGCCGTGCTTGTGCCAGCCCTTCAGCGCGCCGCGGCAGGAGGAGCCTTCGTAGTCCTGGCCCGGCCACTCGTCGTAGAGCTTGGCGAGTTCATAGAACATGCGCGGGCTGACCAGCTCTGGCAGTTTGCGCGGCGTCGGCTTGGTGTTGATATGACCCAGCCAATACAGGTAGTTGGTGACGCAGGCCAGGCCGAAGCCGGTGCAGGCGCCCTCGTTGCCCTGGTTCAGGATGCGCCCGGCTTTCACATAGGCCGGCAGCAGCTTCTTCAGATCGCTGTCGAGCGGCCAGCGTGGCGGCAGCGAGCGCAGCGGCGAGCGGTAGACGAGGTCGCGAAGGTCGAGGCGGTCGGGGCGGGCATCGAGCTTTGGCGTGGGTGCGGCGTTGTCGGCGGCCTTCTGCGCCGCGAGTTTCCTGGTGGCCATGCTTGTCTCCTGGTTGTCGCCGGATGATGGCCGTCAGCCAGGGGCGGAACAAGCGTGCAGGCGCGCCGGATCCCCATGTTGAAGGACGTCAGCCCAGCGGCGCGATGCCCAGCCAGGCCGCGTGCGCCCAGAACGCGAAAAAGGCCCACAGCGCAAATCCTGCGGCGACGGTGGCCAACGAGCCGGCGAGCGTCGGCGCGGCGGTCACCGGTGCCGGGCGGCGGCGCGCCGCGCGGAACACGAGGATGGACCAGACCAGGAAGCTGCCGAACAGCATCACGTCGGCCAGCGTGTTGTTGGCGATCAGGTGGGCGAAGGCCCAGACCTTGACCGACAGCGTCATCGGATGCTGCAGCTTGGCCTTGAAGTGGTTGCGCGGCACATAGGCGGCGGCCATCAGGATCATCGCGATGAGCACCAGCGCGGCGGCCGCGTGGTTCATGCCGCGAATGGGCTGCCACAAAACGACCGGCTCATGGCGGGCCTGCGAGTAGCCCCAGACGATGAGCCCGAAGCCGACCAGGGACACCAAGGTGTAGAGGCCCTTCCAGCCTTTTTCGCCGAGCCGGGCGATCTGCGCGTCACGCCAGCGCGGCGCGATGGCGCGGGTCAGGTGGATGCCGAGGAAAAGGGCGAGGCCGAGGGCGAGCCAGGTCATCGAAATCTCCGTTAGGTTTGTCGGTCCACGCGCAACGCCAGCACGACGGAGCTGTTGGTGCGCAGCACGCCCTCGATGTCGCCGATCTCGTCGAGCAGCGCGTCGAGCCGGGCCGTAGTGTCGGCGCGCAGCAGCGCCATGTAGTCGAACTCACCGCTGACGGACGCGAGCTGGCGCAGCTCGGGCAGTTCTGATAGGCGCTTGACGACGTCGCGGCCGGCCTTGGGGCTGACGGTGATGCCGACGAAGGCCTGCACGCTGCGACCCGCTTCGTCACCGCCCAGCCGTGCCGTGTAGCCGACGATGCGCCCGCTGCCCTCCAGCCGCGCCAGCCGCGCGACGACGGTGGTGCGCGCCACACCGAGCCTGCGCGCCAGCGTCGCCGTGCTCTCGCGTGCATTGGCCTGCAGCAGCAGGATGAGGCGGCGGTCGAGGTCGTCGACCGGATTCGTGGGGATGTCTGACATATCGGCGAATCATCGCGACGAAACGGCGAAACAACAAATCATTTCGCCGAAGCATCGCTTTCTTTCGTCGGCGACCCTGCCTAGAGTTCGCTCCACACAAGAACCTGCCTGGAGCCTCCCATGAAGATCGCCCTGCTCGGCGCCGGCCACATCGGCCAGACCATCGCCCGCCTGCTGCACGCCACTGGCGACTACCAGGTCACCGTGCTCGACAAGAACGCCGGCTACCTGAAGACGCTGGCCGCCGAGGGCATAGACACCGCCGAGGTCGACAGCGACAACCGTGGCGCGCTCGCGGCCCAGCTGCGCGGCAAGGACGCCGTCGTCAACGCGCTGCCCTACCACCTCGCCATCACCGCCGCCGAACTGGCGCTGGAGTGCGGCTGCCACTACTTCGACCTGACCGAGGACGTGGCCGCCACGCAGGCCATCAAGAAGATGGCCAACGGCGCCAAGACGGCCTTCATGCCGCAGTGCGGCCTGGCGCCCGGCTTCATCGGCATCGTTGCCCACCACCTCGCCAGCGGCTTCGACTCGGTGCGCGACGTGCAGATGCGCGTCGGCGCGCTGCCGGCCTTCCCGACCAACGCGCTGAAGTACAACCTGACCTGGTCCGTCGACGGCCTCATCAACGAGTACTGCCACCCCTGCGAGGCCATCCACGAGGGCGAGACCATCGCCGCGCTGCCGCTGGAGGGCCTGGAGCACTTCAGCCTGGACGGCACCGAGTACGAGGCCTTCAACACCTCCGGCGGCCTGGGCACGCTGTGCGAGACCTGGGCCGGCAAGGTGCGCAACCTCGACTACAAGACCGTGCGCTACCCCGGCCACCGCGGCCTGATGCAGTTCCTGCTCGGCGACCTGGGCCTGAAGAGCGACCAGGCCAACCTGAAGGACATCATGCGCAAGAGCATGCCGGCGACGATGCAGGACGTGGTGCTCGTCTTCGTCACCGTGTCGGGCATGAAGAACGGCGTGCTGCTGCAGGAGGTGTTCGCGCGCAAGATCTTCGCGACGCGGGACGGTGCCCAGCCCTTGAGTGCCATCCAGATCACGACGGCGGCCGGCATCTGCGCGGCGGTTGACTTGTTCCGCGAAGGCAAGCTGCCGCAGCAAGGCTTCGTGCGCCAGGAGCAGGTCGCGTTGCCGGACTTCCTGGCCAACCGCTTCGGCTCCGCGTACCAACAGTCGCGCCAGGTGGAATCCATTTCCTGAGAATGCAGGCCATGAAGCAACAGACCCTTTCCGTTCTCGACGCCCTCGGCGTCCACCTGCCGGCCAGCGGCGACCTGACCGTGCGCTCGCCCATCGACGGCAGCGTGCTGGCCCAGCTGCCGACGGCCAAAGCCGCCGACATGCAGGCCGCCGTGGGCCGGGCGCATGAGGCCTTCAAGGCCTGGCGCGTCGTGCCGGCGCCCAAGCGCGGCGAGCTGGTGCGCCTGTTCGGCGAGGAGCTGCGTGCGCACAAGGCGCAGCTGGCGCAGCTGGTGTCCATCGAAGCCGGCAAGGTGAGGAGCGAAGGCCTGGGCGAAGTCCAGGAAATGATCGACATCTGCGAGTTCGCCGTCGGGCTGAGCCGCCAGCTGCACGGCCTGACCATCGCCAGCGAGCGCCCCGGCCACCGCATGATGGAGCAGTGGCTGCCGCTGGGCGTCGTCGGCATCATCTCGGCGTTCAACTTCCCCGTGGCCGTGTGGGCCTGGAACTCGGCGCTGGCGCTCGTCGCCGGTGATGCCTGCGTGTGGAAGCCGAGCGAGAAGACGCCGCTGACGGCGCTCGCCACGCAGGCGCTGTTCGAGCGTGCCGTGAAGGCCTATCGCGCTGCCGGCAATGCTGCACCGGAAGGCCTGTCCGAGCTGGTCATCGGCCGCGCCGACGTGGGCGAAGCGATGGTCGACGATGCTCGCGTCGCCCTTGTCTCGGCCACCGGTTCTACGCGCATGGGCCGCGCCGTCGGCCCGCGCGTCGCTGCGCGCTTCGGCCGCTGCCTGTTGGAGCTCGGCGGCAACAACGCCATCATCGTGACGCCCAGCGCCGACCTGGACCTGGCCGTGCGCGGCATCCTGTTCGGCGCCTACGGCACGGCCGGCCAGCGCTGCACGACGACGCGCCGCGTCATCGCGCACGAGAGCATCCACGAGGCGCTCGTCGAGCGCCTGGACCGCGCCCGCGCGCAACTGCCCATCGGCTCGCCGCTGGATCAGGGCACCTTGATCGGCCCGCTGATCGACGCGCGGGCTTTCGAGGCGATGCAGGCTGCGCTGAGCGCCGCGCGCGAGCAGGGAGGCCAGGTCAGCGGCGGCGAGCGTGCATTGGCCGAGCGCCATCCCGACGCCTGGTACGCCGTGCCGGCGCTGGTGCGCATGCCGGCGCAGACCGAGGTGGTCTGCCACGAGACCTTCGCGCCCATCCTCTACACGCTGAAGTACAAGACGCTGGAAGAAGCGATCGCGCTGCAGAACGGTGTGCCGCAGGGCCTGTCGTCGGCCATCTTCACGACGGACCTGCGCGAGGCCGAGCGCTTCATGAGCGCGGCCGGCAGCGACTGCGGCATCGCCAACGTCAACATCGGCACGTCGGGCGCCGAGATCGGCGGCGCCTTCGGTGGCGAGAAGGAAACGGGCGGTGGCCGCGAGAGCGGTTCGGACGCGTGGAAGGCGTACATGCGGCGCACGACCAACACCGTGAACTATTCGAGCGAGCTGCCTTTGGCTCAGGGCGTGAAATTCGACGTCTGATCGACGTTCCGGGAGGCCGCAAAAAGCAGGCTATACTGCGCGGCTCCTGAAAGCCCAGGTGGCGGAATTGGTAGACGCACTAGTTTCAGGTACTAGCGGGTAACTCCGTGGAGGTTCGAGTCCTCTCCTGGGCACCAAATGAAAAAGGCCAGCGCGAATGCGCTGGCCTTTTGCATTTGTATTCGTGCCCAGGAGAGGACTCGAAAGGCACGTCGCCGAGGACCGAGGACAGGCCCTGCGGCCTGTCCGACGCCTCGGGGAAGGCTTCGCGCCTCTGGCGCGTTGCCGTCTGCCGGGGTCGCCGGAGGTGACCGAGTCCCCGCTGAATGGCCCTCGATGGGCCGTTCAGCGAGTGGTGGCGAAAACCGAACTTGCAGCGGTGGATCCAAACCATCGCTCCTCAAACTCCCCGGCAGAAACGCCGCGTCCAAACCACCACCCCTGCCCCCAATCGCACCCCATCTCGCGCAACGCCACCATCTGCGCCTCCGTCTCCACCCCTTCGGCGACGACCTCCATCCCCAGCTCATGCGCCATCCGCACGATGGCCCGGCACAGCGCCAGCGCCTTGCCGCCGCCCTCCAGCCCGGCGACGAAGCTGCGGTCGATCTTCACCGTGTCGATGGCGTGATGCTGCAGATAGCTCAGCGATGAATAGCCGGTGCCGAAGTCGTCCAGCGAGATCGACAGCCCGCCCTCGCGCAGCGCGCGCAGCCGCTCCGTCACGGCCTCGTCGCGCTCCAGCAGCAAGCCCTCGGTGATCTCGACGGCCAGCGCGTCGCCGGACATGCCCAGGCCATGCAGGTGCTTGACCCAGTCGGGCTGCACGCGATGGCTGCGCTCGCCAAGGAACTGCACGGGCGATTTGTTGATGCTGATCTGGAAGCCCTCGTGACCCGCCGCTCGCCAGGCCCGGGCCTGCGCGGCCGCCTCGCGGAACACCCAGTCGCCGATGTCGACGATGAGCCCGGTTGCCTCGGCGATCGGTATGAAGTGCGCCGGGCTCACGTCGCCCAACTGGGGGTGCTTCCAACGCAGCAGCGCCTCGGCCTTGCGTGGCCGCGCGGCCACGTCGCGCAGCGACAGGATGGGCTGGTAGACGAGGCTGAACTGCGCCAGCCGCAGCGCCTCGCGCAGTTCGGCTGCCAGCCGCGTACGCCGCTGCGCAGCTTCATGCAGCACCGGCGTGAACACGCTCATGCGGTTGCGGCCGGCGCCCTTGGCCTCGTAGAGCGCCAGGTCGGCATGCTTGAACAGCGACTCGATCTCGTTGCCGTCCCGCGGCGCCAGGCTCACGCCGATGCTGGCCGACACATAGACCCGCTCGCCCGCGATGTCGAAGGCTTCGGACAGCGCCTCCAGCAACTCGTGCCCGACGCGCTCGGCCTCCGGCGCCGCCTGCTCCGCGGCCAGCAGCACGGTGAATTCATCGCCGCCCATGCGCGCCACCGTCGCGCCGGCAGGCATGCAGGCCTGCAGGCGCGCGGCCACCTGCACCAGCAGCGCGTCGCCCACGTCGTGGCCCAGCGAGTCGTTGACCTCCTTGAAGTGGTCCAGGTCCACGAACATGACGGCCAGCTCCTCGCCGCTCATCATGCGTTGCGACAGCGCGCGTTCAATGCGCTCGCGCAGCGCGCGGCGGTTGGGCAGTCCGGTCAGCGTGTCCAGCCGCGCCTGCTGCCACACCAGCACCTCCTGGCGCTTGCGGTCGGTGATGTCGGTGTGCGTGCCGACCATGCGCAGCGGTTGGCCGTGGGCGTCGCGCGCAATGACCATGCCGCGGCTCAATATCCATTTCCACGAGCCGTCCTTGGCCAGCACGCGGTGCTCGTTGCGGTAGACCGGCGTGCGGCCGGCGAAATGGTCCTCGCGGTCGCGGGCCATCTGCACAAGGTCGTCGGGATGGGTGCGCGCGTCGAAGGCCTCGGGTGTCGCGGCCACGTCGCCGGGCTCGAAGCCGTACAGGCGCAGATAGCGGTCGGAGTAATACTCGACGCCGGCCTGCACATGCCAGTCCCACACGCCGTCGCCGCTGCTTTCCAGCGCCAGCTTCCAGACCGCGTCGGCCTCATGCAGCCGGTTCTCGGCGGCCCGGCGCGCGGCGATGTCGCTGTGCGTGCCCAGCCACAGTGCCGAGTCCGGCAGGCGCTGCGCCTGGGCCAGCACCCAGGTCGTGCCGAGGCGGTACTCCATCTCGAAGCGGCCCGTCGATTGCGCCGCGGCCCAGGCCTGCGCGAAGGGCGTGCGGTCGTCCTCGTGCAGCCAGGCGGAAAGCGGCGAGGGCAGGGCCGGCCGGTTCAAGACATCGGCCAGGCGAGCGTTCATCCACAGCAGCCGGCCCTGGGCGTCGGCCTTCCAGACTTGTTGGGGCAACGCGTCGAGCACGGAGGCGAAATGCACGGGCAAAGCAGATCTGCGATGGATACGGGACAGTATGCCCGTGGCAGGCCTGCGGCATGCGCCACAATCGCGCCCGCCCGAGCCGTTCGGGCGAGTTATTTCGCGAGACCCCCCGCAATGAACAAGACCGATCTGATCGAACACCTGGCCGCCAAGCACGAGCTGAGCAAGGCCGAAGCCGGCCGCGTCCTCGAGACCCTGCTGGACGCCGTCGTCACCACCGTGAAGAAGGGTGGTTCCGTGTCGATCCCCGGCTTCGGCTCCTTCAAGCAGCACGCCCGTGCCGCCCGCAACGGCGTGAACCCCAGCACCGGCGCCAAGATCAAGATCGCCGCCGCCAAGCTGCCCAAGTTCACCCCGGGCGCCGGCTTCAAGGCCGCCGTGGATCCCAAGGCCGCTGCCAAGAAGGCGGCTGCCAAGCCCGCTGCCAAGGCTGCCGCCAAGCCGGCCGCCAAGGCCAAGAAGAAGTAATTCTTCGTTGTTGAAATGAGCGCGCGCGGCGGAACACCCACCATCGTCGACGTCGCCCGCGAGGCGGGCGTGTCGATCAAGACCGTTTCGCGCGTGCTCAACCATGAGTCCGGCGTGCATGAAAGCACCCGGGACCAGGTGCTCAAGGTGGTGGAGGCGCTGCGCTACCGGCCCAAGCAGTCGGCGCGCAGCCTCGCAGGCGGGCGCTCCTTCCTGATCGGCCTGCTCTATTACGACCCCAGCGCCGCCTTCGTCGGCAGCGTGCAGCAGGGTGCCACGGTGCGCTGCCGCGAGCTCGGCTATCACCTGGTCGTCGAGTCGCTTCACAACGACGCGCCCGACCTGCGCCAGCAGATCGACCGCATGGTGATGGCGCTGCGGCCCGACGGCATGATCCTGACGCCGCCGCTGTGCGACAACCCCGAGGTGCTGGCCGCGCTGCGCGAGAACGGCACGCCTTGCGTGCTAATGTCCCCGGAGCGCGACATCCGTGGCGTGCCATCGGTGCGCATGGACGACGTCCACGCGGCCGAGGAGATCACCAACCTGCTCATCAGCCTCGGCCACCGCCGCATCGCGCTGATCAAGGGGCCGCCGGACCAGTCGGCCAGCGCGGCCCGCGAGCTGGGCTACCGCACGGCGATGAAGTCGCATGGCATCGAGGTGGACCCCGAACTGATCCAGCCCGGCGCCTTCAACTTCAACAGCGGCCGCGACGCCGCCCACAAGCTGCTCAGCGGCCGCCAGCGTCCGACGGCCGTGTTCGCCAGCAACGACGACATGGCCCTGGGCGTGCTTGCCGCCGCGCACCGCCTGGGCCTGAACGTGCCGGGCGAGCTGTCCGTCGCCGGCTTCGATGATTCCCCGCCTGCCGCCCTGGTCTGGCCTGCGCTCACCACGGTGCGCCAGCCCGTCGCCGAGATGGCGCGAACGGCTGTCGAGATGCTGGTCTTCGCGCAGAAGCCGGAGCTCGGTCCCGCCGACGACGGCGAACTGCACAAGGTGCTGGCGCACGAGCTCGTCGTGCGCGACTCCACCCGGGCCGGCTGAGGCCGCGCCTGCAAGGCCTGCGTTCGGCCCCGACTTCGCCAAATAGACACCGCTGTCATTTTTATTGACAGCGTTGTCAGGCGTCGGGATGATCGCCCCTCTCGTCCGGCTCCCTACCACCATGAACATCCTCGATCCCGACCGCCTCGACCTTTCCGCATTGGCCAAATCCTTTCCGCCCGACTTCCTGTGGGGCGTGGCCACCAGCGCCGCGCAGATCGAGGGCGCTGCCTTCGAGGATGGCAAGGGCGCGTCCATCTGGGACCACTTCTGCCGCCAGCCGGGCCGCATCAACGATGCGTCCAACATCGACGTCGCCTGCGACCACTACCACCGCTATCGCGAGGACGTCGCGCTGATGAAAAGCCTGGGCCTGGATTGCTACCGCTTCAGCCTGGCCTGGCCGCGCGTGCAGCCGCTGGGGCAGGGCGCCTGGAACGAGGCCGGTTTCGCCTTCTACGACCGCCTCATCGACGAGTTGCTGCGGGCCGGCCTGCAGCCGCACGCCACGCTCTACCACTGGGACCTGCCGCGGGCGCTGGACGAGGCCTGCAACGGCTGGCTGTCGCGCGATGTCGTCGCCCGCTTCGCCGACTACGGTGCCGAAGTGGCCCGCCGCTTCGGCGACCGCCTGGCCAGCATCGCCACGCACAACGAGCCCTGGTGCACGGCCACGCTGGGCTATGAGACCGCCCAGTTCGCGCCCGGCCACAAGAGCCGCGCCGAGAGCCTGCAGGTGGCCCACCACCTGATGCTGTCGCACGGCGACGCCATCAAGGCCATGCGCGCGGAGACGAAGGCCAGGCTCGGCATCGTCCTGAACCACACGCCGGCCTTCCCCGCCACGCCGACCGAAGCCGACCGCCGCGCCGCCCGCATCGACGACGGCCTGAACGTGCGCTGGTACATGGACCCCATCTTCCGCGGCGCCTACCCCCAGGACGCCATCGACCACGTCGGCGCCGACGCGCCCAGGATCGAGCCGGGCGACCTGGAGCGCATCGGCCAACCACTGGACTTCCTCGGCATCAATTTCTACACGCGCAGCCTGTTCGGCGCCGACGGCAAGACCGTCAAGGGCCCGGGCCAGCGCGGCTTCACCGACATGGGATGGGAGATCGTGCCCGAGGTCTTCGCCCAGCACCTGGTGCGCCTGGCCCGCGAATACAACCCGCCGCCGATGTTCATCACCGAGAACGGCATGGCCAACGCCGACACGGTCGTGGACGGCCGCGTACCCGACAAGGAGCGCATCGCCTACTTCTCCGCCCATCTGCAGGCGCTGGCCACCGCGATGAGCCTGGGCGCCGACGTGCGCGGCTACTTCTACTGGAGCCTGCTGGACAACTTCGAGTGGAACTCGGGCTATGCGAAGCGCTTCGGCCTCGTGCACGTCGACTACGAGACGCTCGCCCGCCTGCCCAAGGACAGCGCCCACTGGTATCGCGAGTTCATCGCCCGGCATCGCGCCACGCGCTGAGAGCGCCCAAGGACGACCTCCCCGGGGCGTCAGTCATGCATTCCTCCGCGTTTGCCCCGAGAAAGGCACGGAATTTCGGTCATGATCAGGCGCTAAGCTCCGCTCTGCGCCGTACAAGGGAGAATTCCCTGATGCGATGCGCGTGCAATCGGCCGAGTTGACGTATATCTGGAGGCCGGTCCAGGTCATTTGGCAGCGGTGCCAAGACCGGGCCGGGTCGAGGGACGCCCGGGCGCGGGTTTTGAGTGAATGCAGGATAGATCAAACGATCCGCTGATCGATGTCAGCCAATTGACCGTGGGGATGTTCATCCACCTGGACCTGGGCTGGATGTCGCATCCGTTTCCGCTGTCGAGCTTCAAGATCGCGTCCAGCGACCAGTTGCTGATCCTGCGCCGGCTGGGGCTGACGCAAGTGCGCTGGAGCCCCTCCAAGAGCGATCTGTCCCTGCAGCCCGCCACCGACGCTGCCGGTGTTCCGGCGGAGGCAGATGCGGCCGACGTCGTGCCCGCTGCCGCGGCCCAGCCGACCCCGGAGGAACTGGCCCGCGAGGCCCACCGCCGTGCCCTCGCGGCGCAGCGTGAGGCGCTGCGCCTGTGCGAGGAACAGTACGGCGAGGCGGCCGATGGTTTCCGCAGGGTCATGGATGTCGTGCAGACCGACCCGCACCAGGCGCGCGCGCAAGCCGAGGGGCTGACCGCTGCACTGCTGGACAAGATGCTGGTCGAAGGCGATCTCAACATGCGGCTGCTCAATGAAGCCGCAGGCGACCGCTCGACCGCCCACGCGCTCAACGTCTGCATCATCGCCTTGCTGCTGGGCCGCGCCTTCGGCATGGGCCGCGACGAGATGATGGACCTGGGCGTCGGTTCGCTGCTGCACGACGTCGGCAAGCTGGAGGTCGCCGCCCGCCTGCGTCACCGCGACGAGAGCTTCACGGCCGCCGAGACCCAGGCCTACCAGCAGCACGTCGCCAAGGGCGTGGCCATTGCCCAGGCCATGGGCCTGGCGCCGGCGCCGTTGCTCATCGTTGCGCAGCATCACGAGCATGCGGATGGCAGCGGCTTCCCGCAGCGCATCAACATGGACCGCATGAGCACCGGCGCGCGCATCGTCGCGCTGGTCAATCGCTTCGATGGCCTGTGCAACCCGCTCATCACCTCCAAGGCCATGACGCCGCACGAGGCACTGTCGCTGATGTTCGCGCAGGGCCGCAACCGCTTCGACGCGACGATGCTGAACGCCTTCATCCGCATGATGGGCGTCTACCCGCCGGGCTCCACCGTGCAGCTCACCGACGACCGCTACGCGCTGGTCGTATCGGTCAACTCGGCGCGGCCGCTGAAGCCGCGTGTCATGGTCCACGACCCCAAGGTGCTCAAGGAAGAGGCACTCATCCTGAATCTCGAGGAGATGCCTGACCTTGGCATCCGGCGCAGCCTGAAACCGCAGTTCCTGCCGCGGGCGTCGCTCGACTATCTCAGCCCCCGAGCCCGCATCGCCTACTTCTTCGACGCCGTCAGCACCGGGCCCGGGGAGTTGGTCGCGTGACCGCCGGTCGCGAGGCCAACCTGCCCCTGCCTCGCGTCCTCGAGGCGCCGCCCCTGATCGACGCGCTGCTCGAAGGCCTGCCGGAACCGGCGTGGCTCGTCGATGGCGAGACGCTCACCGTCAGCGTCATCAACCGTGCCGCGCTGCGCCTGCTTGGCCTCAAGCCCGAACGGGCGCTGGGCCAGCCGCCGGGGCTGCTGTGCGGCTCGCTGGAGGACGAGGCCTTCTGGCAGGGCGCCGCACGCGACCCGTTTGCGCGCATCCGCTCCGACACCGTGTTGACCCACAGCGACGGCCAGCCGCGCTGGGTCAGCCGCGCGATCAGCCCCATCCACGCGCCCGATGGCGCCCGCTACTGGCTGGTGCTGCTGCACGACCAGACCCGCCGCCGCCGCGCCGAGGCCGAGCGCGAGACGCTGCTGGCCGAACTGCGGGCCACGCTGGAATCGACGGCCGATGGCATCCTCGTCGTCGACTTGGCCGGCCGCGTGCGCAGCTTCAACCGCCGCTTCGCCAAACTCTGGAACCTGCCCGGCGGCCTGTTGCACGAGCCGGGCGATGCGGGGCTTTGGCTGAGCCTGCAGCGTGTCATGGTCGATGGGGAGCAGTACCGGCTGCGCATCGAGGCCTTGCTGGACGCGCCACTGATGCGCTCCAGCGACGTGCTGCGCCTGGCCGACGGCCGCGTGCTGGAGCAGGTCTCGCTGCCGCAGATGAGCCGCGGCGAGCCGATTGGCCGCGTGTTCTCCTTCCGCGACCTCAGCGAGAAGCTGGCCGCCCACCAGCGCATCGAGGAACTGGGCCGCTCCGACGTGCTGACCGGCGCGCCGAACCGGCGCGCGCTGGCCGATCGCATCGTCCAGCAGATGGCGGTCGGCAGTTCCGGCGAGGCACCGCCGGCATTCGCCCTGCTGCATCTGGACCTGGACCGCTTCAAGCAGATCAACGACACGCTGGGCCACAGCTACGGTGACCGCGTGCTGCGCGAGGTCGTCGAGAGGTTGCGTGGTGCCGTCGGGGCCAACGACACGCTGGCGCGGCTGGGCGGCGACGAGTTTGCGCTGCTGATCGACGGTGCGCAGATGTTCGAGGCCGAGGCGACCGCGCGGCGCGTGCAGCAACTGCTGGCGCAGCCGTTCAATTTCGACACGCTGAGCTTCACCGTCACGGCGAGCTGCGGTATTGCGCTCTACCCCGGCGACGGCAGCAAGCCCGATGAACTGATGGCCAGCGCCGAGCGGGCCATGCATTGGGTCAAGGAAGGCGGCCGGGCGGGCTTCCGCTTCCATGTGCCGCGCAAGGAGGTCGACCTGCTGTCGCGCATGCGGCTGGACCATGCCATGCGCCAGGCGCTGGCACAGGGGCGCTTCCGGCTGCACTACCAGCCCCAGGTCGAGCTCGGCAGCGACCGCGTCATCGGCGCCGAGGCGTTGATCCGCTGGCGCGATCCGGAGCGTGGCGACATCTCGCCGGCCGAGTTCATTCCGCTCGCCGAGGAGAGCGGCTTTGTCGTCGACATCGGCGAGTGGGTGCTGCGCGAGGCCGTCGACCAGGCCGCCCACTGGTTGAGCCGCGGCCTGCGCATGCCGGTGGCCGTCAACGTGTCGGCACTGCAGTTCCAGCAGGCCCACTTCGTCAACAGCGTCGCCGATGCCCTGCGCGACGCGGCGCTGCCGCCCAGCATGCTGGAGCTGGAGCTGACCGAAGGCGTGCTGCTGGGCGACACCAATGAAGGCCTCAAGCGCATGCAGGCGCTGGCGGCGCTGGGCGTCACGCTGTCCATCGACGACTTTGGCACCGGCTATTCGTCGTTGGCCTACCTGAAGCGCTTCCCCATCCAGCGCCTGAAGATCGACCGCAGCTTCGTGCAGGGCCTGCCCGGCGACCCCAGCGACGTCGGCATCGCCAACGCCATCGTGCAGATGGGCCGGGCGCTGGGCCTGCAGGTCATCGCCGAGGGCGTCGAGACCGAGGCCCAGCGCGACTTCCTCGCCCAGGCGGGCTGCCACGAATTCCAGGGCTATCTTTTTGCGCCCGCGCTGCGTCCCGAGGAGTTTGAGCAGCGCGTGCGCCCGCGCCGGCATGTCGTCGACGCCGCCGTGTCCGGCTGGCTCGGCCTCGCCAGCACGGGTTGAAACGGGCGCGCGCACAATGCGCCCATGCTCTACCGCTTCAAATCCAAGGCCGGCGCCGACGTCGTCATGCTGGGGGACTCCGGCAGTGACGTGCTGCGCCTGATGGGCCGCTCGCCATCGCCCCAGGGCATCCTCGAAGCCGCCGCGCTGCCAGGGCTGATCCAGGCGCTGGAAGCCGGTGTCGCGGCCGACGAGGCACAGTTCCAGCAGGCCGTCGACGCTGCCAGGGCCGCCGGCGAGCCCGCACCGCGCCGCCAGGGGGTTTCGCTGCGCCAGCGTGCCTGGCCGTTGCGTGAGCTGATGGCGCGCAGCCAGAAGGAAGGCGTCGACGTCGTCTGGGGCGTGTAGTGCTGGAGCAGGCCACCCGCATCGTTCTCGTCCGCCATGGCGAGACCACCTGGAACCGGGCGACGCGCATCCAGGGCCACACCGACATTCCGCTCAGCGACCTGGGCCTGGCGCAGGCCGACCGGCTTGCCCGGGCCCTGGCCGACGAACCGCTGGATGCCGTCTATTCCAGCGACCTCCGCCGTGCCCGCCAGACGGCCGAGGCCCTGGCCCATCTGCAGGGCTTCGCCGTGCGGATCGACGCGGGGCTGCGCGAACGGTCCTTCGGCCGCTTCGAGGGACTGAGCTGGGAGGAGATCGCTCAGAACCATCCCGAAGACTCTGCCCGCTGGCGCCGGCGCGAGCCCGATTTCCAGGTCGGCGGCGGTGAAAGCCTCGTCACCTTCAGTGCGCGCTGCGTTGCCGCCGTCCAGGGCATCGTGGCGGCCCACCCTGGCCAGAGCATCGCCGTCGTCGCCCATGGCGGAGTGCTGGACTGCCTGTACCGCGCCGCCACCCGCACGGCGCTGGACGCGCCGCGCAGTTGGCATCTCGGCAATGCGACGATCAACCGCCTGCTGGCGACGACCGAGGGCTTCACGCTGGTCGGCTGGAACGACGACCGCCACCTCGCCGGCCTCCGTGCCGACGACATCGCGGCATGACGCTTCCCTAAATGACTGTTGCATCGGCGCGTCGCTTCAGCGTCGTATGACAAGTGCCACTCCTATACTGGCCTTCACTGTTATTCACTTGTCGGGCCGTCAACCCGACATCACACAACTGCAAAGGCTAACGATGAAGAAAGTCACGCTCGCCGCCGCTCTGGCCACTGTCATGGTCGCTCCGGCTTTCGCACAAAGCTCGGTCACCCTGTGGGGCCGCATCAACACCACTGTCGAAAGCCAGAAGGTGGCGAACCAGGACCGCAAGGTCATGATGGAGAACAACAGCTCGCGCCTGGGCCTGCGTGGCACGGAAGATCTGGGTGGCGGTCTGAAGGCTGCGTTCAACCTGGAGCACGGCCTGAATTCCGACACCGGCGCGGCGTCCGGCGGCACGACCTTCTGGAGCCGCCAGGCCAACGTCGAACTGACCGGCTCGTTCGGCACCGTTCGCCTGGGTTCGTGGTTCCCGGATTCGTACTTCTCGACCGTCGACCGCGTCAGCAACCACAACCACGACACCGGCACGTCGGCTGACGCGCTGTTCTCGGACTTCGGCTTCGCCTACCGCACCAACAAGGTCGGCTACTTCTCGCCGACGGTGGGTGGCTTCGGCTTCATCGCCAGCGTTCGCGCCGGCGAAGGCGCCCCGGGCCAGCCGCGCGCCTGGGACCTGTCGGGCAACTACGAGGCGGGTGGCCTGCACATCGGCGCCACCTACGCCCAGGCCGACACCGCCGCCAAGCGCAAGGCCTTCACGCTGGAGGCCGACTATGGCTTCGGTCCCTTCCTGGTCGCTGGCTACTACCAGCGCGAGGAAGTCTCCGGCTTCCGTTCGCGTGACATCGGCCGCGTTTCGGCCATGTACACGTCCGGCGCTTCCGAGTTCCACGTCAACGTCGGTGGCACTAAGTCCGGCGGTGACGGCACGTTCAAGAGCACCGGTGGCAAGCAGTGGACGCTGGGCTACAACTACAACCTGAGCAAGCGCACCAAGCTCTACGGTTTCTACACGAACCTGGACCTGAACAACGCCAACAAGGTCGGCGACTTCAACTCGCTGGCCGCCGGCATCCGCCACAACTTCTGATCCTTCGGGACTGGAAACGAAAAGCGCCCCTCGGGGCGCTTTTTTAATCTCCGAACAGGTCGGACGAGCCCTTGCCCGGCGGCGCCAGTCCCAGGTGGCGATAGGCCGCGACTGTCGCGACCCGGCCGCGCGGCGTGCGTTGCAAAAAACCCTGTTGGATCAGATAGGGTTCGATGACGTCCTCGATGGTGCCCGCCTCTTCGCCGATCGCTGCGGCGACGTTGTCCAGGCCGACCGGGCCGCCGTCGAAGCGGTGCACGACCGCCTCGAGCAGCTTGCGGTCCATCAGGTCAAAGCCCTGCGGGTCGACATCGAGCATGGCCAGCGCCTTGTCGGCGATGCCCGCGACGATGCGGCCGTCGCCCTTGACCTCGGCGTAGTCGCGCACGCGGCGCAGCAGCCGGTTGGCGATGCGCGGCGTGCCGCGCGAGCGCCGCGCGATCTCAAGCGCCCCGTCCGCATCGATGGGCGCGCCCAGCAGGCCGGCCGAGCGGGTCACGATGCGCTGCAGCTCGGCCGGCGTGTAGAACTCCAGCCGCGCGACGATGCCGAAGCGGTCACGCAGCGGATTGGTCAGCATGCCGGCGCGCGTCGTCGCGCCGACCAGCGTGAAGGGCTGCAGGTCGAGCTTGATCGAGCGTGCCGCCGGGCCCTCGCCGATCATGATGTCGATCTGGTAGTCCTCCAGCGCCGGGTAGAGGATTTCCTCGACGACGGGGCTGAGGCGGTGGATCTCGTCGATGAAGAGGACGTCGTTCTTCTCCAGGCCGGTCAGGATCGCCGCGAGGTCCTTGGGCTTCTCCAGCACCGGGCCGGAGGTCTGGCGCAGGTTGACGCCCAGCTCGGCCGCGATGATGTGGGACAGCGTCGTCTTGCCCAGCCCCGGCGGGCCGAACAGCAGCACATGATCCAGTGCCTCGCGGCGCTTGCGGGCGGCGCCGATGAAGATCTCCAGCTGTTCGCGCGCCTTGGCCTGGCCAACATAGTCGTCGAGCAGCTTGGGCCGCAGCGCACGTTCCAGCGCTTCCTCGCGGCTGGACTCGGGCGCGGCACTGACGATGCGCGGTGCCGGTGCAAAGTCGTCGGTCTGGATGCTCATGACAGCTTCTTCAGCGCCAACTTGATGCCGTCACTGACGCCGACATCGGGCGGCAACGCCTTCAGCGCAGCGGCCGCATCCTTCTCGCTGTAGCCCAGCGCGACCAGGGCCTGCAGGATGTCGGCCTGCGCGTCGTTGGCGACAGTGGCCGGCAGTGCGAGGTCGGGACCGAGCTTGCCCTTCAACTCCAGCAGCAGCCGCTCGGCGGTCTTCTTGCCGATGCCCGGCACCTTGGTCAGCCGGGCGATTTCCTGCCGCGACACAGCCTGCGCCAGCTCGGCGACGGACAAGCCGGACAGCAGGCCCAGCGCCATCTTCGGGCCGACACCGCTGATCTTGATGAGCTGTCGGAAGGTGGCGCGCTCCTCGTGCGTGAGGAAGCCGAACAGTTGGTGCGCGTCTTCGCGGACGGTCAGGTGCGTCAGCAGCACGGCCTTGTCGCCGAGGCCGCCCAAGTTGAAGAACGTGCTCATCGGCACGTCGACTTCGTAGCCGACGCCGGCCACGTCGATGACCACCTGGGGCGGTGTTTTCTCGGCGATGACGCCGCTGAGTCTTCCGATCATGACCCGATTATCCGGGCCGGTTCAGCCTCAGTTGCGACCGAACAAACCCAGGCGCTGCGCTTCCAGCGCCGCCTCGGCGCGCGAGCTCACGTTGAGCTTGCGGTAGATCTGCTTCACGTAGTCGGCGATGGTGTGGCGGGACAGGCCCAACTGCACGCCGATCTCCGGCAGCGTGTAGCCCTTGGCCACGCGCAGCAGCACCTCGGTCTCGCGGTCGGTGAGCGACACCTCATGCAGCAGCGATGCGGCCGGCTTCTTCACCTGCGCGGCGAAGTAGGCGATGACCTTGCGTGCGATCGACGGCGACAGCGGCGGCTCGCCCTGGCTCATGCGCTGCAGCTGCTCGACCAGCAGCTCGCGTGATTGCTCCTTCAGCAGATAGCCAAAGGCGCCGGCCTGCAGCGCGGGGAAGAGGTGCTCGTCGTCGTCGTGGATGGTGACGATGACGGACTGCACCTCCGGCTGCTTCTCGCGCAGCGCGGCGATGACGTCGACACCCGAGCCGTCAGGCAGGCCGAGGTCCAGCAGCGCCAGCGTGAAGCGCTGGCCGTTGACCAGGGCCAGTGCATCCTGCACCCGCGAGCACTCGGTGATCTGGGCATTGGCGAACACCTGCTTGACCAGGGCCTTCAACCAGGCGCGGATCTCCGGGATGTCTTCGAGCAGCAGGATGTGGTTCATGGGGGGCCTCGAGATCTACAGCGGAATGGTCAGACGGATGACGGTACCCCAGCCAGGGCCGGATTCAACCAGGCACTGGCCATGCATTTGCTTGGCGCGTGATTTCATGCTCGCCATGCCGTGGCCGCGGTCCAGGCGACCGTCGAGCTCGGTGGGGATGCCCTGGCCGTTGTCCTGGATGGTCAGCACGAAGTCGCCTTCCTGGATGGCGGCGGAAATCGTCGCGTTCGTGGCGCCGCTGTGCTTGATGATGTTGCTGACCGACTCGCGCAGGATGCGCGTCGTCTGCACATAGGAGCGCGCCTGGAAGGTGTGCTCGATCTCCTCGGCAGGGCTCTTCCACTCGGCCAGGATGTTGGCCTGCCCCAGTCGCGAAACGACCTCCGCGCGCCAGTCGCCCAGGGCGTCGATGAGGTGGACCGGTTTGCCGGTCAGGCCGCGGACGGACAGCCGCATCTCTTCCAGCGCCTCGCGCGCGAGCGTCGAGATGCGGTCGGATTCGCTGGTGTGCACGATGGTCAGCAGCTTCGCGCCGAGGTCGTCGTGCAGGTCGGCGGCGATGCGCTTGCGCTCGCGTTCGGTCACCTGTTCTAGCTTCTGCTCCGCCAGCTGGCTGTGGCTGCGTTCGGCCTCGGCGATGCGCTCGTTCATGCGCTGTTCCATCGCCGCGACGCGCTTGTCGGCGTCGATGCGGGCATTCGCGACATGGTTCACGACCTGCAGGCCCAGGGCCAGCATCAGCAGCGGCAGCATCAGCCCCAGCCAGGGGGAGGCCACCCACCACAGCGATTCGCTGACGGCCGTCAGCAGCATCTCGGCCAGCAGCGCGAGCATGGTGGGTAGCAGCAGCATCGCCATCAGGTGGAACTCGCGCGCGGCCGCTTCGTCAGGCGTGGCCCGCAACCGGCTGCGACGCAGCCACAGCGCCCAACCCATCGCAGCCATGAGTTCCAGGCTCAACACTGCATGCCAGACCGTGCCGAGCAGCCCGACCTGGCCACCGGTGGCCAGCAGGCTGGCGGGCACGACGAGGCATTGGATGAGCAGCGCGTGGTCGATCCAGCCGCGCTTGAAGTTCATCTGGCGCAGCAGGTACTGCACGCCGCACAGCACCAGCAGCGTCATCAGCAGCGGCCGCAGGCCCGCGGCGCCGGGCGTGCCGGTGGCCCGCAGCACGACCCAGCTCAACATCATGCCGACCAGGAAGTTGGCTGGCCGCTCGCGGTGATGGAGGCTTGAGAGCAGGCCGACGATGGCGGCCATCAGGGCCAGCATGGCGGCCATCCAGCCGTTCAGCGTGGCGGCCCAGTACATGCTGGTCGGCGTCTGGGCCCAGGCGGCCACGGGGGATAGCAAGGCGGCCGCAGCGCACAGGACAAGGGGCAGGCGCCGAGCCGTTGTTGCGGCCTCCGGCGCAGTCGGGAGTTTCATGGGGCGGCATTGTGCGGGAGGGGCGGTGGCCGCCGGGCCGGGGAATGCACCAGCGACAATGACGGCTCACTTTTTATGTTCAACGTGATCCTTCGCTTCAGCTTTGACCCCGTCGACAACACCCGCCTGGCCCGGGTCTGCGGCAGCCTGGATGGCCACCTGCGCGACATCGAGGCGGCGCTTGGCGTGAAGATCACGCGGCGAGACGCCGAGTTCCGCATCAACGGCGCCAAGGCAGCCGCCGAGCGCGCCCAAAACCTGCTGGAAGCGCTTTACGAGCGGGCCAAGCGTCCTTTGCCGGCCGAGACGCTGCAACTCGCCCTCGTCGAGGCCAAGGCGCCCGAGACCGCCAAGCCTGGCAGCGATGATCCGCTGGTGCTGCGCACACGCCGCGCCGACCTGTCCGCCCGCACGCCGCGCCAGCACCAGTATCTGCAGCAGATCCTGTCGCACGACATCACCTTCGGCCTCGGCCCGGCAGGCACCGGCAAGACCTTCCTGGCCGTGGCCTGTGCCGTCGACGCGCTGGAGCGCGCCAGCGTGCAGCGCATCATCCTGACCCGTCCGGCGGTCGAAGCTGGCGAGCGGCTGGGCTTCCTGCCCGGCGACCTGACGCAGAAGGTCGACCCCTACCTTCGCCCGCTGTACGACGCGCTGTATGACCTGCTGGGCTTCGACCGGGTGACCAAGGCCTTCGAGAAGGGGCAGCTCGAGGTCGCGCCGCTGGCCTTCATGCGCGGCCGCACGCTGAACCACGCCTTCGTCATCCTCGACGAGGCGCAGAACACGACGCCGGAGCAGATGAAGATGTTCCTGACCCGCATCGGCTTCGGCAGCCGCTGCGTCGTCACCGGTGACACCAGTCAGATCGACCTGCCGCGCGGCGTGCAGTCCGGCCTCATCGACGCCGAGCATGTGCTGGCCCGCGTCAAGGGCATCGCGATGACGCGCTTCACGAGCTCGGACGTCGTGCGTCATCCGCTGGTGGCGCGCATCGTCGAAGCCTACGAGTCCCGCGCCAAACGTGAGGCACGCGAAGCATGAGGCCTGAACTCAACCTGTCGCTGCAATTCGCCGACCCGCGGCACCGCGCGCTGCTGCCGCGCCACAAGGTGCAGCGCTTCATCCGCGCGGCGCTGGAACTGCCGGGCGAGATCGCCGTGCGCATCGTCGACGCCGAGGAGGGCCGCGCGCTGAACCGCGAGTACCGTGGCAAGGACTACGCGACCAATGTGCTGACCTTCGACTACAGCCACGAACCCGTCGTCGGCGCCGACCTCGTCATCTGCGCCGAGGTCGTCGAGAAGGAGGCCGCCGAGATGGGTATCGCGCTGCTGGACCACTACGCCCACATGCTCGTGCACGGCACGCTGCACGCACAGGGCTACGACCACGAGGAAGACGACGAGGCCGAGTGCATGGAAGCGCGCGAGACCGAGATCCTCGCCGGCCTCGGCATCGCCGATCCCTACAGGCGCCGCTAGCTCTTGCTGCTCAGGTAGCGCTTGCGCCTGAACAGGAACCACAGCCCGAAGGCCACGGCCAGCATCAGCACCGCGGCGTCCCAGAAGCCGCCGACGTTGTGGATCAGCGGCATGGCGTCGAAGTTCATGCCGAAGATGCCGGTGATGAGGTTCAGCGGCAGGAAGATGGCCGTCAGCACGGTCAGCGTGCGCATGATGCTGTTGGTGCGATGGCCCAGCGCGCTGAAGTGCATCTGCACGGCCGACTCGGCCGACGACTCCAGCCGGCGCACATGCGTCAGCACGCGCTCCACATGCTCCAGCACGTCGCGTGATCTGACCCGCAGCAGCTCGCGCTCGCGCGTGACCTGCGGGTCACCGTCGGCCGGCCATTCGTCCAGCGCGTCTATCCATTCCTGGATGGCGCTGCGCTGGTCTTCGCAGGTGTCCTCCAGCCGGTGCAGCGCGTCGCGGCTTTCCAGCAGCAGCGGCCAGTCGTCGAACTCGCTGCTCTGGTCCAGTAGCACGCGCTGCAGCGTGCCGAGCTGGCGCGTCAGCAGCCGGCGCAGCTCCAGATAGCTGTCCACCATGTGGTTGACCATGCGCAGCATCAGGTCGGCCGGGCTGGCCGGCAGCCGGGCGCTGCCACGCGCCGGCACCTTGTCGCGGCCTTCGGTCAGGCGGTCGAGCTTCTGAGCGAAGAACTCGCGCACCTGGCAATCGGTCGGGTGCACGGTGACCAGCACGCGGTCGAAGACGGCGAAGCCCACCGGGCTGGTGTCGATGGCGCGCAGCGCGCGTTGTGCCGAGGCCAGCGTGCCGTGCTCATCGTCGACGAACAGGTCCTGGCTGCCCGGCGCTGCGGCCAGGCGGCGGAACACCAGCATGTCGTACCAGGACGTGTAGTCGAAGTGCGAGGGCAGCTGGTTGTTGATGAGGTCCGACACATGCAGGTCGACGATATTGCCGCAGCCCCAGCGCACCAGCGCCTGCTGCATGGCGGCCTCGCCCACCTCGAACTCGCGCCGGCCATAGCCCAGCCACAGGAAGCCGCGCTCGGGCAGCCCGTCGGGCAGGGCCGGCAGCTCGGTGAAGCGGTCCGGCTCGATGTGGAAGACCCGCATGGGTCTCAGCCCTGCTTCAGCAGGCGCGCGGCATCCAGCGCGAAATAGCTCAGCACGCCGTCGGCGCCGGCGCGCTTGAAGGCCAGCAGCGACTCCATCATGACGGCGTCGTGGTCCAGCCAGCCGTTGGTCGCGGCGGCCTTGACCATCGCGTACTCGCCGCTGACCTGGTAGGCGAAGGTCGGCACGCGGAACTCGTCCTTCACGCGGCGCACGATGTCCAGGTAAGGCAGGCCGGGCTTGACCATGACCATGTCGGCGCCCTCGGCGAGATCCAGTGCGACTTCGCGCAGCGCTTCGTCGCTGTTGCCGGGGTCCATCTGGTAGGTCTTCTTGTCAGCCTTGCCGAGGTTGGCCGCCGAGCCGACCGCGTCGCGGAAGGGACCGTAGAAGCTGCTCGCGTATTTGGCGCTGTAGGCCATGATGCGCGTGTGGATGTGGCCGGCAGCTTCGAGCGCCTGGCGGATGGCGCCGATGCGGCCGTCCATCATGTCGCTGGGGGCGACGATGTCGACGCCGGCATCGGCCTGCACCCGCGCCTGCCTGGCCAGGATGTCGACAGTCGTGTCGTTGATGATGTAGCCGGACTCGTCGATGACACCGTCCTGGCCGTGGCTCGTGAACGGGTCCAGCGCGACGTCGGTCAGCACGCCGAGCTGCGGGAAATGTTTTTTTACCTCGCGCACCGCGCGCGGCACGAGGCCGTCCGGATTCAGCGCTTCGGCCCCGTCGGGTGTCTTCAGCGCGGCCTCGATGACCGGGAACAGTGCCAGCACCGGCACACCCAGCTCGACGCATTGCTCGGCCGTGCGCAGCAGGTGGTCGAGGCTCTGGCGCGACACGCCGGGCATCGACGCCACCGGGGTCAGCAGGCCCTCTCCCTCATGGATGAAAACCGGCAGGATGAGGTCACTGGCCGACAGCGAATGCTCGCGCACCAGCGCGCGGGTGAAGGCGTCGCGGCGCAGCCGGCGCGGGCGAGCAGCGGGGTAGGCGGCGGGGGGAAGAAGCGAGCGGGCCAAGACGAATCCTCTAACTGCGGGGGGATGCGGCCCGGTCGTGATGCAGGACACATCTGGCAGTCATTTATTCGTGACGCCGCCGCTCAAGCGCGCTAAACTTGTCCTCGAATGATAGCCGCAAGGTTGTTGTTCCCTGCTTTTCCTCCCTGAGCAGGAGCCTTAGCGTGATGACAGCGATAAGGCTTTCTCGGCCCCGGTTTCTACCGGGGCCTTTTTTATCGTCACACGGCATGAGTCTCGCGGTGCGAGCCGCTCGGCGCTGAAGCGCCGGGGTCCTTCGGCCCCATGCCGTGAAGCCGATGGAGCCCTGCGGGCTCGCCACCATCCGGCTTCCACGCGGCTGCCCATAATGGCCGCCATGCTCTGGGTCAAAGCCTTCCACATCGTCTTCGTCGCCGCCTGGTTCGCGGGGCTGTTCTACCTGCCGCGCATCTTCGTGAACCTGGCCATGGTGCCGGCCGACAGCCATGCCGAGCGCGAGCGCCTGCTGCTGATGGCGCACAAGCTGCACCGCTTCAGCAGCATCCTGATGGGCGTGGCGCTGCTGCTGGGCATCTGGGTGCTGGTGGGCTGGGGCGTGAGCCGCTTCTCGGGCAGCTATTGGCTGCACGCCAAGATGCTGCTGGTGGTCGGTGCCGTCGGGCTGCACCACATGAACCGCCGCCTGCTGCGCGGCTTCGAGGAGCTCTCCAGCCGCCGCAGCCACCGGTGGTTCCGCGTCTACAACGAGAGCGCCGTCGTGCTGTTCGCCGCCATCGTCGTGCTGGTGACGGTCAAGCCCTTTTAAGTCCGGGCATGCATCGACGGCAGAGCTCCGCCACCTGGCTGCTGCTGGCCCACATCGGGCTGGTGGTCTACGCGAGCCTCTACCCGTTCTTCCCGTGGCGCTGGCCGCCCGGCATGGGCCTGCCGTGGCTGTTCGACCTGCCCTGGCCGCCGCGCTTCTATGCCTATGACATGCAGGCCAACCTGCTCGGCTACATGCCGCTGGGCCTGCTGGGTTTCGCCGCGGCGGTGCGCTCGGGCTGGGGGCTGCGCGGGGCGCTGCTGTTCGGGCTGCTGCCTGGGCCGGCGCTGTCACTGGCGATGGAGACGCTGCAGTTCTTCCTGCCGGGCCGCGTGCCGTCGCTGTCGGACTGGGCGCTGAACTCGGCCGGCAGCACGCTCGGCGCGCTGCTGGGTGTCGTGCTCAACGCGATGGGCGGCTTGCGGCGCTGGGAGGACCTGCGCGACCACTGGTTCGGCGGCAGCAGCGCGCCGGCGCTGGCCCTGCTGGCGCTGTGGCCCGTGGCGCTGCTCTACCCGACGCCGCTGCCCTTCGGACTGGGCCAGTGGCTGCCCTGGTGGCGCGAGGCGCTGCTGGACGCGCTGGACGGCACGCCCTGGGCGCTGAGCTGGGGCGATGCGGTCACCGTCGAGCACGACCTGCCGCCCGGCCTGCAGGCGCTGGCCATCGGGCTGGGCCTCGTCGCGCCGGTGCTGCTGATGATCGTCGTCGCCCGCCCGGGGCCGCGCCGGCTGGTGCTCGCCGGCGGCGCGATCTTCCTGGGCCTGCTCGGCACGGCCACGGCGACGGCCATGGCCTTCGGCTCCGATCACGCCTGGGCCTGGCTCAGCGACGCGACACGACCGGGCGTCGGTCTGGGCGTCGTGCTGTCGCTGCTGGCCTGCCTGCTGCCGTCGCGCGTGGCCGCGGCGCTGGGCCTGTTCGGCCTGTGCGCGCTGATCGGCCTCATCAGCGTGGCGCCCGGCGATCCCTATCTGACGCTGAACCTGCAGGCCTGGGAGCAGGGCCGCTTCGTCAACCTCTATGGCCTGACGCGCTGGGTGGCGTGGACGTGGCCCTTTGTCGCTCTCGTCTGGCTCGCGGCGCGCCTCGTCCAGAAACCTCGGTGAGGGAGAATCCGGACCGATGAGTTACTACCAACGCCACGTCTTCTTCTGCCTGAACCAGCGCACCAATGGCGAGGCCAGCTGCGCCGACCATGACGCGCAGGGCGCCTTTGATCACTGCAAGTCCCGCGTGAAGCAACTGGGCCTGGCGGGCAAGGACGGCGTGCGCGTCAACAAGGCCGGCTGCCTGGACCGTTGCGCCGGTGGCCCGGTCGCCGTCGTCTACCCCGAAGCCGTCTGGTACTCGTGGGTCGACCAGAGCGACATCGACGAGATCGTCGAAAGCCATCTGCGCGACGGCAAGGTCGTCGAGCGCCTGGTGCTGCCGGAATCGGTGGGCCGATGAACTCCCAAACGGAAAAGCGCCTCGTGCCCGGCCCGGCCGGCCAGATCGAGGTGGCCATCGACCTGCCTTCCGGCGGGGCCACGCCCGCCGGCACCGTGCTGATCTGCCATCCCAACCCGACGCAGGGCGGCACGATGGACAACAAGGTCGTGCAGACGCTGGCCCGCGCCTTCATCCACCTCGGCTGGCGCGCCGTGCGCTTCAACTTCCGTGGCATCGGCAAGTCCGAGGGCGGCTGGGACGAAGGCCGCGGCGAGGTCGATGACGCGCTGGCCGTGCTGGACGCCGTCCGCGCGCCCGGCGAGGCGCTGATCCTGTCCGGCTTCTCCTTCGGTGGCTATGTCGCGTCGCGGGCCGCGCAGCGCGTCGCCGAACCGGCACAGCGCCTCGTCCTCGTCGGCCCGGCGACCAGCCGCTTCGACACCGCCCCCGTGCCGGCCGACACCGTCGTCATCCATGGTGAGGTCGACGACGTGGTGCCCCTCTCGGCCGTGCTCGACTGGGCGCGGCCGCAGAGCCTGCCGGTCACCGTCGTCCCCGGCGTGGGCCATTTCTTCCATGGGCAGCTGCCGCTGCTCAAGTCCCTGGTGGTGCGTGCCTTCGACCCGGCCCGTGCCTGATCCTGCCACGATGAAACGACTGCTTGCCTGCCTCTTCGCCGCGCTGTCGCTGACCGCGCGGGCCCAGGCCCCGCTACCGCCCGAGATCGCCGCACGCAACTACGTGCTGATCGACGTGACGTCGCACAAGACCCTGGCCGACCGCGACGCCGACACGCCGCAGGACCCGGCGTCCCTGACCAAGCTGATGACCGCCTACGTCGTCTTCGGCGCGCTGCGCGAGAAGAAGCTGACGCTGGAGCAGACGCTGCCGGTTTCCAAGCGTGCCTGGGACGAGCGCAAGGGCGAGCCGTCGCTGATGTTCATCGACACGACGATGACGCCCAGGGTCGACGAACTGCTGCGCGGCCTCATCATCCAGAGCGGCAACGACGCTGCCGTGGCGCTGGCCGAGGGCGTGGGGGGCACGGTCGAGAACTTCGTGCAGCTGATGAACCGCCAGGCCCAGGCCTGGGGCCTGAAGAACACCGAGTTCAAGAACGTGACCGGCATGAGCGAGCCCGGCCACAAGGCCAGCGCGCGCGACATCGCCACCATCGCGGCCCACATCATCACGGACTACCCCGAGTACTACGCCTACTACGCTCAACGCGACTACACCTTCAACAAGATCCGCCAGGACAACCGCAACCTGCTGCTGCGCCGCGACCCGACCGTGGACGGCATGAAGACCGGCTACACCGAGACCGCCGGCTACTGCCTGGTGGCCAGCGCGAATCGCGACTTCCCCAACGGCAAGCGCCGCCTGCTGTCCGTCGTCATGGGCACGTCGTCCAAGGAAGCGCGTGCCAGCGAAAGCCAGAAGCTGCTGAACTGGGGCTACACGGCCTATGACGCGGTCAAGATCTTCGACGCCGGCAAGGCCATCAAGACCGTGCCGGTCTGGAAGGGCGAGGCCAAGGAAGTGAAGCTGGGCGCCGCGGACGCGGTCTTCGTCGCCGTGCCGCACGGCGAGGGCAGCAAGCTGCAGACCCAGGTCGAGCACACCGACCCGCTGGTCGCGCCGCTGAACAAGGGCCAGCGCGTCGGCACGCTGCGCGTGACGACGACGGCCGGCGCGCCGGTGTCCGAGGTGCCGCTGATCGTGCAGGAGGCCGTGCCCGTGGCCGGCATCTTCGGCCGCGCCTTCGATTCGATTCGACTTTGGATCAAGTGATGAACCTGCCACCCGACATCCCACCCGAGCAGTCGCTGATCGAGTACCCGTCGCAGTTCCCGATCAAGGTGATGGGGGCGCAAGTCGACGGCTTCGTTGACGCCATCGCCCATGTGGCTCGTCAGTTCGACCCGACCTTCGACGCATCCACCATCGAGCAGCGGCCGAGCAAGGGCGGCAACTACCTGGGCCTGACGATCACCATCACGGCCACCAGCCGCGAGCAGCTCGACGAGATCTACCGGACGCTGACGACGCATCCGATGGTCAAGGTGGTGCTGTAGGTCGCTGAACCTTGAGCGCGCCGCTGGAAGTCACTGTCGGAGACATTCAGCGGCTGGCCGACGAGCCGCTGCGTGAGCTGCTCAAACGGCTTTGCCTGGCGGAGTTGTCGAACGCCGGGCTGCCCAGCTCTGCCGTGAGAGCAGGTGGCCATCAAGATGCCAGCGATGGTGGGATTGATGTTCGCGTTGACTTGGTTGGCGATCCCGCCGGTCTGGACTTCATTCCCCGAGGCCAGACAGGATTGCAAGCCAAGGCCGAGTCCATGCCGCCGTCCAAGGTGTCTGGCGAGATGCTGGATCGCGGGATGCTCAAGCCCGCCATTCGTGAGCTGCTGACGCGAGGCGGTGCCTATGTGATGGTCAGCGCCAAGGACTCCTGCACGGAAAAGATGCTGGCGCAGCGCGTGGCTGCCATGCACAAGGTCGTGGGCGACGCGGGGCTCCCCGCCGACGTGGCGCTGGACTTCTTCGGTGCGGACCGCATCGCCGACTGGACGAACCGGCACCCAGGCGTTGCGTTATGGCTTCGGGAGCACCTGGACGGCCCGTCGCATGGGTGGCGTGGGTACGGCAGCTGGACTGCGGCCAGTACCGCAGAGGGCTTTCTCGTTGATGAGCAGCCGCGGGTCGAGGCGCCGGGCGAGCAAGGCACGCGGCAGCTGACCATCGCGCAGACCCTGATGGAACTGCGCGCCAAGCTGCGCAATCCAGGCAGGGCGATCCGCCTCGTCGGCCTCTCGGGCACGGGAAAGACCCGGCTGGTTCAGGCCTTGTTCGAGGCCGGCTTCGACGCAGAGCCCCTGCCGGCTCACCTCGCCATCTATGCCGACGCGGGCGAAGCCCTGCAGCCGCCGCCTATCGAGATGCTGCGCCGGCTGGCCGCGCAGGCGCGCCCGGTGATGCTGGTAATCGACAACTGCAACCCGGAAACGCATCGTGCGCTGCAAACGGCCCTGGCCATCCGAGCCGGCCGGGTTGCGCTGCTCACCGTCGAGTACGACATCGACGCCGGCGAGGCCGAGGAGGCCGATGTCTACCGCCTCGGTGTCACCACGCCGGAACTGCTGGATCGTCTGCTGGCCCAGCGAGAGCTCGCGCTGGGCTCCGGCGTCCGGCAGCAGATCGTCAACCTCTCCGAAGGCAATCTGCGTGTTGCGCTGGCGCTGGCCAGTGCCGCCCGCCGGACGGGTCGGTTGAGTGGCCTGAGCGATGCAGACCTGTTCCGGCGGCTGTTCTGGCAGGGGCGGCAGCCGGATGCGAGCCTTGAGCACGCCGCTCGGGTGCTGGCCTTGGTCTACTCCTTCAAGGTCGAGGAATCCGATGTCCCCGAAGCCGAGCAGGAGATCACCCGACTGGCTCGATTGGCAGGCTGCTCTGTCGCCGAGCTGCGACGCCACCTTGGCACGTTGCTGGATCGTGGGCTCACCCAGCGTCGCGGGCCTTGGCGCGCCATCCTGCCGCATGCTTTGGCCAACCATCTGGCTGCGCGCGGCCTGGGTGCCGTGTCCGGCGAGGCGCTTTGGCGTGAGTTGCGGCAGCACGAGCGCCTCTCGCTGTCGTTCGCGCGGCGGTTGTCGGCGCTGCACGACAGTCCCGAGGCGCAGGCGCTCGTGGAGCGTTGGTTCCGCGAGGCGCCGGGCATGGCGATCTTCAACGAGCACTCGATGCAGGGCCGTGAGGTCTTCAGACGGCTGGGGCCGGTGCGGCCTGACCTGGCGCTGGTCAGGCTGGAGCAGCTGACAGCCATCGAGGGCCAGGGGCTGTTGGGCGAGCATCACGTCTTCTACCGTGACGAGGTGGTCTGGGTGGCGGGTCAATTGGCTTATCCGGCCGCAGACTTCGTCGGGGCGGCAGAAGTGCTGGTCAGGCTGGCCATGCACGAGGGCAGCGGTAGCAAGGGGAGCGGGTCCAGCATGCCTCGTCCTCTGGAGCGCTTGTTCCGGCCTGTGATGTCCGGCACCGAAGCCGATGACGCTCAGCGCCGGGCCTTGCTCGCATCCTTGCTGGATTCGCGGGATGCACGGCGCCAGCGCCTCGCGCTGGTCGCTTTGCAAACCATGCTGGCCGTGAACTGGAGCGGCTCGGTGCCCGAGACCTTCGGGGCGCGGGTGCGTGGTGATGGCTGGCGGCCGATGTCGAGAGGCGAATGGGAGGCCTGGTACGGCGGGCTGATGCAGCTTGTGGCCGAGCGGGTTTGTGCGGAGCATGTCTTGGCTTCGGACCTGGCCGGTCTTATCGCGGAGGCCGCCGTTCGTCTGGCCTGGGAACCCGCAGTCCTGCCGGCGCTGGAGCGGTTTGCGGACGCGGTGGCGCATCTGCCGCCTGCGCCGCGTTTGTGGCGTGGCATCGCTGCGGCGCTGATCTGGCCGCCCAATTCGGCGCCCGAAGCGGACCCGGCCCTGCTTGCTCGGCTGGAGGGGCTGGAGGCCCGACTGCGCCCGCAGTCCCTCGAAGATCGCATCGAGGCGCTTGTCTATGTCGAGCCCCACGGTAGGGTCGATTTGCTGGCACACGAGGAAATGCAGGTGCATCGTTCAGGCGCTGCGCCTTCTTCCGGGCACTACAGCCAGATGCTGATCGAGGTCGGCGCCGAGCTTGCGTTGCGCTTGCACGAGTCCGCCCTTTTGCATCGCCTGATCGATAAATTCTCGCCGGGCTACACGCCGCTGCTGGGCCGCCGCGTTGCCGAGCGCGTCGTTGGTCTGGCGGGTGACTGGGCGACCCTTGACCGTCGGTATGCCGCCGCTTGTCCGGCATCGCGAGACTCGGGCTTCATCCGAGGGTTCTTCGATGGGCTGAGGACACGTGACCCTGCGTTGGCCGAGCAACTGCTGGATGCCTGCGTTGCCGAACCTCAGCTGGCCGAACTGGGCGTCGAACTCCACACCGGCCAGACGGTTGACGAGGCGGGCGCCGCGCGGCTGACAGTGCTCGCCGGGCAGGGGCAGGTGGCGGCGGCCAAGTTTGGATGGTTGAAATTCGGCGGGCTGCTGAGCGGGATCTCCTCGGTAAGCCACGCCGAGCTGCTGCGAGCCATCATGGGCCTGCCTGACGGTCTCAAGGTGGCCATCGACCTTCACGGCATGCGCTTGCATGGCCTGGGTGAAAGAGCGCGAGACGACGCCGAAGCCAGCCGGCTTTGCGTGTCATTGCTGATGGCCGTAGACGAGGACTTCCAGACCGATGAGGCCTGGTCGCGCGTTGACGACCTGGCAGAACTTGCGTTGGCAAGTGCAGAGGGCGAGGCGGTCGCTCTTCATCTGTGCAAGGTACTCACGCATCGCGAACAAGGCCGGCATTGGCCCCCGAACTATGCGGCCGAACGCCTGTTGCGCCGTGTCTTCGGCGTCCATGGCGCCGTGGCCTTGGAGGTGTTCTATCAGGCCGACATGGGCCGGCGGTTGGATGCACTCTCGCAGCTGAACGTTGACGCTGAACATCCCGTGCGCCTGGTCCCAGTGGACACGCTGCTGGATTGGGTCCGCGTGGAGCCGCTTGGGCGAGGGCCTTGGGTGGCGGGAATGATCGACGCCCTCGACGGCATGGGGCTGTCGGCAACAGCTCGGGCACTCCTGCAGATGGCGCCTGATCGTGCTGCGGTGCTGGAAGGCTTCGAGAGAACCGTTCACCCGACATACAGCCGCGGCAGCTATGAGGTGGCCTCTGCACCTCGCTTGCTGGCGCTGAAGTCCTTGATGACCGATGCTGCGGCGGACGTCGCCGAATGGGCCGGCGGACAGGCCGAGCGTGTCCTGGAGCGCATTGCGTTCTGGCAGCACCTGGATCGGAACCGCGATCAGAGCTTCGAGTGACTCAGCTCGACTCGCTCATCGCCTTGACCTTGGCCCGAGCCGCCATGTCGCCGCTCTTCGCCGCCGCCTCGTACCAGTAGCGCGCCAGCCGCGCATCGGCCTCCACGCCCAGCCCGGTCTCGAACATCGACGCGACGAGGTATTGCGCGCCGACATCGCCGGCCTTGGCCGCTTCGAGGTACCAGCGGTGGGCCTGGGCCATGTCCTGCGGCCGGCCGCGGCCGAGGTAGAAGCAGGTGGCTACGGCCAGTGCGCCATTGCCGTTGCCGTGTCCGGCGGCGCGTTCGAACCAGTCGCAGGCGGCCGTCTTGTCGAGCGGGCCGTGGCGGCCCTGCTCGATCATCTCGCCCAGCGCGTTCTCGGCCAGCGCGAAGTTCTGCGCCGCGGCGCGCTGCAGCCAGTGCCAGGCCTTGGCATCGCCGGCGCCGGGCAATTCGCGGCGCAGATTCATCATCGCGAGATTGAACTGGCCCAGCGCCTCGCCGCGAGCGGCAGAGGCCGTGAACCCCCGGGCCGCGGCCTTGAGCCGGCCTTCGTCGTAGGTCGCGACCGCGTCGTCGAGCGGCGCGGCCCGGGCCGGCGAGATGGCAAGCAGCAGGGTAATCAGGGCAATCTTCATCGGCGTCAGTCGGTGGGTGGCAGCGAGGGCTTACAGCGCCTGCCTATGATGCCGCCCATGATCGTCAAGACCCTCGGGCGGGTCGATTACCTGCCCACGCTGGAGGCCATGCGCGCCTTCACGGCGGCGCGCGATGCAGACACGCCGGACGAGCTCTGGCTCTGCGAGCACCCGCCCACCTTCACGCAAGGCATCGCCGGCAAGCCGGAGCACCTGCTGCTGCCGGGCGACATCCCCGTCGTGCCGACCGAGCGCGGCGGCCAGGTCACCTACCACGGCCCCGGCCAGGTGACGGCCTATCCGCTCGTCGATCTGCGGCGCCTGGGCATCTACGTCAAGGAATACGTGTTCCGCCTGGAGACGGCGTTGATCCAGGTGCTGGACAGCTATGGCGTGACCGGCCTGCGCGTGGCGAGCGCCCCCGGCATCTATGTGCGGCCGACCGACCCTGGCGGCCATGCGGCGCCCTCCGGCCCGGTGGACCCGAACCGGCTGTTCAACGGGCTGGCCAAGATCGCCGCGCTGGGCATCAAGGTCAACCGCCACTGCACCTTCCATGGCCTCGCGCTGAACGTCGCGATGGACCTGGAACCCTTCCAGCGCATCAACCCTTGCGGATACGAAGGGCTGGAAACCACATCCCTCGATAAAATCGGGGTTTTCACGGACTGGCCGACCGCGGCCGGCCGGCTCGCCGAGCGCCTCTCGGCCCAGTTGACTCCCTGACCATGACGGACACGACCTACGACCCGAGCGTGAAGCAAAAAGCCGAGGCCAAGACTTCGCGCATCCCGATCAAGATCGTGCCGGCCGAGGTGCTGAAGAAGCCCGACTGGATCCGCGTCAAGGCCGGCTCGCCGACGACCCGCTTCTACGAGATCAAGCAGATCCTGCGCGAGCACAAGCTGCACACGGTCTGCGAAGAGGCAAGCTGCCCCAACATCGGCGAATGCTTCGGCAAGGGCACGGCGACCTTCATGATCATGGGCGACAAGTGCACGCGCCGCTGCCCGTTCTGCGACGTCGGCCACGGCCGGCCGGACCCGCTGGACGTGAACGAGCCGCTGAACCTGGCCAAGACGATTGCCGCGCTGAAGCTCAAGTACGTCGTCATCACCAGCGTCGACCGAGACGACTTGAAGGACGGCGGCGCGGCTCACTTCGCCGAGTGCATCACGAAGACGCGCGAGCTGTCGCCGACGACGCAGATCGAGGTGCTGGTGCCCGACTTCCGTGGGCGTGCCGATCGCGCGCTGAACATCCTGAAGGCCGCGCCGCCGGACGTGATGAACCACAACCTCGAGACCGCGCCGCGCCTCTACAAGGAAGCGCGCCCCGGTTCCGACTACGAGTTCAGCCTCAACCTGCTGAAGCGCTTCAAGGAAGAAGTGCCCGGCGTGCCGACCAAGAGCGGCATCATGGTGGGCCTGGGCGAGACGGACGACGAGATCCGCCAAGTCATGCGCGACATGCGCGCGCACGACATCGACATGATCACCATCGGCCAGTACCTCGCGCCGTCCGGCCACCACCTGCCGGTGCGCCGCTACGTGACGCCGGAGGCCTTCAAGCAGTTCGAGAAGGAAGCCTACGAACTGGGCTTCACGCATGCAGCCGTCGGCGCGATGGTGCGAAGCAGCTACCACGCGGACCAGCAGGCCCATGGTGTGCTGAACGGCGGCACCGCCGCCTGAGAAATCAGGTCTCGGCGAGCAATTGCTCGATGAGGCTGTGCAGCGCGGCGAAATCGGGTTCGCCGACGTAGCGCTTGACGATCTCGCCGCGCTTGTTGATGAGGAAGGTCGTCGGCGTCATCTGCACCGGGCCGAAGGCGTTCGCCACGGTGCCGGTGTTGTCGATGGCCACACCGAATGGCAGACCGCGCGTCTCGGCGAAGCGGGACACGAAGGCCGGCGGGTCGTAGCTCATCGCGACGGCCAGCGTGTCGAAACCGCGGTCCTTGAATTTGTTGTGCGTCGCGATGACCTGTGGCATCTCCTTGACGCAGGTCGCGCAGCTCGTCGCCCAGAAGTTCACCAGCATGACCTTGCCCGCCCATTGCTGCGAGCTGGCCTTCTGGCCGTTCAGCAGCACGTAGTCGACGGCGGGCGCCGGCTCCTTGGCGCAGCCGGCCAGGGCGGCGAAGCAGAGGGCGGCGAGGAAGCGGCGGGTCAGCATGGCCCGCATTCTAGGAAGGGCGTCAATTCCGACGCGACAACTCGAACATCAGCAGCGACGGCAGCGCTTCCGGCAGATGGCGACGCGAGATGCGCGCCAGGCCGTCGGAGGTGGCCGTGGACAGCTGCGTGCGGTGCTCGCCATCGAACATCTCGACGAAGACGAAGTCCGGGGCGTCGCGGCTGATGCCGGCGATCAGGTTCAACAGCGCCTCGTTCATCAGCGCCGCGTCGAACAGCAGAACGTGGGGCAGGCCCTCGGCGCAGAATTGCTCGGCCTCGGCCACGTTGCCCACGACGTCGACCAGCATGCCCATGTGGCGCACGGCGGCCTGGGCGTCATTGCGCAGGTCGCGGTTGGCGGCCAGGATCAGCAACTGGCAGCCGGCCAGCGGGCGCGAGTTGCCACCCATGCGCTCGGCTTCGGCCTCCAGCCGCGCATGGGTGCTGTCCGGCAGCGGCGCCTCGTCGGGCGCGAGCTGGTTGAACTCCAGCGTCAGCAGCGTGATGCCGGCCTCTTGCTCGCGCAGCGGCAGCACACCCAGCGTGATGGCGGTCTGTTCGAGCAGCTTCCAGGCCAGCGAATCCAGCCCGGCGGTGTGGGGCGGCGGCTCGGCGTCGCCGCCCAGCAGCTCGAGCGAGCGATGGGCGAAGCGGCAGGAGAGCCGTGCCTTCACCGGCCAGGGCGTCAGGTCCAGGCGCAGGTCGACGGAGGAGTGCGTGTTGGCCAGCGCCCAGTCCATCAGCGCGTTCAGCAGCGCGAACAGCAGCGCGCCGTCGGCCCAGATCTCCACGGCCTTCAGCGACTGGCGCACCTGCACGCCGCGCGCCTGGGTCTCGCGGCTGCGCTGGGCCAGCACGCTGCGCAGCATCTGCGTGAGGTGCTGGCGCTCGCGGTTCAGCTGCAGCCGGCCTGAGGCCAGGCGGGCCAGCTGCTGGCCCAGCATGCCGGCGGTGCGGGCGTCGTCCACGCTGCGGCGCAACAGGCGCAGGCCGCGGCGGTCGATCTGGCCGGTGGTGGCGAGGTTCTGGATCTGCTCCAGCGCCGCGCTCAGCGGCCCGGCGATCTCTGCGCCCAACTGCTGGACGATATCGGCCCACTGCACCGGCGTCGGCTCAGGGATGACATCGTTGGCGGCGCTGACGGGCGCTGGAGAAGGCGGTGTGGACATGACCCCGGGATGCAGAAACCGCGACGGATGGTTCTAGGTTGTGGGCCCGCCGCGGTACGAAATCGCATGCTGGACACAGCTGGTCACACTCTCCATCCCCCATCCAGGTGAAAACCCTGGGTTCAGGGGTGGGTTTGCCCGCAGGCAAGCCTCAAAACCGATCAAAGAGTGGGTTTGTCCTCAAGCAACCGCGCCGGAAGCCAGCAAGGCCGCAATTTCTGCTTCGCTGCAGCCGGCTTCCAGCAGCAGCTCCCGGCTGTGCTGGCCCAGCAACGGTGGTGCCCGGCGGTATTGCACCGGCGTGGCCGACAGCTTCATCGGGCTCGCCACGAGCCGCAGATGGGGCGTCAGCGGGTGGTCCATGCCGACCACGGCACCGCGCGCCTGTGCCTGCGGGTCCGCGAGCGCCTCGCCGATGTCGTTGATGGAGCCGCAGGGCACCTTGGCCGCCTCCAGCGCGGCCAGCCAGTCGGCGCGCGGGCGCTGGCGGATGGCGTCTTCCAGCAGAGGCACCAGCATGGCGCGGTGGCGCACGCGGCCGGCATTCGTCGCGAAGCGCGGGTCCGCCGCCCAGTCGGGCCGGCCGGCGATGTCGCAGAACTTGGCGAACTGGCGGTCGTTGCCGACGGCCAGGATCAGATGGCCGTCGCGGGCCTCGAACACCTGGTAGGGCACGATGTTCTGGTGGGCGTTGCCCATGCGGCCCGGCGCCTGGCCGCTGCACAGGTAGTTGCTGCCCAGGTTGGCCAGCATGGCGAGTTGGGTGTCGAACAGCGCCATGTCGATGAGCTGGCCCTGGCCGGTGGCGTCGCGGTGGCGCAGCGCGGCCAGGATGGCGACGGTGGCATACATGCCGGTGAACAGGTCGGCCACGGCCACGCCCACCTTCTGCGGGCCGCCGCCGGGCAGGTCGTCGCGCTCGCCGGTCACGCTCATCAGCCCGCCCATGCCCTGGGCGGCGTAGTCGTAGCCGGCGCGGTCGGCATAGGGGCCGGTCTGGCCGAAACCGGTGATGGAGCAGATGACCAGACCGGGGTGCTCGGCGAGCAGGCTGTGCGCGTCCAGCCCGTAGCGGGCCAGGTCGCCGACCTTGAAGTTCTCGACCAGCACGTCGACCTGGCCAGCCAGCTTCCTGACGATGGCCTGGCCTTCGGTTGTGGACAGATCGACGGCCAGCGAGCGCTTGTTGCGGTTGGCGCCGAGGAAGTAGGCGGCCTCGGAGGTGTCGCGGCCATCGGCGTCCTTCAGATAGGGCGGGCCCCAGGCGCGCGTGTCGTCGCCGCTGCCGGGGCGTTCGATCTTGATGACGTCGGCGCCGAGGTCGGCCAGCGTCTGCGTGCACCAGGGGCCGGCCAGCACGCGGGACAGATCCAGCACGCGCACACCCGCCAGCGCTTGAGGGGAAGGCAAATCTTGCATTGCGGAATTGTCGGCGGGCGGCTGCCGATAATTCGCGCATGCGTTTCAGCCCGACCGCCGGATTTGCCCTAATGCTCAGCCTGCTGGCCGCTTGCCAGCCGGCGCTGAACTGGCGCGAGGTGCGCCCGGCCGGCTCGCGGGCGGTGGCGCTGTTTCCCTGCAAACCCGACATCGAACAGCGCGGCGGCATGGGCCTGGCGTCCTGTGAGGCGGCTGGGCACCGGTTTGCGCTGTCCTGGGCCGACACGCCCGATGCAAGTCAGGCCGGCGCCGCGTTGACGGCGATGGCCAAGGCGTTGACCACCAAGCTGGGCCAGCCACTGCCGCCTGTCCAGGCGCTGCAGGTGTCCGGCATGACGCCGCTGCCGGAGGCCGGCCAGTACCGGCTCGCTGGTGCCCGGCTCGCTGTCTTCGCCCATGGCGGGCGGGTCTACCAGGCGCTGATGACGGCGCCCAAGGACGACGCGGCGGTCTGGGAGAACTTCGTCGCCGGCCTGCGTGTCGAGCCCGCCCGCTAACATCGCGCCCCATGCCCAACCTGCTCGTGATCGCCCACGCGCCGCTCGCCTCCGCGCTGCGGCAGGTGGCCGAGCACACCTTTCCCGATTGCGCGCCGACGCTGACGGTGCTGGACGTGCATCCCGGCCAGTGCGCCGAGGATGTCGAGTCGGCCGCGCGCGCGCTGATGGCCCAGGCGGGCCAGCCCGAGTGGCTGGTGCTGACCGACGTGTTCGGCGCCACGCCCAGCAATGGCGCTCAGCGCCTGGCCGGGGAGCAGGTGCAGGTGCTCACCGGTGTCAGCGTGCCCATGCTGTGGCGCACACTCTGCTACGCCAGCCAGAAGCCTTTGACCGAGCTGGCCCGCCGGGCCATGCAGGGCGCGGTCACCGGCATCGTCGCCACGCCGCCCTTGCCGTCAGAAGAATGATCACTTCCACCCTCACCATCAGCAACAAGCTGGGTCTCCACGCGCGCGCCTCGGCCAAACTGACGAAGCTGGCGGGCGGCTTCAAGTGCGACGTGCACATGACCCGCAACGGCCGCCGCGTGAATGCCAAGAGCATCATGGGCGTCATGATGCTGGCCGCCGGACTGGGTGCGACGGTCGAGCTGGAGACCGACGGCGAGGACGAACAGGCGGCCCAGGAGGCGATCACCGCGCTGGTCAACGACAAGTTCGGCGAAGGGCAGTGATCCTCGTGATCAGCCCGCGAGACGCCTGAAGCGCGCCGGCAGGTCCGCCGTGCGCAGCAGCAGCGGCAGGTCGGCGGTGTTGAAGTCTGGGTCCCAGGCCGGCTCGCCCATCAGCCTGGCGCCGCAGCGCAGATAGCCGCGGATCAGCGCGGGGGGCTCCACCACCAGGTCTTGGCGCAGGTGGGCGATGGGCAGCGGCAGGCGTGGGCGCACCCGGCAGTCGATAGGAGCGAGATGCGTGTCGGCGATCCGGCGCCACAGGCTGGCCGCGAAATGGCCGCCATCGCGCATGCTGACGCTGGCGCAGCCGATGACGGTGTCCAGCCCGTTGCGGGCCATGAACTCGGCCAGCGCGCCCCACAACGCAATGATGGCGCCGCCGCCGCGGTGGTCGGCGTGCACGCAGGAGCGGCCGATCTCGGCGACGCGAGGCCGCAGCGAGCGCAGCCGGGTCAGGTCGAACTCGGTGTCGCTGTAGAGCCCGCCAGCGCGCTTGGCCGCGGCGGGTGTCAGCACGCGGTAGGTGCCGATGACGGGGCCGGGCTCGCCGTCCTCGCCATCGGCGCGCACCAGCACATGCTCGCAGTAGGCGTCGAAGAGGTCGATGTCCAGGCCGGTCGGGGCGTTCCGAGGCGTGGGCAGGCGGGCGCCCATCTCGACGGCGAAGACCTGATAGCGCAGGGCCTGGGCTTCACGCACCTCGGCCTCGCTGCTGGCCCAGCTGACGCTGAGGCGGGCCGGCACCGCACGCTCACTGGTCTGCAGGGTGGGGGTATGCGACCGCGCACGCGTAACGATTTGACTGCGGTTCATGTCCGGCATGCTGGTGGGCCGGTTTGACGCTGCGGTGAACACCCTATGAAAAAACCATGACGTACGGAGCTGTTTCAAGCGGCTACATTGCCCCTTGGTCTGCGAAAGGGCGCTGATGAGTTTCCAGGTGTTCGGCATTGCGGTCTCGCGCGGCGTGGCCATTGGGCGCGCCGTGCTGGTCGCGTCCAGCCGCGTCGACGTGGCCCACTACTTCGTCACGCCCAATGAAGTGCAGGGCGAGATCGAGCGCCTGCTGCGCGGGCGCGATGCGGTCGTGCACGAGTTGGAGACGCTGCGCGACGAACTGCCCGCCGACGCGCCGCACGAACTGGCCGCGCTGCTCGACGTCCACCTCATGCTGCTGCACGACGAGGCGCTGACCGGCAGCGCCAGCCAGTGGATCATCGACCGCCACTACAACGCCGAGTGGGCGCTGTCCGCCCAGCTCGAAGTGCTGGCGCGCCAGTTCGACGAGATGGAAGACGACTACCTGCGCGAGCGCAAGGCCGACCTGGAGCAGGTTGTTGAGCGCGTGCTAGGTGCGCTGTCCCAGGCCCAGGGCGATGCGCCGACGCCCGTGACGCCGCGCGACTTCGGTGGCGAGGACCCGCTGCTGCTTGTCGCCGCGGACATCGCGCCCGCCGACATGATGCAGTTCAAGCGCAGCGTCTTCCGCGGTTTCATCACCGACATCGGCGGCAAGACGTCGCACACTGCCATCGTCGCCCGCAGCCTGGACATCCCGGCCGTCGTCGGCACCCGCGAGGCGTCCCGCCTCATCATGCAGGACGACTGGGTCATCATCGACGGCGATTCCGGCACCGTCATCGTCAACCCCTCGCCCATCATCCTGGAGGAGTACCGCTTCAGGCAGCGCCAGAGCGAACTGGAGCGGGCGCGCCTCGCCCGACTGCGGCACACACCGGCCGTCACGCTCGACGGCGAGCACATCGAGCTTCACGCCAACATCGAGCTGCCCGCCGACGCCGAGGCGGCCGTGGCCTCAGGCGCGACCGGCGTGGGCCTGTTCCGCAGCGAGTTCCTGTTCATGAACCGGGAGGGGGAGCTGCCCAGCGAGGAGGAGCAGTTCATCGCCTACAAGGCTGCGGTGGAGGCGATGAAGGGCATGCCGGTCACGATACGCACTGTCGACATCGGGGCCGACAAGCCGCTGGATCGCCTCACCGTCAACGAACTGCGCCACGAGCACACGCTCAACCCGGCGATGGGCCTGCGCGCCATCCGCTGGAGTTTGGCCGAGCCCAGCATGTTCCGCCAGCAACTGCGCGCCATCTATAGAGCGAGTGCCTTCGGCAAGGTCAGGCTGCTGATCCCCATGGTGGCCCACCTCGGCGAGGTGAAGCAGATTGTCGAGACGGTCCGCCGCGTCCAGCAGCAGCTGACCGATGCAGGACACGCCTATACCCAGGTGGATCTGGGCGTGATGATCGAGATCCCGGCCGCCGCTGTCATGCTGCCGCTGCTGCTGCGGCATGTGGACTTCGTGTCCATCGGCACAAACGACCTGATCCAGTACACCTTGGCCATCGATCGCGCCGACGAGGCGGTGGCGCATCTCTACGACCCCTGGCACCCGGCCGTACTGCAACTCATCTCCCAGTCCATCGCGCAGGCCCGGGCTGCTGGCAAGAGCGTCAGCGTCTGTGGTGAGATGGCCGGCGACCCGGACTTCACGGAACTGCTGCTGGCCATGGGCCTGCGCAGTTTCTCCATGCATCCGTCGCAGATCCCGGCGGTCAAGCAGCGTGTGCTGCGATCTGACACCCAGCGCCTGGCCGGCGCCTTGCCGCTGCTGCTGGAGAGCGAAGACCCGCGGGCAGCCGCAGAGAAGGAACTGTCCGCAGCTCGAGGCGGGGCCGCAGCTGTTCATTAATACGGGCGACCGCTGCGGGGAGAGATTTTTCGCAAACCTTCTTGCCGCCCCAAGAAAACCTGTGCTACAGTCGTAAGCTTCGCTGATCACAGCGCTGAATTGAAAAACAAAGCGGCGGTTGGCGAAGAGGAGTGAAGTGGATCGAAAGATCTGCGGCGAGCTTGAGAGGGTCGCCAAGTGCTGGAGGGTTCTGAAAAGAATTTTCAAAAAGTGCTTGACGACGCTGCGAAAGCAGATCAAAATCTCGCCTCTTTGTTGCTGATGACAAAACGCGAAAGCGAGTTGATTGAGGCGGCAGGGAATTCGAAGTCGGCGAGTATCGCGAAAAGAAATTTTCAAAAATACTTGACGACGACGAAAAAAGCAGATTAGAATCTCGCTTCTGCGCTGATAACGAAAAACGTAATCAGCGACGCAAGATGAAGAGTTCAGGCTCTGA